>ERZ857965.27-NODE-27-length-227969-cov-50.245474_pt1 | contig 227969 bp, 263 predicted proteins | sample MGYA00519758_ERZ857965 | MGnify/ENA primary metagenome ERZ857965 (study PRJEB31778, sample SAMEA3449381) | human gut metagenome | biome: human gut; feature: human-associated habitat; material: faeces | place: United Kingdom | collected 2010/2012 ...
GATGCTAATAATAAACAATTAACGCCAACAAAAGTCCAACAAAACATTGTAAGAAAGTTAACACAAGAAAATGTAAAGCACTTTGGAAATATTCTAAGATTTACTGGTTAGATAATGTAAGCTAGACACATTTATCTACATTTAAACACAAATAATAATTATTTCATAAGGAGGGAAATAATGAGAAGAGAAAGTTTGGTCAATGCAAGAATTGCCGCTTATACACAAAAAAAGAAGCATGGCGGCAAAATAAGAAAAGACACAGCAATTAACATAATCAGGGACAAGACGCATCATAAAAAGCATTGTTAAAAGAAGAGAGCCCCTCAAAGAGGCTCTTCCTTTTTATATGGAAAGCTATAAGCAGCTGTCTAAAATATCATACTTGTCGTATATAACGACCGGGGGCGAAAGGAGTTCATATGATTTTGCATTTTTTTATCCTGATGTTTATTTTTGCGGCATGGATACTGACAATTGGAATAGTAGCTGCCGTGTACAAAGCAAAACACGCACTTAATATATGGCTTAAAATAATCGGCATGGGAGGATTCTTGTATCCACTTGCAATAGCCGTGTTTTTAGGAATTGAATATGGAATTATCTACTAATCTTATATAGAAAACCATAAACGAATTAAAATTCTATCATACTTGTAATGTAAACAAAATTTGAAAAGAAAGGAAACTTGGAAAAAATGTACTGTCCAACGATTAATCAGGCAAAAGCACTTGCTGAAAAATATCACAATTCTTCGACATACAAGCATGTGTGCAGGGTTGCAGACTACGTCGCAGAATGCCCGGGCGTTCCGGATGCAATACGAAACGACTGTATAGTGCTGGCATATATGCACGACCTAGTAGAGGATACTGATTTTGTAAAAAGCGAAATGTATAAAAATCTGAATGAAGCGGTTAAAATGGCTCTCACCCTCATCACAAAAGAAAAAGATGAAAGTTATGATGAATATTGCCAGAAATTAAGAGACAACTCAGGAATGGGACCAGGAAAGATGGCATGGCTGGTAAAATTGGCAGATATGAAGGATCATCTGAACCAGACGGAAACTCTTTCAGAAAGAAGAAAAGAAAAATATTTAAGCGGACTAAGATTTCTGCTTTAGGAAAGGAAAGAAGAATGGCTAAAATTTTGATAGTGGATGATGCAGCATTCATGCGCATGATGTTAAAAGACATTGTTGTAAAAGCAGGACATGAAGTTGCTGCGGAAGCCTATGATGGCAATGAAGCTCTTGAAAAATATAAAGAGTTTAAACCAGACCTTGTAACGATGGACATTACAATGCCAAATTGTGACGGTCTTGAGGCTGTTTCAAATATAATTGCAAGTTTTCCTGATGCAAAAATCATCATGGTATCAGCAATGGGACAGCAGGGGATGGTTCTCGATGCAATAAAGCGCGGGGCAAAAGATTTTATCGTTAAGCCTTTTCAGGCAGAAAAAGTGGCAAATTCAATTGCAAATGTTTTAAAATAGGAGGAACAAAAATGAATAAAAAAGAAGTACTGGAACTTAGAAAGAAGCAGACAAAGGACAAGGCGTCCTTTTCAAGAGTATGCGGATGTTATGTGAATTCAGGCAAAAACAAGATCCTTACAATGGGGAATACCTTTTTATCATTAGACGACGATGAGTTCTATAAGTATCTTGACATCGCAAAGAAATCGCTTGGAGGAAAGCTTGGAAACAATCTTTTAAACCTTGAGTTTCCGCTTGAAGAGGAAAAACCGGGCGGATGCCAGCAGATGCTCATGGCATTAAGAGACAGCGATTTAAAAAATGATGAGCTGCTTAATACCTTTTATGACCATGTCATTGATACATACGATAATCCCGGCAATTACCTTATTCTTTTGTATCTTGACAATTACGATATTATAAAGAAAGGCAGCGATAATGCAAGCATTGACGAGTCAGAAGAAGTATATAAATATCTTATCTGCAGCATCTGTCCGGTAGAGCGCTCAAAACCTGCCCTCGGATACAAGGAAGATGAAAATAAGATAGGCTCAAGAGCGCGCGACTGGGTTGTGGGCGCACCAGAAAGTGCATTCTTATTTCCGTCGTTTAATGACAGAAGCACGGATATTCACGAAGCCTTGTTCTTTGCCAAAAAGCCAAAAGAACTGCATGATGAGTTTATTAAGAAAGGACTTGGCTGCAAGCCGGTTATGCCGTCAGAAATGAAGAGAGGCATGTTTGAGCAGGCTGTCAGATATGCAACAGATTCAGATGATGAACTTGACAGGAGAATAGTCGGTATATGCATGGATATTGACGAGCAGGCAGAGTCTTTCGGCAAAGACCTTGCTGATTTTGAAATTACAGAGGACAACTTTGAGAAAGTCTTAAGGGACAATGACATGTCTGATGCGCAAGCTAAAAAGGTCAGGAAAGCATGCAGGGAGATATTCGATGACGGACCAGTGACAGCCGCTGACATAGTTGATGAGAAAGCCATAGAAAAACGCTCGAAAGAGCTTGGGTATAAAGAGCTTGAGGCTGAAAATGAAAGACTCAGGGAAGAGATAGAAAAGCTTAAAAAAGAACTCAAAGACGCAAGGCAGTAGAAAAGCAAACAGCCATCCGGACAGTTCGGATGGCTGTTAAGGAGGTTTTTTATGGAAATCATAAAGGTTGAAGACAACTTAAGATATGCAGTGGTAATAACTAATGAAGAAGTTGAAGATAACGGAATTATAACAGGCGGACAGTTTAATCCGCAGGTGGTAATGAACTTTGTGGCACAGATACCGGAAATGGCAGACGTAATAAAAACTACCGAAAGAGAAGAGAACCGCGTACATCTTAACATGGCATGTTTTGATAATTATGTAATTATTGCGGCTGATTTTGATCAGGATGACAGTATCGGGCATCTTGTTAAGGAAGCCGAAGGCTTTGCAGATGATGCCAAGCATACGGATGACGTTGTTTTTGCGCAGGCGATAGAGTTGTTTGTGAGAATTCTTTCAGATAAGCTGAAGATAAAGCAGGCTGCAGGCAAAGGGACGGGCATGCGCGGACACAGCATGAATTTGAATGAACTTTGTGGTTATGATGATGAGAATGATGACATATCTCAAGAGAGCTGTATTTTTGCAATGAAGCAGACTCCAAAATCATTTGATTACATTATGCACCTGAGAAGCGCTCTGGAAAAGAAAAAGATGCTTGGAAAAGGTGCTGTGCTATATAAAGATGAAGCCAAAAGGGCATACTTCATCGACCTTGCAGGTGTCTTAGACATAAAAGATGCAGCAGTAATTGGTTACACAGCCCTTGAGATGGGATTTAGCAGGGCAAAGCCGATAAGAAGCTATTTGAAAGAGCATGGAAAAGTTTTTCCGATACTATAAGATACTGTGCGGATAATATACCAAGAGTCTTGAACTTTCAAGGCTCTTTTTTTGTGCAAAGAAAAAATCATACTCTTAATATATTAAAACAGGAGGACGAAATGATTAAATATAAACTATTTGACAAAACAAATTTAAAAGGCATTGCAATAGCAGGAGCGTTGTCATTGTCTGCCGCGTTCATGGCGGTTCCATCAGCATGCGTGTATGCGGATACACCAGTTCAGTCGCAGACAGCAGATACAGACAGCAGTGAACCTTTAAGCGAGAATGAAAGCGAAAAAGATAACCCAGCGGCAGGGGATATTGGTGATACACCCGGTTACAATTTGGAAAAGACGAAAAAGCAGTCTGTTGAGGAAAATGAAAATTCAACAAGACAGGACTCAGAGATAGATTTGTCAGCAAGGCCTTATCCAGCTGCAGACAACGTTATAAATAGCGATTCTTATTATAATCTTGGCGCGCTTACAAATTATGAACAGTATATCAATATGTCTTTTGACGTCGCTGAAAATGATGTTACACGTCTTCAGGTTATCTACAGCGGAAACTCTCCGGAATTTGCTTTTTTTAATCCGGAAAAGCAGATTTATGCAGGATCGAACAAGACTTACGAAAATGGATTTTCCATTGTAAAAAAAACACGCAGTGATTACATGTCAATAGGTCAGAGTAACTACAATGTAGATGTGTATTATATCGAATATCCAAAGACGGGTGGCTCCTGGATAGCGCAGATGTCTGCTGTAGGGGTAAAAGATGTTATATGTTCAAAAACAAAACTGCCTAAGAACTGGCAAAATTTAAGTGCAAGCAAAGAGGGCGCGGTTGATATGGACGGTCCAACATTTTACTCGCTCGCGGATTCATCTAACATCGTTACACTTACCGATTCATCCAGCAGCTTTGATGCAAATGGGGAATCAGCAGATAAAAAGATAAAGGCAGTAAAAGAAGAAGACAAGAAAGATTACAGCTCACTTATAATGTGTGGAACTTTTCTGGCAATAATGGTAGTCGGTTTTATTGTATTTAAAGTAAAGTCGAATAAAAAAGCCAAGGCAGCAGAAGAAAAGACCAAAAAAGAAAAAGAACTTGCGGAATATAAAGAATCAAGAAAGAGGACGACGGAACAGATTGAAGAAGATCTTACAAAAGAATTTGAAAAAGAAGGCGAAGACTGGTCTGATGTGCAGATTGAGTGGGATACAAAGCCGACAGTTCTTGAAATGCCTGAAGAGAAAAAGGAATCCAAGGCTATCAAAAAGCGTGTAAGCCAGATTAAAGAGGTGAATGCGGAGTATACAAACACTGTAATACGCGATGCACAGAAGGCGCAGTCAAAGAAAGATGAGGAAGAAAGAAGTAAAGTTCCTTCATATGATGAGTCGGACAGCGTGATTTTAAACCCTGTTATTCCAAATGTCCCGGACAACGGGAATGATGATGACCTTTTTTAAAAAAATAATCGAATGCAGCTCCGTAAGGAGCTGTATTTTTGCATTTCAAAAAAATATCATACTCTCTATGTTTGAAGATACAAAGAGAAAAGGAGAAAGAACAAAATGAGGAACACGACAATTACAAAAGCAGTCGTTGCAGGAATGCTTGTAGTGGCGATGACAACAACAGTATTTACAGGAGCGCAGACATCTGTTTATGCAGAAGAACAGCAGCAGATGACAACAAACGATGAAATAGCCCTTCTTGAAGCAAAAAAAGCGGCTATGGAAGCTGACATGGCTGTGTATCCAAACTGTAAAGGACTGGCTGATGCACATGACAGAGTCGCTGCGGATATTAAAGAAATGAAACAATATAAAAGTGCTTCAAAAAAGGCTCCGTCAAAAAATAACTTTCTGACAGCAGGCGTAACCGCAGCCCTTGGGTCTTCAGATATGTATGATGGAAAGATAAACAGTATATATGAAACAGACAAAGACATTGCCGAGCGTTCTTTTTACGGCTATTACAATGTAGACGCACAGAGAATACAGGCTGTCAATACAGCTGTTTCATCTCAGGGCAGAATCAAGTATGTCTGGGGTGGAAAACCATCAAGCCCTGACTGGCAGACATCATGGGATGAAAAAACATCAGGTCTTGACTGTTCCGGATTCATAAGCTTTGTATACTGGAACACAACAGGTGTTCACAATGAAGGTCTTGAATCCACATATGCAATCGCAAGGCATGCATCCCCGATAAGCGAGGATGAATTACAGCCGGGAGACCTTGGCATGCTAAATGACAGGGGGACATATTGGACAGCAGGAAATACTGCGTATGATACAAGAGAAGCCGCAGATGCTGCTGTCGCACAATCCGGTGAAGCCGTCATACAACATACCGGCCATGTAGGAATCTACGTAGGCCTCGATGCAGACGGCAACAAACTGTTCTGCCACTGCAAGGGCGGAAGTGCAAGAACTGTAGTTGTAGACAACTTCAATTTCAGATATTTCTACAGAATGTTTTAGTATCTGAAGGGTTTGTGTAAAAAGAGCTATCCATGAGGAGGCTCTTTTTTCATATAGAAAGCTAACGGACAGAACAAAATCTATCATACTTATAGTACCTAAAAAAGAAAACAAGGAGGAAACAAAATGAAAGATCTAAAAAAAGACGTGCTGGCAACAGGCCAGTTCGCGGAATTCTACACACTCAATACATTCGTAAGAGTGTATACCGCATTTGGCATTGACAAGGTGAAGATGTCATTTGTAACAAAAGGACAGCATGGGCAGGGCTGTGACGTGTATGTTGACACAGATGTTTTTGACATCCTCTGTGACGACATTTTAAGCGGGGACTTAAGAAAGCTCATTGCCGCGTCAAAGCCTAATGACAAGGGTTACTATCCTGTAGTTTGGGAACATGTAACAGGAAAGGACGGATCAAAGAAGGTCAATATTGCCCGCGGCATGAAAAAGCCAGTTGTAATCACCGGTTACGATGGTACACAAAAGAAGTATATCAGAGTAACAGTTGAAAAATACGCTGAGCTTCGCATAATGGCAAAATGGTGGAAGAGAGTGTCAGCTCCTTACTATCAAAAGCTTGCCATGATAGGATACGAGGCGAAGAAAGCCTTTGTTCCGAAGTACAATCCGGACGATCTTGAGGAGCCAGAGAATATGTCTGACAATGAGCCTGACCTGCCACCAGTTCCGCCAATGGCGTAAGTAGCACGTTAAAAAAGAGCATTCCTGAAAAAGGAGTGCTTTTTTCGTTGAAAAAATCCTGAAAAACAAAAATCATACTTATTACATGGAAAGATTTAACAATGAAAGAAGCGCGAATTACAGATGCAATTTTTTTAAGGCAAATAAAGGACTGCGCGGTCACAGAAAACATTATCACTGTTCATACTGCGGAAGAATAAAGAAAAAAGACGATATTACCGTTGATCATTTGATACCCGTAAACAAGGTATTAAAAGGATGTCATAAAAGGTTCTGGAAAATGGTCTTAAGATTAAATGGAATAAACGACATTAACGACACGAGAAACCTTGTTCCCGCGTGCAGAAAATGCAATTCAAGAAAAGGAGCAAACACTGGCATATGGATTATCAGAGGACTTATTGGAAGACATTTTGGTTTCTGGTGTATTGAAAAACCAGTAAAGTGGTTATTGATAGTGATTTTTGCATACTGGCTGTATACAAATCCGAAAGAGCTTACAGATGGAATCAACTATGTTTTCTCGGGTATTCTTAACAGCCTGCTGCGCTGAGAAACGCAGAAGAAAAGCGCCTGTGTGTTTGGTAATTCTGTTTTTATTTCCAATAAGGATGAATTTATTGCAAATATTAGTTCTTATGTATGTTATAAAAAATCTAATAATATTTATGATTCATGGTTAATGATGCTTCACAACTTAAATGAGACAATGGATGGACTATTCAGATACGGAGCAAAGGATACAGATGAAAATGTTATATTTCTAAAGAATATATTAGTCTTTTTATCTTACATAAGCATTTACGAAGATGAAAAGTCATGGAGAAATTTGTTATTGTAATGATATTGTGGCGGTGGCTCAGTCTGGTAGTAGCACTCCTGTTCCTGTATGGCATCGTAAAATCATGTAAGGAACTATGCAGGTGTTGTCGGAGGTTCAAATCCTTCTCGCAACACCTATAATGATTTAAAACTAGGAGGTATATTATGGTTTCACCAAGTTATATGTGTTTATTAAGCTTAGTCGATAATAAAACCAAAATAATGGGAAATATCGAGTTAGCAAATAAAATAAAAGAAATGACAAAAATATACTTGAAGCAAGGGAAAGACTTATACGAAGCACAAGAAAAACTTAAAATCTTATTACTGAAAGAATTAGGTTTAGAATGGTATGAAAAAAGTGGAGAAGCTGTTAATTTCGTTATTGAAAATGAATATGCTCATGCAGAAAGAACATCTTTACCAGCGTTTGATATGAAACAATACGAGAAGGATATGAAACAAGGTGTTATGTATTAAAATAGAATATACGATGAAGAACGTGCAAATTAACAGCACTCGCAGGAGAAAATAACTGCATGAGAAAATACACAAAATTAGAGTTATAGAAAGGATATATAAATGATTCTAACAGAACATGAACAGGTAATTATTAACAATATGAGACACCCATCAATTCGCACAGTAACGGCGAGCAAATCGTATAAAGATTTATCCGATGAAGAGCTTACTTCACTAATTGGCAAAATAGATGACTATGTGAATGAAATTGGCGAAACACAGAGAGCTTTCGGTAATTATGATGAATTTTACGTATTAGAATTTGATTCGATTAAGGCTCGTCTAGTAGATGAATGTCAACGCAGAAAAATTATGCTTAGAATGCAAGGCGATAAATTTGACGTTTATCGAAAAGAATATAATGAAATAGTAAATAGCGCAATGAATCATCCTGTTGGTAATATGATGTATAAAATTCGTCAAATTAAAAGAATTCTTATGGAAGAGTTTCCAAGAGAAGCAAACGATGAAAAAGCAGAACTTGTTGCAAATAGATTATATGACCAAATTATGTACGAAGATAAGGATGTTTAATTTGAACAGATACAATACTATAAAATATAAAACCACTATACGAATTCCCAAAATAAATGCATACCCTTAATGACATTGCGTAAAAACAACCCTCCCTTTTCTCTTTAAAAGAGTTCTGGGAGGGTTATCTTTTATTTACCCCGTGCTTAACTTAATGACATTGGTGTGTAAACAGGCGCTTTTTATTATGGCTATTTTTTAATGGATGGCATTGCATGCTATCCAGAAAACGAGAAGTAATGCGACGAACGAGCCCCATGCCATTACTTCCTCAAAAGTAATCTTTTGATGCCAGAACAATTTGTCCTGAACATCCCAAAGTGCCGCAAGCAGGTTAAGACCCGCCCTCTTTATTATTTTTGCCATTTTAATTTCCTCCATTTGTCTTTTCTACTTTTCTTACCGTAAGTATGATAGATTCCAAAAAAACGGATCTGCGACTATATAAAAAACAGCATTATACACAAAAAAAGAACTTCTATATAAACAAACTTTATATAGAAAGGTCTTTTTTTGTGCGTTTTCATTTCAGGTAAAAAATAAATCATACTATGGACGGAAATAGGAAAATACAAAAGAAAGGAATTTGATTTCTTCTTTATATAGAAGAATACATGGGGAATCATTATGACAGAACAGCAGATTACAGACATGATGATGGATAAAATTGCTGCCTTTGAGGTTATCGCTTCAAAAATACAGACAGGAAATGAGGACGAAGCCAGAACAATGGCAATCAGCACATATACACTGTTTGATGATATTGAGAAGTTTATAGAGGAGAACAAAGATTTTGATGCAGAGTACTGCGCAAACTGTTTTATCGAAAATGGCAATTTCGTTGACAGAAGCAGCGATGTAGTCATTGTGAAAAGCAAAGAAGATTACTATCTGAAAAAGACAGAAATGTGTGTTGAAAAGACAAGATCTCTTTATGGGCTTTTAATTAGCATTGCAAACACATTGAAAAACAAAAACACAATGGGTAAGAGCTGTCTCAAAGACCGCATGAAGTACAATGCAGCCCTTGACGCCCTTGCGGAGAGACTTATGCAGGAGATGAGTGAGACACATCTGGGCTACATATCTGACGCTATGTTTAAGTTAATGCTAAAAAAATCATAAAGATTTTCGCATTTGTTAAAAGTATTAGAAAAAAAAATCATACTTACGGCGGTTAAAGCGACTGTGCTTTATCAAATAAAAACTTCCGCCATTACGGGAGATAAAAGTAACTTATCAACCATGTGCACAAAGAAGAAAGGACAAAAAGAAAAATGAAAGAAACCGTAGCACACATTCTTGAGATTGCAGTAGTTGTAATCGCACTTATGGCATTAATCGCCATCATGATCAACCTTACCAAGGTCGGAAAGACAAATGCCGATGGTACAACAACCGGTTCTGGTTATATTACACAGAACGTTGAAAAAACAATCGGCAATGTATTTGACAAGACAGGTAATGCTATCGACAGCAGCACAAACAGCAGCAAGGAGTAAAGTTACACATTTATCAGAAAGAACGGCCTGCATCCTGACTAAAATGCAGGCTGGAGGCTGTTTTTAGAAAACGATAAAAAAAGAAAGGACAAAAAGAAAAATGAAAGAAACTGTAGCACACATTCTTGAGATTGCAGTAGTTGTAATCGCACTTATGGCATTAATCGCCATCATGATCAACCTTACCAAGGTCGGAAAGACAAATGCCGATGGTACAACAACCGGTTCTGGTTACATTACACAGAATGTTGAGCATACAATCGGCAACGTGTTTGACAAGACAGGCAATGCTATTGACAGCAGCACAAACACAGGAAAATAAGATGCGTCTTGGCAGTCAGGCCAGGCGGTCTGCCGGTGTTTTTATAATTGAGATAAGGAAAGGATAATTTTTTTATGACTGATAGATGGCTATTGGATGAAAACATGTTTGGACCATTATGGCCACTTATACAGGATGAATCAATATCGGATATAGACTGGGATGGCAACGCTCTATGGATTTCATCTGTTAAAGATGGAACAAAAAGAGTTGACATCCCGGGGGTAGACGAGAACTTTGTTAATACGTTCAGCCATTATGTTGCAAACAGTCAGGGCGTTGAATTCAACCAGATTAAAGATGTTCTTCAGGCTGAAACACCAACACTGCGTATAACAATAGTGCATGAGTCGCTTGCTTCAAGTGGCAGATGCTTTTCAATAAGAAAATCAATGCCTAAGCTGAGATTCACAGCAATAGACGCAGTAAAAGACGGCTGGTGTGATGAAGATCTGATGCATTTTCTTGCAAACTGCGTGACAATGCATTCTAATATGGCATTCTGTGGAGAACCGGGCGCAGGAAAAACTGAGGGGGCAAAATTCTTCTCGACATTTATCCCGGGAAACGAAAAGGTGCTTACAATAGAGGATACTCTCGAGTGGCATTATAAGGAAATTAATCCGCAGAAGAGAGCAGATGAAATTAAAGTAAATGATGCAGCGGATTACACCAAGGCGATAAAGGTTGCCCTCAGATTAAATCCAAGCTGGCTGATGCTTTCAGAGGCCCGCTCTACTGAAGTGCAGTACCTTATTGAGGGCTGGTCAACAGGCGTAAACGGAATGACCACAATTCATGCCGGAGATGTCAAAGATATTCCGGATCGTATTACAAACATGATAGATAAAGGTTTGGATGCAACACGTATTGCAAATAATGTTTACTCATATCTGAATATAGGCATTCTTGTTAAGAAGGATGATACCGAAGGTTCTACAAAACGTAGAATCAGGCAGGTTGGACTCTTCAGGCATACAGAAGAGAAAAATGAATGCGTCATAATAATGGAAAATGGAAAATTTTTCAAAGATAAAATTCCCGGCTGGTTTTTAGATAAAATGACTAGAACCGGCATAATCAATCCGTTCTATTCAGCGGAGCTCGCCGAAAGAATGAAAAATGAAAGAAAAGGCATTTTTTATGGAAATTATGATGCTGAAAATAAGACAAAGATAGAGAAAGTTGTTAAAAACGCTGAAACTGTAATAAAAAATACAGATATTGATGGCGACAGTATCATTGATTTAGTTGAAGGCAATGTAGCTGTATAAAGAGCTGCATTGCTAAATTTAGAAGAAAAGGAGATTACGACATTAATCGTAATAACAAGCGCTGATGAAGAAAGAAAATAGAGAAGAAAACCAGACAGTTGCAAAAAAGAAAAAAACAACAAATGAAGACACTTTTATCAAAACGCTCGTTATGTGTACTCCTAAAAAGATGAAAAAGGAGATAGCAACATACGAAATTTCCATGACAAAGCAAATGCCGTGGATTTGTGCTGGAGTATGTATTCTTATAGCAGGAATGCTTTCATACGCATACTCACTGACTATTGAAAAGTGGGTGCTTACAATTGGAGTTGCAATAATTTTTTCTGGAACAATTCTTATGGAAATGATAAGAGAAAAAAATGAAAAGAAAAAGTTTATCGACATCAATTCATATGCCCAGCAGTTTATAAACGGAATGCAGCTTAAACATAAAATTCTGCCAGCGATTGAAAATACTATTTTTACATTCCCGACAGGAAAAATGCATACGACATTGCAGAATGCCTTATCTTATGTATATACATCGGTAGATACAAATAAGGATCCGTTAAAAACACAGGCAGAAGCACTTTTATATATAGACAAAATCTACCCAAATTCCCAGACTCCGACAATTCACGAGTTCGCAAAAAGAGTTGAACTCGAAGGTGGTTCTTTTGAAAAGGAAATGGAACTTCTTAATGTAAAAAGAGAAAAATGGGAAAAACGAATTGAACACGAACAGGCAGACATGAAAACAACACTTGTCAGTGCAATTATCATGTATATAGCGATGCTCTTGGTATGTGTAATGGTATGTCAGTCAATGCCGGAGACTCTGGTCATAAAGGATATCGGATTCGTGCAGTGGGCAGAAGCGGTGGCAATATGCGGGGTTTTCCCTTTCGCATATATGTGTTTTAAGACACTCAGAAAAGGATGGCTTAAAGAAGAGTATTCAATGGGCAAGGAAGAATCTGGCAAATGTCTGGACTATCTTGAAAATTTCACTCCAAGAAGCCAGCGAAAAAAAGGAATTACAGCAGGATGTATATGTCTTACAATATCAATCCTGTTAGCTATTTTCGTTAAAAATATGTATCTCACTATGGGATGTATGGCTATTACTCTTGCAGCATTTAATTTTCACAACATACAGCATGCTATAGTGTTGAAGAAAGTACGCAAAGAAATGATGCGTTCCCTTCCCAAATGGCTGTTTGACGTCTGCTTATGTATGCAGAAAAGCAGTATTGTAGAATCTATTGAGCGTTCAAGAACTTCAGTACCGCCAATCCTTGAAAGAGATGTGGAAAGATTTCTTAATAAATTAAGGACAAACCCGGCCGCTGTTGAGCCTTATATAGAATTCCTTGCGCCTTATGGCATTACAAGCGTAAGCACTACTATGAGAGCATTGCTTTCAATCGCAAATGGTACCGGCGGAGATTCAGGAACCCAGATGAAACAGCTTATTGAGCACAACCTTAATCTTCTTGACGAGCAGGATGCTGCAGAAGAAGAAGTGAGACGAATGGCTTCTCTTAAGTATACAATAACGTCCTCCATGCCGGGGTCAGTTGTAATGCTGTTTTATCTTGGCGGTGTGCTTGTAAAAGTATTTGCAACGGTTAACAGCGTGCTTTAGTATTCATACTTAATATTATAATCAAAAAATATAACTATGCTCCGTATTTGATATATGGAGCATGCAAAGGAGAGAGCAATGATATATACAAGTGCAGGCGAAAAAACGCTAAAAATAAAAAAAGATAAATTTATTTCATGCTTCAAGAAACTTCCGGATGGAGGAAGCATAACCGGATATGTAACCTTTAGAAGAAAATACCTATTGTCAGGAGAAAATATCTCAAACCTCTCAGATAGTAGTTTTATTCAGGTTGAAAATACAAATTATGCAGTCAAGAATAAGAAAGGCTGTACAAAAAAAATAATTGGTTATATAGAAACTGATATTCCGGATAAATACATTGCAATTGTAAAAAGCCGTTTTATGCCAATATGGCTTACTGCATTATGCTATAATTCATTATTTCCAGCTGTTTTGATTTCAGCGGCTTTAATTGGTGCTATAGCATGCGGAGGAATCGCAGCTTATCATCAGCTTGAACCGGGAAATGTACATATAGGTGCTCTGGGAAAAACAAAAGAGCCGACAAAAAATGATGATATTTCAGATTATGACGGAATGGACGGGTTGGAAGACACGACAGAGACGGAAAAATATACAATTATAGATGCTATAGCTTATGATGGGGAATACCTTGAGGTAAACCCATCAGATACAATTCCTCTTGGAAACAACAAGGAGAATGACGGAGTATATTTACAGTTTGTTGTAAAAAATGCTGACGGAGAGGAAGTATATGTTTCACCCAAGCTTAATCCGGGTGAGAAAGTTGACTGGAGTCCATGCGAATATCTTGATAAGGGAATCCAGAAAGCTGTAATCACTGTAAATGTATATCATTCAGATACAGACATGCAGGATGTTGGCACTGACCTTAATGTTTCGTTTAAAGTCAACAAATAATTTAGGCAATAAGAGCATACGCTCTTTTGTATATAAGCAACTCATTGATATAAAAGGTATAAGAAAGGAAAACAATGAAGAACAAATGTAAGAACATGATGTTAGGATTAATGGCATGCGCTACCGTTCTTGGAGCAACACCAGCAACTGGAGTATTTGCTGCTGATCCTGCAAGCTTTAACAACTCAACAGCATCAACAGTATCAGGAGCTAACGGTGAGACATTCACTCCAGGTTCTGATGCATCACAGAGTCGGGTAGGAAAGGAAACCGTTCAGACATTGGGAGGTGCAACAGCCTCAGCTCCTACAGAGTCAAAGTCACAGAGTGTTTCTGTATATGCAACAAAGTCAAGCAGCGTACAGCTCAAGGTACCACAGGTACTTATCGGAGATGCAACAAAGAGTGTTTACCATGTAGGTGTAAAGGGTGACATTACAACAAAGCAGACTGTAACAGTTACACCAGCCGCTTCATTCCAGCTTAAGGATGTAAGAGACACAGACAGAGCTGCAGTAACAGCTACTGTTAAGCAGAATAAGACAAGCTGGTCATGCACCGACCTTGCAGCAGCAGGTTCTGGCAATTATGTATATGCCAAAGGCGATATCTCTTACGCAGAGCTTCACGCTGGATCATACAGTGGTGTATTCAATCTTGCTGTAAACCTTAACTATGCAAAATAAAAGCAAAAGTATAAGCAACAGGTCGCAGGCAGCGGCCTGTTTTGCTAAATTTTTACAAACAGGAGATTTTTTATGACACTTTTTTGCATAACGGCAGCAGCGCTGCTCATTACATATAAAGAACTGAAAAACAGCATGGGTGACAGTGATTACATTACTGTAAAAGTCCCTACACTTAAAAAGAAAAACAAGGCATCTGTATAGTGCAGGTGCTTTTTTGTACAGCTAATCCGTTTTTATTTTCTCTGACATACTTTCCATATAAGTAAAGAAGAAAGGAGAAACAAAAAAATGAAAACAATAAGGAGAATTATTTTTGCATGCATTACGATCTGGGTGCTGGCGGTAACAGTCGCACCAAAGTATGATAAACAGATTAATGCCATATTTGAAAAGGTGCTCGGGCCATATCACCATGAAGATAAGGATGTTAATACAGAGGAGCTATCAACATGGAACGATACTGAAAACGACATTACACCTGCACCTAAAAACAGCCTTGAGGTCACATTTATTGATGTAGGACAGGGAGACAGCATATTAATCGAAGATGCCGGAAAGACAATGCTTATTGACACTGGATACTGGGATGCCTATGACACTCTGAAACAGACATTCTCAGACAAAGGCATTGAGCGGATTGACGCACTGGTGCTGACACACCCGGATGCAGACCATATTGGAGCTGCTGAAGATATTATCACACATTATCAGGTGGGTATGATTTATACATCAGTTGCCGATTCTGACAGCAAGACCTATCAGTACGTACAGGACGCCATAGAGCTTTATAATGTGCCTGTAAACTACCCGCAGGCAGGAGACACCATGCAGCTTGGAAACGCTGTATATGAGTGGCTTGGACCTGTTAACGATGTGGATGATACAAACTCAATGTCGCTTGTACTCAAGGTCGTTAATGGCAATGATTCATTTCTTTTTACAGGAGATATGACCGGAAAAGAGATGAAAGATATTACCGGCGACATGAGCGCAGATGTTTTAAAGGCTGCACACCACGGTTCCGCAAATGAGGGATGTAACAGCAGCGAACTTTTTGACCGCGTGAAGCCTGAATATGCTGTCATTTCATGTGGTAAGGGCAACAGGTACGGACACCCGCATAAGGAGACAATGCAGGAGATCAAGGAGCGAGGCATTAAATGCTTCAGAACAGATGAGCAGGGAACTATAAGTTGCACATCTACCGGAAACGGCATTGTGTGGAGCGTTGAACCGACAACCGACTACCATAATGGCAGCTCCGAAAAATAAGCAAAAATAGATAATCCTAAAAAAACAAAAACCGCCAGAAATTCTGACGGTTTTTTAGTGCATGCCAATATCTGAAAACTCAGATATTAAATGTATAAATCTGAAAAAATGGTGCTATTGATACCAGTTGTCTGCGAGTCAATCTCTTCAGAAGAATCATTATGATGCGGGCCCAAAAATTTCTCAAGTATTGGCTCAACAACCGGCTCAATTTTGTTATTGAATTTTGGCACCGCAACACTGACTATTCCCACAGGCAAGCCTGTGGGTTTTTCGCCAAAATTTTAAAATTCTGCTATATAATAGCACTTGAAAAAAATACAATGCAAGAAAAAAGCTGCCCCAAAGACAGCTTTTTGCAGATTATTCAGATTCCGGTCCTTCCGGTTTCGGAATTTCAGACTCATCTAATTCATATTTCAAAAACTCTTCATCAATGTCTTCCTGAAATCTTCTTGGTGTAACTTCAAATCCGCGGCATACCCCGATATGCCTTGGAAATGTGTTTACTTTAAGGTTAATCTGCGAAGATACAGGCGAGTTGGCCATGGTATTTTTATAAAAGGTTTCGTCTTTGGTTGACTTGACACAGCATGTTATAAAGACCGGTATCTCGTACTTGAGACACATATTTTCAAGTTTTTTCACGAGAGGTGCTATTTCTTTATCATATGTCTTTGTAAGATCAAATGTTGTAATTTCTGTTCTGTCATTTTTCATAACAAACAATTCCTTTCCATCAATTAATCGTTAATCAGCTTATCAAACATATCCATTAGATCATCGCCGTCATCAAAATCATCTGCCATACCATTGTCCGTGGTATCGTGTACCACAGGAGCAAAAATGTCATCACTAGACGGCTTTGGAGCAGCAGACACAGACTTTTCAGCAACATCAGCATTATCAGGATGCATCTCTGACAAAATGTTCAGTTTTTCTTCGGAAGGCTTATCAGCTTCTTTGGTATCTGACGGCTCATTATTAGAGTATACACTATTTTCTGCATCAGGTAAATGTTCAGATGCAGGTTTTGCCACATCTTTAACAGAAATGTCGTGTCTGGTATCAAGTTTATCATCCGGCACATTTAACGAATCAGGCTTCTTGTCAGGTGCATCAGATACAGTTTTTTCGCCATTCTTTTTAAGCTTTATTTCGCCACCATGTATCAGTGATTCCATTGAAGCGTAGAGCTCGTCAATTTTTTTATTTGTCTCATCACTTGGATTTACAAGAGAGCTGACTGCAAGCTCCTTAAGTATGAGATTACGCTTTTTCATGGCCGATTTGTCTATTTTAAACGTGTTTGGCATGATATGAGACATAGCCGTGTCTATACATTTCTGTTCAAGAGGAGAGCAGACATTCTTTGAAAAATACGGTGCAAGTGTCTGGTGTACAAGAGAATTGCGCAACAGTGCCTTACAGAAACCATTTCTGTGACGGGGACGAAGACTCTTAAGCATCGCGATTGTGTCTTCATCCTTAAGCCTTATCTTAACTCTGAAAGATTTTGTTTCTGTAAATGTCATCGCGTTAGGTTCGTCTATAATGTAATGAATTGGATTTCCATGAGCATATTCGATTAACGCTTTTCTAAGCATGGCCTGAACAGGATAGCCAAGATCACGAAGGCCGACAATATCTAAGTCGTGAAGCCTGTAAAATTTTACTTCAAACTCCATAGAAAAAGTCCTCCTTTAACTGCGTTTCTTCTCAACAGGACACGGCATTTCGCCCACATTTCCTGCACACATAAGACTGGCTTTGGAGATGCTGAATCTGTAACTGTCACCAAATAGAGTGTTATGTACACATAAATAATGTGCAGAGTATTCATCTATTACGACAAACTCATAAGGCTCCTGCTTTGAGTATCTTATTTCGTATGCTTTCCCTACCTGTAACTTTAATAATTTTGTCATAATTTATATCACGGGCTGTGACAACCGCCACAGCCAGCTCCTTTCCTTGATTAATGTATTCCCGAATTACGCCCTGCCATACTGCTTCGCAAGTCTGCGGTATAAATAATTGTAATATCCGCGGACATTTGAATATACAAACGAGAGCACATCATTTTGATTTCCGTTAATAATTGTAATTACATTCTCCTCAATCGCGGCCTCAAAGCGCTCTCTTATGAGCGAAAGCCATGCTGCACCGGTTCCACCTGTAATAATGAGATACTGATAATCGTTGAGGTCGAACACATCAAGCATTCTTTCAATGGCCTCGTTACAGACTTTTTCATTGCATTCCTTTAAGATATCGGAAAAATCGACAATCTTAGGCTTTAATGTACGTCTGTCAACGTATTTATATACACCGGTGGCAAGATATTTCTGCATTGCAGGAACGGAAATCTCAAGCCCATATTCTTCCTTGATACGGCTTACAGTTTCCTGCATAACTCGTTTCATTCCAAGTTCAGGGAACGTCTCTCCTGTACCCGTAACAGCACCGTTATTGATTGGGAAAATATCAAGAGTGCCAAATCCCGGGTCAAATACAAGAACTGATGATTTCATGTATTTCATTGCATCCTTGTACCATGAGCCGTTTCTTTCTGTACATACAGAGAAGAGTGTGCCTTTTGGCTGGCTCATTACAAATACGTTTTTAGGGCTGAGATTAAAACTAAAGTTTACAGTGTTATTTCCGACCTGAAGTGTGAAATTATGTTCTCCGGAAAGAGAGTCAACAAACCACTCCTTGTCCATGCCAAGATATTTTTCCGGAAGACCGGTCTGAACAGTCAGCTCTTTTCCACTGTCTGCAAAAGTATTTTTGAACTCGTCATTAATCATCGCAAGTCCCATTCCGCATCGTGCAATAACCCTGAACATCGGAGTTCCATATCGCTCACGGCCATAAAGGGCGGCTTCGGAATCAGATGTATCGCTGACTTTAATCTGCTCCTGTGCAGCTTCGCCGACAAGCCATCTGTCGCCAGTTACATTGTCTGTGTAAATAATTGTGCTTTCGTCAACAGATGTAAGGAATGAAAAATCCTTGCTTATACGCTTTGCATATGAAGGAAACCTTGCAATAATCGAAGGTCCAAACAGCTTGACAGCTGAATACCCTACATCAAGCGCAATTCCAAAAGCTTTGTTTGTGCTTCCGTTGTTTCTGAAAATAATTTCTGTTTTTGTTTTGAATTTACTTGTGTCCATATCAATTCTCCTTAAAATATTTTGTGTTTTACAATGCTTTTTATCTGTTTATACTTTACAGGGCCGATGAAGCGGCTGTCGTTGCTTCCATTCCTGTTATCACCGAGACAGAAATATTCATCATTCCCAAGTGTGAGAGGAGTGTCCTGAATTAATCCGCCATCTTTCATGTCAGGAAATGATACTGACTGCTTTTTTCCGTTTACATACAGTTTTCCATTTTTAATCTCGACTGTATCTCCCGGGACTGCAACAATACGTTTTATATACTGAACTATGTCAGTTGTCGGCTTAAAGCATACTATTGTGTTATATGTAACATCTGACGGCTCGAAGAAAATGTCTGTTGTGTAAAGCTGCCCGTCTTTTAATGTGGGGGACATACTAGAGCCCATTATTGTGATTGGATGGATCAGTGCCTTTAGTACAAATGCAACAAGGATTCCGGCAAGAATGGGGACTGCATATTTTTTAAATCCTGATTTTTTTACGGTCTTTTCTGTGACCTCATTATTTTCCACAGCCGACCTCCTTACTGATGAAGTGCGGTCAGATTTTTAATGCCGAATCTGACCTCATCATCATTTATTTTCAGAATAATCACCTTAAATCTGGATTTAAGCCCTTTGTAACCGAATTCATACCCTGTAAGGTCCTCAGTACCTTCAAGCGGGTCAATTGAGTCTTCAATCTCTGCAAACTTGTCAATAATTCCGCCAGCGTCTATAAATGTCATTCTGTTTAAACACTTTCTTTCGCCGGACTCCAAGTTATCATCATCGAATTTGGGACAGGCATAAAAGACTGACTGACCTTCCCTTATAATCATTTCATGTGGAACATCATGGTTTATACACATGAAAGTCATTTTTCTTTTTCTTTCCAATTTTTCTCCTTTCTGCAAAACGTGTATTTTTAATTACACACTTTGAAATAAAAATGTGGATTGTATGCGATACACACGCCGCTTTACGTTTCCGGTATGAGTATGATAGAAATTTTTTCCGTTTATCGCTTTCTATATAAGATTGCTTGTAGAAGGTGTATATTTTTTCATTTTTTTTTAAACGAACATACTAAAGGTATGAAAAGCTGATGATGGGAGAGCAATTTGAAATACCTGAATCTAGCGAAACAAAGAACAAGTGAATATAGGGGCTTAACGCCCGGGAGGAACAAGGATGAAAACATACTATAAGGAACAGCTTCTGGGGGATGTAATGGATTTCTGTGAAGCAAAGGTCGCCGGTGATAAGAGAGAGATGGAAGAACGAGTAAATTCCATTTTTTCAACAGCCATGATTAGAAGACGATTTGATCATGGAGTAGCAAGCCGTTCTTACGGATTTTACGGAGCAAAGGAAATAAGCTTTGTTTACACCGGAATTACCAGAGAACAGTGGTGTGACATGGTTGAAAAACGCACAAAAGAACTTTTTATGGAAAAGTTTGATGTGGAGCTTGAGAGTGTAAGCTCGGAAACTATTGCGAGAAAGATGGTAAATAAGTTTCTGGCATTGTACATTCCAAACGCCTACACCGGCCTAACAATTGATAGAGCAAAAGAGATGGCCCCAGATACAATGTCAAGACTCTCTGTTCATTATTTCCACATGTACATAGCCATGAGGAAGAATGGAAAAGAACTGACAGATTATAATGTCTTCGATAAAGCTTCGATGGAGAAGATGATTGAAGATACAGGAATCCGCGAGGTGTCAGCCTACAGGATGTTTTCTGCATTCGGACATATCTCAAAGGATGAGGCTGATATGCTGAGACTCCGTGCTCATGGTGTCAATAATCCTAAATGCAAGGCACAGTATTTGTACAAATACAACAAGGCCAAGAAAGAGGGATTTGACGCCAGTCGGTACGACGTGAACGATATTGGATCTATGAAAAAGATGTCGGAAACAACAGGCTGGACGGTGAAAGAGTGCCACAAGATAATTGACAATCTTGCTCTTGACACTAAAAAAGAACCGGTCAAAAAGGTTTTAAGCAGCATAACTATTAACCTCAATGATCTGATTATTGAATGATTCAGGCACAAAAAAAGACATCCATTTAAGGGTGTCTTTTTTTAGTAACAGCGGATTATTAATTCCACTGTTTTGATTCTATGGCATCTTCATATGCCTCGAAGATGTCACTCCAGTCTGCTGTTGCCATAACAGCCTCCTTTCCGAAACGGTCGAATTACTGACCGTTTCTTTTCTCCATTTTTCTTTTAAGTTATACAAAGTATGATAGAAAATAAAAAATCGAACAAGGACTCAGGAAAAATCATGATAAAAGCTTTAAAGCTCAGCAAAATCAAGGCTTTCATGTTGTTTCTTAAAGTGCACCAAAAATTCAGACCTTATAGTATTATATGTGCTATGCACATACGCGCGAGCGAAGATGCTTTGAGTGTTCATGAACAGGTGTTGAGGTTTCTACGAATAAAACATGAAAAAACGCGTGCAGCAGAAAAGCAGGCCGTTACAGAGAATAGTACTAATGTCCGATGCACCAAAAATTCAGACCACATAGTATTATATGTGCTATGCACATCGCGTGAGCGAAACAGCAATGAATAATTTCAGATATACAATTCAACAGACAATTCTCAGATTCTGCAGTTTCAATCTGAAAAATATTTCGGAAGGCACATTTTCGGGAGAAATAAAAATCATACTCATATCAGGAAAGTGGAATCCCCACTTCAGACAAAAATATTTCAGATCAAAAGAAAGGAAGAACATATGGATATTAACAAAGAAGAACATATGGATATTAACAAATTCGAATGTAACGGACGCCTGTTATCATATAGGGTCAAGAACAACATTTATATTCTTACAGTGCTTGTTATACGCGGCAAATTTCGCAACAGATATGACATTCACTTTAAGGGAGATGTTATGAAAGGCAGAGAGCTGGTCACAGGAAAAGGAATTAACGTAAAAGGTTATGTTGTCTCACATGTAGCAAGGGATGAAAACAAAAAGCTTATAGACATTACATTTCTTGCAGGTAAAGAACTTACTCAGGAGAGTACATTTGCATCAGCATTTTCTGATGCCAAAACTGGTGTAAGCAAAGACAATTATTTCAAGGGAGCTGTTTCCGGCGAAATCGTATCTAAAAAAGAGTCTAACGGCTATACAAATATTTTTGTAAGAACCGGCGGAAGCGGAAGAAACCAGACTATCAGACTCTCTTACAAAGGCAGCTTGAACGCAGAGCTTCACGACCGCATCAGGGCTACATATAATGCCATCATGAAGGTTGTCAGCAATAAAGACCATGACAGCATCGCATTTGATGGCTACATAACAGAGTGGGAGAAAGAATATCTGTCCGCAGCACCGGACACAGAGCTGTAATTTTATATGGAAAGCCATAGCGGAGGATTAAATCTATCATACTCTCAGTAAAAGAAAGAAAAGAGAGAACGATTATGGACACTGTTTATGGCACATATTACAGAACACTGCAGGACGGATATAATAAGGCGTTTGTTTTGTATGTAACCGACATTACAGGTTTTTTGATAGGCAGTCCATACTTAAATTGTGAGGGAGTGATTCTTCATAAAGTAGCAGGACTGCCTCTTAAACTAAATGGGAGGTACAGTAAGACACGAAAAACTTTTTTCGTTGAAGATTATGAGATTGTTACAAGAACTGAAAATGATGTTGTAAATCTCTTAAGCCGTTTTGAAATTAAAAAAAGCGATGCAAAAAAAATTGCGCGTGAAAGCAGCAATAACGTCTTTGAATACTTCAAGGATAATGCCGTAATTCAGAAGCTGCAGGACATCGGAATATCCCAGAATGATGCAGAAACGGTATACATGTGGTGTAATCAGGTCAATGATTATGAAGCTATATACAGATACATCAAGGGCATAGACGGAGACCTTGCGGCAGTAGACAAAATATACAACAAATACGGACACATAGGTGCGGATGTTTTAAAAGAAAACCCTTATATGCTTTTATATGCAGGCTTTTCTTTTGCCGACTGCGAATCTTTAGCAAAAAGAAATGGCATTGAATATTTCAGTGATGAGAGGATACATGCTCTTGTCAGGTACATTATTGAGTCGGACCAGAATGCCGGAAATGCAAGAATAAACATACAGGATATTATCACAAGGGCAGACAGGCTCGAACGAAAGCAGGGCCTTTATAAAACAGATCCCATATTCATCCTCGCCGAGCTCTCAAAACATGGATATGTGCTCAGGAAAGAGGATGACGTTATATATGTGTATACAAAACAGATATACACAGAAGAAGTACAGATAATAAGTGCTGTGAAGAGACTTTGCAGTACACCAAAGGAAAAGTATACCGGTTCCCTTTCTATCAGTGAACTTGAATCCATGTGCGGCATCACATATGGCAAGTCTCAAAGAGAAGCTCTGTTTCTGCTCGATACACCGGGAATCAAGGTTTTAACCGGCGGCCCGGGAACAGGAAAAACCACAACATTAAACGGAATCCTCACAAAATATATATTCGAGCATCCGGATGGAAAGATCCTTTTGTGCGCGCCTACGGGCTGTGCGGCTAAGAGAATCACAGAGTCAACCGGAATAACAGCTTTTACAATTCATAAAGCACTTGATATAAGGCCATTCAATGAGGAAAAGATGATAGCAAACAGAGAGATTTTGGACTATGACTGTGTCGTAGTTGATGAAAGCTCAATGCTTGACATGTCAATGTTTGCAATGCTTGTATCTGCATTAAAGACAGGCACCACGCTGCTTTTAGTTGGAGATAAAGACCAGCTTGAGAGCGTTGGGTACGGTGATATTTTAAATAACATCATAGGGTGTGGACAGATAGAGGTCAAGTCTCTGGATGTTAATTACAGACAGGGCGAGAACAACAGTATTATCATGAATGCACAAAAAATCAATCATTCTGTCACAAGCCTTTTGTTTGACGAAAAAAGCAGGCTTATCCGGAAAAAGAGTGAAAAGGACATGATCTCAGATATCGTCAGCCTGTATGTCAAGTACTTTGATGCAAATGATCCAAACAGTGTAAAAATATATACCCCTACAAGGAAAGACAAACTGACTTCATCAACAAATCTTAATAATGTCATCAAAAAAATAGTTAATCCGGTGGACGGCAAGTCAGTTACTGCCAACGGGTTCACATTCTCTGCGGGAGATTTCGTCATGATGCGCAAAAATAACTATGATGCAGGCTACATGAATGGTGATGTAGGTATAATACGAAGCGTTGATGTAAGGGGATATACAAAGAGAATTACGGTAGCAATAGACAATAATCTGATAGAGATTACCAATGCGACACTTTCAGACATGGAATTGGCATATGCACAGACTATACACAAAGCACAGGGAAGCGAGTGCAGATGTGCTATTATAGTGCTTCCTGAAGAGCCGAGAATTATGCTGACGAAAAAGCTTGTGTATGTTGCAGCCACAAGAGCAAAAAAAATCAACTATTTTATTTCAGAAAACAACGCTCTTGAGCAGGCAATTAGAAGCAGGCATGCAACAGTAAGAAATACAGGCCTGACAGAAAAGCTTAAAAATGCGCTCCTTATGGAGTAATAAGGGCGGCTGTATCTTGTGATTAAAGTCACGAGTTTTAGCCGCCAGTTAATAAAGACTAGGAGGTGATTTTTAATGAAAAAGTACATAGCTGTACTGTTATGTGCAGGCTTGTTTTTGACTGGCTGTGCATCACAGGAAAACCCGGGCATGCAGTTCGAAGAAAGTCCGGCGGCATCACACAGTGCAATAAAGACCATAACACCAGATGATAAGGTTGCGGAAATGGAAAACGGGTCAAAAAATACGGAAACAAAAAACTTTACGAAACTTGAGCTTAGGGATTATCGGATAACTGCCTATATAGATAATTATTTCAGGCAAAAAGCAGATGAGACAGTGCAAAACAGCGATGATGGAAATGTTGATGCAGTTATTGACAGTAAAAAAGAAGTCATAGAAACAAAATTCGGTGACACCGATACCAGTACTGATGAGATGCTTAAAAATATCAAAACAGCCGAGAAAGAAGGTGGTGTGCCTTCTGGAATAGATTATGATAAGAATATATTTGAGAACCAGTTTATGGATAATGGGAGATTTGTTATAAACGGGCAGATTAACTATCTGTTTTCGGGGCTGGATAAAATTCCTTTTGTCTCCACTTTTGACATAAAGTATTCAGATACGGAATTAAATGCCAAAGAGCTGAACAAAATCTGTGATGAGTTTGGAAAGCCCGATGGTTATATAACAAAATCAGATGGAAAAGGTAATTATATATGTCTTGTGTGGGAAAAAGGAAATTATGACATTGCAATACCTTTGTACATGAGAATGGTTAATGATATACAAAGGTATGGCAATGTGGCGAAATCATACTCTGCAATTGTGCCGAAAAAATATTTCACAGAACTTATAAGCAGCGAAGAAGGTTATCTTAGTATGTTCATGCAAAGAAATTATACAAAAGTATTATAGGAGGAACGACGAATTGAATTATTCTGACAATATTTCAGTAAGAATACGTCCTGAAAAAGTCATTAAATACATGTTCGTAAAAGATGGTACGACAAGCATTGTCAGTATTACGTCGGCAGGACTGTTTGTTACGGCTGTTATAAAATTTATCAGGTTCTTGTGTGATAACACAACAGCTGCGGCAGAGGAGGTCTGGAGTTTCTGCCTGACAGGCGGGCTGACAGCGGCACTTTTTTCAATTACATACTTTCTTGAAAAATGTAGGCTTGAAGAGGCCGCAGAAGAAAAGCTGAAAGAAAAGAGAAAACAGGAAAGACAGAGGCAGATAAGACGAAAGGAAAGAGAAAAAGCAAGGCTTGCTGAAACAGAAAAGAAAAAACAGGCAGAGAAAACAAAAAATGCCAAAAGCACATCAAAAACTTATATAGAAGGACAAAAACAAAAAAGAAAAATATCATAATTATATTAGAGATATTTTTGATTTGTTTTGGTTCGCAGGATCCGCAGAAAATATCTGCGGATTTTTTAAGGAGAAAAAATACTATGAAAGCTCTTATAAAAAAGATATATACACAGGATGAGACCGGAAACGGAATGTATCAGTATGACATGTATGGAAAAGAGGATATTATAAATGCCGTAATTCCAAATGCATACGTTGGAATGGAAATAGAAATAGAGGAAAAAGACGGAATAACAAGAGTGACGCCGACTGAAAAAAGTCAGGGAATTGCACATTTTTTATGCAGCTATGTCAAAGGAATTGGACCTGCAAAAGCTTCAAACGTAACATGGGATTTCTTTTATTACGTTTCAAACGAGGACGTTGAGGCTGTATGTGAAACTCTTAAGATAAAAGAAGATAAGGCAAAAGAAGTCATTTCCATATGCAATGACAACAAGGACATGCTGGAGCTTTACATGCTTACAAACGGTGTCTGCACAGAGCTTGAGCTGTCAAAAATATACGAGACATACAAAGAGGGCAGTGCAAGCGTCGTCAGAAACAAGCCATATTCGCTTACGGACATTCATGGCTTCGGCTTCTTAAGAGTTGACAAAATTGCCTGCGCAACAGGTGTAACAAGAGACAGCACAGACAGGGTGGCCGCGGCCATAGAATACTGCCTTACAGAAGCAGCTTATCAGAACGGCAACTGCTTTCTGTACAAGGGGCAGCTTATGGAAAGACTCTACAGTCTGCTTGCCGATGTTCCAAAGTCAGTCGGAAAGGCAAAGGAGAGGGCTGTTTTAAATGCAGTGACAGACTGGGACAATAAGAAGGAAAAATTTATCAAGGCATACAAGCCGGAAATGGAAGAAATACTGCTTCTGGACGGATGCGCCATGCAGAGGGAAAAACTTGCAGATATTATCCCTGATGCATGCGAAAAGGGTGTCAAAGACTGCCGCTTTGTGATTGAGGATGACAGATTTTATCTTTTCAAGATGTATATAAGTGAAATGTCATCTGCAAAGCGTCTTAGGCAGATGCTTGATGCAGGATGTCTTGTAAAATTCACGCCTGATATATTAAAACGTGCAGTAAAGGATGTGGAAGACAGAAAAACTGCGCTTTTGAGAAGTCAGGGACTGGGTGATTTTGTCACAACAGACGAGCAGAAAAACGCCGTGGGACTTGCCGCCTTAAGCAGGGTGTGTGTTATATCGGGCGGCCCAGGACGCGGAAAAACTGCCATAGCAGAAATGATAGCAAAAGCATATGAGCTTGCAACAGGAGATGAAAAATGCTGCATAATGGTAGCTCCCACAGGAAAGGCTGCGCAGAGGATTACGGAATCAACAGGGTTTCCAGCATCTACCATCCATAGGATTGTAGGGACAAGGAAACCGATTGGCAAGCTTATCATCGTTGATGAAAGCTCCATGATTGACATTGAACTGTTTGCAAGACTGGTTGCGTGGGGAGAGGAAAGCACATTTGTATTTCTTGGCGATGTTGACCAGATAGCTTCAATCGGACCGGGAAGGGTGTTAAAGGATCTGATGGAATCCAATGTAATTCCATACATCAAGCTTATTCAGGGACACCGTAACAGCGGTTCAATAGCCAAAAATTCAGAAAAAATAAATGAAGGCAAACCGGTATATACATACATCATAGACAATGCATTTAAGTTTATTCCGTCAACAAAGGAAGCCATTACAAACACATTCCTGCATTTTTACTTCCTGAAAGTGGCTACATACGGTATAAAAAACGTGCTTGCAATCACGCCTTCGAGAAAAGGAATGGTTGGAATCGACGCATTAAACCGTGCCATTCAGGAGAAATACACAAAAGGACAGCCAGAAATAGCGCTGCCGCAGGGCGGGGTATTCAGAGTCGGAGACCGCGTAATGCATATAAAAAATAATCTTATGTTTAAGCTCAAAGCAAAACAGGAGGATGGTTCATATAAAGACATAATGGGTGTGTTTAACGGAGACATGGGCACTATTGCAAAAATCTGTGATGAGGGAGCTGTTGTTGTGTTTGATGACGGAAAGATAGGCGCATATGCAAAGGAAAATTTGAGTCAGCTTACTCTTGCTTATGTAATCACAATACATAAATGCCAGGGCTCAGAGGCTGCGTGTGTGATCATGGGTGCAACATTTGCCGACTGCTTCCTTATGAACCGCAACCTGTTCTACACAGGAGAGACAAGGGCAAAGAAAGAAATGGTCTTAATCGGCGAACAGAAGCCTTCAAAAAACGGTAGGTTTATGACAAATGCTTTTAACTATGCCGCTTACAAGGTTAATGATGATATGAGACAGACAACACTTGCAGACAAAATTGCAGGCTGACAGATGATGCAGGAGAACCCGGATAAGATTCGGGTTTTCTTTTTTCTAGCATACTTAATATGAAACAAAAAAATAAAAGAAAAAAGGAGAAAATCAAATGAAAATTTCAAAAATTATTATTAAAAACTTCAGAGGCATCAGAGGAGAGCATACATATGTCCTTCCTCATATTGCAAAGCTGACAGGTCCAAACGGAAGCGGAAAGACATCCCTTCTGGACGCAGTCCGCTACGTGACAGGAGATGTCCTTCCTGAAGGCAGCCCGGTGACAAACGGAGAAAACTATATGTCCGTGTCTATGTTTTTAAACGGCACAGAGTACACAAGAGGTATAAAAATCTCAAAAGAAGGCAGAAATGCTGGTTTCTGCAAGGTCGACGGCCGAAAAGTGTCAAAAAAAGACTTTGACCAGGCTGTTGAGACCGAGCTTGGTTTTTCATTGGAGAACATCCGCAACGTCATGAGTGCGGACATCTTCAAAAGCCTTGATTCAAAGGGATTTGGAAAGTTCATTCTTTCATATATTCCACAGAAGTTAAGCAAGGCAGAGCTTATCGGTCAGGTGCCACAGGAAGCGGCTGTGCTAAGAGCATGCGAAGAGGTCATTCCTGATGATGCTGTAATTGACATGGACACAGTTGATGAGCTGTATCATACATTCTACAGCACAAGAAAAGACATCAACGCCAGAGTTAAATCCCTTCAGGCATCGCTTGAACTGATTCCGGAAGAAATGCCGGGTGTAACACAGGAGATGGTTAATGCAAAGGAAGGTAACATTCTGATTTATGACGAGAAGGTGAAGACTTATAATCAAAACCTTGCCCGCTATGAAAGGGATTTAAAGCAGCTTGAAACACTGCGAAATTCTTTAATATCAGTACAGGATGAAATCGCAGCGCTTGGCGCTGTCAATGCACCTGATCCGGCACTGGCAGTTTCAATCGCTTCTGAAAAGGCAGAAAAACAGAAGCGCATCACAGACGCGCAGGCCGCAGTAAAGGCTGCCAAAATGTCAAATGACACCTTGAACAGAAGCAAACAGACGCTTTCTTCAAATGCATGTCCGTTTAGTTCAGAAATTGTCTGCACAACAGACAAATCTGAAATCCTTAAGGGAATTGACGAAAATATCCATATCAACAACATGGCTATTGAGTCACAGACAAACCTTGTTGACGGACTTAAGTCTGACCTGCAGGCAGTTATTGACAAAGAGACAGCTTACAGGAATGCAGAAAAGGCATATGAAAAATACACCTATCTGCAGAAACAGGAAGCTGAGACGAAGAAGCATCTGTCAATGGTGAACCCTGTAGAGCCTGAGAAGGTGCCGGCACAGGATGATATCGAGACAGAAAGAGCCCTTGTAAAAGAGATGAAAAATGCTCTTTTGAACAGGGAAAAGCGTCAGATGTATGAGGCTGACCTTGAAAAGGCCGCTGCTGACAGTGATACATACCAGAAGCTTGTTAAGGCGTTTGCTCCTGATGGTTCCGTTGTCAAATATGTAATGCAGTTTTATTCAGCAATTCTTGACGATGCAGTAAATTCAACTGCTGCAAAAATTAAGGATGGCCTGAAGCTGCACTTCACACCGGAAAACGGACTTAAGGTAAAGGCGAATACTGGCAATGGCTATATTTCATACGAATCGCTGTCAAAGGGTGAGCAGATAGATGTAATTTATCTTATCATTCACCTTATAAACCAGCTGTCAGGTTCAAGAGTGCTGCTCCTGGATGAGACATCAGTCCTCGATGATAAAGCATTTGACAAGCTTGTAAAAACTATCTGTGAAAACAGCGGTGAGTATGACCACATCATTTTAAGCGGCGTCCACGGACACAGCATGCTTGATGATATGGGAATACCAGAGCTTGTTGAGAAACAGCCTGAACAGGTTGAAGTTCAGTCTCTCAACTAAATAATTTTCATCAAAAAAACATCGTCAGAAATGGCGGTGTTTTTTCTTTTTGGAAAATTTGCTTATATGGAAACGATAAACGGGCAGAAACAAAAATCATACTTACTATGAAACGCAAAATTCATATTCTGCCGGTATGCGCATGCATACGGCAGGAAATTTAAAAGGAGGAAACATAAACAGTGAAAAAAGGACTTGTTATAGCAGAAAAGCCTTCGCTTATGCGAACTATCAGGGACGTTTATGAAAAACATAAAAACGAGCTTCCATATGAACTTGAGTTTATCGCACAGCAGGGACACCTGCTCACATTAAAGCTGCCGAGCGAGCTGGATCCGGAGCAGGCGAAGTGGTCTTTTGACCATCTTCCGTTTTTTCCGACAGAACATGGCGGATGGCAGTATAAACTGATTACAGGAACAGGTATTGCGGCGAAAGCAAAAGAAAAATATTACGATATAAGGGATGAGCTTAAGAGCGGGGACTATGACTTTATAGTGCATGCAGGCGACCCGGATCAGGAAGGAGAGCTTCTGGTTGATATTGTGCTGCAGTCACTTCACAACCATCTGCCTGTTAAGAGATACTGGTCAAATGATAATACAGAGGAAAAGGCGCTTGAAGCATTAAAGAATTTAAGGGATGACGATAATGACCCGATGCTTATAAACTTTAAGAAAGCAGGATACTGCAGGCAGCATGTGGACTATCTTTACGGAATGAATCTGTCGGAAGCTGTATCACTGCAGATGGGCGGCCGCGCTGCAATAGGACGTGTTAAGACATGGCTTCTTGGAATGGTTGCAAGAAGAGAGGACGAAATTAAGAATTTTAAGCCGTCAACATGCTATGGCATAAAAGCTTCATATGCGGACGGTTTTGACGGACAGATGTTTGACCAGAAGACAATAAAACCCGACAAGAATGATAACGACAAGGATACAGACGCAGAAGAAAAGCAGGGCTACGTTTATTACGATACAGAGGCCGAAGCAAAAGCAATTGTAGACGGACTTGGAAGAAAAGCAGTTGTTAAAGACTTCCAAAAAAAGCTTGTTACTACATATGCACCAAAACTGTTTGAGATGACAGGCGCACAGGTCGCAGGAGGCAAATTAGGTTATGCGATTGATGAGACATCATCTGCGCTGCAGTCGCTGTATGAAAAGGGATACCTCTCTTATCCTCGTACAGACTGCGAGTATCTGTCGAGCCATGAAAACTTCCATGCAATGATTGACTCATGCAGAGCGGTTCCTGAGCTTGTGCCGTATATTGACAGCATAAACGAGTCGGGAATCCAGAGGGTCCTTAAATCCAAAAAGTATGTTAATGACAAAGCCCTTACGGAGCATGGACATTCGGCTCTTGCGCCTACTACAAAATCACCTAATTTTGCATCATTGTCAGATACGGAAAGGGATATATACACCCTCGTATGCAGACAGTTTATAGCCATATTTTTAGATCCACAGAAATCAAAAAAAGTAACACTCGTGACGGAAATTGATGGGCATACCTTTAAAAGCGCAGGAAAAGAAATGGTCGATGAGGGATATTTGAAGATTTTTGGCACAAAGACAACCGACAATATAATTCCTGCATACAATATAGGCGATGTGATAAAGGTAGACAGCATTGATACCGTATCAAAGACTACTAAATGCCCAGGACATCTCACGGGAACAGATCTTGCTGAAATGGCGAGGGAACCACACAAATTCCTTGAGGATGAGAGCTTAAAGGCACTGGGCGATAAGCTGCATATTGGCACATCTGCCACAAGAGGTCCTATCATAAAACAGCTTGTTGACAAGGATAAATACCTGCATATTGTTGCAAGGAAAGGCGCAAAGCAGGGATATCTTGAGCCTACAGATGATGGATACAGAATATACCAGAATCTTAAAAACGAAGAGATGTGTAAGACGGACACAACTGCACAATGGGAGCTTTCCCTTGATAAAATCAGAAACGGAGAGCTTGACAGCAGAGAATTTGAGCATGACATGGAAAAGCATATTGCAAGGATGGTTGAAAAAATCAGACTCACCGAAATGGCACAGTTTGCAAAGGCAAATGCCAGCAAATTTAATGTTCTGTGTACATGCCCAAAGTGCGGAAGCGACATTATAAGCGGTCCGAATAACTTCTTCTGCAGTGGAAGAAAGGAAAAAGGCTGTGAGATAGGTCTTTACAAGACAATACTTGGCGCAAAGATAACAGATGATGACTTCAAGGCACTCCTTGAGGGTCATGTCATAGAAAAAAAGCTCAAAAAAGAAAGCAGTGTATGGATGCAAAAGCTGAAGTACAATGTTGATGAGCATAAGCTTGAATTTGCAAAGGATGAGATAAAGAAGCTCGAATTTAAGTGCCCTGCATGTAAGACTGAGGTTGAAGATACGGGCCGTACGGTTAAGTGCCCGGGATGCGGATTTACCATATGGAAATCACAGTGCGGACATGTCTTAAAGGACAGTGAGATTGAAGACCTCCTCACAAAAGGCAGTACAAAGACGATTAAGGGACTCAAATCCAAAAAAGGCACAAGGTTTGATGCAAAAATCGCAATTAATGATGACCTTACCGGCACAACATTTGTTTTCCCGGATAGAAAGAAGAAATGATATAAGATGGCAGGCTCAAAACAGCCTGCCATATAAGAGAGGAATTAAGATGTTTGAAGTAAAAGAAAATGAGCTTATTGAAAAAATGAAGTGCAGGTATGAAGATGAGAATGGCAATACCGCGACGCTGTTCAGACAGCCTGAGCGCGGTATAATCAGGATTGTATTCAAAAGTCCCAAAAATGTCACCTTTGACAGGCTGGAAATAAACGTCTCAGAGCCTGGGGGTGGCTGCAATTTCAATTATTCATATGACAAGGAGGATGAGAGTGTTACCAAAGAGTACCTTGATTCATCAATCAACAATATATCCATGTTTGTCAATCATGTAGTTGGACTGGATAATGCCATAAGACTGCTTGGAACAGCACCAGATATAATGGCAGATTATTTAGGATTTGAGAGTGAAAGTGAAGATGAAAGACAGGAGGCTGTATCAAGAGCCAAGTATGGGCTTATTACGCAGTACCCTGAGCTGAAGCAGCTTTTCGACAAGATATAACTGAGCATATTTTGTCTCCTTTTTTCGGATTTTTTTGTTTCTAACATACTAAAAGTATCAAAAAGAAAAAGAGAAAAGGAGAACAAAAAATGGCATATTCAATTAAGGCAGAAAAACATGAGGTTGATTTTCTAATCGGGCTCAAAGAAATTAAGGGAGAGTGTTTCTTTTCAGCAAGAACCCTTCCTGATGGAAGGGTTGAGCTGACCTTTTTGAAATAGGTTCTAAAAACATCCGGTATCATACTGGGTGTTTTATTTTTTTAGAAAAAAATAAAAATCATACTTAAAGAAGAGAAGAATAAATAATAGGAAAAAAGGAGGCTGTTATGTTTTACAATGACGTAGAACTTGGACTTTTAACATATAAAAAAATAAATGCCCCCGTACTGAATGAAGAAGGAAATATCCAATTTTATATCAATGGCTCTGATACAGATTTTAGCAGATGCAATTGGGAGCCGACGGAATACAGAAAATACAGGGATGATGAAGTAGGACGGATATGCAAAAAATATGGCGCTGGCAGAGTTTTGATATTTGACGGCGACAAGTTGAAAGAAGAGATAAGGGCTCCTGAATGCAAAACGCATGTGTATTATAACGGACCGCTCAACTGTTTCATCTTGTTGTACCGCATTACAAAGGACGACCGTTTTATCAGGAATATGGCCAAGCAGAACTTCCTTATTCCTGTAAGAATCATGACAAAAAAGGATGGATACCCTGAAATTAAATACCTTTCTTCTACAAAAAAAGGAAGCGATACAAGATACCATGTGCTGTTTTCAGATCACGAAGAATACAACAAATGGAAAAAAGCTACGGGTGGGGTTGGATTTAATGACCTTATACAGATAACAGCAGCAAAGCTTTTCAGTCTGGATAAAGCACACGGTGGCAACAGAACGTATGAACTTTGTATTAATCCGTATGGAAATAAACTTATACTGGAAAAAGAAAAAAGAAGGGTGTTTTATCAGAGTGTTAAAGAAAAACAACAGAGAAGAAAGTGAGGAAAAACAAGTGCATTTTAAAGATATTAGAGAGTATATGCCATGTATTTATTATTATGTTCCGCCATGCCCGGTGTGTGGAAGCAAAAATACTGGGTATTACAAGAGAATGACGGATGACAGCGGCTGGACATCAAAGGAAGGGTTAAAACATGGCGAAATTGTAAGAGAGACAACGGAAGTTACTGATAATAATGCGTTTTGCGAGGAGTGTGGATTTGAATGGTCGCAGCAGATAAAGCCAATAATTATAAGCAGAAAATCAAGAATGGACATGATGCAGGAAAAAGGACTTTTGGCAAGGCTTGACGCAATGAAAGAGCAACATACAAAGGAGTATGAGGAATACAAAAAAGAGCACCCGTTCATGGCAAGGTATAAGAGCAAAAGGCTGTAGGGATTAAAAGGAGAAAAGAAAAATATGAGTTACACAGATTTATTAGAGAGCAAACATCATTACCTTACAATGTTAAAAGACGCAGATGCAAGCCGCAGGGCTATAGAACGTGATTTTACACCTGATAAGGCAAATGAATACAATAAAATTATGGCTATAAGAAATACAGCATTTATCAACCTTATAAAGGAAGATGTACCATATGTTGAAAACGAGGAAAAGGAAAGCGTTCGTATTGAAATAGATGGTGAAGGCTATGACATGAAGAAAAGCAAGCTTAAACTTCTGGTTGGTGATGAAGTATATGAAAGAATTCTTGCAAGAAGCCACGAGCATGCGCAGACTCTGTCAAATCTTAAAGACAATGAAGCTGATATTCCGGAGTATCAGACACCAAGAATAGGGCAGACTATGCCTCAGCAACCGGCATCTGGACAGTATCAGCAGCCTTATGGCTGTGGACAGCAGGGAATGCAGCAGATGCCATATGGATATATGCAGCCGCAGATGCCAAATCCATATCAGCCGTATGGATATGGAAATTACGGTCAGCAGATGCCATACGGATATATGCAGCCACAGATGCCAATGCAGCCGCAGATACCACCACAGGACAACAGTCAGATATATGGGGCAATAGGAGAACTTACAAATAAGCTCAATGAAATCAGCGCAAGGGTAAAGCCTGAAACTCAGATAAAGGAAGTTGTCATAGATGACCAGATAAGGGAGCAGCTTAAGCTTTCAAGGGATGAGCTCGAAAAGGCGAAGAAGGCAAAATCGGAAGCTATTGAAAAGGCGCATGATGCCTTGAAAGACCTTGCAGAAGCCAAAAGTGCTATGGAGGCCGAAAAAACAAAACAGCAGATGCTTTCAGGAGACGTTGAATCTCTTACGAAACAAAAAGAGCTGTTGCAAAAGAGGCTTGATGAGGCAAAGGATGCTGAGGAAAAGGAAAAGCACAGGCTCAATGAGAAAATTGAAGCTTTAAACAGTGAGAAACGAGACCTTGAAAGCAGGCATGCCCGCGAAATTAATTATATAAAGAGCCGCAGTGAAGCTGAAATTGCCAGAAAAAAAGATGAAATATCACAGGCAAGGTCTCTTGCGCAGAAACAGGCTGATGAGCGCATAACACAGCTGATAAATGATAAAGACAAGAAGATAAAGGAAGCGGAAGAAAAACTTGCAGCTAAAGATGCTGAGTATAAAAGAAAAATTAGCGAAGCAAACCGTCAGATTGCAGACATCAGATCAAATGCTGACAATGATACAAAATCTATCCAGTCGGAAAATGACAGGAAAGTTGATGAACTTACAAAACAGCTCGATGCAGTAGCCGCTGAGCGTGACAAAGTTGCAAGAGAACGTGACACAATGGCAGCCGAACGTGACAGGATAAAGCAGAGTTATTTTGATAAATATAATGCTGCAAAGCAGAAGATTAACGAGGCAGTACAGAGAGCTGAAAATGCGGAAGCCGACCTCGAAAAACAGAAAAAGATGTCTGCAGACCAGAAGCAGCAGAATATCAAAAATAATGAAAACATTACAAGGGCTATGAATGAGCAGGCCAGAGAAATTAGGGAGAGAACAAGGCAAGAGGTTGAGAATATAAAAGCTCAGACAAAGCAGCAGATTGATAAACTCACTGCACGAAACAGACGGCAGATGGATGAGTACGAGCAGGGAATTAAAGAAAAAGAGGCGGAACTTCTTGCAAAAGAAAATGAACTCAATGCAAAAAGGTCTGAGATTGAACAAGTTAAGTCTGAATACTCAAAGAATGCGAATGAAATAAGGCGCGAAGCTGATGAAAAAGCCAGACAGATTCAGGAGCAGCTTAATGACACGCTTTCAAAGAATGAAGAGTATAAAAATAAGCTGAAAGAAATTAATGAAGAATCGCAGTCTATGTTGGAGAGATTTAATAATCAGATATCAGAAAAGGAAAATGAGTTTGCAAGAAAAGAAAATGAATTGAGGCAGTTGGCCGAAAAGGAAAAGGAAGATGCTTTAAGAAAGCTGCAGGAGGAGTTTGAAGAAAAGCAGCGTGAAATGGAAGAGCGGCATAAAGCAGAACTTGAAAGCAAAAAGACTGAGCTTGAAGAGGCAAAAGAAACAATCGAAGAATCGAAAGAGCAGATCAACAATCTTAATGAAGCAGTACAGGTTCATACCCAGCTTGCATATTATGACAAACTCACAGGCCTTATGAATAACAACAAGCTTTCAAAAGATTTTAAAGAGATGTCTGTTCCTACATTTGCCATGGTCTGCATTAATGACATGAAATCGCTGAATGCCCAGAATAAATCAATTGGTGACAATGCTATTAAATTTATTGGAAATCAGTTAAAGGAGCGTTTGTCTGAAAATACATACCGGTCAATGGGCGATATATTTGCAGTTATAAGTGATGATGAGGCGGATGAGGTGAGCCAAAAGCTTGATGATTTTAAAAACTCTCTTGCTACACAGAATGGTCTGTATATTGCATATGGAGTTGTCAGCGAAGATGAATGTGAAAAAAATCAGATGCCGCAGCTTGTGCGTGACAGAATGAATGAGATGAGAACACAAAACCGCGTTATTATCGCAAAGCTTAAGGAAGAAGCAAAGCGTAGGGAAGACATGCGCAGACAGTATGAGGAAACAAAGCAGAGAAATGAAGCGGAAGCAGATTCTCTTATTGACATTCAGGAAGTGCAAAGTAATAACGGAAAAATCGTCACAAGGGACATCAGCGCAGATGAGACGTACTATGAGACAATACTTAATACGGGTTCAGTCAGCAATAGCAGTGAACAGCCACATGATGATTTTGATGAAGGTGACGATGAAGATATATATGAAAATCTTTAGAAAGGAAGGCGCAGGGGCTCATACAGCACCTGCGCTGCATAAGTTAAATGTTAAAATGTACGTTATATAATAAAAAAACGCCAATTGCAAGAATGGATATGGAAAATGACAGATGTACAAACGTAGATTCTGTTATAAATCCCGAACTTGCGCCTCTTAATATAAAAAACGCACTCGAAGAAAATGATATTGATACAATAAACAAGAGGTGGTTTTCAAAGCGCTGCATACCGGAAAAGCGCGATGGACTTGAAAGTGTGTACAAGACTTTTGGAAAAGACTGGAACAGACAGTCACATTTTGCTTCACTGACAGATCAATACTGGCTTGGAAGCAGCATGGATGACAGGTGGGAAGACATAAATTTTTTCACAAGGCGTTATGACAGGGCAATAGGTGATGCTTTTTTCAAAAGCTGGCAGGTTGACAAACTCAAATCGGATGACAGCCCGGATATTACAACAAACGGATTAATCAAAAAAAGATGGCTGCAGCTGGACGGCTACACATCATATCTTGTAAAGGCAGGCAATCCGAAACTGCAGCAGGAACCGCTTAATGAAGTCCTTGCCACAATGGTATTGAAAAAACTTGATATAATCCCATTTGTTCCATATGAGTTCAGGGTGGAAGGATTTACGCTTTGTTCTATATGTAAGAATTTTGTGGATGAAAATACGGAATTTGTTCCGGCGTCACATCTTGTGCTGCCAAGAATTGAAAAGGAGGACGGAAGCGACATTTATGAAAAGACACTTCTGGTTGCGGAAGAAATCGGTATAAAAGGATACAAAGATTTCATGGATAAAATGCTCATGGTTGATTATATTATCCAGAACACCGACAGACATCTTGGTAATTTTGGTTTTATCAGAAATGTTGAGACAGGAAAGTTTATAGGCCCGGCACCTCTTTTTGATAATGGAACTGCATTCTGGAATACTGCAAAAAATGGTGAGGCCTATCAGGATAAACTCAAGATTCCAAACCTTGAGTATATTGTTAATTCTCAAAAAGAAAAATACAGGGACAAGTTGAAGGTGCTTGGCAAAGATAACGGTTATATAAGTCTGATAGATGAATATCCATACATAACCTTAGGCCGCAAGGAGCGCATAAAAGACGGCATGGCAAATATGTTTTCGCAGGGTATTAAAGTAAGCAAAACAATGCTGGAACGTGAGGCAAATTGGTCGGCATCTTTGGAAAAATAAGAAAAAAACATACTTAAAACAAAAAGAAAGGAAGTGCAGATTTATGGCTAGTGCAGCAGAACAGACAAGTAAGCAGCTTGTTGATTTAATAAAAAAAATGATGGAGGCGCTTGAAAGGTATATGAAAGACCTTGCAAAACAGGAAGCGGCTTCAAAAAGCTACGCATATGCAAGTATTATAGATAAATATGTGCAGAAGGGAGGCCAGATAAAAGGATACTTTTTAAGTGATGATAAGTTGTATAACAAGCATCTCAAACAGGAGATGGGAGAGAGAGATATGCCGTTTATTGAGTATAATGTGAATGGAAGAACTGTACTTGCAATAAGGGATTGTGATGCAGAGGAATTCAAAAAAGTACAGGAACAGACAAAAATTAATGAACAGCGTTATTTCCAGATTGTTGACAAAGAGGAAATGGCTGCAACTTTTGAAGGCTCTCAGAGAATTCCGGAAAAAGATAAGAAATTCCTTACAATAGACGGAATGGATAAGACAATGGCGCAGATGCTTGCAAATAAGTGTAATGATATAACAAAGGGATTCATGGTTGGAATTAACAAAAATGAAAAGTCAACAGATCTGATGGTGCATGCAAAAAGGACAATTGTGCTCGGAAAACCGCAGGGGAAAAACGTATACAGTCAGGATTTCTGCCGTGCTTATCTTGCAGCAGCTTTTTCCGGCTATGGCCCAAACCGTGAAAAGAATATGGAACAGTTAAAGATAGATGAAAATCTGAACAAAAAAATCAAAGAATTTGACGGGCCTGGTGAAATGTGGATTACGGGACAGGATGATGTTGACACCGTTATAAAGGTGACAGAACAGGGCTTTGAAAGAATGTTGGTTGAGCCGGGATTTGACGAAGATGGCAAGTCTGTAACTACATATAAAATTGTAGAAAAACATGATTTTGATGAGGAAAATTACACTAAAAATCTTGATGTAGCACTTGCAGGTATATTTGATGAGGTTATTCTCACAAGCAAGGATGAAACAGATAAGCATATATCAGGGGTGGAAAAGCAGCACTCTGAAAGACCGCAAAAGACAAAGGATGAAAGAAAGAGGAGTTTTAATGAGACGGTAGTCTGTGACAAAGCTGATTATCTTATCAAAGAGGCTCTTGAAAAAACACCATTTTTTAAGGAGCGTGACCCTGTTGCCCAGTTTGACGAGTACCGAAGAATGGCGCATCAGCTTTTTGAAGGCATTCTTGTTAATAACAGACCGGTGTGGATTGAAACACAGAAGTTTGAAGAATTTAAGACGGTATTAAAAGAAAGAGATTTTGATGTAAAAGAATATATGGAAGGAATCGACCATTCAATGGATGGGCAGGCCATTGAGTCAAAATCTGCAAAACAGGTTCTCGCAGAAGAAAAACGCAGGAAAGAAAAGCAGATGGAGGAATTCAGAAAAAGAGAAAAAAGCAGGGAAAGACAGCAGAAGAAAGAACAGAAGAAAGACGAAAGAAGTCTTTAGGGCATGATACAGCCGGAATAATCCGGCTGTATTTTTTTTGTGCGAAATAAAAATCATACTTGCCGTGAAAATACAATTAAAGTCCAGAAAATCTGGATTTGGAAAGGAAGCAAATGGCAGGAAAAAAGAAAAAGAAAGGAAGCAACACCACGTTATATCTGATACTCGGCACAATAGGTCTGGTCTTTGTATATCTGTGGTTTGGAGCTTTCAAGGCACATGAGGTTAACAGGGCATATGGATGGCTTTCTGCGGATACCATTAAATACTGCTTGCAGTACCCACTCGAGCCTATTGTGCATCCGGTGAAAGAAGCTGGAATGTATCTTCTGTTAATAATTGTATTTGGCGGATTCGCAATATTTTTTACAATCAATAACCAAAGACCCAAGGATGACGGTCCGAATGTAAAGGGTGATGCGCATTTTATGACGCCGGAAGAAATCCACACATATGACAGAAAGTACGTTTTAAATCCGTATTATGGTCCCGATGAAAAAACGGTTGATGATGTGAAGGGTGACGGCTCATCAAACGGCAAACAGCTGTTTGAAAAGGATCCACCAAAGCAGATAGAAGCAGAGTGCAGACGTCAGGCGTGTATTGTATCATCTTCAATATTTCTTTCGTTTGACAACATCTGGAGCAGAAAGAATACAAATGCACTTATTGTAGGTACTGCCGGTTCAGGTAAATCGCGTTACTACGTAGGTCCCAACATATTGCAGTGCAACACCAACTATATCATAACCGACCCTTCAGGAGACCTTTTTTCGCAGTATGCAAAATATCTTGAAAATAACGGATACGATGTTAAAAAGCTTGATCTTGAGGATATGTATAATTCTGAAAGATATAACCCTCTTAAATACCTTGAGGATGAGAAGGATGTATTTACACTTGTCAACATGCTTATTGAAAACCTCACGGCAGCATCCGGCGGCAGTGGAAAAGAGGAGCCTATATGGAAGGACTCAAAGTCAGCCCTCCTTCGTGCAGTTATATTCTTCCTCTGGGAATATGAGTCAGACCCGAAAAAGAAAAACTTTACAAATGTCTTAAGGCTCATAAACAGTGCAAAGTTTGATGAAAATGCCGCAGACAGCGATGACAATTATATCAATCCGTTTGATGAGATATTTGAAAAGATAAGAAGCTTTGACCCGAATTCGCAGGCAGTAACACAGTATGACATTTTCCAGTCTGCCGGTACAGGAAAGACAAGGGACAGTATCCTTATCACTACAACATCACAGCTTTCACTGTTCGGTTCTTCAAATATCGCACACCTTACAGCAACCGATGAGATGGATCTTGACAGCTTTGCGGATAAAAAGAGTGCTCTGTTTATCTGTATTCCGACCGTAGATAATACATTCAACTTCCTTGCTTCTATGCTTTATTCACAGCTTTTTTTAAAGCTTTACAATTACGCAGAGAAGAGAACAAAGTACTCATGGCATGTATACATGGATTATACGGAGGATGGAATAAGACACAATGAAAACATCCGTGTATTTCAGGCAAAAGATGAAGAAGATTCAAAAAATGCAAAAGAAAAAGCAGAAGAACTGCTTAAAAAGATTAAGGATAAGAAGATCAAAATTGAATATGACGACTTTAAGGATCTGTATTACATCGTGACAGATGACGAGGCAAAGGAAAAGATTGCATGGCGCGGTGGAAGCGATGGAGAAAATAGGATACATAAGCTTCTTAAAGACATGGAAAAGCATGCAAAGGTTCGCCCGGGAGATAATATGAGACTTCCTGAGCACTGCCATTTCATTCTCGACGAGTTTGCCAACACTGGAAAAATTCCTACATTCTGTGAAAAGCTGTCAACAATCCGTAAGTACCGCATTAACTGTTCAATCATTGTCCAGTCACCTGACCAGTTAAAGAACATGTATGAGAAGGAATATAACGTAATCATTGATAACTGTAACATCAAGCTGTTCCTTGGTACAAACTCTCCCGAAACAGCGAAATGGGTATCTGAAACACTTGGAAACAAGACAGTCGTTGCACGTTCAGAGAGCTGGAACAGTGGAAATAACGGAGGTTCGGAAAGTTTCCAGAAGGACAAGCAGGAGCTCATGCCAGCTGACAAAGTTCTTGGTATGGAAAACTATGAGTGCATCGCAATGGTATACGGCGGCAACAACGTATACGAACAGAAATACGAAATTTCAAATCATCCGTGCTACAAAGAAGCAATGAAATACAAAGATAAATTTAAGAGCAGGCGTGTCAAGAAAAAGATTGATGACAGGGATAAAGCTGCAATGTTTGCCGCATCAAGCATTCCGGACAAGACTTCGTCTTCAGAATCGCAGGATAACGGTCAGGAGAGGAAAAGTGCAAAGGGAAGAAGCACATTTTCATCAAGTTCTGCGTCTTCAAGTTCATCATGCTATGAATCAAGCGGCATGTCGAATTTTGTAGATGAAGCAATGAATGACATTCCGGCAAGCAGCATGAATTCATCAGGTAGCAGTGAAAGACCAAACTTAAGCGACAGCGACTTAAATCCGGGCTATGATGCTGAATATGCTGCATATGAAGCACAGCAGAAGGCTGAAGCAGAAGCTATGGCATCTGTCAACGAGACAAACAAAAACCTTGCAAAAAGAGACCTTGATGACGTGGATGGAGTTGACATGTCCGATGCTGATAATCCAAAAACGCAGGAAGCCTTTGAAGAGCTGGCAAAATCGTTAGGTGTTACAAGTGATTCGACGGCAGAAGAAATAGCTGAAAAATTTGCTGCAACAACCGGAATTGTTGACAGTGACGAAGATGATGCGGAGTTCGCATTTGGAATGTCAAGTGGATTTTAAAAAATGAGTCATAGCTCAAAAAAAATAGAAAAAAAAATCATACTTACGGCGTAATTAAGCAACAAGCTGATTTTACAGAAAGGAAAAATAAAACGATGATTAAAGAAAAAATGACAAACGGTATCGCCCGTGCAAAGCGAGGCTTTTGCAACATCAAGACAAAAGCGGATTCGGCAATTATAGCAGCTGCAACAGCTGCCGGAACAACTGCAATGACAAATGTTGGTTCATGTGACGGTGCGGCTGCCCTTACAACAGCTCTTGGCTATCTTGCAATTCCCGTAGGACTTCTTGGAGGCGTATTCCTTATAATGGGTATTATTCATTACGCAGGAGCGAACTCAGATGGTGATGGTCCTGCAAAGAAGAAAGCAACAAATGAGATCGCTGGTGGCGGCATGGTTATAGCGGTTGCCGTTGTTTTAAAGCCAATGGTAGGCGCAATCCTTGGTGCTGTCGGAGTAGCGTAAACAGTATGAATAATTAATAATTATTGCCGGAGAAATCCGGCAATAACTGTATTAAGGAGGCAAAAATGCAGATAGCGTTTAAAGATGTCAGGCTCTCCAAACAGAATCTCAAAATGGCGATGTTTTTTATTCTTGCTGTCACATTTTCATTGTTTGCAGCAAGCCAGTTTGCATTTGCGGATTTTGAAGATTTTGCACATACGGAGTTTGACACGATAACAAAAGGAGTCGGCGACGTAGCAAATGAGATTTTTACTCATGACTATTATTCAAAAATCACAGAAAACGGCAGCATCCTTGCGACAATAGTAAAATCTTTCAAAATATTCGGCGCCGCATTTGCGCTTGGACTTGGTCTCATAAAAATGATTACAGAAATTCAAAAAGCCCAGGATCCGACAGATTGTGTTCTCAGATACTTTTTTGAATTATGTATAGCAATTCTTGTAGTGCTGAACATTGACAAAATTATTGAAGTAATCGACAGTCTTGGAGCGTTGATCATTAAACAAATAGGCACAGCGCAGGTTAATGCAACAACAACAAGCAAAAGCGTTGATGATATAAGAGATGCAATGGGCTACTCAGACAGCTGGTGGGGATGGCTTTCGTTTGCAATAGCTTTAATTATTCCATATGCATTTGCATGGATAGAAGGTATTGCAGCAAGAGTTATCTCATATTCAATAATCATTGAGCTCGGAATAAGACGCGCGTTCATCCCGTTCGCAGTTGGAGATATTGGAATTGAAGGACTCAGAAGTCATGGATTCAGATACCTTAAGAAATATCTTGGAGTTTATCTTCAGGAAGCAATTGTAATAGTTACATGTATCGTGCTCAGCACATTATCAAAAGCAGTGCTTGAAATTGATGCCAACGGCATAGACTTGATTTTAAATCTTCTTGGTGTAAACCTTGCTGGACTTATGGTTATGTTTAAGGCAACAAGCTGGGCAAATGACATTGTTGGCGCATAAGGAGGCGGATATATGATACAAGTACAGATGCTTGATGATATAAGATCATATCAGACTAAGTTTTTAGGGTCTTTTACCAAAAGACAATGTATCTGTCTGGCGGTCGCAGCTCCTTTGTTTTTCATATTCTTATATGTAACAATGGGAATTGCAAAGCTGAGTTTTGATACTGCTATTGTAGTAAGTCTTGTACTGCCGAGTGTAATAGCGGCATGCGGATGGATTAAAATATCAAATTTGCCATTTGAGCAGTATGTCATAAAAGTCTTATATAGAACAGTATTTACACCAAAAGTACGTCTATATAAGACAAAGCTGCCGGTAAAAGAGCAGTTTAAGTATGCAAAGAAGCAGGCGGAAAAAGAGTACACTTCAAAACTTTCAAAAAAAGAGCTGAAAGCATATGAAAAGAAAAAGAAAGCAGAAGAACAGAAAAATATAAATTATGGTCAGGAAAAATATTATAATTAGGAGGCTTATTCAGTGGGTAAGAAAAAGACAGTAACAAAAGAAACTCCTTTGGGTAAACTGTTAAAGTCATGTAAAATTGAATCCCTGCCAAAAACAGTGCAGGACTCTATTCCATACACACACGTCTTTAACGATGGTATTATAGAGACAAGGCCAGGGAATTTCACAATAGAATTTAAACTTGAGGACGTAAATTTTCAGATTGCGACAGACGAGTCACAGATGGAGATATTCAGTGATTACATGACATTTTTAAATTCGTTTGACAAAGAAGTAAAATGGCAGATTCTTTTGCAGAATCATTTCATCAGCCGAGAAGATGTCCTTAAAAAAATCAGAATGGCACCACAGCAGGATGGTCTTAATGTTTACAGGCAGGAGATGAATGCAATTCAGATTAAGATGACCGCAACTGGAAAAAGTTCCATTGAACAATCAAAGTATCTTGTAGTAAGCATTGAAGATGTCAGCTATGAAAATGCAAAAAATCGTCTTGAAAAGATAGAGTCAAATGTAGATAAATACCTTGGCAAGCTTACAGAAACATCAATGAAAAGAATGTCCACAACTGAAAGGCTTGCACATTTATACACTATATACAATCAGGATGAAAATGTCGAACCATTTATTGGAAACAGCGAATTCTTCTCGTTTGACAATCTGGCGGAAACCGGACTTATTACGAAGGACATTATTGGACCGAGCAGCATTGATTATAGAAGACCGAGCAGTTACATGATTGGAGACATGTATGCAAAGAGTTACTTCGTAAAAAAGATGCCATCGCGTATGACTACGAGCTTTTTATCTGATATTACAGATATTCCATGCAGCATGCTTGTAAGCATGAAATTTGAGCCTTCGGATCCTGAAGAAACTGTAAGCGCGGTAAGATCGCAGCTTGCATCAATTGAAGGTCAGGTAGCAGCAAAGCAGAAGGCAAATGCAGAGCAGGGCATGGGCGCTTTTATTCCTCCAGAGCTTGAAAAGGCATATGAGCATGCGAAAGCACTTATGGATGACGTGTTGTCAAGCAACCAGAAGCTGTTTTTTATGTCATTTACAATAACCCTGTTTGCGCCAAGCGAAGAACAGCTTAAGACAAATGAAACGCAGCTTATAACTGTCGGTTCGACACACCAGACGCCAATCAAACCGCTTAAGGACCAGATGGAAGCAGGATTTAATTCAACACTCCCGTTATGTGTTGATGAAACACTTGAGATTGACAGGCAGTACACAACTGAAAATGCAAGCGTATTTATTCCATTTACATCGCAGGAACTGAATCAGGATAATGCAATATTCTATGGACTCAACTCTACGACGCAGAATATGATTTTATACGACAGGCTGTCTGGAAATAACTACAATGCACTTATATTCGGCAAGCCCGGTACAGGTAAGTCTTTCACGACAAAGATAGAGATTGTATCAGTACTGCTTAATAAGAAGGATGCCCAGGTGTTTGTCATTGATCCACAGGAAGAGTATTATCCGCTTGCAAATAATCTGCACGGCAAAGTAATAGATATTTCCCCTACATCACAGACGCATATTAATCCGCTTGATATGGACATTAATTATGACGAGGATCCAATTGCTGCAAAAACCGACTTCGTTCTTGGAATGTTGTCAATTATGGTAAGTAATCCAGCAATTATTGATAACGGTCGTTCGGCTGTTGACAGATGCGTCAGAAGAATATATACAAGATACCTCGACGCATTGAGAGATAAAGGTGTAACAAATGATATAAGTGTTGCGCCGACTCTTGCAGATTTGTATCAGGAGCTGTTAAGGGACGCTGAGGACCACGGAGATTACATGGCAGAACAGATTGCGGGACAGATGGAGATGTATGTATACGGTTCGTATCATACATTCGCACACAGGACTAACGTTGATATAAAAAATGAGCGCTTTGTTGTGTATAACACAAAGAAGCTTGGTTCAGGAATGAAAGAACTTGGACTTCATGTATGTCTTAACGATGTGTGGAACCGAATGATTGATAACTCAAAGAAGCATGTATATACATATTTCTACATTGACGAGTTCCATCTCCTTCTTCATAACAGAAAGATAACAGATTTCCTTGTTATGATATGGAAGATGGCGAGAAAATGGCTTGGATGCCCATGTGGAATCATGCAGAATACTGAAGACTTGTTAAGAGATGATGCTACACGTAATATTTTAAACACTACATCATTTATTATCATGCTTTCAGAGGAAAAAATGGACAGAGATAATCTGCAGATACTTCTTAAGCTCAGTGATGCGCAGCTTAAGTATATTACAAATAACGCTAAGGGACACGGACTTATTTATACTGGCAAGATTGTACTGCCGTTTGAGTTTGATTTTCCGAAGAACACAAAACTGTATGCATTAATGACAACATCTCATGATGTAAAAGATGCGCAGTTTGCTTAACAGAAAGGAGAGGCCATCTTCGGACGGCCGGTAAGCAAAATGGAACTTTTCACAACAATAGGAAGTATTATCTGTATTATAGGTATAGCTGTATCAGGAATTATGATTGTAATAAGAAAAAAGAACAGTCCGGTGAATGTCGGGATGTATTCTGAAGAAACAATCAAAAGAGCCTCCGAATACAGAGCTGAGCTCGTCAGGGAGCAGGCTGAAAATGACGCGATGTTTGCAGAAGAGAGAAACAGCGAGAATAAGTTTGAGCTTAGTCCTGAAGATTTTGAAGCTGCAGGGAATTTTGAAGATTTTGTTAACTCTGACACGCCGAATATGCCAGACGAGAATTAAGATTCTTAGCTGCACCAATAAGACAAATATTTTAAGAAATACCCTTCTTTTTGAGGGGTATTTTCTTTGTAGAAATAAAAAACATACTTAGAAAAATATGAGAATTGAGAAAAGAGTATTGCGAAATAATGCAGTACAGAAAGGAAAATAATCATGGCAAAAAAGACAAATATGGCTAACGATAACAATATTAACAACTTTAGGCATGAAAGACGAAATGAGCTTCCGCTTGAACGTTTTAAGCAGACTGCCGGAAATGAAGTTGCAAATTCCATACTTGACGCATATGATAATGCAAGGGACAGAAAAGCTGATAACAGACAGCAGGAACAGCGAATAAGAGATTATCAGCAGGAGCGGGAAAGAACCGGAAGAAATTCAGAACAGCTCCATTTTCAGCGAAATTACAATGTGTATGATGCAGGTTTTAGCCGTAACAACAGCGAAAGCGCGCCAAGGCAGCAGTCTTATAGTGAAAATACATCAGAACAGTCTTATAGCAACAGCAGTCAGTACGCAGGCAGTGTAAGAACAACTGACAGTGCGGGACCATCGTCACGAGTTTCGTCAGGGACTGAAAATCACATGCCGGTATCTGGCGCGGGAAACAGATATGCAAATCCTACGATAGACAATAGCCGCTTAAATGCCATGTCTTCAGAGGGGCAGAGACTTGCACGTACTGAATCACCCTCATATGAAATGACACAGATAACATCTTCAGCGCAGAGTGTCCGTGGAGGTGGAAGTGTAAGCGGTGAAATCAATAAATCTGCAAGTGAAAGATACGCCGCTCATAAAGTTGCTGTCCAAACACCAAACGGAATTGTTATGGTCGATGCGGCAGATGAAAAGAAAGCTGAGATGGATTCATATTATGATGATATGATGAGTCGTAAGCAGGCCGAGCGCGTTACAGCACAGTTAAATGCAGTTGCACAAAGAATATCTTCACCAAATAGGATTCATGTGGGCGAAGATGTGGGTGGTACAATACCAAGAGCATCACGAGTACAGATGGGTTATAATGCTGGAAATGTGAATGCGCCGGGCGCAGTTGCTAGTGGAAATATGATGGCAGATGCTAAAACCAAAGGCGGAGGTATTGGTGGGAATTCTCGAACAGAAAATCCAGCGCTGGAAAATAACAGGTTTGGAATAACAGATGGTACAGAACCTGATACAATGGATATTAACCATAATCCAAACACAGTAATCAATCCAAAACCAGGGATGATGCCAGTTGATATAACAGCTCCTGTAAAAGTGACGTTTAAGCAGTCAGATGCATATCAGGGATATAAAAAGTTAAAAACAGTCAGAAACACATTCCGAGGTTCGGGAAGTAGGCAGGCGGCAGGTGCTCTGAAGGCGTATGGATTTGAACGAACAAAGGGAGTAGGAATAAAGAAGGACATTCAGAACAAACTGGCTTTAAACGAGCGGTCCCTCAACATGCTTGCTGTCAATGTTGCAAGTCTTGATGTCAGCAGAATCAATCAGATGTTGAAAACTGGTATGTTTAATGGACAGCGCCTGACAAATGACCAGCTTAAGCTGTTGTCAGAAAGGGGCGATCTTCTAAAGGTCAGAAATGAAATTAATTCAAGACAGGGCTATAACCTTTTAAACGCCGCTATTGATAATACCTTCATGCAGGCTGACGTTGTACAGGGAGCAAGAATGGCAAAAACTGCTGGCAGAATTACGGGAAAAGGTGCAAATATTGCACTCAGCGCACCCACTGCTACGGTAGGCAAAATTGCATCTGGCACTGCAAGAATGGTTGGAAGTGACAAGCTTGGAAAATTTGGACAGGTTGTTGGGGATTTTTCATCATCATCTCTTACCGGAAAAGCCAAAATGGTTGGTAAAGGCTCTGCAAAAGTCGTTGGAAAAGCTGCTAAAGCAGCAGAAAGAACCACAGTCAGAATTGTGGGAAGAACATCCGCAGGACAGGCGGCAGGCAGGGCTGTTGTAAGAGCAAAAACCGGTTTAAACAGTGCAAGAGTGCGTGTTGTAGGAGGTTTGAACGGTGGACGTGCAAGAGTTGTTAATTCAAAAGCCGGGCGTGCAGTTTCTGGAATAACAAACAGGGTGACAGGCGTAGGCCGAGGTATAAGCGCCGGCTTTTCACGGCTTGGAACAAGAATTGGGAACAATCGGTTTATTCAAGGAACAAGAAAAGTTACAGGCAGAATAGGTGCTGTAAACAGAGCGAGAGTACGTGTAAAAAGCAATATTAAAAACAAGATTAATAACATGATAAAAAGCGTTACAACAAAACTCAGGTATGCAGCTCTTGGAATTATGCTTTTAATTGTGCTTATAACGTGTGTGCCGACTGCATTTATGAGTGTAGTCTCAGCGCAGGGCTCAACCACAAGCAGTAATTCAAAGACTGACGAACCGGCACTTATGCAACAAGTTGTTTCGGACATGTACAAAATACAGACAAGCGTTGAAGACGACCTGAGAGATGGAAGTGGAGGATCGGGCGTTAAGCCTGAATCTGTAAGTGTCACTTACAATGGAAGTCCTCTGGATGGCGGTCTTTCAACCATAGGTCTTTCGAGTGCGATGAATGGTGTTGCTAACATGACAACGGATGGTTTAAATATAAAATATACCGGATGTGCAGAACGTATACAGACTATTAAAACAGAAGAAAACTGGACAGAATATACCAAAACAGATAATGTGTCAAAAACTTTAATGGTTAAAACAGACAAGCTTGAAGAATACAAGAAGAAAGATACTAAAAAAAATAAAAAAAAGAATATAAAAATTTATTATAAAGATTTATGCACCACTGACGAAGGAAATCCAGATTTTGTGTCATCATGCAAAACCCCGGCAACCATAAGCGAAGATGCAAAAAGCTACACGCCTGAAGGAAAATTTAATAAAAACAGCTATTTTCTGGTAAAGGGTAAAGAGCTTGCGACGTTAAATTTAAAAAGATGGACAATAGAAGTATCAGGAGGCGCTCCGATTGGAACTCCAAAATCAAAGACAACAATAACTTACAAACCGACAGGAATTTATTCTTATGAAACTGTTTATGGTCCGGCAAACAGCGATGGTAAGCTTTCAGGTGCATATCAAGTACCCAAATATGTAAATGGAGTGTACAGAGTGTACCCTTCATTTAAAGCACCGGATCCAGAAATCAGCCTTAAATTTCAGGATGAAAATGGAAACATTGTAAGCCCTAACCAGCTTTACAAAGCGGTATGCGCGGCTGCTTCTGCGGGCACACATAATACTGTAACGGATAAACAGTATTATGAAGACTGGTGTAATTACCTGATGATGTGGATGCTCAATAAAGGTCATGTAAATATTGAAATAAAAACAGAGGATGACACCAGTACCAAGTTTGGCTGGTATGGTTATGATGACGCTGATATTATGCCTTGTAACGGAAATGAAGTAACTGGAACTGACGCAAAAAAGTACAAGTCACTGCAAAAAGGCGACCGTTTGTTTTACTCTGACACAGGGAAAAAGCTGACCGTAAGTGTTGACTATGTTGTTGACACAAGCTTTGAAGAAATATTAAAAAAAGGTGACAAAATAGATTTTGAGTGGCAAAAATCCCATTCAACAGAAAAATGCCCATGGAAAGAAAAAACATGGAAGGGCTTCCACAATAGTGACGGCACATTAAATGATACCGGAGAAAGCGCAAAGGCATGGTATGAAATGGACGACTCTGCATATGAAGATATGGGAATTATTTTCCCAGGAAATACTTATCCAGTGCTTTCATCAGCTAAGATTGATGACTACATTAATCAAATAAAGGCCAGCAATGGTGGCAGCCTGTCGGCGCAGAGAGAGTCGGTAATAAGAGCGGGTCTTCAGTATGTAGGACGCTTCGTTTATGTCTACGCAGGTGGTCATGGTTCGTATTCAAGTAAAGAGACAGCAGCGGCGACAGTTGGAAACAGTGGTGGTGTTGACTGTTCGGGATTCGTATCATTTGTTACCAATCAGGGTGGAGTATTCCATCATTCGGGAGATACCGGATATACAGCTCAGGGTGCCTGTGACTTTGCTCATTTTGGAAAAGCCACAAGCAAAGGCGCTTTGAAGCCAGGGGATATTGTTGTAAAAAATGCTGAAGCCGGAGGTTCTACAACATCGAACAATCATGTAGTAATATACGGAGGAAAATTTGACACCGGTGACGGCGCAGGCGTAATTGACAGATTTATTGAATGTACCACAACAAATAATTTAGTAGATGGTCAGGAAATACAGGAGTGCTCAGGCAGCCAGATTACAAAGCAGTCAAGAAGTACGTATATTCTTAGCAAGTATATGTATTACAGAAATCCATATGGAGATTAAATTATACACAGAACAGAGTGCAAAACAGCACTCTGTTTTTTAGAGAAAAAATAAATCATACTTAATGTAAAGACAGAAAAATGAAGAAAGGAAGATAAGAGAATGCAAAGTGTTTTTAAGACAATATTAGGAATTTTGATTATGGTAATGATTCTGTTCTCAGGGCTTGGTATACTGTGGGCAAATAATGAGGCTGTTGCAGCGGAAAGCTACATCCAGAGAGTTGCGGATGAAGTAAGCTCGGCAAATCTAAGAACAGACGTGCTGGATGCTGAAGTGGATCAGGCTAAGAAAGACGGATATACACTTTCATACGACGTCATGGATGATAACCACGGTGTACGTCATTATGTTGTGTTAAAACTTCAGTATCAGTACAAAGTAAGTGTTGCCGCATTATCGGGAACTCATGAAAAAACAATGACAGTTTACTAAAGGGAGGAACAAAAGATGAAAAAATTATTTGAAGGTATAGGCGAAATGATAGTTTACCTGATAGTGTTTCTCTGCATAATTATAGTACTTGGTATTACATATAGCAAACTGACATCTTATTAGAAAGGAGAGAAAAAGGCTTGAAGAATATATTTGAAGAGATTATGGACATGCTTGTTGAAATATTTCCAATGCTTTTATTCATCTCTATCATGGCAGCGCTTGTAATAGGCGGATATATGAATGGATGGCTTGATAAAATAGCATCATGGATGTTTGGTTAGGAAGGAGTGATAACATTTGAATAAAATAATGGAGCATATACTTGAAATTGCTTTATCAGCAATAATTGTAGTATTTCTCATCTTTATTCTCTTTGCTGGAAAAATGAACGGCCAAAATGGTATTCTTGCAGCTCTTGGCAATTCAAGATACAACACACTAAGTGATCATGTAAATCAGAATACAACTACAAAAGTAAGAGATGTCATGACAACTTTGCCTGATGACTTCAATATAAACTATGTTGATGGCACACAGAAGATTGCCATGGTAGATAATAGTGGTGTGTGGAAAAACCTGTATAACTTTGAGGATTTTATAACAATCAGGTATGAAAAAAGTGATTATAAATATGACAGATCATCAAAAAAATGGCTTATAAGAACTGGAAGCGGATATGTCAGCCAGACAGGCAGTGACCAGAAAAAGTTCAGGGTTTACGTTTCAGCTATCACCGATTCAAATGGTAAGAATGTGCTTCTGTCAGATAAGGTGGAAAACTTAAGTGACGATATTCCTGAAAAGATTTTGTATGATGAAGATAAAGACCTAATCGCTTGCTTTAATCCGGGGACATATAATTTTACGGCTAAAATTCAGGAAACAAATACAAAGAATGTAATAGAAAAAACAATATCTATCCCATTTTCAGAATAAGAAAGAGGTGAAATAATGCGAAATATAGTAATTGGAATTTGTTCAGTTGTGTTTCTGCTGATGATCATACTTATAGGTTCTACCGTTTTCGGACGAAATGCAAGACAGACGGAGCTTGACAATGCACTTAATACATCTATGAAAAATGCACTGGAGACACTTGATTCAGACCGTAACTACATTCCAAGGACAAACGATGAACTTGTGTCAGTTTTTACACAGCTATTTTTGCAGGAAATTGATTCAAAATCAGACGCAACTGTTGAAGTTCTTGATGTTGATGTACAGAAAAAGCTTTTAAGCGCAAAAGCGACATTAACATATAATCATCTTAATGGCAAAAAAGGAACTTTAACATCAACAAAAACCATCGTTATGGAACAATCAAAGAACCTGAATGGATTTGTAACGGTGAACTATACGTGGACAGATACAGATCCTGAAACAGGAACAGCCTATGGAAAATCGACCACATTCCATAACTATCAGGACAAATCTCTTAGTGTTAAAGATTCAGCAAAAACATGGAAGCTTGCAGCGGCAACAGGTATTAAGGATTCAAATGAAAGCAGTGATGAGTCAACATATGAAGATGTTAAGTCAGTTGACTTCAAGGATGCAGCGGGTAATAAGGTAACACTTAAGGTTGGAGAGTCATACTCATGCGACACATTGAGTAAAATAAAAATTGACAATGTTGATGCGTACAGCGCACTAAGTTTTACACAAAATTAGAAAAAAGCCTGTCATTTTTATGATTTCGGCCAGAACACCACGTCTATAACACCTGCATAGGCGTGGATGAATGGCCGTATATTCTTATATGGAAGCCCATAAGCGCAAACATAAAAAATCATACTTATATCAGAAAGGAGTGCAGCCATATGTCTTACAGAGTAATCCAGTATCAGATAGCACAGGATAACTTAATATACGACTACTGTGACAGCAATGCTCAGAAAGCAAAGCTGTTGTATAATGCTGCGCTCTTTCGTATCAGGCAGATTTTTACAGGCTGGGATAAAGACTCACGCACCGACAATGAGAAAGAAGTCTTTGCAGAGGTGGATCTTTTACAGCAGACTTATCCTTCCATTAAGGTAAAAAGAGTTATTTCATACTGTCATCTTGAAAAGCTGATGCGCGTTACGCATAACCCTGACTTCTTTGCGGGGCTTCCGTCACAGACCGCACAGGCTGTTGTCAAGCATGCAGTAACCGACTTCTCAAACTGGCTGAAATCCTTAAAGGCTTATAAACAGGATCCGTCAAAGTTTTTAGGGAGACCTCAGATGCCACACTATCAGAAGCGTAACATTATCACATTTACGATAACAAACCAGAGTGCCACTCTGTATCATGCAAAATGTGGCTCGTATCTGAAGCTTCCCCGCATAAACGGACATATGCACCTTCCAAATATAGAGGCTGATTCCGTTCTCAAAGAGGTTAAAATAAAGCCTTATTATGGAAGATACATCCTGTGTCTTACCCTCGAAAGTAAAAATCCTGCCACAGATAATGCAGACATGCCCAACATATGTGCCATAGACTTTGGCGTGAGCAACTTCGCAGCTGTCGTATGCAATGATGGTTCATCAATGCTGTACAAGGGCGGAGCTGTTCTGTCAGAGTGCCAGTGGTTCCATAAAAAGAGAGCCAAAGCTGTCAGCATTATCACAAAAGGCCATGAGCACATGCATGCCAGCTCTAAATATCTGAGTTCCCTAAGCAGGCACCATGCTGATTTCATTAAGGACCAGTGCCACAAAATCAGCCGCAGTATTATAAACTACTGCATTGAACATCATGCCGGTACGCTTGTTCTTGGCGAAAACAAACGCTGGAAGCAGGACTGCGACATGGGTTCGCAGAACAACCAGAACTTTGTCTCAATGCCTATAAGTCTGCTCAAGCAGATGATTATTTACAAGGCATCTGATGCCGGAATAAAGATAATCACGCAGGAAGAGTCATATACTTCACAGGCCGATATAACAGTAATGGATTACATTCCTGTTTACGGCGTTGATGACGAAAATGCAGTATTTTCCGGCAGGCGCATAACCCGCAGTTTTTACCGCTGCTCTAACGGCATGGTCATCAACGCCGACTGCAACGGCGCTGCAAATATCATGCGCAAGGCCATACCTGATGCGTGGAATGGCATAACTGATTTTTCATTCCTCGCATCGCCTGAAGTGTCAGGATTCCACGAACTGAATCCCCTAGGCATTCCTGTAAAAGGGATAGCGGCCGCGTGAACGGCCCCGGCGGGTGGCGGACAGCTTATTTTTAAGTTCGAAAGACGCAAGTGCCCTGCTGCCACCCAGATACCACTTTCATAGGAGCTATGCACCGCATGGGAGTTGGTAATTCATACAAAAGCGGTAGAAAGGATTTTAGAAAATATGGTTAAAGCTGCAGATGTAAAGGAAAGTATTAAAAATGTGCTTTGGGATGATGAAAAGCGAAGAAAAATACGCAGAGGACTTGTAGCTGGAGGTGCAGTGATTGTGCTTGCAGTAATGATAGTCGGCATAAAAAATTTAAGAAACAATAACAGCCCGGGCAATCTGGCTAAAAAGGCTTATGAATATATAAATAATGGCACTTATTCAATGGAAGTTGACGGCAAGACAGATATTACATGTACGTTTGAAAAATTTTCACTGCCTCTTAGTACAACGCTCACTACAAATGGAACGATTGATTCTGATGGCACCAACAAGAACATTAAACTTACTTTAAACGGCAATATGAGTTCTGTTCTTGGAAATGACAAATATGAAGATACAAGCGTACAGATTTACACAAACGGAAAGAAAGTCTATTATGGCATTGGTGATGAATTCACATGGAAAAAAGTATCAGATAAAAACATAATGAAGACAGAAGCCGACTCACCGCAGCAGGTATTGATTAGTTTAAAACAGGTACCTGAGAGCAAATTTTTAAAAGCTTTTTCAGATGGAAAAATTAAGGAAAAAGGCGATAAAACTATACTTACCGGAAAGCTTGACTTCACAAAACTGCGAAATAGTAAGATAAAAGACCAGCTGTATGTGCTGTATGGAATGAACGATGTAAAAAAACTGACAGGTACAATATCCGTCACCTTTGACGCTGGGACACCCGTTTCAGGTGAAATTAAAATAGATGCTAAAAATACTGCGTCAGCAGATGATATGTACAACAAAATGAAAATAAAGGATGATGGAACACAGTCAGGCGAGACAACGGATGTATATGACCAGATGAATGTTGACGATTATGTCACGGATGATAATTCTCTTGGAAATATGGTAACAGAAATAAACGGCAGTGTATCATTTACTTTTAATAAGCTTAAGGACGATATTGAAATTCCTGACATGTCGAAAGAAAAAGAAACAAAAGATACATCTGACGTGCCGTTGGAATGGTGCGGACTTAATAATACAATCAATTATTATTATTTGAAAGGGGACAAATAAAGAGTATGGCAGTAGTTAAAGCCTTTAAATGGATGCGTTTTTTAAGTGACGCTGATGAAATAAGAAAGAAAAAAGAAAAGACTAAAGACACAAATCCGGCTGAAATGCAGAAGTATAAGGATGCAGTCCATTTGAGAAATCTGGCTTTTGTGGAGCTTTTAAGAGCTGGAATACCATTTATATGCATAGAAGATGACGATATTATAAGAATAAGCCTTGATGAAACAAGCTATGATATTGACATCGCAACTGTAAAGTCTGCAATGAATGATGAAGAGTACGACAAAATAATTAACAAGACGGACTTCTCAGAGGGGTTCAACCCTGATAAAGATATTGCAGTAGATGAACAGAAGAACAGTGAATTTGAAATTTTGCAGCAGAAAATTGCTAGTTATGGAAGTACTGAGGAACCAGACAGCAAAAAGGATGCACCAAAAAGAACACACAGCGGTGAAAGTTCGTTTATTAATAAGGAGACTGCCACACATTCTGCAAGTGATCCGGATGTCAAGGATTATAATGAAGTGTTTGATTATCGTGTTGACACTGATGGAATAATAAGGGCAATCAACACAAAGGAAATTGCAGTTATCGGCATAGAACGCGGAATCGGAACAACACATACCGTTATGTTTATGGCACAGGTTCTGGCTAAGAATACAGGTAAAAAAGTTGCGGTTGTTGAGATTAACGGTTCTGGAACAATGCGAAACCTTGGGGAGTGGATACTTGGCCGGGAGATAGAAACCAACAATTATCCGCTCGACAGTGTTGACGTATATTTTGAAATGGATTATCTTACATTTACCACAATGTACAAGGATGATTACGACTTTGTTATTGTCGATTTCGGCTGTTACAGCAGAAAACGCGAGTCAATGAAAGAGTTTATTAGAATTCAGAACAAGTATATCGTGGCAAGCGGTATTGACTGGAATCTTGGAAAACTTGAGGATTTTTATGATGATTTCATTGTTGACAAGTACCATACGTCGGTATACCTTATTCCGTATCTTGAAGATGAAAAGCTTGAGCCGGTAAAGAAAATCGTAAGACCTAATAAGGTATATTCAATGCCGTTTGTAATAAATCCATTCATGCCGGATAACAGAGAGTATGAAGATTATATATTAAAAGTTCTGGATGAATATACAGAGCCAGAACACGGTGAGGAATATGATGAGCCTGAAAAACAGGGCTTTTTCGACAGCCTGAAAGAAAAGTTTAAGTTCGGAAAGAAAAAGGAAGGTGAAAAGGATGCCGGGGAAGAATAGAGAAGTAGAGAAAACACATTCGAATGGAATGGCTGACATGTTCAGAGACAGAATAGAAGAAAGCCAGAGCGGGTTTGATGATGAACCGGAGGTAACAAAGGAAGCGCTTCAGGCTGGCAAGGCCGTCGCCGATGTCATTGGCGCAGGAGAAAAACAGGTCAGTAAATTTGCTTCTGTTGTGATTACAATAATTGCAATATTTGTGCTCCTTGCAGCGCTCGAAATTGTGGCTTTATTATTTATGCCGAGTATCGGATATGAGATATTGTATAAAATAAATGATTTGTGGCAGATGCGCCCGCAGAGACGAATATAAGAAAGCACCGGTTTTTGCCGGTGCTTATTTTAACACGCCGTAAGCAAGAAATCCCCCACCTCTATAGGTGGTGGAATGAATTGCGGATTACACGGCGTTTTTGACTTTTCTATTTTATTATGTTATAATATATTTATAAATCAGTCGTATTTAGCAGAAAAGGTATAAGTGTAATGAAATTAGATACAAATAATCATTCAGTGTTCATGTTGCATTATCATCTGATTATGTGCGTAAAATATCGAAATAAGGTAATAGATGATATTATTTCTAATCGTTTAAAAGAGATATTTGAAAAGATTGCTCCTACTTATAATATTGTATTAGAAGAGTGGAATCATGATATAGATCATGTACATATTTTGTTTAGGGGACAACCAAATACAGAAATCAGCAAATTCATCAATGCATATAAATCAGCAAGTAGCAGACTCATAAAGAAAGAATTTCCTCAAATACGTAAATCTTTATGGAAAGAAATGTTCTGGTCACAGAGTTTTTGTCTACTGACTACAAGTGGAGTTACTGTAGATATTATTAAACAGTATATAGCATCACAGGGAAAGAAAAATGGCAAATAAAGCAATTAAATATCGCATATATCCTACAACTGAACAGAGAGTTATGTTTACTAAGACCTTTGGTTGTTGCCGCAAGGTCTATAATCTTATGCTTGCAGATAAGATTGAGGGTTATAAAGCGACTGGGAAATTCCCTACTGTAACGCCTGCTAAGTATAAGGAAGATTATCCTTATCTTAAAGAAGTAGACAGTCTTGCGCTTGCCAATAAACAGATGGATTTACAAGCAGCGTTTCGTAATAGATTCAATAAAAAACGTAAAAAGAAAAGTGGATTTCCTAAATTCAAATCCGCAAAACATAGCCGCAAGTCTTATACTACGAATAATCAAAACGGCACAGTGGCTATTATAAATAATAAATATATCAAGTTACCTAAAATTGGTAAAGTGAAAGCCGTTGTTCATCGTATTCCTAATGATAATTGGACTGTCAAGTCTGCTACTATATCACTAGCGTCAGATGGTAAGTATTATGCTTCTGTTCTTTTTGAATTTGATGAAATAGAAAATACCTATATAGCTGATAAAACTAACGCTATCGGATTAGATTATGCGTCTAATGGCTTATACGTAGATAATAATGGCAACGTAGGTACAAACCATAAGTATTATCGTGAAAGTTATGATAAGCTTGCCAAAGAACAACGCAAACTGTCTCGTATGCAAGGCTCTAAAAAGAATGAAGATAAGTCTAATAACTATATTAAACAGCTTCATAAAGTAAACAAAATTCATAGACATATTGCTAATCAACGTTTGGACAACTTACATAAAATATCTACTGAGATAGCCAATCAGTATGATGTTGTCTGCGTAGAGACGCTTAATATGAAAGCAATAGCAAATAAAAAATTTGGTAATGGTAAAGCTACTATGGATAACGGATATGGAATGCTTTTATCTATGCTTGAATATAAGCTATCTGATAGAAATAAGTATTTCGTAAAAGTGGATAAGTGGTTTCCGTCATCACAAATTTGTCATTGTTGTGGTACACGGCATCCAGAAATGAAGGATTTAGCTAATCGCAAAATGATATGTGATTGTGGTCTTATAATGAATCGTGACCAAAACGCAGCTATCAATATTTTGAATGAAGGATTACGCCTGCTTACTGAACGCTTGCTTAGTGAAGCGGCATAATCAAAATATACAGTAGGGATGGAATAGCCCAAACTTATACGCCTGTGGACATTATGTAAGACATTGAGCCGCGTAACATCGCGACTAACGCAGTGGTGGTCGAAGCAGGAAGCTCCGACTCCTATAAGTCGGAGTAGTTCACATCATGTTTTCAATGTCCTCATAATGTTGAGGTTCAGGAAAGGAAGCAAACAATTCGTATCCATGATCTTTCATCCACTTTGTGTATTCAGCATATTCCTCATATTCCTTTTTAATCTCGTCAAGAGCTTCTGCTGCATGCGGATTTTTATTGTTGTCCGGATGATACATTCTGACAAGATTCTTGTAAACCTTCTTTGCTTCTTCTGATGACAGGTTCTGATACATTATCGGCCTGTATTTAACGGACTTTGGGGCATCGTAATTTGCGAAAATTTCATCGCGAAGCTGCATATTGTGCTCTTTAAGCTCCTTACTGCGGTTAATCATATCAATCACGTAATCAGGTCTTGAGTATTTAACAACAGAATTTGTATAAGTGTCCTGTATTGTGAGGTTTCCAACGATGAGTCCCTCGAGAAGACTGTATCCTATGATTACAGCGCCTATGATAAAAATGAATTTAATACCCGTGACTGCCCATAAAACACCACCGCCGAACAGTGCTATAAAGCCAAATATATAAAGTTTCCAGAATTTCATGCGGTAAAGTATTTCAAGCACAGCATTTGAAAGCATAAGTGACAGCAACAGGCGGCCGTAGTTTTTCTTCAATCCTTCAGGAGTTTCAAGCCAGTCGCCCATACCTCTTTTCTTTTCGGCTTCAGTAAGTTCTCTTTTGTCATTATTAATAAGCAGTATGCGGTCTATAACCCTGATAAATTTTAAGGCATCATCATTCCTTCTGCCCTGCTTCTCAGCTTCTTTGTTTATGTCCTTTTTGCTCATAATATACCTCTATTTTTCTATATGTGAGTTTTCTTATTATTTATATTTCCATATATAGTATGTCAGAATTTAAAAACACAAATAGTTTTCCATATAAGATTTTACCACATTACAATTATAATTTCAGAAAAAAAATAAAAAACATACTTTGTTTATCAATAGATAATCTTATTTTTCAGGAGGAAAAAAATATGAACGAGAACTTTTCAGATGTGCTTGATCAGAAATACCGCCTTGACGAACTGTTTGCACTTCCGCAAAACAGGGATATTAAGGCTTTGTATAACTATCTTGACAACATCGCAAAAGAGGGTGGAGCGGCTATGCCTCCGATGGATTTCTGGATTTCAGAAATGGAAAAAGACCTTCCATTTAACGAGCCGGATGCAAATGTGCGCGACGTAAGAAAGGATGTTGAAGAATTCTACAAGGCAAATGGTGTAAAAGCTCCGCTTGGCAGAAAGACAATGGAAGCGTTGAACTTTGCAGGACGATATGAAAACCCGGATATTCCACATACAAAAGAGTTTGTGGAGAATTTTGAATCGCAGAAATTTGCTTCATCAACACCGCATAGCATGACAAATGGTGCTTACATGGTAAGCGCAATAGCTGCAGTCTATAGAAGCGGTAATTCAGAGCTGGGCGATTGTCTTGTAAAAGCAGCAAATGCCCTTGCAGAACAGTCACAGCCGGGACACTTCCCTGTGCGTGAATTTGGCCGATACAGTGAGCTTATCGTTTCTGATAATCTTAATATTGCCGATAAAGAAAAACTTGTAAATAGCATCAGTCAGCCGGAAGCAAGTGAAATTTATACCAGCATGTTCAAACAGGAAAGACAGAATGGGCTTGATGCGCTTGAGAATTCAATGTCAGACATGATGGACAAGCTTGATGAAAAGAGAATTGAAGAGCAGAAGGCGGGATTTGCTTATTCTGAGGATTTCAGCTTCACAAAAGAAGATTACGAGAGACTTGCCGGAGAAGATATGGAAGCCTTTACGGAATATGTGAATAAAGTAAAGGAAACTCTGCCAAAAAGCATGCCGGAAGAAGAAAAGGAAACTGAAGCCTACAAGCTTATATCGGAAAGACAGGATGAACGTCTGTCTGCGGAGATAGAAGGCGTTGATAAGGACAACGAATTTCTTAAGAAGTTCGAAGCCTGCATAAAAGATATCCGCGAACTGCCAGCAGATCGTAAAGAATGTGATTCTTTGATTAAATATGATAGTGATTTTATGCACCAGCTTAAAACATCAGAAAAACTTGGTCTTAAATTCAAGTGGATGGCAGGCAATGTAAAAGAAGAGGCTGTAAGAATGAAGGACGTCTCGCCTCTTATGAATAAAATCCAGAAAATCCACTGCGCATCGCTTACAGCAAAAATGGACGAGATAGTACAGACTATTGCAAGATGTAATGAAAAAATCACAGACCTGCAGCTTTCTGCAAAAGAAAGAGATCATCTTGGCACTTTTGCAATTGATATGAAAATAAAGGGACTTGAACTTATCCAGAAAGCATATGCCCGTAAATACAGCAATATGGTGGAAAAGAAGAATCTTTTAAGCCGAAAAATAGAAAAGAGTGACAGGGCTATAAATGACTACCGTGCCCAGACAGAAGTTTCAGACCTGAAGTGTCTCAGACAGCCAGAATTTAATAAATTCACAGAAAATGAGAAAAAGCTTTTGTATGACTTCTCAATGGCTGCGCATAAGAGTTTTACTGTTGAAGAGGCGAATATGATGCTTGGTGCGTATATAGCATCAGATGGAAGATTTAATCCGAACATGCTTGCAAAGTACGAAGGAAAAGATTTGTCAGAAGCAATTCTTTCTGCAAACAGGGTTGCGTTAGAAGACCAGACTGCTGTAACGCATGAGGAGCTTATGCAGACAAACAGGATGGATTTTACCCTTACAGATCATGCAGCTGAAATTCTTGGCAGCGAAAAGCTTGCAATGGGAATAACTGCTGCGCAGAAGCGTTTTATTATAGATGAGTACAACACAGGAGCAAAGGTTGAAGACCTTCAGGCCATTGCCGGACAGTTCTATTCAAAGAGCGGATTTTCGGTTGAAGATGCAAGAATACATATGATAACATGCAGATTTGAGGATAAAAGTGCAGATGAGGCATATGAACAGGCCATGAATGGCACTTTAGGCGTTCCGGATAAGGATCCTCTGTCTCTTATGGCAAATGCAGCTAAAACAATGAATAAAACGCTTATGACAACATTTCAGGATTATGATACCAACACAATGTATCAGCTTAAGGCTGCAAAGAATGGCCGCCAGTTTACACTTAAGAAGAGGAATCTTGAAACTGGGGAGACTGACCTTTTAAGGGGAACACAAACAATCAGGGATGAGCTTGCGCGCAATACAGACTATGGAATTGCAATTACAAACAGCACAAGGGAATGTGTTGCAAATGCATTTTATGAGCAGCGTACCCAGCCGGTGGAAACTGTTGAGAAGGCAAAAGCGGCTTACAATAAAATTGCTGAAACTGCAAAAGAAGGATACAGCAGTGCATATGACAAAGCTACTGAAGTTGCTGGAAAGCCAAAACAGATTGTGGAAGATACTGTCAAGAGAGTAAAAAAGAAAATAAGAGACACAGCAGAATCCATTGAAATCTGATTCAGAATCATCGAAAGACCGGAATTTATTTCTGGTCTTTTTTTGATGCCTGATGCCAAAAACAAAAAAACAAACATACTCTTTGTATAAAAAAGAGGAATGGAGGAAAAACAAAATGGCAAAGGAAATTTTAAAAGCAACTGACCTTTTTAAAATAAAAGGCAGTTATATCATAGGAGGAACAAAGATTGAGACTGGAGTGAATGAGTACTCCAATAACCCGCAGTGCTTCGCAATGGAGCGTCCCGCGCAGTCTGCAACGGCTGCAGCAAAAATAACAGCTGTAATAAGACTGTTTGGAAGAATGAATGAAATCTCATTTTATGAGGCTGAAAACTCGCCTCTAGTGATGATTGAAAGTCACGGAAATTTTATACAGGCTTGTCTCAAGTCTGACAGAACGATTGGCATACGCAGCACTTTTGACTGTGTGAAAAAAGATTTGTGGGTGGCAGTTGCTGCGCTCGCAATGGCAAAAAGTGTGAGAAATCTTGTCTCACCTAGCGAGCTTGGGAACACTTTTGCTAACCTTGTTAGAACAATGACTGGAGGTGCCACATCTTCTCCGGAAAACACAAAACTACTTTCAAATCTTTTCTGTGACATTATTTATTATTACATGATAAAGGATTCACAGATTGAGCTGGAAAGCGGAAGCCTTACCATAGAAGAGGTAAAAACAGCCTACAACACGGGACTGTTAACAACCCACAGCATGTTTGATCTAGTGCCTGATTCAGTAAAGCTTCAGGCAGAGCCTTCTCTTCAGAAGGAAAAAACAAAGACTAAGAAGAGCAGCAATGGCAAGGAATTTTTAAAGAATGCAAAAGCTGGAAAATTTCAGATTAGTTATGACTGGTCAGATGAGCAGAAAATGCATATCCAGCCTGCGTCATTTCTTGATACTTTTGTCAGCAGCCGGCAATTTGAAAGTCTGACAAAGAAAATCAAGCACAGACTTGATAAAGTGCTTGAAAGACAGGCAGAAGGCGTGCAGTACATGGATGTAATTGGAAACGACTACATAAATGCACTTATGGTTGGAAAACCGGGTACCGGAAAAACAACACTAGCTTACGCACTCTCAGCTGCAACAGGGCTTCCGGTTTATACAACTGCAATAAGCCACAATACAGATGAGACAGAGTTCTCTGGTATTACGACAATTGTAGACGGCAAGCCGCAGTTCTGCAGCACAAACTTCCTTGATGCATACAAGAATGGCGGAATCATCGTTCTTGAGGAGGTAAATCTTGCAAATCCTTCTGTCCTTATGGGCGGACTCGGACAAGCAATTGAATATCCTTTCATCATTAAGGAGAACGGTTACAAGGATGTAAGAAGACATCCCCTGTGTGTCGTAATAGGCACAATGAATGTCGGAACAGCAGGCTCAAAGCCGCTTAATGCAGCTTTTGCAAATCGTTTCAGACAGACATACACCTTAAATGACCCGACAAGGGATTCTCTTATCGAAGTCCTTGAAGCGGGTACGTCACTCAGCAAGAAGGCCTGCACATGGGTTTACGATGTTTACACAAACATTATTGCCCTGTTGTCAGACCCGGATACTGACTGCGAGTGCGACAGAAATGATGTCATCGCAGGTCTGTCACTGCGTACCTGCATGGGTACGCTTGAAAACATGGAAGAGGGTGACGACTGTTTCGATGCTGTTGACGATACAATGATTGGCTCTATAGCCAGACAGGACCTTGCACTTGCAAGGGAAATCTCAACAACAATAAGAAACAGTGTAAGACCTCTTAAGATTTAGAAAGAAAAAGCCCCGCCATAAGACGGGGCGAAGGAGGAACAATGAGTGAAGAAAAAGAGAAAAAGATGCTTGAACGGGATGCTTTCATGGTCCTGCAAAAGCCTCTTAAGGTAAGCTTTCTCCATAGCGGAGACAAGCTTGGATATACAGATGGTATAAGTAAAACTGTATTTATCGCGTGGGAACACGAATACTATAAAGGTTTTACCCATGCAGAAACGGTATACTTCCGTAAGGGAATATTTGCACATGAACTGCTGCATCAGTGTTTTACTAATTTCAAGTATGACATTAAACTGATGTACAGTCTTAAAAGCGGGGTCGAGCGCCATGTTTACAGACTCTTTTCAAATACCCTTGAAGATCCGGCAATTGAGTATTTTGCTGATTCAAGGCTTGGCGAAGGGCTTGTGGATGCCCTCAGATTTACAATCAGGGAGATTTATAAGAAAAGTCCGTCAATAGACGAGGGTGAAACAACACCATTTACTCAGCTTATGAATGCGTTGATACAGTTTGGTGATATGGGCCTTGTAAAGGGCAGTTTTACCTATAACGAGGCAAAAGAGTATTTTAAAAAAATCGCTCCGCTGTATTACAAGGGTATCAGGACATTTAACAATAAGGAGCGTCTTGACATTGCAGTAGAGTGCATGGAAGCATCACGTCCTCTGTGGGAAAAAGAGTTCAAGAGTGTAAAAGAATTTGAGCAGAAGCTAAAAGAGCTGCTTAAAAGACTTTCAAAAGAGAATGCAACGGGAAACAGCTTAGCCAATGCTGACTGTGGACTTAATCCCGATGAGGATGACAACGAAGATGGACAGAACGATATAGATGGTTCCGGTAAAAAACGGTCAGGGCAGGATTCGAATGGCAGTGAAGCAGAAGTCAGGCGGAAAGCCGCAGCAAAAGAACTTGCAGAAGTTCTTGAAAATGATGATGAAAAGGCGGCTGATGACATTTTGAAACGTATTGAAGCTTCAAAAAAAGAGGCTGACAAAAAGGCTGATGAGGAAATTAGGCCTGACATGAAAAAAATGTCGGAGAATGCGAAGAAAGCTGACTCTGAATCAGGAAAATTGCAGGATAACTTTTCAGATTCTGAAAAAGTCTGCAAAAAAATGCAGATAAAAAATCATACTGTAAGTGCAGATCCAATGTCTGTTACTCAGTACGCGAAAGTAAAAAATGCATTGAGTTCAGATATTAATTATCTGGCCAATTCTTTAAAACGCCTTTTTGAGGAGGACACGGACGAATATGTGCCTTTCACATCAGGAAGATACGACGTGATGAGAGGCAGTATTGGAAAAACGGCAAAGGTGTTCAACAAGAAACGCGTACCCGCAGACAGGGCTGACATGGCGGTTCTGCTTGCCGTTGATAATTCTGGCAGCATGAACGACTTTAACAACATACAAAACGCTGTATGTGCAGCTGTTGTTATTGCAGAAGCGTGTGAAAAGATGAAAATCCCTGTTTACATTATGGGATTTACGAGAGAGCCAAGACAGTTTGTGCCTTGGAAGCACTCAAAAGAACAGCTTTCAAGCCTCATAAAAATGCGGGCAACGGGCGGCACAGATGATGCCCTTGCAATTAAATTTGCAAGAGAAATTATAAACCGCGTAAACAGCGAACATAAATTTGTGTTCGTATTGTCAGATGGCTATGGAAGTCCACAGGAAATGAAAGAAGAGGTAAAAAAGACCAGAAAGACAGCGGACGTATTTGCGGTCGGACTGGGAAATATAGGCACTGAATATTTTAAAAATGTCTATGGGCAGGATTTTCTTCATATGAAAGATACAAATGGGCTTGCCAAGGAACTGAGCAAAAAACTTATAAAGCTCGTGAAAAGAACGGGCAGATAGGAGAAACAATGTTAGAAACAGCTAAATACATAGATGGCGATAATTTTGTCGTCATCTACAAGAACTTTACAAAAATGACAACAGAGGAAAGGATTCATCTCATGGAAGCCATAAACGGCGCCGAGATGTTTCCGGCTGCAGGTGTTGAGCCTGACACAGGAAAAGTTGAAATAAAGTCGCTTGACGACTTCACAACCCAGATGGCACTGCCTCCGGAGAAAAGAGATATGGCGGCTATCAGGGCGTACCTGCATGACTCAGTGCAGGCAATGGATCCTGATGAGATAAAAAACTGGTCAAAAGTCCAGGTAACAAGCTTTGTTAAAATATATCAGCCATTTATAGCCAAACATGTGTGGACTCTTATAAGAAGAGCTAACAATGACGGCTACGAGATGGCAAAAGATTTATTAATTTGCCTGAAAGAGACTGTATAATAGTCTTATGATAAAAAATCCCGCCGGCTTATTCCGGTGGGGTTTCTTTTGTCTTGTGGCTGTCTAATGCATCAATCATCTGAAGTATGATGCGCTGCGTTTCTATGTCGAGAGTTGACAGGCGCATGCGAAGCTCTGGGAGAATGCCGTCATCGCGTGGCAGACCTGCTATATCATCAAGGGATATGTGGCATCCTTTAGCATATGTAATCAGTATATTTGCACTTGGAATATTAACACCACGTTCGACGGCACTTAAATAGTTTTTGGATATACCGGTTTTGGCCGAAACATCTGTCTGCGACATTCCAGATAATTCTCTGAAATATTTCATACGCTGTCCTAAATCAGTAATATCTGCAATTGGTTTGTCCATAAAATTACCTCTTTATTAATCCTAATCTGTGTTTTGTGGGGATTTTGATGTGGGGGAGTAATATTGCCAATTTTTTCCATTTACATAAATATATTAACATATTTTTTGGATAAAATACATAAAAAGTAAAATTTATATAAAATAAATCTTGAATATAACTGAATACAGGTATAAAATGATAAATAGTAACTGAATATTGTTACAACTAAGATGGTGATTAATAATAAAAAAATCATACTTGTTTTGTAACAGAAACAAAGGAGAATGGAGGAGAACATGACATTTAGTGAAGCTATTGCCTTTCAGAAGGCAGAGGAGAAAGTCAATTCAAATCCGCTTTTGAAGGAGGCTAAGAAAAATGATCAGAACAACAGGAAAGGTGATCAAAGCAAAAGAAAATGAGAAGTATGAATACGATCCTCAAAGAATGAAAGAGATGATCGACTTCTACAACAACGGGGCTGACGAGGAAGAAAAGAAAGAGATTATGCTTTTCTTCGTTAACTCACTCTATGGTCTTATGGTAGAAGAGTGTAACAAATTTAAAAATTCCCGTTATTCGTTTGAGGAGCTGATGTCTGAGTGTCAGACAGAAGTAATCGCAAACATCGGAGGATACGAGCCAATCGGACCAAATGGTGAGTTTAGAAAGCCAAGTACATACTTTGGCTATATAATTCGTCATGCGGTGCAGAGCCTCTTTAACCCGGAGTCTTTGACGGGGCATTTTGCACACATCGAGAGACAGCTTAAAAAGGCAGCTGCTGAGTATGGTATTCCTTACGAGAAGGAATATATCAGACGACTCGCAAAAATAGCCGATGTTTCATACCAGTCAGCATTGTCTGCTTTTGTGCGGTCAAACACGACACATGAGGAGTATAATGGAGAGACAGCAGAACAGTCTGAAGATTACGGACAGCCAGAGGTGGTCGCAGCTGAAAAAGCTAAGAGAGAAGCCATAAGGGAGCTTATTGACAGGCTTCCGGTAAGAGAGAGGTATGTCGTAATGCAGGTATACTTCAATGACATCTCGATTGATGAGCTCGTAATTGAAATGTCCAAAGTTACAGGAGAATCTCTGAGCAAAAAGGATGTTATAAAAATCCAGCGTTCAGCATTTAATAAACTGGAGCCGATGCTTAGAAAGCAGGGTTACGGCGGAAGATGTGGATTTTTCCACCCTGTATTCGTCAGAAGCGACGAAGAACTGGAGGAGGAGATGTCGGATATTGCAAATGCATTCGACGATGATGAGGGAGCGACAATCCTCATCAAATTAAATCTTAAATAGGTCAAATGTCACAAAAAGAAACCGAGGCTTTACAGCCCCGGTTTTTCTTTATCTTTCTTTTTCTCTTCCTCAAACATATGCAGCATTCCAGCGTAACACATCTTCCTATCTTCGCATTCCAGGCATTCCGCGTACAAAACGATACTATTTGTCAGTGGACAGTTCCGACTCACGTTTCACCATATGATAAAGAAATTCATCCCTTGCCGAATAGTCAAGAGATTTATGAAACAATTCAAGCGGGGTTTCGCAAATACTCTTACGGAATGCGTCAAGGAGATTGTGGTCTTTAATAAATTTTAAGGCGTCAGGACTGGCAAAGAACTTGTAGAGTTCATACTGACTTTTGTAACTTAAGAAATTCTGAATACAGTAACCGAGGCAAAGAGCTGTATTCTCTGGCTTGCCCCAGAAGCCTTTTGAATACGAGTAATCGTTTGGATCGTTAACGTATTTTCCAAGATGGTTAACACGTTCATACTCATCAATTGCACGTTTTGCGGCAGAATATTTAGCCTCTTTTGGATAAACAAGAGCAACTGCAAAATCGTAATTCATATTTTTAGATACATGAGGACGTTTATCTGGCGGAATATGCTGGAATGATGGTTCCAGACGCATCTGCTTTACAAATTCTGAGTCGACAAATGCTACAGCCTGATCATAATCCCAGTGACATATGTCTTTTATAGCGTATGACCACCACAAGGCGGCCACATCATCTACTTTATCCTTTTTATCCTCTGTTTTTGGAACTGAAAACTTCTTCTTGTTTCCCAGTAATACTTTTTCATATTCGCTAAGAACACAATATACGTGGTCATCCACATAACGATCCTTTAAACTGGCCATTTTTAGATAATTCCTCCCTTAATTTATGCTTATACAAGATAACATGATTATTTTACTACAAATAGTATGTTTTTTTTATTTTGCAATTATAGTCTTCTATATAAGTTTTGATTACATTTTACATAAATTATAAAAGAAAAACCACTGTATAATGCGAAAACCGAAAATCTTATATAGAAAGCAAAAGCGCAGACAAGAAAAAATCATACTTAAAGCAGAAAAAAGAAAAGGTGGGAAGATATGTGAAAAAGAAAATTTTATGTATCCTGCTAATGCTATGTTTTACACTTACAGGATGCGGCGCAGAGAGAGAAGAAAGCACAGAGAATACGGATGACAATTACTGCGGAATTGTAGTCGAGGAGTCCAGATTGTACAACATATCAGTTGATACAAATTATGGAATTTATTCAAGCGATAAAGTTTTTGACTTTCTGCATGATTTTGTTCCGGCATACTCAATATCTCAGACAGGAACGGTAATTAACATCAAGTTTACAAAAGATGAAGTTGCCAAGTGGAATGAAGCTGTAAGCAGTCAGCTGTTTAACGGAATAAGAACCGACGGGATGAACATTTACGTGTCCACTGGATTCGACACCCAGTTCACGGAAAAGATAGCGGATACAATTACGGTACTTAAAATAAACCAGCAGTTAAACGGTGGCGATGACGTCGTACATATATATCTGGAGGGCAAGGACCAGGCGGTAATGTCGTTTTAAAAGTTTAAAACATACTTAATATGTAGCAAAACAAGATAGAAGGAGGAACAATATGAGATCAGAACTTTTAGGGGTTGAAATCCCTACAACATTAACAGAGGACGGGTTAAATATTATAACCCACGACACATTACGAAGGGTGGTGCGTGAGTATCCAAGGCTCAATATAACGTTGAAGCCTTTAACGCTCACACCGCAGATGTGCGTGTTTGAAGCGACAGCGCTCGACACTGACACTGGAAGAAAAGAAACCGAGATCGGCGAAAGTAATCCAGCGAGTCTCAAGACTGAGATTTCAAAGGAAAACCCTGCGGTCATGGCTTATTACAGAGCTTACGACAGGGCATTGATTCAGCTTCTTAACCTGCCGGAGGGAAAGGTGTACTCCAACAATGAAATCGCGAAGTACAAGCCTGTCAAGCCAGCAGTTAAGGAAGATCAGAAACAGCATGAGCAGGCAAAACAGCCTAAACAGCAGCAGTCCCAGCCGAAAGAGCAGAAGGATCAAACAGCAGGACCGAAGGTCTTAGCCGAAGCTTATGGCTGTAAAATCTGTGAAAACGGCGGCAAAGTCATAATTTATGATGTTGCCAAGAAGTCATGGCTTAAACATAAGGACGGAAGTGCTTTTGCCTTCGACAGCAAGGAGAAAGCCATGAACGCTCTTAAACAGAGGGAAGCAAAGAAAGGCAGCGGCGGTAAGCAGCAGGCTCAGGCGGCACTGCCTGATGACACCGTAATTGCCTTTGGCAAGTTCAAGGGTAAAAAGTTCGGCGATATTAAGGAGTCAAATGAGTTCAAAGAATTTGTTCAAAACCTTAAGGATTCGCCTGTAAGCTACGGCGACGGTGTTCAGGCACAGGTAGATGCTATAAAGGCACTGGCTGTTTAAGACAAAAGAAGAAAAAGGAAGGAGAAACGGCAGGTGAAACACCCTGCCGTAAACAAAAATGAAAAACGCATATGAAATCAAAGAGCTTCTTGATAACGGAGGCTCCATCTGTATCTACGATACGGAGACAACAGGGCTCAAAAAGCCCGAAAGCAGAATTCTATCGTTTTCTGCAATCATTGTAAGAAAAGTTGACGGACATCTACAGGAGGAAAAGAGGATGGATATTCTCATGGATCCAGAGTGTGATATTCCGGACTTTATTACTGATATTAATCATATCAGCAATGAAGATGTTGTTGGATGTCCAACCGAGAAAGAGATGTGCCAGCAGATTATTGATTTTCTTGAATCTGCTGATGTGATCACTGGCTACAACAGTCATAATTTTGATAACTGGTTTATCGACCAGATGTCAAGAAGAGTGAGAGGCCGTGGCTGGGAGCCACCAAAGGATGACTTTGATGTCTTTGTCTTTGTAAAGGATAAGATAAAGAAGAGTCCAAAAGTGCCTAACCAGAAGCTCGGCACGATTGCTGAGCATCTTAAAGTAACAGAAGGACTTGAGTTTCACAACTCTATTGATGATGTCATTGCAACATCAAGAGTCTTGGAGAAGGTCCTTAATATGTACAGCGATGAGGATGCAAAAAACCAGACCGCTGTTATTCCTATTTCCGCAACGGTATGGCAGAAAGGCAGTCTCAGCAGACTGTACATAAACAATAACAAGAACCACTCTGTATATTTTGACATCATTGGCAGAGAGTGGTCATTCACGAGCCCAGAGGATGAGCAGATGATAGAAAAACTGCTTGGGGCTTACAACCTTGAGGTTTTGATCAAAAATGGCAGAACTATGTTTTAGAGGTTTATGCCACAAAAATGCACTCCGGTTTGATTTGCCGGGGTGTTTTTATTTTGCGCTTTTTATGTTTCATGCAGGACGACTTTTAGATGATTGAAAATCTGGTACTTTATTTTTATATTTTCGCACAGCAGGCATGTATTGAAAAAACGTTAGAAAAAAAAATCATACTTGCAATGTAGAAAACTAAATAAGGAGATTTACAAAGAAAGTGCTTAAGATTAAAGAAGACCGATTTTACGAAATTCTCGACAAATATGAAGAGAATGGATGTGACATTCCGGAGGATAAGTACTATCCATCCATTGATGAGATAAGGGAGCATTTGGGCTGCAATGACAGGCAGGAGACAGAGGACATTGTTGATTACCTCGTTTTCTTCAGCTTCAATCCATTTAAGGGAATTGCCGGATTCGACGATGACGAAAGCTATCTTGAGACACTGCGTTTTATTGATTACGTTTTGAAACACGACATTATGCTTGTCGCGTAAAATGGAAAGAGGAACATGATGAACAGAAAATTGTTTTCAGACAATGAAAACGAAAAATAAAAAAAATATCATACTATGTGTGTAATAAAAACAACTTAGAAAAACGGAGGAAAACAAAATGAACAAAGTAGTACTTATGGGAAGACTGACAAGAGACGCAGAGGTCCGCTATTCACAGGGAGATAACTCACTTGCAATAGCAAGATTTTCACTTGCAGTAGACCGCCGCTACAAAAAAGATGGTGAGGAGCAGACAGCAGACTTCATCAGCTGCGTAGCTTTCGGAAAGACAGGCGAGTTCTTTGAGAAATTCGGCAAAAAAGGAACCAAATTTGTCATTGAGGGCCGAATCCAGACCGGCAGCTATACAAACAAGGATGGACAGAAGGTATACACTACTGACGTCGTAGTGGAGAGCGCAGAGTTTGCAGAGTCTAAGTCAACCGCATCAGGAAATGCAGGCGGATTTGCACCGGCAGACAGACCTGCACCAAATCAGGCAGTAGGGGATGGCTTCATGAACATTCCGGACGGACTTGACGAGGAGCTTCCATTCAATTAAAATATAGCAGTTTCAACTGCTATATAAAAACTTAAAACTTAATATTGTTCATAAAAAGACCGCAGAAATTTAATTTTCTGCGGTTTTTCTTTGCAAAAACACAATACAGCCTGCTGAAAATCCGAAATGATTAATTCCAGATAGGAATAGAATAACCGATGGGAATACCAAGAGTGGCTATGAGTTTCTCGTCAGGATAAAAACAATCAACATTCTCGCACACATCAGGGCATTTAGCCCATTCTCCACTTGCCGCAACAAGAATGGTCAGGGATGAGAGGATTCCATAACCAAAGTTTGAGGTGCTCCCCAGTTTCGCATAATCTGACTCTTTAGCTTTGTTGGCCGGAATGGCTTTACGAAACGATGTCCGCCCATATTTCTCCCTTGCGTTGAAGATCATATCACCGACGCGGGTGTTCGCGCGGTATGAACTTGTAAGGTAGTCATAGTCTCGGCAGACGAATTCAGCTTTTTTTCCTGTCTTGTCATATTCGTGGATATAATAGCAGCCGCAGAGGCTCTTTAAGCGTCTTACAATTTCGCCGCCCTCTGTGCCATTTGCTTTGATGCTTCCCTCAACAAGAAAATCTTCCCAGAATTTATCTTTTCTTACAAAAGTGTCGAAAAACTTCTTGTTTGCTTCCAGATATACAGACTCCGGGATAACCTCGCCAGGTTTCAGATATCCTGTAATATCTATGAAGTTTCCTGCAAATACAAGTACTGTACGCAGGCTTTCCTCGTCATATTTGTCAATGTCATCAGAAAAGACCATCTTGTATATGGCTTTTCTTGTCTGCCTGTGCATATAGGCAAACAGCAGGCCAAGATAAATATCCTCCCTGTAGACTCGGCGGCGCTGTACTTCAATGAGCTTTGCTACAAATCTGTAATCTTTATCATTGAGGTCTCTTGCCAGTGTTGCCTGAAATACATTGAGAAGACCTATCATGTATGAATCGCGCTCGTCCATGAGGGCAATCAGCTTATACATCCTGTGTTCCTTAACCTCCCATGTTTTCTTTATGTAATTCTTATAATCTTCAGGATACTCCCTGAGCCATTTGTCCGTTGTTACATTATAAAACTTTTTTCCATTGTAATCGGTTAGTTCTATGCTGAAAAATCCCATTTTCCGTTCCTCCATATCTGATACAAAAGCTACTACATAGTGTAGTGCTTAATTATGTTCTTTCTATATAAATTCTTAACAAATGTCAGATTATCTACATTTCCATATATAGTATGTTTGATTCAGAACTCATTATTGTCTTTCTATATAAAATACCACCACTTGAAGGAAAAAGCAAAGAAAACAGACAATATGTCCGGCTTTAAAAATTCTAACATACTTCTTATATATAAAGAGAAACGGAGGAAGCAATAATGAGCGCACAGGTAAATTACAACACAGAAGCAATTTGTGAAAACGTAGATACACTCGCTCTTTGTGAGATACTGGGCATCCCGGTGAAAAAGAAGGGCGCAACGTATTTTTCAGAATGTCCAAATCCGGAGCATCATGAGGAGAAGATATTTTCCCATAATAAGATATATCCGGGAAACGGGGGATGCCATTGTTTTGCATGCGGCAAGACATACAGACCGTATGGAATGGCAAAGGACTGGCTTGAAAAGCAGGGCCAGATAGTATCTGGTTCTGAAATTTATGGCATTCTTGGCGATGCAGCAGGCGGAAGGGAACAGTATATTGTCAAGGGACGTTTTAAGCCAGAAGAGAAATTTCCTCTCAGCAAAAAGCTGATGGATATACTGGACTTTAAAACCAGTACAGGGTTTAACGAGATAAAATCATGCGAGACAGATAAAGACGGCATGATCCTGTCATCAAAAGAACAGTATGCAGCGGGACTTTCTGTAAAGCAGCTCTGGCTGTCCGACAAAACAGCTTTCTGGTACATCGTCGGGACCAGATGCAGGCAGATGCTTGAAAAATACAGAAAATTTGCCAATGTGTTCTCAAAATCGAGAACCGCATCCGGACAGGCAATCGCCGGAGTGTACAAGAACAATGCACTGGAGATAAAAGAGTTCATGCTTGCAGTGCAGAGCAAAATCTAATACCAAAAAAGCCTTTCTTATATGGAAGGCTTTTCTTTTTTGAAAGAAAAAACATACTCTTCGTAAAAGAGAAAAGAAGAAAGGAGAAAACGACATATGATACACACACATGTTCACACACAGTCACTGTTTGATTCGGACATGAATCACAAACTACTTGTGAAAAAAATCAAAGAAAACGGATGGAAAGGAATGGTTGTTACAAACCATGGAGTTGTAAGTGACATTTATGATTTACAGCCACTGTTTGCAGAGAATGGCCTCAAGCTTGGCTGTGGATGCGAATTTTATGTAGATGGAGGAATTTTAGGAAGACTCCATCTTATAGGAATTGCAAAAAACAATCTTGGCTGGAAGGGCCTTTCAAAGCTTGTAACAATGTCAAACACAAATGTAAAAGGAGGCTTTCCTCTTGTAACATTTGACATGCTGGAAGAACTGTTTGGAACAGACGGACAGTATAAAGACAGCATGTATGTGACATCTGCCTGCATGCAAGGTGTTATTCCTGCCATATTCAGACAGAATGAAACAATTGAAAAAACGGTTGAAAAACTGGTTAGAAAACAGGAAAAGTTAAAGAATCCTTCAGACCGCGGATATGCTGATGCGCAGGTTAAGGTTTCGGAAATCAAAAAGCGCATAGAGCTGCTTAGTGAAGAAAAGAAGAGTGCTGAAAAAATTGCAAAACAAAGTTTTGTAAAGCGTTCAAAGCAGATTGCGAAGTTGACAGGAGACGCGAAAAAAGAGGCAGAGATGCTTCTTGATGAAGACAGAAAGGCTGCCGCAGAAGCAGCAGTGAAACTTGAAAAGCTGAATCCTGAAATAAAATCCATAAAAGCAAAGCTTACTGCCAAAAACAAGGAGCTCAAAAAAATTGAGGAAGAAATTGGCAGATGGCTTGAAATTGAGGATGAAGTGGCAGGTCTTAAAAAGGAACTTAAAACACCGGATGAACTCTGGGATGTAGCGGTTTCGGAAGCAGAGAAGTACAAAAATCTCTTTGGTGATATGTTCTACATAGAGATTCAGTATCACGGTATTCCTGAAGAAGTAAACTGTTACCAGAAGTCGGTTGACATTGCAAGAAAGCTTAACATCCCGCTTATCGCCTCTAACGATGCGCATATTGTTGAAAAGACTGACGATGAGAGACTGAGAAGACAGATAATGCGCTCAATACGATTTGATGAATGGCAGGAAGAAGGAACCGGGGACAGTGAGTTATATCTTAAAACAGAAGATGAGCTTCGCGACATGCTTTCTGAGATTTATCCACAGGATGTAATTGATGAGGCAGTGGCAAATACTGACAAGCTTTTTGATTCGCTTGATGTAACTTTTGTCAAGGAAAACCACTATCCGAAGTTTAAGGATAACACAGGCCGCACAGTCGATGAAATTTTTGACGACTTAATCAAAACCGGAATTACATGGAGATTCAACGGACATCTTGAGAAAGAGTACCAGAAAAGACTGGAATATGAAATCGGCATCATCAGAAAGATGAATGTTGTAGATTACCTTGTCGTAGTAAGAGACTTTCTTGAGTATGCCAGACTCCTTGGATATGTACCTGATAAGGAACTGCCTGATGCACCGCTTACAATAGACTCGTTAAAGCAGTTTATTAAAGACCGCGGCTATAAGAATCCGGGAATGTCAGTCGGCCCTGGAAGAGGTTCAGGAGTTGGCAGCCTTGTGTGCTACCTGCTTGGAATCACGAACCTTGATCCGCTTAAGTATGACCTCTTATTCGAGAGATTCCTTAATCCGTCGCGAGTTTCAATGCCTGACATTGATTCAGACCTTGCAAAGGGAGTCCGTGAAAAAACAATTGAGTACGTCCGCCATAAATATGGTGAGAAAGCAGTATGTCTTATCATGACAAAGGCTGTAAAGGCCCCAAAAGGTGCGGTAAAGGATGCTTCGAGATTTTACGGACAGAAGATGTATGGCGAAAAGCTCACAGCACTTGGAGACAAATTGTCAAAGGATATTCCTTCAAGAGTCAATCTGTCATTTGATTCACCATATGATGAGAATGATGAAGGCAAGGATAACTACCAAAGTGTATATGAAGTCCTTAGAGAAAAGTATGCAGACAACAAGGATGCGCTTGAGGTCTTAAGATGGGCAAAATGCATTGAGGGCATGTTTTACGCTTACGGAGAGCATGCTGCCGGTGTTGTTATTTCTGATAATAATGATGTATCAGACTATGTACCGCTCAGATATAACTCTTCGTCAAAACAGATGGACTGCCAGCTTAACATGGTTCAGGTCGAGGAGAATGGGCTTCTCAAAATGGACTTTCTGGGACTTAAAACATTAAATATCGTTACAGATGCAATGAGACTGATAGAGAAGAATTGCGGAAAAATTATTGACCCGTTAAAGATAAACCTCGAAGATGAACACATCTATAAGGAAATCTTTTCAAAGGGTCTTACAAATGCCGTGTTCCAGTTTGAGTCTGATGGCATGAAACAGATGCTTAAAAGATTCAAGCCGACATGTTTTGAGGATATTATCATTCTCGTCAGCATGTTCAGGCCGGGACCGCTCCAGTACATTGACGGCGTAATAGACGTCAAGAACAAGGTCAGACCAATGACATTTCTGTGTGAAGAGCTTAAGCCAATCTTGAGCAAAACATACGGTGCCATTGTATATCAGGAGCAGGTTATGCAGCTCGTACAGAGCCTTGCGGGATTTTCGCTTGGTGATGCCGATAATGTAAGACGTTTTATGTCAAAGAAAAAAGCTGAAAAGCTCGCTCATGAGAGAGACGCATTTATTTATGGTGACGAAGGTAGAAACATCAAGGGATACATAAAAGTACACCTTGAAAACGTGAATGCTGAAAATATGTCACAGGCAGAAGCTGAGGCAGAGAAGAAGAAGGCTGAAAATGTTGCGAACGAAATCTTCGACCAGATGACGGATTTTGCAAAATATGCATTCAACAAATCACATGCCGCTGCATATGCGTTTAATGCGTATATTACTGCATGGCTTAAATATTATTATCCTGCCGAATTCTTCGCAGCAGCGCTTAACTGGGCTGCAAACAGCGAAAAAATGGCAGCTCTGGTAAGAGAAGCAAGAGTATGTGGCGTTAAAATTATGTGTCCGGATGTAAACAGGTCGGCAGAAAAATTCACAGTAGAAGGAAATGCCGTACTTTTTGGATTAAGCGCCATAAAGGGCATCAAGTCAAGCGCTGAAAAAATAGTTGAAATCAGAAAAGCGCAGGGAGTATATACGTCTGTAAAGGATTTCATAATAAGAAGCGGAATTTCCGTTGCAAATGTGGAGTCCCTCATACAGGCTGGCGCGCTTGATGAGTTTAATGAAAACCGCGCAGGAATGACATGCAACATAGGTGACGTGAAGGACGCAGCTAAAAAACTTGCCGACAAGGAAAAACTCTTCAATAGCATAAACCTTGTTATAGACAATTACGACAGAATAGAAACAGAAGATGAGCTTGAAAAAATACAGGGAAACTGTATTGCAGTAAAAAAGCTGGTAAAAAAGGATACGCTGATAAAGAGGCGCGACAATTATCAGACAACAATAGATCTGTTAAAAGGCTACATTGAAGAAATCCATGTGCCGGACATCATAGAGGACAGGCTTGAAAGAATGCAGAAAGAAAAGGAATATCTCGGGGTGTATGTTACAGAGCATCCGATTTCCCTGTATCCAAAGCAGAAAACAACGCCTATCATCAATATTGATGAGTCTCAGAGAAGGATATTTGGAGTTGTCGATGACCTTGAAATCAAATACAGAAAAGCAGACAACAAGCCAATGGCTTTCTTTAGGCTGACCGATGAAACAGGCTCTGTCAAGTGTTCATGCTTTACAAAGTCTTATTCAAGGCTTTCTGACATGTTAAAAGAAGGCTACGGATTAATCCTGACCGGAAAAGTAACAAAAGATGTTCTTGATGTGGATGAAAACGGCAACGAGATAACAGAATTTAATTTTGTCATCGAAGATGCTCAGAGGGTTGCAAAAGAGGAAAGATCCATTTATATGGAAGTATCTTCATACCCGACATTTCATATCATGGAAGAGGAGGGATTCAGAAAGCAGTATGAGGTACAGGAAGGAGGCCACCCATTCTATATCTTTGACACCGCACAGGGAGTATTAAGAAAAGCTCTTTACAAAGTCTCAGACGATGTAATGGGGCTTCCGGGAACAAGAATCTAACAGTAAATAATTTGTATCATTGAAAAAGACAGTTCGACAAGGGCTGTCTTTTTTTGTACAAAGAAAAAATCATACTATCCGTGGAATCAAAGTAAAATCCGGAATTCTCCGGAAATTTTAACAGGAGGGCTAATTAAATTGGCAAGACAAAATACAGTATTTCTACTCGGCCAGGTATATAAAGAGCCGAAACTTAAGGCTGCCGAAGACGGCGGTTATGCCTATGCCATGTGCTACGTGGATGTTGTGAGAAGTCCGCGAAACGTAGAAGATGGAAGTTCATATGCAAGACATGATATACCGGTTATTATAACAAAAACACCTGTTATAGCAACCGAAATGAGCAACTGGAAAAAGCATGACATAGTGTTAATCAAGGGTGTTTTCACAACAAGAAATATCAACAAGACATCACACTGTCCGCACTGCGCAGAGACCGGACATGATCAGGCGAATGTATCAGCAGGAACTTTGGCTTATATCGAGCCTATTTTTGCAGAAAAGATTGCGGAAATGGGAAGCGACGAAGAAGCCGCAAAATATCTCGCAAAGCATAAGGAAATTTCCAATCAGATTTACTTCATAGGAAACCTTACAAGAGACCCTAAAAAGATAAAGACTGAAAAAGGTGTGGTTTTAACACAGTATCAGATTGCCGCAAACAGAAAATTCAGGGCAAAGACAGACCTGCCGGAAAACAGGACAGATTATCCGTGGGTAAAGACATACGGAGAACATGCGGAAGAGGACAGAAACCATTTACACTGCGGTTCGGGAGTGTTTGTTGATGGAGCAATACAGGCAAGAGCAGTCAAACGTACAATGAAATGTCCTGTGTGCGGAGAGTTTTATTCATGGAAAGACAAAACAATGGAGATAGTCGCTTACGCGACGGAGTATCTCAGTAATTTCTATACAGATGAAGAAATTGCAAGCATGAGAAATGCAAAGTTAAAAGACAGCCTTGCAAAGATTTACGGCGAGGATGAAGATGAATTTTTTGACGATGATGTACCAGAGGATGAGATTCCGGTGGATGAATAAAAGGGGGATAGCAGAAAATGAGCGCAAAGAAAATCATAGGATGCTGCATCGCAGGAGCTGCAGTATGCGGGGCTGCTATTGCAGCTGTTAAAATTGTTAGGGATATTCTTGAAGAAAGAAAATATGTCAGTGTCAGAAAACGCGACCGCAAAGACGATGACGAATGGGATGAGGACATAGGTCAACTACTCGGCTATTGAATAATCGAGCATGAGAAATCATGTTTATGTTCAGTAGATTAGTTGAGCAGCCTAAGTTTAATCTGTTTAACAGATAAAAACTACGTTATAAGTTGGCGGATCCGTGCGCTTCTCCAACACGGTATATTCCGAGGAATGGTCAGTTAAGTTAACCGGTCCGAGACTCCGGTTTGTGCGCATTCATATAACGCTTATAACATTGGCGAGGAGACGAAGGGTTATCCTTCATTACAAGCCCGTAACTGGGAAACTTTTAAGAGAGGAGATGCTGGTATGGTCATCACATTAGATAAACATAAAAAGCCACTGAGTATCTGCTCGGAACGAAGGGAACGAATTCTCCTTACTAAGAAACGTGCATGTATATATCGGTATTATCCTTTTACAATAATTCCAACTGTTCTGTACAACTTACGGTGGCAGCTTCCTAGACACTAAATTTGTAATGACACGTTCAAGCGGTTCATTTGACATCAGGAAATCAGACGGAACACTTGTAACAGTAAATCAACGCTATTGTATGATTTTACAAAGAGATAATGGATTTTTGTGTTATTATCGAAAGCCATAAGTTGAATTTATTTTTACGGCAAGGCAATTCCTCTCGGTAATTGAATTACCGAATATCCTTGCTTGAGTTTCCTGAAGAATTCTAGGATACGAAGATCAGAAGGGGCGGAGAAATCCGTCCCTTTTTTGTGTGTTATATGCAAACTGCTTGTTTCTTATATAGAAAGGCATTTGCGGTCAGAAAATCTAACATACTATATGTAGAAATACGAGAATTAAGAGAATTGTAATTAATAAGAGGTTAATTTTTATGGAACAGGTATATAAAAAAGTATTGCTGGAGAAAATTTTATATCCATACGGAGCAAGGCATGTAGAAGACGAGTTTGCGCTGCTTTTGTGCACAGACGAAACAGGAAAGTCCGTTAAATTCAAAATGCTGTCAGGAACAGTCAGAACAGGGGATGAGTATCATGTTACATACCATACAGAGAATGATTCCAGATACGGAGAAACTAATGTCATAGACAGCATCCTTGAATATGATGACCTTGACTCAACTGTCGGAATCAGAAAATTTATTTCAAAAATCACAAGCGGCGACATTGCCAAAAGAATCAGTGATAAATATGGAATGAAAATAATAGAGGTTTTAAATAAAGAGCCTGATGAGGCCAAGAAAGAGCTAAAGACTGTTAAGGGCATAGGAAGCGCGCGCGCACAGATTATCATTGATAAATACAATGAAAAGAAAAGTCTTCTTGCGGCTACCCTTGCGCTTGGAAAATATGGATTTACAGAACCGCAACTTAAGCTGATAAAAAACTTTTACAAGGACATTACAAAAGCGGTCTGCGCCATTCAGAAAAACATATATGCACTGACATATATAGATGGAATCAAATTCCACGATATTGATAAAAAGGCGCTTGACCTTAATTATCCATGCAACGACGGCCGCCGCATGATAGCGGGTTTACGTTACTGTTTTATACAGGCATTGGACAGATATGGCTGGTCATATATGAGGGGAAAACAGATTTATGCCATGGTAAATGAGTGCAAAATCCCAAACTTTTCGCCTTATGTTAAATCAGCAATTAACTATATGGTTGAGCATAAGTGTATCAACATTACCGGAGCGCAGAAAGTGTACTCACTGTCCAAGCTTTACAATGTGGAAGCAGATATAATGAGAGAGCTTTACAGAATAGCTGCTGGAGATATAAAGAGGATATCAGACTCTGTTCTTCAGGAACACCTTGACAATTTAACTACATATAATGAGGACCAGCTTGATTTTGTGAAAAAGGCTGCAAATTCAGCACTTTCTGTTGTTACAGGAGCTGCCGGTACAGGAAAAACATACAGTGTGCAGGGTGTGGTAAGCCTGTTTAAGCATGAAGTATGCTACGGCTGTGCTCTTTCCGGAAGAGCTGCTGCAAATCTAAAAGAAAGTCTCGGAAAAGTGGAATGCTCAACAATACACAGAGCCATTCCAGAACTGATGGGAAATTTCGGGGCTAACAATGAGAACTTTGATAATGCAAAAGTAATCATTGTTGATGAGAGCACGATGATTGACGGGGAAATTTTCCTCACACTGCTTAAACATGTAAAGACCGGCACAAGGCTGATATTGATGGGAGATATAAAACAGCTTCCGCCTATCGGAAAATGCCAGATATTCCATGACATCCTTCTTTCCGAGCAGTTTACATATTCAAACCTTACAAAGCCTTGCCGTCAGGATGCAGACAGTGGAATACTTGCCTATTCATTCAAGGTTGTTGAGGGAGACATTGAAGGAAGATATAAAATACTTGATAATTTTTCAGACGTATCAGAAGCAGACTACGGTCTGGATGCGATAGAAAATTATTTCTTCGCAGAGCTTGAAAATTATAACTCGCTGCGTGAAGTGCAGATATGCATGGCAATGAGAGCAGAGTGTGCTGCGGTAAATGAAAGGATACACAACAGACTTAAAGAAAAAGGCATTTTAAAAGAAGCAGAGCTTAAGCTTAAAAAGAAGTCGGGCGACGAGCTCAAGATACAGGTGGGAGATAAGCTGATTAACACAAAGAACATATATAAAGACCTGTATGACCAGAATGGAAACAATGCAACATGCATGAACGGTGAAATCGGCATTGTCAAAAAGATAGAATATGGCATTGTAACAATTGCCTTTATTCAGAATGACCAGATTGTGGATATTAACTTTGAAAAGTCACAGCTTGAGAACATGGAATACGGCTATGCGTGCACCTGCCACAAGCTGCAGGGAAGTGGTTTCTCATCTGTTATTGTCGGTATGGGAAACAGTTTTTGCGGAATGTATACAAGGGAGTGGTTTTACACTGCGGTAACAAGGGCAAAGAAAAATGTGAAGATATTCACCACGGATACAGCCTTAAAGCATGCTTTCTATAACTGTGAAACAAATAAAAAACAGACCTTCCTTGAGGCGATGCTAAACAAAGATGAAAGACTTGTCGGCTGACAGGTCTTTTTTCTTCGTTTTAAAAAGAAAAAACATACTCTCCATATAAATAGAAAGAAAGGAGATTAATGTATTATGACAAAGTTATCAGAACTGCAGAAAGCGGTTGCAAACCGCAACTTCGAGCATGACGCAATTGAAGAGGATCTTGAGTTTGTGGAGGACCAGTTTGATGCTTTCCGCAAATATTTTAATGCAGTGTACGAGGACATCTGCGCAGGCGAAACTGCAAAGGTGTTTTTATCATCTGGACGCTGGACAACTGAACAGTATCAGGATAAAATAGTATCATTAGACCAGAGCAGACGCATGGCGCATGACAGAGCTGTGGATGCATGTAAGATTCTTAACAGAATGTGTGACATGCATCAGGTTGAGCATATCTGTCCTGACAAATACGACAGGGCAACTGTTGCTAATTATGTCGGCAATGTGATGCAGGAGTATTATCAGGAGGGCTTATCAAAGCAGAGGGAAAAGGATAAGCAGACTTCCCTTAATACAGCCTTTAACAACGCAAAGAAAGCAGAGAAAATAAAAGCAGAAAAACTTGATGAGTACGTTGAAAATTCGTACATCTTAAAAGAGCTTGCTGAATACGTAAAGGACAATACTGAAAAGCTCCTCGAAGGAAAACTGAATAACGACAAAAAGGCGTCCGAATAAGGCGTCTTTTTTTTGTGCGCAAAAAAAATGAATGAAAAATCTATCATACTTATAATATAGGCATAAATAAAAAACAGGAGGATGAAATTTATGTTGTTTATTGTAATACTTATTATTCTTGCAGTAATTGTTCTTGCAAATGTAAGGACTGTACATCAGGGACACGTACAGATTGTGGAAAGACTTGGAAAATTCCATGATGCATGGGGAGCAGGACTCCATGTTAAGGTTCCCTTTATTGATGCAGTCAGAAAAGATGTATCTCTTAAAGAGCAGACATATGATTTTCCAGAGTCACAGATGATTACAAAGGATAACATTGTTATTGTAGTAGATTCCGTAGTTTACTCTAAGGTATTCGATGCACAGAAATATTACTATGGCATTGAGGATCCGGTATTTGGTATTGAAAATCTTACAACTACAACTTTGCGGAGCATTGTAGGCTCAAAAAACTTCGATGAGCTCTTAAACGGCCGTGACGCAATCAACGCACAGCTTAAGCAGGAAATTGATTCCGCAACAGATCCATGGGGCATTTCAATTACCAGAGTAGAAGTTAAGAAACTTCAGGCTTCAAGAGAAGTACAGGAAACGATGCAGAAAGAAATGACTGCCGAGCGTAACAAGAGAGCTACAATCCTTGACGCTGAAGCACACCAGAAGTCAATTATTACAGCCGCAGAAGGTGATAAGAAAGCGGCTATCCTTGCAGCAGAAGCGCAGGCTGAGTCAACAATCAAAAAAGCAGAGGCAGATGCAGAAGCAATCAGAAAGGTTGCAGAAGCAAGGGCGTATGAAGCACAGATTATGGCTGATGCAATCGGTTCAAGTTCATACGTTACAATCAAGGGCTATGATGCTCTTAAGGAAGTTGCTGACGGAAACGCTACAAAGATTTATGTACCAGCTGACCTTGCGTCAAACATTGTCAGGGCCGGAGTTGAAGGCGACAGTTTCGTTGAGGGATTTAAGAGCCCTGCTGCAAAGAAGCATGTTGAAAAGCCAAGAATCGACCACTGCGAGACAAAGAATGAAGCACATAAGGAAGATGCTGCACAGATTGGTGACATGATTGATAGTAAGAGCAGCTTCACAGCGACATCAAAAAAGTCGGACAAAAAGAACGGTGAGCTTACGGATGCGATTGTTGAGGCACTTGGACTTAACTAGAAGCAGGATTATATAAGGATAGTCTCCCGGTAATAAGCTGGGAGATTATTTTTTAAATAATAAAAACTTATATAGAAAGCCATAATAAAGGAATAAATCTATCATACTTATGGTGTAAGAAAAAATGTGCTACAGGCACTGAATTGTCAAAGGAGGACACAAAATATGTCAAAGACAGAGTTAGTCGCAGCAATTGCGGAGAAAACAGGACTTACAAAGAAGGACTCAGAGGCGGCAGTAAATGCATTCATTGGAACAGTAACAGAGCAGCTCAAAAAAGGCGAGAAGGTACAGCTTATCGGATTTGGTACATTTGAGGTATCTGAGAGAGCAGCAAGAACAGGAAGAAATCCACAGACTGGCGCTGAGATGACAATTGCAGCATCTAAGGTTCCTAAGTTTAAGGCTGGAAAAGCACTCAAGGAATTGCTCAATTAAGCGCTTGGACATAGCCCAAAAATTTTGCGATTTTTGCAAAACACAACATATTTGCTAAACAAAAAGATCCATCAGAAAATGATGGGTCTTTTTTCTTACGTCAGTGTAGAAGAAGTCTCAGTTTCTGTTTCAGATAATGTAAATGCCGATATTGTGCTGGCACAGAAAGATACGTATTTAGACCTTACCAATTTTGAAAAAGACTTGAAACGGTCGTCGAAGAACAAAGGTGTTAATACAAATAATATAAAAATTCAAACAGGTAACACAGAGACAGAAGATACAAGCAATTCGGACACTTCTACAATATTTAATGAATTTACCGCGCAGAAGGCTGACGTGACAGCTGCGATAACAGCAAAAAGTGGTAACAATATTATTACACCTTCTAACAAAGTTTGCGTATATAATAGTATATAATATAATCGCCAAAACGGATTATCAACCGGATGCTGAAGCGGAAGCTATAATATTGGACTCACACTGACAAAGGAATAAGAAAACGCAGATTAAGGATATAGCTAATGGCTATATCCTTTTTTTGAATTTTGATGTTTTTTAGAAAAATAAAAATCATACTTATATTATAAGACAGTATACAATGCCTGAAAAATATAATACTTTTTAAAAACTTATATAGAAGGCCATAAATGAAAAATATTTCTATCATACTTATGATGTAGCGGTGAGAGCCATACATAAAACACAAAACACACTATGCCCACGGTCAAGTCCGCTAAGTTCGTTTTTATGCGAAGAACCGACAGGGAGAAGCAGAGAGGCGAGAAGAGGCATAATTGTCGCAGGATACGTTAACGGCTAACCCCAAGGCTCATAACCTTTGGAATGCGGGTTCAAATCCCGCTCCTGCAACTAAGCCTTAAAAAGCTTTACATCCGGGGTTGTAAAGGTTTCGACAGGGTTACAAAAGTGCAGAACTCGCCCGAGTGATGACGCAATCATCAAAACTTAAAATTAAACGCAAACAATAGATGTTTAGCAGCAGCCTAATGGCTGCACCAAAACGTTCCAAGATAATGCTGGTAGGGGCTGAGGTTCAAAAACAAGCGTGTTAGAAGTTCTCTGTATACATAGGAACAGAGTGGTGGGCTAGACTGGACTACAGGCGCAAAAACGGCGTAAAGGTTCTGTATGAGTACTAATTCTGGACACGGGTTCGATTCCCGTCAGCTCCATATCCGGCATGACCGGGAAAATAGAAGGATAGTGTAAGTGGTAGCACAGTGGTCTCCAAAACCACAAATTTGGGTTCAAATCCCAATCTTTCTGCTGCATGGGAAATCCTGTGCAACATAAGCAACCTTTCAAATATGTACAACGTGACAGCAATGCTGCCACGCATGGCTCCGTGGTCTAGCTGGTTAGTGATACGGCCCTTTCAAGGCTGTGACGCGGGTTCAATTCCCGCCGGAGTCATTCTGCCATTGTTTCCATTCTTTTGCGGTGGCAGACTCATAAAAACCTCATAATTATAAAAGAAGCAGGGCTAAGCTGCTTCGTCTCCCATCTGCCATCAGAGCAGCATTGCAGGTGCAGTTCCTGCAGGGAGATTTTGTCGGATAAGAAAGGTCTCTGCCGACTATTTTTTGATTCCGGACATTTAGTGCCCGTAGCTCAATTGGTTAGAGCATCCGGCTCATAACCGGACGGTCGAAGGTTCGAGTCCTTCCGGGCGCATTTTATCCAGTACTAAAACTGCCTACCGACTGTTTCGGTACTGGATATTTTTTACGATTGCGGAAAAGCAAAACATTGTCTGCATTAAGCTCATTATAACGGCAAATAATGCAGACGTTTGCTTATGCGTCAGGTTCCTTCTACGAATACATATGGATCATTTATAAATTACCTGACGCGATTGCCACAGTCTTTGTTCCGGCTATGTTAAGACTTCCTTCTTAATACTACAGATTAAAACACATTTTTTTAGTGTTGATAATTTCCGGAACATAATAACAATTCAAAAGCAGATATGTTGCAGCTTCCTTCTTCTTGGACTTTATAAGTTGATTTCAGTTGCGACGATTACTGCGAAACCGGATATGATAGCAGTTCCTTCTATGGATATGTTATATCTCGTTTGGCTGATTTTGGTCAGCCGAGATAGTTGATGTACTGCTGTCAATTCCCAGTTTTTATCAAAGGAGAAAAATTCGTTATGGAAAATTCAGTATTTAACATCATTTTAAGAAGAAAAAACAGAGTGTTCATTAACGATGACGATATGCTTAAATCTCTTTCTGCTGCAGTCGGTGAAAAGAATAAGCAGATTGTTGCAACAATGAATAAGAACATAGAAGTCTTTGGCTATACAATGTCAGAGGCTCTTTTTGACAAGCTTGTGCACATGAAAGCTAAGAACCGTGAAGTGATGTATGATGCCCTTGTAAACGGACTTAAGGAAATCACCGGTGCTGACAGGGTGTACAATCCAATGTATCCTAATTTCCCTGAGTCTGTCATGGAGAAAGATGATTTTGAACTGTATTTCAATGCTATCGTTCATTACTGGTCTTTTGGCACCCTTCTGCCTTATGAGGAGAAAAAGGAGAGAGTACCTCTTTTTAACACTGCAAAGGTTAAGGTCCTTGAAGCAGGTCCGTTTGATGACTTAAATGACATCTTTAATAATTTCTGTGCATCAAAGACATCTCTTTCAAAGAGTGATGTGGATGACATGGTCTTTATTTTAAATTCAGCAAAGGTTACTTTGCCGGATGAGATTCCGTTTAAGGAGAATACTGCGTGCATATGCAGACTGCTTGTTGATACCGGTGTTGACACAGATGGCTCTTTATGCAGAAAATACATAAAAACTGCAACTGATGTACTGCGTCTTGTTACAGCAATGTCTGATGGTGACGTCAGTCTTGCAGAAAACACTAAGTTCAGAAACTTAAAGAGAGGCGAGCGCAGAATTATCATGAACCTGCTTGCAGGCTGTGGAAATGCAGCTGAGGATATGAGCAGATATGCCGGAAGATGGATCCGTGTAGGCGAAAAACTGCACCCGGGTGAGTTTGCTAAGAATGAGCGCTATACAAAAGCTGTTCAGGCATTTGGTGTCATAAGAAATGATGGTAAAATTAAGTCGTTTGCAGGCAGAGTGGATGCAGCCGTTGCGTCAGGTGATGTAAACACCGTTGTTTCCCTGCTTAAGAAGCGCCCGGGAGAGTTTGCAAGGAGAATTGATTTTCTTCTTCGCACATTTGACAAGGATGCTGACAGAAAAGCTGTTATCATGAGCTTTGCTTCTGTTGCAAAAGATGTATCTTCTACAGTGCTTTTGCAGGTGAGGGAGCATTTTATCAATAAGCTTGATGGCAGTGATGACATGAGAGTTTTCTTTCCAAAGGGAAATCTTGCGAGATCATACTATGTCAAGAATAACAAAACAAAAACTATTCCTGAGGATGTGATGAAAATGGTTATTGCTGTCTGTGAGAGTACTCTTGTTAATATATATGGAAACAGAGAGTTCCTTGGAAAGGTATATATTGATGAAGCTCTTAAGAATTATACAGTTCCATTCTCCTTAAGAAGTGCAGGCAAGACAATGACTGCTGTTTCAAGAGGGTCACGTATTGCAATAGACGACAGTGCAAAGATTATCAGACCATTCATCTGGTGGACTAATACCAAGGATAATATTATTGATGTTGACCTGTCAGTAGCAGTTTTTGCTGACAACTGGGATTGTCTTGAGCATGTATCATATACAAATCTCAAGTCAAGTAGGTTTGGAATCTGCCACTCTGGTGACATTACAAATGGCGGACCTGTTGACGGAGAAGGTGTGGCTGAGTTTATCGACCTTGATATTGAGAAAGCTTTATCTGCAGGTGCGAGATATGCGGCATTTAACGTGTACAATTTTTCAGATGAGAATTTCTCGAAAATGGAGCATGCAGCTTTTGGCTTTATGACGAGAAATGATATGAAGAGCGGGGAAATCTTTGAGCCGTCTACAGTAAAACAGCGAATGGACCTTGCATCAGCAACAACCACATGCATTCCGGTCATTTTTGACCTTAGGGAGAGGGTGCTCATATGGTGTGACATGGCTCTTACCGCTGACCATGTGCGTGCTGGATACGGCGGAATCAATGTGGAGAGCAATCTGCCATCAGTAGTCGTTACCTGTAAGGCTATGGTTGATGTTAAAAAACCTAATCTGTATGACCTGTTTACATTCAATGCTAAGGCAAGGGGTGTCATTACCGACAATCCGGATGAAGCAGACATAAGATTCGGTCTTGATGATAACTGCGATGTAAAACCAAGTGATATTGATGTTATCGTTGGCAAATATCTGTAGATAGCACAAAAGGACGGGAGAAATCCCGTCTTTTGCATAAAGGAGAAAAATGATATGGAAATCAATAAGGTATTGCTAATTCAGAAACTGGCAAAAAATAAAATGAGATATGTTCTTGAACTTACAGATATGCCGGACTTTACTGATGAAAGTGGAAATAAAGTTAAAGTGGTTCATTGTACTGCTTTTATGGAAAGAGAAACCAATGTTTTTGATAATAGTGAAAATATTCACTGTCATTTTTCTGCAACCGATGAATTTGGCCACACACACGATTATAAATTCAATTCTGTTACAGAAAATATGTTTGCTGTTAACATAATGGATCAGTTTGTAGACAAAATAGCGCCAGTATTCCCTGTTGTTGAATGTGGCAAATCCTGCACTTTTAAAGAATATGAGGCACTTGTAGAAGAGACTGTTAAATTCTCTTGTATGCAGTCATCATATCTGACATTTGGTGTTTCGCTTACATTTGGTATTCCATTTGGCGTTGAATATGCTGGCGGAGTTATTACTGACATCAGAGATTATCCTGATAACACTTTGTTCACCGAGTTGAAAGATAGTCACATATTCAAGGCTGACGGCAGGGTATATAGGGAAAAAGTTCGTTTGAATAATCCTGCTATCACTACCATTAAAAACCTCTGGCCAAATGAAAAAATTGATGACAATGATCCAAGAACATGGACCTTTATTGTCAGCGAGGCGGAAGAATTAATCAGGTATTAACAAAGATGTATGAGGCGGGCAAATATCTGTAGACGGTGCGAAAAAGGCGGGAAAAATCCCGTCTTTTTATATGGAAGGCCATTTGCAAACATTATTTCTGACATACTCATATTAAAAGGAAAGGAAGCGTTTTAAAATGGAAGAACTAATCAGACGCATCAGCAGAGACAACGAACCATATGAAGTAGACAAGGCGGACCCTGTAATAATACAAAGTTTGAGTGGCAGGACACTGTCAGAAGATGAAATTAATCAGCTTGATACAAAAGAGCAGACGACACTCAAAGAAGGAATGCGACAATTTTTGGATACGCAGGCGGCGTGCTTAAATGATATAGTTGTAAGAAATGGGTGTTATTTTGAAAGCCGTTTTGCTGGAAATTACAGGATAATCAGAAGAATCATTAAAATGGACGGACAAAGAGTTGCAAATTAATCTTTTGCAGCAGGAAAGGAGAAAAAATAATGGGACAAAAAAGCCGGCTTAAAAAATTTGCCAGGAATGCCATAAACCAGAAAGACATTAATAATGCGTTTCTTGGCAAACTACCTGATGGATTAAAAACCAGGGTTACGGACAATATAAAAACACAGGACACACAGATGGCTCAGATGTTAAAAGGATTCGCTGAATCATTTAATGGGCTGGATTTTAAGACGGAGCCGCAGGCATCAGACAGGGAGATAGGATACTTCTTCGTGCAGGGCTTTCTGACGATTGATATGAGACTGGATTTTTTCGCAATAGCTAATGATTTTTTCATAAACTGCCCAGGTATCTGCAAAACCTTCAATGAGGAATATTATGACGAAAATCTTGATTTTCTTTACGGCAAAAACGAGGATGATGTTGTGTATTTCCCAAGTGCTGAAGGAGACTGGTTTAAAATAATGATACTTCATTATATATACCGTGTCGCAGTTGACATGAACAATGATTTCTGTAAAAAACAGCTCCTATATTTGTACAGGACATATTATAAGAAAGAATACAATCAGGTAAAACGGTTCTCAGAAATAACATTAAAAGACGTACTAGACATATTAGGAGATACAAATGCCGGTTCCATCGCAAGGATTATTGTAATGGCAAAATTTATGGGTAAGACCGTAAAACCTGAGTATCCGGATGGCAGACTTCTTCAGCTCATGCATAAGGATTTTACAGAACGTACCATAGCTGAACAATACGATTTTTACGAGCCTGTCATTCTTGAAGAATCACTTGACGAAAGCAGAGACCATATGCAGAAAGCTCAGGACATGGCTAAAAAATACATGAAAAAATATAAATCTGTAATAGAGGAACTAAAAGCTTCTGCATCAAAGCTTATGTTCAGGTATTTCGCCTTAAGAGAAAGAAAAGAACTTTCGTGGATTGCAGACAGATGGCATGAAGATGATGGCATAGTTGAAAAATACATAGGATATGCAATAGCACTTGCCATATCAGATCCTGAATATGATTACGGTTTTCTAAATAAAAGTATTTTAGACGAAGAAACTGAAGGATGTATTGCCAAAATGATGTTTATGGCATTTACCTGCTATTTAAGCAATGAATTATTGTGTGCGCAGGTTGCTGAAACGCTTGATACGTCATTTCTGTTTTCAACAGAACCAGATATCGAAGTGCATTATAAAGGTATAGAAATAACAGCTGAAGACAGCAAGGAAACAGATGATGCAGAAGACACTCAGGAAAGCGTACAGGGTGAGGAACTGATTACAGACCTTGAATCGGAGATAAAAGCGCTTAAGTCAAAAATCAAGATGCAGGAAACCGAAATAAGCTCGCTAAGGGAAGAAAATAGAAAAGTAAAAGACCTGCAGGAAGAACTTGAGAGAGAAAAACAGGGGAATGCAGATGATAAAAAAGAGCTGGCAGCATTGCGGACATTTGTGCATGAACTTGATGACGAAGGAAACAAAAGCAGCAGGACAAGCATTGATGAGATGAAAAGGCTGTTAAACTCAAAGAAAGTGACTATAATAGGAGGACATCAGAATCTTGTCAACTATCTGAAGCAGGAATTCCCTAACTGGACATACACGGCAACGGAAGTAAGGTCTGATATTCCATTGTCGAAGCTTTTAAATCAGGATATTACAATCTTCTGCGCCGAACATATCTGCCACGCGTTTTATTACAAATATCTGCATATGGCAAGGAAAAATGACCTTAAAATAGGCTATATACAGGGTTCAAATGTTGAGCAGATAATAACGCAGATATACGGACAGATATAATGGAAGGAAGAAGCGTTCATGGAAATTAACAAAAAGCAGATATTAATTAGGAGGAAAACACATGCAAAAGAGAAGAATTGTTATGGCAGCGGCTGTTGCAGTGCTTGCTGTCGGACTGACTGGATGCGGACTGCTTGACAGTGAGGTTAACGAATTGAATGGGACCATAAAAGGAAATACATATAATGTTTCCTTTTACAGTAATGAAGGTGAGAACTTCATGAATATGAGCGGCGAGAAAATAGACATGTCGTCAAATACTGTAGAAGAGCCTGTTTACACAGACGATGGCTGGGGGTATTCGGAGACAATGAGCTCCGTTGTAACAGTAACCATTGATGGAAGCGAAGTAGAAAGCTGTGGAAGCACAATGATTTTCGCAGAGGATGGACTTAAGCCGGAAGTGGATTTTAAAAGCCCGGAACTGATTGAAAGCGCATCAGGCAGTTCAGTCAAGGATTATACATTCATCGCTGGCATTGTCAACAAGGTTAAGAACAATTTTGGAAAGAGCAGGGTGGTTGTAATCCAGTCGCAGCTTGGCGATCCGATATGCGCATACTCAGGTGACGAAGTATATTGGAAAGTTTGCAAAGACCTGCCAAAGACAACAAAGTTAATGATAGACGGAAAAGCTCTGTATATCCACAGAGCTAATTTCCAGATAATTGATAAGGAATTATTGAATTAAGGAGGATTAAACATGAGCATTATAACAGTAGGAAATATGGAACTTGAACTTTTACCAGATGAGGTGGAGCGATTAAGCAGGGAGCATATACAGACGAAAATTGAGAGCCTGCTTATGCATGGAATACAGGAGATTAACCCTGATTTAAGCAGAGAGGCTGTGGAGGTACTGGCGCAAACAATGAAATCATCAGTTATCGCAAAATACGAGACGGCGGCAGACAGGCTGATGCGAGAGTTTGCTGATGAAGCATTGAAGACATACGAATCAGACCTTGAAATGCGCCCATGCACGTTACATATCGAATTTATTGATTATGACGGCGAAGTGCCAGATGACAGACATTTCCAGACGAGAAAAGAGGTTTTTGCCGCGATTGATGAATTTGTGATGAGCGTATACAACAAGAACCCAAACCATACATATACTTTCAGGAAAGTCAATCCGAAGAAGGAGTATGAAATAAGAGAGAAGGGCGAAGCAATTATCAAGATGTATATCAGAGAAGACTAAGAAGATGCGAAATTATATGAACCGGGGGCATATGCTGCTTCCGGTTTTTCCGCAAGAATAAAAAATCATACTCATAACAGATTACAAAGAAAGGATAGGCATAAGCTATGAATATCAAGAGAAGAATAACAGCAATAGGACTGATATGTAGTCTTATGGTACTGATTTTTGGAGGACAAAGCCCTGCAACTGTAATGGCAGATGATACTAAAATAGTAGAAGCTGTTAATCATTCAGGACCTTATTGGAGTAACGGTGGCTCATGGAATAGTTGGAAAAATTGGTATATTAACAAAGGATATACTATCATGGGATCTGGGAAAACAACATTATGGTGGAATAAAAAATATTATGAAGCATGGTGGTTGGGAGTCAAAGATAAAAACGGAAACATGAAATGGGCTTTATTGTTTGATAGTGTTCAAACAACTTCAGGCAATTATATTACTCGATATGATGCATGGATGCCGGTACGCGAGGGAAATGACATAGTCTGGTACTATTTAGATGATGAAGGGCTCACATACACTAATACGTGGTTACATACAAGATGTGTAGATTCAAATTATAAATCTTCAGATAAACATGGTTATTTTTATTTTAACGGAAGTGGCAAGTTACAAACAGGATGGCTTCGGGACAGCAGCGGCGGATGGTACTATTCAGATAGTACAGAGGGCAGCGTAAATCCCGGCATAAGCGAACATGGCGGATTGACTTGGACAATGATAAAAAACCAAACGTCATACGAGAAAGATGGCCTTTATAGTAATGGATTATATTATCTTAACGGCCTGAATGTTGTAACAAACGTATATAGAATGAACATTAATGGCTCTTATGATTATATAGGAAACACAGTAAACAATATCAAAGTTGGAGATGGCAATGACCAAATAAATCCCCTAAAAGAAAAGACGATAAATGCAGATACAGATTACGTAAATAAGCAAATTTATAACTCAAAAGGATTGTTTATTAATGCAAATGCAGAAGGAAGCTGTACTCAGCAACAAAATCTGGCTTTGAAAAATAATAATTATAAACAGATAAAAATCAATGAATTTACATACTATATTGACAGGAAAAAATTTACTTTGACTCAAAATATAAATAGTGATGCAGAAACAACTAAAACATCATCAATATATTTTGAAGGCGCAACAACCATTGAAGATCCATCTGTCAAGGCAGGATATACATTTACTACATGGAATCTACAAGGGAATGGAAGTGAATTGAATGGCAGGACATTTATAATGGGAGATGAGGATGCTATTCTTACTGCACAGTGGAAGTATAATACTATTCATGTTAAGATACCCCAGACTCTTATTGGGGATTCAAAAGGTAACAGTTCATTTCGTGTCAAATGTGACGACTTAAAAGCTGGTAACATCAAAGTGACAGTTCCAAACAGCCTTCTATATAAGCAGGCTGGCAAGACTGACATAACAGCTGCAATAACAGCAAAAAGTGGTAACAATACCATTACACCAACAAATAAGGTTTGTGTATACGATATAGCCACCACTAACGGATTATCAGCTGGATGCTGGCAGGGAAGCTTTAACATAGGACTCACGCTGACAAAAGAATAAAGAAACGCAGATTAAGGGTATAGCTAATGGCTATATCCTTTTTCATTGAAAAAAATATCATACTTATAATGACAAATTTAAAATAAATCACAAAAGAGGATTTTGTGGGGAAAGGAAGAAAAAATGATGAATTTCAGAGATGAATTGAAGAAAATGAGATTCAAAAAGAAACCGCGTGATGGTAAGAAGCATGATCTGTCAACACCGGGCAGGAAGACCGTTTTGTCAGCCGGAGCTGTTCTCATAGCAGGCGGACTGCTTACAGCGGGAATTCTTAATGCAAATACGGGTGCTTATACAAGCAGCTTTTTGTCTGACAACAGCAGTTCGCGTAAAATAACCAACGAGAACTACGACTATAAAATGGCAGACAAGCACCTTATCGTAAAAAGCGCTTCAAGTCTCAAAGAGTCTGACGGATACAAAAAGATTGCTGATGGGCTGTATCTTGTGGACAAGGATAAAGAGCTTGATGGAAGCGTTACAACATATGAGGATGGAGATGTTGTAGTCGCTGATGCTGAGGATGATGAAGTGAATCCTGAAGAAGATGTGGATACAGGTGACAAGACTGAGAATACAGAAATATCAGGCGAGACACCTGATGATAACAATGCCGATGTTGGTGATGTAAAAGAAAACGATAAAACTAATGAATCGGCAGAGTTGACTGACAATGAAAATAATGATGAAAGCACCGCTGATAAAGACACAGAAAAAGAAATTGTGCTTAAAACAGATGAGAGTGAGTCAAAAACACCAACATCAGTTACTGAAAGTGCATACAAAGAATCAGAAAAACAACTGAAGGAAGTTGAAAAAATAAACGAATGCTCAAAACTTGATAAATATTTGTCAACATTGACATTCGACAATGATATTAAGATAGCCGTTGTAGACTCGGGAGCGACTGTAGATAGTGACAGAGTTCTTAATGGAGCCAATTTTTCAGCAACGGGAGACAGACTCAGTATTGCAGATGACAACGGACATGGCTCGAAAGTTACAGAATTAATGCTCGAAAACACACCAGACAATGTATCTATATTGCCAGTCAAAGTAGTTGACAGCACAGGACATGGTACGCTACTGTCCTTATATCAAGGTATTGAATATGCAATAGAACAGAAAGTGGATATAATTAACATCTCACTTGCATCAAAGGCAATTGATACAGGATTGATTCAGAAAACTGTCAATGATGCGAGAAATGCGGGTATTTTAGTAATAGCAGCCGCAGGAAATGACAACTCTGATGTTAAAAACTATGTGCCAGGCAATGTCAACGGCGTTATGACTATTGCTGGTATTGATGAGAATAACAATATAGCCCAATATTCAAATTATGGTAACACGATTAGCTATGCAGCTAACGGCGTTTATAAAGAGTATAAAGGAACATCTTTCGCTGCAGCAAGAGTTTCAGCCGTCGCAGCAATGATAAAAAGCAATAATAAAAATAATGATATTGAAAGTATTCTTGATAGATATGTATACAATCCAAAGATTGACAAAAAGTATATTGGCCGTGGAATGATTACTTTATCAGGAAAAATTACTGCAAATAAAGAAAAAGAGTTAAAAGAAAACGTTCAGGCAAAATTAGACGATTGGGAAAGTATTTCAGACAAAAAGGTGAATGATATTATCAAAGACATGCCTGCTGATGAGATAGCTTTTTTCTGGCAGTCGCTAACCGAAGAAAAGCAGAAAAAACTTTTAGAAAGATGCGCATATCTTAATCAGGATGTTACTATTAGCAACAAAGATGGAGTACAGACAAAATCATTTGCTGAATATTTAAACAGCAATTTTACATTTGACGATACCGCGACAGCTGGTTGGGAACAGCAGACCATGTGGGATCAAAGCCGTGGATATTTCTGGTGCTGGGTAGATTATAGTGGCGCAAAGTGCTGGTATAAAATAGATGTGTCATTATCAAGAACAGACTCTATAAATGGTAATATGACATTTGCTTCTAGTTTTTATTCTGGTACAAACGTTGCAACTATAAGCTGCGCAAATGGACAGACTAATTGTCATAATTATGCAGGTGGCACGACTGTAACGGCAACGCCTAAGACGGGATATTTTATAAAAAACGGTGGTAATTATGGCTCTGGTGCTGTATCGACATGGTGTAACATAGGATGTTTAACAAACGCAGGATTTACATGTTCAAACAATGCATATCATAATTGGAAGACACGTCCGTGGAATAGTGATTCAGATATTAAATTTGTCGGAGCGCCGGGACTTCATGCAGAATTTGATGTCGGAGATGCCAAAAATGCAACATGTACAGTCAATATGGATCCTACTTTAAGCGGAAAGGTCATCAACGGCGGAGGCGGACGAAAAGATTTTACATTTGATGTATATAGTGGCAGCAATAAAATAAAAGATCGGGTTTACGATTTTAATGAAGATGTAGAGTATGGTTCTCATTTGTATATTAAAAGTGTAAGTGCACCAACAGGCTACCATATTACAGGTGACGATAAGGGTACTTACAACTTGGGAGTAATAAAAGAAAATAAAACAGGAAGTAAGACGATATACAAACCAAATATAGAGCCAAATACATACAATGTGGCTTATGAACAGAATAAACCATCGGACAAAATGCTTGATTACTACAAACCGTATGGTTCTACTGCAACAACAAAAGGCTGCACATATGGTGTTACGAACTACATTAGTTCATGCGGATATACCATGCCGGGTTATTCATTTAAAAACTGGAATACGGCTTCAAATGGCAGTGGAAAAACATACAATCCCGGGGATTCATTCACGGCTCTTACAAGTACAAACGGTGAAACAGTACATCTTTATGCTCAATGGACAAAGAACAGCTACACAACACACTTTGATCTGAATGGCGGTTCGGGCTATGCTCCTGACCAGACTGTTGCATATGGCGAAAATGTATCTCTTCCTATGGATGGATTTTCCAAGGAAGGTAAAACATTTATCGGATGGTCTTTAACTGCAAATGACATTGGTTCAACAGTACAGTCATTAAGGTCTGGCTTTTCATATGTCAATATGTATAAGACGGAGACAAAATACTTTGACTCTCCGCAGGATGTAACACTCCATGCGATGTACTCAATTCCTGTATCGGATGTAAAATCTGTACAGTTGCGCGTGTTGCAGAAGAATGGCCCACAGATGGATGTTAAGTCTATTTCAGATGTTAGCTTCCACAAGGACGGAGAAGCCTTCTACTCATTTATAGGAGCTTACAAACTTGTTCAAATGTTAAACTCTTCAGGCGGATATTATCAGGCTTACAACAACTATTATTGTAATCTTGGAGCCGACATTATAGCAACAGACAATGCTGGAAATGTTGGAACTATCTGGAGGCTTGAACTTAATGGTGCAAACAATCCTGATCCGCCAGCACCTGAATACAGAACAGTTAAAACAGATCACTATATGTACAAGTATAAACTGGCAAGAAACAATAGTGGATTTGAATACTACGATACGACTGACGGCCAGCAGGTTCTCAAAGGAACAAGTTATGAGGCAGGTTTCCTGAATGAAAAGTCGAATCCAAGGATTCCTGACGGATATGAACCGGTGCGCATGACTGTTAAGTTTCAGGATGTTCAGGGAGCTTCAGAAAGTGATATTATGAACAAATATAACGGCGATAATGATGTTGATAATATATCTATAACTGAAAACACCTTCTATTCTGCATACTACATGCCGAAACAGTACAAAGTACATTTTAAGACTGCTTCAAATGAGTCTTTTATCAAAAACAAAAACGCTGATAACAGAAATTCAAAGTCATATCTGTATACAAACAATGAAATGCCTACAATGAACATTCATTATACAGAAGCCTTTGAAGAACTTCCATCAGCATCAAAAACCGGACACACATTCACAGGATGGTTTGTACTTGATGAAAATGGAAATGATACAGGCGTACAGATTAAGAAAGATGAACCTTTTAATTATACCCGTGATATAACTGTAGTCCCTCACTGGGAAATTAACAGTTATAAGATTACTTATGACGCAGCAACAAACGGCGGCGTACTGTCAGGAAAGTCGTCTGAGTCGGTGCAGTATAATTCAAAAGTAAATATAGACACAAATAACTACAGTGCAGCAAAAGACGGTTTTAAATTCCTCGGATGGAACACCAATCCAGAAGCTACAGAAGTCAAGGGCGGCGTCTTTGAGGACGGCGCAAAAGTGCTTAATAACGGCAGGATGCCTGATAAAGACATAACGGTTTATGCAATATACAGCCGTACTGTCACAGCAAAATTCTACAGTGCTTATTCGCAGGGAGAGCCTTATGAAATCGCACCTTCAGGAACACTTACTGACACTATCAGCGTGACATACTACAATACTGATACATCAGGCGAAATTACAGCTCCAAAGTCAAAACAGGGAAACCTCGACTGGACATTCTGTGGATGGTCTACAGAGAACAACTGGAATTCACCTATTGCAATAGTGGCCGACAATAAGATAAGTATCAGCAAAGACACAGACTTTTATGGGCTGTACCAGAAAAATGTAACACTGAATTACGAAAGCAACTGCGATGCGTCAGTTGACCCAATGACAGGAACAGTTTATTTCAATGCAGCTCCCGACGGAAAGCAGGGTGACTATAAAAAGAATTTTGAAGGAAATCTTGATAGTTCACTGCAAAGCAATGAAGCAAACAGTTTCGTTGGCTGGGTACAGACGTTCCCACAGACAAACTGCGCTGTATGCGGAAACCCTACAAAGGACAGCATCATAGGAACAATCGACACAAGCGTTAACGGCTGTAAATGTAAGTGTTTCTATCCAAACAGCGGATATAAGAACAAGCGTCAGGATGGATGTACATGTTGCTTTATGGCAAATGATGCATTCAGCATTGACCGTGATACAACTGTTGCTGCAAGATGGGATGCATATCCAACAATCAGTGCAAAGGATACTTATATCTCAGTTCAAGAAAAGAATGATTTTGAGAAAAAACTCCTTGACTCAGCGGAGTCAATTGATAACGAGGATGTTACAACACCAATAGTTATACAGAATAAGGATGAGATTAAGAAAATCATAAACGGCACTGATGAAAATGTTGATGTGACAGTTATTTACAAAACAACTGATTCATATGGAAACATTACAACAGAGAGCAAGATGCTTCATGTCATAAACACGGCATCAAAAGAAGCTGCAAACACATCATATGCAAGATTCATCAATACAAAAGCAAAGAACGCTTCTTACAATATGGGTGGACTTGAAGAAAATTCACTATGGCTCACAAAACAGTCATACAAAGATGCGTTAAACACAGCTCTTTCAAATGCTGATAGTGTAAAGGGTAAAAAGATGGATACCGCTAATTCATATCTTCTTGGAAATGGAAAGGCATACAAGCCACAGTACGTACTTAAATACACAAACAGTGATATAAAGGCAATAAAGAAATATCTGAAAAATAACGGATATGGAAAATTCCAGTCATCTACTGACATGGACAAAGGAAGCAGTATATTAAAGGACTACTTCAAGACATATGTTGAAGCATACGAAGAATAATTTTTTGTATCACACAATTGGCAGGAGACCGTTCGCGGTCTTCTGTTTTTTTAGAATGAATGAGAAAAAGATTAATCATATTTGTCAGTGGAATGAAATGAGGTTTGTGAATTATTATATGTACTATCAAATTATAAATTGATAGTAAATTAGTGCTATACTCCTACGCATAAATATGCTATACTATATGTAGTGGTTTTTTTAAAGACAAATTCAGATATATGCCCGAAAAAGAAAAAATCTTATATAGAAGGCCATTCGCAAAAATGAAATCTAACATACTATATATGTAAAAAAGGAACAGATTTTAGTTCCATGAAACACAGATCAGATTGAAGAGAAGGAGAAATATCAATGAAAAAGAAAATTTTAATGGCCCTCCTGTGTGGAACAATGACAGCGTCATTATTCACAGGCTGCGGCAAGTCTGACAGTATAGAGCAGACAAAGGACAAAATGAAAGTTGAGGCAGGTGACACCTTCAATTTCAAGGTATCAGACTACTTCAAGCACTCAAACGGAGACGCTATCGGCGATGATGAGTACAAGCTCGATGCGACAGCGGTAAACACTGACAAGGTAGGAGAGTACACCGTAAAGGTTACATTCGGCACAGGTAATGATGCAAAGGATTACAAAGTGAAGGTAGCTGTGCAGGATACCGTTGCGCCAGAAATCAAGGCAAAAGGAGATGTCGCAAACAGCGGATATACATATGTCAACGACATGAGCACAGACATGTCACAGTATGTTGATGCAACAGACATCACAGACCTTAAGTATTCCACAAAGGCTGAGAAACTCGGAGACCTTGCCGAGGTAAACGACCAGTCAATTGCAGGCTATCTTGAGCAGGTGAAGACTGTAAACGACGCAGAAGCTGCAAAGCAGGCTGAAGCTTCAAAAAAGAGTGACAAAAAAGAGGACAAGAAGGCTGATAAAAAGGATGCAACAGAGAAAACCGACGGCACTGAAAAGGCTGACGGTACTGAAAGCGCAGCCCAGACAGCAGATGACCTCAAAAACATGGGCGAGGGCTTCTATCTTACGACAGTAACAGCCACAGATGCAGGCGGCAATACAGCAGATGTGTCGTTCCTTGTAATCTGCGACAAGACAGCGCCTGTTGTATCATATAACGGACAGCAGCTTGCTGACGGAAGCACAATAGAGCTTGAGAAAGATGTAAATGACGCATCAGAGGTAGTTTTTGATGTAACAGACAACACCCGTGGAAAGCTGGCAGACGGCGACTATACCAAGACGCTCGATAAGAGCAATGGCTACAGCTTCAAGATTGATGCAGGGGATTCCGCAGGAAACCAGACTTCAATCAGCGTGAACGGAAGCGTGAAGAAACAGGAAGTGGCTGAGAACAGCAGCTCTGATTCAAACAGCTCTGCTGGCAAAGGAAGCGGAAAGAACAACAGCGGTTCAAAGAAGAATAACGCCTCATCAGGAAAGAAGAATAACAGCAGCTCATCAGGTGGCAATGGAAGCTCTGGAGGCGGAAGTTCAGTACCTGTAATAAGCAATCCAGAAAACGGAGACAATACCGTGAGCGAGCCTGCTAATAATAATGTGCAGTATGGAGTGATTACATGGACAGACAAAGGCGGTGGATGTTACAAAGTATATGCACATAACTGGAACGAAGCGCAATCTTATGCAGATGCTTTTGTCAAGAGTAAACTTGGTAACAGTTACTCAGGAAGTTTTCAATCAGGCGGTTCTAGTAACGGAGTCTATTCAGCTGGTGGACTTATAGCAAGAATTGATAACGATAGTGCTAATGCAATATATGAAATGCGACCAAATGTTGCTAAGGTTGTGAGTGGTTCAACCTTTAACGAATCTACATGGGAATGGGAAGACGCTAAAGATATAAGCTGGTAAAAGCAATAAATGTTATAGAGGATAAGACATTTCTTTTTGGGATGTCTTATTTTTTTAAAAGAAAAAATCATACTTATACTGTAAGTAAAATTTACAAATATCTAAGAAAGGAGGATTTTTATGTTAAGTAGGTTAAAAAAGATTGCAAAACGTGCAGCTGCGGTTATTGCAACGGGAATTATCACGTTGACAGCATTACCCGCTATTCCTGTACATGCATCTGGAGGTGTTATAAATTATCATGTATATCAGAATGCTAAACAACTTTATGATTCAGTAGCAGACACATCATGGATATACACCACCCCCGACAATTCAGAACTTTTCTGGGTGACAAAGAGCAACAAGGCATCAAGCTCATCTCACCTGAAATACAGGACTCTTGGATGGAGGCTTGTTATGTCAGGAAGTGGATATTCGCAGAAATGCGACTTGATACTCGACAGTACAATCAGAAAGCCGGCGGGGGCATTGGGAGAGTGTGAGAGTAATGGCTACTATTATATTCTGTATACCATAGACTTAAAGACGGTCTATAACAGAATGTGCGCCCAGAACAGCGGTGTAGCAGCAGCGATATACGGCGGTTCATCATATCATATTACGGCACACCCGATAATGACAAAAGTACCGGCAAACAGCAGCCCAAGCGGATCGCTTACAGGAGAAAATTCAAACGGAACTGTAAATACAAGTGGCTTTGTATGTTTCATGGATGAAGATAACGGCTACAATGCACTGAAGAATTGCGCTTCATGGAGTTCAGCTTCGTATGATGCGTTTAGTGATTTTCATTCTGGAAGAAATTGTGATATAAACGCAATGAAATACAATGTTCGATATAAGATTGTGGATGGAAACGGTAATGCTGTTAAGGACACCTCTCTGTCAAGTGGTCTGAAAACAAATTCAGGCGGAGGCGTAGTCAATTCGAGCGGATCTGCATATTCACAGAATGTAACATCATTTGCTCCAATAAGCGCCTTAAACATAGCTATTGCAAAGCCTGGCTATACTCTTGAAACAGTATGGAAAAAATCCGGAACAAACTATGCGGTTGGTTTTGGCGGACAGATTACATCCTATGCGATAGGCGGCAACACAACCCTTGTAGCAAAGGTAACACCAAACACATATTATGTTGACTACTATAAGGATGGATATGTTATCATGCGCCAGACATGTACTTATGACAAGGACTTCAGTACGTATGACGGTACATCTGTTTCGTGGGACAATTATGTATTCAAGAGCTGGAATACACAGGAAGACGGAAATGGAACAACATACAGCTCAAAGCAGACAGTTAAAAACCTGACAACCGTACCTGGCGGAGTGGTTAAGCTTTATGCACAGAAAGAGCCAAAGGAATATGAAGTAACACTGAATCCTGTTGGAGGAAGTGGCGGCACAGACAAAGTATATGAGAAATATGGTATCAGATACACAGCTCAGAGCGAAAAAGTTGTAAATAATCCAGCATCAATAAGTACTGTAACTTCACCAAAGAAATTTGGTTATGATTTTACCGGATATTTCACATCAGCCAATGGTGAAGGAAACAAGTTTGCAGATGGCATAAACCCGTTAATGCAGACACCTAATGCAAACCACACTGTTGCTATCACAAAAAATACAACAATGTTTAATGCAAAAAATCCACATACTGTATATGCGAATTATACACCGCGTACACCGGTCATCAGCTTTAACAAGCAGGGCGGTTTAGGTGGCTCAGATTCAACAACGGCAACATTCGGCAGCGACCTGCCGCTTGTTGACAACAACAAAAGTTCTTTGTCAGCACCGTCAAAAGAAGGCTGGTCATTTAAGGGCTACTATACAGAACCTGATGGCAGGGGAACAATGCTTTACAACGAGTCTATGGGTGCCACGAAGACCTGTGATTTTGAAGACAACCTGACTATATATGCCTACTGGGTGGACAATATTCCGCCAACAGTAACTGTCGTGCCAACTACAAACGGATGGACAAATCAGGCTATAAACATCACCATACGAATGCATGACACAGGAAGCGGACTTAAAAAATCTGGCTGTGTTATCAAGATGGATGGCAAAGAAATTGGCTGGAACCGATGGTTTAGTGACGGATGCACAGACGAAGTTGTTACAACCATCACATGTACGACAGAGGGCATTCACAAGTATGAAGCTATTGCCACTGATATGTGGGGCAATGTAAGTTCTGCAATGACCGTTGTATATTATGATATTACGGCACCAAAGGGAAGTGTTCATGCTTACGGCCCGGGAGTTTCAGAAAGAATACCGATGACATATCTTAATAATAGCTCAGTATGGTACATCCGAGACGGAAAAGTTACAGACTACAACGTAAAATATGACTAGGACGGAAACACAAAATCAGATATCTGACGAGATTAAGCATGGCGCAAGCCGTGCTTTTTTCGTTTAATTATTGCCGTTATGGAAGAAAAATATATCATACTTACACTGGCAGATTAATGGAAGGAGCGTTTAAAATGAATAGATATAAACTCAAAACAAGAGGGCATCCTCATGTAAAGCAATTACTTACGTTTTTGCTTTCACTGATTGTGTTAGTTGCAACTACCCCCCCCCGATTTGGCAAAGGCAGATGCAATAGAGCATACTCATATATGGGCTACAAAGTATGACGATAAGAACCATTGGGAATATTGTACAGTGTGCGGAGCTGTACAAAACAAAGAACCGCATACGCTTGTTGGCAATGGACAGAGCATGGCACAATGCGCAAATAACTATAATAATGCATATCACAGGACATGCGAATGTGGTTATCAAAGCAAGCCGTTTCTTATTATTCATGGAAGATATGAAAATTGGAAAGATTCACGAAAACTTAATTACATAGGAATGCCGAATGTGAAGCTTGACGATTTACTGCAGATAAGCAAACAAGAGTTTGAAGATAACAAAGCACTATTTGCCTCAGTTCCCTGTATCAGTCAGACTGGCCTTACATGGACTGATGACGACGGGGATGGTCTCGGCTGGGTTTTTTGCGGAGGCATAGTAGTGAAATTTGAAGCTACAAAAGGTACTATAGAGTTAATTACAGGCTCAGAAGGAAACTGCGGACGAAAATCCCCCTTTGATGAAAACTTTGTTCTTGCTCAGTATATTAACTCCACAAGTTCCCCATCGCGTATGGGCTTTGTTGAATATCTAAAGGCAAGGATTAATTCAAAAGGAAAGCCTGAAAAACATCTGTTATATGGATATGATAATAAATATCAAAACAAGGTCACAGACGAACAATTTAGTCGACTGATAAAGGAATTTTCCGGATACTGGCTTCATAAACAAAGCTATGGCTGGGGAGGAATGGATATACGCCATTCCGGACATTATACTGATGGAAATTCAGTTTATGACACTCATGACTGTTACGACTCTAGTAATGACCATTACACTAGCTGGTCAGATGGCATAAAAACAGACTGCGACATATGCGAAGGACATACAACAGGCAATGAGGCGTATGAAGCCGAAACATGGTACAGATGCGAGGCGTGTCACAATCTGTCCGAAGGACAAACCGTCAGGTGTTCAGGTCATTCCATATATGGCAGAGAATTTTTAGGAAATGTGTATGACACATTCACTAAGAAAAATGGAAAATACTACAGAGTAAAAGTAGAAGCTGAGCCTGCACCGGGATACACGGCAATAATTAATTGTGACAAAGATCAGCCTGTTGACTGGACATATAAGCATACAGTTTTTGGTTATACTTATCAGGGTACAGTTACTTTTAAAAGTGATAAGACGTCAAGAGCAGTAAATTGTGGCTTTACAATGCCATATATTGACGAAGAACCACCCGTTGTAGAAACCATAACCATGACACCGCAGACATCCTCAAATGGATGGGCAACGATCAGTCAGCTTGATGTATCAGGTACAGAAAACTACTGTGATACGGTCTATCTAACGATTACAAACAAGTCAAGCGGCAAAGTTATATTAGACAATGCTGCTATACAGGTGACTAACAAAAAGTATTCATACAGCACAACGCCACCGCTTGAAGGTGGTGAGGCCGGTAATGTCTACACAGTAAGTGTGAAAGATTTATACGGAAATATTTCCACAAAAGACTTTACGGTATACAAAACTGACGGAACGGCGCCACAGGTAGAATCACCATTATCATATACCGACTGGACGAGTGCTGCAAAAACTGTAACACTCACGTTCACAGACTATGGTTCCGGCGGTGTACAGGTAAGCCTTGGTGATCAGACTCATTATCAGGCTTGTACAAAAACTGCAGATAGCAAATATCAGATTACTTACACATTCAGCGATGATATTGCCGGGACTAAAAATTATACAGTATACGTGAAGGATGCACTTGGCAATGCGACAGGATACACACTTACTGTAGGAAATATTGACAAGAATACTTATAATATCAGCTACAATTTAGACGGTGGCTCAATATCAGGACAGCCTACAAGTTACAACGTTGAGAGCAGTACATTCACACTGCCACAGCCGACAAAGGCTGGTTATGCGTTTACGGGTTGGACAGGCAGCAATGGCGCGACTCCACAAATGGCGGTGACGGTCAGTAAGTATACAAGAGGGAACTTGAGCTATACCGCTAACTGGCAGGTGAATATATATACAAACCAAATAGAACACTGGACATGGGGATATAAGAATCAGGAAGGCAATAATGGCGATAAAAATGCTTATCTTCTAAAAACAACAACATTTCAGTCGCAGTATGAAAGTGCATTTGTCTTGGACTCTGTTAAAGCTGTTAACATACCTAATGGATTTTATTTAAAAACAAAGTTTGGAACATTTGACATTGAAGGCACATGGAATAAATATTCTATGGGAACAAAAGTTACACAAAAAGCTGGAAATATGAACTTTGAATACGATTATGACCCAGTATCATATTCAATTACATACAACATGAATGGTGGCACTAATAGCGGCACCATTCCGTCAACATATAACGTGCTTTACGGAGTAACGCTTGCAAAGCCATCAAAAACAGGTTCAACTTTTGATGGTTGGTATGAAAATATGATTGATTTGAAATCATATGGCGTAAGCAATAACAAGTCCGAAGCGTCTATAGATGATAATAAAATTATATTCGCAAACAGTCTGAGTGGCAATGTACTGAATTATTGCAGTGTTCAGATTTGGAATGAAAACAATACAAGTTATGAAGAATTAGCTGTAAATTATATTACAAATAGCCATGCGACGGCTGTATATAAACATACCCGAGCTTCCGGAAAATATTATCTACGTATTAAAGCTAATGGAAATAAAGAGGACAGAAGTCTGTACATATCAGTTTATCTTGAGCAGGGCAAGACGTACAATCTTGGATATAAGCTGGATTCACTTACAGCAACAAAAGCCATTATAAGTGATGTGTATTTTACATCATCAGACAGAGTAACAGGCATCAATGAAGGCTGCAATGCGACATTCAGCAGCACCGATGATTTATACGCAAAGCTTGCCAAGAGACGTACTGGTGATATTTCGCTTGTAGCGTTATGGAAATATGATACTGTTCATGTAAAAGTGCCGCAGGTGCTAACCGGCGATCACACTGGCAAATCTCAGTTCAGGGTTAAGTGCGAGGACCTTAAAGCTGGCAGCATAAAAGTAACAGTTCCAGACAGCTTTCCATATAAGCAGGCAGGTAAAGCTGATGTAACAGCTGCAATAACAGTGAAAAGCGGTAATAATATTATTACACCAACAAATAAAGTTTGTGTATATAATATAATCACCACTAACGGATTATCAGCCGGGTGCTGGCAAGGAAGTTTCAACATTGGACTCACGCTGACAAAAGAATAAAGAAACACAGATTAAGGGTATAGTTAATAGCTATGCCCTTATTTTAAAGATGATTTTGTCGTCAACCACATATCTTATTTTGACATTAGATTAATATTATTATAAAATAAAGTAAAGAGAGGACTGTAATGGTTTATTATATATGAGAAGGGGTGATTTCAAATGGCAATACGACTTATTTCAACAAGTGACAAAGACATGGCAAATGGAATGCGAGATACATCAATTATGTTAGCGAAGCAAGCGCGAATGGAAAAGAGGAAAAACGGATATGTAACAGTCGTATGTCCAAAATGTCAAGGACATCCAGAGATTACGACGACCTCGAAAGGTGAGAGAACAATTATCAGTTGCCCTTGCGGGTATGTAAAAAGCGTTGAAATTAATTTTTGACATTGGGCTGATACTACAAAATAATAAGACATAATTTAAGGGTATAGCTAATGGCTATGCCCTTATTTTGTCCACGAAATGAAAATCAATATAAAAAACGCGTGAAAACTTTCGTAATTCACACGCCTTTTTTAAATTTATAATTTTATGCTTTTTTCTCTAACTTCTTCCATGGTGCTTCCGTGTATAAATTGATTTTTTTCGTTATCTGACAAAGCGGCAACTGAACAGCCTTTTTGACGAGCTAGTTTTGTTAACCCGCGATAATCAATGTCGAAATTAGGTATTTCGCTAATTTTGTATACGTGTGGTTTAGATAATGTCGTCTCTCCAATCATAGTTATACACCTCCTGTATTTAATATACATTTTAAAGGGTATTTGTGAAAAAAGCAATCTGTTCCATAAATACACATTAGCATAAAACAGCTTCATTTGGTTCGATTTTTGCCAAAATCATACTCATTTAATACAAATCACGTCAAAAACGTATTCATTTTTCACGATTTATGCCAAAAATGGTATCATTTTTATGCCTTGAAAGCAATGTACAGTCAGTTTATAATCCAAGTAAGGTATTTAGCAGTTGTAATATATTTTAGAATGGGGATGAAAATTTCAGGAAGAAGGTGGAACATGATTTATCTAACAGGCGATACACACAATGATTTTTCAAAGTTGTCAAACAAATCCTTGAAAAAACACGATTTAAAGCTTACAGAGGATGATTATATAATTGTTGCCGGTGACTTTGGACTTTGCTGGGCGCACGATAAAACCTTTGACTGGAACTGTAAATGGTTTGCCGAGAGGTCTTTCACAACGCTCTGGGTTCAGGGGAATCACGAAAACTATGACATGATTGCAGAATATCCACTGGAAGAATGGCATGGTGGTCTGGTACGCCATATCGTAAGAGATAAAGTCATTCTGCTTGAGCGTGGACAGATATTTAAAATTGATGGACATACATTCTTTACTTTTGGTGGTGCAGCTTCACATGATATTCCAGGCAGTGCTCTTGACCGAAATGATCCGAAATTCGAAATAAAGCTTAAGGAACGCCGCAGAGACTGGATTCCGTATCGCATAATCGGCGAATCATAGTGGCCGCAGGAAATTCCGACGGAACAGGAGATGCAGATAGGGATTGATAATCTTGCAAAAGCAGACTTTACTGTTGATTATGTAATAACCCACTGCTGTGCCACTGACTTGCAGACGGCCATCGTGCATTATCTCAACAAACCAAGCAAGGCAGATGTGCTGACAGATTATTTTCAGGCTTTGGAAGGGAAGCTGCATTATAAACACTGGTATTTCGGACATTATCACTACTATTTGCAGACAGATGAAAAGCACACGGTATTGTATAATGATATAATTAAACTTGAATAAGGAGAAACTGATATGAACTATTATATAAGTGACCTGCATCTGTTTCACGAAACATCAATTCGCTTTGATAACAGGCCATTTGGCTCTTTGGATGAGATGCATGAGGCAGTTGTCAGCCGATGGAACAATAAAATAAACAATGGAGATACAGTATACATCCTCGGTGACATGAGTATGCGCGGAAGGAAAGAAGACCTCATATCGCTTGTTGCTACATTAAAAGGTAAAAAAATTCTTGTTAAAGGCAACCATGATGATGTGTCAGATTACAGATATAAGCAGCTCTTTTATGATGTATGCGATTACAGAGAGATACATGACTCATACGGTGGTAAGAATTATGACCTTGTACTGTGTCATTATCCTATATTTTCATGGAAAGGCATGAACAGAGGCACAATCCTGTTATACGGTCATACTCACAACAGTGCAGAGGACGTATATTTTCAAAAGTGTCTGGCAGGAATGGAAGAAAATGACTGTCGCCATGTAGGTGATAAGTCAATTCAGGCATACAATGTGGGCTGTATGAAGCCATGGATTGACTATGAACCAAGAAGTTTGAAAGAGATTGCAGGAGATTGCAGAATTTAACAGCTTGTAATTGAGAAGAACATCACAATCTGTTATAATACCTTCATAATCGAATAGGGAAAGAGTCGGGTGTGATTTTTCGGTTGCCCCTAGTACAGAAGGACATGCGGTTTATGTCTGGATGGAAAGGAGGAGTGGTAATTATGAACACAATGGAAGTATTAACTCTGTTGCTTGTAATCTTTGCTGCACTGGCATACATAGACGGACATAATAATAAAAGAAAATAGCACCCCTCTGGCCAAAGAATGGTGCTATTTTACAATAATACTTAACTGAGGCAATCGGAAGTTTTATATCCGATCAACTCTTTCTTTATCTCGATTATAATATAAGACGGCTGATTTTTCAACCGTCTTTTTTTTATAATACAAAATCGACTTCTGTCTATGATGATACTTGACCGGCTGCACACACAAAACTTATAATTATTTGCATAAAAAGAAGAATTTGGAGAAAACAGATGAAGAAAAGTTTTAACGAGGAGCAGATAAGAGAATTCATTTTTCACTTTTTTTCTGAAAAAATTTTTTAAGTTACTTAGAGGTAGAAAAGAAAACCAGCAGTAGTAAATAGACAAAATTATCTATTCGCATAATTCCAATTATGCGAATAGCGAGATACTTTAAATACTACATATGGGGTTCTTGGCTTAATTTAGTCCTATATATGGTATATTGTAAATCATTACACGCTACATGTTGTATTGTAAAAAATGGTATTTCTTGTTATAATTATTTTATAAAAACAGATTACATTTACGGAGGAAATTATATGGCCCGCGAATATAAAGACCAGAAAAATGCTGAAACTGAAGCAAAGATATACAATTTAAAATTGATGCTGCCTGATTTCTGTGCAGGCTATATCAGGTCAATAGCTGGTTATACAAAGCCTTTGACACAGTTAGCTTACTTACAGCGTATACAGTTTTTCCTGATGTGGCTGCTCGATTATAATGTTTATTTTAACAAGAAATATGATTCAATTGAACAGTTTACAGTTCAGGATTTAGACAGGCTCAAAAAGGCTGATTTTGAGGAATTTCTAAATCATATACAGAAATATGGCGCAGTTTTAAAGGAAGAACTTGATGCCAGAATGCAGACCGGTAAATATATTGTGCCATCAAAGTCATCTACTAGAAACAATTACTTAAGCGCTCTCCGTTCTCTATACAATTATTTTCTTGAGAATGACATTGTAGACAAGGCTCCTGTGCTTAAAATTAGACAGAAAAAGGTTGACAAAACCATCCCTATTGCGCTTACAGACAGACAGGCTGAGTCAATATATGACACAATTCTTGGCGGTTCAGAACAAATCAGTGCAAGGCAGGAAGCTTCAAGGATAATTACGTCAGCAAGAGATCTTGCCATCTACACTCTCGCACTGCATACCGGAATACGTGTATCAGAGCTTGTTTCTCTTGATGTACATGATATTAATACTGATGAACATTGTTTCAAAATTATCAGAAAACGTGGAAATGAAGATATTGTTTACTTTGACAATACAACTGAGAATGTACTGTTGGATTGGCTCGATGTACGTAAAAATATGAAGGAAACGCTTGGTATTGCAGATGATGAAGATGCTCTTTTTGTGTCAACAAAAGGCGTAAAGAAAGGCACAAGATTGTCTGTACGAAGCGTTGAAATAATGGTGAAAAAGTATGCGCAAATTGCAGTTCCTGAAGTAACAAACTTCCATGCGCATTCTCTCAGAAGCTCATGTGCCACCAGCATATATGATAAAAGCCTTGATTTGGTATACACTCAGAGCCTACTGGGGCATGCAAATATCAGTACTACCATGAGATATGTGAAAAATGATGAGAAGAAGAAGAAAGAAAATAGAAATCTTCTGGACAAAAATAAAAATGAGTAAAAACACAGCGGCATCATAGTCAGGATGCCGCTTTTCCATTGCCTATTGTACATGTTGTATATATTATATATTTTATGTATATTATACAAGTTGTATAAGTTGTCCATTTTGATTGTGCGCAATGTCTCTTCACTGCTCTTTTGCTTTTCTTCTACTCTATTTCATCCAGATTGTCATCCAGATTATATAATTTCTTAAGGTATTCATACAGCTTATTCTTCTTCTCATCCGAAAGTCTGTAAATCATATTCATCTCATCCGGTCTGCACAGAAACAAAAAATTATAATAGACATCTTTTTGAAGCATATATTCACTTTTTCCATACGCCGCATTAACAATCGTCTTTAAAAACAACTCTCCACGCTTTGTTTTTGCTGCAGGATAAAACTTTATTTTTTCATATATCATTCTGTCAAACACGCCAGCATAATGAAGATTTGGATCATGACACTTCAAATAAGCCTCAATCTTTGCCAGCCGGTCTTCTTTTGCAAAGCACCATATATCTACGTCTTCAAATGGATACAACATCATTTTCATTATATTTCTCCCTCCTCATGTTTCAACCATTGACTCACTGCTATTTCTACTTCTCCTCTTTCAGTTATCTTTCACGACTAAATCAGCAGATTTTTAAATACTATATTTTTGTAAAAGTATTATTGCAGAAAATCAGCTTCCATATAAGACGCGATTCGCGCTTTTATATAGAAAGGCAATTTCATACATAATTTCTATCATACTCTATATAAAGAAAAAGACGGCAATCAGCATAAGATACTACATTTAGGAGGCATTCTATCATATCAGTCAGAACACCACGTCTATAACACCTGCATAGGCGTGGATGAATGGCCGTGCATTCTTATATGGAAACCTATAAACGGAAATATAAAAAATCATACTTATGTCAGAAAGGAGTGCAGCCATATGTCTTACAGGGTAATCCAGTGTCAGATAGCACAGGATAACTTAATATATGACTATTGTGACAGCAATGCTCAGAAAGCAAAGCTGTTGTATAACGCTGCACTCTTTCGTATCAGACAGATTTTCACGGGCTGGGATAAAGACTCTCGTACTGACAATGAGAAAGAAGCCTTTGCTGAAGTAACTCTTTTACAGCAGACTTATCCCTCCATTAAGGTAAAAAGAGTCATTTCATACTGTCACCTTGAGAAACTGATGCGTGTTACGCATAACCCGCAGTCTTTACCGCTGCTCTAACGGCATGATCATTAATGCCGACTGCAACGGCGCTGCAAATATCATGCGCAAGGCCATACCTGATGCATGGAATGGCATAACTGATTTTTCATTCCTCGCATCGCCTAAAGTGTCAGGATTCCACGAACTGAATCCCCTAAGCATTCCTGTAAAAGGGATAGCGGCCGCGTGAACGGCCCCGGCAGGTGGCGGGGACAGCTTAATTTTTAAGTTCGAAAGACGACAAAGAAGTCTTATATTTTAAGACAACTTTTAAAGTGTCCTGTTGCTACCCAGATACCACTTCCATAGGAGCTATGCACCGCATGGGAGTTGGTAATTCATTCAACGATACATGGGTATTTGATGACAAATATTTCATCATCTGCGGACCGAGCTGTTACGAAGTTCACAAGATGGATAAGGACGGCACCAATGTATATGAAAGCGAGGCATTCATTGACTGTCTCAGATATGTATGGAACGAAATTCAAGTAAATGAACAATCATGAAAATAATCATATTTGTATTTATTATCGCTCTGCTTGCTGTTAACTTCCAATGGCAGCAAGCCTTATAGCGGCAAATGCCAAGTTCAATAAGGGAGGTGCATCAAAAAATGGTTATGGCTATTTTGTTGGTATTGGCACTATTGTTACTACTGCTATTATTGTTGCTGCATTGATATTTGCTGCAAAAACGTTCTTTTAAAGGAGAAATCATGAGTAAACACAAATCAATACCCACAGCAACGCGCAAAAAGCTGTATGAAAAATACAATCACAGATGTGCTTACTGTGGATGCGAACTGGAATACAAAGACATGCAGATAGACCATGTTGAAAGTGTTTATCGCAACAACGATATTGCGCAGACAATGTCGGAAAAAGAAATGTATGACGAGAGTAATCTCCTTCCAGCGTGCAGACAGTGTAATTTCTACAAGTCTACATTCACCATTGAACAGTTCAGGCAGAGACTAAAAAATGTCATGATGCCTAATTTGCAAAAAGATTTCCGCTACAGACTGGCAGCTAAATACGGACTGGTCGAGGAAACAGATAAAAGTATCATATTTTATTATGAAACTTTAGAGAAAGGAAATCCAAAAATATGCTAAATATCGAATATACGCATGAAACAATTCAAAAATTAGCAGAGGGCATGAATGAGTATTTACACATTGATTTAAGTACACCTATGACTCTCGAAAAACTTACAAAAGCAATTATTTATATTGGAATTGATATTGAATATGTCAATATAACAGATGCGAATAATCCTTTATTTGTAATGTCTGCGGAATATAAGAAAAGAGGCTGTCGTGATTATGTAATAAGAATTAATAAGAACAAAGACGAAAAAGACTTGATTTTCCAAGTGGCGGCAGAATTTGGAAAAATTATCTTGTATGAACTGCCGGAAGATATAGAGAAATACGAAAAGGAGAAAGACAATGAAAGTCAGGGAACTGCTTAAAAGCCTGCAAAGCCGGACCAAAATACATATTATTACCACCCCATATACAGACGATGAGTTTATATGTAAAAATCCGGAACAGGCAATCATTAATTACGGCCATGAATCTGTAAAGAACTGGTTTGTAATGGATAACATAATATACATTAATCTGGAGGAATAAAATTGAAGATTATAAAAACACCTGCCGAAATAGATACCCGGCTAAAGTCATTCGTTGTTGTTGCAGATTCTGAAACAGCTATGAAAAATAGTATTGATATTGTCAGAGAATATGGATATGAAATAAAAATACTAGATTTTTGGCACAAAGATATTTCATGTCACTATAATCCATTTAAGTACGTTCATTCTGATCAAGATGTCTATGAAATGGCAGACTGTATATTTAAAGACATCAAAGGTATTGGCGGCATGGCGGAAAGACAAATGTTTATATGCATGATTTTATACCTCAGAAGAATCCATTCACCAGAAAAACTGACCTTTGCAGATGTGATAAATCTGCCGTACAAAGAGATCAAAATTAATGGATTCCAATGCTTTGATACTTTGAATGGAAATGGCGATGAAGCTTTTACAAAAGCATATTACAGGCTAAAAGACCTTTGTCCTGCGAACCGCATACAGGGCACTGCAATATCGCTCAGTGTGAAAATATGTTTAGCCGTTCCATTTCTTGATAATATTTTTGCGGATGATACTCTCGGTTTAAATGACAAATCTATTAAGTATGAAAAAACAGCAATATTTTTGCCTGATTATGATGATGACATAACATTTAGAGATTTTTATAGATTAGCCGCCATGCAGTTAGAAAAAATTAGCCAGGAGGAATAGCAAAAGCGAAAGGAGAATGAAATACATGAAGAAAAAGAAAATCACACTGCTGGCAGTTGTATTAGCTACTGCTGCTATGTTTACAGGATGTACAATCGAGGATGAATATGTTCCAGTTGATACAGAGATACAAGTTATGGAGACAAATGATATGGGAGTACCGTCATTATCACAGACACTAGACATTCCTGATGAAGACTTCAAACTGGTCTGCGAGTACGGCACCAACGGATATGATCTCAACAATTGGCGTGTAACGGATCCAAAACAGATAAGCATGAAAGTACATACACAGGGACTTCCTGATGGATATGATGTAGTAATTGACCATGTTCACGCTGACATATCACTGCTGTCAACATCACCTCAGATTAACGGCATAACTCAGGACTCTATGGATGATACATTCCACGGCCAGACTCAGGATGGTTTTGCTATTTCAAATGACACTGAATACTACAATGTCTTCGCAATCGAGGGTTACACAGACCAGTTCTATGAATTGTGGGGATATGCATTTGGTTCATATGGAAGCTTATCTTCATCATATGAAAGGCTGACAGAAAACAATATCATACAGGTTGGCACATATGGTGAGAAAATCAGCGTTGTGTATGATATATCAATTAAAAAACCCGGCAGTGACAAGTATTATACAAAATCAGTTATGAGTACATTATGTGTTCCTGTGTCGCAGAAACTTAATAAAAAAGACGTTATAACAGGAAAACCTGTAGAATAGTCATTTACTAATACCCACAGGCAAGCCTGTGGGTTGTGCAACAAATAACATTATGGTCAGGAGTAATATTATGCATATATACTTATACATTAGCGCAGTATTGTTTTTCATATTGATTCCCATACTGTTCGCTCTGCTGCTGTGGGCGATTTATGACCGAAAGATTCGGCATATATACATATTCGGTACATTGTCAGTGCTTGTATTTGTTGTCAGCTTTGCATTTTTTGCAAAATATTTCACGGAGGGACTTTAGAATGAAGAATGTCAAAGTAATATTCAATGACACAGATTACGAGCTGGTTAAAAAAGCGTGTCAACAATATGATAAGCTGGTAAAAGATTATCACGAGAAAGATGTTTTGTTCGGATTGTCTGCTCTTGTGACAATTCCTATCGGTTTTCTTATATTTGCATTTGTAGAGTGTATTCCAAATGCCAGCTTTGCTAATCGGATTATCATGGCATGTACCATTATTCTGTTTGTGCTTTTTCTTGGACAAACATTGGCATACGAAAAGAAAATAGATATAGCCAGTCAATACAAGATAGACTGTTTCAATATAAAATACAGTTTAGAAGATTTTATGAGGCACGGCGATCAAATACAATTTGACACAAGCAAAAGAAATGAATTATTTTACGAAATAATGGATCCAGAAAATACATATAAATGCTATGTATTATGCAAAGTATCAGTTGCCAACGAAATCCCGGATACAGACAATATCGTTTTAAAACTCAAAGAAACTGTAGACAGACATGGTTTTGTCAGTTATGTCTGGCGGACAGAAAGTGTATAAGAAAGAAAATCGGCAGGAGTGCTCTCCTGCTATTTTCATATAGAAGGCCATATTTAAAAACAAAAACTATCATACTCTTATTGAATAAAAGAAAATATGTAATATTATACATAAGAATATCACAAAGAAAGGAATAACTTTATGGACTTACAAAGATTTAAAGATAAAATACAGACGGGGCGCCCTGCCACTCAACATACTGCTTGATGAGGCACAGAATGTTGTACATAAAAACGGCTCCATGGAAGTTGATGCTGCCAGAGAATTAATGCAGGATATGGTAGACAAGTTTGGCATAGTTAAGATGATAAGCAAGGATCTGCGTACCGGAGAAATGCCAGTTGACGACAATCCTGTAAAGCTTACATATAACAAAGTCATATGCATTGAGGAACTAACCGAGCTTGCCACTGCTATCATTGATTACGAAAGCTATTGCTCCGTGTCTGATACTGATGAAACGGTCAGGGAACATCATGAAAAACTGATTGATAAGAAATATGCATTGCTTGAAGAATTCGCAGATGTAATGATATGTTTGCATCTAATGAAAAAAGCATATGGGCTGACAGATGAAATGATAAGCAAAGCTGTAAGAATCAAGCTTGATAATTTTAAGAAAAAGAAGGAGAAAAAATCATGACGTTAAAAGAATTTGCCCAAACGCTTAATGGGCGCGAATATAACTGGCCACAGTTTACAAAGGAAGACCTCGCTATTGCCAAAGAGAATGGCTTTATTATTGTTTCTGGTGCCAACGATGACCTCATGGAAATTGATGGCGCTATTAATGATGAGGGTGATTGTTTTGATGGCGGGACATTGAAGCTCGACATTGCTGACGGAAAGTTTGTTGACCACGATGAAGAAGAAAGCGTTGATGTTATTGCAATTGAAGCTCGTTGGTGCAAGGATCACGACGACGAAATGAATGTCATCCCATGGACATACGTCACATCTGTCCCGCATGAAAAGTTCGTGATATATGAGGATAGCAAACCATACTGTCAGGGAATTGTTTTCCAGAACGATGCGTTGAGAGAGTCTGCGGCTGCACCTAAAACGGTAGAAATTGAGTTGAACAGGGAACAGTTTGAAAAGCTTAAGGCTGTACAGCATGGAGACAGGGCAATCTTCTATTGCAAAGAAACAAAGGAATGCTTCACCTTGTATAATGCTGTATAACAATAAAAATATCTACTAAAATAGATACATAAGGAAATGTTATGTTTAAAAATACTATCAGCGCAATACTTAATGAAAATGCAAATACCAACAACAGGAAGAAAATAATAAGACAATACTGTATATGGAGCGGTGTACTGTATCTTGCAGGAGGGCTTCTAACCAGCGCTGCTACTGCTTGGATTATATCCTACATGAATCATATCCACAAAAACATAAACCAGTATATTCAAAACAATGGTTCAACTGGCATTGTCTTGGCAATGGTAGTGTTTTTTCTCATGGCATGCTGCCTGCTGCTTGTTACAGTAACAGCGTTTATACGTGTAACTGTAAGGTTATGCGCGTTCGTAAAGCCTTCAAATGTTAAATGCGCAGAACTGACTATTACGGGAAAGCGCCAGAAATCGGCAAACAACATTCGGTATTCAATGTCGCAGTATCAAGTTAGTGCAAAAACAGATAAAGGAATTATACAGGTAGACTGCTTAAGTAAAACATACAGCAAAGTTATTCCTGGGCAAACATGTGGATTATTCTACAGCCTTGACGGGAAAGCGGTAAAAGTCAGTCTGTCAGAAAAACAAACGAAATCGGAGGCGAAATAATCATGCAGATAAACGAAATCAAAGCGAAACTTAATTCAGACGAATATAGCTTTCTAAAAGCTGACAAGCACCTTGGCAGTAATATTATCCTGCTTACAGCTGGTGGAAGCTATGCATATGGAACAAACAATAAAAACAGCGACTTGGATATAAGAGGATGTGCAGTTAACAGCAGAATGGAAATTCTTGCCAGTGGAAGTTTCAGACAGTTTACAAACATGGATGCACTTGTGGGCGAGAACTTTGAACAGTTTACTGATAGCACAACAGACACCGTGATTTATTCATTCAATAAACTGATGTTCTTACTTACAAACTGCAATCCAAATGCTATTGAAATGCTTGGATACAAGCCTGAACATTATTTTTATCTATCAGATGTTGGCAGGGAATTAATTGACAACTCCGATATGTTCCTGTCAAAGAAAGCAATCAACTCATTTGGTAAATATGCCAAACAGCAGATGGACGGATTAAAACAGCTTTCAACAGGCAAAATGCCGCAGGCGGATCTTGAGGAACATATTCTGCACGTATTATCATCCATGGAAGAAAACTTTACCGAAAAGTATTCCGCATATCCAGATGATGCCATTAAGCTGTATATTGATACTGCTGTGCAGAAAGACTTCGACAAAGAAATATTCATGGACATAAATCTGCACCACTATCCGCTCAGAGATTACTGCCGCCTGTGGAATGAACTGCAGACAACTGTAAAAAACTATGCAAAAATCGGAAAAAGAAATAAAAATGCTGTCGCTCACAACAAAATAGCAAAACATTCAATGCATCTGCTCAGACTGTACATGACGTGCATTGACATTCTGGAGCAGCAGAAAATTGTGACATATCGTGAAAAGGAACATGATCTGCTTATGGATATCAGGAACGGAAAGTATCTTGGTGCAGACGACAAACCGCTTCCGGAATTCTTTGAGCTAGTCAGCGAATATGAGAAGAAGCTTGAGTATGCAAAGAAAAACACTGCTCTGCCGGATGAGCCTGATTACAAAAGAATCATGGAGTTCACTGCATATGTTAACGAAAGAGTTGTAAAAGGAGAAATCTAAGATGGGAATGAGTGACAACATGCTTGCCTGCATCAGGGCGATAGCGGAAAACAGAATACAGGATGCAAAACAGTATGCAATATGCTGCTGCGTTGAGGACGGTACAAAGAAAAATGAAGGCAAGGTTCAATACTACAAGAAACTGCTTGAAAACGGTTCAGACAATGTTATGGAAGTACCCATGAATATCAAGGGGCTTGTTAAGATGATTGATGTTTCAGACTTCAATGAGAGTAGATATTATCTTGGCAAGCAGCAGGCAGACGTCTTTACCAGAATTATAAAGGCAGTAAATACCACTACAAAACTCCTTGAATATGGAATCCCATATACAAACAGTACTCTTCTGTCCGGAATACCCGGCACCGGAAAGACAGAATTCGCAAAATATACTGCATACAAACTGAAACTGCCTTATGTGTATCTGAATTTCTCGTATCTTATCGACTCATACATGGGAAAGACTTCACAAAATATCCAGCGCGTATTTGATTTTTGCAAGGGTATGAAGTGCGTACTGATGCTTGACGAAATAGACTGCATAGGTCTTGCGCGCAAAGGTGGCGGCGGACCAGACGGCGAAATCGCCCGCATCACCATTTCCCTCATGCAGGCTCTTGATGACCTTGCAGACGGTCAGATTGTTATTGCTGCAACGAACAGAGCGGATCTGCTTGATAAGGCGCTGCTCAGACGATTCCAAAGCGTAACAGAGTTCGTTCCATATGAAGCAGACGAACGTCTGATGATGATTGAAACTTATATGAACAGTGTAAATCCGGCATTTTTAACGGAAGAAATCAGGGAATATGCCAATAAACCGCATACTCAGGCGGAGATTGTCAAATACCTCATCAAAGAAATTATCAAAAAGGTCAATGAAGAAAGCGAGAATGCAAATGATTAAAGTAGATCAATACACCTGCGGACAGCACGTATTTTTCAACTTACATAATGGCAAAAACGAAAACGACCTCAAAATTATGCTTAAAAGTTATAAACTGAGCAAACTGGCCGGCCGAATAGTATTCTTTAATACTTATGATGATGCTGCCGGAAAAATCTGGCCACAGCTTTGTCTTGAGCTAACCGATGCTGAAGAAATATACGATTATGATTACGACGACAATCTTCAGTACAGTGGACTCGAAGAACACATATGCTATCTGCCAATACCCTTTTCTCCTGTAACGGGAGAAAGGATTGAGTTTGAGACTGTCAGCAATTATGATATAGACTCAGACAGAATTAAGGAGATACTTGCTGAAATAGATGCAGTGCCAAAGAAACGGTCTAACAAAAATCTCAATAAAATCGCAAAACTCAATGAAGAAATTGACAAACTGACAAAAGGAATTGCTGATATAATTTATGCGGAATGCGAAATCTATGATGAAAACTCCGTCGGCTGTGCTGCGATGGTAATTGAAAATCTGATAAGAGAGGAAATACTGTAAAGGGTTCGAATCCGATGCCTTTAAAAATCTTCATCTATGTCATCAAGCAGCTCATCAAATAGTTTATAATATCTTAATTCTCTGTTCTTTGATCGCTTTATGTATGACGGATGATAAATAGATATTATATTGATATTATTCCATTTCACGACTTGTAAACTATTTTCTTTAGGTTTACATATATTGATATTGAAATTAGTTTGAAATGACTCTCTAACAATATTTCCTAATAATATAATAAGCTTAGGAGCTATATTATTTATTTCATTTGTTAGTTTTTCAAAACATGCATTAATTTCTTTATCGTTAGGATATCGGAGTCTTTTTTCAGAATCAATAGGGGCACATTTTACCAAATTAGTTCTATAAACGGACATACAATGTTTGTGAGCAATATTTTCAAAAGCATCTATAATTTTCCCACTTCGGGTTCTGCTATCAAGAGGTATCTCATCTTCATATTTCTTAATTCGTGCTGACAGTCCAATAACCATAATATCTGCATTATTTTGAAAATCTAATAATATTTTTTGGTTTAGACACTCCTGACATTTATTACACTCTATCATTCTTCTATTCATTAAGAGTTTTCCTCACAATCTTTCCAGTCTCTTTACTTTTTCTTATTTTGTTTTTTATATATAATATTCCAAATACGAAATTTGTCCAAACGAAATAAGGTATATGTTAACAACAATTAGTATCAGCGTTGCCAAATTTTCATTGTCAAAAAAAAGAGAATCCGCTACAGATCCTCTTTTTTTGCTATTCTGTTGTTGGCAGCACCGGAAAACAGTATGCAGATATAATGCCTGTGTACTTGTGTCGATATAACACTAAATTCACAAGCTGAATGTCCTCAGCAGTCAGTGAAAATGATTCAGTTGTGATTTTTTGGCACACACTGTCAATATATTCCTTATCTGGATAAAAGTTAATCCGCCAGCATTCCTTGCATCCAGCAGTCTCGGCACGTTTGCGACTCTGCGTATTATATGCATTGACATCAGCAATGATGGATTTAATCCATTTTACGAGTTTTTTCTTATCCGCAATATCCATGTTAACAATATCTGCTGACGATTTGACTGGGTAGTATTTTTTGTACATTTTTGAATTGAGCATTTAATGTTCTCCTTCCTTATATATAATAAGTATGTTAGATTTATATTTGGCTTATGGCTTTCCATATAAAAAAATACAGACAGTGTTGCAACTGTCTGCATTAATTCTTGTACCTGTATTATTCTTTCAGTTTCTTCAGCAAGCCAACATACCATGTATTCTCAATATCCTCATCCGATATTCCGGCAAAGTCATCTGCTGACTCAATTTCCCGCCACCAGCTTTCATACCCATATACAATTCTTTTGAGTTCTGGAACGAAAATTGCGGGATTATTAACGGCCCTGTTTCGCAGAATACCTGTATCTTCATCATATGACACTGCTATATCGACAGGCAGTTCGCCAAGATATATGCCCAGATAAGACTTATTCTCATATTCTTCGCCGCAAGGCTTAATTTCGCAGAGGGTTCCGCACCTGTGTCCAAGAGTATATGGCTTAATTTCTTCTGATTCGATTCCATTTACAGTAATTGGATATTCTATATATCTGCTGCTGAATTTACTACAGCTTTCACAATCTTTACAAGACACGTTTTTGACATTTTCGTTCTCCCATCCATCCACGACACAATGGAATTCATTGCCGTTTTTTCTTATAGACGGAAAGCAATATCTGCATCTTGATCTTTTTGACTGATTATTTTCTGACATATTTTATTCCTTTTGCGTGTATTATTCTGCCATCAGCTTGAGCTGTTCGTCTGTTAAATCTTAATTCAAAACATAATTCAGCTCCTTTTCCATGTTCCCCTGTTCAATTTGGAACATGATTCTTTCCCACTCTCCGCATCTGCACTGCTCTAATTGTGTAAAATAATCTTTTTCACAGCTCTTTAGATATTCCATCTTGGCATCTTCTTTATTATCTATAATTGTTACGGATTTCTCATCATTGTTTTTATCATGTTGTATTGTTAATCTGTATGTCATAATATATCGCCTCTTTCTTTTGTAAAAATAATCATCCTGCTGTCACTTTGATTTTGCAGCCGTCTTTGAACTTATATATCCTTGTATGTCTTCCTTCAAAAGAAAGACCCGTATATTCAACAATATCCTCACAAGCTTTTAAGAAGGCATACGGCATGAACATGTAGGCATTTTGTATATATTCAATTTCACTATCCAGCAGACTCTCCTCGTCCGGATCTGTAGCGACTGCGTCGTAAATTTCGCCAAGGTTAAATATACTCTTGGAATGAAAAGATAGGCCATTTTTCTTGTTTTCGCGTCTTTTTGCTTCAAGTTTCATTACAATAGACTCAATGACATCAAGCGCTTCCATAAAGTTATCAAGTTCGCCGGTATAGCTGTCATTCTCTCCAACCTCAATGCCCTTGCTCTTTATATAGGCTATCCATTCTGGATAGCATTCATTGTTTCCAAAAATCTGTGTGTCATTAACGTATGTTTTGTATGACATGATCAACATCCTCCCCAATTTTAATGTTTCTCTTAATTATATCTTTTTTCGATCTCAAGAATGGGTTCCTGCTCTATAATTTTAAACGAGTCTGTTTTCTCTGGCATATAACTTTCGATTAGATGAGTTTTCCCATCTGTTGATTTAATTAATTCCGACTCCTTATTAATTAAATCATAATCGAACTTAGGTAAAGGCATCCATGCTACCACCGGAACTTCTTCCACACACACACAGTTGCCTATCTTAAACCACTTATCAAGTTTTGAATTGTAATAATCTTTTGCAACAAAAGAACTGTGTCTGCGCACCGTTAAGAAGCACGAGCTTCTATTTTCCGATATATCCTTAAATGTTGGGTTGTTTTTCATATTCCATTCCATACTTGTTCACACTCCTAGCTTTTTATATTCCATATAGTCTTTATATCGTTCTTTATGAATTTCTTAGCATGTTTTATCCCAGACAAACAATGCTTTATAATGAGGATATACAGCGTTTTTGATTTCATATAGACTATCGTCAATCGCAGTATTATAAACAGATGCAGCTTTAATATTTTTATTTTCTGCACTGTTTAAATCTAATTTTTGAGAATTTACTCCATCAATAAGTTTTTGCATATCGACAACAGTATCTTTTGCCTTTATACAATGCATTACTTTTGTAAGCAGTTTCTTTTCACTTTCATCAGTTAACATTGCCCGCCATTCTATTATATTATCTAATAAGCACTCTCTATCAATTAAGTCCATGGCTGTCTGTCTCCTTTTTTCATTTTTTCTGTATATATAACATTCCGGAAATGGGTTTTATCCAAACGAAATAAATTTTTTACATTATAAGTATGATAGATTTACGGATAACGAATAGCTTTCTATATAAAAAACAGACAGCCACACGGCTGCCTGCATCAAACATGTATTTAGTTTTCTTATTCCGGACAATCCTCAATTCTGTAGTTAGGTCTCATGCCCTGAGCCTCCCATACGAGATACTCTCTCATGTCATCAATGTCTTCAATCTCAGCCCATTTACTGTGTTCTTCGTCAAGCTCCACATTTGGTTCAAACCATGCTTTAACTTCCTCAAAACTCATTAGCTTGCTATAAGAAGCCCTGTTGTCCACATTAATTATTCTATATTTCATCGCCTGTTCCTCCTATTCGTAATCTCTAATTTCCACTACGCGACTCTCTCAATTCGTTCCTTCAGAAAGCGCTATTTCTTTTGCGATTCTCTTCAGTACAGCTCCACCTTCAATTTTTTCAATCTGAATACCATTCTCCCATATTGTCAGTATGGGAAAATCGTTATATTCTGGACTGAAAAAACTCCTTATTATACATCTGCTTTCTTACTATATTAACATTTTCCGAAATGCAAGCTGTTCGCCCGGTATTATATTCTTCTAAGACATATATCTTCATTTTTATCCTTTCTTATGCGATGGAATTATCGTGCTGCAACTCTTTCTCATACAGTTCCACAAGATAATCGTAGAAACATTCACCCTGCCAGTTATTAAGCCACTCCTTCATTCTCTCATAGCTTTTGAAAAAATGAATAGCAAAGTCACCATCTGAATTAACTTCGTTTGAAACCTCATAATATGCGTCCTCGCCTGCGTCTTCATTCATATTTTTACCATGAAGTACTATTTTACCAAATGATGTGCATGACAACTCTGTCCAGAAATCTGCACTCTGCATCGCTTGTTCTAATTTGTCCATAATATATTCCTCTCTTTTCTTTATTCAAACCAGGTGAACTTCCTTACCAAATGCTACTTTTATCTTGAGGTTTACCAGTTTTAATCTCTAGTTTTCTGGTTTCATAACATTTTTCTACGCTTGCTTTAATATTCTCTTTAACGCATAAACAGCTGTTCTCATTATCGCATGTCATAAAAATGTCGTTAAGTATAACATGGATACCCTCAATCGAATTAACGTCTATCTTATTCCCAAATTCATCTGTATATATAATTTTCTTTGACATAATTTATTTTATTTCCTTTCCATTGACAAGTAAACTTAATTTTACTTTGCTTTTAAAATTTAAAACATTGACCAGGATAAGCATCCATATGTCCAAAACATATGTTATCAGACCAAAGATATCCTTGATTATCCCATTCGATTATATCACCCTTTTTGATATGAGCTTTTTTATCTTTATCATCTTCTAAAAAACCAACACCTTCAAAATCCTTTACACATATTGCTTTATTCATTTTATGATTTCCTTTCCATCCACAAATAAAGTTAAACTTCTATATATCCTAAAACTTGTAGACAATGTACAAATCCAGCAATCTCGTTTTCTTGAACCATTTCTTTTTGTTCATATCCAGCATCATTTATATAAACTGCATAATAAACGCAAATTTTCATTCCAACATAGAAAGTTTGTTCCATATCAACTACGCCTTTCAAAATAGACTTATATTTCTTAGTTATTTTATATATCATTACAAATGAAATGAATTTTTTGCATAAAGAGTATGATAGATTTGTTGTCAACTTATTGCTTTCCATATAAAAACAGACAGCCATGCGACTGCCTGTATTAATCTGCCAGATAATATATGTAAAACCATTTTGGATAGCCGTCCTGCCAATTCTTACAACAATGTCGGTATCTGCCAACTTTGTTTTCCTTATACAATTCCGCAAGCAGCCTGCCAAGCTCAGGAACCTTTGGCGCACCATATGGATACCACTCTACTCTTTTGGGATTAAACTTATTTACATACGCATTTACAAAGCTCTCTGCGACAATATCAACAGGTTCATCTTTGTGCTGCGACATATAACCAAGTATCCATTGTTTCTTATTTTCTTTCATACCGGCACCTCGTTTATAATCCATTGCACATGCAATAATATTTAACATCAGGATTTCCACAAACATAAAGATAGCCATTCTCTCTAATCAGTTTTAATCCTATATTATACTGCCTGTCATTTGTAAAATGGTCCTTATTTGCTAATTCGTTTATGATTCGTTCCATCAGTCTCGTCCAGCCTTTCCAACAATTGCTTTATTTCAAACCAATTTTTAGTAATCAACTACTCTTATTTCGTTGTATATTTCTTCTTTGTCTTTAGTAACAAGAAGTTCTTTTATATAGTTCCAATCTCTGTATTTAACAAATAGTCTCTCAATCCATTCTGTAGGATATGGATACCCAACTGCTTCTCTGCCTGCTGCATCCCTCTCTTGTTTTGTTAATTCCGGATATTCAAAATGTAATTGAAGAACATCTTCTCCATTAATCACCGTCACATGTTCTACTTCATAATTTCCAAATGGTACATGTTCAAAATCAATATCATCTATATTTCCATACCATAAAGCTATATACTTTTCTTTCTCATCTGTACTAAGAATAACTACTTTTGTTCTTCCACCAGTTACTGTTAAAATATCTTTAATCGTCATTTTTATTATTCCTTTCCTTGACATCCTCCCACGGCTGAAGCGGTGGGCTTTCAGAATGCTATATTTTTGTAATTATACTGATAATCACAAATACTATCATATTATTCGCCCATCTTTTCTAGTAAATCGTTTCTCACCTCTGTCAGTGCATCCAGTCTTGCCATCATACGAGCTTCGTAGTTAACATCTTTTGTATTAACGATTTCAGCTTCACATCTTTTGATTTTATTATCAAGTTTATCAACAGATTCCCTTATTACTTCTCTCATATTCGGCTGATTTTCATACTTATACAGTTTCGCCAGTGGTTCCTGCATCTCCTTGTTAGCCTCGACACTTGCATTGCCATACATATACATTTCCATATTTGTCAGCCCAGACAGCGGCCATTTTACCTTTTGGACCAGTTTGTTCATTAGTTTTACTCCCTATATCATTATCCTTCAAAAAGTTTCATTGGATTCATGAACTTTACAATCTTACGCACCCTATCACTCTGCAGTATTTAAAATTTTTGTGGCAATATCATCTAATCCCATATTATGATATGCGGTTCCTAGATATTGATCAACATTATCTTCAGCCATTCTATTCAGCTCAATATTTATAATCTCTTCTATATTCCATTCAGTATTTCCATATACTTCATAGTAAAATCTATTAAAGCCATCCTTATTATCAATGTCGTCTTTTATACGTTGTTTAAGTTTCTTTGCATTCCCAGCGTATTCTATTGCACTAAAATAATCATTATTGCGAATACTCAGATATGACAAATGAGCATTGACTTTGAATAGATATTCCTGCTCTAACGGATCCATATAATCAGTCCTATTGCCGAGCTTACACAAACATTCTTCAAAATATTCTATTGCCTCATTATAAACTTCCATCTCCATGTATTGTTGTGCTACTTTATATATATTATGGTATTTCGGCATTATGTTATATGCATTTTCATACGCATCATTCATCAACCAACGCAGATTCTCCTCTCCCTCACAAGCCTTACCTATCTTATAAAGTATATTTGACACATACGGTTCTTTGCCTATCCTGTCTTTTGCTTCAATAAAAGCATTTACTGCATTCATCTTATTCCGACTAGAATTCTCAAATATCAATCCGAGTAACATATAGATATTGTTCTCACCAGGAAACTTGTTAGCAAATTGCGAACATATACTACCAAGTTCATTCTCAGTATAATATAATGGCTTTTTACACAAAAAACACGCTAAATTCGCCTTTTGTCTGCAATATAGTCGTGCATAATTAAATTCATATAGGATATTAGTGTCTGAATATTTTTCATATAATGCATCTAGCTCATTGGCAGCCTCTTTAAAATATTTACCTGCCTTATCTGTTATTGTCGAGTTCATACTAAAATATTTAAGTGTAACAATTGCTTGAAATAAATTATAATTCTCAAATACCTTTTTCAAATAATTTAATTCATATGCAGTTCCATTAAATTGACACATTATACCATAATAAATTTCTGTCTCTTTATCAGTATCTAAGTCAATTTCTAGGTCATAAGTGTATTCATCTAATAATTCTTCTGAATCTCTATCCTCTTTTAAGTACTCACAAACAAAATAACCAATAAATTTTAAAAATTCTGCGTACCACTGAAATTTATACCTGTTCTTGTTTGAATATTTTATTAAGACTGATGTATTATTTCCCATTCGACCCAATCCTCATAATGTATTACCTCTGATTTCCATTTTATTCTGCTACCACACAATTAAAGGCTTGTCCGCTTTTTCAAGCAAATTACAGCGGCTTCCCATAATACCAACACTATCCCAGTTGTCAGCAGCTGTAGCTGTAATTGCCAGCGTAAGATGGTTCAACCTTTATAATAGGCTCGCTGCCAAAAATATTATCTTCATTTAAACTTCTTGTGATATTCGCATGTCTAAGTTCCATTGTGATGGTATTGCTATGCTCAATACTGCTTCCGAATAATGGTGTCTTTCCGCCGTATGCTCTGTTGAATAATAATGTACCATAACTAGGATGACTTATTTTTGTTCCAAATTTTGTTTCTTCTACCTTATACTCGTTTTCCATTTTTTATTTTATTCTTTCCATTTACAAATTCATTAAATTTCAACTATAAACAAGTTTTCATTAAACATAGGTAACAATTCATCCCCTTCAAATATATTCGTACCATCATAATGAAGATATAAAATACAATATTCTGGCTTATCAAATAAAACTGTATTATATTGGGAATAAATATAATCTTTGCCATCAATTTGTAATATATTTTCCGTGATATCCGTGATTACACCTCTCTTTATCACGCATCCTTCAAGATAAGTATCGTATGTAATTTCGTTACGTTGTAATGCATTCAAAGAATAGTATATTTCTTTCCCAATATCATTTTGGGTTGGTTTTATTGAAATAATATCAAGCCATTCATCCAACATACTAAACGAATTTTCAATTTTTCCATTTACAAAATCATTAACAGATACTTTTTTCCAATCAATCCATTTTGCATACCATTCATAGTATGGAGTAAAATTTATTTTCACTTTCATCATCTCTTATGCTCCCATTTTATATTATTTTAAAACTTAGATTTCAAGTCCATTTTCCATGCATTTTTCTGCAAATTCGCTTGAATTACTTCCGACGATCTTCCTATAAATGCGATTCCAGTCTGTATTTTTAAATGCTATTCTTATATCATCTTCAAGGTACGTATTGAATGTGTCAGTCTCATCCTTACTCAAAATACAAGTCTTATCATCTGAAATATCGTTTACCTTTTTCATTTCAACAATGCTGTCAAGCGGGACTGTATAATCTCCAAATTCAATTCCATCTTTTAAACCTTCATCGAAAAAACAATATTCGCCAAATTCTTTTATTACTCCACTGGCAGATATACCTGTATTAAATGTGGCACAGATAGTATCGCCAACTTTATATAATTCTCCGTTATGTTCTAATACTTTTACAAATTTCATTGTCATCAGCCCTTTCTACTGCACTCATTTATTTTCTCATCATTCAATGTAACAAAATCTCCACTTTTTAAATCCTGACACTCGTAGTAGAACTTTTGTTACCACACAATTAAAGGCTTATTCGCCTTTTCAAGCAAATTGCATCGGCTTCCCATAATACCAACACTGTCCCAGTTGTCAGCAGCTGTAGCTGTAATTGCCAGCGTAAGATGGTCATTAATGAACTGCTTGAACCCAGCGACATCCATGTTCTTAAATTTCTCCGATTTGAAACAGTAAGATTCTAATAAATAAGTTTTGTGCCGCATTCCGGACAATACTTTGGTCGCATTTCTGCATAATCATCATTTCTTGCAACTTCATATTTGCATATAGGACACTCAATACCATCCATTTCATCATCTCCTTGATAGTTTACATGCATACCATCAATAAATTGATTTTCTAAAAGTACAACTCTATGTGATGTTTTTACTAAAGCTTGAAAAGTTTCCTCCATAAGTTCTGTTGTTCCTTCTACTTCTTTTCCATATGGCGGTTCTTTATATGTCTTTATATATCTCTGCAATTTATTTAATAATTCATTCATATTATTTGCCTACCTTTCTAAACTAAGAAATTATTGCTTCATTTCCCTTTCAAAAATGACCATAGCATCCCTCAGCCCTTGATTATATGCCTGTGCAATTTTATATTCTTCTGATTCTTTAACTCCTTTGATGGTTGTATCCATCATTTTCATTGACGTAAGGATTTCTTTTTTAATTTGATTCATCTTATCCATATTAATTCCTCCAATCCTATCAATAGATTATCGTTTTTTCATTCTTCATCTGTATATACAATACAAAACATACAAACAGGATTTGTCCAAACAAAATGAACTTTTTACATTGTAAGTATGATAGATTTGCCGATGGCGAATGGCCTTCTATATGAAATAAAAGTATCCGGCAGAAAATATCCGCCGGATAAATAATAAACTCAAAAACAACGGCTCTCCCTTAGAATTGGTATTCCCAATCTAAAAAGCTGCTAATATGATATGACTTAATTCCTTTCTTCTCAGCCTCTCGTAAAAAGGAGATTACATCATCCACATACACTGCGTCATCCAGATTAATATTATGACTCTTACAATACTGCAAAATCGTATCGGCCTTTGATTTATCCTCATATACTAATAGCCGCTCTTTTATCATTGGATAGTACTCATCCAGCCAAGGCTGCTTGTCCTGCATCTCTTTTTCTACCTGACAATGTCCCATTACGATATTTTCTTTTGCATTACATGTACTTAATACTTTCTGCATATGCCTTGACGGCTTTCTGGCCAAGAAAATGCCTTTTTCAATTTCCTGTATGCTCATTCCATTATTTGTGCCATCTGGATCTGCAACGTGATTATTAAACCTATAAGGGGCTAATGTACCATCAATATCCCAAAAAACATATTTATTTTGCAGATCTTTTATTAATGCATTCCCGCTTATATTTTCAAATTTCTTTGTTGGTTCATCAATGTTCATGCCTAATTCTTTCATTAACACATATCGCATTTTTCCGCCATAAAGTTTTGCAGTATTACACACTCTAAAGCCATTGTTTTCCACAGACTTTAAAGATGCTGCATTGTCTGGAGAAATTGTACATATTGCATATTTGTAACAAGCAAGTTTGTTTAATGTTGTTAATACGAAATCAATCAGTTTTTGTTCCAGCTTGTTGCCTCTATATTCCTCCAATACCTGACATGTAACAAATTCAATGGTATTAGGCATAAATTCTTTTGAGATTCCCGTCAAATCAAACACACCGTCTCTGTTATCTTCTGGCCGTGTAAGCAATGATGCAATAATTCTATTGTTCCTTACTGCCACAGCGCAAACCCCAGTTTTTAGCATTTGTAAATAAGTCGCAGGATTTTTGCTATATGCAAATAATTCATTATCTTTGCACTCCATTTCTTTGCCGACTGTCTGAATCAGATTAAAAATTTCATCCAAATCATTTTCGGAAGTAAACCTTAAACTTACAGATAACTCCTTTTTCCAATTCTGATCATCTATTGCCTCATCAATATCAAATTCCATATTTCTTTTTTCCTTTCCACATTATTTTCTAAGAGTATGATTTTTCTTCCTCTCAAGAACAAATATGGATTTCTGAAATAAACGGCAAAAAAGGAAAACTTATATAGAAAGCCACAAACAGGCACAACTTCTATCATACTTATAATGTACGAAGAAAAATATCCATTTTTCCTTAGACAAAAACAACAAAAAAAGGAGGGAACGTATGATTGATGCAGACGAAACAGGCAGATATAAGAAGCGCACAAGCTCAAATGTGTCAAAAATTAAGAATAAATCAAAACACAAACATCAGTATGCAGCTGTACTTATATCGGTAGGACCATCAAATTCGCTGTACACCGGCAAAATATGCGCTATATGCGGGAAAATAAAAGACCTTGGACTCGCCATAAGCAGAATTAAAATTGATGGAAAAATATGCTGCCGGATGCTTACGAACGAAGAAACCAGAGAAAAATACAAGGAACTAAAAGAGTATCATATTGATAATCTCTTACAAAAATACGTGAAATTGGAGGAAGACAATGGAACAGTTAATTAATACAGCAACACCTTATTACTATGCAATGTTAGGCTTTTGTATTTTTGGTATAGCTATTATATGTACTAGTATAGTTATATTTATAATTTTAGCTATGACTACTGGTAAAGAATCACTTATTATGTCTATTTTGGGAATATTACTTTTTATTCCAGGATTACATTTTGGTAATATTTTTGACAAATATAATGAGCAGATGACAGCTATTGTAAAACCTATCATTAGCGAAAATTATCCTGACGCAACAGATTTTTATTATGGTCTCGATGCTGGTCATTTCACAACGAACGATATTGAATACAAGATTCAGTATAAAAAGACTGTAAACAATGAAGAAAAACTTATTATATCAGTTAAAAAACAATCTAATGATACTGATGGCAAGCAGGTAACAACACTTGATATTCCAAAGGTAAAATCAAAATAATAAAAAGGAGAAAACAGTGGAACAATTAATTAATGCGGAAACAATACCCTACTGGGCAACAACGATACTTTATTTTTTAGGCGGAGCTTTTATTGGCGTAGCCATCCTTATATTTGTTATTGAAAATGAAAATATCAAAGAAGAAGTAAAAGTAATAATTGCACTGCTTGTTATTGGAGCAATTTTACTGGCTTTAGGTGTTCACTGGAAAAACATTTACAGTAGATATAACAATCAAGCTAAATCCATTGTCAAAAATGTCATTGCCAAAGAATATCCCGATGCGACAGAATTTGAATTCGAACTGGGTGAGGGGTATTTCGTAGAAAACGGAATTAATTATGAATTTGAATATCAAAAAAATATCAGCGGTGAAGAAAAACTCGTTGTTATTAATGATAAGCAGATAAAAACACTTGATATTCCAAAGGAGTCAAAAAGCAATGAGTCCGCTAACGATTAAAGTCCTCATCCTAGCTGCCGGAGTAATCATCATGGCAACAGGATTTACGCTTAATCATTTCCGTATAAGAAATAAGAATGTCAGATACATATTAACAGCAATCGGTGTCAGCATCACAGTATTTACGCTTGTACAGCTGTCAACAGATATTGGCACTGCCCTCTTTGGCGTAGAGGGTGTAAACGCAAGAATGCCAAAGCCGAATCCATAAGAAAAGGAAGAACATATCATGGGATACTTATTATTTATAGTAGGTGCAATACTGGTAATATTAGGAAAACTGGGAGTCATTCCAAACATTGAATACACAAATATGGTGGGACAATCTGTCAGCACATTGGGGGCTGTTTATACAATAGCAGTGTTCATACAAATTATTGGCATAATCCTTATAATCATTAAAATAAAAGAGTGGTTCGAGTAATAAATTAAGAAAGGAAGAAAACACTATGAATATCTGGGAAACACAGTTAGGATATGATCTTGTTCATGCACTCATCAGTAAGTTATCCGAAAAGGAAACAACGCAAAAAAGCAAAATGTACTACAGTGCGCAGGAAGCAGAGTCAGAAATTAACACAGAAATCAAGAATAATAATGCAAGAGTTTTATCTGTAACAGCCGTTGGCGAGTGCGTATTGGTTATATACGAGATACCGGCATAAGGAGGATTTTAAATGAGTAATCCAGAATTTAAAGTAATATTCACAGAAACAGACAGGAATACAGCAGATAATGCAAGACAATATTACGAGGGAAAGTACAAAAAATACGAAGAAATATTAAACGTAGCAGATTGCATTTGTCTCATTTCTGCGCTTTTTTTATCATACCTATGATATTAACAACAACTTGTTTCAAAACGGAAACGTCAAAGTCTCTTATCAATGTTATGGGATTAGCGCTTACAGTCTTCATAATCTCTTGGAGTATAAATCTATTATTTCTTGAGCGTAAAACGAACATGTATGAAATTCTTTTTGAAGAACATTCAAAAATGGTTAAAGTTATGGATATAATTCTTCAGAACAGGGAGTATGAGTTAAAAGCTTCCGAGTCTGGCAGCATATGGATTAATATTTTAAATGGCTCAAAAGTAATAGACGCAATGATTATAGCACAGGCACAGGCAGAGCTGCCCCCTTTGGTTGAATGTCAGCGAAATTGAAATGAAATTCACACAGACATATAACAAAAAGCATGAGATTAAATGCAGCTGGCAGATCAAGCCCGTAAAATGGTATTAGCAGCTAGATAATAAAAAGAATAATCAAGGAGAAAAAGAATGAAACTACTAATTGAAATCAATGATTATGAAAAACTAAAGAATATAGCCGAGATAGCAATGGATGGCAAACGTCGCAAGACTAAAAATATACTGCTTTGTGTAACAGGTCTGTTATTTTTTGCATCATTAGCCCTTATGATAAATGCAATAAGTTATCAAAAAACAAGTTTTATTATTATATTTTCAATACTAACCTTGATTTTCCTCTGCTGTTCTTTAAATATTCTTACTAACAGCGGTGCGTATTTAGTTAACGTTCATAATAAGATTCAAGAAATGCAGAAAAACTCTGATGAACAGTCATGCTTGCAGATAGAAAACTGGTTTAAATACAGCAATACTTTTGAATTTCAATATTTTGACAAAGACGGCATCATGCAGAAAATGATTATTCCGTATGAAAAAAGATATATACACAAATATGACTACTATAAGATCACGGGAAAACTTAATGAGAACGAAAACGACTATATTTTCTATTTATATGAACCGTACAGAAAGGGAGAATCACTATGATACACTTGTCAGCATTAATTGCTGCTACTGCTCTCCTGCTTGTGCTTATTCTGTTTGCAGTATTTAAACTCAGACAAAACAGCATCAGAGGACAGGCAGTAATTATCAAGGCAGAATGCATTTTTGTTGAAAAAATGGGACCGTTTATATATACCGTTACTTATAAATATGAAGTGAATGAACTTATCTGCCGTAAAACCTGCAAACAGATACTCTTTGCACCAAAACCCGGCGGGATGCACAGACTAATTGTAGACAGACGCGCACTGTTAATCGCTGTGCCGCTTGCAGAAATGATAAAGTGGCTAATAATTATTATGCTGCTTATTGCACTTACAATTACTGTAGACGTGGCGGGCATGCACGAAAGACATATATACAAACTGGCACATCAGAAATGGCCATAAAGAAAGGAAAAATATGGATATAAGCAACATTCCAAATGAATTTCATAAGGAAATCATTGACAAAGACGGACAGAAAATAATCTTCGATTTTAAAGACTTGGATAAATCCAAAAAAGAATATATCAGACTTACACAGGATGAGTATGGCAAGTTGAAAGAATGTGCAGCAAAAAGGAAAAAAGTTAATGCCGTTTATAGAATCCTTGGAATTATATTATTCATCCTTGGTATTATAATCGCATTTTGTTCTCATTTGTGGTGGTCATTATTGGTTTTATCTATAAGCCTTGCATTTATAGTCCAAAGTAATATGGACGGTAGCAATCTTTATGGATATGCCTATGGTGATGTAAAATATGCGGACGTGGGTATGAGTACTTCAGACATTATCAACATTTTGGCCATAGAGAAAGAATTTCAGATAATATCAGAAATTGCTGACATAGATACTGAATCTGCTTCAAAAATTGAAGTTAATAAGGATCATATTGATTTCTTATTCGTCGATTCATTAAAAATGCCACACACAAAGTCATTCAATTTGAAAGGAATAGACGTGTGTTATAAAAATATAGATTATATTCTGATACGCGATGAAATCACTGGATTAAGTATTGATCTTCCGCTCAAATATTCCAATAGATACAAAATGCTGGTTGAGTAGATAAAAGAAAAAACATGACAGGTATTCAAAAAACTTAACGAAGCAGAGAAAATAAGTGTATTTACAGAGATTGATATTTTTTGGACAGATTTTAAAAACGAAATATTATATATATGTAAAAATGTTCACAGAAATAAGAATATGGATACAGTCGTATTGATTTTGAAAAATGTCTACTAAAGCAGATATAATAAGATTAAAATTGTAAACAAAACGTCTACTGAAGCAAATTAAAGAGGTAAATGATGAATAAACTTAAAAACATGAATAAAAAAAAATCGTTCTGGAATACATTGGTTAATGAATTTTTAGGCACTATTTTAATAACTTTTATTATAATTTATATAACTGTGTTTATATTATTAGGAAGAGCCGGAATATTTAACTTTATGGGAGGCAGCAATGATGTTATAAACGGATTAGTTGCAGCAGTAGCCTTTCCAATTGTGTTAATCCTTACAGTAGTTTTAATAGCGTTAGCTGTAAATATAGTAGGGCTTATTCCTCTTACTATACATAAAATTAAGGCTGTATATAATTACATCTATCTTCCGCTTACTGTAAATGAGATTAAAGATGCTTTGGATAAAAATATCATATCTTCTAAAGAAGATTATATTAAATTAATTTTGGACAGTCTGCGTTATGGAGTTACTAATAAACCATCTTGGTTCTTTTCCACACATTACATAGCGTTTTCTGAAGAAGAGTTATACTCATTATGTAAAGCCTTTGAAGAAGTGTTTGACAGTCCAATCGTTATTGATAAAGATATGCTTTCATATCTTAATAAGTATGATTGCAGTGATTCTCCTTTTGATGTAGCAAAAGCTATAAACATAAGAATACAAGAGTATGAAAATGGTAAAGACGCTACATTCGCATTATACACGGATGGAGATAAATATAAAAATATATTAGAAACAGTTAATTTCCCATTATATGTGGGTAGATAATTTCATTACACTGGTTGAGTAGACAAAGGAGAAAACTATGACAGATATTCAGAAAGAGCTTAACGAAGCAGAGGAAATGCTTCAGGATGCTGTTAATGAGAAAATGGAATTACTGACACTGGTACGAAGTTTAAATACTTCAAAGCCTGTAAATGAAAAGACTTGGCATAAGATCACACTGACACCACTGCGTACATCGAAAGCCGTCATGAGCGCACTGACTAAATCAATATTCCCGGATGCCGAGGATATTATTGTCGGCTGCAATGCTGTACAGTTTCATTTATACGGTTTTGTGGTTCAGATACCAACAAGCGTTGAAACCTGCATATACATTGACACATCATGGTATGAGAAAACGGAAATAAAATCTTTTGAGTGCTGGTCATATAATCAGTACATCCGCTTACAGAATTTCCTCGACAATAAAAATCCGTCAATAAGCGCAAAAGTCAGATATGCTGTTGGCAGCTGGTATTCAAAGCCAATGGAACTGATGATATATCTCATGCATCGAAAAGAAATTGAGGGAAAATGTGACAGAAATAAACTTGAAGCCAAGCTCGCTGACGCAAAAGAGGCTTATGACAAATACTGCAAAACACAGGCAGAAAAAGCCCAGCTTAACCATGAGCAGACAGAGAAAATGGCCAATGTACTGCTGCCGGAATTAAGAAAGTTCTCAAACAGATTTTTTAATGTGCGTAGTGGATGTAGCAACTCACTGGATGTTAACGAGATACTTAAAAAAGAGGGATTTTTGCTATGAATATTAATATAGATAATAATACTGCAAAAGAAATTATAACTGAATATATTTTTGCCGATTATAATATGAATGTATTAAATAGGTATCTTAATATTAATGACCAAGACCAATTACATAGAAAAGCCCTATTATATGAGGCACTTAAAAAAGCTATTATTGCTTTAGGCAAAGAGGAATCGAAGCCGTATTAGAAAAGGACGTACATAAGTACGTCCTCTTTTTTATTCCTATTTTTCTGCATCAGATTTCAGATTCCGCATATTTCTTAAACAACTCAAAACACGCATCCTTTGCGTCCTCGTTTTTCTCCCGAAGACATCCATTATGCTCTCTCCGGCAGCGATCACATGTATAAAACGTGGTATCATTAAGAGATATTCCATATTGCCTGGCATCCTCGAACAGATTGCAGAAAGCAAAGAGCTGTTCTGTGGTCATGCTGTCAACATCTTGCTTGATAGCCTCTTTTATCTTCCGCGCATTTGTCATGCTCTTCTCTCCACCTTCAACTCTATAGTAGAACGCCACTGACTGCACCCTGCAAAGCCTTTCTGCTCGATTTCAGCAGCTCCGTCAGGATCGCACTCTCTCATGCAGTCAAGAAACTCATCATATGAGAGCATGTACTTATTACCCTTCAGTTCCTCGCGGACTATATTCTTGACAAAAGTCTCTCCCAGCTCAGTCACACCATTAGGAAAGAATTTGACTTTTCTTGCAGCAATAAATTCAAACATGCTCATATAATTGATTTTTGGAGCGCTGCTGTCAAGATATATTCCAATAAGCTTCAGCTTTTCTTCCGGCGCAAAGCACCACACATCAATATCTTCCAATACTTCAAATACCATCGACTTTGTTTCGCCTGTTTTTCTCTCTTCACCCATAATTTTTTCCTCCATTTTTCTCTATACTTATAAAATTATAAGTATAGCACATTAAGTGGTTATCTGCAAAGTTTCCGATGTTACTGAATATATGTTCTTCTGTCTTTATTTTATCCTATTACAAACGAAATGTAAAGCAATTCCGTTACTTTTTACTTATTTATCAGACTATTTGATGTCATGTCGCCGTGTATTTAGTCATCCTCACGTTGTCGGGAGACTTCTGCGCAGTAAATTCATTAAAATCCATATTTATATAAGGTATGATACGTTACTTTTGGTAGAAAAATATTGAAACCATGAAATTTTTCGTCTTTTCTACAGTGATTATCAGTTATAGTATGATTTTTCTTCTATATAAATGTTTTTGATGATTGATAGGAAACTTATATGGAAGGATATAAATGAGTCTAATTTCTAACATACTTATATTGAAAATACTTATTTTTTTGGCAAATGAGAGTTTGTACATATTATATAAGAAAAAACAGAAGAACATGGGAGAGTTAATATGAGAAAAATTGAAGTAATATTTTCACAAGCAGACAAAGAGCTGACAGAAAGACTCCGTCGCAGGCACAAAAAATTGGCAGACATATACCTAGCCTTGGTTTGTATTTTCAAGATAATAACCGTCATAATTCTCTGCGGCATGCTTTATTTTATGACGCTCAATAAATCGTCTTATGCTGTTACCGCCGTTTGGATAACCTTTATATCTGCAATAATTTCGCTTCTGATAAGCTTTATTTTTCAGATGATGCATGATAACTGCTTTATGGATGTCCTGCATTACAAGTTCATGTCTGAACACATGCAGGAAATATCAGAGTTTGAGGATAGTCTGACATTTTCTGTCAGTAAAACCTGTCCTGATACAGTAATATACAATCTGCCTGACTGTAGAGCCCGCCATATTGAAGCCATTAATAATATTCCGGCAGATGGTAATGTTATCATAACCGTCAAAGAAAATGTAGATGCAAAAAACCGGATCTCACTGGACTGGTATGCAAAAACAGTATAAGAAAGGATAACAATATGAGAAAATCGTCAGTAAATATATGGCATGCAGCACTTCTACTGCTTGCATTTTCAATAATAAGTTTTGCAGCAACACCATTTTTGTTTACAACAATCGGGCAGGCAGCACCGACACTAAGTCTTATATCGGCAGCGTGTGCAGCGGGAATGGCGGTTAAAACAATGAAAAAGGAAGGGAAAAATCATGAATAAGACAAAAAAGACAGCAGTATTCGTTCTGTTAACAATCTTTTTGGCATGCTCTCTTATAGGATGCACAAAACCGGCAGAAGTCGAAAGCACGGAGGATTCAACTGTGCAGGTTAAAATCGTAGACCAATATTATCGCGGTCCATATATGACTTCAATGTACACAGGCAAATCATTCATGTATATGCCGCATCCCGCAGTTTATCGTATTACCGTTGAATACAATGGTGAGCAATACTATCTGACAGACGAAGAATCATATGAGCTGTACCATGATAAGATTGGAGAAACAACAGATGCGCTGCTAAGGACAACGAAATGGGATAATGGCAATGTTACTTATGACATCATAGGATTAGCAAAATAATGGAAGGAGAAAATTATGAATGAGCCATTACTACACTGCAATTCAGCCAAAAAGCGGCCTGTTTCCCTATTGTTCCATTAAGGTACTTTCAGACAACAGCATGAGTTTCGCAAACGGTAACATGGGTTGTCTTAAAATTGAATGTCTGAAATGTGGGCGGACATACTTTCCATGCTGCGAACCTGTAGACTGCGAAGTGTTTGAAGCAAGACATATAGCTTTTTCTGATGCAGAAATGGAAGAAGTAAGCAAAATTATCAGGGATTATAAGGAGAAAGAACGATGTCAAAAACATTTGCAGAGAAGAAATTTGAAGAAATGAGGCTGTGGGCAATCGAACACAAGCTTGTGGATGAGTTTGACAATGAAATATTGGAAATGCTCACTGTGGATATGAGCAACAAGAATATTGATGGCATGGCAGCATTATTTGGACATTTTGTACTAGAACATGCCGACGACAGATATTTATAAGGAGGCAATAATGATTAACATTAATGACATTAAAATCAATCAAAAAGTGTGGTTCAAGGAGCATTGGACAGAAAGAATTGTATGTGGATTTGTAAGCGAGATAGCAAAACGCTCAGACAACGAAGACTACATAATAGAAGTCAAAGGAAAGTCATACTCGGAGGACAGTTTTATTGGTACTACCCACCAGTCACCAGACAATCTGTTTGCAACAAAAGAAGAAGCAATTACTGCTGCTAAAAAAGAAAGTCAGGAGTGGGTTGATGATTATAAAAAGGAAATCACTGATATTGCTTCTTTAGTAGCATTCCCCCTCTCTCACACTTTTTATGCAGAGGAATATACAGATTATGAAGCAATAAGGGCATACAAAGAACGTGCAAAAGAACTGGGATTTAAAATACCGGATTAAGGAGCAAAAAAATGATGAATTTAAGTTTTGTAATAATTGGTATTATATCCGGATTAATTTTAACATTTTGGATTGGAGCAATTTGGCATAAATCTTATAATAATTTAATGCGTAACCATTGGATTCCTCAGACAATTATATCTGGATTGATAATTATTCCTTTATTAGCTTGTATCGGAAAAATTGATGACACTAATATGCGTATAAAAAAATCAATTAAAAATACAATCACTACAAATTATGATAATGTACTCAATTATCATAATGAAAAAGATAATAAAAGTTTTGTTTCAGGTGATGTAAAATATACCTTCGATTACGACAATAAGGAAAAGACATTAATAATACTTAATGGTTCATCTGTTAACGCAATATTCGTCGATGATGTCAAACAGAAAAACAGCAAATAAAGAACGTACTAAAGAACTGGGATTTAAGATACCGGATTAATAAAGATCAGAACGATTAAGGAGAAATACGATGGGAATTTACACAATAATAAGCCTTGCAATAGGATTTATTGTAATATTATTTTTCGGCTGGATGATGTATGTACACTATACAAATGACGATTTAGAACATTGGGTTCCGCCAACATTAATAGTCGGAATACTCATAATAATGCTGTTTGGAAGCATTGGATATGGTGCCGACAAATACGAAAAGATTCATGGAGAAATCAAAAACACGATAACATCCAATTATAATGATGTGACTAATTATCATGATGATGATCGGCAGAGCTTTGTATCAGACGGAATAAGGTACACTTTCGATTATAACAAGAGTCAAAAGACACTAACGGTATTTACTAATACATCAGTCGTTGACGCAACATTCGTCGATGGTGTCAAACAGAAAACTGGCAAATAATCAGATTAAGGCACTACCCTGCTGCAATATTTATATAGAAGACGATAAAATGGCACAGCTTCTATCATACTTATAATATAAAATTGTTCATTTTTTTGGACAAACGGACAAACGGACAATCGTACATATTATATATGTAGAAACAGGCACAGGAGGAAAACATTATGGCAATAGGCGAAGTCAAAAACATGTTCAAAGACCAGTATGCAGACGTTGAGTATTACAGAAACATATTCAACTGCACGCATCAGATTGATTTCAACTTAGAGCATTGCACAGGTGTGGATGCTTGTGAGGTCAATGACGACATGGAAGCAGTGTCATATCAGCTTGCCGACGAAGATACATATAATAAAACAGTACTTGCAAACAGTGAAATCGCTGCCGACTTTGAGGATTGGTATGGAGACGATACTGCGAAAGTGTTGTGTATTTTGATGTAAAAAATGGATGACAGGAGGCACTTATGGATAAAAATACTATAGCTTGCTGCGCCAACTGCAAACATTGTCTGGAATATCCGCGTGGCAACAGATATGGCGACATTGATTATATGGGTGCGATTAATGGATATTTCATGCACAGTATCAACAAAGACATCTCAAAAATTAAGCATTTCACTCCCGGCGGCAGGGAACTTGAATGCAGGTATGAAAGGAAGCAAACAATATGATAAGTAGCAGTATAATCGTAATAAGCGGTATTGTAATAGTATTAGCAGTCACAATCTTTTTTGGCTTTATTTTTAACACCATGTACAACAACTTGACTATTGAACATTGGCTTCCACAGACAATTATTGTGGGAATAATCATTACTTCATTAGCAACATGCGCAGGAATAATTGATAATAACAACAGTAAAGTGAAAAAATCAATTGAAAACACAATTGCTTCAAATTATGATAATGTCCTTGATTATCATAATTATAAAGATAATAAAACTTTTGTTTCGGGTGATTCAAAATATACATTTTATTATGATAAAAGCACTAAGACACTAATAGTACTTAAAGGTTCAGATGTAGATGCAGTATTCGTTGACGGTGAGAAAAAGAAAGGAGAAAAGTAATGATAGAACACAGCACAATATTTTGCATTATGATAGGATTAATGATCACAATCAGTTTTGGTTTAATATTTTATTCGGGTTACGATAACTTAACTCTCAACCACTGGATTCCTCAGACCATTATTGCGGGAATAATTATCATTCCGCTGACAGCCTGTGGAGGAATAATTGATGATAATAACACTAAAGTAGAAAAATCAGTTAAGAACACAATTACTGCCAATTATGACAATGTCCTCAATTATCATAACGAAGAGGATAATAAGACTTTTGCTTCCAGTGGTTCAAGGTACACATTTGATTATGATGAGAAAACTAAAACACTGATAGTGCTTAAAGGCTCAGATGTAGACGCAGTATTCGTTGACGGAGTAAAGCAAAAAGGAGAAAAATAATCTATGATAGGTAGCAGTACAATATGCAGTATCATAATAGGATTAATAACCATAGTTCTTTTTGGCCGGATTTTTTACACTATGTACGACGACATGACCATTGTCCATTGGATTCCACAGACAATCATTGCTGGGGTTATCGTTATTTCATTAGTAGCTCGCGTAGGAATAGTTGAGTACAACGACACTAAAGTAGAAAAATCAATTGAGAACACAATTACTGCCAATTATGATAATATAACTAATTACCACAACGATGAAAATAATAAAACTTTCATTTCCAGTAATTCAAAGTACACATTCGAATATAATGAAAACACTAAAATGCTGGTAGTACTCAAAGGCTCAGGCGTAGATGCGGTATTCGTCGATGGAGTGAAGCAAAAAGGAGAAAAATAAGATGGGATTAAATTATGTAGTAATAGATATTATATTTGGAGTAATTTTAACATTTTTTGTCGGAGTAGGGTGCTATAAAGCTTATTATAATGGTACCTCTGACCATTGGATCGACCATTGGATTCCGCAAACAATTATATCTGGATTAATCATTATTTCCATATCAGTTGGTTTAGGAATAATTGATGATACTAATATGCGTATAGAAAAATCAATTAAGAACACAATTACTGCTAACTATGACGACGTTCTTAATTATCATAACGAAGATGATAATAAGACTTTTGCTTCCGGTGATTCAAGGTACACATTTGATTATGACAAAAAAACTAAGACTCTAATAGTGTTCACTGGCTCAAAAATAGATGCAGTATTCGTTGACGGAGTGAAACAGGAAACTAATAATTAAGACAAAAGGAGAAAAAATAAGATGAATTATATGACAATCGGATTATTTATAGGCTTAGGATTTGCAGTTTTTACGGCAGTTAAACTATTTTCTCAAGGTTATGAACCAGGAGCTTGCATAATCGCCTCAATTATTATTGGAATAGTATTCTGTCCACTGCTCGGACTTGTGGGTCATTGGATTGATGCTGATGAAAAAATCAATACCACAATAAAAACTACTATTAACGTTAATTATGATGATGTAGTTAATTTTCATAATGGTTATACCAACAAAAGTTTTGTGTCAAATGGTTCAAAATATACATTTGATTATGATGAGGAAACAAAAACATTAACAGTGTTCACCGATACGAGCCCAAGTGTAGATGCGGTATTCGTCGATGGAGTAAAGCAGGATAACCAAAAGACATCAGATAAGACTGACAAAAAGAAAGACTGTGTATCATATAAAACAGATGATGCAGATAAGACAGATGCAGACAAAATTAACAGCAAACCAGACATCACCAGTTCATCTTCCACCGCTTCATCCACTGCAGTCAGCTTGCAGCAGAAAATACAGGACAAGATCCAGTCCAGATACAACGATGCCGTCATAACAGGATTCGATACAATCAAGATGTCCGGAACATTCAGCTGCGATAATGTGCAGTATAATTTCCAATGGAAGGATGACATACTGGAAGTGATTAATGCTGATGATACTGACGATGTTACATATTACAAAGTTGCACAATAATTATATTAAGGCACTGCTCTTCTGCGGTGTCTCGATATAAAAATGCAAGGAGGAATCAATCATGTTAACACAATCAGAGCGCGCACAAATATTTGCGATGAGGCTGGCACAGGCGCTAGATGATGCAGAATTAACAGTATTCGACATCAGTATTTCGCCAATCTATCTAAAAGGTGAAATACTGCCACCTCTTGACGAAATTATAAGAATAGCTAAGAAACTAAGTGTAACTGCGGAATGGCTCAGTGGATTAGAGTATGTATATCAGAAAAAAGAGAACGAAAAAGAAAGTGGCGATGAACTGATGACAAAATGCAGAATAATCATAAGACAGTTTGTTGATGATATTTCTGAAACCATTAATCAATCAGATACAGATACACTTGCTGCTGATGATATTAAACTGCTTGAACTTATAATTGCCTGCAGAAACAAACTGGCAGATATACATAATAAAATCGGTGATCCGGAATGGAAAATGCCAGATTGGACATTGAGAATATAGAAAAGGAATATGCTTATGCAAAGCAACGTTGAAATTAAAAAACTGGCTACAGAAAAATTAAATAATGAGCCACTTGAGACACGATTTCGTTTCAGCGAATTCGAGCATATCAAAATGCTTGAATTCATAAATGAAAAAATCAGAAAAACAAAATTAAAACCACTGATTATTACTACAATTATATTGTCCATTATTACAATTATAGTAATGAGTATTGCCTATTTGCTGCTATCTAAGCGTTTTTGCATAATCCTCATTTCTATTTTTACAATTTTGTTTTTACTTGATATTTATCAGTTCAAAAAATTTAAGAGATTATTTAAAACTATTGATAAATCATCCAAAGAAATTGCTGACAAAATTGCACTTTTATGGGAATCAGACATTCCTGATGACAAAATACCTGTGAAGATTGAGTTTAATGATATCGTTGATGATGATTTCACAGGGCCTCGTATCAAGGTAATAATTAACGATATTTTGATCCCTGAATGCAGAATGGACGTTCAGTATCACAGCACAGAATGGATTACTATTTTTGATACACTAGACGTTGATACTAGAAAAGACATTTTCTTTTATAAGATAATTTTACATTTGCCGGAAGAATTTAAAGAAAGAACAGAAAAAATCTGAATACAAACTAACATAGGAAAGGAGAACTGGTTACATGGATATAAGAAGACCTTCAACAATTATTTTCGCTGTAATGACACTTATTGTCTCACCAATAACATTAGGCATTGTATGCTTTGTTTCTGAGGGAAATGACCTTTATATGATATATACAGCCTATATACTTATTGGCATTGCAGGAATCATTGTGCTCATCAGGGGCATTAACGACTGGAAAAGAGGAAAATATCATGACAATTGAGAAAACACTAAAAGCAGTATCAGAAAAACTTAAAGACGCACCTGTCAACACTAATTATGCCGACAGTCTTCTACTCATTAAAAATGCACTCGAAAAACAAAGAATGTGCGAGTGGACCAAGGGTAAGAATGCGCTCGGTAAATCGGCATGCGAAACTACTACTCTGCTCGGAAAAACTGTATGGATTATTATGCTTACAAATATCATCAGTCAGGGAAAACCCGTGTACCATATAAAAGAAGCTATATGTACAAAATATAGCGTTGGAATGTATGGAGAAGTCACAATATCAACAGTAACAAAGGACGAGCGGAAAACTCGGAACGAAACGCCACTGACAGCAATTGGTGATACCGTATTTTTGTCAAAAGAAGATGCAGAAATAAAATTAAAAGAAATGAGAAGATAATTAATTCCAAGACACCACTCTCCTGTGGTGTCTTTCTTATATAGAAAGCCATCCGGCAGCAGCAAATCTATCATACTTATAATGAAGAAAAGTTCATTTCATTTGGACAAAGACAGAAAAAGAAATATTATATATAAAAGAGATTTGCAGAAAAGAAAGGAAAACGCTATGAAAATACAGGATAAACTTGACTTATGGGTAAAACTTACAAATGTAGACCCTACAAAAGAACAGAAAAGCTATACCGTTAATATGTCCGGCAGACTGAGTGATTTTGACATCAAGCAGATGAATGACAAAATCAAAGAAGCTCTCAAATATGACGCAACGGGCATTTTTGCAGACGCTTATCTGTCTGAGTATTTCGAGAAGTTCATAGCAGACAAAAGCTTTTCCGTAAAAGAAATGCTTGCAAATCCTGAGACAGAGAGCTTTCTTGCTGATGCAAAAATATTGCAGGACGCTCTTATTGAAAGCGATTCGGCTAACATGATAAAGTCTGATGCTGAAAAAGCAATGAACTTTTATGGCATGTCAGCGGAAGAATTGTCTCTTTCCGATATTATCGAAATCCGGACATCTGCGGAGCGTTGCATGAACGGAAAATTAAGAACATTACAGTTTTCAAGCGGTACTCCATCCGAAAGCGGATTCAAGATGTCAAAAGACATTTATATGTACCGTGATATTGATGCCATGCTCTACTGCGCCGCTGACAATGTGCTTGACGGAGTATCTCTTGGATATATCCGTGATGAAGAAAGCCTTACTGACAGCTATTTTGCCTTTATCATCAAAAACGGCAAGAATCTATATCTGCTTACAGACAAGCCAAAGTACGAACATCCGCTTATGAGCAGCTACAGACGCAGTCGTTGTCCGGGCCGTGATATGTCGAGAAGAATCGAAAACAATATGTTTCCATACGATTCAATTGCAAATATAGACACATCCGACCTATGGGGAAGTGGGCGATATGGAACCAAGGAAACGGATAATAAAAATGCTCTTGAAATCATGGAAAATCCAAGAATAAAAATCGGCACATTTGAGAACATGGAAAAATGCGAAGCGTTCTGGACAGTCCTTATGATTTCCATGATCAAGGATAAGTTTTATAAAGAAGCACCGCAGTACGAACTCTCATACACCGGTTCAATGATACAGACGAACAAAATTGAAGCATCAGAATATGCTCTTGCTATCCGCAATACTCTGCCAGCAATGAAACTTCATGATATTGACTCAATAGATGATACTGCAGACTGCGGCTGTGAAAATGAATATACGGTACTTAACTATATTGTAGACAGATACAAAGACCGAGTGGATAAGGATCTGTTGAATGTTATAGCTGATACCGACGAATACGCTCTTATTGACAAGAAGTACACTTACAATGGTGGATTTATGAACAATGACGTCTTTCATCCAGTAAAAGCTTTCGATTTATCTGCTGCCTGCGGAACCAAGGAAGAGATTGAAGCCGACCAGAAATGGATGGCAAGATACAACTACGCAGCACAGATACAAAAGCTTGCTGAAGATGATTACGAGCAGCATAGACAGTCCGTCAGTCTTGCAATTGGGAATAAAATCATTCCAAGAATCCGCGAGATATGCAAATCTTTCGTTAAAGGAGAATTATCCGACCGCGCCCGCAAACAGACTTTTTCCATATGGTACAACGGCAGTACAGGAGCTGATTACAAATTTGGTTACAATTGGTACAGCAACAAATCAGACATGAAATGTACATTTTCAGGGAAAGCACCTTCTGTTGCACTGGTGATAGAACCAAAGAATGTTGACGAGCTTGCATTTGTCTGCGGCTGTAAAAAAGAGGAACTACCTGAACAGATACAGCACTGGGGAGAAAAAGACAGATATTGTGGAAACGAACTACTCAACAGGCTTGATCCAATGTCATTCAAAATCAGTGATCCATTCCAGAAAATGACATTTAAAATTGTCATACTGCTGTCCAAGAAAGAGTATCTCAGTATCTGTGACGAAGCAGGTGTGAAACGAGATAAGTTATGGGAACTTGAAAAACCAAACTGCTTTAAATATAACCGGTTTGAGGATAATGATACATGCTGCGGAAGAAATACATATGATCCTGAGGCAAAATGTTTCATATCGCTTAAGAAATGTAGAAAATGTAAATTTTTCAAACAGCAATAAAAAAAAGGATACGATTTTTCGTATCCTTTTTTATACGGCGATACATTCTAAGCTCATCATCTGCTGCAATTTCAGTTTTATAATATCAAAATTAATGAAATTATCACAGGTAAAATAAAACAAAAGAATATAAAAACTAGAGGCATTATACACCAGTATTTTACTACAGACTCCGGCAAAATACATTCATAATCATTTTTATTAACATATAGAATACATTTTTCATTAACCTTTGGTTTAAAACTGTGATGTGTTTCACTTTCCGTTGTAATATATTCTTTATTATCAATTGTATATTTGTACACACCATCATATTCTGTCCAACTGTGACCGGAAACATAATGATGATGTTTACAATAAGTAATACACACGGCCTCTACCTTGAAATACTCAGCATACAGCTTATGTAATTGGTAAATACCATATGTAGGAAGCACTATAAAAAGCAGCCAACCAAATCTCTCATCGAGACTATAAGCAATTACAATTATGAGAAGCAGCATATAAAACCTTTTCCCTACCATAATTCTCTCCTCTTACATCTCAATATGCATAATCTTCACATTATTTTCATGTATCAAATCCACTACATTTCCTCTCATATCTCTGACAACCGGACTCTGCGGAAAGCCTTTATTCTGCGAAGCCACTACTGCTGTCCTGCCATCAGACAATTTAACCAGCATGCCCTCTGGATATGGCATCAAACTTTGCATAAAAAAATCAACAAGTTTTCCATTAAACATAATATTTCTGTTAGCAGTTATAAAGTCAATAACTTCTCCCGGATTTATAGCGTCCTTGTAGCAGCGTCTGCTTAGCATCGCATCGTATACATCACATATGTGTATGATTTTTGAGAAAATATGCGTCTCTTTGTCAGTAAGTCCTCTCGGATAGCCGCTGCCATCATAGTTTTCATGGTGTTCAAGAATTGGCACCCTTACAAGCGGTGAAATGCTTACCATATCTTTCAGCATGTCATATCCATACTGCGGATGTTTCTTTATTTCAGTAAATTCCTCTTCTGACAGGCGCCCGGGCTTATTTAAAATATCTTCCGGTATCTTTGTCTTTCCAATGTCATGTAAAAGAGCTGCTGCAATCAGCTTGCTTACCCTCTCATATTCCATTCCGTACAGCAGGCCGAATGTTCCTGCATACATAGCTACATTTAAGCTGTGCATGTATGTTGAACTGTCATATGCCGCAAGGGAATTTATATTCATTGATATATTGTCAGCATGCTTCAGCGAAGCAAGTATTTCTCCCGACAAATATGCACACCTGTCAATGTCCATATCTTTGAGCGCGCACATCGTCTTAAGCTGTACATCCGCAGGAAGCTGATTTTTAGGATTTATGCCTTTTTGACAGTTTATCGTAAACATATACTCCTCTATACTTTTCTTCCTTAATACGCTGTACCATGAACCTGCTTACCGAAACATTCCTTGCAAGAAATATGTCACCTCTCTTATTTAAAAGCGGCTGCGCAAGTATCATGCCCGGCTGTAAATCTTTTATTTTTATATATCTCATTATTAATTGTTTTCCTTATTACTCTTTTGTTGAGAAGTTTCTTTGTAAGTATGATTTTTATTTTGCAAAATCTTCAGTGCAAAAATGTCTGTAAAAAATCATACTCATATCAGAAAAACCAGCTTTATGGGTTTTTATATAAAAATTCGATTGACACGTAAAATAATCTGAATTATTATAAAAATTGAGCAGACGCTCAAAATTACCTATTTATAAATGCGGCAAAGCATACGCCGCGAAACAAACACAATACTAAAAAATTTGCATGAAGACTCTGAAAAGTTTTGCTTTTCAGGGTCTTTTGCAGATATAGCGAACTAACTTCAATATAAATTTTCCAATTGACATATGAAAGCAAATAATATAATATAGATGTTGAGCAGAATGCTCAAATTTACCTAAGACTTTAATATTCACAAAAAGGCTCTGAAACCGTCACTCTCAGGGCTTTTTTGCATATATAAAAATTATTCTTTATTCATTAAATCGAACCAAAACTTTCCTTGTTTTCCTGTAATCAGCATAAAATCATAGGTCTTATAGATATTTTTATGAGATATAAACCAGAATCTCAATCCATCCACACCCAATTCACCATACGCATAATGCCTTTCCAGAAGTTTTTCATCCGGATCAACACCTTTTATATATTTAATATCTATAACATCTCTATCTGAATCTCCGAAGCCAAGAACAATATTTTCATTTAGCAAATCTTTTAATGCTTCTTCTGCTAAGTAATATCCATAATTGAAAAAACGATGTTCAAAATATGAAATAATACCAAAATATAATATAGTGCCGCCCAGTATAATTACTATAAGCAGTATCAAACGCGCAATTGTCGCAAAATACGCAATTGCTGCAAAAGTTACAGCAAATATAAAAAGAAACCATATCGACAAGATCAGTCCCAAGTCATCGCCATAGTTCATAATATGATAGGCCTTTTCACATGTCTTTTTCATGAGCTCACTGGATTTTTTATATTTTCTTGATTTTCTTTGAATTTTCTCGAATTGAATATCATCAATATGGACATTCAGTGTTGTATCTTCAACTCTTCTTGTGATTATCATATTTATTTCCTTTCAAACAGGCCCACACTGAAAGCATGAGCCTGTGATATTGTTATTTGAAAAGCATAAGTACAAGTGGAATGACAAAGATTGCATACACAATCATGATGGCTGAACAGGCGGCAATGCACTTAGCAAAAAACTTTCTGCAAAGTTTACCATAATCCTCAATCTTGCCTAATTCCTTAAAGTCGCCGCATGCCGTCCAGTCACCCTTATTCTCATTCCAGCTTAACCAATCCAGATGCTGCTCTTTCATCATTTCGTTAATAGCTTTTTTGTCAAATTTCTTTTTGTTATCATTAGTCTCATTTTTAATGAATGATGTGTATTTTGTGATATTGTACTCATTAAGCACTTTTTTAAGCTCAGTATCAAGGTCAGCATCATATTTATATCCGCTAAATTCATCATCAAGGTCAGGATCAGCGGTATATTTATATCCATTTGTCTCTATATCGGCAATAATGTCCCTGACTTTCTTTCTGAACTCATACCATTTAATTCCCAGCTTCTGCGCTTTTTTGTAAGCATCATTCTTTGCAATCTTCTGCACAACCTTCTTGTTTCCAAATATCGGAATGAAAATAATCGCAAGAATTGCAGCAATGTACACAATTCCAAGCAGCAGTACAAGGAACTCGGTGCCGACGGTCGTAAAATAATCAGACCATGTACTGTTGCTTCCTCCCAATGATGTTAATTTTTCAAATGCCCTTTCAAAGAGCTGTAAATATTTTTGCAGCATATATTGTTCTCCTTTTACACTTTATTTTAAATTAATAATGCCCCTGAGACGCCTGTCGTCAGCAACAAAGATTATCTTTTTGTTCATTGCTTCTGCCTTTTCCATTGCAGAATCATATGTATCACCCACTGCTGCCACAACTTCCGATGCTGGCTGGTTTATTTTACATAAGGCAATCTCGTCAGCAGCTTTTGCTCCATTGGAAACAGCATATCTGATTGTCTCATCGGTGCAGAAAGCAATGATATTCTTATTTTCATCAACTATCGGCACAGCAGGAAGCTTGTTGAGTACCACAGCGATCGCGCTGACTGTACTATGCAGCGTGTAAAACTTTCTCACAACTGACATTTCATCCTTACAGGTCTTGATGTCTCCTGATATTTTTGTTTTTACATCATCAAGAAAATCGGCCATCGCGTCTGATATGTCAATGAAGAACCCGCCATCCGGATTGTGCGACATATAATTACGCAATACCCTGCACACATACATTTTCTGCGACATCTGGTCCTCACCGTCATCTTTCATTTTATCCTCAAACCACTTGAAATTTTTATCATCGCCATATGTCTGGCGAATAAGCTGCTCACACTCCTTGAACTTCTCAAGAAATGCGGCATTGTTATCTGTTTTCTTTGCCATATTTTAATCCTCGCTTTCTGTGTACACAAGCGCATTGATATATAATCTTCCATCGCCAGTAAACACCGGAATATGATGGTCTATTATCCACGCTTTTGCTCTTTTGTTTTTGTCATACATGTAATGGACACGTCCGCCATCAGGCATAATTCCCGGCCGGTTATTCCTTACGCAACAGCTGCCCCCATACAGTATCATTTGAATATGCGGACCACTCAATGCCTTTTTCTTTAAGCATCTTGATAATTTCATCACCGTTCTTATTTAAAAGTTCATCATTTGAAAAATATGCGCATCCTGCTGCCTGTATTACATTACAGCGTCCACAACACTGTCTCCAGTGTTGAAGCATCTGGCATCAAAGTATGCTCTCTCCTTTCACTGCTTCTTCTGACTGCTCGTATTTTTGTAGTTTTTCAATCCAGTCAGCAATCTGAAGCCTATCTTCATTACTTAATTCATCAATATGCTTATTGTTATATCGAAACAGCTGGATTGCGTCTTCTTGCGTAATCATCTCCGTAAGCCCCTCCTCTTTTTATTGCCGCTCATAATATTTAACAATCATGTCAGCAGAAACATGAATATCCTCACACTCCTCACAACCATTCTCGCACGTATAATGGTCAGGAATGTCTTCTCTGCTATAATACCTTTTGCCAAGTTTCTGACATTCTGGACATTTGACAAAATACACTGCTACGCATTTTCCGTCATGTACCTGTTTTTCGCACATTTCTATGGCAGCCTGTCTTGTAATCTTGAAATATCGCTGTACTGCAGACGGAAAGACTATGTCACCTCTGCGATACATGTCCCAAAAATCTTGGTTTTGATTTTTGAACTTTTCTAATGTACTCATAATAGATTCTCCTTATAATTTTCCTCATTATAAGTATGATAGAAAGAAAGACACTTTATATCCTTCTATATAAAAACAAAGACCATTTCACACAAATGAAATGGTCTCTGTATTCTCATATTAAGGCATAGCCCTTAAAGATTTCCTCCATTCTCTATCTTTTCAGGCACGTACACTGAGAATATATAATCACTCTCATCTTCAGACAAATGCCCTTCAATCAAATAATCAAACTCGTTATATATATGAAAATTTTTCGCATCGACAAAAAGCTCGCATGACTTCTCTCTGCCATCCACTTCAAATTTGACAACAACTTTCTCTTCCGTGGCACTATATAAGCCAAGATCGTGCGAAATATCTGTCACGGCTCCTATATTCTCATCAAGCATCTTTGCAACGGCATAATCTTTCTGAATAGCAGTTTTTCCAATATGCAGACTTTCATCAGCCTTTTTTGCGAGTGCTTCAAGTCTGTCAAAGTCTTTTAATAATAATTCAATACTCATTTTATCAATCCTTTCATTTGTTCTTCGTCGATAAAAGTATGATATTTTTTACATTGGTTTTTATACAGCTATCAAATTATAATTCGATAGTTATGCTAAATGTATTGAAATACTATCAGAATATAATTTGATAGTCTGTAGCTTCCGAACTATCATAATATATTTTGATAGCGTACACAAAAAAAGAAGCCCGCGGGTTTCCACGGGCTGTGCAGATTATACATCTACCTGCTTAAGGGCTGCTTTGTCAAATGCGAGTACCAGCGCACTTGCTGATTTTTTGAAATACTCGGCAATGTCATCTCCGTATTTTTGGGAAATTTCATTAATCGCTTCACTTACTTTAAAATGCCTTGAAAAAGCTTTTGCAGCAAAATCAAGTATTTTGTCACGTTCTTTCATGTCTTCCGGAACTCCGCAGTTGTCAGAAAAATACTTTTCCGAACCATCGCGCATCCACTCTATCTTATCATTATCTGCTTTTTCTTCTTCATCTTCCCCACCTGCACTATCCTTTTCTGGTGGATTCATATATTCATGTTTTGCGGGCTTGCTTTCCTGCTTTTTCTTTGGAGCTCGCTTCTTCTTCTCAGTTCCTGCATTCATTGCCTTAAGTATATTTTCCGGAATGTTTATTCCCGATAAAAACACCGATTTATCATTAGCCTTATAGTTCATGCCAAGATAAAAATATAAGTCGGCTTCTGATTCAAGCCTAATAAATTCTATCGAAGCAGATATCCCGTTTAGTGCCATAAGCTCATCTGCAGAAAAACTTACTCCTTCCTGCAGTAAAACCATAACTTTATCAGCTGGTTTTACTGTTGTGCCTGTCAGCAGTTTAACATCGTTGCTGCTTATTTCGTCTAATTTTACATAATATGTATTTGCCATATTTTCATGTCCGGCCCATAGCCGGGCGCTCCTTTCTTAGTTCTTTCCAGTACTTCCAAATCCACCACGATCCGGTGCATTCAGCTTATCAACCCTCTTGAAATTCACAACAGGCTGCTTTTCCATAAGCCTGAACTGGCATACCCTGTCACCTTTCTCAATCGTAGTGTCTCTTGTTGCATATACAGGCATTGCCCACTCATCGTTATCGCCGCAATAGCTTGAATCAATAATACCTACAGAATTTGTCTGCAAGATGCCCCAGTTTTTGAATGTGGAGCTTCTTGGTGCAACGTGCGCCTCAAACCCGTCAGGAAGCATCATTGCAACGCCAAGAGGAATTTTTGAAGATTCTCCCGCTTTAAGCTCAACTTTCTCTGCTGCTCTCAAATCAATCCAGTCCGATTTTCCGCCTATAAGCTTAAGTTCTTTTGCTTCCGCATCAAAATATTTAATTTTGATCTCCTGGCTGTTAGGATTATACTCACTGTTATCCTCAAGTCTTGTTAACATTACCTTCTGGTTATCACTCATGTTCTTTTCCGACAGCTGTTTACGCTGTCTCTCCTTTCTGTTCTGCGTTCTGAATGCTCTGTATCATTTCAATTACATCATCATCCACATCATAAATTTTAATTTTTTTGACATTCTTCGATTTCATCGGCGGACTCTGCACCGTAGCATTACTGCAGCTTACTATGCAATCTTCACCTTTAATATCATACCTTTCAACACCAAACACTTTGTATACTTTAATCCACGAGTCATTTGTTGACAAAGCATCATAATAATTAAACTGCAGATACGGCTTCCCGTTGTTTGGACGGATTATCTTAAACTCTTCCATTCTGTACCATGCAAACAGCTTTTTTGAAACAACGTCCATAGCTATAAACGTAATTACCGGCAGCGGCATAAGATAATACCGGCCAAATATAAATATTGGGATTTCGCATGCCAATATCAGCAATGAAAGAATGGACACTGTATATGCTATAATCCTTCCAATCTGTCTTTTTGCCGGAGTAATAACGTGTGCTCCTTTTATTCTACGGCTCAATTTATCATCCTCCTATATTTTGTTTTATACACTCTACTCACCTCCATATATAGTATGTTTTTTATTTTCTAAGCATATGGCTTTCTATATAACTTTTCGCCTGCTCTGTAAGCTCTCTTCCACGCGGTGTCTTTATGATAAACTGCCTATACAACAGATAAGGTTCAATCATGTCTTCAACCGACTGCTCGTCCTCTCCCATGATATGACTCAGCGTTGACAGCCCTACAGGTTTTTTCGCTATATATAGTGCTTTTAAAAGAGTGATGTCTGCATCTGACAGCCCATTTTCATGTACTCCTGACAATTTAAAAACCGCATCCATGATATTTTTATCAATATCTTTCACTTTACCTGATACTACAAAATCCCTCAGCAGTATGCAGTATTTATTGACAAGTCTGGGAGTGCCACGGCTTACATCGGCGACCATGCCACACATCTCTTCATTTAATTTGACACCCAGCTTTTCCGATGTTTTGGATGCAATGACTGCCAGTTCGTCATCTTTGTAATATTCCAGCTTATACTGATAAATGAATCTGTCACGAAGAGGCGATGATAACATTCCCGGCCTTGTTGTTGCTCCAATCAGCGTAAACTTAGGCAGCGTAAGTTTTATCGTTTTTGCCTGTTCAGCAGAACCGATTGTGATTGAGATAAACCCATCCTCCATAGCCGAATACAGACATTCTTCCGCGATCCGGTTTATGCGGTGTATTTCGTCTATGAACACAATACAGTTTTCGGACACACTGTTCAAAAGGGATGCTACATCCGCAGGTTTTTCTATGTTACTGCCAACAGTAGTTACTATCTGGGAACACATTTCATTTGCCACAATATTTGCCAATGTTGTCTTGCCCAGTCCCGGCGGACCATATAAAAGAATATGCGGAACCGGTTCTTTTCTGTTTTTTGCAGATTGTATCGCTATATGTAGTGATTCGCAGATTTTTTCCTGGCCTATGTAACTGCTAAAGTCTGTCGGTCTCAGCGAACTTTTTTCCTTATCTTCCTGTATTTTTTCATCTATATCTGTTTTGATTTTTCGCATAGTATCCTCCTTCCGTATATAGTATGTCAGATTCATATTTCATTTATCGCTTTCCATATAAAAAAGCAGCCCTCTTTCAAAGACTGCTCTTTTTTCATTACAGCAAATTCAGCCAACGCCAATTCTTTTAACGCCAGTCATCACTACCGGAACATTATTCCAGAAATCTTCAATATCTTTGAGGCTTAAGGAATAATATCTGCCTGTAACGTTGTTGTAAAACGTTACAGATTTCTTGTTTCTTTTAACTTCCTTAAAATCTGTCTTTATGCTGTTTTCAAGCATAAATGATAACATGTTGACTTTGAGAAAGTCCTTAGCCTGAGTATCAAACCCTGGCTCTCTTTGTAACAGGAAGCCCTCAAAAGGGCCTCCATATGACTTTACTACCATAGCCTCTCCTTTCTAGGCAGATAAGTCCATAAAATCTTTCTCTGCCTCCTTGATATATTTCTTGGTGACAGACTTTACGACCTCTGGAGCCTTTGCTGCCTCGCGGTTTACCGTAACAGCCGTAACTGCATCAACATGAACACGATCCGGCACTGCCATGATCATCTCAGCAATGTCATACGCTGTGTAAGACATGCACGAGATAATCTCCTCTGAAAGACTTTCGAAGATTACCTTCTTCTTGCTTCCAGAGAACTTTTTGAAGGTTTTGTTGATACTCTCCTTCAAAATGTCCGTTACAGCAATGTAATTATTCTCCCTGTCGTCATCTGTGGCAATAACAGCAGGGGAAATGCTCATCGTCATGAGCTCGCACAACTGCTCCGGAATCTTTTTAATATTCGCAAAAAGCTCTGTATCAACTTTATCAACGAACTCGTTGATATATTCATCAACATCGACACCTTTCTTGTTGTTATGAGAGACTGAAACGGTTTCCAGTCTAACAAGATGGTTATTGATTCGCATCGTTGCCTGTGCGATAAACGAGCTTCTGCCAATATCGGATGTCTGTAACATAAGTCCTGGCATTGCCTCATGCGGAAGCTTGTAGCTTTCCGCAATTTCTTTTGCGGCATCTGGAAATTCCAGATAGATCTGCGAAAGAGCATGGTCCACAGACCAGCTTACAACATCCATGGTTCCAAGGACTGCATCCTTTGCAATCCTGTCAAGAACAGGAATAAGCAAATCAGCCTGTGGCACATATCTGTAACGAGACAGGCCGACATAATAGATCTTCTCGTCGTTATCACATGTCTTGCGAGTGATGAGTGACAGTCCGGCTTCCGCTTTCTTCTGATAAAAAACAGACGCAAGGAATGCATTCCTGTAGTAGCTGTTGTTATCAAAAGCTGCCGCTCCTGACAGATATATGCTCTGTAGGAGCGATGGCAGACCATACGAAGAAATGTGTAACAAATCCTCTGAGCCATCCTTTGCCTCAGCAATAGCGAGGAGACGTGTTGTAGTTTTATTCTCTCGCATTGCATCTTCGTCAGTATATGACGGGCTCAATCCCGAGATTGTCTGACTCGGACGCTTTAAAGCTGTCCTGCTTAAGTCTGAGATTACATACTGGCCGTTATGTTCCTTGCCAGTATAATGTATAAACGCAAGATCCTTTGCGTTTATTCGCCTACAGTGAGTAATTGCAGACATTTTTTTGACTGCCTCCTTGAATCCCTCAAGGTCTGTTCCTGATACCTCATAGGCATCTCTGTTAATTCTTTCCATAGTGGTTCCTCCATTTTTCTTTTTACTTTAGAAACAGGATGCTTATTTATTCAACCTGCTCCAATAATCTCGTTAACGTACTTCTTACTGTTACATAACCGTCAGGTATGACGGCCATCAGATTTTTAAGGGGTGTATAATTTCCCTCCTGAAAAGAAGAGACTATGAACGCTCCGTTTTCAGCTGTTAAAACCCGATTTTTACGTAACAGATTCACTGTCTTCATAAGCTCAACGCTCAGAAGATTGTTTCTCGCTGTTTTCATATTCATTTTTCTCCTTTCTTCAGCTTTATATAAGAAGTATGTTTGAATTTTTGAAAACGGATTGAGAAAAATCAAAAAAAATACTATCATTTTATATTTTGATAGCTGCGCATTGTGCTGACGCAAGAAATAAAAATCATACTTGTTAAGGAAATGTTACAAAGAAAGAAGCAGGTGATATTTTTATGATGAAAAAGAAACTGATGAGTTCGCTATCAGTCGCGGCACTTGCAGCTGTTTTATATGCAAATGCCTACGTCCCGCCAAAAGATATTCCGCAACCGGATTTCAGAGGATTTGCAAAGGCCTGTGCCGAGCAGGAGATGATTGTTTCATCCTTGCATAATGCGGATTATATAACATCAACACACCCAAATACAGGATTTCTGGATGCAAATAATGAACATGAAGTTAGTATCGAACAAAATGATACGCCAATGGTTACAGAAGCTGTATCGCCACAGGCGATTGAATGGTCAGGACCGGTACTTTATGCAAATAATTACTGTCAGGTATATGCAGACAAGGAAATGACGCAACCTTTATTTACGCTTAACTATAACGATGCCGCACAGGTATCAGGCATGGTGTCCACATCGGAAATACAGGTTACAGTAAATGACCAGACAGGATATATACCATTGTCAAGTTTTTCAGATAATGCAGAAGCTCCCGTCACAGACCTGATTCCGTTTTATCCATCATATCATGGACAGAAAACATATATGGACTACAGAAAAATTACTTCGACAGGAACTTATGAGTATAAACTTCAAAACACCGTTGCTTACACAAATGATGATGATGGGATAAGGATGATTAACGGAAGATACTGCATAGCTATAGGAACAGCTTTTGGCACAAGAATAGGCCAGTACATAGACCTTGTCCTTGAAAATGGCACGGTCATTCACTGCGTCATGGGAGATACAAAGTCTGATGCACACACTGACCCAGAACATGTATTTACCGTAGCATCAGGATGCTGTTCTGAATTTATTGTAGAAACAGAGAAGTTAAACGGAGTTGCAAGATCGGGTGATATATCAAATGCCCACCCTGAGTGGAAATCGGCCGTTTCAAAGATTATGGTTTACAACAAATTTGTAGAATAGTAAAAAAAAGACAGGTTAATCGCCTGTCTTTTCTAATATCTGTATCCGAATGAGCCAAATGGGCGCATGCTCTCTTCCACTAGCTTAATATCATCCTTCGACTTAACATTGAACATTGGAGTATTATTTTGAAAAACAACACCAATTCCTTTACGCTTAAGTTTCTCAACCATCAGCTCTTTTTCTTCTTTTTTCTCATTATATTCCCGAATTGACGGCTCTTCTTTTGTCTGTACCTTTTTCTTCATAAAAACTTTCCACCCTTCATGTATTCGTCAAATCTTACAACACCCTTATGATATTCATCGAATCTTCCATCTAAAAGCCCCAGTTCAACGCCATCATCAACATAGGCTTTTACAGAAGGATCTGTCATGTACAGTATTTTCATGCTATCCGGAACTATTATTTTTTCAAAATTTCCATCTTTTGTCTGTGGGACAAGCTTTGCCGTTGCGGAGGCTCTTCTGCTTCGTTTATACTTATTACGCTTTTTATTATAGCTTTTATACTCATCAACAAGAAACTGGTCAACCTTCTCCTGACGTACACATGCAATGCAGTTCATAAGACACCTTGCATCTTCAAGCGCATTGTGTTCGCAGACATTTGCAGCACCACAGATATACGCAAGTGAATTCAAGGATATGGGTTCATTTGTCGATACTAGATAAGACGATATTGCATCATCTATACTTTTAAACATTGAGAAAAATTCAAACGCCGCTGTCACATTGACAGCATCATTATGTTTTATATATACTTTTTTTGTCAATTCAAAAACATTTTTATCATCGCTGCCCCATGTATAGATATTTTTTACTTTATACTGACGAACCAGGTTGTTTATGTCATGACACACCTTATGAAAATCCTGACCTTCATTAACCAAAACATTGAAATCCAGCCCTGTCAGTTTTCTGAGACGGCTTGGCATAAAATCATGTTCTATTGGTTTGATAATAGAATACATGTTTGTAAGCTCTTTATTGTCAGGACTCATTATAACAATTCCAACAGAGCAGACCTCGCCATCATTAAACTCTGCGTCAAGAAACGCCATGTTGCTCCTCTGCTCTATTATCCTATTGGCCTGTCTTGAGAATTCATTATCAACACAAAACTGCTCAAACGTGTCTATATCGCTCATACTCTTATCCCTTTCATGGTATATCTTTTATATGAGTATGATATATTTTTCAGGCTTAAACAGCTTTCCATATAAATCAGATTGTCAATCTTACACTACTTTCTCATTGCAAACAGCTAGAAAGCCCGCTTCTTAATTTTCCACTCTGTATAAAATTTCGTCATTTCTTCAGGAGTGAAAACAATGTCAAAGGATTCTTCTAAAATACCTTTTGATTTCATTGACTCCACAAACTCAGGATAATCATCTTTTTGTTTGATTTTATTCCATGCTCTCGTAGCCACATCTTCCCTGTTTTCTTCATATTCCTCACGGACTTCTTTTACACGCTCTGCCTTTTTGGCATCACCCTCTATAACCTCTATCGGAGATGCATACCCACGTTCTATGCATGATACAAGCCAGCCCATATAATTAGTTATATTATCCTGCCTGTCAGCCATTTTTATTGCCGTTCTTACACATTCTTCATCATAATCGGCTTTTTTCATTAAGACATCAATATCATCAACTGTAAGCTGATTGTGTCCCAAAAACTCTTCATAAAGCTCTTTGTATGAATTATTAGTGGCACATATAGTCTGCTTATACTCGTCTGACGACTTTGATTCAAGATTCTTTCTAAGCGCCTTTGCCTGTGATGTCCATTTGACGGATGGCGTATTCTTCATTATGTCAAAACGTATTTTTTTAATCGAACGCCCCTCTCTGAGCCCTTCAAACTCAAAACATATATCAGCTTTCTCTTTTAGCTCTTTTTGTGCCGGAATTAATATTTTTTCCTTAAGCTTTTGCCAGATTGGATAAATTTTTTCTTTAGCAATTGAATCGTAAAGTTCGTCCCAGTCAACAGCATCGTTTCTTGCAATATATCTTTGCACTCCAGATTCATCAATGTTTGCAAGACCAATCATAAAACGGAACTCATTAAGCCTATACACAACCGAATACACTCCATCCGGAGCTGTCTTAATTTTATACTTATGCTCATTCAATATTTCATATATACGCTTCGCATAGCCCTTCAGCATAGTAATCAAAGCTATGTTTTCCGTGGCGTAATGCGATGTCAGATCAAATAAATGAGTCCTCAAATGCTCAGAAAATCTTATTTCGAGTACGCCAGACTCACTCGAATACGACACATCTGTAATAATTGCAAAAGCATGAAATGAACCCCCATTATTTTCGGCATCCGGAGTCTCTATAAGCATAGTATGCCCCGTAAGCAGCTTTGCTGCTGTCTTTAATTCCCTGTAAATATTCTTACCCTTATGTACAAAAGTATTAATGTCTGCCGGATACAAGCGCGCTACAAGAAAGTCTTTGTCATTTATCTTGGCAGATTCAATTCGCGTCATGGCGATATTCATAATATCGTTTTCCATATCGCTCGCTTTGAACTTTGCATTTAACAGGGCGTTTGATTTTTTTAAAATAAGATCGTCATCCGTATATACAGTCTTTCCCATTGGTCTTCTCCTTTTCTCTTATCCCGAATTGTTACACACTTGGCATATTAAATCAACCCTATTTGAAACTGTAAGTTTCATTTTGTTCCTTTTAATTGATTTTTTTTGGCAATCTAGTTTCAAACAGGGTCTTTTATTGATAAAAAACCGATTTCTATATACTTAAACTACTAAATAAAGTTTCATTTTGTTCCTTTTATCATCTTCAAAAGACACTGACTGAAACAATTTAGACACCATCAAAGAACTGCCGGACCAGCAGGCTTATTATATCAACCTTGAAAGACATTATTGCAGAACCGTTAGTTTCATTTTGTTCCCTTTATCATCCCAAAAGCCCCTGTATGAAACTATTAGTCTCATTTTGTTCTCTTTTTCTGCGATAAAAAACCCTATTTGAAACTATAAGTTTCATTTTGTTCTCTCTTTCATAAATAAAAGACACTATTTGAAACTGCTGGTTTCACTTTGTTCCTTTTATCGCATATAACTTTATCATAAAAAACGCAATATATGCCATACAATACAATGTTTTGACAAAATAAAAGACACTATTTGAAACCAGAAATGATGATATGGAGACATTTTGTCACATCAGCCAGATATTTAAGCTGACAGTCTCGTAAACACATTTTTAGGAAGCTGCCACATAAGTGCATGATTCATTTGGAGCGCTTTTTCTACTTGATAAGGTTTCATTTCGTTCCTTTTATTGACTCAAAAAGGAACAAGATGAAACTTATAGTTTCAATCAGTTCCTTTTATCGACAAACAAGCCCCTGATTGAGACCTGTAAAACCCTGATTCAGACCACTGGTGTTTCATTTTGTTCCTTTCAACACATCAAAAAGGGAGTTTGAAGTATCTTTTCATTCCTTTGTAGTTTCAAATCATTCCTTTTATTTTATAAAAAACCTGATATTACAAGGGTTTTAAGCGACTCTAAATAAACAAACAATTTTGTTGTTGTCCACAATTAAATTTATATATAGATGTATATGATAAAAGGAACAAAATGAAACTCGGTTATGTTTTTACAAGATTGTTAACTTTAATAAAGGATAGGTTAACAATCTTGTATTATGACAAAATATAAGCCAAAACAACAAATATGAGCCTTTTATGCATTCTCTACTTATATAGAAGCCAATTTCTGAAATTCAAATCTGACATACTCTTATCACATAACAAAAACAAAAAGTTCACATGAATGTGTCAATTGGGACGAAATAAAAAACATACTCTTTTTAGACAACAAAAAAAGGGCATTCCGCCCTTTTTACAATATCCTGCTTCCAACGGGATATTAGTTTCAGAATAATACTGATGCCAAACCACCCATTTGTCTTTGTATTCTTCTGAAGACACCATAGAGTAGGCCTAACGCCATCTCACTAAGCGATTTATATCGCCGGTGCACCAGATCGTGCACCTCGCTGCCAAAACACTGGTCAGCTCCAAACAGCTTAATACACATATCCGCCGCCATTCGTCGGAAAAGTCACTAGAACTCGTATATACGTATACCACCGCTCTGAAACGAGTTTAGCATTTTGTGTATTAAATGTCAACACATTTTTAAAATTTATTAAAAAAGAGGTACATATGAGTAAATTTACAGAAACAACACAGCTAAATGAAAAATTTTATACACAATACTACAATGATAACGATACACTTAGTGTATCAAGAGCGTGTTTTGCAAAAGATTATTTTAAAAATTGGATGAGACCAGCGAGGACTATTAACAACATGCCTGTTTATCATGATGAAGACATGTTTTTTTCAATCAATCCAATGAAAAGGGGAGCTACAAATAGAAATCAGAAGAATGTAGACTCATTAAACTGGTGTTTTGCAGACCTTGATGTATTTCATAAAAACTCTAAATTTGCAAAAATGTCAGCAGAGGAAGTCTATGCGTATATAAAAATGATGTTTTATGACGAAATCCCAAATCCTACTGTTGTGATCTTTTCAGGACGAGGCTTCTACTTGTTATGGAAGCTTGTATCAGGCCGTAACACAGATGCGAAAAATAAAGTTTCTATAAATGCAGCTAAAAGATGGAAAAGAATCAACAAAAATCTTAATAATAAGCTTAAAGATTTTTATGCCGACGAAGGAATCGCGGGTGATACAGCAAGAATTCTACGTGTCCCGGGCTCATTCAACACAAAATGCAAGATGCAGGTTAACGTGATATATTCAAATCCTGACTTTTCTTACACGCTTGATGAAATTGATATTTTTATGCGTGGCAGAAAAGACGCGTCTGACAGGCAGTTTCAGCTTATTGATAATATGCAGGATTTTTTTGGTGATAATACACCTGTTACATATAAAAGAGAAATTGAAAAGTACATAAAAAATAATTACATAAAATACAGACATGCAAAATATGGCAAGGCAAGCGAAAAGCAGCTTGAATTTTGCAGGGATTTGGCAAAACAGAATAGCATTCCACTGCCTAAGAATACAAAATACTATCACGAAGCTGATAAGTTTATACGCAAATACTATACACCAGACAAGTCTAATGAAGGCAACGAAAGCCAGCAGGCAACATTTTTTTATGACAGTGCATTGGAAAATGACGGTGCTGAGTATTTAACTGAAAATATAAACGATCCGTATTTTAAAATGTACAAAAAACGAGCTGCATTAATCAAACAGCATGTATACAATGAACCGGAACAGACGGGACATAGAGAGATTATCCTTTTTGTGTACCGTTATTACGCATGTCTTCTTTTCGGAAATGAAAAAGCTTTAGAAATGACAATGTCATTAAACAGTCATTTTTCAGAGCCATTAAGTGCAAGAGAGACAGAAAAAGCAACTAAATCTGCCAAGAAATATGCAGATAAAAACGGATATAAGATGACAACAGCTGTATTCTGTGCAAAAACGGGCATCAGTGAAGATGAATACGACAGTTTTAATACACATAAAAAGGCTGTTGAAAAAAAAACAAAACGGGAGATAAATAGGGCATATTATGAGAAAAAATTAAATGAGCAGGGAAAAGCAAAGAAAAAAGATGAGGTCAATGCAAGACGTGCAATGGTCAACCACTATTATCATGCAGGAAAGTCCGCTAAGGAAATTGCTGTTATACTTAAAGTCGGCATATCTACAATCAGACGTGACATCAAAGCAAATGAATCATCAAAAATAAGGGCAAAGACAAGAGATGCTATTGTGTCAAATGCCCTCTATCTTCGCAAAAAAATAGTGGATGGCATAATAAAGTCCAATAAATTCAGGGCTTTAGGAGCTATTCATCGTTTTAAATGCGTCTGCTCCAAAAATTCAGACCATAAAGTATTATATGTGCTATGCACATCGCGCAAGCGAATATCCAAGATGCATGCAGCTAGGACAAGACGTGATTTGACAGGGTTAGTACCAGTCCCCTGTGGCTGATGACAGGCGGAACGCTGTGATTTAAAACAAAAATCATACTCATAGAAAACCATGGAATAATCCATGAAAATTTTGTGAGGAGGATACTTAGTGAACATTATAAAGAGAAATGGGCTCGAGGAGGGGTTCAACAGTTCTAAGATTATAGCTGCAGTCTCAAAAGCTAACGATACCGTTCCGGATGATGTAAAGCTGACGAGGCATCAGATGGATGTCATTGCGGATCGCGTAGAACTGAGATGCCAGAATATGCCTGATGTTCCAACGATAGAGGAAATACAGGATTTTGTCGAGATGGGAATAATGCAGTGTGCAGCATATGAGGTAGCGCAGCATTATATGGCCTATCGTTACGAGCACAAAAAGCTTAGGCAGTTAACCAACATGGACAGTAATGTCTTATCTTTAACGGAAAACAATAACCTTGGCAAGTGCAGGCAAAAGGAATTCTCAGATAAGGTTGCTTATGATATTGCGTGGAGACATCTTTTACCGGGATTCATATCAGAAGCTCAGGAAGATGGACTGCTTTACTTTCATGGAGCCAGCCATTTCGCAGAGAGCATGATATGCGACAGTTATATAGATTTAGGCAAAGTCTTTAATAAGGGCTGCTTCATATCAGGCGGCATTCAGAAACCTGACAATTTCGTTGATGCATGCAGGGTGACAGCCTATGTTATTGTACATGCATTTGACATCCAGTATGGAAACCTTGCTTTCTCAATAGCTCCATTGGCAGCATTTTTGAGGGCTCAGGGCAATGAGGCAGGCAAAGACAGTGAAGCATTACAGAAAGAACTCTCATTTGGCGTTAGACTCTTAAGAGACATTATAAACATTGAAACAAATGAGAAAGGGCATAAAATATCTACAGTGATTAACCTGAATGATGCAGATGAAGAGAATGACAGGCAAAGCTTTATTATGATGACAGAAGAGTTTCTAAATCAGGAAGCTGCAGATAAACAGAAAAATATGTCTTATATTCCAAACAGGTATATTTATATATTAACGGATGACAACAACACAAATGGCTCCAATTACTGGCATTTAACAGAAACCGTAATGAATATCACCAATATACACCCATTTATAGACCTCATTTCAGAGAAACAGATAGCGAACAGTCAAACCCATAAGGGATGGTTTTCACAGGGAAAAGCAACTATTAATCTTGTAGATGTGGCATTATCAGCTGGCGGAGACACAAAGAAATTTTGGGATATACTCGATAAAAGACTTACAACATGTCATCTAGCTCTTAAAACGTGGCATGACAGACTTTTAGGGGTGTCATCGAACTCGTCTTCAATAATGTGGCAGAACGGCGGACTAGATGTTTTGGATTGTGACAAACTCATTGATAACGCTCTATGTGACAGTGGCCACTCTTCTCTTCTTCTTGGAATTGCCGGTATGAATGAGACATGCATGGTGATTCGAAAAGAAGGGTGCAACGGTGAAAAAGGAATGAAGTTCGCAGTGAAAATAATCAAGCATATTAATGACAGGCTTGAAGAGTGGACCATATCTGATAATATAGGCTACAAAATTGCAGAAACTTATGATTGTGATACAGTTACAGCTTTTACTGAGGCCTTAAAAGTGAGATTTGGAGAAGTTCCCGGAATAACCGACAAAGGATATATAACAGGAGGTGTCAGAGGGGCGGCGGCTAATGATGATGATGTGTCGGAGGCTCTAGCAAGATGCAAACTCATTCAGGAACAGATACCGGTATATAGTATGTATCAATTGGACTCAGAAGTCCTTTGTAACGGCGATAACTCTAACGCTATTATAAAGGAGATATATGATATGGGGATATCTGTTACGTTTGATAATAAAGCCGATAAATGCACAGACTGCGGATATGAAGGCAGAATGAACATTGTTACAGACAAAAAAACAGGTATTTTGGGATGGATATGTCCAGAATGTGGCAACACAGACACAAACAGAATGATAATACAGCGAAAGCGTGCGAGCTTTACTGAGCAGGGACAGACGTTAAGTCAATGCGCGCTTGCAGAGCTTAGAGAAAATAGCAATTAACAGATGTCAGGGCACCCGAGTTGGGTGCTCTTTTTTTTGTAAATTGCCAGATATATGGAATGACTTACATGGAAAGCCATTCATTTAGAATAAAAAAATCATTCTTATAATAGATAGACTGATAAAAGGAGAAAAGAAGAAAAAGTGAATAGTGTAAAACAGAATGGAGGAAACAGAATGGAGAAAAAAGATTTGGAAAAATTCTTTTGCGGTAACATGAAGGTAAACAGTCTTCAGGACGTGAATGAATGGTTTATCCGGTCAAGAAATGATGATTTTCGGATTGATGGGCTGGATGAGACTGTTGAGCTGCTTAACAGTTTAAGCAAAGACACTCCTATCCATATTATAGGCGATTATGATGTGGATGGCATCATGAGTACACTTGAACTCGTGACAATGGCCAAAGAAGCAGGTTTTACTGACGTTTCATACCGCATACCAAAGAGGTTTTCAGAGGGATATGGTATGAACAACCGCATGATTGAGGAAATCAACAATGGTGTCATTATCACCTGCGATAATGGAATTGCGGCCATTGAACAGGTGAAACGCGCAAAGGAGAAAGGTCTGACAGTTATTGTCACTGACCACCATCTTGCATATGTGAACAGTGATGGAAAGGTCCAGTATCCTGAAGCTGATATAATCATTGATCCTAATGCAATCCCGGGATCCGCTGATTTTAACGGCTACTGTGGTGCGGGCATTGCGTACAAGCTGTGCCAGAGAATGTTCAAAAACGACAAAAAAATTCTTGGCAAATATCAGGTTATGGCCGCGGTTGCGACAATCTGTGATGTCATGGATCTTGTCGAGGAGAACTACGTGATAGTGAAGGATGGGCTTAAAAAGCTTATATATCCTTACTACTGCACTACTGGCATGTATGCACTTGCAGAGATAATGGGACTGCTTGAAAACTGCAGTGCTGACGGCATAGGTTACAAGCTTGGCCCTGCACTTAATGCGCTCTCCCGCCTTCATGATGATGGTGGAATGCTCGCAGTTAAGTACATGAGCTTTAACGGCCCATATCCACAGGCAATGAAGACAGCTTCGTGGATCGAGGGCAACAACAATAAGAGGAAAGAGCTTTCCCGAAAAGGTGTTGAGGATGCAATGAAAATCATTGCGGATGAACATCTTGCAGACAAGTATCCTATTACCATTTACATCCCAGGACTTTTGGAGGGTATTATAGGTATTGTCGCAGGCAGGATATGTGAAGACTTCAACGTTCCTGTTGTTGTCTTTACAGACATAGAAGGTGGCTTTCTCAAAGGCTCAGGACGAGCTCCAGAAGGATATAAGCTGAAAGCTAATCTGGATAAGGTTAGCGAGTATATCTACCGCTATGGAGGACATGACGGGGCAGCTGGTCTTACCATCGAAGCAGACAAACTTGATGATTTCAGGGAAAAACTGATTGAAAGGTCAGATTTCTTTGATTCAGCAAAGGCTGCTGAAAGTGTAGACTTCGAGATTGAAGCTTCACTGGTTAAGACATATGTGGAGGAACAGAACAAATATGAACCATTTGGCAAGGGGAACCCTAAGCCGGTGTTTCGTATTAAAAACGTTGTAGCTCTTCCACAGACAGATGGCTTTATAAGATTCATGGGAGGCAAGAAAGATATTGTTAAGATTGTCTGCAAGGGATTTGAAGCCATATCCTTTAATCAGGCTGAATTCTTCAAGAAAAACAAGGATTTTAACCGCCTTGAAATGGTTGGAACCCTTGGAGAGAATAAATTCAACGGCAAGGTTACACCGCAGGTTGATTTTGTCTCACAGGAAGTCTGGGAGGAAGACGAAATTCGTACATCACTTGCTGAGGCTCTAAGGGCCAAGGCCAAGGAACTCAGCGCATAAAAGAAGAGAGGTTACGGGGCCTCTCTTTTTTTGGTGCGTCATTCGCAGTATTTATTTATTATGTGTTCAATAAAAGCGGTCATTGTCATGCCATATTTTTTAGGATAAATTTCAAGAACGGCCTTGCATTCAGGATACAGAGTGAATCCCTTTTTAACCTTGTTATTGTCGTAAATATAGCGGTTTTTAAGGTTTTTCTTGATAATATCTGTTGTTATCATACTGCTGTATCTGTCATAGAAATGTTTCTCTTCCATTATTATTGTATTCATAAACTCTTTGATAGAGCTGTCGTGTATGAAAATGTTATATTCCAATTTATCAACTAGATCCTGACTGAGGCGGCAGTTCCAGAACATGCTGCCTGATTCACTGCTTGTGTAAGGCTCATCTGGGTATGGTGCTTTATCATACGATACAGTTTTGTTAGATTCAAGTTCTTCTGTATAAGATTCTTCTGAAATGACAGGTGAAGATTCTGTTGTTGCAGAAATATCAACAGCTTCTATTGTGTCATTTTTGATGATTTCAGACTGTTTTTTCTTTTCTGCTACATCAACAGCCTTGTCTTTGACAATATCTGATGTATCTTCTTCTTTTTTATCTGCAGTTTCATAAGGTGCTTTAATATCTTCAAGTATACCGTTGTCAGGGACATTCTTAAGCTCTTCACGGATATTCTTAATATCAGTGTCACTTGTTTTTTTTGCTTTGAGTTTTTTACTGAAATTAGATGACATTATTTATTCGCCTCCTTAAGTCTTTTAACAAGCTCTTTTCCATAGCGGGCATAATCATCAGCCACATTTGAATCTGGTGCATACTCTGTCAGAAACTGATTGAACTCTATAGCCTCTTTTACGATGGTCGATTCCCTTATTATTGAATTAAACACGCTGGTTCCAAGGACTTCAGCCAATGCCTGAAGTCTTTCTTTACTGTTTCTTATTATGTTAGTGTTCAGTTTTGCCTGCGTAATTAAGATGCCAATTACCTTTGTCTTGAAGCTGTTTATGATGTTCTGGCAGCTGTCTAAGTCCTTTGCCATCTGTAAAAGTCCCTGATATGAGTTTTTGCCAGGTTCGGCTAATGCAACAATATAATCTGAAGCAACCATCGCCATTGTCATGAGCTGTCCTCCCTCTGGACCAACATCTATCAGAATGTAGTCGTATACTTCATATGTTTTTATTTCATCTACAATTTTCTTTAGCTTATATATATCTTCTGGAGAAATGAAATACTGTGAAAGGATTTTTCTGTGGCCCGGTATTATATCAATGTTTTTTCTGACCTCATATATGCAGTCTGATAGCTCTTCCGTCTCCATGAAAAGGTCATAAATTGTGTTTTTCCATTCTGTTTCTTCGGGTTCAAGATTTGTTGTGAGATTGCGCTGTCCATCAAGATCTATCAGCAGCACAGTATTTGATTTAGATAAAAGATAGGCAGTTTCCTGAGCTGTTGTTGTCTTTCCGGCACCGCCTTTTTGATTTGCAAACATCAATACATTCATTTTTATGTCCTCGTTTCGTTATATTAATTCATTTTGTTCGTTCTGTTTGTTTTTTATATTGTGTTTAATACATTGTATCAGATTATTTTTTATATGTCTATTGTGTATTTTATTTTTCTAATCCATTTTGTGTATTTTATAGAAACTGTAAATACTGTTTAATTTATATACCATTTTGAATTTATTTTCTATATTGGTTTTAATAAGCATAATGAATTTATAGAGTATATATGTTTTGCTAGATAAACCAAATTCATTAACTTCGTTAAATATATCAAACATATCAATTCTGTTATATAAATAAGGATATTTGAGCATATATATAATTCTATATTATTAGACTATATTTGAACAATTAAATACACAATATATATAAATGAAATAAAATATGTGTATCTAATTATATACGCATATTATATAAAATATATTTACACAATAGATACTAAAGAATGTATGTATAATATAAATATAACGATGGAAACATGCTATATAAAATTAGTTCGTATAATTATGTGAAATAATCATGATAGCACAATTTGCTTAACATATGCATTTAGAATAACGAGAATAATATGAATAATTATATAAAATAATTAAATTGTGCAGATTAAGACAATAATACAATATATATAAATTGGACAATATAGATAAAATGGACAACATGGACAATGCACTTGCACCAATCATCTTCTACCATTAAGTATAGCAGATATTGTCAGATCGTGCAAATTTGATAGAAACAAAAATCATACTATAGCTGCATTACAGGAAAGGAGAATATTGAATTGAAGATAAATAAGGCAAAAAGAGTACTGTCAGGGCTTTTGGTGTCGGTGATTGGTATGTCTATGCTTACAGGCTGCGCGGGACTGGAAGAAAAAACAACGGAAAAAGAAGAACAGACATTTGACATAAAGAAGGTGGTCAAAGGACTGGATGACGGAGGATATTATGTTGTTCATAATAATGTTCCGAAAAAGATATATTTCGGAAATGCAACATATGATGAAGGAAGCACAACAACAAGCGTAGACCCTGATGCGGAGACCGACCGTGCAATGTGGTATACGGAGGACTATAAAAAGATACCAACCATGTATGATGGAGATGTGCTCATATATTACTCGACAGAGGAACTTGCAGAAGAATTTAATTTTGAAAGATATGAAGACCTTGGGAAAACGGTTGGTGTGTCTGGATTAAAAAAGACAAAATCCGGAAGATATAAATTTGAGGTAAGCGAAGATTCTAAGTTTGTTTATCCGAATCATGACACATCAAAGCTGCTTAATTTCTCTCAGGACAGTGTCATTTTAGACGAAATTGGTGGACAGCCTATAAGAGAAGATAATATTTCGAGATGTGGTTCAATATATGGACTTCCTGCAGACAAGACCTTTAAATGCAAAGTGTACGGCGGAACAGAAGTTACTAATATGAATTTTAAATCTGATGTAAGAGCATTTGCTTCATATCAAGATTATGTCTCAAATGATTACACGTTTTTGTCAACAAACATAATCAAGGTAAACATACCAGAGTGGTTTAACACCGGGTATTACTGTTTGGACGGAGAAGGAATGTTTAGATATGTAATTGGTGATAAATATGATAAAAAGACAGATTTTAATGTGTTGAATAACAATCCAGAGGAAAACGAAAATGACGAGAATTCCGGAGAACAGAAAAATGAGGCATTTTTCATTGCAAGCAATGAGCTTGGAAACAAAACCTTAACGGTAACTCTTGGCGCAGCACCAGAGGGAACAACACCAACTACAGCAACAATGACAGTTACCGATCCTAATGGAAAGGAATTTACTGCGACAGAAGGAGCTGAGGGAAGTATTGTACTTAATTATGACGCTTCAGCAGTCGGAGAATATACAGTTACCATTACAAATCTTGGAGGCAGAACATATACGCTGACTAACGGTGCCAATAATACAGATGCACAATGATCTGATGATATAGACAATGCTAACTTAATAATAAAGGCGGCTCATCTCATGACTAAAGTCACAAGTTTTAGCCGCCAGTTAATAAAAAGGCTGTCGAAAGACAGCCTTTTTTTGTGAAAAATATGCAAATTATAGAAAGATAAGGATTTGCCCATAAGTGACTCATTCTTGTGGTTATGATTATGAGAGCTCACGCAGGGTTTGTCAGAGGTGTTTTATGGATATAACAAAACCAACAAATAAAAAACCTGTAAAGGTGTATATAATAAATGATATTGATTCACTTGAGGATTTTGAAAAAAGCACTGCGCAATTTGATAATTCTAAGGAAAGAGTGGAATTTGAATTGATGACTTTTGCAAAAGGCAATACATACAGACAGATTGCGTCAATCATCCCAGACCGAAGTATTGATAATAACGCAAAATATGTATGTATAATGTCGCTTCATAATTCGATGAATGGAAGAAGGGCATTATGTCAGGCAGCTGAATTGTATTTTAAAAATGAAAATAAAAAAAATCCGTGTGATATTCTCTCAATTGCTTCAACTATCGAAGGCGATTATATTATGCTGAAGGCAGTTCTCAGATATTACAGGGAGGTTCCTGACATTAAGGAGTTCTATAATCAGTTAAATGAAAACATAAAGAAAGATTATGAGACAGGGCCGACAACGGGAAATCTTGTAGTACCAGATGAAATTGCGAATGTCAAATATTCGGAAGAGGAAATATATAAGCATGAAGCAGATTTGAGATATCAGAAGGTGTATTTAGACGAATGTTCAAAGGAAAGACCGTTTCTTAACAGTATTGACACTTATGTTAGAGATAAGCTGTATGACCCTGCGGATGACATTCCTCTTATTTATGACTTAAAGTCTAAAGATATGCAGACATGTACCATTACTCCATATGATGAGTTTATAAAAATATTTGCTGAAATTATGAGTAATTATGTAACAGGCACTGAGTATAACGAATACACCGGAGTTCTATTAGGAAATATTCAAAAAGAACTTTTTATGTCAAGTGTGGAAGAATACATAAACACAAATTATGTAAGAAAGCACAGACTTCCTAAAGAAGATGTATCAACAATGCTCAAACGTATTGAAAAGGCTCTTTTTGAAATGTATGTGGTTCAGGATCTTATTGACGATCCAAAGGTAACAGATATCAAGATAACGGCTCCGGATTCAATCAGAGCCAGAATTCACGGAAAAGCATACCTTTCTAATATTACGTTTGTGGATGTAAATGATTATATGAGATTTATGGGCAGTGTCATTCTTAAAAATGGTATTGACACGAGCCTTCCAACACAGGTCGTGACCGATGAACATGATGAAAATTATATTCTTCGAGTCTCGTATACATCTGCGTATATTAATTCATCCGGCTTGCCAAGCCTGCATATAAGAAAAGTTGCAAGACATAAAATGCTTGGTAATGATTTGATTAAAGCCGGGATGATGGATGAAAAAATAAGGGACTATCTTCTTGATTGTGGCAAAAACAGTCGTGGCGTTGTGTTTGCTGGACCGCCGGGAAGCGGAAAGACAGTCGCTCTTAACTGGTTTATAGAAGAAGCATATGAGCAGTCTGCTGAAATTCTGGTAATACAGGAAAGTGATGAGCTTTTTACATACAAAAAAGGTGTTATGTTTGAGCATGTTGTCACTAATCCTTCACAGAAGAAGAATGAACAGGCCGTGACGCTTGAAAAGCTTGGACAGATGGCGCTGGTTGCAGGTGTAAATGTTTTTGTAATTGGTGAAGCAAAAGGTGCTGAAATATGTTCTGCTATTACCCTCTCCAACTCAGGATGCCGCACAGCAATTACGGTACACAGCCCTTCATCAACAGAAACTATCAATAAAATGGCAGATCTTGCAATGCGAGGCTGGGCAAGGGATATGGATCAAGCTAAACGCATGCTTAAATCTTTTGAAACGATTGTGTATCTTCAGGATTTTAAGGTGCAGGAAATTTCACGAATCATAGGATATGACGAGGAAAAACATGACATGATTTATCAGTATATATATCGAAGAGATGCAGAAAAAAGTGTAGATGCAGATGCCTAGCAAATGCATACAGACAGTCCTGTTTCAGACAGGACTGTTTTTTTATCATGGTGCGTCAATAGGTAAACAAAAATCATACTTATGCCAAAGGAGGCTAAGAGATGATATACGTAATGAGCGATATTCACGGTCAGGCAGGCGCATTCTATAAGATGCTAAAAAAGATATGCTTTTCAGACAATGACCAGATGTATGTACTAGGCGACGTTATAGACCGCGGGCCTGATGGGATAGAAATAATAAAGTATGTAATGTCAAAGCCAAACATTACGCTATTAATAGGAAATCACGAACATATGATGTTGGATGCGTTAAGGACAGGACTAAGCCATGATTATGACCTGTGGTTTTATAACGGAGGAATGATGACACTGGATAGCTTTAATGAGCTGGGCAGTGCAGAAAAGGATAAAATGCTTGAATATCTTAAAAATTGTCCTGTTGTAATTCCTGATGTAAAGGTTAACAATAGAAAATTTTACCTGACGCATGCCGGATGGCTAAATAGAAAAAGCATCCTGCTGTACAAGGATGCATTTGTTTTTGATATTGAAGACGCTACATGGGACAGAGATTTTGCAAATTGTCCACATAAAGAAAAGGGTTTTGAAGGATACCGAATTATTTTTGGACACACTCCGACTCCGAGGCTTTATTATGGACGAATCAATAAAAAAGATATTCCGCTTATATCGTATTGCAAAAAAGCCATAGCAATTGACTGCGGCATGGGCACTCCAAAATATGGACAGCTTGGATGTCTGAGGTTAGATGATTTAAGAGAATTTTATATCAGGGAGGAATTAAGGATATGAGACTATCAGTACATAGCGAAAGGCAGAAAGGAAGCGCCAATCATGCAGACCGCCAGTTTGATTATATAAAATATGCACCGCATATTGATCCGACAAAGGTAAAAGACAATATTTATATAGGCAAGGAAGATGATAACATCTCATTCAGAGAACAGGAGTATGAATATTATAAAAAGAATTTTTCAAAGGCGGTAGAGGCACAGAACAGGCGAAATGAAAATTTCAGACACGGAGAAAGAAACAGGACGATGGAAGATGTTTACCAAAGCAGGATAACCCGTCCGGAAGAAATTATCATACAGATAGGAAATAAGCATGATAAATATACGGACGCAAAGACCTTCGAGAGCATTATAAGGGATTATATCAAAAAGTTTGAAAACATTTATGGTAAAAACTGTCATATACTTGACGCGGCCATTCATATGGAAGAGACCAACATTCATGCTCATATCAGAAGAGTCTGGTTTGTTGAAACTGATGAAGGTAAAAAAATCAATCAGACACAGGCACTCGCGGAACTTGGATATGAAAGACCGGATCTTGACAGCCCAGAAGACAGGTTTAACAATGCAAAAATTCCATTTTCAGCGGTTGAGAGACGTCTCGTCTCAAATATATGCAGGCAGCATGGAGTCGAGCTTGAGAAGACAAGACATGGAAATTCATGCCGCTCTCTTAAGATAAATGATTTTAAGCGAAAAAAAATGGAAGAAGACATTGAGCGTATGTCAAAAGAAATCAAAGAAAAAATGGACCAGATGGATTTAATCGACAGAGTCCACAGCATGGTGCAGTCTCACGACGAAGATGGAATCGAAGATGTGTTTGCGACTGCGGCCCGTAACGTACAGAAGATAGATGAGCTTGACGACAAAAACAAAGAGCTTGATAAAAAGAACAAGGAGCTCGAAGCCAGATGCAGGGAGCTTGAAAGCCAGATCCCGGATTTAAGTGAAATCAACAGACAGCTCACAGAAAAGCTTGATGAGGAAAGAAAAAAGAGAAAGCACATAGATGACATGATAAGGAAATATGACTATCTCGAAGAGGCATATGAGAGAGCTGAAGCTGAAGAACGGGATGAGGAAGAACAGCTTGAACGTGAGCAGGCTGAAAAGAAGGCTTCTGAGGATAGCGCAAAGAGACGGAAACTCATTAATGATACTATTGAAGAAATTTTGAATTAAGACAAAAAAGGTCAGCCGGAAATGGCTGGCTTTTTTTATTGGAAGTTAATGAGAAAGATAACATTTTGCGACAGGTCGTACTACGTTTATGTATTGTCGCAAAAATAAATATTAATCCACGACGTCACGACTTTGTATCCGGCGACCTCCACAACAAAAAACATCAATCAAAGCCTAGTGCAGGCCACTCAGTTGTCACTGGCTAGTACGCCCCATTATTTCATCGTCCTTCCGGCTTTCTCTCCTAAATTCAGCCAAAATCTGCCGGTGTAAACCATTCGCCCAATTTCAGCCAGCCGCCCATCCAGAGTTTTACACAGCATAACGCCCAAAATACCCGTAATCAGAGGATATAGACGTATATTATTGCAGGCACACGCGTCCAAAGTGCCACACGCCACCAACGGTATCTCCGCGCACTTCCGACTCAATTCGCGTCATATCGCCGCTTCTTCACATATAAAAGCAAGCCACTCACCCCGCATCAGCGTATAAAACACTACAGTTTCCTACAGTTCCTACAGTTGTTTCCTACAGTTCCTACAGTTTAGCATATAGCCCGCAAGCCCAGTGTTTATAAGGCTTCCTACAGTTTCTGCACTTCATCACCACCTGTAATCCCCACTGCTGCTCACCACGCTTCTTCCGTTCACTCCCACACTTCCTCGGCTGCGCTCTCCCGCTTTCTGCTATCGCAGAGACCAGAATGCTCGATAATCGCCTTAGTATACACAAGATAATAGGAGAGCAGTACAGAAAGTGTATAGATTAATATACACAACTTCGCAACCACCGCCGCAAGCCTGCTGCCGTCATATAGAAAACGTGTATAGCTTATATACACAATATCGCCGTAAATAGAATAAATGTGTATAGCTAGTATACACAATCTAACCGCTATGTAACCAATACGCCGTATGTAAGCCCGCATCCGCTCATTAAAAGTGTGTATAGCTTATATACACAATCAAAATCAGGCACTTTAAAAACGTGTATAGCTGTTATACACAACTTAAACCCACCGCATGTAAATGTGTATGCCTTAATATACACAATCGCGTACAGACGCCCTTACGCGCCCCATATAGGCCGTATATGTATAACATTATATACACAGTCATTATAAGCGTGTATAGCTTAATATACACAATATGTACGCGCCAAGCCTGCCGTTCTCGGAAAATTCCCTTGTTCTTCCGCGCATCCTCTCTGAAACTCGTATAGCATTATATACACAATGAAAACAAAAAGCGTATAACTTAATATACACAAATGAAACATATATCCCGATATTATGCCTAAACAGCAGCCTAATGTGTATAGCTTATGTACACAATCAGATGTGTATAGCAGAATGTGTATATGCCAGCCGCTTCTTCCTCCTGGATTCCTCGCCGGTATAGCTCTGGTTTTCTATAAATGGTGGGAATATAGCAATGTGTATAGCATAATATACACAAGCGTTTTCGTAAGCCGCAGGCGCAGTCTTGCCGTTCTCTCCGTTTTCTCATAGGTATATCTTTATATACACATTTTTTCATTGTGTACTCTTATATATACACAAGGTCTCAGCACATACCTCCATGCCTCTTATATCGCCCGGATCTATTCTGATGTTCTTCATCGCTTCTCAGGTCATCCTCATTGCCCTTCATCCGAAAAATAAAAATATTACATACTAAAAGTAAGAAATACTGTATAAGAAAAACAGGAGAGGAACGGCTGATGACACCGGCTGTTTCCTATTTGACATAAAAAAAGGACACGTACCGACGTAATGCTCGTCGCGCGTGTCTTTTTCTTTTTGCGTTCTTCTTAATACTTATTGATTTTTCCGGCTTTCATGTATGCGATGGCGTTTTTTATGCCCTCAGAGCCCCAGATTTCACGAAGGGTACACTCCTGTTCACTTTCCTTTACCTTTTTCATAAACTGCTTAGGAGTGTTTTTGTAAATCATGATGAATCCTATGTTTAAAAAGATAAATGAACCAGCGAATATCAGCAGGCAGAATACACCGACCGGCATGCCGCAGAGTGGAGCTTTCATGGTGAAACTGTCAATCAGGTATCCGCTTTTTATGGCTTCCCATGTATATTTAAGGGAAGGACCGAAATGTTTGTCCTGGTTAATGTCGTATCCGACGTAGCCTGGGGCATATATGATCAGATAATAAAATAAAGATACGAGCACGGGTATGATTTTGGACATCAAAACGGCGGTAAAAGCAAGATACAGGTTTGCAGCCTTTAAAAGCGACATAAGTATACAGTATGGCAATTTTAATATATAAAAAAACACTGCAAATATAAATCTAATAGTTCCTAATACATAATGTAGTACCATAATTCGTTCCTCCTTCCGGGCTTTCTATATAAGTTCACTTGTGCGCCCGGTTAATCCTTTCCCTGTTAATCCATATAATAATGCAGGCTGATGCTGCATCTGGTTTCATATTGTTTTCCTTTTCTACATATAGTATGACAGATTTGAAAACCGCGAATGGCTTTCCATATAAGAATTTCGCACAATATGTATACAGGCATTGTACCACAAAATGAAAGACATGTCCAAGTGCCGGATGCAGACAAAAAATAAAACATACTCATTGTGGAAAAGCGAGGATAAAGGAGAAAAAGCAATGGATTATATTCTAATGCACGAGGATGCAGAGGCTGCATATATAAAAGACGGCGCAGTGCTCGCTGAGGTACTTGATGACAGGGAGCTGCCGGTTGGAGTGTACCGGAAGGACATGGACATCTGCTTTACAAAAATATAGCGTTCTGAAAGCCCACCGCTTCAGCCGTGGAACAAAAGGACTCTTATCTTATATGGAAAGGCATCCGCAAAAATCAAATCTATCATACTCTTTATATATAAAATGAGGTGTCAGATGCATACAGTACAGTTAATTTTAAGGCCAACTGAATATGAGAAAGCTGTTATCAATAAGCGTTTCCATGCGGTGTCGCATATTCATAACGTTGTATTTATTTGAAAAAACAGAGGATTCACTGATTAAATAACAAGTTAAGGAGAAACAGAATATATGGTCAGAAGTGTAGATACATTCTTCATAAACGGAGAAAGCTTTATTAATTATTGCTCAGACAGTGACTTTAATTATACAATTTATATTGGACAAAAGTGTAAAGTTTTGAGAAATGGAAAGTGTTTTATAGGTACGCTGTATGAAGTAGACTCAAACAAAAATACATTCTCGATAAAGCAAAATAATGGAGAAATAATAGAAATAAATTGTGTTGATGTAGAAGAGATTTTCAGCGAAGAGGAAATTGGAACGATAAATTGAACTTTAAGAAATGAGATAGTCGCAGCTATTTTTATAAACAAAAAAGTACTGAAATTTAGAGAAGTAAAACAATATGGAAAATTTTAAATATAACAATAAATCATTTATTATGCCAATGTCTGCATTTGATCCATTCAGGACATCTTGGTTTGAGTGTTCTTCTTGTAAAAATCCATTGTTTGAGAAACAAATTATGAGTAAAATACCTCACATATGTCCTCATTGTGGAGTTTATCTTGAGAATATTATTTGCGATGAACAAGTATTTCATATTCTCTACAAAACAGGCAAAATAGTTAATGTAAATAAGGAATTTACAAGGAATGAATGAATTACCAACTCCCATGCAGTGCATAGCTCCTATGAAAGTGGTATCTAGGTGGCAGCAGGACACTTGCGTCTTTCGAACTTAAAAATTAAGCTGTCCGCCACCTGTCCCGGCCGTTCACGCGGCCGCTATCCCTTTTGCAGGAATGCCTAGGGGATTCAGTTCGTGGAATCCTGACACTTCAGGCGATGCGGAAAAAATATTATATCAATCTGTCAACTTCTCTTTTGAGATATTCAATTTGCTGAATTGTGTTTTCAAGTACCATATTGTCATAATTAACAGCATTTTTCTGCAATGACACACAGCCTTTTATATATATATCCAAATCTGTCTTTATTTGCAGCTTCATTTCTTCTACTTTTAATTCTATCTCACTTTTACCTCTTGACATAGTTTTCTCCTATTTTTCTTTTACAAGTGGCATTTATTAATTTTCTCCTGAATGTCCTTTTTTACTGCAATATCCGGCTCATCTGGAATGAATGCACCTATTCTTCTTATATGATAAGCGCCGGGGATGACATATCCTGTGATGTCTAAAACCCTGTCTCCAGCCTGCCAGATTTCAAGCTTTCCGTTTTTTGTGTGCAGCACATACAGACTGCTGCCGTCGCCTATCGCCGACGTGTGTCCTGCAGGCCTGTGCAGCTTCTGATCAAATCTCTCCACACGGGAATATATCCCGGGATATGCATGGACAAAGCTTCTGATGGCTTCAGCACCTGTGCGGGCTGATATATTGTAAAATATCTCCCACGGAGCGGTATCAAATAAATAATACTTCATTTTTAGCTCTCCTTTTTTCATGGTTCTATTATAAGTATGACAGATTTTATACTGAAAAACGCTTTTCCATATAAAATCGCATTGCTCTCTGCTTTTTCTTTTCCTTCAGGATACATCAGCAGTTCTCAAGCCCCTTGGGCAGGCACAGCAGAAATCCGTCTGGTCTTTTCTGTCCGGGCGCATAGCAGAACCAGATGCCTGCATCATTGTTTCCTGCATATACAATGTTGACCTTGTGGATGGTTACGCTTTTGTATCCAGATAAGATGCATACAGTATGTTTTTTGTCCACGGACACCACGTAGCCTGAATCGGTTTCACCCAGAAAGTTAAGAAAAACTTCCATTCCGTCATACAGAGAGGACTTTCTGGCATCCGTCGCCTGCTTTTATTGAGCTGTTAATGAAAAACAGAAATGCCAACATGGAAACGATAAGCATAAGGACTGCTATTACAAAAATATAGCGTTCTGAAAGCCCACCGCTTCAGCCGTGGGGTGAAAGAACGTAGATTTTTATCTTATATGGAAAGGCATCCGCAAAAACCAAATCTATCATACTCTTTATATATAAAATGAGGTGTCAGATGCATACAGTACAGTTAATTTTAAGGCCAACTGAATATGAGAAAGCTGTTATCAATAAGCGTTTCTATGCGGTATCGCATATTCATAACGTATGCGTAAAGCATGCAAAGAAACTGCTTATGCAGCTTGACCATGATAATGAATACCAGTCATGGCGCAGTGAATACTGTGCGCTTTCAAAACAGAAGGACCTGTCAAAGACCGACCGTACACGCAGGCTTGAATTGTCTAAACAGATGTCATCACGCCGTCAGGAAATCGGCCTTTCAAAGTGGGCACTCCAGTCATACATAAAAGTCTGCGGGAAACGCTACAGAGGGCTTATTTCGTCACAGCAGGCACAGGCGGAGGCTGCAAATGTATGGACTGGTGTTGAAAAATGTCTATTCAGTAAGGGAAAAGACATTCATTTCAAGAAGTTTATGGACTTTGATACCATTGGTGGAAAGTCAAATTCAAACGGTGCAAAACTTAATGTTAATACAATGACCGTTTCTTGGCTTGGACTTGAACTCAAATGCTATCTCCCAAAGAAAACTTCGGACAGGGAATATGTCCTTGAAGCGCTTGGCCATAAAATATCCTACTGTACCATAAAGAGAATGATGTTCTCAAACGGCTGGAGATATTATCTTGTAGTCACACTTGACGGAGACGCTCCTCACAGGGAGCACAAAACAAAAACAGGAGTCATGGGTATAGATCCCGGAGTCTCAACAATGGCCGCAGTGTCAGACACAGACTGTATCCTTGAAGAACTGGCACCTGATGCGGATGTTTACGAAAAACAGATACACAAGCTTGAACAGCATATGGATATATCAAAGCGTATCAGCAATCCAGACAACTTCAATCCTGATGGAACCATCAAAAAGCGTAAAGACTGCAAGCCGTGGGTGTTTTCAAACAGTTATGAGGCAGCCCACAGGAAGCTTAAAACATTATATAGAAAGAAAAGTGCCTATATCCTGCATTCACACAGGAATTTATGCAACAGGCTGCTTGAAAATGCTGACTCATTCATAGTCGAAAAGATGGACTACACGGCACTGGCAAAGCGCTCATCCAAAACAGAGTGTAGGGACAAGTCGACAGACATCATCCAGAAAGACGGCACTGTAAAGACTGTCAATAAATTCAAGCGCAAAAAGCGTTTCGGAAGATCCATAAACCGCAGGTCGCCGTCACGGTTTTTAAGTGAGTTAAAGCGCAAGACTGAAAGCTCCGGCGGCACTTATGCAGAAGTCAACACCCAGACATTTAAGGCCAGCCAGTACAACCATGTGACAGATGAATGTGTAAAAGTCCCTCTCTCACAGAGATTTAAGCTTATAGGAAATGACAGCGTACAGCGTGACCTGTATTCTGCATTCCTTATAAAGAATGCAGATAACACTTTTGAGCATCCTAACAGGGATAAATGCATATATGAATTTGAAAGCTTTGTAGCAGTCCATAATGAAACAATCAATTATATGAAAGAGTCAAAAATATCAATGAAGCCGTGTTTTGGTTTTTAACAGCAAAAAAACAGCCGCATAACGGCTGAGTTTTAAATAAAAAGGGGTCCGGCATCACTCCCTCGTCCCTAAGAAAGTAATACACTTCGTATGAAATCACTGGACGTAAATCCTGAATACCGGCAGCTATATCCCTGTCTATATGGCAGGGTGATCCTGTCAGGAATCTAAGGAATCCCATGGTGCAAACCGTGGGAGGATGTCAAGCAGTCTGATGCGGATGCAGCATCTTTTTCTGCCATGAAGGGCTTTTTTTCTTCTTTTCTCATCGCAACACCTCCCTTTTTATCTTGGAAAAGTATGATTTTTGTTCCTGAAAAAGCTATTCGTACATTTTCATTTCTGTACGAATAGCGAAAAATATGACCGTTGCCGGAATAAAAATATCATACTCTATATAGATCATAGATAGAAAAGAGGATTTTTTATGTTAAAAGAACAAGAGAAACTGCTGGAAAAGGCTAAAAATCAAGGTTTTATGCCTGAACTTGTAAAAATATTCGAGGATGATGAAGAAGGCTTGAGCAGATACAATGTAGCTGAACTTAAGAAGCTGTATAAGCTCATGCGTTTTTACATCAAAGATCAGTCTGATCTGGCAAAACACGCCGACATGCTTATATATGTCGTGGAAGAATGCGAGGAAATGTACATACCGGATAATTTTGAAAGAACATATGCGGCAATGGTGTATATAACAGAATGTGAAAAAAGATATGGAAGCACGTACAACATGCGCTGGCTGGTAATGCAGCTTGCGGCGATGGAGCTTACATGGGACGAGATAGACCTGATTGTGAGAAGAACAGTAAACACCCCGGGGCTTGGACAGTCCAAATGGCGCATTCCTGACATTGTGCATGATGCCAAAGAAAGAGGATGTGGAATGGACGATATATGCATATATCTGGATATTTACATAAAAGCCCTGGACGGAGACCGATGTTATTTCAAAAATTGCAGTAAATTTATTGACAGAATAGAAAGATACAAAACATACGGAATATCACATGATAACATCATATTAAATGAAAAGCTCATAAAAAGAGGGGATTATGACGAGGTGTGCCTTAGAATCATAGAGCGCACATATCCCGATATAAGGAATTTCGTGAAGGGTTTTAAAAAAGCTGCAGATAACATTGAAAAAGCTGCAGGATTTAAGACGTTGTATCACTGCGACAATGCACTTTACTGTTATGATATTGACGATGTGAAGTCGTATGTGGAATTCTGCAGACTGAGGGAAAAGATGGGAAAGGCATATGAATGCGGAACGACAGCCATGACAATATACGTGCCTGTGACAGAAGTCCTTTATGACATGTCATTAAGCGGAATATGTCTTAAATTTTCATTTTATGATGGCCTTCATTTAAAAAAAAGCTCTCAGGGTGCAAATGGAGCGGGCAGTGATTTCTATATAAGTCCACGCGAAACCCCGCAGACTGTGAAGGAATACCTCATAACTGCCGACATGAATATGTATGTGAAACGGAATAAAAAATGGATACCGCTGCAGCTTCAGGAATTAGGCGTTGCCTTTACAGACTCGCCTGCGATAAAAGAAATGTTCATGTTTTTCATAAACCAGTTTATTAAGATGAAAAAGAACGCATGGAAAGATGCATTGCCAAGCCTTGACGATTATGCCGTGTCAGGGCTTCCAAAGCTTGCAGCAAATGAGCTTACTGCCGCAATGTCATATGATGAAGCGGTAAAGGCGCATTACCAGAAGGCGCGTTTTGCTGATTGGAATAAAAATGACAGAAGGCTGTGTTTTATCATAATGACCGCGTTGCCAAAGGTTGAGGAAAAGTACAGGGACAGCCTTACTGCATTAAAAGACCTTACGCCGGATGATATGATTGACATGTATGGAATAGACATAACGGAGAATAAAAACAGAACATACAGCATCGTAGAGAGTGTGCTGACAGCGATGACTTCATACAATGTGCGGATAAAAGGAATGGCAGATGACATAAAGGAAGAATTTGCAAAGAAATTTGTACCTGATGGATGCGCAGATAACATGAAAACGGATGTGGATGAATTTGTGCATCAGTACATAAGCATGATGATGCGCACAAAACAGAGAGCTGCAATGGATTTTAACTCGGCTGAAGATTTCGTAAAAGCGTATGAAAAGGCGCAGTATAAAGACATAAGCATGCAGACACCAAAGTTTGCAGTACCCAAAGACTCAGCATTCAATGGGCTTAAGAAACTGCTGCCGAGTAATTTTAAATGGATAAAGACGAAAAAAGACCTGATTTTAAAGAGCATTGAAATAAAAACATATATATACAGCTATGCACCCAGGATAAAAGATGATAAATGCGCGGTGTATACATTTGAATGTCCGGATAACGGCATCCGCTATGCTGCGGTATTCACAAAAGCGAAAAACGGAAAATACAGGTTTTGTGCGGTATATTCGGAATATGAATTTATTGAAGGAAACAACACCGATAGCATAAAAGCGGCCGAAAAATATATATCAAAATTTTTATAAAAAAATAAATCATACTTATATCAGACAGATAAATATTTGTTAAGCCGCCAGTGCGGCGGAATAAAAGGGGCTTAAAGTCCCGGAAAGGATAAAATATGATCAAAAACCGAAACATCGCACTTGCAGTGATATTCACACTGCTGACTTGTGGAATCTACGGCCTCTACTGGCTCGTGAAGCTCAACAATGACATGTGTGCACTTACTCCGGATGACAGCTATCAGACAGGAGGAGGCATGGTTTTGCTTCTTACCATCATCACCTGTGGAATCTACGGATGGTTCTGGGCATACAAGATGGGATGCAAGATGGACCGGCTCAGTGCAGACAAGTCGCATACCGTCCTGTTTATCATTCTTCAGGCTATCGGCCTTGGAATCGTAAACTACTGCATCATGCAGAGTGCAGTTAATGAGCATGCTACAGAAGCTTAAGAAACTGGGAATAAGCGCCATGGTACTGGCAGCGGGCTTTGCCTATTATCTGGCAGCCCGTTTTTTCTTTGCCGTTCCATGTGTGTTCAGGACGCTGACTGGGTTTAAATGCCCGGGATGCGGAATAACGCATATGCTTATAGCGGAGCTGCAACTTGATTTTGCGCAAGCATATGCTGCCAACCCGGCATTGTATCTGCTTCAGCCGGTTGTCGGATCATGCTGGTTTTTTGACAAAAGGTGCAGGTGGAACAGGGCAGAAAATATCCTGTTGTATGTGGTGGCGGCGATACTGGTGGTGTTTGGAATTATAAGAAATATATAGGAGAAATACAGATGAATGAAGAAAAAATATTGTGGACAGGAAGACAGAATATGAAAGCAGCTCTTATGAGTGCGCTTATAAACTTTTTCCTGTTAGTTGCAGCTGTATGGCTGCTTGCAAACAAAAACAATCTGGCTAAGACATGGGAAAATTATAAAAATGGAGTGGATACGGAATTTTCAGTGTTTGTGCTGTGTCTGTATCTGGCGCCTGTTGCGATATATGTGATGGTGTTTCTGGTTTTTACCGCTGAGGCACTGCTGACGAAATACATCATCACTGATAAAGGCGTCTATATAAAATGCCTTAAGGTAACAAAAATTGAAATGAAAAATGTCATATACATAAACCCGGTTGAAACATCGTTTTCTGGTATCTGCCAGACAAAACAGATCGAGTTGGTTACGAAGAAAAAATGCTGGCAGGGAGGATATGATGACGATTTCACTTTCATGAAAAACCTTGCCGATGCGGACGAAGCATACAGAATACTGCGCAGCGTGCAGGACAGGGTATATGCCGAAATGGGATTTGCCGTCTCAGATGCGCAGAAGAACGGGGAGACATACCGCATGCGAAGCCATGAAGAGCAGCACCGCCGTTATATGCTACGTTAGAAACATGAAATTATTTCTGATATTCTTTTTGAAAAAGACGATGGTAAAATACTTAAGGAGACTCTGACATGTTGAAAGATAATGATATGCGTGCAGTATTAATTAACGAATTGAATAGAGCCAACACCTGTGATTACAGGGTTATAGAGGAGCTGGCTGTATGCGATGGAGATGCAAGAGTTGATGTAGCAGTTGCAAACGACAGATTGTGCGGATATGAGATCAAGAGTGATGCGGATACTTTAAAACGCCTTGCGCTGCAGCAAAAGTGTTACGATAAAACATTCGATGCGATTTCAATAGTAGTAGGAGAAAAGTTTAAGGATGATATCGAAGAATATATTCCAGACTACTGGGGTGTGTATGTTGTATGTAAAGATGACAGCGGCTGCAAAATCAAAATGAGACGCGCAGCTAAAGAAAATAAGAACGTAGAAGCAGAGTCGCTGCTGGAGCTGCTTTGGAAAGAGGAACTGATAAAATTTCTAAAAGATGCGGGAGTAAAAGGAATATCAGGAAAAAACAGAAGACTGTTGAGACAGATGGCAATAGACAATTTTACACTTAAAGAAATAAAGAATTATACACGGGAAGTTTTAAAAGGAAGGCAGGACTGGAGAGACTAGGGCAGTGTTGTATTCGCATACGGAAAAACAAAAAGGTATACGAAAAAGAGACCAATCACGGTCTCTTTTTTGGTGTCTAAATTTCAGGAATCCAGTTTTCCTTTGAGGGTCTCCTGTCAGCCAGCTTTACGGTTTTTAGGTATCCGGCAGACTGCTCGGCAAGCGCCATGTCAATAAGCCAGAAATCATCGCCGTTCTGCATCACGTCAAGCGACCACTGTCCCTTAAGATTAAGGTCAGGCAGAAGCTCAGCTGCTTTTCTGCTCACAAGGTCTTTGTTATTCTCGTATTTTTCCATGAGAGTGTTTTCATAAGCCCTGTATGCAATAGCATCATGTTCGTCATGGTCATCCCTGTGCTCATCAAAGCGTTTCTCCATTACTTCCGGATCCCAGTACGGATAAATTCCAAGAATACGGTCAGTGTCGCAGTCAATGAATACCCGGTATTCAGTGTGAAGAAGCAGACCCTTGTAAATAACAGGACAGTTTTCCTTGTCATGGATAAACTCACGTACCACCCATTCAGTCGTTGTGCCGGGTCCGTATATGCACGGACAGTTAAGTGGCGAAGCCATCTCACAGGCCGCAAAGTGGATGAAGAGCAGGTACTCTCCAAGCTCTTTCACTTCCTTTTCACCGCATACATGGCAGTTTCTGAAGTCGAACTTGTTTGAATATACGCCGTTTTTCACGAAATAGTCCTTTGACTCATCAAGAGAAAATGCGCGCATGGCCCATTTGTCCACAATATTTTTTGTAGTCTGGGTCAGAGACATATAGTCAGTTTTTGTGAGCTCAAGCATTGTAACTGGCAGCTTCACATAAGTGGTCTTTGGGATTTTGAAAAAATCCTTGTCTGCATTTGCTGCGACAAGCGCCGAAAGCCAGTGTCCTATTGAATTTGCGTTTGTGTTAATAATGGCGTACTGCAGGGCATCGACATCAGCAATCTCAAGGCCCTGTCTGAAACAGTGATACATCTGCCTTTTAAGATTTTTATCCTTTGTCGCTTTGATTTTTAAAAGAAGTGCAAGCGATGCTTCTCCAGAACTGCCATCAATATAGCGGTGCATGAGTCGCCCTGTAAGGTCAGGCCGGACGGTTTCAGGTACCGTCATAACCTCATCAAACGTAACAGGACTGCAGTCTGGTGTGATGCCGTCAGCCTTCTTTGTCATATTTACAAGACCATGCCCGTTGTACACATTGATTTCCGTAAGCGCATAAAGCTCTGATACTATGCGGTCTTCAAGTTCTGACATGTCAGCGTCTGAAACAGGCTTTCTGCTAAGAGCCGCTGCCTGCTTTGCATTTAAAGGAAATGCGTCTGCATCTGACGGCACATCGTTTGGCAGTATCTCTGTTTTGTAGAACTCCTCGAATTCGAGAAATTTTTCAGGAGAAGTCTTGAGAAATGAAATAATGTCATCCCTTGACATCATTTTTCCTGCGGGAAGCACCGGTTTTTCTGATCTTTTCTTAAATAGATTAAACATTCGTATATCCTCCTTTTTTTCTTCTTATATGGAAAGTATGTCAGATTTTGCACTGGCGGATAGCTTTCCATATAAACATGCTTTTCGATATTTTTCTTTCTAACATACTTATGATAGACCGCACGGCAGTCGTGCGGCGGAATCTTTTAAGGAGGGCAATAAATGAACGAATTCACACCAGAACAGAAAGAGAAATATAAAGACTTTACTGAAGATCAGATGAATGAGATTAAGAATGGCTTCGAAAACGGACTTTCAGAAGAGCAGGTTGATGTGTACGCAAAGCCAGAGTTCAACGAAAGTCAGATGCGTAAAATAAGAATGGGATTTGAAAGTGGCTTTTCAATGGAGCAGGTCAGTGTATACGCAAAACCGGAATTTAACAGTGATCAGATGGGAGTACTCAAAGACGGACTTGAGAGAGGCCTGTCGATTGAACAGGTCAGCTCGTATGCAAACCCAAAATTCGATGATTTTCAAATGTATAGAATTGGGGAAGGATATGGAGCCGGTCTTTCAGCTGAGCAGGTCAATGTATATGCAAAGCCAGAATTTAATTCTGTCCAGATGAAATTAATTGAAGACGGCTTTAGAAATAAGCTTTCAATGGAACAGGTCAAAGCATATGCAAAACCAGAATTTGATCTAAATCAAATGTGGGAAATTGAAAACGGATTAGATGAATGCAAACTTTCAATTGAGCAGGTTGGTACATATGCAAAACCAGAATTTAACAGTAAGCAGATGGAAGTACTCAAAGATGCATTAAGAAGCGGACTTTCAATCGAGCAGGTTATTATGTGTGCAAAACCAGAGCTTGACAGTGTTCAAATGTGGGAAATTAGAGATGGACTTGAATATGGCCTTTCGATGGAGCAGATTGCTGTATACGCAAAGCCAGAATTTAATACTGGACAGATGAACGTTATTATATCTGGATTTATTAACAATCTCTCAATGGAACAGGTTAACTTATATGCAAAACCTGAAATTGACAATCATCGAATGGAAGTGATTAAAAAAGGACTTCAGAGAGGTCTTTCAATGGAGCAGATTAATCCGTATATAAATCCAGAGTTCAGCGATGTCCAGGTGGAAGAAATTGGAATTGCACTCAACAGAGATTATTCAATCGAAAAAATCAATATGTTTGCAAAACCAGAACTTAGTGAAGATTTAATCCACGAAATCAAAGATGGATTTGAAGAAGGATTTTCAGCCGAGCAGGTTAGTATGTACGCAAAGCCGGAATTTAATTCTTTTCAGAAAGAGGAAATTAAAAACGGTTTAAAAAATGGTCTGTCGATAGAGCAGGTAAGCATGTATGCAAAGCCAGAGCTTGACAGTGATCAGATGCATGAAATCAGAGACGGACTTGAAAAAGGCTTTTCAATGGAGCAGGTTAGTATGTACGCAAAGCCGGAATTTGATTATTTTCAGAAAGAGGAAATTAAAAACGGTTTAAAAAATGGTCTGTCAATGGAGCAGATCAGTGTATATGCAAAGCCGGAGTTTGATAGCCATCAGATGAGTGTAATCATAAGTGGATTTATAAATGGATTTATTATAAATGGTCTTTCGATAGAACAAGTCAGTGTATACGCAAAACCGGAATTTGACGGATTTCAGATGGAGCAAATTCGCACAGGATTTGAGAGTGGCCTTTCAGTAGAACAGGTCGGCGTGTATGCAAAGCCTGAGTTTAATGAATACCAGATGCGTGAAATTAGATGCGGGTTTAATGAAGGTCTTTCGATAGAACAAGTCAGTGTATACGCAAAACCAGAGTTTACTTGTGTTCAGATGAGTGAAATTGAAAGTGGATTTAAAAAGGGCCTCTCAATTGAACAGATTAGTATGTATGCAAAACCAGAATTTTATGACTATCAGATGAATCAAATTTGCAGAGGATTTAAGAACGGTCTCTCAATGGAGCAGGTTAGTGTATATGCAAAGCCAGAATTTAATACTGGACAGATGAGATTAATTGAAGACGGCTTTAGAAATAAGCTTTCAATGGAACAGGTCAAAACATATGCAAAACCAGAATTTGATTCAAATCAAATGTGGGAAATTGAAAACGGATTAGATGAATACAAACTTTCAATTGAGCAGGTTGGTACATATGCAAAACCAGAGTTTGATTTTGATCAGATGTTTGAAATTAGACGTGGATTTATAAATGGTCTTTCAATGGAACAGGTCGGTATGTACGCAAAACCGGAGCTTAGCGCAAATCAAATATATGCAGCGATGAATGGACTTCGTAATGGTATATCAACAGATAAAATAAATGATATTATTAATTCAGGAATGTCTCCGGAAGAGATGAGCAATGCAATGTTCAATGAGGTTAAGAAAGATTCAACAGGAGTAATAGTTTATAGGACAGCGCATAAAGTTTTTGAAAATTATTATTCAAAAACAGATGCTTTTATCTGTCGTACAGAAACAGAAGCCATAGATTTAATAAAGGAAAAACAGCTAAACGACTATCAGAACCAGCAGAATTATTCTTACTCATACAAGGTTGTTGGTAAGAACGGCGACCTTTCTAAAGCCATACGTGAAGACCAGAGAGTCATCCTTGCACCGTCATATGATATGGCTAAAAACATAAACGCTGAGGCAACTGTCGAAGCCGAATATGGCGATGAATGTTTGGAGGGAACAATGGTAACTCTTGCCCATCATGGCCCGCGCTCAGGTAATCCTGCACCATGTAACACATCGGATGTGCCTAAACTTCCACCATTTGCCACTGTCGTTGTATCGCATATTGACCTTGATACCCTTGGCGGAATATACGCTTTGCAGGGAAGAAAACCGGAAGATGACAGATTCTGGGAAGCAGCTGAAATGATTGATGTAAAAGGCGTGCATCATATCCATGAGCTTGATAAGGATATTCAGGATAAACTCAATGCATATTATGCTTATAACTACAATCATGCCGGGGAGCGTTACAGCGAAACTGCCGATGTGACAAAGCAGGTTGAAGATGCATATGGAGTGATAAATGACATTTTGGATATTGACGCTCCTGAACATGACATGCTTATAGCAGATGGAAAGGAATGGGCGCAGGCAAGGGAAGCTGCAGTTGAAGCGCAGCTGATATACGAGGATAAGAACATGAGAGTGTTCGATTCAAACGGAGTATTCTGTGCAGCTTCATACTATTCGCCGAAGCAGGATGCGCTAATACCTGCAACTGTGACATATAACGAAAAGACAAAAACAATTACGCTTGGCTTTGAGGACGGAGGCAAGCAGTACAATGCAATGGAGATTGTCAGAAGTGTCTGGGGACCTGAAGCGGGTGGAAGGGAAGGAATTGCCGGTTCGCCGAGAGGAATTGAGATGACAAAAGATGACCTTCATGCCCTGGTTGAAAGACTGAAGGAAGTACAGGCATCAGCAGGTGTTGAGAAGAATATCCAGAATGAAAAAGATGCCTCAAAGAAGGCCAGACATTCAAGGAAGAAAACCGCATCGTCTGAAGAAGAAATAGAGCTTTAAGGAAGGCAGATACAAGTCGTGTAATATATGTAGTACACGTTTTTATTAAGATGTGTACTGTATATATACACAAGAAAAGAACAGTCAAAAAGCGTAGAGGCAACGATATAAAAAGACGTGTAGTGGAAATGTGTATAATATTCACTACACGATTTTTGTGTATTGTGGACAATAAGAAATACACAAACAGAAAACGATGGGTTTAAAGGCACCGATGGCTTCTATATAAGATGAAACAAAAATGTGTATATAAAGTCATACAAAAATCGAGAAAAATGTGGATATAAACAGATACACAAAGTGCATAATGAAGCACAGTGGGGTGAATAAAAAATGTGTATAAAAAGAAATACACAAAGAATGCAGCAAGAGATATTTCTGCTGTATTTTTTGTATCTGCTTTAGAAGCTCTGCTGGCTGATGTCTGTATGAGAGGCAATGGACGATATGCCCGGTGCAGATAATATAGTTGATATGGCTGATATGGACAATATGGCAGGTATTGACAATATGGACGCGACGGACAAGAAGAAACAGAATATCAGGATTCTTAAGGAATAATAATATTAGGAATTCATGCGAAAAAGGCATGGACTCTTTTTTTGTGTGCATTCATTAAGATCCATATACATATAAAGTATGACAAGCTATTTTTGGAAAAAATGTCAGAAAAATATATCATACTCATAATGATAAATAATGGAAGGAGAGTTTAAAATGAACAAATACAGACATAAAACCAGAGGACATCCTAGCATAAAACAATTGTTTGCATTTCTACTTACACTGATTGTGTTAGTCTCAACTACCCCCCCGATTTGGCAAAGGCAGATGCAATAGAACATACTCATATATGGGCAGATAAATACGATAATTCTAATCACTGGAAGTACTGTACAGTATGTGGAACGATTAAGGATAAAGAAGCACATACGTTTACAGACCATTGGGCTTATGGTCATGAAAGCTGTAATTGGTCTAATCCAAGTACAAGAACATGTTCTTGCGGATATTCATATGTTTATCACAAGCCACATTCAAAACCATACGTTACAGTTTCACATACATATTATGAACGTCAACACTGGCTGCAATGTCCAAAATGCGGCGACAGCGTTAACCAGATTGCCTGTTATGATGACGACGGACCATTAACATGTTCAAATCCCGGAACCTGCAAGGTTTGTGGTGGTACTTCTCCAGCCAATCATCATCAGATTAATAGTCAAGGTATATGTATTATGTGTAAAAAGAAATTTTTCACAATAACAGACAATTCATATACATATTCGAGTGATTATTCATGTGTAAATTGGCAATTTAAAGTAATTCCTGTGGATAACACAGTAAAAGTAACAGGTACAACTACGTGGTGTGCACCGGGAACATGCAATAAAAAGAGCGGACAAATCATTCAAAATGATGACGGCAGTTATACAGTAAAAATCACCCTCAATGTTCTTTATTCCAAAAACACTGCAATGGCAGCATGGTCATATGATAACATAACCGTCAATGGATCACTAAGTTGGGTTGTTAGTGCAGTTACAATAAGCGGGTTTTATCGTGACCACACAGCTCCCAATTTACTATCTGTTACGCAAACGGATCAGGCATCAGCAAATGGATGGGCTACCATAAAACAGCTTACATTTGAAGGAACTGAAGACTCATCTGACATAGTTTATCTTACGATTTCAGACAAACTAACTGGAGAAAAATATTTAACAGATGCTGCAGTCCCTGTGACAAATGGCAAATATTCATACACTTGTACTCCTTCTATAGAAGGTGACATAAATGGCCGTACTTATGTAGTAACTGTTAAAGATCACATAGGTAATACATCTACAAAGGAATTTGTTACTTCAAGAACAGATGGTTCAGCGCCGCAGATTAAAAGTGGTACATCATTGAATTATACTGACTGGACCAACACAGCTAAAAACATAAGTCTAAACTTCTTTGATTTTGGTGCTGGCGAAGTACAGGCCAGCCTTGATAATCAGGCAGACTATAAACCGCTTACAAAAAGTGGCGAATATTATGTATGGAGCCATTCATTTGGTGATCAAGTGGGAACATCTGAACATACGATATATGTAAAAGATGCACTTGGTAATGCAACATCATATAAACTAACAGTTGGAAATACTGATAGTAATGTATATAGCATCAATTATAACTTAAATGGCGGTGCTATGAATGGTCAGAAAACAAGCTATACTGTAGCTGACTCGTTTACATTATCTCAGCCAACAAAAACAGGCTATACATTTACAGGTTGGACTGGAAGTAATGGCACGACACCACAGAAAACTGTGACTGTTACAAAAGGTAATACAGGTAACAAAAATTATACTGCTAACTGGAGCGCAAATAGTTATTACGTTACATTCAATGGTAATGAGGGGTCTTTACATGTCATGGATGGAACTATTGCAAAAAATAATAACGGAACAGCTACCGCTAAAGTGCAGTACGATTTGAATTATTATTATTTATTAGGAATTTTAGCAACAAAACCGGGATATACATTAAAAGGATTTTATGATGCACCTTCTGGCGGAGTACAGGTTTTTAAGCCGGACAATCAAGGCGGATGCACAGCAGTACAAGATGGCAAATATTACGACAATAACAATATTTGGAAGTATACTGGAAATATTACATTTTATGCCCAATGGGAACCAATAACATGGACTACTAAATATGATGCTAATGGCGGAAACGGCACAATGGCAGATACAACACATAGATTTAATTGTGGCAATCCAATAAGACATAATCAGTTTACACGCCCGGGCTGGACAATGATAGGCTGGACATACAGCAGAGTTAGAAATGGTGTTACAGAATGGATGTATGGCAACACCGACGGAAGTTGGAAGGATTCAGAACAATGGTATGAATTGAATAAAAATCCAAATAATACAAAGCTGTATGTAGAATACAATCTTGATGGTATAGATAATAGTTCTACATATATAAATGGTGATATTCATGTGGCTCATGCTCAGTGGCAATATAACCCCATTTCTGTTAAAATTCCGCAAATACTTACCGGTGACAGTACTGGCAAATCACAGTTCAGAGTCAAATGTGATGACCTTAAAGCTGGCAGCATCAAAGTAACAGTTCCAAACAGCTTTCCATATAAACAAACCGGAAAGGTTGATGTAACCGCTACAATAACCTCAAAAAGTGGTAACAATATTATTACACCTTCAAACAAAGTTTGTGTATATAATATAACCACCACTAACGGATTATCAGCAGGATGCTGGCAGGGAAGCTTTAATATTGGACTGACGCTGACAAAAGAATAAAGAAACACAGATTAAGGGTATAGTTTAAAGCTATGCCCTTATTTTAAATATATTTTGCTTTAAAAAAAATAAAACATACTTATGATAGCTTATTAAGAAGGAAAGGAGATTTTGTATGAACGGGAAATATATTGTTACAAAGAACGGACAGTATCTCTGCTGTTCAAGTACTGACCACCAGATGTATTTTGGAGATAACAGGGAAAAAGCAATGATAATCCAGAATAAGAGACTGGCGGCGGACATCGCTTATGATTACAGGGCGAAGGCAGAGGAAGTCTGAAAAGAAACCGGAGTGACAAGCTCCGGTTTTTGCATGCAAAAGTCATTTTTTAAAAAACTATCATACTTTCTATATAAAAAATAAAAGAAAAACGGAGGAAACGAATATGAAAATAAAGTTTTTTTATCAGACCGCTGATGTGGTCACAATGGTTGCGCTTGCAGCGCTTCTCATTTGTTTAATTATTGTGGTAGCACAGAAAAAAGGTCAGGAGGGCAAATACGACAGAAAGATAAAGGCTGCTGCCGCATATATGGCAGTATTCTTTGTCATTCTGGCAGGAGCTGCGATGATAATGTCGTCAGCAGGTTACTCGGCGCTAAAAAACCGCGTAAAAGAAGCCTGCCCAGGTGCCCACAGTTTTCATTCCATTGAAAAAGACTGCGTTTCTTTTATTGATGGAGATGGAAATAAGTGTTTCTTTGAGTATGATCAGGACAAAAACGAAATTGTCCTGTATCAGAAAAGCAGCACAACAATTAAAAAAGCTTTGTAATAAAAAGGAGTCCGTCATTAATGGCGGCTCTTTTTTTATAATATCGGCCAAAACACCACGTCTATAACACCTGCATAGGCGTGGATGAATGGCCACACATTCTTATATGGAAGCCCACAAACGTAAACATAAAAAATCATACTTATGCCAGAAAGCAAAGCTGTTATATAATGCTGCGCTCTTTCGTATCAGGCAGATTTTCACAGGCTGGGATAAAGACTCTCGTACTGACAATGAGAAAGAAGCCTTTGCTGAAGTAACTCTTTTACAGCAGACTTATCCCTCCATTAAGGTAAAAAGAGTCATTTCATACTGTCACCTTGAGAAACTGATGCGTGTTACGCATAACCCGCAGTCTTTACCGCTGCTCTAACGGCATGATCATTAATGCCGACTGCAACGGTGCTGCAAATATCATGCGCAAGGCTATACCCGATGCATGGAATGACATAACTGATTTTTTATTCCTCGCATCGCCTGAAGTGTCAGGATTCCACGAACTGAATCCCCTAGGCATTCCTGTAAAAAGGATAGCGGCCGCGTGAACGGCCCGGGCAGGTGGCGGACAACTTATTTTTAAATTCGAAAGACGTCAAGTGTTCTGCTGCCACCCAGATACCACTTCCATAGGAGCTATGCACCGCATGGGAGTTGGTGATTCATGCTACTGAATACAAAGATTTCACAAACGGGAGATGATATTTTGCAAAGAATAAAAACGGCAGGGCAAGTGATGTTTTTCGCCACAATTGCAGTAATAAGTGTATTTACATCGTCAGCTGCAAAAATGCCCGTGCATGCAACACAGGAAGAAAAAATTGTAAAAGAAAAGATATGCTTTAATTATGACTTCAAAAAGAACATTAATTACAAGCGGGATACTTCGGGACTTGAAAAAACAAAGTTTGACACAGGCACTAACGAGTCGTTGCAAGACACAGAGGCGGCGACTATTCAGACACCGCAGGAACCAGTATATACATATACTGATGTAAATGCGGATAAGTATGCTACAGTTTCTCTTAATATAAGAAATAAGCCTGATGCAGGCGGAGATGTGACAGGTGTTCTCGGTAATGGAGAAAAAGTTCACGTTACAGCGCAGTGTAACGAAACCGGATGGTTTAAAACAGACCGTGGGGAAAATGCATATGTATCAGGAAAATACTTATCAGATGAAGCCCCGGTACCAAAACCTGCTGTAAAAGAAGAAAAGCAGTCTGATGCACATTCTTCACAAAGCACCATTACTGACGCAGATTTTAATGATATTATTCACGCTGAGGGAACAGTTCCTGTAAGCAGACTTAATGCTTTAAATAATAAACTTTCAATAATTCCAGATGGGCTTATAAATTCTTTCAGAAATAATGGCTGGAAAATTATAATGACAAATCGTGATATAGGAGATTTTTTATTTAATGGTGCAAGGGGCGTATGCGCAGGAACAACAACAGAAACGAATACAATGTATTTTGCAAACACTGATCATGCTGTGGATGTTGCTGTTGTTCATGAATTTGGTCATTACATGGATTTTGTTATTACCGGAACTTCTGACAGGGGAGATTTTTACAATATATACATGTCTGAAAAAGCAGCATTAAAAAGTGCTTTTGGGTTTAATCGAAGTGACGTCAGCAATGTTATGGAATATTATGCATCATGTTTAGACGCGTACTATATGGATGCTGGAAAAATGCAGCAGGTTGCACCGCAGTCGTATCAGATAATACTTGAAGATTTGGGGAAAATTTAAAAGTGTGCAGCGTACTTAAGGGTAGAAAACTGCAGATCCTGGTTTTTTGTATAAAAAAGTTTCTAACATACTTAAAGCAAATACCAGAAACAGAAAGGAAGAAAAAGGTATGTTAAGTATGCAGCATGTTATGGTTTCAGTAATGAATGGCCATGACACAGATGAAAAAGAGTATATTGCAGCAGTTGTGTTCCCTGATGCTGTAAGAGCGTATACAAAAGATAGGGAGTTAAGCCATTTTGAGGAAAACCCGAAAAACGGACAGATTTCATACATGGAATTTCCTAATCACATGAATGTATCCGCTGATGAGACAAAAGCGTGGATGGAAAATCATTCAAGGCTTGCTGATGATATTGAAAAAGGTCCTCTTGGTCAGAAAACTCATATAGAAAGCTACAGGGAACATAATCAGGCGCTTAAAGCGGACAACCCGAATATGTATAAGGGTATTGACGACCATTTAAAGCAGGATGTCGTCTATGATAAGTATGTAAGGGATAAAATAGGACCAGACAGGGCAGCGATATTCAAGGATGAAGACCACGCTATTTATGTGGCTGCCGCAAAGATATATGAAGAGCAGGGCATACTGTGCAATAAGCAGTGGCTCGAGGAAAATATTAAGCCAATTCTTGAGGAAAAGATGCCGGAGCTTGCGGAAAACACATTTAAGTACATGCATTTCTCAGATCCGCAGTATGAGAAGTGGGTCGAGAATGCGGATTTCACACACTTAAATGAAGGCCCATTTCCGCTTAAAGATTACGAGAAGCTTTATGATGATGTAAGCATGTTTATGCAGCATGGAATTGATCCGACAAAAGATCTTAATGATGTAATAATGACGTCACCAGGGATTTACGTCACTAATAATACAGCTTCAGAAATCAAGCCATTTGCATTTGAGGATAGTGATATTGGGGGACTGTATATTACAGATAATATAGAAAAAATCGGAATCGGTGCGTTTAACGGATGTACCGGGTTGAACGCAGTGAGCATGGCGGATGAACTTACGGCAAAGACAGATGCTGAGATTTTTTCTGATACACAGATTGATACCGGAGAAATAAGAAAAGTCGCTGAAACAACAAGAACTGCGCAGTTTGGAAAAAATATGGTGCAGAAAACAAAAACAACTGAAATGGAAATCGGCGCTTAAAAACACGTATGGCTGGAGACTTTCGCCTCCGGCCCATATTTAAAAAGAAAATTGGAGTTGTGTATTAACAGATTCCCTCTGTTTTACACATATAGTATGATAGATTCAATTTTTGTTTATGCCTTTCCATATAAAAAAGCTGCCAGATTGCATTCTGCCAGCTTTCATGTATATATAGCCGGAAACAACGGACGTCTCCGGCTTCACAAAAGAGAATTGAGAGAAAATATCGGGAAAGAGCACCTGTGTCTTTTCCCCTTCATTATTAGTATGATTTATTTTTACGACAAATTGACAGTTTGCAAAAAAAAATAAATAAAAAAAGGAGTCAGTAAGGAGCGAGCTTGCAAAGGAAGCAATCAAGAAGCTTGTGCTGTAGACTGACTGTATAATCAGAAGTTAGAAAAAATAGGATATATTAAGAGAACCGGAGAAATCCAATGTCATTAAGTTAAGGTAAAAATTATACCCTTCTCTTTTTCTCAAAATGAAAAAAAGGTGTTTTTAGAAAGGAAAGTATATGAGATACAAAAGTTATTCTACCTGCGATAGTCAAGGTCGTTCTCAGATAAAAGAAATATATGAAACTTCGTTTCCAAAAAGTGAAAAGTTTCCTTTTTGGGTTTTAAAACAGTGTGCAAAGGAAAACAATGTTCGCCTTGACGCAATTATTGACCACAATACAGATAAAATTATAGGAATGAGTTTCCTCATTTTCTATGATGACATAGCTTATCTTATGTATGTAGCAATAGATAAGAAATATAGAAATAAAGGCTTTGGGAGTCTTGTATTAAGAGATTTAATTCTCAGGCAAGTTGATAAATCTATTCTTCTTTGCATTGAAAGACCATCTGCGAAAGAGGGTATAAAAGCACGTAGAAAATATTTTTATTTAAGAAATGGTTTCTATGAAACAAGCTGTTTTATAGAAGATACTGGTGTCGAATATGAATTTTTATCTTCTTCAAAAGAAAGGATTATCACGGAAAATGATTTAAAGAAAAGATATTCGTGTATGACAAGAAATCAGTTGATGAAATTTATCATTAAAAATACGTTTGATAGCAATATCAATTTTATTGATTAAAGGAGTATGCATTATGTTAAAAGTAATTAAAGGACACGAAAAGTCCATAGCAGATGTTGTTAGAACTAATCTTAGAAAAATAAACAGAGAAAAATGTTCTTGGTTGAAGGAGAATAGTCCTATCACACCAACAACTGATAATAACCATGATTTTTATTTATATGATGACGAAAAGCTGATAGGTGGTTTATTAGGTCACATACAGTATGGTTGGTGGCATGGAGATTGTTTATGGATAGATGAGGGATATAGAGGTCAAGGATATGCCTCAAAATTAATGCATCAAGCTGAGATATATGCTGAAGATAATGGCTTAATTGGGATTTATTTTGAAACTTGGGATTTTCAAGCAAGACCATTCTATGAAAAACTGGGGTATACTGTTTTTGGTGAATTGTCCGATTGCCCATTTGGTTCTACATTTTATTTTATGATGAAGAAGTTAGGGACTCCTCATCAAAGACGTTTAAGGGCATTAGCACTTAAGAACGGACTTGATGATTTTTGCTGATTTTATTTATTTGAATTAAGGACAAGAAATCCGTTAATGAAGTTTCTTATAAAAAATACATTTGATAGCAATATCAATTTTTATTAATTAAAGGATTGTATAATGATTAGAAAAAGTACAACAGATGATAAAGAACAAATACAACAGCTTATGCAGTTATGTTTCGGAGATAAAAACAATTTAGAACCATACGAAAACTTAGAGGACAGGTATTATTTGTACTTCAAGGATAATATACTAGTTGCAATGTCTGGACTTACTTCTAATAGCGAATATGGTCATTTAGAAATAGACTGGACTTGCACTCGTCCAGAACACAGACATAAAGGTTATATGCAACAACTGTTTGCCGAAATGTTAAATGGTGTGCATAAATCTGTTTATTGTAGCTGTTGGCGTTTACCGAATAATGACAAACCAAATTTACATACGCTTATGTCTTTGTTTGGCTTTGAAGAGGTTGTTGAGTCAAGGGTACATTGGAAAGTACCGCATAATTGTTTTTGTAATTATGAAGGCGGCTGTTCGTACTGCACTGGTATTGGTTGCGAGTGTTATGAAGATTTGTTTTGCAGAAAGGGTAAAATATGAATGATTTGAATATTAAAATCAATGATGATATTCCAGAATATTTACTGAATATGAAGTTGATAGATATGTTTTGTAAACATATCATTAGAAATAGTCAAGACAATATTAAAACTAAAGCAGATAAATTATACACAGAGTCATTGAAATTAGGTTATAATTTTTGTGAATGGGGAGTTCATAGAGGACATCCTAGTGATATTTCATTTCATACAGGTATAATCACAAAGATGGAGAAAGATAACTATAATCATGCTATAAGAATTGTTATTTGTAAATATGATTTTTGTGACACTTCGATAGTTTGGGTAGATAATCTACATTCAGCTATTAACTATATCAGAGAATATGGTAAAGATGTCAAATTAAGAGATATACCATTCTATGTAGTAGATATATCTGATTATAACCATCCATCCATTCATGGATATAATGGTTCTTTAAGAGAACGTTATGAGGATATTTTAGGAGCTATATCATGTGCTTATAAAAGATTTAGACGTTCTAATTCTAAAGAACTAATTGAAATTGGCTACACATTAAGAGATTTTTTGTGTGATAATCCCATGTTGTATACTGAGGTGAATACGCATTTAGGTCTAATTAATGAATGTGCTGCAAAATAGACAAAAGAAAAAACACATCATATTTATCAAACAATTGCAAATATGATGTGTTTTATAATTATGTCAAAATTCTTAACTTAATGACATTGCGGATAAATCCGTTTTTTTTGCACACGTATGGCCGGACACTTTCGCGCCCGGCCCATATTTAAAAAGAAAATTGGAGTTGTGTATTAACAGAAATATTTGTGTTCCTGTCTTACACATATAGTATGTCAGAAATGATTTTGAGAAATAGCTTTCCATATAAGAAGAAGCTAGACAAAAAATCGGTCAAGTACTGTATATTTTACCAAAGAATTTGTCAAGTATTGCATACACAGTCCGCAAATTTGTCAGTGCATTTTTCAAAAACTTATATGGAAAGCTGTAAGCCAAAAACAGATTCAGCATACGGCCGTGCGATGCGCACGGCTTTTTCACGCATACAAACAGCGGTTTGTGCAAAATCTATCATACTTTTAGTATAGAAAAAGAAAAAAGGAGGACAAAAAAGTGAATAAAGAAAAAGGAACGATGAATAATCGTGAAATGCTTCGGGCATACCTTGACCTCAACGGCGGAATGTTTATAGTTGACGAGGTTAATGATACAAAATTTCATGTTGTGGATCGGACGATCCCGTATGAACAGTGCGGGTTTGATTTGGAGGTTAAGTCCGGACACGTCACCTGTAATGGAACAGACTGCATTGAAAATATGAAGTCGGCATTTGATGGAGATACTCACATGCTTGAGAAAATCAAGGCATTTGAGGACAAGTATTACGGACCAAACGAGGCTGGTCTTGAGTTTGACTGGAGCTGCTTCACAGAGAAAGACTTGCGAAGGATGAATAAACAAAAACATTCTGACGGGTATGGATGCATACAGGTGTCGCAGGGCAACGGTACACGCTATATCGTGGATGTAACGTGGGAGACAAAGGCAAGCTGCGACAGGGACGGTATCTGTCTTGATTTGTATGAGATGACAGAGGACGGCTGTCACGGAGACTGTATCGACAATATACAGTCGATTGACACAGCAGCAGATTACAGACATTTTGTTGCCAGAGCAGAAAAAGCTGTTGCCAAATCGCTTAAGCAAAATAGATGGATTTAAAGAATATGGAGGAATTAAAATGAACGAAAACGGAAGAATAGGATGCCTGTTAAAGAAGATGGAAGGAAAGAAAGTTCTTGAAGCTTTCCTTGAGACGCAGAAGGGTACTTTCAAGGTTGAAACAACATCAGACATGGAAAAATTCCATGTGATTGATACAGAAAAGTATAATGAGGACATGGATGCGGCGGTTGATGACAATACCAGAACATTTGACCACAGTGATATTGCTTCGATAGGAGCCTTCATTGCTGCATTGGAGTCAGGTACAGAGCTTAGCATTAAAGTGACAGACGAGAAAATCACCATGTTTGATGAATCAAAAGCTGCTGCCGCAATAACGGACAATACAAGTCTTTGGGCCGTGATTAATGGCGTGTGTATTAACACAGACTGGATCCAGACCGACGATTTACAGTATATAAGGCAGGTTGAAGAATATGTATATGAGCTTGCAGAGGCGCGTTACATAGGTCCGGCTGACAAGGACAGCTATCTGATCGTATCCGGCAGGATTGACATCAGGGACTGGCTTGATAATGATGACGGCAGTTACACAGAAGACTGCGTGGAAATCATAAAGACGTTTTACAGCAGCGTTGAGGATTATGAGCAGGCTGCAGAAAATGCCGACGTAGGATACCAATATCTTGCGGAGATGATTTTTGAGGAAACCGCATATGAAGAACTGGATTACCGCATCATAGAAGGCGATGAAGATGCGGCATACCATGAGCTTAAACACAGGCTTTATATACTTGAACCGCTCAGTATGAAAGGAGAAACTGATGAGTAAAAAGTTAAACAAATTCCACAGAAAATGGATGTTCTGGAATAGCGTATTAAGCATTGCAACAGCGTTTATACCGCTGTATTTCCTGTTTGAAATGCGAAAGATTGCACTTCCGGGAGGTAATGTTGCGTATACCGCAGCATCAAGCATTATATGCTTTATTTCAATCATAGCAATTTTAAGAAAGCGCAAAGCACAGGAAAGCTATATAGATTCGGTCATTACGAAAAAAATGGCTGAGTCCGGTCTTAACGATGACATCGAGCGTGCCATTAACGCAGATACGCCGGAGGAGAAAAAAGAATTATCAGAATATATCAACACAAAAACTGGCAGACTCGCAACAGAACTGCGTAATGAGCATAACGGGCTTTCACCGCAAAACCTGCTTATACGTGAACTGCCGGAAATGTACAAGATGTACGACGCGCTTCTTACACTGGTGCCGTTGTTTTCACTGCCGCTGTTTATGTTTATGGATCTAAAACTGCCTCTGGCCGTGGCTATAACAGCGGTTGAGACAGTTGGAATTGTGGCAAACATGATTCTGGCGGCAACAAACAGATACGAAAAATAGGAGAAAAGTAAAGGAGATAAAAAATTATGATTATTACAGGCTATCAAGGAATCGGAAAAAGCACTTTAGCAAAAACAAATGACAAAATTATAGATTTAGAGAGTTCCTGCTTTTGGAAATACGATTTATATGATTTTGAAAAGAAAGGTGAAAAAACAAGACCTGATGATTGGTATGTATATTATTGTCAAATGGCACAGTATTTATCAAAGCAAGGATATATTGTATTTGTTTCTTGTCATCCGGAGGTCAGAAAGTTTCTTTCAATCCATAACCAAGAACGATTTTGTGCGATTTTTCCAAGCAGATCAATTAAATCAGATTGGTTAAATAGACTAAGGGATAGATATGAACAGTCTTTATCAGAAAAAGACTTAAGAGCCTTAGAACATGCTGAAAAATTTTATGATTCTGATATTGCTCGACTTTGGTACGAATGTCAATATGGCGAAGAATATTATCATGATGTACAGATTATTGATGATATAAATTATGATTTGATTGACCTGGTAGAGAGATTAAAAGTCAATGAAAAAGAAAGTTGAAACAGTGAACGTTATGTCAGGTCTTGAGGCTACGGTAATGCCGCGTTACAATACGCATGCCGTTGGCCATGGCCTGTGGAAGAGCAGGAAGGACAAGACGAGACGTGCTGAAAAAAGAAACGACCGCAGAGCCAGGCTTGACTACTGTGGCCGATAAAAACTGAATATTGAAAAAAAGATATCCGCGTGGGAATGCGGGTATTTTTTTGTAAAATGGACAAACGTATAGCCGGACACTTTCGCGTCCGGCTCATATTTAAAAAGAAAATTGGAGTTGTGTATTAACAGATTTCCTCTGTTTTACACATATAGTATGTCAGATTTAGTTTTCGGGAATGGTTTTCTATATAAAAAATGTGTTATGTCGAAATCTCGTGTTTTAGTAAGACTTATATGGAAGGACATAAACAAAAACTTGAAAAATCATACTTATATCAGAAAAAGTTTTTTTGTGCGGTAATTCTCCGAAAAGGGGTATGGAGAGTCTGAGCAGACGGATAATAAGCTGGTATTGAGGTCCGAGTCCTACGAAAAATAAGCTTCTGCAATGGGAAACCCTAGCTTTGCTGCAAGGTTCAAATCCTTGCCCGCACGATAAGACAGAAAAAGGAATTGAGAGGATAGAAAAATCAATGAGACCAATCGACGCAGACAGAGTTGTAATGCATTTAAACGACTACGCCCTGCAGATAAGTCCGACAGGGTACGAGACGGGAAGCAAGAAAGAAAAGGCCGAGGCAGCGTATGAAACGGTACAAAACTGCATAAAGGCAATCGAAGAGGCACAGACTGTCTTTGGTGTGAATGATGCCATGAAAAAGACAGGAGAATGTGTAGAGAAGAAGCTTGACGAAGCAATTGAGCGAGAGAGGCAGATGGCAGAAGAATGCAGCATTCCATGCGCTGCATATAAGGAAGATGAACGGACTTGCGAAAGCTGCAGGGGATACCACAAAAAACTTGTTGAATGGCTTGAACAGCTGAAAGAATACAAACAGCTGGAGAAAGAGGGGAAACTCCTCAAGCTGCCATGCGAGACAGGCGACCATGTTTACATTGTAAAGAGCTACGGAACCGAAGAAGCCATCATCATGGGAATTTCAGAGGCAGACGATATAGACAGTTTCTGTTTCAGGGTATATATGGATCCGGACCGCGAGGAGATTATCGCGCTTGATGAATTCAAAGATTCGTGGTTTCTTACAGAAGATGAAGCAAAGGCGAGATTTGCAGAATTAAGAGTTTAATGGGAAACAATAAACCCCGGTACTTGAATGTTAATGTCATTAAGTTAAGCTAAAAATTACACCCTTCTCTTTTTCTTAAAACGAAGAGGCAGGGGTATTTTGGAAAGGAAGCAACATGAAAATAATTATTATACAGGGTATGACCTGTTTAGGAAAAAGTACGCTATGTAAACAACTAGAAAAAGATCTCCCAAATTGTAAACAATTTTCTTTAGATGAGTATAAAGAAAACATATGGGACAAATTTGGATTCGATTCTGTTGAGCAAAGAGAACATCAAAGTAAACTCGCAAGAGCATTATTTTACAGCGATATAAATGAAGCTGTAAAAAAGGCATTGTACGATTATATTTTAATTGATTATGCTTTTACTAATAAATATTGGAATGAACTTTTAGAAAATTTAGCAAATTGGAATGGGTTAGTAAAAACTATTTACTTAAAACCTACCAATTTGCAGGAACATAAAAAGATATGGGAAATTCGTAGCAGAGATTTCTCTGTCAGACACGCAGGACATGGAGCAACACATTATCATGATGGAATAGGTAATGGTTATGTGAATAAATATGATACTAAAGTATTTGAAGATATGCCTACTATCAATCAAACGCTGACAATTGATATTTCTTTTAATCCATATTTAAGAAGTGTATCATACAATTCTATCATAGCTTTTATTAAAAATACATTTGATAGCAATATCAATTTTATTGATTAAAGGAGTGTACAATGATTAGAAAAAGTACAGCAGATGATAAAGAACAAATCCAACAGCTTATGCAGTTATGTTTTGGAGATAAAAACAATTTGGAACCATACGAAGACTTGGAAAACAGATATTATTTGTATTTCAAGAATGAAAATCTAGTAGCGATGTCCGGGCTTACTTCTAATAGCGAATACGGTCATTTAGAAATAGACTGGACTTGCACTCGTCCAGAACACAGGCATAAAGGTTATATGCAAGAACTATTTGCAGAAATGTTAAAGAATGTACATGACTCAGTTTATTGTAGCTGTTGGCGTTTGCCGAATAATAACAAACCAAATTTACATACGCTTATGTCTTTATTTGGCTTTGAAGAGGTTGTGGAGTCAAGGGTACATTGGAAAGTGCCACATAATTGTTTTAGCAATTATGAAGGTGGCTGTTCGTACTGCACTGGTATTGGTTGCGAATGTTATGAAGATTTGTTTTTACGAAAGGGAAAATAGCATGAATAAAAGAATGATTAAAGCTTTGAAAGATAAATGTATCTATGTTGATATTGATGGCACATTGGCAGAATATCGTTTTAATAACCATGTGAGTGCAAAAGACGGAACTACTAATGGACAAACTATGGAAGAGATAGAAAATCATGTTTTCCTACATAGTAGACCATTAAAAACCGTAATAAAGATGCTTAAAAAAGCGAAAAAACGTGGTATATGGATATGTGGTGCTATTATATCGCCTATAGAGCTACTAGATAAGATTGTATGGCTTGAGAAAAACTGTAAAGGTATTGAATTTAATGGAAAATTTTGGTTTGTGTCTGAAGAATATTGGGACACATTTCTTAATTACTTTAATTGCGGTAAGAGTGATTACGATATTGTTACACAGTATGGCATTATTATCAAAGGCTCGAAGAATTGCATGTGGGATTGGAATATAAACCATAATTTCCATAAATTAGAAGAAACTGTGTTTATTGATGATGTATTGCCGTACTTAAAATACGCAGAGGAGCGAGGTGTTACTGCTTATCACATTAGCAGTTTTATTGAATAATGATATGTAAAATATAAGAACCGTGATCTCTTACGCAAAAGCGAGAAACGGTTCTTTTTTATATGGAAAACCATATGCCGGTTTACGCAAAATCTAACATACTCTCCATATAAAAAAGAAAAATGGAGGAAAATTAAGAATGATTAGAACAAAAAGAAATGACGGAACGGCGCTTATACGTTTTGAGTCAGCCAAAGAGATGTTCGATTTTATAAGAACAGGAAGGGACATTTACAGCAGTGGGCTGGAAAAGTATATCTTTCTGTATGCAGAGTATGACAGTATCTGTGAATACTCAATAGGCGAACAGGAAGCAGAGGAGCTAAAAGCCACAAAAGGCTGCTGGTCAGGTCATCTTGGCAAAGGTGGACGCATCTATGACAGCGAATCCCCGATGACAGCATATGAGCTGTGTGAGTCGTGCTGGGAAGACACTGAATGGGAAGATGTCTCTGGCTTTGACTGGTTCATCCGGTCATGGACAAAGGAAGAAATTACGGGGTTCATAATCTTGAGACAGGAGCCCATGCAAGCTTGAAAGAGCTGTGCATATCGGAAGAGAATGCGGATGACGAAGACATGCGAGACTGGAATGAGATGTCGTATGTCGTGCCAAAGAAATGGCTCAAACAGAAAGTCATGGAGATACATGGCAGTGACCTTAAAAGCTTTCTATGTAATTACACATCAAAAGAAAGCGAAGATATATTCTTAGAAGCTATACGTGACAGACAGGTTGTCATGGCTGATTTTGATTAGGAGGAACGAGGGATGAGAAAAAGATTTCTTTTGTGTGAGCTGAACGACGAGGATTACGCTTATGCGCAGTTCAGTTTTCACAAAGAGTATGAAAAGGCAGCAAAAAAGGCTGTCGCTTCATGTAGAGAATGGCATAAAGACTGTAATATAGAGGAGGATGATTCCGGTTTCATGATTACTGGCCGATACGGCGATTCTTTTTATGTCACAGAAATTAAACAGATATGTGCTGACTGTGGCACACATCTTCTCATATGGCACCATGGATACGAGGGAGTTGATTTTGAGATAAGGTTTCAGGGGACGTATGAAGAATGCGAAATTGAAATGAAAAAAGAAATCAAAGAACTGGTAGATGACCTGGAGCTTTGTGACGAGGATATCTTTGGAAACACAATCGACACAGGAGCAGAATGGGAAGTATTCGACATTGTGGAGATTGAGAACAATTAGTTTAAGAGAATAAGGAGAAACGATTATGAGCTATTATTCAGAAGTGACAATAAGATGTGAGGAAAAAGCTTTCGAAATGTTCAAGGAGGCATGGCAGAAAGCAGAAATGACACCTGACAAGGTGTTGAAGACAAATGATGAAACTGGAGATTATATCATCCAGTGGGAAATGGTCAAATGGGATACGGATTATCCTGAAGTCGCAGCCATTAATAACGTTATCAAAAAACTGAATGAACTGCAGGATCCGTCAGACCCGAAAGATGAGGGGCTTGGATATAAGTTTCTCAAAATCGGAGAAAATATCGGCGATGTTGAAACAGACCAGAACGACTGGGAGATTGAACTGTACGCAATACAGCGCGCCGACATCCCGGACGGAGATGCGATCGAGGTTTAAAAAATCATTTTAAGACAAAAGGGCTGCAGAAATGCGGCTCTTTTCAGAAAGAAGGAGGAAAATATGACTTATACAGAATTGGCAAGGAAAATTAAGAATGCATACAAAGAACTAAGAAAGGACGAAGTATACAAGCTTTATAACGTTATGTGGAACGATGAGCTGGATACAGCAGAGATTACGGTCGAAAATGATGCCGGCTTCAGGGCTGTCATCATTGGCAATACGAGCGGCATGAAAGGATCAAGAGGATACATGTATTTGTTTTATACAAATGATGATTCTGAGGTATTTCCAACCGTCAGGGAACTGGCGCGCAGGCTGAAAGCAATTGCGGCTCAGGAAGCCCTGACAGATGAAAATGCCGATTACTTCGACTGGAAGGAATATGGGTCTCTGGAAAAGCAGAGAGAGTATTTCTCAGAAATAGTTTTAAAAGCATTGAAATCATAGAAAAAGAAGAGCCGTTTAACGCGGCTCTTTTTTTGCGTACTTATATGGAAAAGCATGGCTTTCACAAAATCTAACATACTTTCTATATAAATAAAGAAGAAAGGAGAAAAGCAGAATACAGTCTGAAACAAAGATGCAGCGCGTAGATAGCGTTGCATGAAACAAAAAAAATAAGTAAAGAAAAGCGGAGGAACAAAAATGAGCACAAGAGCAGTTGTAGGCATACTTAATGCTGATGGAACAGTAACAGCAGGATGGCAGTGGAATGATAGCATGAACTTGCCGCCAATATTAAAGAAATACTTCAAGACGGAAGAAGATGTCAGGAAGCTGGCCTCTTATGGAATGTGGAATAATCTTTTCAGTCCGAGAGGCCGGGACTATAAGTATTTTAAGGCAAGATGCATGGAGCCGGGCACACATTATTATATGAAAGATGTCTGTAAATGCCACATGCTTAAAGAGTCGCCGAACGACAGCACAAAAAACTTTGAAGGCGACGAGGGCATCGTGGTCAATGCTGATGGTTCAATGACGTTTGAAAGTGTAGACAGAGCCAAGGGAGAGGACTGCAGCTATGTATTCCTTTTCCACCCGGGTGTTAATGAGTGGGAAAAGATAAGAACATATTAGGAGGAACGAAAATGAAGCAAATCAATCTGACAGCAGAGCAGATAACAAGGTCTTATCCAAAAAGGAATAAGACAATGATCAGCGGCGAAACAGGTGCTGATGGTGGCATCTGCGAAAAGGAATACATAAGCTTTGAGCCGTACCATGTAATTGGTACGGTTTTCAAAACCATATACAGGTTTGACAATAAGAACGAATTCATGGGCTATACAGATGTAATCACCGGGTATTTCTTTGACGCAGATGACATCCTGCAGAAATTTGTTATATCAAAGGATGCTGAAAAAGGTAGCGATAACTTCAGATGGGAATACCCATTTATTGAAAAAGCACTGCAGGATAAGAGAATTATCTGCGATTATGAGGGAAGAAAACTTTATCTCGTATGCGACGGTCTTTCGCTTGCACATACACATGCGGCAAGCACTGCAGGCCTGCTTTTTTCAAGACAGAAAGTTATCAGGACAAAGCAGGTATTCATGGACCTGTATGACGATTATGAAAAGTTCAGGGCTATGAGTCGCAACGAACTGAAAAAATATTCTTCCAAAGCTATTACAACAATCAAGGCTCCGAAGTTTGAGCGCAATCCTGAAAATAAGGATGCAAAAACCTTTGACAGGATAAGATGCGAGATTTCAGTTAAGAGCTTTGATGAAAATGGGAAGAAACTGAGTGTCGGGGAAGCTGCTGCAAATGTCAGAAAAGACGCAGAGGCAGTTTTCGATGACGTGCTCAGAAGAATCGAGAGCAGCACAAGATGGAAGCGCTTTGGGATACCGATAAATGTGCTTAAGTGTACATCGGCAAAGGTGTGTTTCGATTATGTGCTGGAACTTATATTTGAGATTAAGGAGGAACTGAAATGAGCAAAAAAGAAATGCTAACTGATCTGCACACCTTACGGTGGCAGGTTTCCAGAACATAGTGGCATCACTTGAGGTCTTTAAAACTAAAATACAGTCAGTCTTTGACGGGCTGTATTTCTTTTTGTTTTAAAAAGCTTTCCGGTATAGCCAAAATACTGGCTGGAACTTTTGGACATCCGTACATTGTACGTTTCACCGGCAGTACCGGCAGTCCGGGCGTTCAGCTGGACACCCTGTTTTGTTTGTTATGCAGCTATGCCAAAGCTTCTTGGTATAGTGCGGTTCTGCTGTTTATAAGTTACTTTTATATTTTCAATGCACTCATCGTGCAGGGTTTTAAATTCATCATAGTTCTGTATGCAAAGATTTCTGTCAGTGTGTTTATAATCAGGCTCGGAGTTTTTCAAAAGAAATGCGGAATAAATGTCACGCTGCACCCATATGCCATTGATTGTGTTGTGGCGCCGGGACAGTTTTTTCTTTACAAAGGTATCGGTTACATGATTGTACTGGCTGGCCTTAAATGTCTGGGTATTCACCTTGACAAATGTGCAGCCGACAGCTTCAGCCTTGCGCTTTAATATGGCAACAAGCTGTGCCGGAGCGCGCAGCTCAATGGATTTCCCAAATCTCTTTTTTGATTTTTCGCGGCCGTTTATGTTTGTATCTTTTACAATATCCTTTTTCTTTTTACGTTTTTGCAGAGCCTTAAAATTCATTTTTTCTATATAAAATTCATTCCCCTCTGACAGAAGAATATTTGCATAGCTTTCCTGAGCCTGTTTTAGGGAAGCTGCACGTTTTCGCTGCAGCGATGCAGACTTACGTCTGGTGCGTTTATAATTTTCGCTGTAAGTCCATGTTTTGCGGCCCTTTTTAACAGTGCCGTCTGCATTGTAGTTCTTTGGATTTGATTTTCTGCGGCTTCTGTCCAGCTTGCGGTTTAAACGCTTTATCTCTTTTTCAATTGAAGCGACATTGTCTCCGATGGTATCAAGGTGGCATGCTGTATCTGATGCAGTGGCGATACTTGATGTACCGATGTCTATGCCGACACGTCCGGTTCCGACAGCATATTTGCGTGGAGCAGTGCCTTCCTGTATGAGCTGCACGTAATATTTCCATCCGCCTGGAAACTGCTTTCTTACAATACGGCAGTATTTTGTCCTGTCACAGAGGCATGTAGTCTCATATATATAATGCGCTGATTCCTTATTTTTTGGAAGGATAACATCAAGTATGATACCGCCTTTTGGCTTTTTTGGTGTGCAATTTATATACACTTTTCCATTGTCATAAATAATGCCTGTAGTGTTTTTCTTGTTTTCAAAAGACTTAAAATTGACATATTTATTGAAATGTATATCCCTGCCGTTTTTATAAAGGCATTTTTCAACACCACTATATACAGCATCCGAAAGCTTCTGCGCAACATCGGAATGCAGGTACCTGCAACGCTTGCGCTTATCCAGAAGTATTTTCTGGAGCGCATATTTTGTCAGCCCGTATGACTCGATAACAGCATGCAGTTCTTTTCCGACACGTTTTTTGGCATTGCCAGACGCTGTCCTGTATTCCTTTATAAGGGAAATATACACTGGATCACGCTTCAAGAGATTAAGCTTTTTTCTGACAATGCGTGTAAGAGTGTTGCTGTAACACCATGCCTCATGAAAATAATTGTCAAGATAGTTACAGCCCGACTGCTTTTTCGTATTCAGTTTTAATTCAAGAATGTAACTATCTGACATGATTATTTTCCTTTCTGGTCTTTGATGTATTGTTTTACGATGTCAAGTGACACGCTGCCCACCGTTGCAATAAACGCGCTTCTTGTCCACATGGCTGGAAGCCTGCGCTTTATGTCGGGAAACTCCTTTAAAAGGACATGTGCCGACTCATACTTTAAGCTTTTAACACACTCCATGATGCCATACCGCGGATTGCAGCTTATCAGAAGATGTACATGGTCAGGCATCACTTCCATTTCGAGAATCTCGAAGTTGTGAGCCCTGGCAGTTTCTGTAAAGACTTCCTTAAGTCTTACATCCTTGCTGTCAGTAAGTATTTTGCGCCTGTATTTCGGACAGAAAACCACATGGTATCTGCATAAATATGTAAGATGCGCACTTGTATTATAGTTATTATTTTTATCATTTATCATAATAGGATTATACTATAAAAACTATTATAAATAAAGCAATATATATAAAAATATGCTGAATAGTTCATAAAAATTTGTTAAAAACTTATATAGAAAGGGTATAAACGTATAAAGAACAAATTATACTTTAAATATAAAAAAGAAAGATGGTGTTTATTCCTCTGCACACCTTATGGTGGCAGCTTCCTAGACGCTAAATTTGTGGCAGTTTAGGTTTGCAGCTTAAAAATTGAGCAGACATGAGACATCTTGAAAATAAATGATTCTGACATACTTTCCATATAAGAAATGACGAAAGGAGGCAATAGTATAATTTCTTATTAACGGGAACTATCCCGCACAGTCTGCGGGAAGTGTCTTTCCTGCGGGCTTTTTGTAACTTACAGACAAAGCACAAAGGAAGGGAGAACAAAATGGCGGAAACAATATTAACGCATGCCGCGAAAACAGTACTGGCCACAGACCCGCTCCGTGCAAAGTACGACCAGACTATGAAGCAGCTTCTGGCAGAGAAACCGATACTCGCACTTATAATTAAGTACACGGTGTCGGAGTGCATGGACATGTCGGTGCCGGAAATTGTCAGCTGTATTGAAGGCACAAAGGTTGAATCCGAGCTTATCGAACCGGGGCTTTCAAATAGTCCTGTCATAAAAGGGCTTAAAGAAGAGGATTACAGTCTGTATGAAAGTCTGATCAAATACGACATCAGGACGTACATAGTCTTTGACCCCAAAAAATATCCTAACAAGCAGAAATATGAACTTAGGATATTCATTAACGTTGAGGCACAGAACGACGACCACCCGGGATATGATATTTCAACCAGAGGCATGTTTTACGCCTGCAGGCAGATATCTGCTCAATGCGGTACCGTATTCCAAAACGCGGGTAATGCAAACGATGGCAGCTACCAGAACATCAATAAGGTGTACAGCATCTGGATATGTACATCATCGGCGGATAAACTGGCAAACACTGTTGAAATTATCAAGCCTGAGAGAAAAATGTACTATGACATCATTTCAAACGAAAGTCTGCTTGCAGACTTGGATTTTAAAGACCGATGTGATATACTTGAAGTAGTAATAATAAGACTGAGCCGTAAGCATGATTATGAAGGCGTCAAAAGCAATCTCATAAAAGCGCTGACCGACTTGGTCAACAGTAAAATGAGTCCATTGGAAAAATGCAGCAATCTCGACACATATGGCATTCCAATGACTAAAGAAATCGAAAGGAAGGTGGAACAGGTGAGTGGTTTTAGTACTGCAATCGGAAAAGAAGAGTATGCTAAAGGCATTACTCAGGGAACCAACAAAGGCAAAGAGGAAGAGCGTTCTTTGCTGACAAAAGCTTTTGCCGAGCTAAAGGCGGGCAAAACTGCTGACAGCCTTATAGCAGAAGGCTATGAAAAAGAAACGGTAGAAACAGCACTTGTGTTCCTCCGTGGATAAGAAATAATGTGTTTAAAAAGAGTTCTGGGATTCCGGAACTCTTTTTTTTGTGGCTTAAAGCCTTGATTTTTTGTCAGGAAGCAATGAAAACGCATAAAAAAAATATCATACTTATATTATAGGACAAAACAAAAACTTTTGTTTTCGTATTAAAAAAGGAGATATACATATGCGAAAAATCACAGAAACACATACCGGCAAAATTGTATCTGATACTGACTTGAATGTTGAATACCTTTATGTCGGCGATTATGGAAAAGAAAATAATATCAAGGCAGATTTTCTTGGATACACAAAACGTATTGAGAAAGTAGAGCACAAGCCTGTTGACATTGCTGACAAGCTCGTTGTTACGGTATCCAGCCAGAAGGGCTGCCCGATGAGCTGTAACTTCTGCGACTGTCCAAAGCTTGGATTCCATGGAAACGTCAGCACAATGGAGCTTATATCCGAAATTTCAACCGGCATTGCTCTTTCCGGCATCAGGCACGGATCGCGTCTTAACGTTCATTATGCGCGCATGGGTGAACCGACCTTTAACTACAATGTTATCACTTCTGCCCGCATGATTGCAGAAATGCTTGCAGCACCGGATGCAGATACAACATTCGATACATATCATCCTGTTGTATCGACTATGATGCCGAAATCAAACAAAAATTTATGTGATTTCCTGCATAAATGGGTTGAAACAGGATTTGAATTTGGCGGAGAGGATGGTTTTGGCCTGCAGTTTTCCATTAATACGCTCGATGAGGAAAAACGCAATGAAATGTTCCGCAATAAGTCACTTTCTCTGCAGGAAATCAGCGATATAATCAAGACACTTCCAATGCCGAAGAAGCGCAAATATACATTGAACTTTGCAGTTACCTCTAAGTGTAATCTTGATGTTGACCTTATAAACAAATATTTTGACAAGGATAAGTGTATCGTAAAAATCACACCGATTCACGAAACCGTCGAAGCTGTAAATGAAGGCTATGAAATCGTTACGGATTTTGATGTCTACGAGAAGTTTGAGCAGCCGCTCGTAAAAGACGGCTGGGATGTCATTGTCTTTGTGCCAAGCAGGGAAGAAGATGCGGACCGCATTACGTGTGGAAACTCGCTGATTGCTCTTGCAGATAAATAGCTTTTTCGCAGCCAAAAACGTTAGAAAAAAATATCATACTTATGATGTAAATATATTCATAATATCATCCGCGGTTTGGACAACCGTGGACAATATGCCTCTTTTTATTATTTTTTTGCAGACAGGTTTCACAGCCTGTCTGTTTTTTATATAGAAAGCTTGATACGGACTATGCAAAAACTATCATACTCTCCATATAAAAAGAGGAAAGGAGAGGGTGCAAAAATTTCATATGGAACAGGGAAATAAGAATTGGAGGAACGAAGATGGAGAGAGAACAAAGGAGAGAAAAAGCGGAAAACGTTCTGCGTATGAGAGGAGATGAGTGGCATGTGCTGCTATCTTGTCGATTATGAGAATATCATGCCAAGAAAAGCTGCGGAGCTGCAGGGATTTGTCAGGGGAGATACTGTCATAGTATTTTATTCAGATAAAACGCCTACAATATCTGCAAATTTCATCAATGAGCTCAGACAGAGGAATGCGGATGTAAAGTTTCTTCTGGCGAACTGCGGGCATAAGAACGACCTTGATTTTCAATTGTCATCGTATGTTGGATATGCAGCGGCAACAGGGCACCGGACAATAAAAATCGTGTCCAACGACCACGGCTATGATGTCGTCTGCCGGTTTTGGACAGGGCTTGGATACTGTGTAAACCGTCAGGGGAATGAAAACTGCCAGAAGCTCACAAAAGGACAGAAGAAAGCTGACAACATGAGTTTCAGCGCTGTGATAAAGAATGGGCAGGCAGAAGAAATCAGGGTCAACAAAAGCTGCAAGGCAAAAAAGAAGGCGAAAAATGAAGCCAAGGAAATGCGCAGCAGGATTGACAGTCTTAAGAAAAAACTGCCATCTAAAACAGTCAGGAAACTGTCATGCTACGGTAATGTGGATACGCTGCTTGAAAAATGCATCAGATGCAAAAACAGCTCTGAGCTTAATGGTCTGCTGATGAAACTCACAAAAAGCGGAAAAGTGACATCGGCCATGCATAAGGTTCTGAAAAAAGCACTTTTTAAATGAGAAAAATAAGACTGACAGGAGATATTCTTCTGCCAGTTTTATTTTTTATATGGAAAAGCATGACTTTCGCAAAATCTATCATACTTTCCATATAAGAAAGAAGAAAGGAGAAAATTTAAAAAGCGGTAACACGATAGAACAATAAGAAAAGTGGAGGAACAAAATGAGAGCAGATTTTGATTTAAGGAACAGGAAGCAAAGGAGGAACCGGGATGCTTAAGAGGTTTGAGTGCAAAATAGGCAGTGGATGGACAGGTTTTTTGAATGTTTTCGATGATGCCATTGCACAGGCATGGCGCGAGGATAGGTGGACGGATTATTTCAAAGATGAATTTTATTTCCGGCCGTCAGCAGATGAAGTTGCGCCGGAAATTTATCACAGACTGAGGGTTCCGTTGTGGTATGGTACTCATCCAAACACGGAATCTAAAGCATGGTTCACCGAAAACGGATATATCCAGTTTCAGGATAACATTGAGCGCATCTTAAAAGTATATGAAGCAGCGGGTATTCCAACAAGATGCCTACAGTCTGAGTGTCCATGCGGAAAACTGGTGTCTCATGGAACATATCAGCGAATTTATGCAGTAGAAGGATAAGGAGGAACAAAAATAATGAAAATTACATTAAATGAGCAGGAGTGCGAGGAAACTCACGACTTCTGCAAAGCAGGTACATATGTAGCAACGGTAGGTTTTGCAAGCACTTTTGGCGATGATGTAACAAAGGTGTTTACGGATGCGGTCAACCTCGTACATGAAAAATACGGGGACAAGGCTGATTATCTTCAGACATTTGTCTGCGAGCTGGGAAAAGCAAAAGAGGAAAAAGTAAGATTCTGGCTGATTCTTGACGAATATGGCAAAAACAATTTGAAGGTGACAGCACTGCTGCCGGAAGAATATTAGAATGTGGAGGAGCTGGAATGATAGCAGAATACAGAGAAAAAGTAATGCTGACAAAAAAGAAGGCTATGTATATTAATGAGCTTCTCAACACACCGGGGAGCAGGATTTATACAAAGTATGGGCTCAGAATCGGCGATACCATTGAACATACTGTAGTATTTCCTGACGGAGTGCAGGCGGTCATCAGGCTGGTTATCGGTACAGAAGAGGATTATCCATACGCAGAAGGAGTGCTTTTAGATGCGGATGATAATGAATTGTCACGCACGGAGCCGGAAAATAAGTACGTATGCCTCTGGATGCTTGAGGCTGACGATGCAACATATTTCGTTGATATTGCATATCCGGAGATTGTCATGAAGGAAAAGGCCATGGAAATGGCTAAAGATTTCGTGTCAAAACACAGCTGCGATGATATGGAAAACCTTGAAGCCTATAAGGTAGGTAACGGCATGCTTCTGGTTATTCAGTATGTGTGGGATGAAGGCGAGCCTGCTCATGAGGTTAAGCTTTATAATGCAGACAACGAGCTTGTTGATGCTTATATCAGAAGTGATCTCAATTCTGCAGAAAAAATAGCAGATACCATCATGGAGATATGGTCTGACTACATCTACAAAGGAAACAAAGAAGAAAACTAAAAAAGAGAGTCGCGATTGCGGCTCTTTTTTATATGGAAAACCATATGCTGGTTTAAGCAAAATCTAACATACTTTCCATATAAAAAAGAAAACAGGAGGAAAAAAGAACATGAGTAAAAGAAAAAAAGGAACTGTTCTTTTCCGTCTCGTAGACGGAGGAGACGAGAGAATATCAAGAAGATGTCCTGAAGAACTGTGGTGCAGGATTAACTCAGAGATAGGTGCAGATGAAGCAGACGCAGCTGTTAAGTGGCTGAATACCGCTGAAAAAGGCGATGTTTTTGAGTCTGATACCGGAAAATACGAACTTGAAATTTTATAGCAAAGGAGGAACACAGGATGATTAACATTATGGCAAGCAGTGAAGGTGGTCTTGAAGAATTTGAATGGCCTTCATATGAAGATATGATTGAGGCTGCAGAAGATGGCAGAGAATGTCCTGATGAAGAGGATGCCGTTATAACTTTGGATGTTGACGACCAAAGCTACAGCGAGGATTCGCTCAGGGATATGGGCATATGGAACTTTGCAGACCTTGTAGAGGCTGCAAGAAACGATGAGATATAAGGTAAGGAGGAACAAAGAATGAATAAAGTAATTGATTATGGTTTCACTGGAAGCTTCTTCGCAAATGATGTTGAAGCTGTATCAGATATTGAGATAGGAAAAATACATGATCTTCACTTATCTGATTATATGGACAAGAACAAAGCAGCTGTCCTGAAAGATTATTTGAAGGATGTGCCAGAGGATGAGTTGTATCTTATCACGGCATATATTTCAAAGGATGAATTTCCAGAAGATGAGTACATCATTTACGGACACGAATATGGCAAAAAGCTCATTCCTGTAGATGAGATACTGGAAAGAGAAAACAGTATCATGGAAGATGCGGGCTTTGTCAATGTAAACGATTACGTTGATTATGAGTATAAGACGGCTTTCATCTATCCAAATGAAGCAGGCAGAAAGGTCATAGAAGCCATGAAGCAGAGCGTCGCAGAGTGGAGACGTAACCACAAAAAATTATAAATAATTACATGAAGGAGCAGAATTATGGACGTATATATAATATTTTCGAACAAAAACGATATTGAAGGCGTTTTTATGAAGCAAAAGAATGCGGAGAGCTTCAAGAATGGACTGGAAAAAATTAATACGGGTATCAAGTATCGTATCGAGAAACAGAATGTGGATGATGCAGATCCAGAGTTTGAGGAAGAATAATTGTTCAAAAAGAGAGTCGCAGTTGCGGCTCTTTTTTATATGGAAAGCCATATGCCGGTTTAAGCAAAATCTAACATACTTTCCATATAAAAAAGAAAAATGGAGGCAATTAAATATGAGAAAAAGAAACGGAAAACGGTCCTTGAACCGTGTAACAGGGAGGAAACGATGATAGAAAACGTTAAACTCAACACAAAGGAAAAGGCTCAGCGATGTCTCGGCCGTCTCGGCAGAAGAGGTTTATATGTGATGAGCTTTAAGTACAAAGGGACTATAGACGGATATTACGTCTATTACGTTACGTCAAAATAAGGAGGAAAAACAAAATGAACAAAAACATTATTTCGGATTTCATTAAGATGAAAGGAATTCAGACAGAAACAAAAATCAAGAGCTGGTCGGCTGTCGACATTGACTTCATGAACGACAACAAGGTGACAGAAGAGACGTCGTTTGATGTCAAAAATGTCAAATCACCTAAAGCTTGGGCTGAGCTTGATGAGTCTTTCGTGGATCTGTGCAGGGCGTCTGGTATAAAGAACCCTGTGATTACGAGCGTGACGGTTACACACTCAGCAAAGACGCAGGAGGAACTTGAGTCTATATCACTGTAGACTTTTTCAAAAAGAAAATTGGAGGAACATTATGACATTTCAATTAAGCAGGCCGGACATTGATACAATCATCAGCTATTGCCATGATATGGAAGCAGATGACAAACTGGAGGTGTACGAGTTCGGCAAAAACAATGATTTAGTTCTTCATATCTATAAGGATGAAGAATATGACGCATCGAAAGATGCGGACTATGCCGATATCGTTCGAATCAGCACCGCACAGGGCGGCAGATGGGTCGATGATACGGAAGATGTGTATGTAACAGATGGTTCTTTGTGTAGGCAGCTGCAGAGAATCAGTGAGTACAAAGATTTTTCAACTTTATAGGAGGAACTGAAATGAAAAGATATGAAGATCTGGACGCGGAATTGCGCCGCGTCCTTGACGAAGTAAGACAGCAGATGACAACAACGGTCATCAGCTATCCGGAAAGAAATCCGCGTGACAGGGTCTGGGGAGCAAATAACTACCCGGGAAACTGCAGTGGTAAGGTAGCGCTTGGCTTTATAGACAAGTTGCAGGCAGATTCAATGTTTGAACTGTGCGCAGGAAGCGGCACAAATTATGACATGTGTCTTGACTATGGCGTGCCATACTGCGGCGTGGATTTGAATCCAAATCCGGTTCGTGATGGCATAAAGTCAATGGATTTTACCGACATGAGTCAGGAGTTTCCTGATGAAATCAGAACAGCAGATATGGTGTTCTCACACATGCCATATCCGGGCATTAACCGGATCAAGTATTCAAACGGTGCTTGGAAAGGCTCTCCAGAGCTTGCAAAGCGTGACATCCAGAACATGCCTTTTGCACAGGGCATGCAGGAAATAAACAAGGCTCATATGAGAGCTTATCACGCTATGAAACCGGGCGCTTTCATGGTCATGCTTGTAGGTGAGATCCGTGCAAACGGAAAATTCTACAGCATGAATCAGGCGTTATGCCTTCCAGGCGAGTTCTATCAGAGCTATGTCAAGCTCCAGCACAACACATGGAGCGGAAGACAAAATAGAAGCTATGGAAACAGCCAGAGGGCGTTGACCGGCCATGAAATGATTGCAGTCATCAGAAAGCCGGGAGGATACCAGATATGTTATGTCATGCCGCATACGTACAGTCTTGACCAGAGAGACTCTGAGGGCATGGCAACATGGAAAGATGTCGTAGCGGCAGTACTTCGTCAGATGCATGGAAGCAGTTCACTTGATGCGATTTATTCGCAGCTTGAGGGACATGCAAAGGCAAAAGCCAATCCGCACTGGAAAGACAAAGTCCGCCAGACTCTTCAGATGCTTGCAAAGGCAGGCGTATGCGTGAACACGCAGAGAGGATACTGGCAGGCAGCGGCTTAGAAAGGACTAATTGTTAAGTAATTAAAAACATAGAAATATGTATGCAAACATAGACAAAAGTGGACACATTAAGTCTTTTGTTTATGGCTTAACAATAGGTTTCGAGCC
>ERZ857965.31-NODE-31-length-218086-cov-6.211108_pt1 | contig 218086 bp, 253 predicted proteins | sample MGYA00519758_ERZ857965 | MGnify/ENA primary metagenome ERZ857965 (study PRJEB31778, sample SAMEA3449381) | human gut metagenome | biome: human gut; feature: human-associated habitat; material: faeces | place: United Kingdom | collected 2010/2012 ...
CTACTACATATATTGATTTATCAATCATTTCTTTTTTCCTCCATTTCTTTTAAATGGGTATTTTGTTTAGAATTTTTCGTTTTATTCTGATTAATTTACCATTTTACTTTATAAACTGATTTCTTAAGTGCTACGGGACCTTAAGGCTTCACAAATTATTTACAAATCACAGAAAATCCAATCTCTTCCATTTTATTCATAAAACTCTCTCTAAACCCATCAAGCTTATTAGCGTCAACTACAACAATAAGATTTTTTCTTGCTCGTGAACATCCTACGTAAAATAATTTGTATGCAGTTAATATACCTTCAATTTTTGTAATTTTAAAAATTTTCTTTGCATTGCTAACATTCTGTTTAGCTAAATACGCTGTAAAATCATCTTTACATAATGCATCAAATAGTATATTCCCTTGATATGTTTCTAAGATTTCATTGCTATATTTAACTAAAATAGCTTTATTCTTTTCATTTTTGTTATGTGTTTCAGCTGTAAGCTCACTAATTTTCATTCCAAGCTCTGTTTCTACTTCTTCTATTATTCTTCCATACGAATAAAACAATGCTTCAAATTGAGGAAGCGAAAATTCTAATTTTGACCACATTTCAAAAAATGGATACATTCTCACATTTGGGGTGCTATTATTATCAGAAGCAATAAAAATTACAGAAGGATGACTTTCACCCTTTACACCATGCTGTGTTGATATATGCGGCATATTTAAATAGTTCGCTAAATTTTTAACTTCTATAACTTCGGTATCCAATACTTCCTGATATTCTGTTCTTTCTTCAAAATTATTTTTCACTGACTCTTGTATAAAACCATTATCAAATAAACATTGTATTACTTCTCGAATTAAACACCCATCTCTCTCATATTCTTCTTTAAACTTATCAAATCTACTCTTTATCAATTTTTTATCTGTATGCTTTTTTATTTTAAATTGCGAAAAATCAAAATATCTATTTTCTTTCTTACAAAGCGAAATGACCATACCATAGTTTTCATTTATATAAAAATTCATTATCTTATCTAGCAAAAATAGAAATTTCATTAATATATCTGGATTATCACTTGACATATCAGATAAAATATCTGCTGGAGAATATTTCCTTCCAAATGAATATTCCTCCATTCTTCCATAGGCATTATATAAATTTTTTGCTCCAATTTCCTGATATTTTTCTTTATTCATCAAATATAACGTTAGTATTTCAGGAAACTTTTTTTGCAATTCGTAAATACACTTCTGTACATTCGAAGAAATAATCACTTGCGGCACTATATCCGAAACAACATCAATATTACTTTCTGTAGCTTGTTGTTTAAATGAAGCATCATTGTAAATATTGTTTAAAATAGATACAATTTTCCCTATAGAACGAAAGTTAGTTTCCAATCGCTTAGATGTATCAAACTCTTTTAGTCTCTCCTCAAAGGAACCATCATAATTTTTGTATATTTGTTGCATCCGATCTCCGAATAAATATAGCTGAATATTTTCTCTATTTTCAACTGCATCATCAAAAATTTCAAGTACATAGGCTGATGTATCTTGATACTCATCTATAAAAATATAGTTGTATTTATCTCCAATTTTTCTCAGTAAAATCGGATATTTTTTAATTAATTTATTTGCAAACATAAGCAAGTCATCATGAGATAATTTACCTGTATATAATGACGTAAAAGGTGTTTCACCATATGATAACGCTAATAGATTCTCACGCACAGTTTTCTCGGATAATTCCCCATATCTTTCAAAATAATACCGATTGCTTTTCTTAATATTTTCATTATCTGTGATATTTTTTATTCTTTCATTGATCTTTTTTTCATATATTTCCCAATATAAATCCAATGCTTCTTTATGCGAATAAAATGGACTAATTAACTCATTGATATAAGAATGAATAGTACTTACCGTAATATTGATATTTCCCAAATCTTTCTTAAGTTCATCTGCTGCTCGATTAGTATACGTAATACATAAGATTCTACTTTCTGGTTTGTTAAAACAAATACTCTTTAGCTTATTGCGTATATATGTGGTTTTTCCACTTCCCGCTGGAGCATTTATTAAATATCTGTTATTTTTTATTTTGCCAGCCATGATAATCCTTTCTCTATATAATCTGGAAGCATTTCCTTCTCATTTCCACTCAAAATCACAGAATACATAAAATCTGTCTTCTTATTAGATGTGGCTTCTACAATTTTATGAATAGAATATTCACTATCTTTTTCATTTTCTTTATTATTTGGTATAGAAAAAGTTAGCTTATTGGCCTTTCTTTTTTCTTTCCAATCACTTCTTTTTATTGCATGAAACACATCTACTTTTAATAATTTATTTAGCATAGCCTCTTCTAAAGTTCGTGCAGTACTTTTCTCGTCTTGAAAACTAAGATAAACCAATCCATTGTACAATATATTCTCTCCTTTAGTTTGAAAATCATATAATTCTTTAATATTAGGGGAATATTTTTCCCCTTTATCAGAATGAGCTAACCTATAACAATAATTTATTGTTGCATTTGTACTTCTGGAATCTTCACTTTTCACCTCATCCATGCTCACGGCATTTTTATTATAATCCAAATCTGTTATTATTAAAGTTTTTATTTTAAGCATTTTAAGTATTGGAAGATAATTATGAGCATATGCGCCCCCAACTTGAATAAACGCTATATAGCTATCAGCTAAATCCAAAAATTCTGGTAATTTAATTAATTTTCGGATATATAATCGTTCCGAATCTCCTTCATACAAAATAACTCTATCTGCAAAAATCAATTCAGAATATCCAATCTCAAAAAACCAATCAAAGAAGTTTTCTAAAAGAAATTCAGATTCTTCATCAACATTTTCAACTTTTTCCCCTTTTATTGAATTTCTAAATTCACTCAAATTAAATAGTTCACTTTTTGATTTTCCAGTTTGCCTAATTACTCTAAGGCTATCAAGACCAACCATTTTTGCAATTTCATTAGAATGTGTTGTGATAAGTCCCTGCATTTTTTTATCAACATAATAATTCTTAAGAAATCTAATAAATACATTTTGCATTTGAGGATGCATATGTGATTCTGGTTCTTCTATAAAAAACACATTCACTTTATTATTATCAATAGATTTATAAAATTCCTCCAGTTTCATGTGCAAATAAATCAAATTACTGAATCCTAATCCTTGAGAATCTTCATTTAATAATAAACCATCAATATCATATTTTGCTCTCGTAATTCGCTGAATAAACTCTTCTACATCATGTTCATCAACATCCATCTCTAGTTGTAGCTTTCCAATATGTCCCCCACTAGTTTTTGAAATATTTCTTATTGTATTATCTAATGATATAATTGATGAATTTTTAATTTCTTTTTTTGCCCCAGAATCTTCAATATCCTTCATCAACAAATCCGGAAGGGTTTTTGTTGATTCTATCCAAGTATTATTGTCTTTTAATAAAGCAATAACTCGTTTGCTGATTCCTTTAGAAGAGTCAGATTCACTATCATCCAATTCTCGAATTGCAGGTATATTCTGAAAGTTGAATAAATTTTTAAATGCAACAACCTCCATTGGGTTTGCATTTTCATAATTTGAATTACAAAAATAACATTTTTCAACAACTGCATTACAGTATAATCTAAGTAATTCCTCTTTTAAAAAATAACGCTTAGTTTCTTTTTCTGCACCTTCTGGATCATCAATATCCCTAAATCGTACTGACATCCTATCATAATGCTCATTTAATCCTTTTTCAAAAGAAGATATACTTAATTCATATGTATAAATAAAATAAAATGAATGCTTAGTATCATCCAAATCCATAAGATAATCTGCAAAATATTGAATATCATCACGCTCAGGATTATAGTCCACTTGAATCTGTGCCTGAAAACTATCCATAATATAGTCATCAATAAATCTATCGTCAACTGATATTTTATTAATAATTTCGCGAATACCTTCTTCTTTATTGAATTCAATCATAATTTGTTGAAAAATAGGCAGAATTTTTTCCAACCATGCTGATGATAAGTTTACTGGAATATCGCTATATTTAAAACTTAACTTCTTATCGCAAAACATTCCTTTTAAAACGGAAATCAAAGTCGTTTTTCCGCTATTATTAGGTCCAGCCAATACAGTCAACGAATCTTGCATATCCAATTCAATATTTTCCAATTGTCGATAATTTTTAATTTTAACTTTTTTTAAAAACATCTAACTATTCCTCCTAAAAAGATTACTTCACTATAATGAGCTCTGAATAAAATCTTTTTGTATATGTAAAAAATAAGTTATAATATAATTCAAAAAAATTAAATATGTGGTTAATTTCTCACCATCATATTTAGACACTTTTTTCAGCATATATAATTTATTGATATTAATCTGTCTTCAAAACTTACTTCTTTAATTATTATAAATTATTTCTTATAACAATTATACATTAATAATATGTAGATTTTTGTCGAAAAATAGCATATTCACCTATAAAATATTTTAAATTCAATTTGCCTGACATCTGATATATCTTTAATATTTTTCTAACTTAAGTATTCTCTAAATTTTGAATACTATATTCTTTCGATAATATCGATGGCATATCTTGCTTCCAACTTGGATTTTCAAAATCTGAAATTTCTAACATATTATTATCAATTTTAATCGCAGTATCTTCAATACCAAATATTTTTCTAATATTTTCATTTATCAAAATATCTTTTATTAATGGAGAGAAAAAATAATTAGATGGTTTATATCTAATTAACAAGTAAAATATTTCTTTTAATTTTTCTTCCTCTGATAACTTTTTAAACTGTTTTGCATATTGTTTTATTAGATCATTTCCAATTTCGTAAAATACAACAATCACAGACTTACTTTTTAACGGAAACACACATACTAATAAATCTTGAATAATTTTAGGATTTCTTATACTAACATCTTGTAATTTCTTATAATCGATATTATGAGACACAGGAATTGACACCTGTGCTGCAACAGGCACTGTATAATCTAAAATCCTATTATAAATAATTTTATAATTTTTATATCCATTTTCAATATTTCTTTTAGCAGAATTTAATTTTTCTTGAAAATCTTTTATATCAACTTCAACTGTAGTTTCTTCCACTTTTGCAATATTATCATAAAAAGCAGTTATTAATTCATCATCCGTCAATTGAGAATGATCCAATGTATTTTTAAAACTTCTAAATCTAGAATTAAAAAGTTCATTTAAATATATTTTTAATGCCATAGCATTTATTAAATCCCATTCCATTCTAGTTAATAATGCTTCTTCATTTTCGTAAATGTTAAATTTATCTTGATCACATATCGAACATATAGAATAAAACACACCTGCTTTATTTGTTCCTATATATTCTTTATCAGAAAATGGAAGTTTTTGTCCTAAATACTCCGGTTTTAATACACAATAATTACTATTATATAAAGACTTTATATTTTCAAGGCAGAAAAATGGAACTGTGTGTGACTTATGAAAAGCTCTAGCATTATTTTTTAATTCTTTCCCACAAATAGAACACTTTGTTTGATTTTTCTGTTTATTAAATTCTTGATTGATTTTTGATTTAACAATACTTATTTCTTTATTACTGGGTTTTCTAATTTTAACCATTATACCTTCTCACCTAAACTATTTAATTAAGAATACAGATTATTTTATAACTATATTCTATCAAAACATTTTTTATCTGATTTTACAATAATTTTCCAATCACTCCAACATCCGCCGGTAACCACTCAACATCCATCAATTCATCCCTCCCCAACCATCGAGCATCCTCATGCTCTTTCAAAACCAAATCTCCACTAACGACAGAACACCAATAACACCCCATAGATAAATGAAAATCTGGATAATCGTACTCTATCGTGTCGATCAATTCTCCAACTTCAATTTCTGTATCCAATTCTTCCATAATCTCTCTCTTCAAAGCTTCTTGTGGAGTTTCTCCTTCTTCAATCTTCCCACCAGGGAATTCCCATCCACCTTTGAGATCTCCATAACCTCTTTGTGTTGCAAATATTTTATCTCCATCTTTTATAACTGCTGCCACAACTCTAATTGTTTTCATATTCTTCTTCCTTTTTATCTTTCTCTAGTCTTACTCTTCATCTACATTGCTTAAAAAATATTGCCATATGTCTTCTCGAACTGGATTTCTCATTTTCACTCTAAATTTTGCAATATCTTGTTCTTCACCTTTTTGATTTAATTTTTTAGCTGATTTCACTTCCAAAATATCAAATTGTCCCAAATAATAAAATTTTATTTGGCTATCTCTTTTTTGAACCATTAAATGTCTTCTTGGTGCTGTAATTACATTCTGACTATAAGAACTATTAATACCTTTACCAAGTTGGGTATCCCAACAAAATATTTGATTACTCTCAAATATATCGTCATAATCAGGTTTTCCATCTACATATTTTTTACTAGCATCTTTCATTTGTTTTTTGTGATAAGTAATAAAAATAAATACATCATCTTTTATTCTTTTCATTCCATACATTACAGAAGACAAATCTTTTTCACAATTCATTAAAAAACAAACATCTCTTCTTGAATATTGCTCATATAATACAAATGGAACTCCTTGATTCTTATTTTGATTATATTTATCTTTATACCTATGTAAACCAAATGAAATAATATCATTTAATTCTTTCCGAAACTCAGATTCATTTAATTTGCTTACAAAACTATTTAATCGTTGAATTCTTTTATTTTTATTAACTTTTAAAATATCAATTTGCGCATATTTTTGATGTTCTGCAGAATTAATATGAAAATGTCCCTGTAAAATCCTAATAGTATTTTGGATAGCATCCATATCCAAAAGATAGCCAAATTCAGCTGAAACATCTTCCTGAAATTCTTCTATGGAAACTTCATTATACTCCATCAGCATTTTCAATAATTCCAATTCTTGTGGACGTACCCCGCTTAAAATCGTCTTTGATAAATATTCCAATATCAGAGTTTCACTATCTGAAAGCTCCTCTATTTCTTGTTTTTTCTCCACAGCTTTCAACATTGCATAATAAGTCTTATATTCTCGAATAATAATCATTGGATCGATCTCTTCATTTTCATAAAAGTCAACCAATCTTGGAATTCTACCCAGTCTATTTTTCAAAGAAATATAGCTTTCTTTGATCAATGCTTTCATGCTTTTTAAATTATCAACTGCATTGAAAATTCGTTCTTTAGATATTTCATCAAAATGAATTGTAGATGCTCCCGGAATCAGACTATTTCCACTAACTACATATTTTCTTACATTATCCTTGTTATAACTACGATCCCCAGACAAAGCAATTGGTATCATAAAATTATTCTTATAATTTCCAATAAAATCAAGTATCACCACATATTCTTTATCTTCTGCTTTTCGCAGTCCTCTCCCTAATTGTTGGATAAATACAATCGGTGACTGTGTTGGTCTTAACATAATTACCTGATTGATCTCTGGTACATCAACACCTTCGCTGAAAATATCTACAGATAAAATATAATCTAACTCGTTAATATCATCATTAACCAAACGTTCAATCGCATCTCTTCGAACTTCTTCTGAATCTGCACCACTTAATGCTAATGTACGCCAACCATGTTCATTGAACTTCTTTGATAATTCATTTGCTTCTTCAATTCTACTACAGAAAATCAGACCTTTTACTCGATTACCACTGTAACCATAATATTCTGCCTGTTCCATAACATATTTTACACGATCATCTGAAGTTAAACGTCTAAAATTCTCTAGTTTTTGCTCTTTTGTCATTTTCTTATCATTGACTATCGTATCATCAATAATTTCTAAATCGGTAATTCCAAAATAGTGAAATGGACACAATAAATCCTCCTCCATTGCTTTTTGCAACCGAATTTCGTATGCAATGTTGTGATCAAAGATTTCATAAATATTACGCCCTTCTATATGATCATCTCTTTTATCGGGTGTCGCTGTCATTCCCAATGTAAATTGTGGAGTAAAATAATCCATAACTTTTTTATAGCTATCTGCGGAGGTATGATGCGCTTCATCATAGATACAACATTCAAAATGATTTCTTACAAATCTTTCTAAATTTTCTGTTTTAGACAACGTCTGTACTGTCGCAAAAATAAAATCTGCATCATAATCATGATATTTACCAGTAACTAATCCCATTTTAACAGATGGTCCAAAAACTTTTTTGTATGATTTTAATGCTTGTTCTGCAATTTGATTTCTATGTACTAAGAATAAAACCTTCTTATATCCTAACTCTCGAACAGCAAATGCTGATGCATAGGTCTTTCCAGTTCCTGTGCCTGATAATAGTAGGGCCTTTTCTATTCCTTCTGATCTCATTTTCATAAGGTTATTAATAAAAGCTAACTGCATCTTATTTGGTTTTAATTTATAACTTTCGAAATCAACAATTTGTTCTTTTGCTGCTTGTCTTTGTTGCTTTTTGATGATTTGATTTTGTAAATATCGCTCTTTATAATTATCAATGAATTCTTCATAATATTGACTATTTGGTGACATCCATAAATTCTCGAATTCATTTAGAATTTCTTGTGCAACTTCGCCTTGTTCTGTAGAAACAATCTTTGTATTCCATTCTCTATTTTTTGTAATTGCACTAGATGTCATGTTAGAACTTCCTATAATAATTCGATATAATTCATCTTCTCGAAATATATATCCTTTTGTATGAAATCCTCCAACTTCGGAATTAGTTTGAAACATTTTTAATTCAATATTCTTCAATTTAGCTAATCGATCTAATGCTTTTGGCTGACTAAATGTTAAATAGTCTGTTGTGAGAATTTTCCCTGGAACCCCTTTTTGTTCTAATTCCTTTAAAATCATAGATAGAGATTCAAATCCACTATCAGTGATAAATGCTACACTGATAAAAAATTCATCACATCGTTTCAATTCTTGTTCCAAAGAAACAAGAACTTTCTTTCCTTGTTTATGATCGTTGTATATAAATTCTGGCCGATATGCTAGATTTGAGTTATTGGATCGATTTATAAATGCAGTTGTTAAACCTTCCATTAACTCATTGGATTTTGAATTCTCCATATGCTTTCCTCTTTCCTTAAAAACTAATCTTATTATACTATGATTAACCACGATATTCTATAAATTTATTTTTACAAAATATACTAGTTATGCAAAATTATCATGTATATAATTTCGAATTATAAATCCAACTAAATCAAATAAAAAAAGAGCAAACACAGGTAATTGATTTAACATCTCATTTTTTAAATACGGATCAATTTGTGGCCAACAATAGCCACAATATCTTTCTGTTGTAGACATTTTACCTTCATGAAAAATATTTGATCGATTTGTATACACTTCTTTTGTTATATAATTAGCTATATATGGATCTGTATATTTTAATACTAGTTTTCTCATTTTTTTTATTATTGATAATTTATTAGCACTTTTTTTATTTTCTAAAGCAACTAGTGGTTCCAAACAAGAAACTGTAATTGCATTTATTACATCGTTAATTCCGTAATTATAGTAAGCAGGATTATAAAAATTATCTTTAACAATCCTATTTACTGAATAAAATTGCATACATGCATTCAATATTAATTCAATTTCCTGCGTATAAAAATTCTTTTTCACAATTTTTTCTAACAATTCTATACACTTTCTTGGAATAATTACTTTTTCATTATCTTGCGGCACATCATCATTATCTATCCACTCCCAATTGTATGTATCCTCAAATGAACAATCATCTATAAACTCCTGATAATTTTCGTTATATTCTATTTGAGCATTTGAATATAGTTCTCCTGTAAACAATGTCATGCAAGATTGAATTAATTGTCTTTTCTTATGAATCAAATATCTTAAATCTTTTTCTGAATATGCTTGGCATATATATGAAATAGTATTTATACTTTTGTCTTCTGATATTTTAACTAATTTACTACTTATTTTATTTACAGGTGATATATTACCGTCTTCATTGTCAAATTTCATCTCAACCATATATTTATTTGAAATATTTATACTTTTTGCTCTATTAATTGCTGCTTTTATTTCATACTTTTTATTATCAGCATCTACTAAAATTTCATAAATACATCCTTTTTTTTGATATGTAAACATTACTTTACCTAATCCAGAGAAACCTATAAATATTGCATTACTTCCCTTTTCTCTGTCGGGTTGATATACCCATCCATTTGATTCTATTTTATCAAATTCACTCCATAATTTTCTTAAAAATAAATTTGATTCCTCAATATTTTTCATATTTACAATCTCTTTTATCAAATTCATTCCTCCCACTTATAAATTGCAAAAAGCACACACCTACAACAAAATAGATGTGTGCCATAAAAAAACAAATCCTATTCAATTCCAAAACAAAGAATCAAATTATTTTAACTGAGCAGCAACCTCAGCCGCAAAGTCTTCTTCTTTCTTTTCAATACCTTCACCAGTTTCAAAACGAACGAATCCTTTGATTGTAACATTAGCTCCGTTTGCTTTAGCAACCTGTTCTACGTATTTTCCAACTGCCTGTTTTCCGTCTTCAGCTTTAACATAAGCCTGATCTAACAGACATACTTCTTTTAATTCTTTGTTCAGACGTCCAACGATCATCTTTTCGATGATGTTTTCTGGTTTGTCTGGGTTTTCGTTCATAGCCTGAACTTTTAAGATTTCTGTTTCATGTTCGATGTAATCTTTAGAAACTTCATCTCTGCTTGTGTATTTTGGAGAAATAGCTGCAACCTGCATTGCTACGTTTTTAGCCATCTCTTTGATCTCGTCGTTAACTACGTCTGTAGCAACTTCTACTAATACACCGATCTTACCACCAGCGTGGATGTAAGATGCAACAAATCCGTCTGCTGCAGATACTTTAGCGAATCTACGGATGTTTAAGTTTTCTCCGATAACAGCGATCTTACCATCTAATGCTTCTTTTACAGTTTTTCCAGCTTCTGCTTTAGATTCTTCTGCTAAGAATCCTTCGATATCAGCTGCTTTTGTTGTAAGAGCCTGATCAGCTACTTCTGCTACATATGTTCTGAATGTATCATTCTTAGCTACGAAGTCTGTTTCAGAGTTAACTTCAACGATTGCTGCTTCTTTTGCATCTTCAGATACTGCTACTGCAACAAGTCCTTCAGCTGCGATACGTCCAGCTTTCTTTGCTGCTTTTGCAAGACCGTTTTCTCTTAAAAATTCAACTGCTGCGTCCATGTCTCCGTCTGTGTTTGTAAGAGCTTTCTTACAATCCATCATTCCGGCACCAGTCATTTCTCTTAATTCTTTTACCATTGCTGCTGTGATAGCCATGATTCTTTTTCCTCCTAAAATGAAAATGTGAATAAATTATTCAGCGTCTTCTGCAACTTCTTCAGAGTCTGCATCGATTCCCTGGTTTGCTTCGATAACTGCATCAGCCATAGCAGATGTGATCAGTTTTACTGCACGGATCGCATCATCGTTTCCTGGGATGATATAATCTAATTCTTCAGGATCGCTGTTTGTATCTGCGATTCCAACAAGAGGAATTCCTAAAGTATGTGCTTCCTGTACACAGATGCTTTCTTTCTTAGGGTCTACAACGAAGATCATGTCTGGAAGTCCACCCATTTCTTCGATTCCACCTAAGTTCTTCTGTAATTTGTCTTTTTCTTTGTTAAGTTCTAAAACTTCTCTCTTTGGAAGTACGTCAAATGTTCCGTCTTCTTCCATCTCTTTGATCTTTTTCAGTCTAGCGATTCTAGATTCGATTGTCTTGAAGTTAGTCATCATTCCACCTAACCATCTCTGGTTTACGTAGAACATTCCGCAACGTTCTGCTTCAGCCTGAATAGAATCCTGAGCCTGTTTCTTTGTTCCTACGAACAGAATCTTTCCACCCTGTGCTACACAATCTTTTACTGCGTTGTAAGCATCGTCAACCATTCCTACAGATTTCTGTAAGTCGATGATATGGATACCATTACGCTCTGTGTAGATGTATGGTGCCATTTTAGGGTTCCATCTTCTTGTCTGATGTCCGAAATGTACACCTGCTTCAAGTAACTGTTTCATTGAAATAACGCTCATTTTAAATCTCCTTTAGTTTTTGCTTCCGCTATTTTCATCGTTCTGACAAACCTCTTGGGCACTTACCAGAATTCCAATAGCGTGTTTATTTTTACCTATGACAGTATATCAAACCTTGTCCTTCTTTGCAAGAACTTTTTCTTTAATTCTAAAAGAATTAATCAAGCTTTGTGATCTCGTCAAATATAAAGTCATTCACTACTTTAATATATGTTCCCTTCATACCAGAGGATCTTGTCTCAACAACTCCGGCACTTTCTAGTTTCCTTAGTGCGTTTACGACAACAGATCTTGTGATCCCGAATCTATCTGCGATCTTACTTGCAACTAAGACTCCTTCATTGCCTTCTAATTCTTCTAAGATATGGATCACTGCTTTGTGTTCTGTGAAGGATAACGTACTGATTGCGGAATCAACGATTCCTTTCTTTCTTCGTTCCTGTTCCACTTCTTCGCTTACAGATCTTAACATTTCAAGTCCGACAACGGTTGTTCCATATTCCGCTAAGATAATATCATCAATGGAATAATTTTCTCTCTGGCGGTACATAAATAATGTTCCGAATCTCTCTCCTGCGATATCGATCGGTGCGATGATCGCATAGTAATCATCAACGTCTGACTCAAATCCCAGTGTAGAAAGGCTGACATTTTCATTGGTAGAAAGGATTGTTAATAGTCTTTCATTTAATGAAAAATCAACATAATCTTTGACATTTCCTGAGATCAGCTGATGAAGCACTTCGATGTGGTCTGCTTCATTTTTACCTAAGATCTTTCCTTTTTTACTGATGACAAGGACGTTTGAATTCATTACTTCTGTCAGAACTTTACAGATATCGTTAAATACAACTTTCTGTGAATTGTTATTATGAAGTAATTTATTGATCTTTCTTGTTTTATCTAGTAATTGTATACTACTCATCTATATTTTTTCTCCTTATTTTGACACTGACTCCCCAGAAGTCTCTTTCTCTTTTGCATCTTCTGGCATGCTGCATACGAATCCACATTCCTTGCTAGAGCATACAAGCTTCTTACCTTTTTCGATCATATAGCTTCCGCATTTTTCACATTTGACTGTGGATGGTTTCTGCCATGACATAAATTCACATTCCGGATTATTTTCACATCCGTAATATTTTCTCCCTTTTTTCGTTTTCTTTAAGACAACTTCTCCGCCGCACATTGGGCATGGGATTCCGACTTTTTCAAAATGTGGTTTTGTATTTCTGCATTCTGGGAATCCAGGGCATGCAAGGAATTTCCCATATGGTCCGTACTTCACGACCATATTTCTTCCACATTCATCGCAGATAACGTCTGTGACTTCGTCTTCGATCTTGATCTTCTCTAATTCTTTTTCTGCATTCTTCACTGCGATCTCAAAGTCTGGGTAGAAGTTTTCAATGACGGATTTCCAATGGACTTTACCTTCTTCTACCATATCAAGCAGACCTTCCATCATCGCTGTGAAGTTCACATCGACGATACTTGCAAATGCTTTCTTCATCATGTTGTTGACTGCTTCTCCAAGCTCTGTGACGTATAAGTTCTTCTTTTCTTTGACAACATAACGTCTTGCTGTGATCGTTGAGATCGTTGGTGCGTAAGTACTTGGACGTCCAATTCCAAACTCTTCTAGTGTCTTAACTAAGGATGCTTCTGTATAATGAGCTGGTGGCTGTGTAAAATGCTGTTTTGGTTCTAAATTATTCAATGTAAGTTTGGTATCTTCATCGATGGATTTTAACATTACATTTCCTTCGGATTTCTCATTGTTAATGTTATATACAGATAGGAATCCATCGAAGGCGATCTTGCTTGCGGATGCATTAAAACGATAATCTCCGGCAGCGATCTTTACAGATGTATTCTCGTATTTGGCTGGTGCCATACGGCTTGCCATGAAACGGTTCCAGATCAGCTGGTATAAACGGAACTGATCTCTTGATAGTTCATCTTTGATGCTTGCTGGTGAGTTTGTCATGTAGGTTGGTCGGATGGCTTCATGTGCATCCTGTACTTTCTTGTCGTCTTTCTTGGCAACAGTTCCTGCTCCAACGAACTCGGCTCCATAAGCTTCCTTGATATATTCTTTCGCTGCGGCATCGGCTTCTACAGAGATACGTGTGGAGTCTGTACGTAAGTATGTGATCAGACCGACGGTTCCCTGTCCTTTGATATTGACACCTTCATATAACTGCTGTGCGATACGCATCGTTTTCTGTGGTGCGAAGTTTAACTTGCTGGATGCATCCTGCTGAAGAGTACTTGTCGTAAATGGAAGTGGGCTCTTCTTTAATCGTTCTGTGACTTTCACTCCTTCGACGGTGAATTCTTTTCCTTTTAAATAGGATAAGATCTCATTCATCTCTTCTTCGCTGTGGATCTCGATCTTCTGTTCTTTATTGCCGATCAGTTTGGCTTCTAATGGCTTTTTACTTCCTTTGACATCTAATAAGGCTTCTAAGGACCAGTATTCCTGTGGAATAAACAGATTGATCTCTTCTTCTCTGTCACAGATCAGGCGTAGAGCTACGGACTGAACTCGTCCAGCACTTAAACCTCGTTTGATCTTTGCCCAGAGGATCGGACTGATCTGGTATCCTACGATTCGGTCCAGAACACGTCTTGCCTGCTGTGCATCGACTAAGTTCATATCGATGTCTCTTGCGTGTTTAATGGAGTCTTTGACAGCTGTTTTTGTGATCTCATTAAATGTGATTCGGCTGTAGTTTTTGTTCTCTAATTTTAATGCGTAATATAAATGCCATGAGATGGCTTCTCCTTCACGGTCCGGGTCAGTCGCGAGGTATACTTTGTCTGCTTTTTTTACCGCTTTGCGAAGAGCTGCTAATACTTCACCCTTCCCACGGATCGTAATGTACTTTGGTTCAAAGTCATTCTCGATATCTATTCCTAAGGTACTCTTTGGCAGATCGCGAACATGCCCGTTGGACGCGATCACTTCGTAATTCCTGCCCAGGAACTTTTTGATTGTTTTGGCTTTCGCCGGTGATTCGACGATAACTAGATATTTTGGCATATAGTATTACCCCTTGTTTACATTTTTTTGATATATAAGTTCTGATGGATCTGTTTGATATATCCTTTCGCTTCTAATTGAAATAAAGCTTGGATCACTTCTTCATAAGAATCTTGGGATGTACTTAAGATCTCATCAATATATTTCGGTTTCAAACTCAACATATCATACACCCTTTTTTCTGCCTTTGCAAGAGATTTTGCACTATGCTTTGGAAATTTTCGTGAAAATCCTGTGAATTCTGAAAATTCTGTTAAAATATCGTCGACATTTTCAACTAATTTTGCACCTTGTTTGATCAATCCATGACACCCTTGGCAATGTTTGTCTGTGATCATTCCGGGAACTGCGAACACTTCTTTGTTCTGATCAAGCCCGCAATCCGCCGTGATCAGCGATCCGCTCCTTGCTCTGGCTTCTGTGACGAGGATTCCATCACTTAATCCACTGATGATTCGGTTCCTTTCTGGAAAATGCCATTTGAGCGGTTCACTGCCTGGTGGGTACTCAGAAATAACTGTCTGATTCGCATACATGTCATAAAATAACTGAAAATTTTCTTTTGGGTAAATGAGATCGATCCCACATCCTAAAACCCCAACAGCCTGTCCTTTTTTGTCGATTATTTCACGGTGAACCGTCCCATCTACGCCCCTTGCGAGTCCACTTACAATCTGTACGCCTTGCTGAGCCAGCTCTTTTGCGAACTTTTTTGAGATTTCGAATCCATAAGTTGTCGGATATCTTGATCCAACGATCGCTATTGACAGTTCTTTTTCTTCATATGGCTGACCTTTTTGAAAAATCCCATACGGAGCATCGTAGATCTTCCTTAATCGATTCGGATAAGCAGCTTCTTTTTGAATGATAAAACGAATATTTTCACGATGTAAGGCTTCATAGCCTTTCTTGATTGCTGTTTCATCTCTTGAATGAACGAAACGATCATATTCAAGTTGTGTCATGTGTTCTTTCAAGATTGCTGGGTTGATCTTATAGAGTTCTTTTGGATGAATGAAGATATCCATCAATTCTTTTTGCTTCTTGATCGGCAATCGGACTTTGCCACATAGCCAGTACCAATATAATTTATCTTCCATATTCAAGCACCTCTTTGATAAATCCTGTATTTCTGAAGGTCATGGCTTCCATCAGGTGGATTGGTTTGATCTCTGATTCATTTTCCATAAGCATGATCGTCAGTGCTACTTTTAAAATCTTATCCATTCCTCGCCTTGTTATCTTGCCAGATCGATAGGCGATATCTAAAATCTCTTTGCATTCTTTGGATAAATGAAGGAGCTTGTTTAACTGTATGTGGCTTAAATGGCTGGTATCACTGCATTGATAGTTTTTTAATAACTTTTTTTCTCTTTGGATGGTTGTTTCGATGCGTTCTTTGATCTGATCGGATGTTTCTTGACTCTCTTTTTGTATCTTCTGTGTATCAGCCTCTTTTTTACTTAGACATAGGACCATGTCAAAACGGTCTAAGATCGGACCGGACAATTTCTTTAGATAACGCTTTTTTTCATGATAAGTACATCGGCAGATCCCATCTTCCAATCCATAACCGCAAGGACATGGATTCATGGTGGCGATCAGTTGAAAGTCTGCCGGAAACTTGTGGTAGATCCCATTTCTGGTGATATCGATCGTTCCATCTTCCAATGGCTGTCTGAGTGCTTCGATACATTCTGTTTTAAATTCCATAAATTCGTCCAGAAATAAAATGCCATGATGTGCTAATGTAATCTCTCCTGCCGTCGGCGTCTTGCCGCCTCCAAGGAATGCGGCTTTCGGGATCATTGGATGTGGCTGGCGAAATGGTCTGGTATCATCTTCTAAATACCGTGGAATTCCAGTGGCATCATAGATTGCCTGAACTTCCATCTTCTCTTCTTTTGATAGTTGTGGAAGAATGGTCGGGATCCTTCTGGCTGCCATTGTTTTTCCTGAACCTGGGGAACCAATGATCAATAAATGATGTCTTCCAGTGACCGCGATCTCCATCGCTCTTTTTAAATGTTGTTGTCCGATGATGTCACTGAAGTCTTCTTCTGACTCTTCCTTTTGATAAGTTGTTGCACTTCTGCAACTTTTTTGATGATATGTTCCATGAAAATAGTCCAGGACATCCTGTAAACTGTCCATAAATACCACTTCAATATCTTCAATCCCTCTTAGAGAATTCTCATCTTCACTTGCCGCAAAAAACTTGTGAATTCCTTGTTTTCTTGCTTCTAAAACGATCGGAAGACAGTTTCCTACACCTCTGATCTTGCCGTTTAGTCCTAATTCTCCCATGATACAGATGTCATCTAACTTGCTTGCATCGATTAAATTCAGGCATCCTAAAAAGGCCACGGCGATCGGGAAATCGAACGCGGTTCCGTTCTTTCTTATATTGGCTGGGGATAAATTAACGGTGATCTTCATCGACGGTAAGGGATGGCCGATGGAGCGCAGTGCTGATGCAACCCGCTCTTTTGCTTCCATAGATTCTTTGGAAAGATAGCCTACCATTGTAAAATATGGCAGGCCGTTTCTGATCTCTACTTCTACGTGGATGAGCTTTCCACTCACTCCACTGACGATTCCTGTGATTACTTCCTGATAAATAATACTCAACTCCTTCTCTTCTCAAAAAGGAAGCTGGTTTCAAAATGATATGGTTAGTTTATCACAAAAGTAATATTTTTACAATCTTGTTTATTCAAAACAATTGTGATTATTTTAATAATTTCTTTAATTCACTCATAAATGTGTTCACATCTTTGAATTCACGGTAAATGGCTGCAAATCTTACGTATGCAACTTCATTTAAATCCTTTAATTTGTCCATGACCATCTCTCCGATCACAGATGTTTCAACTTCTCTTGTTCCCATGTTATAGATCTTTGTCTCGATCTCATCGATCGCTGCTTCGATCTGCCCCATGGATACTGGGAGTTTGTGACAGGATTGTACGATTCCATTCCGAATCTTGTTTCGATCGTAGAGTTGTCGTGTCTTGTCTTTCTTGATGACACTCAACGGTTCTGTCTCTATCTTCTCATAAGTTGTAAAACGTTTTCCGCATTCGTCACATTGTCTTCTTCTACGGATCGCATTGTTGTCTTCTGCCGGTCTGGAATCTACGACTCTGGAATTCTCACTTCCACAATATGGGCATCTCATCTTCTTGTACCTCCGTGTTTTTACTGCTTGAAGTATATCATTTTTTTTGTAGAAAGGAAAGCTTTTCTTTCATTTCAGGCATTCTTTTTCGTTGATATCTACTAGAATCGTATCTCTGCCGATCCTTACAATGCATTTGTAGGGGATTTTGTAAACTTTATTCTTGCCAACGCATATGAGCATCTTCGTTGTTTTGGGAACAATCAGATAACAGATCTTACCCGTATGGATTTCAAATTCGAGGTCTAGGACAAAGCCTAAACATTCTCCTGTATTACAATTGATCACATCTTTTTGCCGAAGTTCGAGAAATTTCATGTCAGGAATCCTTTTTCTTCCTATTATAATAGTATTCTTTTTTTCCATGAATAGAAGCAGAAAAAAGCAGGAGATTCTGATCTCTCGAATCTCCTGCTTCTTTATTATTATAATGATATAAAGAAAGATTAAGCTTCTTTCTTTGGTGCTGGTTTCTTAGGAACTAATTTCTTTCCTGTAATGATTCCTTTTGGACATTTACCTGCACATAATCCACAACCTACACATTTATCATAATCGATCTGTGCGATGTTGTTTTCAACTTTGATCGCTCCAAGTTTACATACTTTTTCGCATGCTTTACATCCGATACATCCTGCTTTACATACAGACATAACGTTTTTACCGAATTCTTTAGAGCTGCACTGTACTCTTGTTTTCTTGTTTTCTGGTACAAGGTCGATCAATGCTTTTGGACATGTTTCTGCACATTTTCCACATCCTACACATGCTTCTTCATCGATGTGAGCGATTCCGTTCACGATAGAGATCGCATTTTCTGGACATACTGCTGCGCAGCTTCCAAATCCCATACATCCAAATTCGCATCCTTTTGGTCCTGCACCTGGTACGTTCATCGCTTCGATACAGCTCTGAACTCCTGAGTACTGGTATTTGTCAGATGCTTTTTCGCAAGTTCCGGCACATTTTACGAATGCGACTTTCTTCACGAATTCTCCTGCTTCTACACCCATGATCGCACTGATCTTCTCAGCTGCAGCTGCTCCACCAACTGGACAGCCGTTCACTGGTGCTTCTCCATTTGCGATTGCTTTTGCAAGTCCATCACAACCTGCGTATCCACAACCACCACAGTTATTTCCTGGAAGTTCTGCACGGATGGCTACTTCCTTCTCGTCTACAGGAACTTTAAATTTCTCTGAGGCAATTCCCAGTAAGATTGCGATAAGCAGACCGGTTCCTCCGACAACAACCATGGCAAGTAAAATTGCTGATATATTCATCTTCTTTACCTCCTAAATAAGTCCTGAGAATCCGAAGAATGCGATTGCCATTAATCCTGCTGTTAACAGTGTGATAGGCATTCCTTTGAAAGATTCTGGGATGTTGTTGTATTCCATCTTTTCACGGATACCAGCAAGGATAACGATAGCAATTAGGAATCCTAAAGAGATACCGATACCATTGACTACGCTGGCGATGAAACTATAGTCGTTCTGTACGTTTGTTAATGCTGTACCAAGAACTGCACAGTTTGTTGTGATCAGTGGAAGGAATACTCCCAGAGATTCATATAATGCTGGCATAGATTTCTTTAATACCATTTCTACGAACTGTACTAATGCTGCGATTACCAGGATAAATACGATCGTATTTAAGTATGTTAAATCTGTTGGTACTAATAAAAATGTATAAATTAAATTTGTAACTGCTGATGCGATAGTAATAACGAAGAGAACGGCTGCACCCATTCCGGCTGCTGTCTCAACTTTCTTAGAAACTCCAAGGAAAGGACATAAACCAAGGAACTGGCTTAATACGACGTTATTTACCAGCGCTGAACCGATGGCAATTAACAGTAAACTTTTCATCTTAATCCTCCTTATTTGTCATCTACAGTTGTATCAAAAAAGCTTCTGGAACCGCAAGCGCTGTTTCCGCAGTGAGAACAATCTCCGCATCCACCACTTGTTGCTTCTCCGGCTTTTTTAGGTTTTTTGCTCTTAACTTTATTCTGGATCGCTACTAAGCATGCAAGTACGAAGAATGCTCCAGGTGCCAGGATAAAGATTGTGATTGGTTCGTATGCAGATGGCATTACCTGCATTCCGAAGATCTGACCTGCTCCTAATAATTCACGGAATGCTCCTAAAATTGTTAAGGCTACAGTAAATCCAAGTCCCATTCCAAGTCCGTCAAAGAAGGAGTTGATTGGTCCGTTCTTTGCTGCAAAGGATTCTGCACGTCCAAGGATGATACAGTTTACTACGATCAGTGGGATGTATAATCCTAATGCGTCGTTAACTGCTGGAACATATCCCTGTAATAGGAACTGTACGATTGTTACCAGAGATGCGATAACTACGATATATCCTGGGATACGTACACGATCAGGGATGACATTTCTTAATGCGGAAATGATCATGTTAGAAAACATTAATACGGCTGTTGTTGAAAGTCCCATTCCTGCACCGTTGATCGCAGATGTTGTTACTGCTAATGTAGGACACATACCTAACATTAAGACGAAGGTAGGGTTTTCTTTTACGATACCATTAATCAATCGTTCCATTGGATTTGGTTTCATGTTTAATTACCTCCCTTCAGGCTCTTTGAATATGCAACACAGCTGTTAACTGCACTTGTGACAGCACGGCTTGTGATCGTTGCACCACTGATGGCATCTACTTTAGAATCATCGTTCTTACCAGATCCATCTTTTACAACTTCAAATTTGTCTGCTTTTTTGTTTTTAAAGTTACTCTTGAATTCTGGTTCTTTGGCTTTCATACCTAAACCAGCTGTTTCGCTGATGGATAATGTTTCATAACCATTGACTGTTCCATCATCTCTAACACCTACAGATAAAGATACATCTCCACCGTATCCTTCTGGGTTTGTTACAGAGAATACGTATCCAAGTTCTTTTCCGTTTTTGTCAACTGCTTTTACAACTTCAGAAATCGTGTTCTGTCCAAGATCATTTTTCTTTAAGACAGCTGCTACGTCTTTCTGGTCTAATTTTACTGTATCGAATTTCGCTGCATCTTTGAATACGGCTTTGTAAGCTTCCTGTTTTGTCTTTTCTTCCTGTGCGGCGATCGGTGCTTTTGTTACATTATATACGATACCTAAAAGGAGTCCTGCAATTAATGTGATCACACATAATTTGATACAATCCATTACGAGATTCTTATTCATTGCTCTTACCTCCTTTTTTTACGATTCCAAATGGAGTTGGTACTGTCACTCTCTCGATCAGTGGAACTAATAAGTTTGCAATGATGATTGAGTAAGATACACCTTCTGCCATTGGTCCGAACAGACGGAATAATCCAGTTAAAATACCAAGAACGATCGCATAGATGATCTTTCCGTTCTTTGTAATTGGAGATGTTACGTAGTCTGTTGCCATGAAGATCGCACCTAACATTAATCCACCACTGAAGATCTGTGCTGCCATGTAAGATAGATCAAATCCATGACCACCGAAGATCAGTACGAAGATTGCTACAACTGCAACGTAAACACATGGGATGATCGGAGAGATGACTTTCTTAAATACTAAGTATACTCCACCGATGATCAGTAATAATGCAGATGTTTCACCAATTGTTCCAGGAACGAATCCTAAGAATGATTTCATAACATCTACGCTTTTTCCCTGTTCCATAACAGCAAGTGGTGTTGCTGTTGTTACACCATCATATGTAAATGTTGTCATTCTTGCTGCAAATGAGATCATTAAGAAACATCTTGCACCAAGGGCTGGGTTCATAAAGTTCTGTCCCAATCCACCGAACACCTGTTTTACAACGATGATCGCGAAGATTCCACCAAGGATCGGCATCCAGAATGGTGCTCCTGATGGTAAGTTTAATGCAAGTAACAGTCCGGTCAATGCCGCACTTAAGTCACCTACAGTGATTGGCTGTTTCATAAGTTTCTGGTAAATATACTCAACGACAACACAGGTAGCAACAGAAATTGCAACTGTCAGTGCCGCAGATGCTCCAAAGATATAGATACCAAAAATTGTAGCGGGTAGTAATGCGATGATAACATCTAACATAATCTTTTGTGTTGAGCCATTATCTCTGACATGAGGGTTGGCTGACACATGATATAATGTTTCGCTCATATGTATCTCTCCTTTATTTCTTTCTACGGTTAGCTAATACCTGTTTACGACCTGTCTTCATGGACTGTGCAAGGTTACGTTTTGCTGGACATACAAATGAACAAGATCCACACTCAACGCATTCTGCTCCATAAAGTTTCTCAAACTCGTCAAACTGATTATGATCTGCTAATACAGATAATTTTGCTGGCATCAGCTTCTGTGGACAGACGCTTACACATCTTCCACAACGAATACAATTGCTTGGTTGGTTCGCAGCAACTTCATCTTTTGTGAATGCTAAAAAGCATGAGAATGTTTTGACAGCTGGTACATCTGTTGTAAACATTGCCATACCCATCATAGGTCCACCAGAAATGATCTTCTCAGGCTGTGTCTTAAATCCACCGGCTGCTTCGATCAGTTCCTGTACGTTTGTTCCTGTACGTACTTTAAAGTTGCTTGGATTCTTGATCGCATCTCCAGTAACTGTCACAACACGTTCGTATAATGGTTTACCATCTTTGACAGCTTCTTTAATCGCTACGATCGTAGCTACGTTATCTACGATGCATCCTGCATCTGCTGGTAACATGCTGGAGTTGATGCTTCTTCCTGTTGTTGCATAAATCAAAGAACGTTCTGCACCCTGTGGGTATTTTGTCTTTAATGTAGCAACGCTGATTCTTGCATCACCTTTTACTAATGCTTCTACTTTAGCAATTGCATCTTTTTTATTATCTTCAATACCAATGATACCTTTTGCTTTTTGGAACATATCAAGTACGATATTTAATCCTTCAATTAAAAGTTCTGGTGTCTCCATTAAGATGCGGTAGTCACCTGTGATATAAGGTTCACACTCCGCTCCATTTACGATGATATATTCGATCGCATCTGGATCTTTTGGCGCTAATTTCACATGTGTTGGGAATCCGGCTCCACCAAGTCCTACGATTCCAGCTTCTTTGATCGCTGCTAAAACATCATCTTTAGACATCTGATCATAAGGTTTTGCCTCAAAGGCAGCCTCTTTGAATTCTCCATCATTCTCAATTACGATAGAGTTAACTTTTGCTCCGGCTGGAGTCATTCTTGGCTCGATCGCCTTTACAGTTCCTGAAACAGAGCTGAAAATATTCGCGGATACAAATCCTCCAGCTTCTGCCACCTTCTGGCCTACTAACACCTGGTCTCCCTTGCTAACGATTGGCTGTGCAGGAGCACCGATGTGCTGACCTAAAGGTAAAACAACATCTCCTTTTGGCAGGTATTCGGTGATTGGTGAATTTTTTGCAAATTCTTTACCATCTGCCGGATGAACACCGCCGCTAAATGTAAACAATGCCATTTTAAGCCTTCCTTTCTTCTTTACATTTTTTTCCATTGCGAAAAAAAAGAGTTCTCATAAAATGAAAACTCCTTTGAACACAAGACTTATAATACCATAGTCTTTTTTATTTTTCAATGTTTTTTTAACAATTTCTTTGCATTTGCATACAAAATTCTATGTTTTTCTTATTTCAGTGTAAATATGGTAATAAAAGCTTATTTTTAAACTTATACACATATTTTTTAAATTTCAAGATAGTAAATTAAGAGTATCAATGTACACGTATCAATGTATAGTACACATAAGTTTTCATAAATTTTCATAAAAAAATCTTTTTTGGTGTAAAAAATGGTGTAAAAACATTAACAATAAAAAATAATTACACACATTTAGAAAGCGAAGATAAGTTGTTCAGTCGATTTAAAAATTCAATGTTTTTCATACTAAGCAATGATGATTCGTTGTTATTAAAGACATTAATCTCACTCATTGCGTTCTTAGATTCTTCTTCTATAACGTGATTGTAATATTCTAATGTCATTTTTAATGAAGAGTGTCCCATCCAATTTTGCAGTATTTTAGGGTTTAGACCAAGTCTAAACATTCTTTTTGCCATAATAGTACATCCTGTATGTCGTAGTACATGACATGCCAAATGAGGAATCTGAAGATCGTTATTGGAATTATAATCAGATGTTAGTCTTTTAAGTACAATACCCAAATTCGTTGGTTGTTGAGGGGTTCCTCTGTTTGTCACAAAAACAAAATCATGATAACCGTCTATGGAAACATTGGAATGTATTCCACGAGCACGCTGAATACCTTTTTGCGTTACAAAAGCTTGATAAGCTTCATCAGTTAATGGAATTGTTCTAATTCCTTTCTTTGATTTAGGTGGGCAAGTATATAAGACGCTTTTACCATTCTCATTTTTCCGTTGTATCTGATGATCTATTTTTATAATTTTACGTTCTAAATCAACATCGTTCCATGTTAATCCACATAATTCTCCTGCACGGATCATAGTTTCTGTAAATATAACTACTAATGGATGCCACTTATAATAAATTGGATGATCCTTCATATATTTACCCAATTCTTCTAATTGCTGAGATGATAAAATAACTTTTTCTTCTACGTCACTAGGAAAATCTTTTAGAACGTCTTTCGTTGGATTAAAACGGATCATCTGGTCTTCAAGTGCTAAATCAAATGCTTGATGCAGTACCTTGTGAACGCTTGTATGAATGGAAGAGTTTTTAAGAGTTTTAGATAACTCAGCATAAAATAAAAGAATATCCTTTTTCTTTACGTCTTTTATTTTCTTTGAAGCCAACCAGCTATCTTTTATATGTGCATTGTAAGTTCTCTCATCTGATGTCAATGTATTAATAGCAAGTTTATTGATATTTTTATGAATTTCTAAATTCAGTCTTACTAATTGATCAACAGTATAGTTTGTAGATAATTTGATATTATCTAATTTATCTCGTTCAATTTTAGAAGCTTTCTCTCTTAGTTCAGACAATGTTTTTGCATAAACACTCTTCCGATTTTTACACTCATCCATGTAACGATACATATAAGTACCGTCTTTTCTTTCACTTTCTCCTTTTCTTAATACTCTGCCTCTACTATCCTTTCTACTTTGTTTTTTCGTTTTTGCCATAGTTTCTCCTTTAATAAAGGAGTTTTAATACTATATATTGATTATAACACATACTAAAACTCCTTACAATTTAAGGTTTACAGATATCTTTTGTTTTCAAGATATTGTTCGAATTGTTTACGTTTAATTAAACGTCTTGTTCCAATTTCAAGCACGAAATTTACAGTTGGATTATCTGCTAATTCCCGTAATTTTGCAGCTCCTATGTGAAAATAAACAGAAGCCTCATCAATAGTTAAGTTGGCTCGCTCCCAAATTGGAATCTGTGGTTTTTCTTTTTTCTTCATATGCGATAATCTCCAATCATTAAATAAGGATTTAATCTACTTTTTTATTCTGCCCTTCAATATGTTCTACAAGTTCTTTGAAATATGGCACATTGTCTAACATCCACTGGCAGAAGATTCTCCAATCCTTTACTGGATGTGTCTTTCGTGAAAAATACATATTTAAAAGCACTTCATAAGTAAGAGAAAGATTTGCTGTGATATTATATCCCATAGGTAGCATTTCAAGAATTGCATTCCAAATATTTTTATCCTTTGTTGCATTGTACTCATCTTTAAGTTCATTTAGTAACTGAATAGTATTTTCTGTGTGTCGTTTAACTTTATACCCAAGCGTATTTTCAACGCCTAAAGTGTCAAATCCATTTTCAAATTCTTCGTGAGCAGATAATGAAAATTTATCAATTATGACATCAATACCTTCATGAGAAAAACTATCTAAGTCAAATTCTTTTTTGTGAATTGTGTGCATTTTAGAGCAACTACATCTTGTTGTTCCAACTTTATATGTATCTGCTTGCGCCCACCATGTGTGATGAGATGTAATTCGTAATCCAACTGGCAGTGATCGTAAAGCCTTTCTATGATCCTTACCTGCTCTTGCAAGTCTTTTAAATAAACCTAAATCTTTTTCGCCCATACAAAAACATGGATGCCAGATTTCTACATTTCTTTCTTTATCATATTCTGTGGTATGTCCAATGTAGCTATCACTTAAGTGCCAACTATCGTATGCGTTTCTAGCTCCTTCAATAGCAAACATCCACTGCTCTGGACTTGGGAATACTGGGTGTTCAATCTTAATCATATATAAATCCTCCAAAAATTTACTGAATATAAGATGAATAAACTACTTTTTCTTTACCTTGCGTTGGAGATGGATATCCACTAATATTTGGTGCATGTCCTGACCAACTAACATAGATATTATAAAAATAAGAGATAGAAGTGGTATATCTTCTCGTTATGATATATGCATACCCTCTATTGATCAGTGGTAGTAACTCTGTAATACATCTATCACTTGATTTGCACTCATCGCACGTCATTATCGCAGTTGAAAGTCTACATTCTAATCTGCCATTAATTTCTGCGGTTCTCCAAATTTCTTTCACTAAATCATCATATAGGTCCTCAAAAACCTCATTAAGTTGTTTTGTTTCTCCATGCTGCGAATACGCTTTCATATCCGCAGCACTGATTAATTCTTTTGTCATTTATTTACCTGTACTTCCAATTCCGCCAGTTCTTTTAGTTGTTACAGCTTCTTTATCGGCTACACCATAAGGTAGGAAAACTCCCTGCGCAAACGCATCACCTTTCTTGAGTTTCAGTGGTTCATTGCCATGATTCTCAACCTTGATAAAGATATGCCCTTCATTGTCTGCGTGATAGTAGTCACCATCAATTACTCCTGTACCGTTACCAATTCTAGCCTGTGCTTTGATGCCCAAACTACTGCGAATGAATACTAATAATACCCATCCTTTTTCAATTTTGCATCTAATTCCTGTTGGGATAACTCGTGCATCTCCTGGACGAATTGTAATATCTGCTGGACTAATAAAGTCATGCCCTGCGGAGTCAATTGTTTTACGATAAGGTAATTTTAAGCTACCATAGATTGATTCTTCTGGGTATCTAACCATCTGTTTTTCCCAGTCCTGTACGAACTGGTCAAACGATACTTTCTCAAACTCTGCAACTTTCATTAATCCGCTTTCTGTTAATAATCCCATATATGTATTTCCTTTCCATTTTCTTTGTGCAACTTTCACAAAATTTAATATTTCGTCATTATGGTATGTAAACTATCGTTTACAAAGCATCAGAGGCAATCCAACTTCGTTGTAGTAAGAACCCTCAAAAGTCATTTCTGTTTCGTCTTTGTACTGTTCTTTTAATTTTTCAACCAATAACTTCTGCTGTTTTTTCACTTCATCTTCAGTGCCATGTACGATTAAGGTCACATTGCCGTCATACACACCGTCATTAAATGTTTCAACTTCAATCATGTATAACTTGCGATCTGTGTTAAGACTTGATTTTTTAGCCGCCAGATACAGATAATCTTTTGGCAATTTATATTTCTTGAGCAGCTTGTCCACATCTTTAATGAAATTAAGCTTATGTTTTTCTTCTTTAATCTGCTTCTGTAAGTCTGTGTTTTCTACGTTTCTTTTATCGTTTTCGGTCATCATTACATTATTTGTACTCATAATAAATTCTCCTTGCGTAGTTCGTTTTCTGTGTATCGGCAATATTCGTCCCATAATCCTTTGGCATGAATATAGTTCTTGCCTTTCAACCCCATCTTTTTCTGTTCTGCTTTCAAGTCTTGGAATGTAAACTTGCGTGAGCATATCTTTTCTTTTAAGAATCTAGTTGCAATCCGCCCTACCTTATACATCTCCTCACGCTTCAAATTTGCAGTTAATTTCTTGTAGGTACTCAATTCATCATCTGGAATTTTATAAGGTGTTTTTGGCAAGTTTTTTGGTGAAAAAGGTGAGATATATTTGTAAGTTCCATCGTCACGGATTCTACTCTTCTGTGCCTTCAGCAACTCGGCAACAGTATCCAGATGTTTCACATCAAATCTAAACAGCACTTCTTTATCAGTTTCTTCTATATAATAGGGAATATCTTTGTCTATCTCTCGAATTGCCTTTATAACATTACGCCCTCTTATTAATGAGGGGATGTAAGCTACAAGGGTATATTCACCTCTATGCTTACCTTTTCCGTAGTAATATATCTGATTACCAAATGAGCATTTTATGTACAAATCATCAAAGCTAGGATCTATTAATCCTGCATCAGTTCTAGGGAAATCATTAGTATCCATGTTATATGCTGCTACAACACGATACTTCCCAAAATATTCTTTACGCTGTAAGAAATTAGCCGTAGTAATTCACTCCTTATTTAGTTGATTTTGATTTAGTTGTCTTAGGTGTAATACCTGTTGGCGGTGCATCATTTGTATTTTTGTATACATCACGCACCATCTTCTGAATTGTTCGCAAACTCAAGCCATATGAGAGCTGTAACTCAATAACCGCTTTGGAAAGTTCTTCCATTATTCCTCATCCTCCTCGCCTGTAATAATGTCATCATTATCTTCATCAGACTTATCGTCTAATTCATCGATTTCATCATCAATTTCTTCTCGTTCCTGTTCGAGAAATTCAATCTTTGCCTCATTGTCATCAATCAATTCCTGAAGCCTAGCAATGTCAAGTTTGCGGATAATGAATCCGCCTGCTACCATAGCACCAAGAAATGCGCCAATGGCAACAGTTCCAAAATTGCAAAGCATAAACTGCCATAAGTGTAATTTAATCATCTGTATCCTCCTTGTCATCTGGATAATTTTGTAGTTCAAACTCTTCCTCTAACTCAAACTGCTCAGAATCGTAGTAACAAGGATTATTCAACTGAGCGTCTGGATGAGGTGGGTTATAGATCAAATTCATTATCAAAACCTCTCTTAGCTTTTAAAGCTTCAGATAAACCTTTCTCTCTCTTTGAAGCAACCAAGTCAGCGATATGCAGAGACCATAAATTCTCATATTTTTTATGTCCCATGATTTTAATCCATTTATTGTCACATTCGGAGATTGGCTTCCACTGGAACGGTAACATGTGGTAATTTATATAGAAAGCAATGTCTCCTATATTATGATTCACAAATAAAGAATGCTGATTTGTAACCTCATAAACTAACATCATATATGCCCCAATATTTTCGTGTCCGTAATAGTGTGCCACACCATCTTCATCGAATGTCTGAGTATATAATTTACCCATATCATGATATTTTGTAGCCACTGACACTGAATAATCGTTATGAATCTTTTTTGAAAAATCGTAAGCATCCGTCATATGTTTACCAAGAGATTCCATATGATACGGATTCTTCTGGTCAAAGTCGTTATATATTTCTGGAATCCATGTATTTTCAAGTCTATAGTTATACTTGTCTTTATTGTGAATATGATCAACAAATTTAATTTCATCCCATCCTTCTTCAAGGAATGGAATCTGGAATTTTCTTGCTTGTTTGTCAATTACATGTCCTGGAACTGGATGTTCTCTGTCAATGTTGTCCTTTTTACATTCACCAATTGGTTTTACGATGACCACACAAACCTTTTCGCAATCAATACCTTTAATTACGTTGAGAATAGATCGTCTTGACTTCATAGTAATATTCGTTGCTTCAGCTACAACGTCAATACCATTTTTAAGATATTTAACGATTAGACTATGAAATGTCTGAAATACTTCTTTATTTTTGGACTGATCTTCTACTCTTCCACATATATTTTCTCTAATACCATCTGTTGATATAGTGATAACTTCATTGCCACTGTCTTGTGAAACAGTGTTTATGTATTGTGATTTGCCTGATGCGGATAAACCACATAATAGTGTAAGTCTTGGTTTTCTTTCGCTCATGATTCTCCTTTCATGTTATAAAATTCGAGTTTTATGTAAAAATTCAATCGTCAAAAACCCTTTATTTTACTGGTGTTTTAGCAGATACTCTCTGCTGACATTTTTGAAACTTTGCTGTCCGTCAAGACTTCTGTATACAAATCCTTCTCTTTTAACTTTTGGATTGATAATACTGAATCCATCAGCCTGAAGTTTAATCTCTTCCATCGTGTCAGGCGTTTTGTAGTGTTCGTTGATAATTGGCACATGTTCTAAGTTGTTATCATCACAGAATTTTGCCATTTCCCGTGTGCCTTTACGAACTCCTTCGACTACTAAATTGAATACGAACAAACGATTCTTTTTAAGTTTGTAAGGATTTCCCTGTACACTACCTGTACCTTCACCCTGTAAAACAACACGGTCATAGTTATTTGCAATGGCATAATCAATTAAAATCTTTTCAATATTATATTTGTCGGCAAGTTCCCAGTAGATATTGGAGTCATGATAACATTCCTGATCTCTGTCAGCCTGTCGGACATTTCTACTACATACAACAAACTCGAATTTGTTTTTGCCACGTTTCATCCGATCAACGGCATATGTGCAAGATGTTCCATCAATTTTTTCTGTCTGAACCCACTCCTCATTAGACTCAAGATAGAATGGGCAATTTTCAATTCGGTTTTCATCTGTCTTCACAATCCATGATGGGAACTGTTTAGGATTATCTTTTTTCTTACCAAAGAACAAGAATAAAAGTTTCCTACCAATGTCGTATCTCATGATTTTTCTGATGATTGGTTTTGAGAAAAATTCTTTATGTCTTGCAGCCATAGCTTTATATTTAGCGTTTGGATCTACTTTATTCGATTTTCTCTTACGATCTTCTTCGGAAGAATATGTAATTCTTAATTCCTTTGTAACATCATCACCAAGTTTTCTGTCAGATAATTCTGGGAATAATGTAAGTGGTAATGCTAACCCTTGACTAAAACATTTAAATTTTCCGAGTTTCATTGTTTTGACCTTATAATGCTTCTTCTCTAGAAAAGCAAATCTCTCATCATCTGCTGGGCATTTGCTGTCAATTTCAACAAATACAGCTTTGTCCCCAACTTTAAATTCATCAATTTTTGCGATTAATACCCAACCAAGAACGCCAATTAGTTCGATATTATCTGCACCATCAATTGGTTTAATCCATGCAATTTCTTCAATATGTGCTAATGCTCTTTCTTTTGCCAAGTTTCTTATCTCTCCTTTTCTTATTTCAAAGTCAAATTTTATTTCTTGTATTCAAGTGTCATTTTGTGATGTTCGCTAAAACAAATTGTTTGATACCTTAATGCTCCAATCCTACTAATGTATGATCCTTCATATGGCTTGTCTACGGTTTGCTTCATACTAACTTTGTTATGACCTGCATTTGAAAGGAACGTATTGACCTGAGCATTTCTTTTAGTACATGCACCACACAAACATAACTGTTTGATTTCTATAGAATTTGGTTTATTAGAGCAGAATCTACTAAAATACCCATTTGTTTCTACGAATGGCAAGGCAACATCATAATGTTCATCGGTACATTCGCAGCCGCAGAAGTCACAATAATATTCTTCAACTTCTTTCACTTCTGTTCTCTTCATTAGCACCCTCCACATTACACACTCCAATTTTATTTAACTGTGTAAAAATATCTTCATACACTTCGTGATTCACTACTTCCATAATATCTTTGACCATTTTATTTATTTGAATAACATTTCCACTAAATGAATTCCCTGTAGCTTTGATTTCATATCGATAAAGATTTGGGCTAACTGGTTTAACGATAAAATAATTATCAAATACAGATCCTTTTGGGACTAATGTATAATCACCAGACCAAAAACCATTATCAATATACACGTCTTCACTTGCGCTTTTTAAACGGCAGTTCCGATAATTCTTGCCTTTAATATAACTTTTAAGCTTTTCTAAATCTTCCAATTTAACGCATCGATATCTACCAGTCTCTTCATCTCGCACTTTCCCATATTTCTTCACATGAAGAGTTACACCATCTGTAACTCTGTAAACATCTTCGTATTCCGATTTAATAATCTCTTCCATATTCCTCCTTTCTGTGCTATAATAAATTTGCACATAAATCAACTTAGTTTGAAAACGGTGTAATTTTGTATACGAGATACCACTTCTTAATTGAGGTGGTATTTTTTTTGTACACAAAACATTTATTTTATGAATCCTGTTTTACTGGAACCCATTCAGTAGTCATTCGATTTACTTTATTCACTTCATATGGCTGGGCGCCAAATTTACTATCCTCAAAATCTTCTAAACCTTGCTGCCAATTAATAGCAAAATACTTGTCACGGAGTTTAACAATCGACTGCGTATCCACGGTAAAACTATCTCTATCTTTTTCAATTTCATAAAATGGAAATTCACATGCCAATCCTTTAAGCTCGCTTTCCGTTAAATCAATTCCTGCTGTAATTTTGTCGTACATGATTTCTTTGAAATTTTCGCTATAATAATTTTCGTCATTCCATTTTGTTTTATCTGTAATCATTCTTCTATCTCCTTTTGTCAAATAATTATGATTGATCCATTTCTTTAACTTATCATTTGCATTCATGATCCTACCTTCTCTACTACCACGTCTGATATAAATGTGCATACTGGGCGAATATTAAAATATCCGCTACAAGTGCATGATGGAACAATTGATCCGTCAATACGAACGCCACAAATGCCGTCAGTTTCACAATTCGTTGTTGGCGTTAATAATGCCCACTCGGCTAATTTATTATTTGTTTTTGGATATTCTAAATACTCTCTGTATAGTCTATATTCGTCTAAAGTTAGTAAAGAAACTTTATCAATACTTATTTCATTCGCCATTGTTCCATCAAGTGCCATTAAATCACGTTCCATATACTGCAACACATCATGATGACAATTATCTTCAATTTCACATCCGATATATTTTAAATCGTGACGAAGACGACTAGATTCCCATCTGTTACAATATGTGTCGAATGGCTTTGTATCACCCAAAAAATCTTTCATAATGCAAAAACAAGTTTGAGCATATTTAAATTGATTTAACACGATCCATTCATACCCTGCTACCTTAAAGGCATCACCAACATTTAATGTTTGAAGCTCTACTTTTTCTGAGGTACAATCATTTTCTTCCGACTTCATCATGTCTTTATCTTCAATTACTTTTACGACCGCCTTGGCAATGTCATAAATATCTTCTTTATCTAACGTCAAGTTTTCTCTCCTTTACAAATTTTCTATATTGTTTTGTATACTCATAAGAATCTTTAAATATATTACAGATACCGTTATACATTCTTGGCTCAAATTGTTTGACGATATCAAGTTCGTTTTGATACCATATTCATCAAAAAATCGGTTAGGATGCACTGCTTTTCACCACCTTTCTGTTGTTTTACTTTACAATATAATTTTATGACCACACTGTGGACAGTGAATGAATTCCACATACCCACTACAATAACTGTATCCGACAAGTTCAGATTTAATATCTGATTCATCAAATCTCAACACAGCGCCACATCCATTGCATTTAACTTTACGTTTAGTTCCATCTTTCAAAATCTTAATCATCTTTCTCTACCTCAATTGCTATTGGATGCTTGCATTGTGGACAAATGATATAGTTTGGTGGATATACTGGTTTGAGAGTTCTGAAATCAATCGTTCGCTTTGGCTTATCTTTAATATCATTTTTCTCATAACTCAACTCCGCACCACAATTTTCACAGGTACATTGTTTGCGTGTTCCTTTTTCTAAAATTTCAATCATTGGTCTCGCCTTTCCTTCGTATTTGGCATACTCCATCATCAACATTCTCAGTTGTAATTTTTGATATGTAAGTAATTGAATACCAAAATATTCTTCAATAAAAGCAACTATATCCATAGATACAACTACCTTTCCTTAATTTTCTTCATTGTTCTAAAATTTCCTAAAATCGCATCGACCAAAACCCTTGTAAAATAAGGGTTTTTTGACGGTCGATTTTGCGATAAAATATTTCTTTTATGTAACTAATCATAAATTTGGAATGAATAGTTTTTCAGTTGCCTTTTGCCCGTTTGTACGATTAGCATCTTGACACACTGTGCGTTCTTTTTGCCAAATGCATTTAAATTCTTCACTTGGCATATCGTATTCGCTAATAATAACAAAGTTATTTTGTGCAATATCATGACAAAATTTATAAAAATGATCATAATTCATACAACTTTTAGCGTAATTACTTGTGCCTTTATATGGCGGATCAAGATATAATAAACAATTTTTTACATCCTTGAAATAGTTATAGTCGCATGACATAAAAGAAATATTCTTTAATGAAATCGCTTGTTTTCGTAAATTAATCACTCTCTCATAATAAATATTTCTTTTCCCAGTTCTAACTTGTCCAAATCCACCATTGTAATATTTACCCCCGAAACTTGCGCAATATCCAATCAGGGCAGTGTACTCTTTAGAATATTTGCCTCCTCCTGCTTTGCGGTTTTCTCTAACATCCATATAATGTTCTTTTGAACAAATTTTTGGAGCAATTGGAATCGTTGGATTTTTTTGAACGTATTTCAATAATGCAATCAATTCATCATTAATGTCTGCGCCAATTTTGTTTTTACATTGAATCTTATCAATAATATTGGCTCCGCCAACAAATGGCTCTATGTATGTTTCAATATTGTTATCATCAATATATTTCTGAATAATCGGTACAATATATTTTGCAATTCTATTTTTACTTCCTTGATATACTATTTTTCTTTACCAGAAAGCCCATATGGTTTACAGTAGCTACACTCTCATTTTCCTTTCTGGTTTATTATTTAATTAAAGTCATCAATTAGCAAATTCTCACAACTCCAAATTCGTATAATCCTACACCATCCTCAAGTGCAATAGTGTCATGTTCTGTCGTAGTAATAAATTCATTATCTATGCCAACAACTGGCGTATCATCTGAATATTTTTCTAACTCTTTTTTAAGCTGTCCAACTGTTATATAATTTGGTTCTTCCATTACAATCTCACCACTTTCTTATCTGCTAACTCTTTTACTCTATCAGTCAAAGTTACTGCCATCACATGCGTTCCCATATAAGCATCAAGGGCTTCGCCAATTAAGTCATATCCTTCATCAACAAGAACGCAATCACATGTTCTTCCCATTCTGTTTCTAAATTCTTCTACAGTCATAGGCACTGGAATAATTAAGGCAAGATCGTTTGCTTTGTCTAATAATAGATTGACCTGTGAATGATTCTGTACAATGATCGGATACTGTGTTGTAGCACTTGTGTAAAGCAACTGTGTTGTTTTGCCCGTTGCTCTGTCTTTAATAATCAGTGTTGTTGGTTTATTTGTTATCATAGTTTGCAATCTCCTTCTATATAAAATATCTCTGAAGCCCATCTTTGAATCTTAGTGGACTATCAACAATGGGATGTGAATACTGAAACTGTCTTAAAAAATTCATAACAGTTCTAGCATCTGCACCGCTTAAAGGAATAAATTTTACATATTCAGGTCTCCCAGCAATACATACAACTGCCCACGAACGCTCTGAATCATGAAATCCAATGTCAACTGCTACATCTGTAATCTGGTTGTACATCTTCTTCATTTCTTTATTCTGCTTTGTTGAAATTTGACACTGACGAGCCGCCTCATTGCAGTTGTTTGTGGCAAATCTTAATGTAGTGTTACTTTCATTAATTTCATTTTTTAAGGCATCAATATCAGGTTGTAGAATTTCTAACAACCATTTTCTAATTTTCTCTTTTAATTTCTGAAACAATTAACTCTCCTTTTATATTTCACACGATCCATTTAATCCATATGGTTCATAACATAAACCACTTACCCAAACCCAGTTATCGTCTTTGTATATGAGGAATTCAACTGTCTCAAAATCACAATAACTGTCACTATCTTTGTCTTCACGAACTGCATATACAGTGATTGGTTTCTTAGGTGTTGGAGACCTGCCAATTTCTTGTATTTTAAACATCTGAATCCTCCCATACTACGTTGACTTTGAACCCTAATTCCTTTAAAACATCTGTAAAATCATCAACATCTAATTTATGGTTTTCTATTTTAGTCCCATTGACTTCAATAGATTGCCAGTCGTCATATTTAATGATCGTAATTGTATTTGGTTCTTTTACTTCTTTGTCTTCTTTATATTCCTCTTTGTACATGTCAAAGTCTTCGCATAAAGCACACTCAAAAGAAGTATACCTATTAGCACAACTTTGACACTGTGAATATAAATTGTCTAAATATCTATTCTTTTCGCTCATATTTCTCCTCGCAAATATCTTTAGATTAGATTTTCTTCTCGACTACAACTATTGTGTCATTATGTGCTCCACCATGCGGAACAAGTAAAATTTCTTGAATTTCAAATCCATATTTCTTACCAATACCACCACTATTCCAGCCGCAGCTAATAACAATTCCATTTGGTGTTACAATTCTACTAATTTCTGCCTTTTGTTTTGCCCAATAAGAAGCTTGAGTTGTTTTCATATTTACAGACATTCCTAATTTTTTATAACTTTCACTTACCTGTCTTGGACTATATGGAGGATCATACAATACTGTATCTACTGATTCATCAGCAAATATTTTGAGGAAATCAATCGCATCCATGTGAAAAGACGTGTCGTATGAATTATCAATATCATTCGTAACATTTGCAATTTTACATTCATTAGCAAACGGATCTATACTATATCCATGTATATATTTATCAACCAATTCTTTAATTGGTTTAATCAGAAATGTGTGTTTATTTGGCATTGACCAAACTCTATTTATTATCATTTATGTCCTTTCTAATTCCACTCAAAATCCATTCAATTACTGGCTCTGTCCACCCATTGCCCATCAGATTTCATACTTCTTTGTATAAAAATTTGGGGCTAAATGGACTTGACTTTCTATCAAATCTTTTATCATAAAATTCTTGTACTGTTTTACATCCTTCTTGCCTATTTGACGTAAACAATTGACAGCACTTACAGTCACAAACATTAGATTTAATAAGTTCTGAATTAATATTTTCTTTCGTATAATCAATACCATATTTATATATCATTGCAGTATTATTGAAATCAGTTGTTTTGTTTGTTAATGTATCTCCGCAACAACATTTTGAGGTTCCCAAATAATGCAAATCATTATCTGCAATACTATATGAGATATGATAATGTTGCAATTTTTCAATCAATGGCTGATATAAGTTTAATCGAATGTTTGGTTTTAAATTTAACAATCCCATTTGCGTAAAATTAGACTTATCCAATCCAGTAAGTTTTAATAGGTATTCTTTATGTTCCTTATTTTGTGGAACAATTTTTAAACCTTCGATAGTAAAATGATCTGCGTCATGAAACATATCAATAATATCTGTAGATGAAATTCCTGGAATGAATGGTTGGATTCTAATGCCAACTTTAAATCCATTGTCTTTTAAATTTCGATATAATTTATATCTTTCTAAGATATCTGGAACATTTGGCTCTATTGATTTGTCGTTAGTTACATTTGTTACAGACATTTGGAAGGTATGTAAATCTGACTCAACTTCACAACCATACAGTGTTGAAGATTTTGTACTAAATAAAATATGAATATTGTATGGTTTAGTAATATCAATCAACTGTTTTGTAATATGAAATTTCTCTTCTGCTGGCTGGAATGGATCGCTCATACCACCACAATGCCAATCATATCGTTGAGATATTAAAAAATCTAAAAAATTTGTTTTATCCACTTTATTATGAACGAAAATTTTATCTAATCGACGCTCAACGGATTTAACATTACCAATTTGTAAATTTTTATCAAATTCCATTATCTTCCTATAATTAGAAAAACAATATTTACATCCAAAACTACATGTTTTATATGTATCTACTCGAATAGGTAATCCGCATATTGCAAACTTACTACTTACATTCAGCGGATTGAAAGTTTTGTTTTTATCTACGTTTCAATTTTTGTAGGTAAAACAATACAAAACAAATACATAAGAAAGGTTTTATTAAGTAATCCTAGGTAAAACGCAGTGCGCTGCCTTGTAAATATAAGGTTTAAATGACAGAAAATAAAAACAAAATTTTAAAGTCATCATATGGAAGAAATAAGACATGTCTAATCTATAGATATTTCTCCTCGAATAGTCATCAGAAATGTAACTAGAAATGTTACATTATTATTTATAATGGCATGTTAGAATGCCAAGTTCTTCGGTGTCAACTACCATATCGTCTGGTCTAATGATTCTGCATGGCTTGTCACCTACTCTCTTAAATCTGTATTTCTGTTCTACATCAGGGTATTTCTCGTGATCAACTTCACTCAGAAACATTTCTACTGGTCTGGCATAAATGTTAAAATCTCCATACATTGCCTGATAAATTACCAGTTTCTCATTTGTTTCTGTATGAGTCGCAAGGTCAATCACTTTATAGAAATGTCCTTTAAAGTGTTTGTAGATTTCATCTTTCTTTGGTAAATCTCTGTTATTCATTAATGACTCCTATCTTTGGCATATGTCCTAATGTGACACCAGCAATAACCGTGTCCACTGTTTGAGTATAAGAACTAAAATTAATACGTCCGTTAAATTTGCAAAGATTTCACTTTTTAAGTTGATCCCTAGACTCTTTGTAAAAAGCGACAAGATCTTCTCTGTTGACGCCAAGCGCTGAAATTACAAAGTTAAGCAATTCGTAATCTTCAAAATCTTCTCCTCGACAAAAATTACAGCTAGATCCAAAATTTTCTTTCTCATATCCATCTAATTCTGCACAGGTTTCACTACACCATTTAGCTCCACAGTCACACCAATTGCTACCGTGATAATCGAAAAACACCTTACCGCAATGGTCACACACTAATGGAATATTGCTCATATCTACTTACTCTCCTGTTCTTTATCTTCTTTTACAAGAATTGGTTTCCAAGTTCTACTATTGCATGAAGATGCTGAAATTTCGTAACCATCGTTTAGATAATTGTCTACACAATTTTTGAACTTTTCAGAATTTGCCTCTTCTACAACTACACATCGGCTACCATCAACTACATGATTGATATTTTCCTGCACAATTTTTTTTAAAATATTAACTTGATGTAATAAATCATAAGTTGGAATTGATGTTATGTTATTAATGCTTTTATAGCTCATGCAAACGCTTAGTGTACCAATAACTTCTCTTATATCATCTAATGTTTCTTTTGTCATACCTTCTCCTTTCTAAAACGTCTCCCACCATAGATCGTGTACTTTCTTATAACCACCTCTGTTTGGTACATCCAATGCTCTGCGAACTTTCTTGTTAGACAGCTTCTTATGAAATCTATAATCATTCCAAGAGCTGATATATAACCTTTTATAATAAGGTTTCTTGCGTGGTATTTCATAAAATCCACAACAATACTTGTCCACGTATTGCACAGGTTCAGGATACCCACCAACATTCTTAAATCTCGTCAACCTTTGTTGGTATTTCTTCCTACGATTTCTTTTCTTCAACATTGTCTGGTGATTCTGTTGAAATTTCGTAGGAACATATTGTAGAAAGTCCGTATCCTGTGGACAATCTTTTGATTTTGGCATAATTAGTACACTCCTTTCTATGATGGGATAAAAGTGGAATTTTATTGCTATATTTAATGTGAAAAATCCCTTATATTTCAACGATTTTCTTATGTTTATTTTAATAATTTTGACAAAAGTGTTTTATTTCACTCATTTTCATTGTGTTCTTCTGTCATGGACAGATTATCCGAAGTGCCTTTCCATAAGACCACCACATTTCTTTCTAATGATTTTTGTACATCAACCACTTTCTGATTTGTTGATCCTGCCCACGGATAAGACATGTCTTTCAATTCGTCTACATACTGTCCGTCTACGAGGACATCTATGTAAGGAAGAATCTCAAGTCTGCAATCGTACATAAGATGGTTTGTTCTACTTCTGCGAGAATATTCAGCTAAGTCCAAACCAATATCTTCTGCTTTATTCCCTGTATATAACCAGATTTTTTTGTCTGGCATAAACTCTTTGACAAATTTGCATATTGCAGAAACACCATCTCTATTTTCTTTTGCTAAAGGCTCACCGCCAAGAATACTTAACCTTGTATATTGGGGCTTTGATAACTGATGCAATAGTTCCTCAATTTCTTTAAAAGTTAATTTATTGCCGCCATTAAAATCCCACGTTTCTTTATTAAAACAATTCTTACAATGGAAGTGGCATCCTTGAACGAAGAGGGCTACGCCAAGCCCTTCTCCGTTGCTAATGTCCATTTTTCTTATTGAAGCGTATCTCATCTATTCAGCTCCTTATCATCTAAGTGGTAAACTCGATCATGGATATCCCCATATCTTCCCTGATTGCCTCCATTCTTAGAAGTCCCAATGTAACCACAGCATCTGAATGCAATATCCATAGTAGAACCATCTTCATTTCCGCACTGAGGACATCTCCATTTCAAAATCCCATCTTCGTCAACTAATGGAATATCGCCAGAGTATCCACATTTTTCACAATAACAGCTCTTTGTATTGATTTCTGCATACATAATATGATCGTACATATATTTAATTACTTCCAATAAAGCACTCACATTATGTTCCATATTAGGAGTTTCAATATAACTTATTGCTCCTCCTGGACTAAGTTTTTGGAATTTTGCTTCAATACGAAGTTTGTCAAAGGCGTCAATTTCTTCAAATACAGGAATATGATAGCTGTTTGTAATGTAATTTCTGTCCTTGCCGTCAATTTTTTCAAACACATCATTACCGAATCGTTTCTTTAAACATTTAGCAAACTTATACGTTGTAGACTCTAAAGGTGTACCATAAATACTGTAATCAATATTTTCTTCATTCTTCCACTTCTCACATTTATCATTCATTCGCTTCATGATTTCTAATCCAAATTTTTCACCAATTCCACCATCTGAATGAGAATGCCCAGTCATATATTTGACACATTCATATAATCCTGCATATCCTAATGAAATAGTTGAGTATCCATCAAATAATAACGGATCAATTACCTCATGTTTTTTTAATCTACTATACGCCCCATATTGCCAAAGAACAGGTGCGACATCCGACTTTGTTCCAAGAAGACGTTTATGTCTTTCTTTGAGTGCTTTATGACATAATTCTGTTCGTTCATCAAATAATGCCCAAAATTCATCCATGTTCTTTTTGGAAGATAATGCGATATCTGGAAGAGATAATGTAACGACCCCTTGGTTAAATCTGCCATAATATTTATGCTGCTTTGGATCATAATTTTTTGCGTGTGCGATATTGCCAATTCCTTTGTCTGTAAAACGATCAGGTGTTAAGAACGATCTGCATCCCATACAAGTATAGACGTCGCCTTTTAACTCTTTCATAACCTTTTCAGAGATATAATCTGGAACCAATCTTTTCGCAGAACATTTTGCTGCTAATTTTGTCAGATACCAATATTCTGTAGATTCGTCACAATTATCATCTTCCAGGACATAAATTAATTTTGGAAATGCTGGTGCAACAAATACACCATCTTCATTTTTAACTCCTTCATCTCTTTGTCTAATCATCTCTTCAATCAATAAAGCCAAATCTTTTTTCTCTTGCGGTGTTTTAGCTTCATTCAGATACATAAAAATGGAAATAAATGGGGATTGTCCGTTGGTCGTCATAAGCGTGATCAGCTGATACTGTATAATTTGTATACCTTTTTTGACTTCTTCATACAATCTATTGGCTACAATTTTTTCAATATGCTGTTCTTTATATGGAATATCAATATGCGCCCATTCTAATTCAACTTCAGATCTAATTTTCTTTCTACTCACATCTACAAATGGTGCTAAATGTGCTAAAGAAATACTCTGTCCGCCATACTGAGAACTAGCCACTTGTGCAATGCCTTGAGTCGTAATATTGCAAGCAGTTGAAAATGAATGTGGCTTTTCAATTAATACTTCGCTAATTACTGTGCCATTCTGAAGCATGTCTTCAATATTTAATAATCCACAATTATGCATTTTCTGTAAAAAATAATCTCTGTCATGAAAATGAATGATACCTTCCTTATGTGCTTGAACAATTTCTGGTGGAAGTAAATAGCGTTCTGTTGCATCTTCGCTAACGATACCAGCAATATAATCTCTTTTTGTTGGATTTAATACAGAGTTTTTATTTGCATTTTCATCTTTAATTTCTTCGTTGGCATCCTCAATAAGCCCAAGAACTTCGCTGTCAATAGAGTCATAATTCTCTCTCTGGAACTCACGAACACTACGATAACCTTCATAAGCTTTAGCAGTTAATTCCTGCCCTTTCTCAACAAGTTTTTTGAATACCATTGCTTCAATTGCAGAAATATCAATCTCTTCAGATAATTGTTTACAATCGTTCTCAATCTCTTCTGCGACCTGTCTAGCCACATCCTCTTTGATTAAACCAGATCCATTTTTCATTGCTTTCATAATCGCTGTGTAAATTTTGGTCTTGTCGAAATCTACAACAGTACAATCTCTTTTAATTACTTTCAATAAAAGACCTCCAATAAATTATGTAATAATATCATCATCTATATGTAACGCACCCGTCTCCTGCTTTCTTGCAGTTCAACGTATATCGTGCATCATTACCATCGCCATCAATCTTTTCGGTTGATACGCTCTCAATCATCATTGTCTTACCTGTTTCTACATCCTTAACAAGTACCTCTTTTTCTATGTGTAGTTTAGAAACTAAATTCCTAAGCTGATTAATTGTTCTGATCAACTTCCTTTGTTGTCGCTCCTTCCGTGTCTCTAATCTGTCTTTTGAATCTCTCTAATTCAGCCATAATATTCAAACAAGTCATAGACAAACTTCCTTCATTATTAATAACTGCATCACATAAATCATAAGCTTCTTCAAAAGCAGATTCGTCTTTTTTCATTCTTTCATCAATTGCATCACTTGTATCGCCACGATCTTTCATTCTCTGAATACGTGTAGAATTTGGAGTATCAATACATAATGCCAAGATATGTTTCTTATGATAATTTTCTTTTAACTGTTTTAATCCTGGAACATCAACTACATATACATCTGCATCATCACACTGACTTTCTGTAGCACAATACCAATTGCCAGTATAATGATTCTCTGCAACCTTGCCTGTAATTCTGGAATACTGGGCTAGATTTACATATGTATGATCATCAAGTTTGTCTGCTCTCTTCTCTCTGGTTGTATATGATCGTAGATATTTCAGACCGTAAATGTCTTCCAGATACTTTGCTGAGACACTTTTGCCTGCTCCAGATCGTCCAACCAGAGCGATTAAAACATTACTTTTATCTCCTACCATCTCTATAAGTCCTTTTCTAATTTCTTGATTCTTCTATTGATTTTTGTTACGATTTTGCCGTTATCTTTGCCTCTAGCGATTAAGACGGCTTTTCTATCCTTTAATAAATTTAACTGATCTAATTTTGTCATATACTCATTTTCTCCTTAGGCTATATTTTAGTTTTCAGTTGCTGTTTCTGACGATTCCTCTACGACCTCAGCAGAATCATCATCTACATATTCAATATCTTCTTCTTTTACTTTTGTTGCAGGGTCGAGTCTTTCATAATCCTCTTCTGTGGCTGGCTCTGTTTTAACAGTTCCACATTTTTCGCAATAAGTTGTCCAATGATATCCATTCTCTTCATCATATGCAATTGTTTTTTCTGCCCACACATGATCACAGGTTTCATCTGCGTCATCTGGGTATTCTGGTTCTGTATAATCTGCATCGTCTGTATCGTCTGCGGTAGAATTTTCAGTATTTTTTTCTTCTTCTGTTGTTGCCGATACATCATTTGTTGTATCTTTAGAATCTTCTTTGACGGCATTTTTCTTATTATTTTTCTGCTCTGTTGTGTTCTTTGTAGTTTCTGTAGTTGACTTACCTTCTGTTGTTGCAGAAACCTGTTTATCAGTGTTATTATTTAGTGTATCTGCATAAATAGTATATGCTGAAACGCATCCTACTGCTGTTAACATTAATGCTCCAGCGATTAATAATTTTTTAATTCTCATAATATATTCTCCTTTTAATCTATCAATCCATGAACGATGTCACCACATAGAAGGCGATCGCCATTAATACAATTGTTACAATTACTACTACTCCAATTGGTATTACAATATTTGTTATTATCCAAAACGCAAATGCAAATACACCAACAGATATGAATGTTGCAAGAAACCAGATAATGGTCAGTACGATCATCGCCAAGAAAAATTTTAAGATTTTCTTTATGATATTCAATCACCTACCTTATGGCATTTCATTGTAAATTTTGCTAACATCATCTAATAATTCTTTTGGCAAATATCTTTCTAAAAGCTCATTCGAATTATCAAGTGTTTTCTTATAGAAATCTTCTGCGATACCACCGCCAATAGCAGCAATCGTATCTGTGTCACATGGCAAAGACAATACATTTCTTAAGAATGATTCATAATCTTCGCTCTCTAAGAAACATCTGATTGCCACAGGAACACTATCTTGAACTGTCGCAGACCAAACATAATTCTTTCTATAATCATCGAGTGGTCGATCAACACCATATGTATATTGACTGGATGGATAACTTTTTAATGCATATTGATAAATTTCTTCTTTTGATTTACCCCATAGCGCCATAAAAGAACAGCCTGTTACAATCGATGCACCTTTGTAAGATTCTGAGTGGCGATGCGTTTTCTCACATGTCCATTGTGCTAAATCTATGTAATAACTCAATACGTCTGGACGATCAGCAAACCCATTAAAATACATTGTGATAGGCGAAATTCTCATGGCACATCCATTACCAAAGCTTTCATTAACACGACTACCATCATCGTGTAACCAGTCTTCGAACATTGCGCCATATCCCGTACCAGGATATTTCTTGCCATATTCTAAGTAGAACTCCCAAGGCTCTTTGATATGTTTGTGTTCATCGTCATCATCCAACAGCCACATTCCTGTTGCAATACTGAGAACTGTATCATCTGTAAATTTACATTTATCTGTAAACAATTCACAGTTCTTCCAATCTAAATCGTGAGGTCTGCGGAACTCATATTGAGAACCGCAAATATCTCCTAGAATCGCTCCAATTAAAGCCATTTAATCACCTACCTGTTAAAGATGTTTTCTAAAATTGTAAGAATTAGTGCGATAATCCATTTTGTTTTCGTTGGAACAATTAGCGGATTTACCGCAACAAAATGTAACAACCAAATAAACAGATTTACAATTGCAAAGTTGACAGCAATTACGACCATTAATCCTAAGATTGTTCCTAAGATTGTTCCTGCATGATATTTGTCTTCAACAAATAGTGAAGTTAATAATTTCTTCATCTGTTATTCCTTTCATCAAAGATTAATTTTATCTACTCTACGATCATCCAGTCTTCAGCTAACATATCTGTCTGACTTGCAAGCCAAGGAACAACGTTACCCTGTGCTGTTTTCATTGCAATATAAGCACCATATTCGACTAATCCGTCTTTGTTTACAATGCTTTTAGCAATATCTGTGCATGGCGCATAAGCTCCTGCTGGAACATAATATAAAAACATACCTTTCCCATTCCAACCTTTTCTTGCTACTTTTCTTTTATCTTTCATTGCATCAATTGCTGTTCCAAAATCCATAATAAATTCTCCTATCTTCTAAACTGTCGCACCAAACATTCTGCCGCATCCATAATCCATGCATCTCTTTTGACTATTGCAGCCGAAATTTGTTCAGCTTCCCTTTTCTTTTTCTGCTGTATTCGCTCCCAATGTTTCTGTGCTTTGTCCATTCAGCTCTCCTTTATTCTTCCGTATGACATGTATTTGTTAATTTCTTATACACATCTTCGTACAGCTCCTGCTTATCGCCATTGTATGTATACTCTGCATAGATACCATCACCGCTTACTGTCGTAGATGCTAAGCATTTATAGTTCTGTAAAGTCTTACAACTCCAGACGATAAAAACATTACTGAGATCAATTTTCATTGCCAAATGATTTTCTTCGCAATGTTTGTTATACCAATCAACTAATTTTCGTTTACATACACTCTGAAAGTGATCCATTCCTGTAACAATCATTTCGTTCTCTCCTTTACTATTTCTTCTGAATTTTTCTAAAAGATAATCTACTTTGTCATTGCATATTTTGGCATCTGCTCCGTTGCAAAAATAGTAAATATCACAATTTGTACATCTCATTCTTATAAACTCAACCGCCTCTTGCGGATTGAAATTTGTAACGTCAATAAGTTTACCTACCATACCACGGCACCTTATTTACTCTCTGTAACTTTAAATGGAACAATTGATTCTGGAATATAGTTAACTTCATATTTATATTTGTTAACTTTAGCCCCACCTAAATCTTCGATTACATACATGCTATCTCGATTCATGTGGACAATATGTTTCTTATATGAGCCATCTGCTGTTTCGACAATAAGTTTTACTTTCTTACTACCTTCATCTTCTAAAGAAAATGCTCCAACAATTTCAAACTCAACTTTATCTGTTCGTGTATTAATTACAGCAAATCGTCTTAAGACATTAAAATTGTCTGCTTCTTTGGATACGTTAGTTGATACCTTATCGGCTTCAGTGCATCCTGTCACAATACCACCAATACTGAGACATCCAATTGCAGCAATAACCGCCATTCGTTTTTTAATGTTTAATTTCATATATTCAATTTTATCCTTTTAAAACTTAGGTCGTTTAATCTCTTTTTGTTTTGACCAATCAATTTCTGAAGGTTCTACACCTGTCTGTTGTTTGTAAAATTCATAATCTTCTGTCCAAAACTCTGCATCTTGATCTTTGATGAAGTATCTTTCGTCAAAAACTAAATCTAACTCATCTGGTGTAGTGAGATATTTTACTTTACAACGTCTACCATATTTGTATGTTTCTCCGTTATAGCAAATTGAACACGGTTCCCAGATGCGATATTCTACATAATTGTCTTTTACAACAAACCTTTCAATTTTGCTTTCTGGGATTCCCAGTCTAACAAAGCATTCGTAAATGGTTAGTTTATTCACTCGTATCTCCCTTCAGAATCTTGATTAATCCATCTTCGTCAATGATCGGAATACCCAATTGCTGTGCTTTCTTGTTCTTACTGCTTGTGGAATTCACATCATTATTCACAAGATAATTCGTATTCTTCGACACTGATCCTGCGACTTTGCCACCTCTGGACTCAATTTCATCCTTGATAGCATTACGATTGGCAAATTTATTTACCTTACCAGTCACAACAAAAGTCATTCCCGTGAGATCAACCGTTGATTCTTTCTTGCTTTCTGGCATTTCAAATTCAAGTTCTTCGGCTAATTTCTCAACCATTTCAAGATTTTCTTTGAAATAATCATCCATTGACAATGAAGTATTGATACCAATACCATCAATATGTCCAAAATATTTTCTCTTTTTGATTCTTTTGATAAACACATTATATGGATTTTCATTATTCGATAGAGAAATCTTATCAATAAGCTTGCAAATATCCTTTGCCGTTGACTTCCCGACAAGCTCAATACCAAGTGCTGTTACGAAATTAACCAGTTTACATTTACGACTTTCCTCGATGCTATTTAATAATGAAGAAACACTTTTTGCACCAAATCTATCAAGGTTCTTCATCTCAGATTTATGCTCTGCTAAATTATAAATATCTGTATAATCTTTCAGCCATCCAAGATCAATAAATCTTTTCAGTGTTGCCTCAGATAAACCTTGAATATTCATTGCATCTCTGGAAACAAAGTTCACAAACTTGCTTAATAGCTTTGCCTTGCAGTCAGGATTCATACATTTCAGAACCTTACTGTCATTCTCGTTGATGATTTTTGCTTCGCCACCGCAGGTTGGACAAGTATCTGGAATCTTGAATGTATTACTTCTTGTCAGATTATCGTGTACTTTTGGTATTACCATATTACTACGATAAACCTGAATCGTATCACCTACACCAAGTTCTAATCCCTCAATGTAACTTACGTTATGTAATGTAGCTCTTGTAGTTTCTGCGCCATCAAGATCAACTGGATCGAATACTGCAACTGGATTAATCAACCCTGTACGAGATGTATTCCATTCAATATCTCTGATTATTGTTTCGTAGAGGTCATCAGACCATTTCATCGCAAGCATATTTAAGGGAAATTTACTCGTTGCCCCAAGAGATTTACCATACTGATAGTCGTTATAAGTGAAAATCAGACCATCAACAGGATATTCATATTCTTCTGGATCAAATTTCTCAATATATTCTTCAACATTATTTCGATCAATAATCTGATGTTCTACAACGTCAAATCCCTGCTCTGCAAGATATTTAAAACTATCAGCAATGCTTGGCATTTCTTCATCAGATACGCCATCAATTTTGACTAACTCAAATGCCTTGTAAGCAAGTTTTCTTTTCTTTGCTACATTCACATCTAACTGTCTAATTGTGCCTGCTGCCAGATTTCTTGCGCTCTTGTATTTACCATGCAACTCTTCATTGATTTTCTGGAAGTTTTCATAACTGATAACTGATTCGCCACGTACCTCAATACTACGCTTGTCAGGAATTTCAAGAGGTAAATTGAAAATCATACGTGCCGTATGAGTAACATCTTCTCCAATTTCGCCATTTCCCCTTGTAATTGCTTGTTTTAAGCGTCCTTTTTCATACCTTAGTACCACCGTCAAACCGTCTTCCTTCCACGATAAAACACCAATTTTATCCGCAAGAAATTTTTTGACCTCATTGACATCCTTCGTCTTCTGAGCTGATAACATTGGGCGTGTATGCTTTACTTTAGCCAGAGAATCAATTATAAATCCTTGAACGTGGTGGATGGGCGAATTATTCAAAACAACGCCAGAATCTCTCTCAAGTCGTTCTAAAGCAGCGCATAAATCGTCAAATTCTTTATCTGAAATGAGCGGATTATCCTCTGCGTAGTACGCATATGAAGCATCATTGATTCTGTCGATCAAGACATTCATTTCTTTCACATATTCAGTTTTCATAATTTTTGGATTTTCCTTTTCTTGTTTATATTGTTTAGTTAATTATTTTAATTTGTGTTTTCTATGTCTTTCAGTAACTGCCAATTACTTCACTACATATATTTTTCTGTGCTGTTGCACATTTATTGTTTCGGAATGTGTTGATTTGAACACGTCTACATGCATTCCTTTTACTTTGCCTCCGCAATCTTCTGCCACAAAGATTGTGTCACCGTATCCCTCAATCTTAACTCTTGTTCCATAAGGGATAATGTTTTTATCAACCGCAATCGTATGATATGGTCGAGCAAATTTATGCCCTGCATGATTCCAAGCAATCTTAGATCCATATCCTTCAGAACATTCATAACATGGACAATATGCCGTGATCAAAAATGTTCCAAGTGAACTCTTTTCAAGTTCTCGCTTTCGCTTCAGCCGCTGTCGTTTAATTCGCAATCGTTTCTTTCGAAGTTTTTCTAATCGAATCTGTCTTGCTTGCTCTTCATCAGCTTTCTTACATTTCTGATAATGCTCATGAACATCTTTTAATGCAACGCTTTGGCTGATTGGATTGTCTGAAATCACATTGCCTTGCTTATTTTCTGCAACAGTTGTCTCTGTTGATAAGGTTGAAGCCTCTACCGAGGGTCGCTCCTCTGCTTTAACCGTGTGAGTCATAAAGCCCGAACACATTGCTAAAAAACTAAACGAGACAACTTTCATTAAAAATCTTTTTCTCATTTTCACATTTCCTTTCCTTAGCATATTGGTATCTTATCATACTTCTTGCACCCTGTCAATAGGTGCAAAGAATAAAGTTAATTTTTTAGGCTTAACCAAGTGCGCCTCTTATTATGATTTGTCATAATACATCTCTTAAACGCTTCTGGCTCTGCAAGGAGTGCAAATCTTTTCTTAGCTCGTGTCAACATCGTATATAACATACAGTTATCAAGCAATTTGTAATGCGTATTGTCAATAATACCGATCACAGTTTGTGCAGCCGATCCTTGAAGTTTATGCGTGGTTAATGCATATGCTAATTGCAATTGCCCAAGTTGAGCGAAAGAATATTCAATCATTTTCTCTTCGATATTTGCATTCATAGATACCAAACATATTTCTTTTTCTTTATCAATCGCTGTAATGTATCCAATATCACCATTGAATACATCTCGCTCATAATCATTTGAGGTCTGTAATACCTTATCTCCCAAATAGTATTTACGATCTTTGAATTCAACAAATGGTTTATTACTACTAGCAAATAATTCTTTCTGCACTGCTTTATTCAATTCATCTGTACTGTTCGTGCAATTGCTTCTTCGTGGGGAAATAATCACAACATTATCAAGCCCTTCCTCTTTAACAGATTTAATATACTGCTTTACTGCCATGTTAAATAACGATTCTCTATTCTTCCTGAACAAATAAAACATATCATTTAGTTCACCATGAACAATTTTTAATTGTGGACTATCCAATGGGTTAATTCCTCTACGAATCTTTCTTGCATCCGTTAAAATACCAGATTTTTCTGCTTGCCTCATCGGCTTGGTGAGCTGAACGCTATTCAAACCTTTCTTTTTTAACAGATCAGAGAAAATATTACCAAATCCAATCGGTGGCAACTGCATATAATCACCACAAAAAATTAATCGTGTTCCTGGTCGAATTGCCAATAAAAAATTATAGAAAAGGCTCGCATTTGTCATACTACTTTCATCCATGATCACAACATCAGCAGGTAATGGGTTATCTTGGTTGTAGCAAAAACTATCAATACCTTCTGCCACAAGTAATCTATGAATAGTCCGTGAGTCCAAACCTGTTGCTTCTTTAATTCGCTGGGCTGCTTTTGCAGATAATGCACACGCAACAATGCTATTATTTCTTTTTTGGTAGCATTTTATAATTGGTTTCAGAATTGTTGTTTTACCAGTCCCAGCTTCTCCAGAAATAAACACAACTTGACAATTTAATGCTTTGTTAACTCCTGTAATTTGCTCTTCTGAAAACATAAACCCTTCTTCATCTTCAACTTCAGAAATCGTCTGACTAATCTCACTATCTGTTATTGGTTTGTAATCTGTTGTATTCCCAAATGAATATTTCTCCATATCTTTAATCAGTTCGTAAATATCCATTTCAATTGTATAATACGATTTCAGACCAATTTTATCTCCAGATGTATATAAATAATTTGGTATTTTTTTATCTGATTCTTCATCAAGCCATTCGTCAAATATAGGTAGGCATTCAGACGCTGCATTACTAATATCGCTTCTTAAATTTTTGATATATACATATGTATGTCCATCATTATCACCAACTTGATGCAAGTCGTAAGAAATAAATGCATTTAACCGTTGATTTGAGCATCGCAATTCTGGTTTTAATTTGAGCGCAATATCATCAACTCGTTTAAACCCCATGCCCTTTACTCTAGTGAGTATATATGGATTTTGTTCAATCTGTTTTTTTAAAACACTTGGATTAGGTTCAGATTTCAACAATCTTTCAATCGTTGGTAATGTAACTCCATATGGTTGTAACATTACAACAATATCAGAAATCACATAATTTTTAATAATTTTATCTCTAAGTTTCTTCCAAGTTTTATCTCCTAGTCCTTTGATTTCTGAATGGTCAATCATCTCTAACTGACCATTCATTACATCTTCAACAACATTAGGATATTTCGCAATTAACTGATCTGCGATCGCTGCGTTCGTCTGTGTTTTTAAAAATACCTTTTGTGCTTCAAAAGTTTTAGGAACTTCAGCAACTATAGAAAGTGGTTTATATTGATATTCATTGTATTTCTTCGAATATGTCATATTGGCTTTAACCTTATATTTCGTTCCTAAATACAACTCCTGCATATTACCAACCAATTTGCCACATTTGTTCATTTTTTTATCGGATAAGTCATCAAAATCATTATTATTATATGGTTTACATTCTGGTAAATCTTCTGCTGTACAGAATGTGTAAATCCCAAATAAAGATTCTTCATTATAATAAATCTGATATAATGGGACAATCTCAAACTCATATTCTTTTGTACTATCCACCACTTTAGGCGACAACCCCCTTCACTTTCTTAATATCTTCTAGCCATTGTTTATATGGTTTAATTTTCTTTGCGATAACCTTCTCGTCTGAATCTTTTCTGCATAACATCGCAATCTGATTTCCTTTGGCAATCATATCTTCATATTCTTTTAATTGCGAATGCCAGACGATTGCCTCAGTCAATCCAAAACTAGAATATAAATTCACATACGCAAATGTCTTTTTATTTTTGTCTTTCTTTTTATCAACTTTAGCGATCACTGCAACCACAGTGCAATCATCTCCATTTTCAACATCTTGAAATTGTTTTGACATATACTTGTATGCCTGATCAAATGGGTTATCGTTGATAAAGATTTGCAATGCTTCAAATTCCCAAAAATCTTCATTCTCAAGATATTTTTGATTCTGTGTGATAAATTTCTGAAATCGTTCTTTTTCCTTATCTTTATACAATTCATACTTTTTATCGTTGTAAGCTTTTAATATTGCATCTTTGTCATAATCATATTTCTTCTCACCTATACGGTAATCTTCAGCGTCAATATCCCATTTAATAAGTAACTGTTTGTAACTCGGTGCTTTTGCAACTGGCTTGAATGTTGTTGGCTGATACATAGATTTCAAATACTGAATTAAAGTTTTACGTTTATTCTTTGTCGGAATTGCACCTGCCTTAATCAACTGAATAACCTGCGCTTTACTTGGATTAATACGTTCACAAAAGTTTTCAAACCCTATGAATTTACCATTTTCATCACGGTCTTCAAGAATTACCTTTGCAATTTTTTCTCCAATACCACTGATAGCCGATAATCCAAACAATATATACACATCGTCAATACTGAAATTCATCATTGATTTATTTAAGTTTGGTGGTAACACTTGAATCTTAAACGCCTTGGCATCAAGAATATATTTATTTACCATTCCTGCCTTATCTTTATTGCGATTCAATAATGCCTTAAAAAAACACAACGCATAATGTTTCTTTAAAAACGCTGTTTGCAAGCATAATACAGCGTAGGAGTACGCATGACTTTTATTGAATAAGTATCCCCCTTTTTGGGATAACGTCTCGCTAATCTGTTTTGCAATTTCTTCTGGGTATCCATTCTCAATAATCTCGTAATAAAGCTTTTTAGATTCAGACTTCACAAGTTCAATATTCTTTTTACCAATCGCCTTACGGAATAAGTCGGCTCCTCCATAACTTCGACCACCAAATTTACGAACAATATCAAGTAATTGCTCCTGATAAATCATACATCCATACGTTTCTTTTAAGATTGGTTCCATATCTGGATGGATATATGTGATTTTCTCTGGGTGATGTTTGTACTCAATGAATTCTTCTAAGACATCCATTGCATCTGGTCTATAGAGTGCTAATACAGCTGCCAACTCTTCCATGTTTGAGACTTGTAACCTAACCAGCAAGTCCTTCATACCAGCACTTTCGACTTGGAAAACACCATTCGTCATTGCACTACGCAATAATTCATATGATCCTTCGTCCATTTCAAACTTTGGATTGTTAATATTTACATCAAACTCAGTTAACCCTGCGTCAATTTCAGCTTCTTTTACAGTGTTTAGTGTTGCAACACCCAAAATATCAAATTTAATAATCCCAATCTCTTCAACGATACGTTTATCTACTTGAATAACGTGCTCTCCGTCAGTTCCAAGCTTCATTGCCATATAATCGCTAATATCTGTATCTACAATTCCTACACCACCTGCATGAGAAGATACTGTTTTTACTCTGCCTGCAAGATGTGATGCAACATCAAAAAGTTCTTCATATCTTGGGTTCTCTGCTAAATCTCTGTTATTCCACAAAGATTCTTCAATTGTGTCATATACGAATTTTTTACTTAATTTGTCCATCTCGTGATAATTGAACCCTAAGACCTTACCAACATCTTTGATCGCTACAATTGGAGTAATAAAACTGAAATTGATAATCTGGCATACTCTGTTGTCGCCATACTTATCGATCAAATATTGGATAATCTCATCTCGTGTACCAACATCTGTATCTGTATCTGGCATTGAAATTCGCTCTGGATTCAAAAATCTTTCAAAAATTAGTCCATATTTGATAGGATCTAAGTCTGTAATTGTAATCGTGTAACACACTAAACTACCTGCACAACTACCTCGACCAGCACCAATTGGAATGCCATTTTCTCTTGCAAAATTGATAAAATCCCATACAATTAAGAAATACCCATCGAATCCCATTGAATGAATAATATCTAATTCATAATCAATTCTTTCTTTTCTGAGTTTCTGTTCTTCTTCTGGTAATTTATCGAATCCTCGTTTTACCCACCCTGTATCAATCAGATACTTTAAATAAGAATAATTATCTTCAAATCCTTCTGGTAATGGGAAAGATGGTAACTGAGGTGCCTGAAATGGCATGTGAATTTCATCAATTAAATCTGCAATCCTATCAGTTTCTTCAAGCCCTTTAGTTACTGCGTCTTCTCCAATTTGGTTATCCATAATTGCATGAATTTCATCGTCAGATTGTAAATAACATCCTTCATAAATTTCTGCTGCGGTTTCAGTATCGTGAGCAAGCTTTACATGCCAGTTCTGATAATACAGATCTTCTTTTCTAGCAGCGTGACTATCAGTTGTGATAATATATGGTGTGTTAGTATCTACTGAAAGCTGTAAGATTTTCTGATTATATACTATTTGATCCTGATGTGAATGTGATTGCATTTCTAAATAAAAATGTGGAAAAATCTCTTTGTATTCACGAACATATTCAACACATTTCTGATAATCTGGCTCTCTGGCAAGTTTAGATGCTAAACAAGCACTACTCACAACCAGATTCTTAGCATATGGTTTCAACGCATTCAGATCAATTCGTGGCTTGTAGTAAAATCCATGAAAATTTGAATCAGTTACCAATTGATTAATTGCTTTTCTACCATTCTCATTCTTTGCCAATACAATTAAATGGAAATATTTGCTATCCTTATTCTGCTCTGTCATATCAAAGCATTCATAAAATTCAACTCCAAAAATCAATTTAACACTTGGATATTTCTCATGAAGTTTGTCATAATAACACCAACTATACTCATTTCCATGCTCTGTGATAGCCAGGGCTTTTAATCCTATCTCTTCTGCTCTTTGTAAGTTTTCTTCAGGTAATGCATATCCATCTAACAATGAATAATGCGAATGTGTATGTAATGAACTGCTCACTAACTTTCACCTCAATCCCAAATATCTTCGTCTAATTCTTCATCTGTTGTGATGCTCAGAACATTAATATCATCAACCGCAATTTGATATTGTCTAATTCCGTTAAAGATATTAGTCTGTGCAGTTCCTACTAATTCAAATGTAACTGTGCCTTCGTCAGAAAAATCGTTCATAATCCAATCATAAATCTTATTTTTTTCATTACATCTAAACATCACACATGGAATATCATTAATCTTGAATTGTATTGTATCCATTTTCTTACCAACAACATTAATTTCTTCCTTATTTAATGTGATATTCTCGACAGCAATCATCGGATCATCAATGCCCTGCCCACGAATATCATCCAATTTAGACATTTCCTGTAGTAGTTCAAAATCTAATCTGCAAGCATCTACAATGAAATCAACTCTATAAGTTGCATCATATTTAACATCTTTCAGTTTGTCGTTTAATTCTGTGATTGCTTCAGAGATATTATCTGTCGAACATCCAAATGCATTGGCGTGACCTTTTGCCCATAAAAATGAATTTGTCTCGGATATTACATCTTTCAAACTATCAATTGGGCTATGATCTACATTCCTTGCACTACCACTCATTTCCACTAATCCTGTTTCTGGGTTAGTATGCTTTCGTAATAATAAGCATGGTCTGTTCATATCTTCAGCGATCTTGATAGCAACCAATCCTGTCAAACTGCTATCTAATGTTTCTGTAACATCAAGAATAGTAATCTTGCTATCTTTATCTTTTTCAGCCTCTTTCATAATAATTGGAACCATCTTTTTCTTTTGACGATCCTGTTTGCCTTTGGCATTTTTGCATAATCGAGCAGCACGATCGTAAATGTTCTCTTTGATTACTTCCGCAGGATTGTTTTTTGTTGCTCTTTTCTTATAGTCAAATACCTCATAGTCTTCAATAAATGCTCTAAAAACTAATTCTTTATCTTTCACGGAACCAAATCGTACCATACCATTGATAATTGGAACGATATACCACTGAACATTATGGATATTAACAATACTGTGCATTGAATAATCTTGTGCCTGAATTAGTGCTTTAAAGCATTTATTCTGAATATTCTGAATCCCTTTATCCACTAATCGACGTGTCTCAAATGATCTCATATCCATGACATCACCGATATTCGCTAATGCACATAAATCTAAATAATCATCAGCATAATTGATCCATAATTCGTCATCCATTGCTTGCAAAAATCTATAAACAACGCCTGCCCCACATAAGTCTTTGTTCTTATAGTGTGGACTGCACTGGTTATTTACAATTATAACTTCCTCTGGCATTTTAATTTCAGATTCTTCTTTTTCATGGTGATCAAGAATTACAATCTGTACTCCACGATTTACAAGTTCAGTACACTGTGTTACATCGTTGGTGCCTGCATCTGGAATTATTAAAAGTTTTACGTCTTCAGGTATAGTAATATCTTCACTTAATCCGTGAGCTTTTGCTTTTTTATGCAATAAGTAACAAATGCTACTCTTACTATCATAAAGTTCATTATTAATACGATTTAAGTACATATATGCCATTGAAGCAGAACAAAATCCGTCTACATCCTCGTCAATTAAAATACCGATTTTATGTCCATTTTCAAGTGCAAAAATCGTTGTATTTACTGCGTTTTTGATACCCTCTAAATCGGCATAATCTTGAATTACGCTATCATCGAGGTTCAAATACGTTTCATAATCATCAATCCCTCTATTTTTTAAAATTTCTGGCACAACATTAGAGGTATCATTTGTGCCACCTTCATATAATTTGTATTTTATATGTATAACCTGCCTGTTCTTATTTAAGTGTATACAAATAGTTATTTAACAATAGTTCCCATTTTTTAGGATCATCAGTAGGTGATTCTTTTTCATCAAGGATTCCTTCTTCTGAGTTATCCATAATGTATGAAATCGGAACTCCATCAATAAAACGATCGCCAAGCTTTTGAATCTCTTCTAACTCAACATCTTTGTCAAAAATAAATACTACTTCAACTCCGAGTCTTGTTAACATGTCAATTTGCTGTCTTGAAACTTGCTTGCCGCCAGTTGCCACAACATTTTGATATCCATATGACCATAGCTGCATGACAGCTTTTTCTGCTTCTGCAACATATACTCTTCCAACCCTTTCTATATAAGGTAGAGTTTTATTCAATCCGTATAAGATTCTTTGTCTAGCGCATGGCTCAATATATAAATATTTCAAATCATGTTTATCTAACTTTTTCTTGAACAATCGTCCTTTAACACCTACCAAATCACCAATTTCAGAAAAAATAGGTATTGTAATTCTGTTTGTATCTTCGTCATAGCCAATATTAAATTCCTTCTGCGTTAAATAACTAATATGGTCATCGTAAAATAAATCGTTTACATAATCCTTATAATAAGAAAGAATTCGTTTTGAAATTGGTTTGACTGGTTTATCTTCTTCGGTTTCTATATTTTCTTTCATATCATGAATCAATTGAGTGATCTGCAAACTTTCTGGCAGTTGCTCATTAAAATCATGATAATAATCTATGCCGATCAAATTGGCTAGATATTTTAAACCGTCTGGGAAAGACAGACTTTTTGTAAAGCATACCAAGTCAATTAAATCTGTCTGTCTTTCTTTTGCTGTCATTTTTCTTGTATAATTTGTGCAATTTAGGTTTTCGTTGTTATATGTAATAACTGCGGATCCATTATCCCCATCTTTATTTGCACAGCTCCAATATCCAGACGAATGATATTTAATATGATGACAGCCTATATCTTTCAGAATATTTTCTACATAATTGTTGTCGTATATATATTCTTTTAGCTGTGCTACGTCCATAACCTACGCTCCGTTTTTCTCTCGTTTTATGACATATCCTATTTCGTCCCAAGTATTTAAATCCAAATTGATTTCAAAAATTGGAATAACATTCTTGTTACCGCCTCGGTTTTTCTCAACCTTAATACAGAAATATGTCTTGTCCTTTTTTAGATCGTGCGCCTGTGGCTCTCCCCAATCACTAATTGATATATACTGATATTTGTAATATTCGTCAGGATGTAATCTTTTACCAAGCATTAAGATGTCAGCAACGTGCTTAATCTGTTTTGCATTGGCAATATTATTACTACTTAACTGGAATATATCTGTATACACTGTATCATCAGTTAACTGGAATACAGAGAAACAAAACATATGGATTTCTTTCATAAGCTCTTTAATTTTTGTGGCTGTCTGTTTCACCGTTTGCCAATCATCAATACGATAACCTTTTAACGTGTCATAACCACAATATTTCACATCATATAACATACGATGTTTTCTAAATTCAAACTCTAATGCCGAATCTGAGTAGTCAGAGCCAACATCTTTGAAATATAATTTCCCTTGACGTTTCTGATCAACCCATTTTGCAACTTGCATAACTTTCTGAAACTCATCTGACGTAGTAGCCACTCTATGTTTGTACTCATCTTCTGTTTCAATAAAGTCTCCATTTTCATTTGTTTTTCTTTCAATCACATTGCCATTGTTATCTCTGTAAATACCACGAACTATTTCTTCTTCTGGTTTTTCAATATCAATACCATGAAGCTCTTTGAAGCATTTGTTGTTGATCACTGTAACGACTAAGCAATTTCGTAAATCTTTTTCATCCATCTCATTACTGAGCAATAAAAATTTCTCGTCCATTACCAATACGATATATGCAATCAACAACATCATATTTCTTGATTTTCCTTCATTACTTAAGAATCCATTAAAAATTACTTTTCCAAGGCGACATCCTCTGAACATCTTATTGAGAATCGCCCAAGGTAACGGAATCCCCAAATCTGGTTTTAATAAAAATGATTCAACCTGTGATTCAACACCACTATTCAATAAGACAGAATCTTCGCCTGCGCTAATAACAGTGTTAATTTTGTCTGCCTGAGATCGAATCACTCTATAAATATCTTTTGCTTCCCATTTTTCAAATAACCTATGGTTTAAAATTCGTTGAACAGGATATCCATTTCTGTCATACTCTCTTACAAGAGAATATTTCTTAACGAGATTATAATATTTTTTAAAATCATCACAATCTGCAACCTGCATCCATGATGAAATCGTCTTCCACCCTTTGTATCTTTTGTATGTCCTAAGTCTTTCATCTGATTGACTCATGAACATATTTACCTTATCCTCCTCAATCGTCTGAGTAAATGTTTTATACATAATCTCAAACATATCATAGAAAAATTTACATGCCTCGTCACTGAAATCATACTGACTTCTCATATATCCACCATAAGAAACATATAAATCTGGCTGTTTATACAAAGCACCGATAAACATCATTTCACTCTGAATGTTAGTTACACTTTTACGTTCTACTGCTTCTTCTGTCAATCAAGTCCCTCACCAAAAATATCACTTAAAATGTCGTCCATGTTATCGTCTTGTGTGGCTGTTACTACAGTTTTCTGAGTTGTGATATTATTTGTTTCAACAAAAGATTTTGCAAATTTTTCATTATTCTTTTTGTCTACTTCATTTAATTTCTGTTTCTCTTTCCATCGTAAATAACTATCATACTTTCCTACTAAAACTGCTAAATCATAATTAACCTGGTGTGTTGGATTATCTTCATCCATCGTTCCTTTTTGTATCAAAAATGTTCGATTTTTCTTAAGATATTTCATTTGACGCTTCCACATATCTAAAAGATCACTTGGTGGAATTGGTTTCGCCAGACCACGATATGTACCTTTATAAATACTTTTCAATTTTGTAAAAACATAGGCTGGTACAGAACCAATGTAGTTATAATTATCAAGAATAAACCGATATACTTTGTCTTCTAACAATCTTGGTTCAAGTAACACTCGTGCTTTCTGATTATATTCGTCAATCTTAGATAATGCAGATAACCATTTATCATGTTTAGTATTTTTGGATAATAATTTTGCTTCACACATTTTTCGGAAACATTCTTTGTGATAATAACTATTGTCATATTTAACAATCTCTTGTACTTTATCTAAATCAAGTTCAATTACTTCTTTACAATAAGCACATTTTACTGTTAAAACATCTGCCATACTACAGTTACTCCTCGTCCAATATCAAAGGATTAGGTAGCCAAAATGGCTACCATATAAACCCTTTTGTAATTTCACCTTATCCTTCCTGATCTTCTTTGATTTTTTTCACTAAGATTTCTTCAATCTTCTTTAACTGATCAAGATCATTAAGACGACTAAAGGCGGTAGGTAATCCTTCTTTGGCGAGCTTATCTTTCATTTCCTGTCTTTTTGGAGGGGCTAATTTTTTGATTCTGTCAGAAATTCGTTTTTTTACATCCTGAACAGAATCTTTTTTGCTAGATGAGCCACTGGATAACATACCAGATTCTTCTTTTTCTGCTTCCTCTTCGGAAACTGGCTTACCTGCCTCTCCAAGAATTTCTCTCTTATAGATTTTCTGTTCAACATCTACTGCTTTTGTAAGAGCATTACCAAGTGTAAACTCTTTGTTCCCAACAGAATTATCAATAACTTTCTGCCAAGCTAACATCTGTGGATCTTCTACAATCTCGTTCTTTTTATATGTATGTGTTCTATCTTTCAATATCTGAGCACAAACCATATCAGTTTCACTATCAACGAATGTACGAATTACTGTTTTGGCGTTATAATCCATACCTTTAAATCCGTCAATAATTTTACGACCTGTTGTAACAGTTTCTCTTTTACCATCAATCATCTTAGATTCTGTTTCATCTTTTTCTCTTGCTGTTACAACACAATGTGCTCCAGAAGCTAATAAATCAAGAATTAAATCCTGACCTTTGAAGTTTACAGTCTGGTAATCTTTTAATTCCATACCTGCACCTTCAATTTTGACAAGTCTGGCTTCACCTGTCATATTTGCAGCATCCGCTTTTACACGATTTCTTTTCTTAGAGAACTCAATCAATCCCTGTTTTGTAGTCAGATTTAAGATTGTTGATCCATCTACAACAATTGCATCAGCTCTAAATGGAAGACCATCTGCATCTAAAACTACATCATCAGTTTCTTCTCCATCGTCATCAAGCTCGTAGAAGTCACCGTTTGTTTTAACTGTATCAATATAATGTCTTACTTCTCCTAAGCTCTGAGTGTAAACAATGTAAATGTTTTCGAGATTTACACCATTTTCCTCTAATTCTGGTAAATAATCATCAATACTTCCTGATTCAGAATCTAAATATAAGACTCTGAAAGGTTTCCCATCTGGGCGTTTAAAATACGCTAACTGCATTGCCAGTGTACTTTTACCAGTAAAAGGTTCTCCATAAATAATAGTCATCAATTTACTCTGTGTTTTTGCTGCTTTTCTTGCTTTTGCCAAATGTAAAACTCCTTTATGTATATATTGTTTTTGTTATTTATTTGTGAAATGATTTAGAATTGCTCTTACCAAACATCGCCTTCAGTATCATCTGAAGAATCATCAAAACCAGATCCCCATTCATCATCTGTAAAAGAACTACTTGTCTGTTTATCATCAGACTCACCGAAATCACTTCTTGCTGCTTCTGCCTTTTTAATAGCTTCAATCGCTGCATCAATTGCTTCTCTGGTGTATGTTTCTGAATCAATACTGTCTTTGCTTGCGCCAGTGATAATAAGTTCTTTTCTTGCAGAATTTACGACTCTCTTTGTAGGATCTGCTTCTCCCCATCCATCATCTTCTACTTCAACTTCTTCTGTCTGAATTTCTGTCTTAATATGTCCCCAAACTTCAATAGATGAATATGGCTTCACATTTTTCTTAAAAGTTTTTGCTAATTTCTTATTTGTCATATAGAATTCAGCATCATCAACAGATGAATAACCAATAATCTTTCCATAAACGATAAAACGTCCTGTTGGCACATCATTTTCTTTTTCCTGTTCGATATTTGTGAATACCATTGTCTGTTTGAAATCAGATCTTACTTTACGTTCTTCATCATCAAGATCAATTTCTTTACTTGTTAAACTAATCTGTGTTGGAGACATTCTTGACCACTGACGTTTAGTACCGTCTTCCCCAGTAAAACTTCCATATTCAATATCTCCTTTGATGAATACACTCTGGTTGTCTGCCATGTGTTCTGAAGCATATTTTGTTAAATCAAATGGATCTAATACCAGTTTTTTGTTAACGACCTGTCCTTTATCATTGGTCTCTTTTTCAAGACCTGCTCTTGAACCAATAATTGCCCAACCTTCGCCAAGTCCTAATTCTTCAGCCGATTTAAAACGATCCGCCCAAGGAATTTTTTTAGTTTTGTATGTACCGTCTTTCTCTCGTTTGATAAAACATACTGTAGGTTTTTCAAATGCCTGAATTTTACATCCAACTTTTACGTCAGGTTCTACTTTAACTCCGAAAGATAATGTTCGTTTATCTTTGCCTTTCTGCGTTTTACCTTCCTTATAAAAGTCGTCTTTCGCACAATCAGTGATTAATCCTTCTAACTGAAATGTACCTTTAGTTTCTGGTAAGTTGAAAAGTCTTTTAGATTTTGTGTTTTCTGCCAAATGAATTTACCTCTTTCTGTTATTAAATTTGTTTAGTTAGTTTTTAGTTTGTAAATAAGTCATCAATTTATATCCACTGTCAACTCTGCCAAAGTCAACAGGAACAAAAAATAATTTTATCTGATCGTCTTATATTGCTATAATCGTTCTAGCACGTTTATAACAAATGCGTCAAAAAAAATAATAAAAGTTGTTTGCGTTATTCAACTTTTATAATCTGGAAAATGTTGTTGATCGCATTCTTTTAATCTTTTGTTGTATCGCTTGAAATGATGTGCCAAACATTTTTGCGATTTCTTGATATGTATAACCTTTTGATTTTAAATCAACAATCATTCTGTCCTTATTATTTAGTGTGTAACATTTATCTTGAAAATTCAACTTGAAAATAATATTTTTTTCAAAATTTTCTTCATCCTTTAAAAGAAATGAATTTTCATTTTTGTCTTCATCCCAATCATCTAACATATGATTATATGAAATAGTATTCATATCGCCCTTTCTTCTCTGCCGAAATCTGTATTTGTTATATACCGTTATTTCATTTTGTATACATAAATACGCATATGTCGAAAATGATTTAGACCGTGTTTCATCATAATCAATTGCTGCCTTACACAACCCAATAGCAGCGAATCCATAATAGTCATCAAAATTTTGTCTGCGGATACCGCATTTTGTCATAGCAGAGTAAATCAAATTATGATTTTGTTCTACCAATTTTCTCTGTTCGTCATTTAATTTCAACGACATTTTCTCCTTTATTTACTTGTGTTTATGTGTTAATCATGAACAAATGGTTCCCATTCTCTGGGTGGAGCATTTAGCTTCCAATATTTCGGTAATGAAACTCTTACCCTGCAACCTCTAACTACATTATAAAAATCACAATTTAAGCAATTCTCATAATCGACACTTCTACTTCCCATATCATGAACTCTGTTTGCCTTACAGATATTTTGAACTACGCTTAAAGCATCATATATCTCATCAGGTGTATACTCTTTATAATTTTTCTCGCTCACAATATCACCTCCTACTTCTTGAATGCTCGCCATATAGTATCTGGATCATCATCAATTTCCCAATTACAAGGGTCAAGGTCTCTAGGTGTACAAGTCGGGGCTTCGCCCATCATCGTGCATAAAGGACAGGCTTTACAATCTTCGTCTGCTCCATCAAGATGGTATTCGCACGTATCCTGAATCACATGCAGTGCATTTAAAATTTCTTTTGGCGTATGTAATTTACTTTTCTTTTCTTTCTCCATTATATTTCTCCTTAATTGTATCAATTGCAAACTGCAACGCCTCATCTTGAATTGTTGTATAATCATTTATGGAAATCATATCATTTAATACATGGATGTACTGTGCCGCATTGGTTTTAGTAGATAGTAGCTTTTCGGAATCTCGATTCTCTATATCATTCACAGTCAATGTATCGCACGCATTAAGACACGAATCCACCAATTCGTTCCATAACGACAAAACAAAATATCTCGCTGCAATCGGATGACGTTTTAGTTCATCAACTAGCGGTTTCGTCAGTTGAAACGTATCAAGAAAACTACATATATTATAATATTTTCGAAGTATATGATCTTGCTTATTTGATGATTCAACCTCGCCTATTGAAAGTGCTAAACTATTTCTTAATTCTTCTAACTGCCCGTATGTAAATACTTTATTATTTTCTTTTTTCACTCTGTCTTTCCCATTCCTTTCTCCAATAATCATCTTCTTTGATATTGCCAAGTTTCACATATTGATCTGGTTTAATTTCTCCTAAATCAATCATATCAGAACCATAAACAGATAACATCTGCCACGCCAAATCTTCATCATTATAAATAATCAAATATACGTCTTCGTCATCATCAACCAATTGTACAACATCATATTCAAATTCATTTTCTCTGCCAGTTGATTGACAAATGGTATCTTCTTTTACTTGACACCCATACATACCACTATGGTCTGCTGGTTCACATCTTGGGAATAATAACCATCCTTTACCGATGTATGTCCCAGTAATCCACTTATTAGTATCATAATTCTGTGCCTTGCAGTATATACCACAATTTTGATAGGTTTGATTCATTGCTAAATTCCCCTTTCGCTCTTTTGTAATCCGATATACTCTGTCCATAGCTTCCATGTTATGATCATGTACCTCTGGAATAAAAATTTCCCTTCCACAAATCTTACAAATACCATATGTCTCTGCAAACGAAATTCTTTCACCTATCATTGGAACAATTGTAAACCTTGTTTCAAGTTCATAATCAACTAGCTTTCGACAATATGCGCACAAAAGTTTCTTCTCCATCTACATTACTCTCCTAACTCAATCCCACAAATTTCTTTCGCCAGTTCTCTTACCGCAACACGTTCTTCACAAACACAATATCCATCATCTTCATCAATTGTAAGATCATTATTGTACATGAATTTTAGTAACTCTTCTAAGGTATGAATATCTTTTTTGACTTCATTTACCTTGGCATAAAACTCTCGTTTTAGAACCGCTTTTATTTCTGATTCAGTGCGATATATCTCTTCTAAAAGAACCATATATAAACCATGCGTTATACTATCTTGTATCATTATATATGTTAGATCGCCAAGACATTTAATCTCGGTAATAATTCCAGACTTAACAGTATATGGTTCATCGTACCAAGCAAAATACACTTCGTCTCCAACTTTGACATTGCCCATCTTTATCACCTCTTTCTAACACCAAGCCCACAAAATTACTCCAATTAAGCATGATACATGGAGCATAACCCATAAGAAAAATATCCTATATTCAGTTAAATCCCAATTATATGAATCATCACAACCAGTAACTATGAACCAAACCCAAACAATTACATATACCAATACGCACATAGTAATTGAAAATATTCTAATTGCTAGTTTGACATTATCTATCATCGCATCCTACCATTCATCTGCTTCAACTGGCTCTAATTTGTCTTTATTTTTAACAAAATCTAACATGACTTCTTTTTGCATACCTTCGTATAATGTGCCATAATACATTTTCTTTAATTTGAAAAATGCCATTTTTAAATCATCTTCATAAAACTTACCTCTTTGCCCATTTTTAATTTGCCGATAAGGATTTTCAGGATGACAATACTCCACAGAAATTGTTCCATCATCTCTATCGTATGCAGTCTCCATCAAAATACCACCATTCTTAAGCGCCTGATATTCAACCTGATATCCGTCAATAAACCCATACGGATGCCACTCATAATCATCTGGTACAACAGCAGGTTCAATAACATCAAAATATTTTTCTAATTCATCTCCAGACATCACACCAAGATGCACTCCATCTACATCAAATCTAAAATTGATAACATTTTCATCTGTATCAATCTTAACAATCTCGCATACCTCTCCAAGATTATCAAAGCATCCCATTGGCTTCTTTAATTTAATCTTATGATCTATAGTCAATTCATTAATATTAATCATGCTGCCACCTTACCTTTCTTACTAAAATGTTCATTCCATGCATCGACCGCTTCTTGTTGATCGGCAGTTAGAGGATCATTGAATCTTTGCAGTGCTTGTACGATTCGTCCATTTTGTATTTCAATCGTCACTAAGGATTTGTTTGGTTCTTTTGCGTTTCTCAAAAACATGATATGGCATTCGCCATCAATGACTCGATCTATGTAACTTGCCACACAATTATTTTGCTGCACCGCTTCGTCTTTAATGTCTTGAGTGGAGTCTGGATAAAAGAATCTCAGTCCTTTATATGTAAATTCGTATTCTTTATTAATACGGCTCTTAAAGACTTCTTCCGAAAATTCTTTTTGTAATCTTTTGTAATTTCTTTTGACAATATCCATTGTTGTTTTGAAATGTCTTGGATATCTATCAAATTTATGACTGATTGCGTCCATCATACGGGCATAATCACGCAATTCTCTGAGTAACCAATTTATACTATTGGTAACAGCTTCAAATGTAATTATTCTATCTATATAAACAAACACATCTGCAAGATTATAGCCATAATCCTGATTTAAAGCCTCCAAAATTTTCGTAAAACGATATCTATGATTATCCTCAAAGAAATTTATTAAATATTCTTTAGTTAATGTCATATACTCTGTCTGTAAAATCGTTTGTACATAATCTGGATACATCTTATAAAAATCAACAAAATCATTACTTAACAATCGTCTATTCTTCACACCAAGACAATAATTTCTCAACCATTTTGGTACTTCATTAATTGAATATTTAAAATCTTCTGTGACTTGTTTGTGTGTAAAACCTATAGCAAAGAACTGCTCGCACATAGAATACTTACTTGCATATTCAAACAAAGTTCCTAAATTATAATCAATGAAGCCCCATGTAGTTCTTCCCATTTCACAATTTCTTCGCCAATTTACATATTTTAGAAACTCTGCATAATGTGGATCGGACACAAACAATTTATCCAATTCATCAGCTGAATGTCCAGACAGAATATTGTTCAAAGCTTTCACTTTCTTGCCGCTCTTGCCATAGCAATCACCATTTGATAAATCATATTTGCAAGTTTTATCATCATCCAGATGGAAAATAATAAACTTGCCTTGTTTTTCTGCTGTAATAGTGTTTCAACTCCTTTTCTACCACAATATATAGTATATAATATTTATAGACATACTATATATTGTGGTTATTTTTAACATCAAATTCCTATTTTATTGTCACATTATGTACACAACAATAATGTTTCATCTCTAAATAAAAATCTACAACATATTGACACAGACCAATATACTCACTAAACACCCTATCAGACATCTCAATCCACCAAGAATGAAGTTTTTCATTACCATCATTTAAGATCAATACTGGAATATTGTTTTCATGAGCAATAGCAATTTCCATAGATGTGCCAATACTCTTTGGATCATTTGCATACACAATAATCAAATCACTATTCTTAACAAGACGAGTATCAAATCGCATAACTTCTTTTTCTGTCTCATGTTTGTTATTTTCGAAATTGTAATAATCTACTGGATTGATAATACTAACTGGTTTTACATCAACCAATGATTTCTCGCAGCAACTATTGATACACCTACAAATTTCTTTTCTCCACGCATCCTGTTCTTCAAACGACAGATCCTGCATACCGCCTGCTAAATAAATCTGAAATACGTCACTCACTATTTCTTTCTCCTTTCACAATATAGGACTCAATCAATCCTTTTCTTAAGCGATCATTCATATCCTGAATGGCTTCCTCAATTGTTTTAAATTTACATGAACAAATATGCTCTTTTGTCAAATTAACAAATGAATATGTGCCATCGGATTTGTTCTTAAAAATAACCACCACTGATTCTTCCCCATTTGGCTTCTTAACAATAAATCTGAGCGCACCTTTTTGTGTTTCCTGTTTGTTTTCAAGTAAGATAGTATAATTGATTTTTAACCAGCTACCATCTGCCCATACTTGTTTAATTTTTTCTTCAGCATTTTGAAGTTTACAATGTCTATAATCAATACTCTCGATATTATAGACAAATGATTCAATGGCTTCTTTATCATTTTTTATTGTGATTTGACCATGCGTTCCATTTCTTCCATCTGCAATCGCATCAATAAATTCTTCTACAGTATAATCTTTATCAAGCACAACATCATATTTAGTATGTTTATCGTTATCAGAACGTGGTTGTTTTATTAATTCAAACATTTCTATCATCTACCTTCTTATTAAATGTCTCTTGTAAATTTAACCATAACCGCCCATCGTCAGCGAACCCATAATGATCTGCCATTGCTTTTGCAAATTCTTTTGTAACACTTTGTGATCCGTTAATCAGCCCTTGCACATAATCAACATCCATGCCGATTTTACTCGCAAGCTGATAAGGAGTTATCCTGCAAGATTCAACAAATTCTTCTAAGCATTCGCCAGGATGAAAAGCAATTTCGTCTCCAATCTTTACATACATTTTTACACCATTCCTCTCACAATTCGTTCATTTGTTGTCATCAAGAAATTATTGATACGACCCCAATCTGGTTCGTCTGGTAAATCAGTATTCATATAATCATAATCAAATTGATAAAGTAATCCTTCAATAAAAACATCGTATGATTGATTTGGGAAATATTCTGTATGCTCATTGTGTTTGCCAAATCTATATGTTTTATGCGTACTATTGTATCCTTCTTTGATCTTTACAAGATCTTTTCCTATGTCGTCCATAGATCCTAACATTGTTCCGTTATGTAATAATTCAATGCCCTGTAACAATAATCGAACTGCATGCATCATTGATTTATTAGCGTATCGTTCTGCCTTTTGCTTTTCTTTCTCTGAATCTTTATTTTTATAATACTTAAAACTCGTTCGAGTCAGACAATCACAAATATATCCTTTATATGCATGATAAACTCTCTTAGATAAGAACATATCTCTATTTTTGATCAACTCCATACCAATATCGGATACATACAAATAACGGTCTGGCGCAAAATATAACAGCTCTAAAAACGTAGGATTACCCTTAGCAAGCATGTTGATCATCTTAATATGCGAATATAGCACAGCATCAACGTCTTTACGATCATCGGTCTTCTCAAGATTGTTTTGATTATTGTTCAACAAAATCTCTCTTTTATCACTAAGGAAAACACCACGTAAATCAATGTCAGAATCCTCTGTATTTGTTCCGTAGGCATAACTTCCACCTAACGTTAGAAAAGCGATTTTGTGCGGATAATCTCGCAAAAAGTCATACTCTGTAGACGAGTTTATGTAATCCTTTACTTCTTCAATTGTCATGATCTCACCTCTTTTATCCACATAATGCTTTCTTAAACTGTACAATATTTTGACTAACCCACTGGTGAGTGATTCCAAGCTGACTTGCAATTTGTCTTTGTGTTAAACCTTTTTGCTTTAACGTGATAATCTTTTTATTTCTCGGTGCCAATTTATCAAACTCATTTTGAAAATGTACCTTTGTAAGCACCTCATCCTCTACATTATCTTTACTCATCAGTGTTGTTCCGATTGTAATATCATCTTCTGGTTCGTATCCTGCCAATGGCGTATCTAACGATTCGGCATTTCTATTCATTTTTTCTGTTGGTCTATACCATTTTGTATAATACTGATTTATTTCTGTTTGCAATACCCACCGAAAGAAAGTACCAAAAGCTCCTTTAGACTCGTCCCATTTTAATGCCGCTTTGCAAATCGCCATACGACCAAGATCCATATATGTATCAAAATCTGTAAACTTTGTAAAATATTCTTCGTGCAAATGCCAAATTAAAGAATAATTATCTTCAATCAGCTTTCGCTGTTCATCATTTAGTTTCTTCACATTTCTTAGCCTCCTGTTCTTTAATGAATTTCTCCATATGTTGTACAAATTGAATATGTGTACAAATCAACTTTCTTTTAATATAAGTATCCAGACATGCCATCCCATCCAAAGTATGACTATATTTAGCAATACACTCATTTCTTACTCTTCTCAGATATTCATCACATTCTTTTGATGTAATTTCTAAATATTCATTCGACACATATAAAGCATTTTCTCTATTAACATCTTCGACAAATATGTTATAAATAATTTCATTGCCAAAATTTATTCCTGGAACAACTTCTTTGATTCTATATTGGTGTGTAATTTTATTTAAACATAAATCAATAGTATCGATATTTTGATTTAACATAGCTTCCAACAAATTAACAGGCATGTGGTAATTCTGGGCGATATAATATAGCTTATTTAATTCAACATATCCAATTTGCTTTTCGAGATTTTCAAAATGATTGTACACTTTATACTGCTGTTTATGTACAAAATTCACTTTGCAATTATCCATACATCACACTCCTAGCACATATTTATCACTTCTAAATCCAGCTGCATTCGGATGACCGCCACCACCATATTTCACAGCAAGTTCATATACATTTACTTTATCCTGTTCTGCTGATCGTAACTGATATTCCCATATACTACCATCGAATGAGAAACCAATAAACATATCATATTTTGAAGCGTCTATAGATTCAAAGAAGTCAGAATTGATTAAAGCTCGGTTGATCGCATAGACTTTATATCCCTCAAATGTGGTTTCAAATCCATATGCTCTAAGATACTGTTTTGCAGTAGAAGACAGATAATCCTTAATTCCTAAACCATCTTCAATCATATAATCAGTCAATCTCTCAGCTTCACATAATCCCATATCTCCATTTAACTTATCTAATAAATAGTTCATGACATCAAAATCATATGACTCAAATGCATAATGGAACGCCTTAACATATTCTTCTGATTTTTTACTCCACGAGAATGTATCCCACAGAGCTGTATATTTTGCCAACTGAGGAGTATTTTTAGAGAATTCTCGTAATAAAGAGGTCACATATTTCTCATCCGTCCTCTCAATTTGCTCCCAATCTTCGTCACATATATATTTAAAGTACAACCATGTCAAATTCGCTCCTGAAATACCTTCTCCAGTGATTCGAATTCCTTTTACATTGCACTTAAAATCTTTATACGCTTCAATCGTAGATTGGTGATGATCGATCCAAAACACATTCTTTGTGATACTTAGCAGTTGCCACATTTCTTCTGGTTCAATACTGTAGTCTACAATGAATACAAATTCATCCTGCCCAATGTCATAAAACGGGAATTTCATGCCGTAATTAATTTTTCGGAAGTCTTCTGGTTTAAACTCTAAACCTCGCTGTTCGCAAGCTTTTCTGACATAGAAACCAGATACGATGCCGTCCTGATCAACATGATAAAAACATTTCATTCTTCTTTACCCCTTTCGTTTATTCATTAAGTTAAGAAAATCTGCAACATCCTGCATAGCATGTACGCCAGAATATACTTTAATACGATTTTCTTTCAATAAATTTTCGACTGCTTTTAAACTGTGGCTCATCTGCTTAGATTCTTTATTCTTTTGTTCCTGATAGAGATTAAGAAAGATCACTTTATCTGGTCGCTTATGAGAATCATCAACTACTTCTGCAATACTGTATACTCCTTTAATACCATTCGTAATGCCATACAGAACATAGTCAGATTCTTCTCTTTCCTTGACTTCCCGCAGTCGGTCTTCTTCACTCCAATTTTTTACGATTGGATTATAATAATCACAATCCAACATCTTCTGTAGCTGGTCTCTCCACTTCCATCCAGAGCATGTTCCGCCTAAAAACACTTTCATTCTTCTTTCTCCTTCACCTTTGCTTTTGATTGATTTGGCTTTTTAACCGATTCAACATATATTTCCCAGTCATCTGCATATACATCTTCCGCAAGAGGTATCCAAACTTCTGCGTTTTCTTTATCAAATAAAAAAATAATTGAATCTGGCTTATATTCACCCATATCATTACACTCAAAATAAACATTAGTTAATTCTGACGAATAAATTTTCAAATACTTTTCCTTTCCCCAAATGCCTCTTCTTATAGTAGTTTTGTCTTTTTTTATTGCGATCATTGCTTTTATAAAATTCAATTAATTATTCACCTCTTCCTTTTACTGTTAAAATCCCATCCTTGCTCAACCCAATCATTTGCGAAAATATCCTCTTGTGTAGGCAACCATCCCAATGTTATAACTCCATTTTGGTCTCTACATAAGAGTGGTTTCATTTTATATTTTTTATCAAATGGAATAATCTCATTTAATTCTTCTTCGCACATCATAAACACATAATCATAAGTTGTTCGTGTCTTCTTCCACGAACTACGACGATACAATTGCCTTGGATTAATTTCCATATTTTGCATCATCATTTCAAACGACATTCCTTGTTTCTTTTTTGCCATTGGCATTATTTCTCCTTTACAATCTTAACTTTATAACCAAGTTCCTTTTCAATTTCTGCAACCGTCATTTCTTTTGGCGGTGATAAACTCATATTTAAACTATCAATATCAGATTCCATATTCCAAACGCTTCTGTAGATCAATCGTCCAGTCAAAATACAAATTGCTTTCTTAACTTCGTCTGCCGTCGGTGGATAATGATCTAATGATGAAATAATATGTTTGTAATTTTCTTCATTCAATAAAACACGTTTAGAATCGAGGGATGTATTCTCTTCTTCCCGTGATTCAATATATAAGAAGTTGTTCATTATATCTCTCCTTTCTCAATTTCTTCTTTAATAATTCTATATGCAAGAGCCTCATCAGACTCTTTATCATTAATTCCATTTCTTTCTAACAGCCTGTCCAATTCACTGGGACTCAGCCGATCAAAGAATCGTTTTATTTCCTGTTTACGTTCTTGTCTTGTTTTCATTTTTTGTTTAAATTCCTTTAGTTCTGTTATTTTTTATAGTTGCCAAACCCCCAAATAACATAAATCCGACAAAATAACATAGATTTTAGTGAGTGCTATAACAAACATCACTTTTGGCGTACTCAAAAACTATTTGAGCAGAATATTTTTATATTCCAAAACACACCAAATATTTTAAAATTTTTATTTTGTTTCTTAGTCATATCTACTTCACTTCCTTACCATCTGGCATTATAAATTCCCAATATCCATCACTATTTTCAACTTCTTTTGGTTCTTCTTTTTTCATTTTCTCCATCAATTTCCGACCTCGCTCAATATCTTCTTTTGTCCAATTTTCTACTTCGTCAATCAAACCTTGCAAAAACTTCAATGATTCTTGTTTACTCATGAGTCTTACCTTCCATTTCTTCATATAACTCTCTGAATTTTCGAAAATCATCCGCACTACCACCATTGTCTGGATGACTTTTCTTCATTGCATACTTCACTGCATCCTTAACATCTGAACGAGTTTCTTCCTTATTGTATGTACCATTTTCTTTGTCGCTTGCATCTGACATAAACGACATCTTGTCTAAGATCAGATTTACATTTGCCCGCCTCATCCGATCTAACTTCTTTTCATATCTCAGGAATACAATCACTCCAACGATACAAAACCCGATCGCATAGCCAATGGCAAACTCAATATTAGCTCCCATATTAATTACCTCACTTTACATTTTTTCTAATAACACAGTAACGGCATCGTCAATAGCCTGATGCATCTTTTCTGCCTGGTATTGTGACTCTGTATACATACGATCATCTCCGTATATTATTGGTCTTTCAGGTAACCAATGGTTTTGAATATCTCTTAATATCCTAATAACCTGATCATCAAACATCATATCTAATTGCTTCATATCATTTTCTGTCCGAGTATGCAGTGATACATCATTATCCTTGTGAAAATCACTAACACGTTTATCTTTTCGATACAAACTATCAAATATTTCGTTACCAATAATGTTACCAACAATCGTTCCCAATATAATCGCAACTATATTTATCATTCCTCATACTCCTTTTCTTTCTTGTATATCTCTGGATAATATTTTTCTACAAGCTTCTCAGGATAACCAACCATTCTATGTGTTCCATAAGGTTTCCACATTAGATATTCGCACCAATTAATGCTATTCTTGTTTATCCAACTAACATCTTCGAGCATTTGAGTATAAATTCCTTTATCATTTCTAATAAGTTTATTTCTGTTCCATGCTTTGACCTCAATCATTACATCTTGGACACTAACTCTTTTAGCAAGCCGACATAGCCATTTTTGTAATTCTCTATATGTTTCTTGAAATTCTCTGTCTCGCAAACTGCCTTCGACTAACAAATAATATGTTCCCTGTGTTTCAAAATTTCCTCTTCTACCATTTCCCAAATGAGTTCGTTGTTCAAATTCATTACATGAATCGCTCATATCATATCCTGCTTTTTGAACTATATGTATATTCATATCGCTTTCAGACCCTGTTACTCTAGGCAAATGATTCAATGCAGTTTCAAGTATGTATCTTTCCTCTGCTTGTGTTCTTCCAAATGGTCTAACTTCAACAAATCCCTTTACATATGTCCACCAACTCATTTCTCATCATCCTCTCTTTACATAAAACTCAGATTTTACTCTATTACATATCTTTTCTCACAACCACATTTCTTGCAGCGATAAACTTTTTCACACTTATAAGGCTTAGTTGATTTATTGCTCCAATATATATCTGAATCAAATATCTGTTCCCAATCATGTTTGCAGAAACAAGACCTGATATACCAAATTAATCTTCTCATTTAATTATTCTCCCATCTTTCAAAGATATCTTAATTTGTTTCATATTCCGACATTTTAAACATCGATAAACCTTTTTTTGATGTACGGAGTTACAGCATGTGGATGAGATTCTTCTATTAGCTTGTGCCAATGATGTGTACATTCATGAGATTCATTTCCGTGTTGATAATATTCTTTCACGCCATTTGGCATATGTGGAAACTCTGTGCGATCCCATAATAAGTATTCAGTCCAATTCATACTTCTTGAATCAACCCATGAATATTCTTCAAACATATTCTGATATTGATTATTTGCATTTGTGATAATTTTTTCTTTTTTAATCCATTTATCACAGCATTGGGTCAACTTAACTAAGGTGTCTTCAACATACAATCTTTTTGCCAATCTACATATCCATTTTTGAAAACCTCTGTAGACTTCATTAATGGTATACAGTGCATCTCGATATTTTCCTTCAATAACTATCATATAAGAATCTTGCGTAGAATAGCTTTTATCGATATTCTGTCCAAATTCATTTTGATACGAACGATCTGTTATGCCATTTTTTTCAATGATATGGGTTTTCATACAACCACCAAAAGAAGCACGTATTTCTGGCAAATGATCTAAAACAGTCTCTAAAATATATCGTTTTTCTGGTTGTGTCCTACCAACAACGCTAACTGTGACAACGCCACTAATCAGAACTTCATAGTTTTTTAGCTCTCTCATTATTCATCATCCTCTTCTGGTCTTAACATAATGCCAAGACCTGTGCACATACCCGTAAGTTTCTTATCCATTGCCTTAATCCTTTTGTAATTGTAATAAGTCATGTATGGTACTCCAACACCAATTGCTACGATTACAATAAACGCCAATACCCAAATTATGTAAAACAAAACGTCCATTTTATCTTTCTCCTTTTCTATCTACTACTATCGCCTGAAATCGAACCACCATACTGTGTAAAAATTCTTTTGAAAATATGTATCGTCTCCGTCATCAAGTTCTTTAAAATATTTTCTGCCTCGTTCTTTGACATCGTCTTCATTGAAATAATGATATGCCCAACCTGGAATTGTGTAAGATTCCTTATCTTCTAAGCAGAGATTCAACAAATCTTTGATCATCATCTGCAATTCTTCTTCATCATATCCCTGCGTCATCACATCAAAATATGGGATATATGCCATATATGGAACTGAGTCATTTTCATCTTTCAGAACTACGACAGGGAATGTTAGATTGTAATTCATATCAGCCTTGCTCCCTTGAATTGTAAATATTATTTTTTCTTCATCAGTTGTATCGTCACTAAGTGCAAATAGCGAAACATCTCTAAGTGCATATCTAATATTGTTTACGCCCTTTCTTCTTATGTTTTTTCTTCTTATATGGTATACAATAATCAGAAGATACCCATACCCAACTATTTTTTATATAGATTAAGAAATCTGCACCCTTTTCATAGTAATAACCTTGTGTGTATGGGCTAGGGCTTACCCCATACACTTTGTATGGCTTACCTTTATATAAAACTTTCATACTATTCATCCACCTCACAATCAACATCAAATAGATATTTTATGATGCGTTTTGCTCCAACCTTGTTGGCGGCATCCTCAGCGATTTCTTTAGAAGAAAAATATACCTCATTTAGGCGTCTAAGTTGTACGGCAGGGATTTTTGCCAAATCATCCTCAGTCACATCATATCCAATATAATAATGAAAATTCGCTCCATCCCATTCTTCTTGATCAGGATCATTATGTTCATCAGCATATATTTGCAATTCAACCCTAACCTTCTGCTTTTCAATAGCAAACTCTGTATCCTTTTCAGTCTTAAATACATTACCTAAAGCTAATCTTCTAAAATCTGATGCTCTACCTTGCCATTTTGCCATACAGATATGCCCATCATCAGTGATGAAATAATACGTATCCCCATTCTTTAAACCACATGAATTAGCTTTTTCTTCTTTTTCTGATCTTTCACAAAATTGCTCAAATAATGATTTGAATAAATTCTGTTGTGCTTCAGATAATTTTGAAATATCAATTGTCTTTGCTATACCCATTTTCTTTCACCTCACTTTATGCTCCAAAGATGTATTTAATGATTCTGTCTCTTCCGATTGCTTCAATTGCATCAACTAAAACATCTTTTGATGTAAACATAACTGTACCCTGTATTTTTGTTGTAGCCCATGTATCGCAAAGAAGTCTTTTTCCGTCTTCTTCACATCGAATACAATAACAACGATTGGCAAATTCTGTGCCATTGTGTTCCTTTGCATACCGCTCAAGTTCAACTTCTACTTTTCTTTTCTTTCTTGCAAATACTGCTTCTTCTTGTGTTTTAAATACGTTGCCTAATACCCATCTACCGTTATCGACAATGCTATTAAACCATATTGCACTATAAATAGATCCGCTACCATCAATGTAATGATATCTTTCACCGTATTTTGGTTTCCAAACTTTAGACCCTGAATTAGTTTTTTCTTTTGGTTTCGCTCTTTCACAACATTTATCAAATAATGCTTTTATTAGATCCTGTTCTGCCTCTGGCAGCACTGAAATATCAATTGTTTTTGTTGTACTCATTTATTTCCCCTCACTTTTAAACTCTTCAATCTCTCTCCACGCCAAAACACTTTCGTCGTTATAGTATAAAATGTTACTGTTACGCCTTCTCCATCCATGAGAATCGTGCCATGACCTATGAGTGCATTCACCTTTTATAAAAACCCAAACGTACTTAATATCTTCTGGCAGATCATCAGGATTCTTTCTTAAGTCATGCCATCTATACTTTTCTTTATATTCTTTTAACTCTTTCAATTCTCCCAGCCACTTCGCAAGTTGCTCATGATTTAAGGCACAGTCAATCAATCCATCAAGTTCTTCATCGTCTGGATTCGCATGACACAACATGGCTTCTGTGTATTTCTTTGTTGTCATATCATTTGCGCATTTGATAGTTTCTTCTAAATTCATTTGTTTCTCTCCTCTCTAATCAATATCTGCGATACTCTCTACAAAACAGTTATAATAAATATATCTCTTACCTTTGTAGTCAAACTTGACATATCCACCATCATTTGTATCAATATCAATTTTTCCTTTATATTCAGCAATCTTCTTACCGTCTGCCGTGTATACTGTAATGACTCTATTCATACCACCATTCCAATTGCTTTTCATATCAACAACTCCTCTTTTGAATCCTGCGGTACATCCTGTCATTGATCCTAAGCAAATCGTTGTTCCTAGAACCGTTGCCAAAATTTTCTTTCTCATTTATTTCTCTCCTTCTTCCTTATAGTAATATCCATACAAGCAACAATCTCCAGAATCCCATGTGTCGTAATAACAACCGTCTGAAATTGCAACTACATGATTCGCAACATTTACCAAGTAATTGCCTTGTTTATGATCTTTTGCAAAACTTTCAACTGTTGGTCGTTTAGATCCTTTTCGGTTGCTAATACCTTGATAAGCAAACCCATTATCGAATAAATATTCTTCGTAACATTTTCGCTCTGATGGCATACACTGCATATCCCTTGCGTATGGTAACAAATCATCAAATGTTGTTAACCATTCTTTATCAAGCACTTTTGTTAATGCTCTGATCACGCAATCTGAATGATTGTCTTTTGTATCTTTATCGTTTGGTTGATAATATCTGTAAATTTTATTTGACATTTTCTCACTCCTTCATATTTCATTTTCTTGAAGTTTACCTTTCATTTGTTGAATATAATATACCACTTCTTGCACATAGTGTCAATACAAAATCTTCAACTTCTTGAATATTTTATTTTACATCCTGTATATAATATGTTACAATATAGATGTGGAGGTATATCATATGATAAGTTATAAACCGCTTTTCGTAACTTTAGCGAAAAAGGGTATGACAAAATCTGATTTACGAACCGCTTTAAATATGGGGTCTGGTACAATTGCCAAGATGGCAAAGAATCAGTATATCAGTCTCGAAAACATTGACAAAATTTGCTTATATCTTGATTGCAAAGTTGAAGATGTTATCGAGGTCATACCAAACGATTAACCAAAAAGACTTTAACCATTTAGGTTGAGGTCTTTTTTAGTGGAAACAACAGGAATCGAACCTGTGTCGGCAATTTATATGTGATGAAAATTAAATGTAAATAAATAAAAATACTTATATGGAGGTAGAAAAATGAATGTTTATGTATTGCCTGCTCTACCAACTGAGCTATGTTTCCATGACTGGCACTTTATACAACTATATATAGTGGTTCAATAATTGGATAATCACTATATATTGTGTTTTATAGAGTCATAAAATGCCAGTTTTATGTTTGTGAAATTAATTTTTGTAGATGAATTTATTCGTTATTTGCGAGCATTTTTCATCTGATCTAATATGGCTTTAGCTTCTTGCTGTCGCTCTTCTTGCTCCATATGATAATCCAATGTTTCTGCACTAGATTCATACGCAATAGCAACGCCTTTGGATTGTTCGCTAAGTTTCTTTGCTCCTTCTCGAACCTCTTCCAAACCTTCCTGAGCAGCATTTAAACTATTGTATTGGTCTAAATTTTTCTGCAATTCTGCAATCTGCTGATCTGCTTCCATCTGGAGAACCACAGTATCTTTTTCACCTTTTAACTTAATGAGCTGATCATATGCTTGGTTTTTAATTTCTTCTTGTTTATCTTTTGTTGCTTGCAACTCTGGGATTTTCTTTTCGTACACTGATTTCTGTGCCTTGAGCGTGGCTAATTTTTGAGCATAATACATTGCTTTTTTATCATCATTGTTATCAATATACTGGTTGATCATTGCCTCGGTTTTAGAAATTTCTTCTTTTGTTTCTTTGAGGTTATCTTCCATTGTTGCCAATCGACCAGCTACCATTGTGTATGTACCCATTGTTTTCTGGTAGAAATCCTGCTTATCTTTAATTGCAGTATTATATCTGGCTCTTGCTCCCTCTGGAGTCATTGCATTTTCTTTGATTTTTTCTGTAACTGTTCCAGATGCCACATTTTTAATCTGCTTTCCATTTTTAGTAAATTGTAAATATGCGATAATCGCTACAATTACACAAATAATAATAATTGTCATAATAATTTCTCCTATTAGAACTCACGGTAATCTGCTGGCTCTGGTGTTCCAAGATTTTCATTATCTGTAGATTCTACTTCTTTATCTTCAGAAACAAAATCTTTTAGCATCTTTGCAAGATCAACACCTGTAGATCCTTTAACACCATCTGATACCTGATTCACAACATTCATAATATCTTTTGTTAATTTTGTTGTGTTTCCTTCTCCATACATAGTGATACTTCCTACATTTCCTAATGGTGCGGCTGCATTTTTAACTGCTTCTGGGAACATCTGGCACATCATTTCTACAATAGAAGCTTTACCCATCTGTTTCATAGCTTCTGCTTTCTTTTCGATTGCTTCTGCTTCAGCAATACCTTTAGCTTTGATTGCCTCGGCTTCTGCTACACCCTTTGCACGAATACCTTCAGCTTCCTGTTCCATAGCATATTTTGTAGATTCAGCTTCTTTTTCTTTAGCATATTTATTAGCTTCAGATTCTTTCTGTCTCTTGTATAAGTCTGCATCTGCTCTCTGCTGAGAAGCATATTTTTCAGCTTCTGCTTGTTTCTTAATTTGCGCATCTAATGTCTGCTCTGTTACCTCAACGTCTTTACGCTTCAGTTCAATTTCCTTTTCCTGACGCATAATATTAGCATCCGCAGTTACAACTTCAATTTCTTTACGTGATTTTTCTTCCTGAATCTTGTATGCTGCATCTGCCTCAGCCTTCTTTGCTTTTGAAATCTTCTCAAGTTCAGATTTTTTAATTTCCAGATTGTTATTCTTTTCTGCGATCGCTGTTTCTGACTCAACCCTTGCATCATTCGCTTCTTTTTCAGCCATTGCTTTTGCTTTTTCAATATCTCTTTCGCTTTCAGCTCTGGAAATTGCAGCCTTCTTCTGAATTTTAACAACATTATCTACACCAAGATTTTCAATAACATCATTATCATCCATAAAATTCTGCACATTAAAACTGATGATATCTAATCCCATTGCAGCAAGGTCTGGCTTCGCATTTTCTGTAACAAGCTGTGCAAATTTCTGACGATCAGAAACCATTTCTTCGAGGCTCATCTTTCCAACGATCTCTCGCATATTACCTTCAAGGACTTCTCTTGCGACCTGTCCAATATCGCCTACTGGCTTATTTAAGAAGTTTTCTGCTGCAAGTTTTAATCTTTCTGGATTACTGCTAACCTTTACATTGACCGCTGCATCTACATTGATATTGATATAATCTGCTGTAGGCACAGAGCTTGATGTCTTAACATCAATTGGAATTAACTCAAGATTAAGATGATCTGCTTTTTCAAAGAATGGGATTTTTAACCCTGCCTTACCAATTAATGTCTTAGGTGTCTTTCTAAGTCCAGAAATAATATAAGCTTTATCTGGACTTGCTTTGACATAACCGCTACCGATAATAGCTCCTACGCCACCTACCGCAATAACCACTGGTACCACTGTTCCAATTACTTCAATCATAAATATCTCCTTTGTTTATAAAATTTATTTATTACAACACCATATATAGATGTCATAACCTAGTTGCTAAATACATCCGCCACAAGAATTAGGGCGAAAATCCTCTTCGTTGATTGCCTTGAAAATCTGACGCTGAACATCAATATCTGTTGTAATTTCATCTAACCAATACTTATTAGACTCAATCCATTCATCTTGTTTCAGTCCGTCATAATATGACTCCCATTCTTCAACCCAACCTTTGAAATACCATCTCTCATATTTCTTATATGTATTCATAGGTTCTGTGCGTAAGTCTTCTGGAATCTTATCGGTAACATCTTTGCCATCAACATAAAGCTTCCATTCCCCAATACAGAGTGCAAAACCACGACCTGTCCATTTTGCTTTAACTTCCATATTTAATCATCCTCTTCAATTTAATTTCCTAATGCAATTAATGAATTTCCACATGTAATTCTGTCTGTGTCTTCTTCTTTCGACGGAACAAATACAATTACATCCCAACCGTCTTTTACAAGTGGTTGTTCAAATTTTTCATATACGTCAAAATCTGTTACGATCTCATATCCTTCGTTAACTGCTTCAACTGTTTCATGGATAGGAGTAATCTTGACAATGCATTTTTCCTTATCGAAATACTTGTTCATCAAATCTACGTCTAAATTACTTTTGGATGTAACAGCAAAATTCAATGTATACTTACGTTTCTTTGGCATTGGCAACCAATCAATAATGCCTCCGATCTCTGTTAAAGATAATGAACATCCTCGAAACATTTCATTTCTTTGTTCTTCATTAAGAGTATTGATAGAGAACTGAAGACCAAAGCCATCTTCTCCACCATATTCGAATCCAGTTTTAACCCATTTATGTAAAAATTCTTTTAAATTATTATTTGCCTTTGGCATCATTGTAGAAATTACTGGATGATATGTGTTGAAATGTATATCACTGTCTGGATCTGCTAACATATGTGCAATCTGTTTAGCCGAAGCAATTACATTTTGATTAAATGTAGGCTCTCCCATTCTTGCATAATGTACATTTAATCGTTCTCCATGTCTGATTCCTGATAAAGCAATTCCAGAAGTGATCTCCATCATTAACTCTGGCAACGATGCGTTTCCTTTAAATCCAAGTTTAGGGCAATCACAGAAATTGCAATGCATCGGGCAACCTTTCTGTGACGAAACAGTCACAACTAATTTTTCTCTAATATCAACTGGTTTATGTTCAACTTTTTCAATTCGTTTATCATACCCAAGAAAATCTGCCTTAATGTTGTTTTCCTTGCCATAATCACCAACAAATAAGTATTCCAATGTTAAATCTGTATCGGAGATAATTTCTCCTGTATGTGTGTCTGTAATCTGTCTCATTTTCTCTCCTTCCTTTAAATTACTGTTTTATTAATCAAATAATCCATACCCAAAGTGCTGTCTCAGTTCATGATTCCAACTATTAATCGATTCAACTTTTCGCTCTTTGACAAGCTTATATCGAAAATCTTTAGGCATAGACAATGCGATAAAATTCATAATAAGTTTTGCACAGTCTTTCCTTTCTTCGATATAATACACGCCATCTTCTTTATAGAAATCAACCTCTTTAAAACACCCAGAATTATTTAAAATTTCAAATGCTGTTTCGCTAATTTCTGATTCTTGATACTCTGTCCAAATCAGTCTCTCACTTCTACAACCAAGACCTAGCCCCGTATAATCTTCATTACAATTAAAACCTACTCCTAGCTTTTTACAGCTGTCTTTATACGCTTGTCGAATTTTATGAATATCATAGTTACAATCAAATAAAAAACTTTCTGATATTTTATGCCCATCTTCCGACCAGTCGCCTAATTCTAATTTATAAATCATTCCAGTCTCCTTTCTTTAGGCACCCACCCGTCAAATATGACGAGCAGGTATATCATCTTAATCTTCTAAAGAATCAATCATCGCACGTAATTCTGCTTCTGACATCTTCTCAATAGCCTCATCCTGTTTCTTGGAAAGAGCATCAATATATTTTCTCTGTGTCAGTTTCTTATTAATACGTTCCTTCTCAGCAAGTCTCTCATTACGTTTTGTTATAAAGATATACTTCACAATACCAATCGCAGCTGTTAACTTTGGATCAACATTTGCATCATCCAACAGACTTTCTTCTGAAGATTTAACTTCCTGATCTTTCAGATTTTTATAAACCACGTCTAAATCTTTATCAGATAAATCCCATAAATCTTCTACGGATAATTCTCCCTTTGTTGATGGGAATCTCAATTTGCTTCTTGTTGCCATTTCGAATAACTTTTCTGTTGTCATAATTTAATCTCCTTTTTATGTTAAAATTTAATTTTAAGAACTCTTTCTGTTGCACCCTTGACTTTAACGATCACATCATCTCGTTTTGTAGAACTGAAACCAATTCCTGATAGCTGGTTTGGATCATCTGCGACATGCATCTTACTTCCTAAAGCCTCGAATACTCTTTTGTGCTGTACTAATTCCTGCTTCAAAAACTCATTGAAGAATCCATTTGGAGTATCTTCATTTACACATCCATTTAACATAAACAGATAATGTTTATGTCCAATACCTGTCTGCTCGTCCCAATAGTTAGGTGAATAACACATTACTGTTACTGGCACAAACTGATTTGTATTGATTCCCCAGATTTCTCTTGAAGATGTTGTTGATGGAAGTTTCTCTTTGATTGTGAATACTCCATCTTTTAATGTAACTGTAGCCACTGGAACATCTTCGTTCTGACGTAAAGGCTTATCATATTCAAATTCATAAATCTGTCCATCAAATTCAATCTCTGCTGTAAATCCAGAAACTCCATTTCTATGAGCAAAATTTCTTACGAAAAATTCATATTCTCCGTCAACCATTTTGGATTTATCTGCCCATGTAATATTTTCTACGGCAGGCTCTCCTCTATGTGGATGAGTTACATCAACATCAAGGCTTCCACCAGTTGCATAATCATGCATTGAAGCATAATAGATATGATGACGTGGAGTTCTGCAATGTGCATCAAAATCATCCTGATTCCAATCTGTATTTGCATTCCACTGAATTGAGAATCTTAAAACTCCATCAACTGCACCACCTGCGTTCTTAACTCTTTCTTTCATTTCACTGTCTGTCATATTTCCTGAATATGCCCAGCTGAAAGGATTACTCCACTTCATCATGTTCTTAGCATCTTTATTTACAGGTGCGATCAGTGAAACCATATTCTTCTTGTGACGATTTTCAAACAGAACTTCTAATTCTTTTGCCGTTGGAAGTACATCTGATACGAATTTCTCTGCACTGATTTCTTCGACTTTAGAGAACTTCTTAGGATTTACAGCAACTTCCTTACTCATCTCATCGAAAATATCTAAACCGCCCTGAATACGTGGGGCTGCATCACGATTACAAAACAGGATATTGTTGACTGTAATATCATCAAGTTCCGCAAATCTACGCTGTAATGAATCCATATATCCTAAATCAGTCACAGTTTTCTTTGCATCCTCAAGCATTTTCTTTGTAAAAATTGCCTTTGGTCGTTTGTAATTCGCAGGAGCTACAACATTTTCATAAGCCTTAACCGCATTATCTAAGTCCATATCCTCACTGATATTTACAAGCAATGTACCAATACTATGGTTTCTAATACGACCAATTACATCTCCGATAGTCATTGCTTTTGCCCATGTGTATGTATCTTTTTCTTCATCAGACAAAGCATTATATTCTCGCTGATATTTTCTAAAGTCTTTTAAGACTCTTTCCCATTCCTGTCCTCTGTAAAGAGTATTTGAAGCGATCAGTTCTAATACGGTATCAACAGCTTCTTCTGTAATCTCATCGAGTGATCTTTTAAACACATTCTTTCGATCTCTAACTTTTGCTTTTGCTGTAGGAATATCGGATTTTCTTTCTAGTAATCTCTCTGGAATCGGTGTATACATATGAGTCCATTTGATAATCTGCTTATCTTCTGTATACTCATTTGTGGTTTTTGTACCAACTGTATTTGTAAAATGTCTCCAAATATCTTTGATTGGTTTAGATTCTACATATGTTCTCAGAGCATCAACTACTGGCTGAAATACGGCATCCTCAGTGTCAATCTCCCAGATCGTATGAATCTTGCCGTCAACAATTGCCACAGCTCCACCGATTGTTTTAATAAAGTTTCGGCAATGACCACAGTCATATTCTCGTCGTTTGCGATACATTTTGTTTGTTCCTTCAGGAAAACTACTCAGATATACTTCCCACAGCACATCTTTATCAATATCAGTTTCATACAATGTAGAATTGTTTTTCTCTACATAGTCGAGCATTTTATTTAAACGCTCTGACAATTTGTTTAAAAAATTGCTCCAGTTTTCATTCATTGGCGTACACATAATTTATCTCCTTTTCATGTATTATTTAATTGCTACGAAGATTTCATAACTCTTATTGTCATTGATATAAATTTCTTTGCCCTTGAGTTCTGGGAAATACTTCTTAGCAAGTTTCTTAAATTCCTTAATCTTTTGACCATTCTCGTCCTCATATGATTCTTTAAGTGGATCAAACATTAATTCTTCTTTCTTTACGACAAAGAATTTTGCATGAGGCAAACCTTTTCTTTCTTCTTCTCTCTGCTTGTCATTCTCAAGAATTTTTTCTAATTTGCATAAATTTTCTGTCACCTCAATGCAGCTACTTGGATATTTCACATATTTGTTTGTCCAGAAGTCAACTGCATCATGAGCACCTGCGTTGCCGCAAAGGTATTTTAATACACAGGTTTTAAAGCCATTTTCTCTGTCATACACATCATTTCCTTCTACATATGCGACAGTTTCTGCTCCGCAATTCCATAAAATTTTAACCATTCCATGATAATGCTTAATTTTAAACACTGGTTTACCATCTTTTTCAATCTGTTTACCGTTATTGTCTAACACTGGTTCCTTCACTGTAATTTCTTTGTCAACATAGATTGGTTTTTTGATCATTTCTTTTAAATTCTTCGTATTCACATCTTTCTCCTCTTCGTTTCCTGTAAGTTCACTCATGATTTCATCCAATTTTTCTGACGCAAATGTTAAAGTTGCACTCATTTCACCATTCCAATCATCAAGTGTTGGTGCATCTGCTCGTAATCCACGTTCAGTTTCGGATCCTCCACAACATTCTTTCCACCAATTCTTTTCTGCTTCTGACGTTGCAGTAATTGGTTTTTGCTGATAGTGTGGCAGAGCAGACACTCTTCTTTCTGAAAGTGGTGGTGGGGCTAATGTTCCAATTTTTATTTCGTCAGCTAAAATCGTACCTGTATGAATCTCAAGATCCTCGTTCATTGTTTCTTGTCTTGTGATTCTAATAGCAGCTTCTGTCGAATTTATACTTTGTAATCTATATCGCAGTTTTTCGTGCCAATATGGCACAATAATATTTACTACATCATTTTTATAAACATCCATTACAATTGACTCCGCATCATCAAACGCCTTATATTGATAAGGATGTAATGTTTTAGTAATTATACCTTGAGGTTTTATCGTGTAGGTAGCTATTATCGCTGAACCAAACTTTAATTCAACTGTCTCAATTTTAAACTTTACATACACATCATCGTTATCTACTTCGACAATCTCTCCTACATTAAATGATGAAATCTGATTATGATTATATTTAACTTCTTTGCCATTCATACAGCGTATCCAAACGCCCGTTTTATTTTCATCCATTCTTTGTCTCCTCTCTAAGCTGATGCACTCTGTGAGGCAAAGTATTGTGCTAATTTCTTTGCCAAGTATAATTGCCCTTTGCCAGTCACATATGTTTTGGTGACCAACTTGTTTCCATTCTTAGTTTCAACTTCACTTTCTGTTAATTTGAAAATGCCCTGCTTAACATATCTTTCATATGGGGTATTATCTAACATGAGATAGCCTTCTTTTCTTAACCACGCAAATAATTTGTTTCTGCCCATATGAATATCTTGATTTTCTTTCTCAAGAAGCTTTGCCATTGTTTTCATATCAACCATTGTTGGTGTGGCACTGACCGTATTGGCAAAATCAACAAGTGGCTTCTGTTTACTGATAACTTCTTCTTTCTGGGCTAATAGTTCATCCTTTTGCTCCAAAGTGTTTTGCATAATATTCAATGCTTTCGCCATAATAGTTAAATCATCATCATCTTTTTCAATTGGAATATATCCGCCCGTCTTACGAATCTGCGGAAGAACTTCTGATGTTACCCAATGCTTGAATTCTTTTGCCTTATCAAGCTTACTTCCAAAGATTAATGCATAAAGTCCTGACTCATTAATAAATGTGAGTCCTCTGTTTGGTACATTTCCTAAGGTCGTGATTTGCGACCTTAGGATTAATTGTTTGTCTTCGGCATCTACATGTCTTGCAAGAGCGTCTTTTGTATTTTTGTACTCTAAACATTCAGCAACATCTTTGCCAACAAACCACGGATTATTATCTAAGACCGCTGTGCGGATATTCCCAAATTCATCATTGCTAAATACTAATGTGTTTAATCCTTCATTTGCAATATCCTTTTCTTCTGTCATTAAATACCTCCTAAGTTATAATTTTACATTTTAATTTTGCACAAATGCCTGTGCGAGTCATCATATATAATAAGGAAGAAACTCTACCCGATTATATTCTGGATCAGCTCATAATACTTTGTTCTACCGACATACGACTTATGTTCTGCATCTTTTAATTCTTTCTTCAAAGTACATATATCTTTCTGATTATCCATGCAATTCTGCATCACTTCTATGTATCGAATACAATTCTTGATCTTTCTGTGTAATTCCTGTAAGGTTTTAAGATACCCAACAATCACTGCACGTTTCGCAGCATCAATCTTTTTAAACTCAATCGCATGAAGAATATCACTTCTGGCAGAATCGGCATATGATAATGCCTGTTCTAACTCAAACTTCTTTTCTCCTAATTGATCTGAGTCATATGCTAAAAGCCCTACTATAGCTCTTTCCTCAGTCTCTATGTTGTCGATCAATGTATTATCACATTCCCAGTCCATAAAGCAATTTCCATTACCTTTACGCATTATTTCGCTAGATTCCATGGGTTTTCCAACTTTACCTAGCTCAATTTCTCTGGCATAAAATCCGTCTTTCATCCACGTATATTTATGCTTCAAACCTAAAATGTGCTTTGCTTGCTTGGAGGTAAACTGAGTAGCTTCAGACTTACGATTATCACGAACGTATTTATTTCTTGCATGATCTCTTTTCACATAGAACTCTTCATTCGTAATTATGTATTTCATACATCACTCCTATATTTAGTTGTATTTTTTGGAAAAAATTTCATGTTGACGAACATGTTTAGAATTGTTATAATGATTTAAAGGATATTATTATCCTTTCAGATTAAACAATTCTAAATATCAAATTCGATTTTCTATCGTGCTGCCAACACGGTAGATTCAAAAAATCTTTTTTTGTTATCTATGATTTGTTTAGTTGAAATTTTTAGTTTGTGTGAAAGTAGAAGTTTTACCAAAGACTTCTGCTTTCTTTTTTATTGTCTGTATTTTTATGCCAACATTGTATCTCTCTTTGTATGTAAATTGCAGGCATTTGATTATGTCAAATATGTCGTCCTGCCTAATATGAGAGAACAAATTCTCATCTTGAATAAATTCGATCCAATGATATGAAAGATCTTTATCTTTGCCATAGATCTTCATCTTTCTATCATCTGCTCGAATCTTATATTCGCTCAGAAACCACGATGACATTTCTGATGAGTGTAAATCAAGTACATCAATATGCATTTGATTTGATTGATTCGCTGCTAACATTTCTAATATTTGATTGTCCATACATATACCTTCCTTTATTCTGCCATTATTTGATGTGCACGATAATTCTTATAGTCATCGTCTTTATATAGGTAACCAATACTTTTACCGATTACCGTTTGACGATCGCTAAATTGTTTCTTTTTTATTCTATATGATATATAATAATTATAATAAAAATCAATTGCAATATCACTAAATTGACGTGCGATTACAGATCGTGCGATTCCTTCTTTTGATTTAATATAATATAAATCTGCAATTGCCTTGATATCCATTTTAGATTTTAAATATTGTATAAAACCAGAATTAATAACATCAATGGTTGTCAATTTTTCATAAGATAAAGTGTTACCAGTTAATTCTAATTGAGACTGCACATTATTATATATCCTCTTTTGCTCTGCTTGATATTCTTCTATATTATTACATTTTTTTCGTGGTATTAATACAAAATCATCATATATATTCGTATCTCCCATTTTCAATTTATATTCATTCAATGTCTCGATAAAATCTTTGGAGACTGGTTTCCCAAAAATTGTTAAATCATTTTGATTAATATCTGAGAATTTTAGATTTCTTAACTCCTTTCCATTTATCCCATTATATAAACTCACAATGTGAAATCTAGTATTCAATTTGGTATCGGCTGATGCATTGCACGACATCAGATTCGAAATAAACGCATTTATTTTATCTGGTGTAACATAATTAACATTAACTCTATTTGAAAAATATATATCAACTGCTAATTGCAAGTTTATAAATTTATCATTAACAAATGGATTATATTTAATGTAATTTTGTTCATATGCATAAGTATATAGTTTAACGAGCTGGTCATATCTTTTTTTAATAGAATTCATACTTTTGGTTTTTTTACCTCTAGTATCTGATAATATAGCCTCTTGGATTGTACCTGGTGCATACGTTAACCCAGATTCATTGTCGTCCGCAATATCAGAATCTAATAACCAATTCCATGTTGGGCGACGTGATTCTGATACGTGAGAATCTATATAATTTTGTATCAATTCTTTATTATTCATAATATTCTCCATTTCTAGGATGCCATTGCATTCATGTACGATAACATGCCGTTTTGTATTAAAATGCCATGTCCTATTTTTAACATTAAAGATAGATCAGATATTCTTCCCCAATACTCTAAAAGATTATTCTTTGGAATTGTTCTTCCTTGCTCTAAATACACCTGTGATACCATTTTTAATCCATTACTGGTATTTGGATAAATGGTTACATGTGTCGGTATCCAGTTCCTTAATTTTTTTGTAATTGGATACACGTTAATCTCTGTACTCGTATTGTTACAAATATTATTAGAATATACAATAACTGGTCTTTTTCCATGCAAGATGTGACTACCTTCAATTTTCGGCAAATCTGCAAAATATATTCCCCAAACTTGAGGATTTTGATATTTGCCATATACATAGTCTTTTCTTTTTCTGTTATCGTTTCCTTTTCTTTCTTTGTTAGTATATCCGTTCATTTTTACGTCCCTCAACTTTCCCCAGTTGCATTTTTTATTTTCATGAATTAAATATACCATACTGTTTGCACCCTGTCAATAGGTGCAAGAAAGAAAGTTAATTTTTATTGTGAACAAAGAATCTCTACATTTCTTATTATAATGCTACCATAGAACAAAATCAAGATATTTTTCGAACAAATGTTCTCTTTTTGTTCGAACACTTTACTTTGTGCTTACTTGGAAGTGGGAAATACTGTCTAACTTTATGAGAATTATCCAGTTTCCATTTCTTTTCTTCAAAATCATAGTCACAGAAATCAAGCACTTCGTCTACACATCCATCATTATATTTGTAATCCACGATTACAGGATATGTTTTATATCTCATATAACGTGATGCGTTATCTGGTTTTAGTGGTGGAATCTCTGCTGAAATCCACATAAGATTCTGGTTTGCTTTCTTTTCTTCCTTATTTTGTCTAATCGTATTTATCTTCATACAAAATTCTCCCTAATTAGTCAAGTTGTTTTTCCTTTAAAATAAAGGATTTTTTAGTTATTTATCTCAGATGAATGAGCATGTTTTATGGATATTTCTCTGTATCCAGTACGAAAATAGCTGTTTTAGGGTATACAAAACAAAACGTCTTCTTTGTTCTGTTTTTAATGGCCTTGTATATTCCCTTCCATCTATGGCAACGCACCTCCCGTATCTACCAGGATCTACTCTTTATATGTCCTAACTTCCTTCGTTCTGCCTATCCATAATCCGGGTGTCAGCTTAGCTCCTCGTCAGGGTCTTGCCCTCTGGAATTTATTCCTGCCGACTACTCGCTCATTCTTTGTTTTTATTACTGACTTGCTTTCTGTAACAGCATCTTTTAGATGGACGTTTCCCATTACAGTCTGCTTTCTTCATCCTTTTACGATGATCTTCTTTTCTTATGCTACTTTCAATTGTGGTCTCTTGATATCTTGCAGCATCTTTGCTCCATCATAAGTTACTCCCTTTGTCAATATCGCATAAAAGATCCTTAATGCTTTACATGCAACCGCTATAACTGACTGCATTTTCTTTAATGAATTCTTTCCCCTGGTTTGATAATACCTGTGTATTTCCTTAAATTCTGTATTCCTCGCAATCAATGATATGGCTGCTTCATACAGTACATATCTAAGGCGTTTTCTTCCTCTATAACTGATATGACTTTCACCTTTGTGTTTTCCTGAACTACACTCTACTATGGCATATCCTGCCAGTTTCTGAAGCTGTTTCGGATTATCAAATCGTTTGATATCTCCTACTTCTGCTACAAATCCACTTACTGTCTTCATTCCAATCCCTTTGATCTCCAACAGCTTATCGATATATGGAACTTCTGACAGTTTTTCTTCTATCAGCTCCATTAATTCTTCTTCCCGCTGATGATATATTTCATAATCATTCAGCAGTATCTTCAATTCAATCCTTGCGCTATCACAAGCTTCCTGACTTCCTATACTGTGCTCCGCAGCCGTTACCAGGGTCTTTGCCCTCTTTAGACCAGCTGCTCTTAACTTAGCATCCCGCCAGATCTGGTTAACTCCATCAACTCCCAATTTTACGATATCTTTCGGTAACGGTGCTACCTTCAAGATCATAAGACCACTCACAGCTCCCGGATTTTTATAAACGTCTTTTATTTCCGGGAAATAGATACTAAACCATCTTGCAATACGATTCTTGATCCTTGTGATTTCTTCCTGGGCTTGAAGCCTCAGATTTGATAAGCTTCGGATCTCTGCATAAACACCTGTTGGTATATATGGATACGAAAACCTTCCTTCATTTACCAGTGCCGCAATCGTTTTGGGATCCTTACGGTCATTTTTGTTTGGATTATTATCATCCAGCTCTTTTGATTTTTTTACATGATGTGGATTCACATGAACTGGTTTCATTCCGTTGTCCTGCAGGTATGCTCCTAGATTGAACCAATAATGTCCTGTTGGCTCCATCCCAGGAATCACAACATCTTTTCCATATTTCTCTGCCAGTTCCTCCATCCATACTTTAAATGTCACAAATCCTGCTTCATTATTACTGAATTCCAATGGCTTTTTTGAATACTCATAATTACGCCAATCGAAGGCTCTTGCATAGTGTGTTTCACTTCCTACATCAATTCCAACTATCAATGTTTTTTCCGTAATAGATTCAATTTTTGCGTTCTGTGTGTTATACTTCATTTCAGATACCTCTCTGTTTAATAAGATTTTTTACTAACCCGCAAAGTCAGTAATCTTATTTTACACTGAGGTATTTTTTTCTCAACCTTCTTTCTTAGAATTCCCTATATTTGAATTATACAGGAAGCTCCTATAAAATCCTAATAATTTGTTCGTAAATTGCAATCGCATTATCTCCTGGAAAGTTCTGGTTCACATGCATATGTCCAAAGAACCACTTTTTATATTCAACAGATTCTTTAATCTCTTGCAAATAATCCGTCAATATATCTGTTTTATACACTCCTGATCCTTGATCCATTTGACATAATACAGATGCGTATGGACTATGTGTAATTATATAATCCACTTGCAATCCATTCTGCTTCAGATTCATCATACCTTCTGTCATTTCCTCCTCTGAAGGAAGCTCTTCTTTCCACCATGACGTATGATTGATCCTAAACATTTTGTCGTAATCTCTGTACCATTCATTAATTCTTGGATCGTCTTGTTTTAAAATTCCATCCTGAACATCATGGGAACTTGCTCCGCCAAACGTAAAGAATTTCTTGCCTTGAATATCAAATACCTGTCCTCGCATGAGATGGAAGGTAGAATCACGAATCTTATGAATCTTTCCTCCATTCCATTCTTCTACAGGATATTCGTACAGCCGATCATAATTTTCATGGTTCCCACATACAAACAAAGTAGTAAATGGTTTGTTGTCCAACCATTCCAGATTATGTCGTTCTTCTTTTGTGTCATGCCACAATCCAAAATCTCCGCAAATGATCACGTAATCATCTTTAGTCAACTCTACTCCTTCTGGGAAAGAATGACTGTTTAATCGAGTCATCCAATCCCCATGCGTATCTCCTGTTACAAATATCATAAAATAACTCCTTCCAGCAGCTCTTTTAGTGCCTGCATATTGTCCTCATGTACCCTATCATTTTGATCTGCATCATCCTTACCAGTCTCATAAGCACACTTGATAATCTCCATAACTCTATCATAACTCACATTAATAACATTTTCCTTTAATCCGTTAAATGCTCCGCTGATAATATCCTTGTACGTCTGAGCAATATCATCAAATAACACATGAGTTTCCTCTTCTGTAATTGTAGCATATAAAAACGTCATTGCAGGGCTACTATGATTCAATAATCTCATAAGTGTATACAATACGTTCTGATCATCTTTATGATCGACAAGTGTCCAATACACAAAGTTCTTTCGTAATGTATGCGTACCAATATTGTCCTCAATTCCAACTGCTTTAGCACCTTTTTTAACAAAATCCAAAGCATTTGCTTCAGTCATGTGTCCTGATCCAGACTTACATGTTCCAAAAACATAATCATCCATTGGCACTTCGCCATCAATCTTGACATCATATTTAGTTCCTGCAACAGCTTCAAAGAAAATATCCACTGCTTCAGTTACCAAATCGTTAAAGTATACAGTTCTGAATTTCTTTGTTTTCTTTTCCTGCTTACGAGTCTTATCGTCTAATAAATCGCCCCATTTGAGTCTGACGATATCAGAGATACGATATGCTGTATTGTTTCCAACTGCAACCAAAAGATTGTTTCTGGCAGCTACATATCGTTTGTACTCTGTGTACGATTTATCAATCTGGTCTCTAAAATATGCATTAAAGGCTGCAAATTTTTCTTTGTTCTTAATTGGATACACTAAAGATGATACGCCTTTTTGTTTATTAGATCGAGTCCATTTAGGATTTCCGTCCTTACGTCTTTTGATCTTTGCTTCAGGTTCTTCTGCGTTATTATTGTTTGCTGTTTTAATAACTTCAAACTGTGTTGCTGCCATGATAATCTCTCCTCTCTTAATTATTCTTACACTCTCTTAATTACTTTTTCTATTTCCTGTGCCAACAGAAAATCATTTATTGCATTTTCATCGTCAGTAATCAATGTATATTTCCATACTGGGGAACCATGATATGATATATCTTCAACCTTAAATAATGCTCTTTTACCAGTGTTATTTTCTCTATGATCTGACTCCAATAACTCTGTATGAATTCCCCAACTATCATATAGATGTCCATCGTATAGTATTTGAGCCGCAGCTATTAATATATTATATTTACTCACATCAACCTCTGTATTCACTGTTCCGTATAATTTCATTGTTCCAATCTCCTCTCTAATTATTGCACTGTTCACGTACTTCTGGTCTAATTTCTACTTCGATTAATTCCATAATTCTTACTCCTATTCTCTAAATTTAGGCAAAATAAAAAGAAGCCATAAGCTTCTCAATCTCATTCTGTTATTCAATTTCTACAATGGTCTAATAATATCAGGATTCATGATCAGAATACTATCACAATCCCAACCGTAAAGCTCATAATATAACTCATAATCACCTTTGGATAAATTAAGCTTAATTGCATCAACTCCATCTTCGACCATCTTCTCAAAATCTGGCACAACGCCCATTGTATCAAATAAATATTCTGGGAGATATCCCGATAGATCTTGCGTTGGAACCTGCTTTAAATCGGCTTTCGCTGTCCATTCAACAATATTTGCCGAATCATCCAATGTAAATTTAAAGTTTTTGTCTAGTTTATCAATTCTAAAATCATTATCAATACACATTTCTCCCACGGCTGATCCGCCTTTATATCCGATGCCCATAAACCTCCAAATGGTTTGTTAATCATGTTTCTGTTCACAATTGACATAAACAACTCTTTCTCAAACTTATCACTTCCGTAGTGAATATAAATATTTTCTGACATTTTTCCATCCTTTCGTCAAACTTATCCTGTCATCTGCTTCTCAAACAACTGTCTTTCCAACGCACCAAAATCATAATCACGATCACATTCCAAGTGTGCAAGGTTCGTTACCTTTGGCTTTTGTTTAGCGTTCTTCTTAGCCTGATTTCGTTCCCAGTTTCGTACTGCTGCCTTCCAGTCTTGCATCTTGCTATTGCCCATCATCCAATCTTTGGCTGTGTAATAATCCACAAACTCTTCTGGATCAATCCCATTGTTTCTTTGTTGACAATATCTGGAGACTTGCTCGCAATCAGGCGGTGTGAATCGCTTTATATTATTATTATTATTATTATATTTATTATTATTCTTTACTTTCTTTTTATGTGTCGCTTCTGCGTCGTTTTGGTGTCGTTTCTGTGTAGCTTGTTCGTCTACAAAACCTTGATAAACACTGTAATTTACTATGGTTATGACCGTCTTTTTAGTGTCGCTTTTTACATGTATGATACTGTCGTTTTCCAGTGTCTTTAAAAATTTGATAACCTTTGAATTACTCCACCCCCATCGATCACACAATCTTCTGATCGAAGTAACCATCGATCCTCGCTCGACTGTTTCTAAGTTTCCATCAATATACTTAGGTTGATTATTATAACCTGCGAGAATAAGTAAGTCAATCATTGCTTGTCCTCTGGCAAATGGTTTGTCTTCCCATAGCCAATGATCTGTAATTTTCCGATGGAGTTTGATCCATCCTGTGTTACTCATGGCATCACTCCCCTCTATATATGGAGATAAAATTCTCCTTTAATACCTACATATATTTATTATTCGTCAACATAATAATCACGTTTAAACTCTTCATAAGTCATAACACGTTTCCCACAGTTTCTACAAGTCATAGTCTTTCTATAGTTGTACTCTGTAACACCTTCTTCTTCCAGCTCTCCATTGCCTGTATATAAATCGTATCCTTTCATATAAATTCTGTGCTCTAAACCTGACTCACTTCCACAATGAGGACATTTGATTTTTTTTCGCATATATTAACCACCTATCAAATTTTCGTTTTATTCTTCATCAAGTTCCATATGATTTACATCAACAGGATTCTCTAATTTTAAAATATCTTCTTTCTGTTCTACAAGAGCTTGTTGGGCTATTGCATTAATTTTATTCTGTGCAAAAGCCTCGATTTCTCCTTTAGCTTCTGTAATTGTTTTGTCTATCTGATTTTGGAATTGATCAAAGATAAATTTTGAACTAGATTCAATACATTGAGTCACGTTGGCAAGTCTTCTCAGGATCATTTCTCGATCGCCTTTTCCAATAGATTTCTTCGTAGTAAAAAGCTCCTTGACTTCATCATAAAATTCTTTTGCATCGCTCATACGCTCGTTCATAGACTCTTTAAATTCATTTGTTATCTGCTGTCTTTTATTGATAAAATCCGCTTCGTTAATACGTCCTTTACCACGTAAATATTTAATAGTACATGGAATACCTGTTCCAACATTCATAGAAGTAATTAATTCCGCAAATTGTGATTGCGACATTTCTACTTCCAGAATCTCATCTTCTCCAACATACCTATCATCATTGAGTCCCCTTATAACCACACCTTCCTTTAATACCATATGGATTGTATCGTTATGCTGAATGCTACTGCCAAATAAATTGCTATGCCCGCCATGAGTACGATTGAATGATAACATTCCAAATGATGGGTGTTTATATGATGTTCCAAGAACATCTTCTGATATTATATAATCTCCTTCTTTCCTAATATTTTTTTCCATTTATTTCCTCTTCTTTCCTATATTTTTATTTGTATTTTTAAAGCATACCAAAAAATGATATGCTTTAATTTATTTCATCTTATTAAGTTACTCTAAAATTCATCCCATTCTTCATCAATTATTAACCCAAATGCAGGATGATATTCTGCCTCGCAAACTACATGATCTTTATACATTCTATATCCTTTTTCAAGCACATATTTAACAGGAAATGGACATTCAAACATATCCAAATCTCCATCTTTAATTGCTTCGTCTAACTTACATTCTGGAATTGCAAGAATAGAATGTCCACAATCCACAAAGTAATAATTGAATTCTTTTAATTCCTCTGGAAGTCCTTCGTAATTATCTTTCTTTACTCCATGAAGATCTGCTACACTTCTACGAATTGTATTTGTTTCTACTTCTTCCTCTGCTGTCTGATCATCTTTGTCATCAAAAACCGACCATGCTAAGGTTCTGCAAAAATCTCCTGACCAGTTTGAAATTATGGTACAAAATGGCGTTGGAATATCCACAATAAATGGCAATTCAGGATGATATTCACCCAAGGATTTTCCAAACAAATCTTTGTAAGCACACTCTATTGATTTCATTGCAAGGGATAATCCGCTTCTATCTTTGCATCCTACTGTTGTCAGCAATACAATATTTTCGCCTTCAGCCTCTAATATAACTTCTGCGCAATAGAAAGCTCCATCCGCAGTAATATGCAATTTAGTTCCATCCATAAACGGTACTGTGTAATTAGATGATACATTCCTATCAAATTCAATAAGCTCTCTCATTCTAGTTCTTATTTCACTACTGATTTCCTCTGAATAAGATTTTCTCATATGCCCTGTCAACAGAGTATAATGATTAATATATTCCATTACTTGTCCACCTTAACCCTTCTCATTTCTCTGACTTCTTTTTTATACTGTTCGATAGCATCAAGTGCATTTTCAGTATAACAAAAATCATACTTTTTCGCAAAGTTATTTACAGACCTGTAATTGACTATAGGTACTTCCACGCACCCTTTGTCTCGATTATATCGATTATTCACAATTTTCCTTGAAGCGTTGTAAATTTCATTACTCCTTGCACTCCAACGCAATGTTAGAACTTTATCTTTTGAATCGTAATTAATCCAACGAGTGTTTTCTTTTTTATAGTTACCGCTGATTGCCATTTCTGTGATTTCGCTATCATGAATACAAATAGCAAACCCATTTTGTAATAAACTGTGTCCAATTTCTGCTGCTCTGTCAGCATAATTTCCGCTTTTCTCGGTCAGACAACGACACCAACAACAATCATCTTCATTCCATCTATAATCTTTTGATTTAACCAAATTAATGAAATCCTGATCTTTCAGGTAAAACAAGCATATTTTATCAAGTTTTTTAACAATTTCCACAACACCTTCATGTTCTAGTCTTTCTGGTGCCACAGCATCAATACTAATGATTCTTTCTCGACGCTCTTTCTCCCTCTTAGTTCGTTTATATTTTCGCAGAAAATCTTGTTTACTAATAAATCGATCTAAGTCTAACCAAAAAGAGGCTGTCGTTTCATTTTCTATAATTTCCTGTACTGTTCTGTCGTTTTCAAACTCATTATAAACATCCAATCGAATTGTATTAGCCCACGCTACTTGTTTTTCTGTTCCTGTCAATTCTGGAAATCCATATTCTTTTGATAGTGCCTCAGAGTTTTTGTTTTCTTCTGTAATCTGTTTTTCTCTTTCTTTTTTTTCACATTGTGGACATAGATGAGAAAAAGCATAGTCAACTTTTCTCTGTCTTTCACTCATTTTTCCAATAACATTTACTACTCCATCATGCCCACAAGCGTAAGTGCCTTCATATTTAGCCATACTTATCCCATTTCCTTTCCATCAAAGTTTCATTTTATCTATATGATCATCACATTCCCATACCGCTTCATAGCAGACATCTAACATATCTCTTACGATTTGTTTCCTCTGACTTAACTTTTCTTCTTTTTTTTCAATATCCTCTTTCTCACGCAATAAATGCATATATTTTTGATACGGCATGTTTGTATCTGCTAGTTTTTCTTCTATAGCGATCCTTTCATTAATTACTTTTCTTAATTTATTACATAATTCCTTATGCTTATCTTTGATCGCTTTAATGACTGCATATTCATACATTCTTTGATATTTAGACTCAAATTTTCCATCTTTGAATTCATAACGATCCTCAACCTTGCAGGCATCTAAAATCTTATCTCCGTTTTCTCTGCACTCATTTAACAATTCCATTAAAGCCTCTTCGTTGTCAAATGTCGCATAACCAATTCCATCTTCTTTTGTTTCGTAAACACACATATATGGTTTTTCTGGTGTATATGCCTTAGATTTTTCCATTTTAATCACTCCTTTTTAATTACTTTATTCTTTACAAGCTACAATGCAAGTTAGCTCTTTAAAGAACGGTTGATCTTTAATCTGATTTAATAAATAATATACATCACAATTGATCATATCTTTTTCGGATTTATCTATACTATATATTATTAAATATTCCAGTTTGTCACTCCAATTTTCAACAATTCCTAAATATTTTTCCATTTCCTCTTTAATACTCTGCGAATCATCTAAAATAAAATTATCACATCTTGAAAACAGACTGCGAGAAATGTTTTCATCTTCAAATATGATTACAAAGCATTTTTCTGATCGAGAACTATCAATAAAATCACTGAGAAATTTAGATTTTCCATTGCCCTTCAATGTTAATATTTCCATTTTACATCATTCCTTTTCAAAATATCTTTTCGCTATTTCTTCAAAAAATTGTTGTTCCACTGCGATTACAAGCCCTGAGAATTGCAAAGTGTCTTCTGAATAAAGTTCATTTTTCCACTTTCTCGCATATTCTCTAAAGCTTTCACAGGTTTTTCCAACTTCTTTAGCCCTAACATATTTTTCCCAAATAGATTTTAAGTCGCTATCACTCATATCTTTAAAAATCTTAATCATTTCCATCACCTCAATTTCTAAATTCTAATACCATGCTCTGCCTCATATCTACACCAGCAATCAATATATCTATCTTCATCATTAACATCTAAATACTGTTCGTATTTATCCATGAGTGGATACATTTCATCGTAACAAACACCTTCGTTAATAAAGCTCCAAATATCCATATAAATCGTATTATATAATTCTTCTGGAATATAATCATACACATCTGCACAGATGATTTCCACCTTATCACTCAATGGCAACTGACTTGCTACCAAATCAATAACTTCCTGATTCTTTTCCACTACAATGATTTTATCTACCATTGGATCATCTTGAATCGCAAGTAGAATCAAACCAATTCCAAGTCCACCAATAAAAACTTTCCCGTGAGCGTTTGTTACAAAATCTTCATTAGTTCTTTTTCCCATTGGTGTATTAGACATTAAGACACTTCCTCTATGTTCTAATCTCACATAATCTCCTGGTGCAATTCCATGACACATGGCGTATCCATCCTGGTTGCTTATTGTAAAATGAGACAATTTAAAATCTCCAATCTGTCTATCTTTTAAAATTTTGCTCATATCTTCATACATATATCTATCTTCCATTTACTCTCACTCCTTCTGATCAAATATTTGTTTTATTCTAGTATCCCATATTAGTTTCTTTTGTAATCTTTGCTGCTACAGAATCTAACATCTCATATTTTTCAATAATATTAGACACTTCTTCTTTTGTTAGGAGTCTCCATTCATCAGTTCCATTCTTTTTAAACTCTAGTGTATGAGAGCCACGATCTACCCATACAGGAATTCCAAATGTTACTCCAACGTATTTATCCATTAAAGCTAAACATTTATCAACTAATTTCCTATATTCTTTAGCTTCTTCTTTTCGGTTTTCCAATTTATTCATTTTGAGACAACTCCTTTTTCGTTTTGTGTCATAATTATATCACACCTCTCTATTCTTCTGAAATAATTTCCACCGCTGCTTCGTAAAATCTGTTGTACAAAGTTGCATTAGTTTTAATAAGCTGAGCTTTAGACAGTCCATGAGCATACTCATCCCAATTAACACCGTTTTCTGTCATCTTAGTATAGATTTTCCGATAAACAGAAGTTCCGCCTTTAGATTTATTTCCAATATGATTAGCATAATTGGTAATCTTGATCTTCATTTCTTCCCAATCAGGCTGTGCATTTTCTTTGCGGAACTGTCGCAGAAGTTTTTCCAATGAATTGACTAACAGATCAGGATACTTGTCATAGCAAAGATCAATCGTTGGTACATTGCCTCTTTCGCTAATATTATACTTCTCTTTGTATTCTTTCCGATCCTGTTCCCACACAATTCCATATGTGTTAGTGAGATACCTGTATACTTCTTTAAGAATATCTCTCGTAGTAGTTCCTAATTCATCAGATTCTTTTAGAATATCATTAATGATAGAATATACGTTGGATTTCCATTCGTTAAGTTTGTATTCTGCAATAACACTTTCAGTATCTACTACTGGAATATCTTTCGTAGGTTTACCGATCTGCTTATATAGTTCTTTTCGTTCGGTTTTCATCTCTTTTACAATGTCCGCCAACTGATTAAAACCTTTGATAGTAACATTGTATAGGCGTTCATTGTTTCTTTCCATCTGCCTCATAAGTTCTGTCTGTTCTGTAAGAAATTGCTCCACTGTTGTTACGGGAGTTCCTGTTCTTAAATTTCCATGACGATAAGCTCCAATCACATCCCATACCCAATCCATAAAGGCATCAGCCTTGGGTTGTCTACTTCTTCTACAAATTTCATAAATGCCACGTTCATTATAGATATAACTAGAATAAGATTTTCCATCAGTTGTTTCCAATTTGGTAACAACTGAATCTCTATCTAGTCTTTCTTTATTAGCATCGTGAATTTTTGCAATGGCGACTCTAGGATCTTTATATTCTAATGCAAGCCCAATCTGTTGCCTGCTCATCCACAACTGATCCTCAGCACTATAAAAATCACACGATAAATCATTAAAATTTTCCGTTTTAACTAACTGTAGGTTCATTCTTCATCTTCCTTTCTAAACTGTCTTATTTTTCTCTATACTCATTATTTTTGTATGCTTTAATTCCGTAAACCAATAGAAATAAAATCAACATTTAATTCCAACTATTAGTGTGCCAATCCTAATCGAAACCTATTCTATTCCTATTAGCTCTCTATGTAATCAACACCCTTTCCATTCACAATTATATGCTTAGTGAATCATTAGTTTGTGTATAATAAATTTGACAAAAAACCGACCTGCCAAATCGGTTCTCGTCAAATATTCCCGTAAAATAAAAAGAACCTTCCACTCGGTTCTTTGCCAAAATTATTATATGGAATTAAATCAGCTGATAAATAAGCATTCCGAAAGCTACGATAACCCATAATGTCGTAATTACTTTCATAGGCTTCATAATAGCTTCTAATATTTCCTCTAATACGTCTATATATTTGCTTAAATATACCTTATTATGTTCACGATCAATTTTTCTTAGCGATAACCAAGCTAGGAAAACAATCACATATAACACAAAAGATATTCCGCAGAACTGTTCAAAGACATGAATAATCTGTTCTAATTCCATACTTCATCATCCTCATCTTCATTATCATATAAATTTTCCACAGGTGCCGTCTGTTGGAACATATCTGTTGGAGATAGGTTTCTAGCTTCACACATTGCACAAAAGACTTTCAGTACCTTATCCCATTCATGTTCTTGAATCCACTGTAGAAATGGTTTCTTTCCACGTTTCTTAACATCAATCTGATATTTATACTGTAAGTTCTTATACAGCTCGTTCCACATAACAGAGAACTGTGTTCCTGTAACCGCAGCTAATTTCCTAATACCAGCGTTCATCTTATTGCGATCATCCCACGTCAAAATTTCCGCTGCTAATAGCTTATTATCATTCTGTAGCTTCTGATTTTCTTCTTTGAGTTCCTTGTTTTGTGTTCTCAGATCCGTTACCATTGCAAGCTTGACATCTTCAGAGAATGATGGAAAATAGTGTTCAATAAACTGTGATTCTTTTCCAAAGTCAACTGCACCGCCTGTCTTACGGATGTTTCTAAGGTATTCTTTGATCTGTTTCTTCATCTGTTTTGCAATCGGCTTGCGTGACTGCATACACACTTCATAGAGTCCATCTTCTGTCAGAAACCAAAATGGATTAATAGTCTTTCCCGTAGAATCAATCTGACCTAAATTTGACCCGCCAACATTATTGGCGGTTAAGATTTTGGTCTTATATTTTTCCTCTGAATCAATCACCTGTAACATCATATCTGTTTTATAACTTCCATCAGGACGTTTACTATAATCAATCCATTCTGCAACATCTCTTGCCAAGAATAACGGATCTTCAATGCTTCTGTATAAGTCAATTCTTCTACCTAAAATTTCCGTTGTGTCTACAAGCTGCACACCTGCCTCTACCTGCTCTTGTTCTCTCTGCTCTTCTATCGTGATATAATCATTAATGAAAACATAATACCTCACGCTCTCGGCAAGGCTTGAAGTTTCCATCAGTAGTGAAAGTCGGATTAAACATTTAAGAGTAAACACCTTAGCACCTTTATAGCCGAATGAGATATTTAATCCGTTCGGATACGTTACCATGATTCTTCCCTTCTGTTTTTCCGTTGTTGCGTTCTGACCGTCAATGATCTCTTGCACTGTCTTAACTTCCATTCCATCGTCTAAAAACTCTTTGCGATACTTCGTACACAACCGCTTAACCTCGTCAACGTCTCCATCAAAGAATCGTGCTACCTGTTCTGTAGTAATATAATCTCGTCCAGGAAGCCACGGGATCGGCTTGATTGTAACCTGTTTCAAAAGTTCTGTGTTCTGTACCAGTTCATCTCTCTTTGCTTTATCCAAAATTGGATCGCAAGGAATTTCCATTTCGTTTAAATCCATAGTTATTCCACCTTTCTTATGTAAAAATTTGTATTAAAAAAGACACTCTGGAATTTTCCATAAGTGTCCTAGTTACCTATATTAATTTATATTCACTATAATTCTAGTTCATCAATTTCTGGCGTATCAGAATGTTCCATTTCCCTTAACTCTTCGATACTTGTTCCAAGCAAAGTAAGAGCTGACTTAAATCGGTTCGGATCAATATATCCTGTAGGTCTATGCCAAAAATTTTTAGCAAAATCTGGATCTTCTTTTTCCAATTCATATGCTATGTGATCGGCTTTATCATATAATAGTCTTGCTCGTGTTGGCAGTTTCATCGGTTCATATCCTCTACTCTGCTGTCTGTAATCTTCTATTATGTTATCCCAACTAAGATCATCAGGAATCTTTTCTATTATATATACTTCTTGTAATGCTTCTTCAGGTACATCAGGATAATGAATTAGAGCATACCGCTCTTTTCCATTCTTAACATATTTATATACTTCATGTTCAAGATCTGGAAGTGCTACATATTCTAATCCGTTTTTCTTTAGTCCATCTACCCAGTTTATTTCTGTAAATGTCTGAACCCATACATCTTTCCCATAATGCTTGAATTTATTCATATTCATAACTCCTTCCATATATAATCTGCTTTATTAAATAATATTTTCCATTCTATCTTCCATTCCAAAGATCGGAAAAGAACTTATAAACCCCATACAGAATAGCAAAAAATGCTATAACCATTAAAATTCCATAACCACCACCTAAGATAGCTCCTAATATATATTCCAAAGTGTCCTCTGGAACGATAAATATAATTATTAACAATAAAACCCACATTACTTACTCTCCTTTGTTCCATTTTTTTTAGTTTCTCTGATCATCTGATATCTCAACCAATATGTATATATTATCATTTTCTTCAACCATCGTAAACAGACCGTAGAAATTACACTTCACTTTCCTCTACTTCACTTGCGAATAACTTGTACTCATAGTCGTAACCACCACCATCACAAGGGATATCAATATCTCCTGTATTAATCTTTTCCGCTACAATATTTCTTGCTTCGTTCTCTGTTTCTGCTTTGATTTCCACTGATCTCTTATATGTTTCTACAACATCTATTATGTATTTTTTCATGTAAATTTCCATCCTTCCTACGATCAAATTGACATTCTATTAATTAATAGATCCATCTGCATTGACCAATCTATTTTCCATATCTGCGTTGTTATCTGCAATATTCTGCAATACATAAAACAGAGAATCATCCGCTTTAGACAATTTTCCGATTGCCTTAGATAAATTTCCAATGCTTTCAGTTAACATTTTCATATCTTCTTTCCAATCATCTACGAACGTGTCATAGTCCATTCCCAAAGACATATTGAATAAGATGTTGGCAATTCTTTTTACTTCGTTATTTTCCATAACTAATCACTCTCCTATTCTCTAATCTCGTTTGCAATGTCATTTCTTGTACCTCTGATTGAACATCCTTCTGTATCATGTCGCATCAGGATCTCATAAATCTGTTCTTCCTCTTCATCTGTCAGAAAAAATCCTTCCCAGTATCCATAATCATTCTCTCCGTGACACATAACGATTCCGATAATTTCCTGTTTTATTTCTGTATTCATAATCTCTTACCCTTGTTCTTCTACAATGTCAATGTCATATTCTAAAAAAATTGACAGGTCATAATTATCTGTGACGCCCCATACACTTCTATATCCATCTTCTGCAAGATCTTCTCCACAATTGATGTCTGCTAAGATGAGTGCTTTTGTTGGAATATGTGTATGACAAGCAGTATCAATTTTTGCGTCAAGAATCTCTTTTCGTTTTGCTTCACACTCTTTAATGAAATACTTGACTTGTTCTTCGCCAGCCTTTGTTAATTTCCATTCTTTATCATTCATAATTTACTCTCCTATTCTGTGATAAAACTTTTCTTTTAACTCAAAAAGCGATACCTATAATAGATACCGCTTTCTAAGTATTTTTATTTAATTGTTTCCGATTCTACTTATGTTGTTTATATTCCCATTGTAAAATCCATAACTCTGCAATTCCACCAACCATGTATTGCGGATTAAGGTCTTTATAAGAACCACACCCAAATTTATAACAAAAATTCTGCCATAAGTTCTTGAAGTACGTTCGACTCTTTTCTTTATACTCAGGTGATTTAGCACCACCTAAAAGATCCGCAACTCTCATTCTGGCTGTCTTAAGTAAAATCTGTTGTTGCTTATAATTGATCGTTGAATAATCAATTATAGATTTAAATGTGTCTGCACAAGATACAATGCTTTCTACTGCTTCTTCAAATTTTCCAGTTGATAAAACCATTCCATTCTCAACAGGCTGTAAATTTTCCATTGTTTCTTTGAACTTAAAATATGTATTAACTAATTTCCGTTGCACATCCCATGCAAGATCATCGGTAAATGATTTCACGATTAACAGATAACCGCTTTCCGTCAAAAGCACAATATCTTGATGTAATCTCTCAGAAACATACATGATGTTGTGTCGACGAATTTCGTCGGGACAAACTTTAAAGTAATCCTCGTTCTCAATTAAATGATTTCTATTCTTTCTAAAGTTTCTCCCTGCCGTTCCGTCAGGTCTTTGATGAACTCTGTCAATATCTTTGAATGTAACAACTCTCTGCCCATTCCATTCTTTGACTTGTAAATCATTTTCTCCGATCTTAATACTGTTTGTTTCCATCTTATCTAAGTCCTTTCTGTAAAAATATAATTTCCATCACTCTTGTATACTTCACAGCTTTTAGATGTTTCGGCTTTTCGTAGCTTCCGTTCTCAGGTACCTACTAAATACAAGATATTCAATTCTCAATGTGCTATTAAAACAAATTGGAATATGTGAAAATGAATATTTCCACTTGAAAGAATTGATAATTTGATATATACTCAATTTGTTCGGATTGGGTATATATCTTTCCATTCGTGGAAGATATTTTACACATTCTTTGGTGGTAAGTTCCAGCTTGCCACCTTTTTTTGTTTTACAAGGTTTTAGGCGTTACAGTGTATTTCATTTCTACTTGAACGTCAATTTTTCCATCAACGTACGACTGTAACAATGCTTCTGCAACATCACTATATTTTAATGCGTTACACTTGCATTTCCGCTTAAAACTTTCTTGTAAGGTTTCTTCGATTTGGATCGACATTGGTTTTCTAGCCATTTCTTTCACTCCTTACAATGATATAATATCATTTTTTTAATTGCTCGTCAATAACTTTTTTAATTATTTTAAAGTAATTAAATCTGCATTTTATTATCCGACCAGTTCTAAGTATCCAGCCTTCACAAGATCCTCTTTCTGTGATAATGGCTGCGGTACATACTGCATACCCTTTTCTCTATCGTAGTCGTAATACCATACTCCGTATTCTTCAATCGGTTCCAGGATATGAATTGCAAGGCTAACTTCCATCACGTTTACCGCCTGAACGCAAGCGTTCTTCATATCCTCAAGGCTACATAATGTACTGTATTGTGGTTTTAATTTTTCCACAAAGTCTTCAAAGTCTAATCTTTCATATTCTTCTCTACTAACTTTCATTTGTTCTTACCTCGTTTCTTTCCATCAAAAAAGGAAGATACATTTCTGCATCTTCCTAGATTACTTTGTTCTTATTTAATTTTCCGTTATTCTTTTTTTCCGATAAGCTGAATAATGCAGCCAAAATCTCCAGCACGATATACTCTAATTTTGTCTGCACTATAGTCTGCCGTTAATCCTTCATCGTCATAGATTTTAAGCCATGCTCTGAATCCTGATGATGTTTCGAATTCCATCTCCAAGGTATAGTGATCTCCGATCTTTGCGTTCTCATCAACGACATAAGCATTATATCTTCCATCACAGCCAAAATCTAAGATATTTGCTTTTAGTCCGTTTTTTGTTGTACCTACAAAAATTAAAGCTGCAATATCACTATCTCCAATAAACTCTCTTTCGTACTCTTTATATGATTTCATAATTTCCACCACCTTATTCTATAAACAATAACTAATCAACCATTCTTTTCCATCATACTTTACAAAACTATACCCATCCATTGGAATTTTTGTTTCCAACATCTTCTTAATTTTCTTATCTGCTTTGATTTCATCTGCATCTTCATGAAAATTTTTCATAAATTCAAAATTTTCTGTAAAATCTTCTAATGTATAAACAACTGTGCCATTGTTTAAATGCTTTTCTGCTTCTTTTCTAGTACAGCCATCTTCCATTAAAATTTCCACATTTTTTTCCATAGCCCAGAGTTCTTTTAAAAGCTGGATCACAAATTCTGGATATTCCATAAAGTAATACCATTCATAAGCTGATTCTATCTGATCCATTTCTTCTCTAGTGAGATCTTCATAGTATTCGTCGGTATATCCGTTTGCATTTGCCCACATTTCAAAATCCATTGCTGTTCTCTGGAATTCTTTTACCTTGCTACTAATTCGTTGCAAGTCATTTTTTTCAATTGTGATCAAAGGTTTTCCATAATCATCATAAAGATCTTCCCATAAGTCGTTATTCCATTTTGATTTTGGTTCATGCTGTATGTAGATGTTTGTTGATCCATTTATATTCCAGCCCGTTGTAGCAACTAATTTTCCACTTTCTTTTTCTACTCCATAAAACATTCCAGGCTTCACGCAAAATCCAGCGTATGAAGCATGGTTAAAATGTTCTGGCAAGATCATTTCTTTAAATTCGTACATAATTTCCAGCCTTTCTGCCTATTTAGGACTTTAAAATATTAACTGTTCTCTTATATTATACACGATAATTTCCATCGTGAAAAGTGACGGGATAGGAATCGAACCCACCGATAAAAGCACTCTTTTATCTACCATACGCCACCGTTTTTCCGTTCCAGTACGTCACTACCATCAACCAGTAGTACAGTCTTTCCGTTCATTTAAAGTAACTATTAGCTTCAATAGTCGAGTTTTTCCGTTATGGTGTAGTCTGCTTCACTACAGACAATAAAAGCCTTTAATTGGCTATGTATAGCACATAGAGAAGTTGAATAGTTCCGACGGATCTTCTTTTAAAATTTCCGTCATACCTTCTATTGCTTCTTCTTGCGTTCTGTATTTCCGAAAAATTCCGAACGTGTTCTTGAATAATAAGAAGTATTTGTAACCATATAAGTCATCATCTTTTCCAGAGTTCGGATGATTTTCTGTGAAGTATAAAGTATTATACTTTCGTTCTACGTGACACGCTAATGCTGTTATAGTTGTTCTGCGACTCATTCTTTCCACCTACTTTCTATTCTTCTAAATTTTTAGAATAAACATCAACATTACGTTTGTTATCACGACTCCAGCCCCACCCATAATATTTTCCACTCATCCCGCAATCTTCAAGATCGTACTCAATACTAAGATCCCAGTATTCATCTGGATTTGTACAGAAAATTTCCGTTCTACCATCGGGATATGTATTTCTTGTTATCATAATTTCCACCTTCCTTCTATGCCATTGCTAACTACCTAAGAAACATAAACCATGAACATATGCAAAATGACGCGCTTCGTCAACTGAATTAAATTTATACCAATAAATATTGCCTACACTATCTACAAATTTAAAAGAAGTTTCCATATTTCCAGCTCCCTTCTATAATCTTTCCATCAGTTCTACAGCTAAGATATACGCTACATACTTCCATACGTTCACATATCCGTTTAGATCTTCCAACCTACATTGCATAGCCGTATGGATCATTCCATCGCAGAAGCCTTTGCTTTTAAGTTCTGCGATAAGATCTTTCTTTGCAATCGGTGGCAATGCTGCGACTCTGATTTTTCCAATGTCAAAAGTGTTACGTTCTGTCTTTTCTACTGTCTGAATCACTACTGTTTTGCGTTCTGTCATCTTTAAAATTTCCATTCTATACACCTTCCTTTACCTTTTAGTTTTCTTTATTTTTCCATTCTTTAGAACAACGAAATACAAAATAAAATGTCGTTCCATAGTCCTCAATACGATCTTCTGTTCTTGTTAATCCATAATTTCCAGCAACCTTGATGATATTTTTCACAACTTCCTTCCGTGTTTCAAAATAGTTTTCTAAAGTTATTGGAATATCATATCTTGCTAAGATAATTACTTGATATATATCACTGTAAAATCCATTAAGATCAAATTCTATCGCTTCAACTCTATTAATTTGCAGAAGCTCTCTTTCCAACGATTTACATTTATCTAAAATGTTAAACTTCTTTGCTGTTCTTAATTCTCTTTCTTTCATGATTTCCACCTTCTTCCTATGCCGTTTTTAGTTCTTCTTTTTCATACTCTTCACGATCCTTATAGTACATACCCAACAGTTCTCTATACTTCTTTTCACTGTCTGTCATGTACAGTTCGTAACAACTACTCCATTCGTTCAAGTATTTTTCACGTATAATAACGTAGGATCTAATCTTTTTCCTACCTATCTTATAATTGTTCTTTCCAATGTCAAAAAAATGATTGTCTAATAGACAACCAGCAAAAGTATCATCCCAACTATCAGAAAAGATTTCAAAAAATTTATCAACTGTTTCTGATTCAATAATCATTGTTACATCTTTCATAATCTTCCATCCTCCTATGCTGTAATCAGTTCATAATCTTCCAGTAACGTCATCAGGTTTGCTTTTTTCCATCTATGTAACACTCGATCACCCATTTCATTTCTAATCGGTTTGGCAAGCTGATTTCCATTGTGATCTTTCTTCCATTGCATAAACTGTTTTACTGAGTTATGATAGTGTCCATCATTATGGACTTCTATATATTTATTTTTGTTCCTTTTGTTTCTGTATATAGTAATCGTTGTCATAGTTTTACGCTCCTTCCTTAACTTCCATTGCCATCCAATCAGCTTTCTTGATTTTTTCCATACCGTGGAACACTAAGAAGCCGTTTACATGGTTCATAGTTGTTGGGCTGTAATCGTTCCACAATCGGATAAGTTTTCCGTTGACTAACTTACAGACAATAGTTTCATATGATTTAAGCTCGTAACCATTGTCGATAACTCTTTCTTTTGCTTTACCGTAAAAACTCTTTCTTCCAGTAAGACAAGGAATATCATAAAATCCAGTGTACATTGTATTTTCTTTTCTCATAGTTCTAACCTTCTTTCTATCTGATTTTTCCATTATCTGCGATCGCTTCTACGTCATCACAGTAACTATTACAAGGATTCCATACACAATAGCTTGTTACGTGCTTTCCCTTGCGTACACGTTTGTTATACGCAAGGTAGTAACCTTTTCCATACGTTCCATGTTTACCTCCGGCAGAAACACTTTTAATAATTTCCACATAAATCGTATGCTTTACAGCACGTTCACGGATCATTTTATCGGTTAATTTTCCAGTGCTGATATACTTTACTCTATAGGCTTTTAAGTCGTACTCATGGCGTATATAATCGTTTACAAGCTGGATGTTCTTATTCTTTGCATTGATCTTTACGATCGAATCATCGAGTTTGTTTCTAGTGCCGTGAGTATTGAATTTTACAGTTACAACGGTAGTCTCTGGATAGGCATATGATTCCTTGCGTACTTTCCAGCAAGAGCCATCTGCCGTATCAATTGTGCCGTCACTGTTATAAATGCCGTTTATCGTTCTGTACGTGCTTCTTTTTGTCTTTGCGTGTACTGTATTTTCCATCATTAAAAAAGCCGTAAACATAAGTGCTACGGCTAATAAGATCTTAATTGTTTTGTTCTGTTTTGTTCTCATTGTGTTTTTACCTTCTTTCTTAATATTCAAAATTCGGAAATAGTTCGTATAAATCTTCTTCATCTATGTATTTTCCATTAATTGTGATACTAACGGCATAGGATACAAAATATTTTCCATTATCATCTTCTAAACCATCATCATCTTCTTGTTTCCAAAAAGAAAAGCAACTACCACAAATACAAATATCTTTTGCTTCTAAATTGTTAATAAAATGCTGATTGATTTCATTAATAACGAATTGTTCAAAATTGAAATTTTCCGCTTTTGCCAATGTGGATTTTCCCGTTAACCAGTCTGCATCTTTTCCACGTAAAGGATCAATAAGTTCTCCGTGTTCATTCTCTTGAAATATGTCGGCAGAAATCCCATGCAATTTAATTGTGTCAAGTTCTCTATATTTTTCAAAATTCATAATCATTTACCTTCTTTCTTATTTTGTATCTGTATCATCATCAAAAAATCCAACGCAAGCAAGCATATAGACAGCGGTAATCATTACCAACAACGCTTCTAATATAAAGGCTTGCGGGATCTTGATAAACGTAATAATAGCCATTGCGATTCCTACAAGTGCAATGACTATATCTGTTAGTTTTGGTTTATGTAATTGTGCTTTTTCCATTGTTCTTCCTTCCTTCTGCCCTTTACGGGACTTTCTTTCTCTTTATAGGTTCAATAAAATAGACAAGCCGTGTTTTGACTTGTCTATGATATTCAATCTATAAATATGCCACAAACTCTGAAAAATCAACTGTATCATATAGGTTCTTGACTTTCTCATGATACACGTTATCAAGTTCTTCTTGAGTATTTACCCATGAAATACCGTTGAATACTTTCTCAGCTTCTTGCAAGATATACTGTTTTGCTAATGGCTGTAAATCACAAACAACCGTTTCTGCTTCTTTATGTGGGCAAAACGGTTCAATAAGATCCATTCTTATATTGTCTTTAATATAATCATCTAAACTTGAACCGTTCTTTTTATCATCCGATTTATTAAAAAATTCTAACAGTTGCCCAACCGTTAGAATTTTAATTTCATTATCATCATATTCATCAGCATATAAATATTGTTCCATCGTTCAAACACTCCTTTTATTTCTCTAATATGGCTTAACAATAGTTCCATAGATTGCATGGAACAAAGTATTTTCATACTTTTCATTTTCACAACCACTTAATTTTTTTAGCTGATTTCTCATATTTTCATATACTTCCTGGAATTCTGTATATGCTTTTTTAGATACTTCTAACTGTTTTTCTAATGAAACAAGATTGTCTTTTAAATCGTCAATCCTATTATTGATCTTTTCTTTAATCTGATTTACGTCATAAAGAATAGGTATATATTGCCTATTCTCGTATTTTGTTTCGTGGCAAAAAATAGAGTCGTGTTCATAACCGCTGAACTCAGACCATCCACAGATTGATAATTCTGCACTATTATCTTTTGCCGTATATGTAGCTCCGTCAAAATTCTTTGACATATTTTTGAATGGTGCACCATCTTTTTTGGTTGGATATGTAACTTTCTCCCATTTTTCAATTAAGCACTTTGTTCTTTCGATCTGTTTTTTGATTTCTGTCTGAATTCCATCTAAATCATAATAGTTCATAATATACCTCCTTAATTTAAAATTGAAATGTAGCCGTTAAATGCTTTAGAATCAACATACCAACCACGAATATCCATTTCACGACCGTATTTTTCATAATCAAAATAATTTGATACACTCGTTGAAATGTTTTCGAGTAGTCCAGTATCATCAACATAACGATAAGCAACGTCTTTCATGCTGTCACAATCTGAATAAATGATATAATTGCCATCTTCTACAATGTCAAAGGCTTCATCTAAAGTTGATGTTTCTGAACTAATTTCATTAAATACCGTTCTTTCTTCATCTGAAAGTTCTGAATACCGTTCTCCAATTTCCTGGAGTCTTGAAAGTGGTGTGTATTCTCCTAAGTCCGTTGTATCAAACTCTGCATCATAATCAGCAACAAAATATTCTTCATACTCTGCACCAATACCTATTTCTTTTAAGATGTTTTTAATTTCATCTTCATCAATAAGTGGAAAATTTACAGCTTTATCAATGATTTCTCCTTCATTGTATTTTCCTAAGTTTGTAACCCATGCTGTAAAACCGTTTGTATTTGTATTCATAATTTCCTTCTTTCTACTTATCAGACTTGATAAGATTTTAAAATTTAATAGTTCTATAATGCCGATTAAAGCGGTATGCAAGACAGTGAACAATGTTCATATAATTTGTATACAAATTACTAACTACTAGGGTACAAGCCGTTGGCGTTCATTTGTAAAACAAATATATTACTAATTGATATACTTGCCATTGTGCTATAATCAGCACTAACAACCATTAAAAAGTTGCTTAAAGTTTAAACCATGCCTTTTCTACTCTAAGACAAGAAAAGAGTTGCTACAATTTGTTACAAAAAAACAGAGTATCAAAAAATGATACCCTTAAGTTTAGATCCGTTCAATGTTAAGTTATCCCTTATATATTACAAATATATAAGTTTTGTTTGTTGTTCCTTGCAAGTGTTCCCTATGGTCACGGTTTATTCCCTACTCTGACACTTGTCTATTACTTACCACGTTGGCTATTGCCTTATCAAAACCCCGCAAGCACCACCTTGCTATTATCTAGGGTTTATCATATATCATCATGCAAGACAAACTATTTAGTTGTCTGCCGTTCAAAAAAATGAATTTTTTTATCAGAATTGACAAAACTTTTTAAGATATGTTATACTTAGATTGTCTAGAACTAAGTATTTTATACTTAATGGGCTTGTAGGTGTTACCAGCACTTATAAGCCTTTTTTCATTATCCTTATGTACATTTCATCATGTACAACCGTTTTATTTATTTTTAAGATTTACTTTTGTTTGACTCTCCTTTTTAAGACTGTTTATAAGTTGTTGTTAATTGATTAGCTTGAAAGCTGGTGTTTCAAGTATCGGTTGTTATCGCCACTCTTTTTATGCTTCTCTCTTAACTTGTTTTTATTGTATCATATCTTTTATGCTATGTCAATAGCTTTTTTGATATTTTAATTTGATTTTTTATATCAAATCTGATACAATATTTTATGTGATATCCTTATCACAGTTATTATATTACCATATCTTTTATGATATGTCAATAACAAATATGATATATTTAGGAGTTTTTATGAAAATTAATAATATAAACGATTTAATAAAGTTATTAAAAATATACATGATTGAGAACAACAAAACACAATCAGATATATGGAAAGCATTAAACATAAAACAAGCTAATGTTAGTCGTACGTTTAGCGGTAAAACAAATTTTAGCATACAAACATTATTAGATTATGTATCTGCCTTAGATGGACAGATAGAAATAAATATTGTACCAAAGGATAATACCAGCAAAGATCAATAATGCTGTTTACGCCCTATGCACTCATAAAGCCTTATACAGTCGTTTAAATGCTTTAGAATGTAACTATGCAAAGAATGAATCTATTATATAGAAGAAACACGTATAAAACAGTATTATTAATATAATGTATAAGTATATCTGATATATCACATTATATATCACTTGCCTATGCCTTAGGTGTACTCTTGTATAGTGTGGTGTATATGTAGTATATCTATATGTTGTATTATGGTTATACATGATATATAGTAATATGTTATACTATTATATGTATTTATATAGTTATAGTAGTTTGGATCTAGTTTTGCGTGGTAGTATGAGATATACTACCATGTTATGTTTGTATATGTATTTATTTATGTATGATAGCTTGATCTTGTATGATTGCTATATATTTATTTGTTTAGTTTGTATTTTAATTTGTGTAGTTATCGCAAGTGCTGGAAGTCTGCCAAACATCGAACGCTTGTTTGCTTAGTAGTGTAGCATGGTTTTATTGTGCTGTCAAGTGGTATAGATAAAAGCTATGGGTGGGTTGGTTGGTATAGAGTGAAGCTATAGGTGGGTTTGTGGGCGTGGTGTGGCGTGAAGTTTTATTTTGTATTGATGGCGTGGATAGACTATCCAACACATTATGTAAAAGTGTTGGATAATAGACAAGTGTATGATAAACAACAACTGTTGTGTAAATAGTCGCAAAGTAGTAGTCCTATTTTGGAATACTACGACACGTCGTAAACCATATTATATTATACAGCATCTGATACACTATCATGTAGTTTTGAATACTACGTGGAAATAGTTGGGAATTATCTGCACTCTGCACCCTGATCTACCTATAAATTATTTACAATCATTTACAAAAATTCATTTGATAAAATTATAGTATTTCAAATAGATTTTTACAATTTTAACCATGTAATTTTTATACCACCAGATCAAAAAGCGGGGGTAGGTTTACATTTACATAATTGGAAATAACTGTTATTTTAGACAGACGTGTTCAATCACCGTGTCAACAAAAATTTTTCGACTCTGCCCACAAAATCATCACTTTCCCAAGCAATTTCCTACACTTTCTTAGATAAACACTTTCTGCTAATCGAAAACATGTCTTCGGAGGCGTCGTCGAGAGAATCGTTTATTTTACTACTCTTTTTTCGACGCTCTCAGAACCCCTTCTTTCAAAAATCGCACTTTTCTCAAAAATCAGCCCCATTTTCCCCTTTATTTTCCACAATTCTCTCGACGACACGTTTTTGTTTTGCGCCATTTCATGCAAGTTTTACCATCAAAAGCCTAAGCAATTCCTTATATTTTTCGCACCAAATTTTACACAGTTTTACACAATTTATCGAAACACGATTTTTAACATTTCTCGAAGCACGATTTTGACCATCAGCACCCTCACAAATACCAGTAAATCCCTACACAAATTACCTCTCAACATTTGCACAAAATTACTCCCAGAAAAATGCATAAATTCGATCAATCATGTCTAAAACTGATTTTATCTCTACAATCAATCGCACAAAATCATCGTCACTTTATCTTTATAATCACTACACCTTTAACTATTTTGCCTACGAAATTGGTGACACCCTATATAAAAGGTTCTCAACAAAGATATGCACAAAAATATATAAATTACAAGAAACCACTTACAGACATTAAAGAAAACAACAACCACCTCTTCTCTCTTATCCCAAGCAAACAAGCAATTTATTGCGCAGTTTAGGAGAGACAGGATAAGCGTTAGCGTTCCTTCTCGACATTGCTACCGCAGGTAAACACTTTGCAATCATAACATGCCTATTCCATTTCTCAGAAGATCATGTTATACTGCCATTGAGGGCTAGGCGACCCTTGGCATCTACGCCAAAACAGACACAAATAGATGATATTAAGGTATTCAAGTTGATACCCTAGATAATGTATCGGCAAATGCATTATCAGAATTTATACTCATGGAAATTTCTCTGGGCATATTTTTTACAATTAACAATCTCTTATTGCAACAAAGTATCTTATATGATATAATCGTATATATGGCATTGAACAAGAACATTCAATGTATTCCATGTATCAATAAAAACAATCCCTCGCAAGGCAAAACATTTTATAAGATGGAATCCCTTGAACTATCAACCAGATTTGTGACAGATAGTGAACACAAGAAATCTATCAATCAGATATTTAACCTTGTAAGCAGGGATTATTTTTATGCAAAAATTTATCTCTCATTCAACCCTATAAAAAATCGCACTCTACAAATCATAAATCCATTTTACCTGTCTACCTTAACAACTCTCCATAACATACCACAAAATCCATATTTGACGGATATACTCTTCTAAACATTGAGAATCACATATAATCAACACCAACCATTATGTAGCAGATTCCCTAGTCAGACATTTGCCACAACCTTTCTTAGATCCACGGTAAAAATATCTCTTCATTATACCATTAAAAAATGTACTATGAGAGAGCAAATTTCAATTCTACTATCTTACCATAACAAGTTATCGCCATAACATATAAAATGGAAATTAGCATCCGATTTCTCGTCTAAACATTGCAAAAGTACCCTAAATAATTTCACACATAACCTGGCTCTCGCACTAATATCACATAAGGGGGTACACTTTACATTGAAAAGATCATTGTCGGCACCAGTATATATTGTACATGAAAAAGTACAAGGATATTTCCTATGAAAAAATGCACCTGAGAGATCATAAATCAATTTTACACCTCTCCCCTACTAACAATACCAATTTACCTATAGAATGGAAATTCACCACAAAAAGCTCTTCTAAATGTAAAGAATCCAGTATAAAGAAAATTACATTCTACTCAAATAAAAATACAACCAACTTCCCTCATTGCACCCGTTGACAAGGTGCAGAAAGTATGCTAAAATACCAATATGCTTAAAAAGAAAATGAAAAAAGAAAGGATATATACCGTGAAGAATATGAGTGATTTCAAAAGTAATTGCAATGAAGAGACAAAATTCTCTTTCAATTTGCCACCAGGTATCACACCAGATATGATATGGCAGATAATCAATCATGGTAATCTGTGTAAAGATTCTTTCAGAGAATATATGTTGGCAGATACCAGAAAAGAAATTGCAATGAAGATTCATGATTACTGGAAAGATCATTCTGAGATATTATATCCAAGATCTTCAAGATCATATATGTGGTTGTACTACAACGAGATAACTAGAAAAAGATTACAGATATTGCAGAAAGAAAATATAAAACAATTATCATATATGATCTACATGATGAACAAAACAAAGAAAGGAGAAATGGAAAGATGATCAATCCAATTATCAAAACAGATAACACAGACAAAAAGAAAAGACAGATGAAAGATCAAAAGAGAAAAGAGATGAGCGTCAGCGAACAAAGGCAATGGTGAAACCATTGGCTAGAATTTGTAATACCGATTTTTGTTTTTATGAATAGTGAACGTAGTGAACTATGAATAAAAATGAAAATCGGTATTACAAATGTTTAATATGCTTAAGAAGTATTATCTCCCCTAATAAGGTTTAATCTTCTTTAGCACCCCACTTTCCACACAATTTTGTGCGGAAATTTTACACCATTAACACACATTTTTGTGTGAAAATTTTTTCTTGTCCCACATATAGTGTGGGTTTACCAATTATTTACAGTCAAACTTTTACACATTTAGGAAAGGAGCGTAATATGACGATATCGCCACCAAAACAACGACCATTTTTTAAAAGGATTCCTTACGATATAATCTACGACCATGCAAGGTTTAATGATTATAGAGTCTTGTTCTTTCTACTACTTCAAAAACATACGTTGACTAATTCATGGGAAGAACAAACAATGATATATTTAAATTATAGCTCAGCATTTAAATTAATCGGAATAACACCAGATAGACATAAAAACGCAAACATTGATCAATTCCGTGAATTAATTAATCAATTGATTTTATTCGGAGACGTAACAACTTCTAACATAAGCACATCCAAAGATGCAATGTTGATGATTAATCCAGATTCTCAAATGTTTTATCCAAAGGAACACTTTGCGATTTTATATGACTTTGAAATTGATTTTATTTTAAAATCATGGAATAGCCCTTCGTATTCTGGAATTAAGCCATGGAAATTATTACTTGTCCTGTCGTATTTAAGATTGAATATTAATACAAGATATGGTTCGGCTTATAATACGAAGAAAAATCGAGAAAGATATCCAGAAACATATCATCAATATTACACTAATATTAGCGATGACTTGGGTTTAAACCAAAGCACAATTGCAAAATGTGTGGATGATCTAGTAGAAATGGGAATTATTGCATGTAAACATACGTCTGGATTTAAAGGCTCTGCAAATTTATTAACTGGAAGAACTATTTTTGCAAATCAATATAAATACGATTTACAACAAAGAGGACGCTTAGATAGTATTTATGACTACAAAAAAGAAATTCAAGAATGTGAAGGACGTCTTACTTCTAAGAGAAAACAATTAAAAGCAGATAAAATTTACGAACATATTGAAGATGATATGGAACTTCCATTTGATTAATCACTTTGTTGGCAGCATTGTGAGTAATCAAGTAAACACAAATTAAAAATTAACTAAACAATAATATACATAACGAAAGGATCTAACAAATTTTCATGACAACACAATTAAATACAGAACTCAAAGACTTATTGTCTACTTCTGACCGTATCTCATTTGAGAACATGACGCAAGAACAGTTTGCAGTAAAACTAGCAGCACAGAGACTACGCACTACTCCTTCTTCAAAGAAAAGATTAAAAAGAAATGATGGTATTCGAGCAAGAGATAGTACAACAGATGCCGTGGTCTATAAGCCAACGCATGACCAGTATTATCGAATTTTCATCAACGATATCTTGAGTAACATTCGATCAGGTGGCACTGATTATTGTTTCAAATGGTATCAGGTGAAAGAATTGCTGCGGTTTCACAAGCACACGCTGATATGCAAAATGGTCAAAGAAAACAAGAGTGCCCGTGGCATTTATTTCAAGGTATCTCTTCCCAACGATTGGCGAAAGATTGAGAAAAATATTTTACCAGAACAGTAAGCAAGAATTATTGAAATACATAATAAACACAAATTAATAATTAAACTAAACAAATACATAAATAAGGAGACTTTTAATGAAATCCAGAAAATTTAATAAAGAAAAATACGCAGAACAGAAGGCAATGAAGAAAAAGAGTCGTCCACAACGCAGTTATAAAAGCCTTGGGACAACCATTGAGATTCCGATCAATCACAGAAAGCATAAAATTTTGGCTACTGCCCGACATAATGACGAAAATGGTAAAGAGGACGAAACTTTTACTGTAACGCTTTCAATTGCCAAAGAGACAGGAGATTTCCCAATCTGGCATCAGTTTGAAGATGATTTACAGATCACAGCAAAGAGATATTCTCTTAGAACAGCTCTGATGGCTAAGGTAATTGAGCTTGAAACAGCTGGTGATCTTGATATACATATTGAATCTGCTGATGCTATCTACAAGCTTCTTGAATGTGCAGGCGATTACCTAAGCGGTAAGTCAAATACAGTGGAGGTGCAGTAGAATGATAGTTTTATCTACGATTCTGATTGGCGGTGCCGTACTGTTTTGCGCAGGAATGTGTCGTTCTGCTGCTACCAGAGAAATGATTACAGAAGATATCTATTGTCAGATCAAGGCAGAAAGTTTACATAAAAACGCTTTCAGGAAACCAAGAACTGAAATGGAACGGATGACAGACATGATTTTTAAAGAAAGCGAGGATGATTAGTAGAATGGCAAACACAGGATATGTACCAATTTTAACAGTGCATCAAAATCAAAATATCGAATTGGCAGATAAAGTAACCGATCAGATTGATGAGATGTTTCGAGATGTTAATGTATTGATTACTCAGAATGAAGTAAATCAAGTAATAACATCTCTTAGTATGTTGATAAAAGTAAATGATACTTCATTCTACTTCCCAACAATTTTAAAGTTTCGAAATTATGATGACGATAATCCATTAAGAGATAAGATTAAATTATCTTCAAGAGATATTGAATATTTATCTCAGATTAAAGTTTTTTATGGCGAAGTTTTTGAAAGTTTACAAACATTAAAAAATCATAAATGTAAATTTATCAAGTGTACATTCGAATTTCCTTGTACTATACGAGTTTCTAATTTGAATTTTACAGTATCATTAAAGACGTCTTTTTTTGATAAAAATAATGACTATATGTTAATCACATCTGACTTAATTGATGCAAGAATCATTCGTACAGATCGTGTGCGTATTACAAAACATATAGAATACACACTGCAACGCCTTGACGATATTGATCAAAGATATGGTGTTTGGAAATCATTATCAAAACTAAAAAAAGACATAAGTAAAGATGAGAAATTGTTTGTTTCGGTAAAAAATATCGTTGAGACACTACGTGTATATGAAAATAAATTTAATTGCGAACCATATTCATTGCAACTTAGCATTGATGAATTTTCAACAAGAGGCGTGAATATTTCTTTTACATATAAAAAATTTATTATAAGTAAAATTCGTTTAGAAAATCATATTGTAGATATTGAAGAATTTAGGGATTCAATTTATGAGGCATGGGAAATTTTCAAAGATAGATTTTTATATCTAATGGAAAACAATATATATAGTGTTTTTGAAGAACTCGTGAATTATTTGAATAAATCGGCAAACAATTTGTGGACAGCAAATATTGTGGTCGAGCCATTTATGATTTATTTGCATGTTGAAGTAAAGCATAACGTGCTCCATGACTGTATTTACGATATCAAAACACAGAAACCATATTTGCCATGGTACGAAATTGATACGCAGATTCAGAATATAAGCAATGAAATGACTTTTCATGCAGACATTCCTTTGATTTCTAGTGATTTGTTTAATCCAGATGGGTTATTGAAAATTACAAATACTTTTTTATATCAATGGAAACAACCTCTACCTAATACCAATTGGAAGCAATACGTTGCCAATGAACTGTCAAATTGTATAATCGAAAAAATTAACACATCTGATGAGATGCCAATCCGATTCATCGAAAAGAATACAAAGGAGAGTTATGAATGACAAAAAATATTAATACTAATCCATTGCAAATCCCAAGCATTGATGCAAAAGATTTGTATATTTCAAATCATCAAATTTCTGAGAACGAAGAGAGTGCGAAAGGGTACTCTCTTCTAAGAAAGACGGATCATGGATTTAAACCGAATTTGAAAAAATATATTAACACATATGACTTCAGCCTAGATTTAATTGAATTAAGAAACTATGTTGCCAGTAACGGGAAAAATTTTGGAATTGGTAAAAAGGTTTTTTCATTTTTCGATGAACATGACAATACCAAAGAATACAGTAATATGGTAATAAATGTTACATTTAACTATAGCGTAAAAGAATTTAACAGAATCAAAGTTGATACATATATGAAATTTGGATACGAATTATCTAAAAATGAATTCAAAAATTGTATTTGTAAAGATACTTCAACTGGAGAAGTCATAGGTGTCAGGACAGATCGATGGATAGATAAAAGGCTCATGTGTAATAATTTGCCTCCACAATTTTGTTATAAAGAAGAAGTTGATGAAGAAACTTCTGTTCATAAAATTATGTATATTTTAAAAACATCTACTAATAAAACCATTGTTGACGTAGCCACTTTAAGAAATATTTTATATAAAGAGGGATTTAAATGTGATGGTAGAAATTATGTAAGATTTAAAAGATCGTCAGGAAGTAGCCGTGTTGGCAAGTGTTTGTTTATTGAAAAGAATTTATCAAAACATATGCAAAAATGGGGACTGTGTGGACTTGAAGTAAAAGATGGAGAAGAAATTGATCTCGCAGCCCTTGAAGCATATATTGCTCTTCCAACAAGTAGTATCATTGATGTTATTGAAATCGATCCAAAATCAATTTTAATCATTGGTGATTATGAAAGTGTTTTTAATGATACTGTGATTGAGACAACGATTGGCAATGACGGTTGGCTTCATACAGATGAAAAAACTATTGAAATACATAACTCAATTTGGGATGGACAGAGTTTGATTGATAAATCTGTTATGGAGGAATATTCTAGTTACGGAATGCTTCTTTTAAGAAATAAATTTTTTAAATCATGTTGTTTCAATACAAATATTCAAAAATGGTTTCATGATAATAATATTACGGAAATTTCACAATTAAATGGTTTTACATTCGCAACCGATGTATCTGAAATTAAGATGATCACGACTCCAAACAGCGTAAAATATCTGAAATTTGGATCAATGGAACAATGGCTAAACAATTTACCAAGTATGTTCGGAGTTGTAAAACATGAGAAAAAAACACATTTTTTTGACGGACAAATGGTTCAGTGTCATTATCAGTTATTAAATACATTACAATTATCAAAAAATGACGTAGAAGAATTTTTACAGCCATCTTTTGATTATATGAACAAACTTAACACCGATATTGATGTCTTTAAATATCATATTAAATGTCAGGCATTGAAAGATGAAAACCCAAAAAATATGAACGACATTATTTATACTATGTTAAATATATGCCCAGATTTCGAACGTACGGAAATATTTTTGAATTTCAAAAGATCGTTGATAAAGGCATACCGCAAAAATTTAAAAAAGGGACATGTACTTGTCAATGGTAATTATTCTGTATTATTTGGAAATCCGATCGAAATGTTGAAATCTTCTATTGGTGAATTTAATCCAACTATTTCGACTTTAAACAAAGGAGAAATATATAATACTAGATTTTTAAACGATCAGGAATTGTTGTGTTGTAGAAGTCCACATGTCACAATTGGCAATATTCTTGTAGCAAAGAATACTCGTGTTAATGAAATTGATACCTATTTTAATCTAACTGATGAAATTGTTTGCTTAAATTCAATTAACGATAATATTTTAGAACGGTTAAGCGGATGCGATTTTGATTCAGATCAAATGTTGATCACAGATGATCAGATTTTGTTGAATGCAGCCAAAAAAAATTATTCTGTATTCAAAGTTCCAACATCGAATGTTCATGCAAGAAAAGCTAAACGATATTTTACACCAGAAGATCAGGCAGACCTTGACATTCGTACAAGTAATAATTTGATTGGAGAAATTATTAATCTATCACAACAATTAAATAGTCAGCTGTGGGATAAAGCTAACAATAGTGAAAAAAGTATTCAAGAATTATATGATACTGACAATGTTTTTCGAAGACTGTATTTTGATATTTGCCAGTTGGATGTTATGTCTTGTATTGAAATTGATAAAGCAAAAAAAGAATTTGAAATTGATTCCAAAGCTGAGATTAAGCGTATTCAAAACAGGCACATTAAATTAGATAAAGAAACTGGATTAAAACAACAAGCTCATTTTCTTGGAGTAATTTCTCAGATAAAAGGGTACGAAGACAAGAAAAATGTAGTATATAAATTATGTAAAACCACTATGGATTACCTTGAGGAAACGATTGATGATTTTAGTCCAGCAAGACGTAAAAATAAAAAGATATTACTTTCAAGTTTATTCAAACCTAAAAATTTTAACAAAGAGTTAATTATAAAACCACAAATAACTTTAATTTTGAAACAACTTGATACATTGTATACGTCTTTGATTCAAATTATGAAGTTAGATAATTATACTTATTCTTATAATGTAAAATGTAAAATGATTCAAAATAAGAAATTTGAAACATATGAATTATTAAAAAAATATACAATTAATCAACATACTATGTATCGATTACTAAAATATATAGACAACGATAAAATTACAGCAAAAAAATATTTATTTGAATTTTTGTTTTATTATTCAGATTTAATCAAAGAATATAAAAATAAACTTTGTGTGCGTAACGTAAATCTACGTGTTCAAAATGAAACTAATGAATATGATGTTTCCTTATATGGTATGAGATTTAAGAAAGAATTTTAGTAAAAAAACGCCAAAAATTATCCCCTTTTTATTTTCGGACACCGTCTAAACCCAGTGTTTATGCGGTGTCTAGGGTTTCTGCTAAATGGAACTATAGGAAGAAAGATTAATCAGAGCAGATAAACTCTCAAAATACCAATTTGCACTTCGTGTAAATGCTCACGCTGCTTGCAGCTAAAGAAATTTCACACCGTGAGTTCCGAGGTCTATGTCATCAAAAACAAAAAATCAGAGATGGTATCCGAGACTTGCAACTGTTCTATTAATATAGTAGACCTCCAGAGGAAACTGAAAAGCAACCAAAGGAGAAATCATGAAAAAGAAAATTTCAATTATCACATTAGTTATGGCAATGCTACTGGCAGTCGGAGGATTCACTACTTCTACTTCTACTGCTGTCTCTGCGAAAAATAAAAAAGTCAAATGTTTGGGAACATACAAGATTACTGCATATTGCGGTTGTCGGTCATGTTCTGGCGGTTGGGGAAACCGAACTGCTTCAGGTCGCAGAGCAAAACAAGGCAGAACCATTTCTGTTGATAGGAGAAAAATTAAATTAGGTACTAAAGTTAGAATTAATGGACACTGGTATATCGCCCAGGACGTTGGTGGCGGAGTAAAAGGAAAACACATTGACATGTACTTCTCTTCCCACTCACAGGTCAAGAGATTCGGCAAAAAGTACCGTAAAGTATATGTGGTAAAGTAACAAAAAGCTAATTTTATCACACGTAAGAAATATCGCCTATAGAGCATTAATGAAGATATTTTGGTGAGCATGGGACGCCATGCAAAACACAGAGGTATAAAGCTCGTATGTTTGGGGCTTGCGTATAGACATTTACCATAGAATTTACAGGAGCAATATAACTCTGATTTCAAATGTGTTGGACGCCTTTTAGTGCATACGCAAATTATTTGTCGGTAACTCATGTACACATCAAGTAGTGTACACCGACTAATGGATATTTTCTCGGATAAATACCGAGCCTCCATTTATTATTCTGGCATGTGGCGAAATGTCATCTGTACATTATATTAAAGGAGAAAATAATTATGAATACAACAGCAATTACAACATTCAATAACGAAGAATTTGGTAATGTGAGAACTCTTACAATTGATGGAGATCCTTGGTTTGTTGGCAAGGATATTGCAGAATGTCTTGGATATTCTAAGGCACGAAATGCTATTTCTTCCCATGTTGATAACGAAGATAAAAAGGACGCCCCAATTCAGGGCACCCTTGGCGGAACACAGACGATGAAGGTTGTTAACGAATCTGGCGTTTACTCTCTTATTTTTGGAAGTAAACTGGAATCCGCTAAAAAGTTCAAGAAATGGGTTACATCTGAAGTTTTACCGTCTCTTCGCAAGACTGGTACATATACAGTAGTGGCGACTCAACCGAGTGCAACTTCTTCTATTATTGTTCAGCCAATGAGTGATATCGAATTGCCGAAAGCAACGAATACTTGGTATCTTAAAAACAGAAAACGTATAAGAGAACTATGTGATCTCATGGATATCGAACGCAGAACACTATATCATCTGATTCTTACGGAAATCGGCAAGACAATTGACATTGAGCAATCAAAATCAATCTATACAAGAGATCACGGGTTTCCACCAGAATTCATCATGGATGTTGTTGGTTATTTCACTAAGATGCAAGAAATTGCTGATGAATATCTTGACAGATTATTAGAAAAATATGAGTCTTTGAATTCAGATAATGATGAAGAAGATGAAAGTGTATAGTAATTTACCATATTATAAAACATTGCACCTTGCGTGCCCAACAAGAAATGAAGTGATCCGACTAAGATCGGTGGATTTATGCTATTAGCTGATAAAAGAAAACACAAATCGTTGAAAGAGTGATGCCGAAGTACAAGGTGGAACTCGTGTAGAAACTTGCGATACTCTAATCCAAGGTGTTTTGGTCGCACAAGAAATGTGTGTCTTTTTGATGGAGTTGTCTACAAAAATTACACAATTAAGTGTATGGCATATTCTGGAAATGTTATATTTCGCTTATTGTATGAATAAGTATGCCAAAAGTGAGGAGGAATCACTCACTAAAATTTGTGTTAGTTTTGTTGAAATTAATACAGATACAGAATGTGCATGTGGCAGAGCTGGTTTAATGCACCTGATTGCTAATCAGGCTTACGTGGGAATGCACGTAACAGAGGGTCGTAGCCTCTCATGCACGTTTCAGCTGCGATAAGCCTAATTTTGGTAAGGCAGTAGTCTTGAAAACTACTAGTAGCCGTAGTGATACGGTGTCTCAGTTCGAGTCTGAGTCGCAGCGCTAGTTTGTCCTGTGATGTCTTTCGAGCTCACGGGCTTATATCCCTGTTTATCCCGCTAAGGAGGCGGATCTGACTGTAAATCAGATGGCTTCGGTCACGAGTGGGTTCGATTCCCTCAACAGGGACGACTAGATCTGAGAGGCATACGATGCGCAGATCAAAAAAATATGCGAATGCCCTGATGGCTGGTGAATATTGGTAACCTGTACCTCTACTGATATTCTGATGGAGTTCATCACTTCAGTTCGCCCTAGAAAAGCAATACTTACACACTGTTGCTTTTTAGAAATATGTATTGTCTCGCCAGTGTGTACGTATGAGAGGCAAATACATATTCGTTATTGACATGTAGCTCAATTGGACAGAGCACAACGCTACGGACGTTGGTGTTGCAGGTTCGATTCCTGTCATGTCAGCTCGATTGGCTAGTAGCTCAATGGTAGAGCACACGGCTGTTAACCGTGCGGTTTGCAAGTTCAAGTCTTGCCTAGCCAGCTTTCCTACATACCTCAGAGGCTAGAGGGTCATCACAGCAAGGATAACATTAGATGAAAGTCGCTGGTTCGAATCCAGCTGTAGGAATTTTGTATTTTATACAAAAATACCCAAAGGGATATAGTGTAGCGGTATCACAAGACACTTTGACTGTCTCGAGCCTAGTTCAAGTCTAGGTATCCCTGTTTGCAGAATGGAGAAGTTTGGTCTATCTCGTCAGGTTCATGCCCTGAAGATCGGCGGTTCGAATCCGTCTTCTGCTATTAAAAATCATCATAATAATTCATTTAGGCTGAGACATTCGTGTCCCTACCATTTCTTGCGCAGTGGCGTAATGGTAAATAAACGAATAGATGAATTATTTAAAATTAAAAGTAAAACTAAACCTAATTATTTAGAGCAATGTATGGCTGAATTTTATTTTAACAATTAATTATAAGAGGATAGCTAAACAGTTACTATTGTGTTTTGAAGGAGATTGTGTATGGAAGAAATTTGGAAAACATTAAAATATCACGATCAAGTATATAATAGATATGAAGTATCTACTTTCGGAAATATTAGACATAAGATAAATAAAATCAACAGAAAATTTTATCTTGATAAAAAGGGATATTGCAGAACTAGCATATTTAATGGATATGTCAATAATAAACGAAAAATAAAAAATATTATAGTTCATATAGCTGTTGCTTCGACCTTTATCGATAACCCAGAAAAGAAAAGCACAGTTAACCATATAGACGGGGATAAGGCAAATAACCATGTTGAAAATTTAGAATGGGCTACAGTATATGAACAAATACAACATGCGTCATTTGTTTTAGGTTATAGTAAATTATATTCCGATACAATGAGGAAAACATTTTCAAAGAAAACTGCTCAATACAATAAAAATAATGAATTAGTAAAAATATGGAATAGTACCAGAGAAATTGAACGATCATTAGGATTCAGGCACGAAAATGTAGCTGCTTGTGCAAGAGGAAATAGAAAAACTGCATATGGATATAAATGGCAGTATGTAAAAGAAGCGTAATGTCACTATTGATCGTAGGTTCAAATCCTACCTGTACAATCAAAGAGCTGTTTGGTGGTCAGTTCTTTTTTCAACAAAGATTTTTTCATTGTTAGTACCTAGTGGATGGACATTGATTCATCCACTACTCCTTTCTGCTTCTATAGCTTAACGGAAAAGCAAAGCCCTTCTAAGACTTAGAGTGTAGGTTCGAATCCTACTAGAAGCTTTCCTATTCAGTATATATGTACGACGACTGCTATATGCAGCGTCAAGCATCACTGGAAATATTTTAAGAATGGAGGGATCTTCTATAATTAAGATCACCAAAAATGAAGCTTTCTATCTTCGCTCAAAAGGATTCAAGGACAAATCTGATATTCATCAGACGTATTCTGGACATCCTACTTACTATGCAAGTGAGAAAAGAAGTGTAATGAAAGCTCTAAAGAAGTATAGAGAAAGATAGGTGTTCTCTATGAAGAAAAAACAAAATAATATCAGAGTGTCATTTGTAGATGAACCTGCTGCCATGGATGTTACTGGTTCTATGGTTTATGTAAAAACAGATACTCACAATATTTTGATTGATGTTGGCTTACATCAGTCAAATAGTAAATACGATGATTTTCTTGTAAATAAGAGAAGATTCAAAGAATTTAAGCCAAAAGACATTGATTATATCTTTATTTCCCATCTCCATGCGGATCACGTATTTTTAAGCCCAAGATTATATAAAGAGGGATGTTCTGCAAAAATGATTGTTGCACAAGACAATTATCGAATTATGCATCGAATGGCTGAAGATTCTGCTTATATCATTGAAAGAGATATAGAATTAATTAACAATCAACATGGGAAGAATTATGACCCATTGTATACTATTGAAGATGTAGAACGTACAATGAATTATGTTTCTGAATATCCTGTTATGGAAAAGATTGTTGTTGATGACACTTTATCATTTATGCTTATTCCAAATGGACATTTGCTTGGTAGTGTACAAATTTTATTGTATCTCAAACAGAACAATATTGAAAAGACATTACTGTTCACAGGAGATATTGGAAATTCTAAAGTACATAATTATTACGTCAATAAGTTTACTCCTGTTGATCATGCAGATTTAGTCATCGGAGAGTCAACTTATGGCGATCGCCCAGATTTAAAAACTGGGCAAAAAGAAAGAAATAATGATATCGAAAAATTATTTTCTATTATCACACAACAGGTATGCGAAATGCATGGACAAGTCATTATCCCAACCTTCGCAAATCACAGACTTCAATTTCTCACAACAATGATTTATCAGGTCATGAAAGACTATGATTTTCCTTATAAAGTGTATATTGATACACCGTTAGGAATTGATATTTTCAATGAATATCGTAAAATCTTATCTGGCGATGAATTAGAATTGTTTGATGAGGTATTAAATTGGGATAACTTAGTATTTGTGCGTGACGCAGAATCTAGTAAAGCATTGGTACACAGTAATGAGCCATGTGTAATATTGTCTACATCTGGGATGTGTAATAATGGTAGAATTAGACACCATTTGAAAAAGGCAGTTCCAAATTCTAACGCCACTGTTCTATTTGTAGGATTCAGTACGCCAGGAAGTTTAGCTGCATTACTTAAAGACAAAAATGTTAAATCGATCTCTATAGATAATAAACAATATACTTGTAGATGTGCAAGTTTCTCACTTAAATCTCTTAGTGGACATGCTCCATTCTGTCAACTTCTTGATTATTACTCTTCTATTAACACAAATCGAATTGTATTACATCATGGATCAGAAAAAGCAAAGTTAACATTAAAAGAGAAATTAACTTCTGAACTTGAAAAGAAATGCAAAAGTACACGAGTTATTGTTGCAAATTCAAGTTTGAAAATTTCATTATAGAAAGGACTGTTGAATATAGAATTCGAACTTCCAATTAAAGATTTACTAAAACAATTTGGCGGTGGACTGCCAGATGTAGTAGATTATCAGTATTATGTAAATTTACAGCAGCGCAAAATTATTGTGAATGAAGCCATTTGCGATACTATCCTTGAAAGCGCTGTTTTGCCACTTATTGAGATGGATAATGATGGCTCTGGAGAACCTATTACAATTATTCTTGATTCACCTGGTGGCGATGTATATAGAGGATTTAATCTTGTTGATGTTATTGAAAAGATTAAAACTCCACTTACGATTCACATTATGAGTATGGCAGCCAGTATGGGGCTACATATTGCTATGGCAGGACATAATAATCCAAATGTAAAAACCGTATGTCATCCATTTAGCGTAGGTTTACTTCATAGTGGATCAGAATCTGTTAGCGGAACAGCTCATGCTGTAAGAGATTTATTTAATTTTTCACAGAAATACGAAGAGAAAATTAAACAGTATGTACTTTCACATTCTAATATTGATGAAGAAATGTACGAAAAAGTATATCGTCAGGAATTATGGCTTGATGCAGATGAAATGCTTCGCCTTGGAATTGTAGACGAAATCATTTAATTTTTTATTCATAAAAATGCTTAAACTCCCTCTATTTACACTATACCACATTTTTAATCAAGTGTGTAGAGGTATTTCACAAATAATTAAAAAAATTCACATTAGTTTAAAGGAGGATAAATATGGCTAAAGCTTTATCTTAGAAAAAATCTACTACTGTCACAGTTAAGGCGGCAGGTTATGTAGACATCGAAAAAGGAGTTATTGAAACAGAAGAAGGAAATGTATCTTTCAAAGATTTATTAAAAGACTTTGATGGAAAATATGGTGAATTTCAGATGAAAGAAAAGACGGATGAAGATCTGGAATTAAACGTACCTTCTGATGAAGAATAGATTGGAGTGAAGATTTATCAGTATTAATTTTGAACAAGAATTAGCAAAAATCGGATTAACTCCAGAAACATATGAGGCTGTCTGTGCAGATATTGATTCAAAACTTGACGGTGTAGTTGATATCGACTGGCAGGAAATTAAAGAAAAATATCATGTACAATGTGCAAGCGATACAATTCGCAAGTCCTCTTCTACTCCATTTGGTGGTAGATTCAGAGATGCTTATTTTCGCAGCAAGCAAAAATCTGGTAATGATGAAAAATCTGAAGATCAGTTATTATATGAAAAAATTCGTAAGGAACGACAGAAATTACAGACAGTTAATTTAGAGAGAAATCGTATTTCTCGCCAAGAAAGTCGTTTTGAACTATTCAATGAATATGTGGCTGAAGCAATTCAGATGCTACCAAACCCACACTTTAAACCTCTGAGAGTTGAAGATAAATCTAAAGGATATGTGCTTTCTATTGCAGATATTCATTACAATGCAGTATTTAAGAGTGTTAATAATGAATACTCTCCAGAAATTTGCATTGAAAGATTTCAAAAATTATTATCTAAGACCATTGTGCTGATACATAGACTTGGTATTTCTAAACTCAAAGTCGTCACATTAGGTGATGACATTCAGGGTATCTTACGTCTTACTGACGTCAAATTAAACGACTCTGCCGTTGTCAAAGCAGTTGTTGATATCTCAAAAATCATTTCACATTTCTTAAATGAATTATCCAAATATGTTGAAATTGAATATTATTGTGTAGGTCGAAGCAATCACAGTCAAACACGACCTATAGGAACAAGAGCTTCTGAATTATGTGCGGAAGACTTTGAGTATATTATTGGAAATTACATCAATGAATGTTTGGCAAATAATGATCGTGTTGAAGTCCATCTTGATCTGGAATCTGATTGTATCCACATTCCTATCGCTGGCTTTAATATGGTTGCAATGCATGGACATACCTTAAGAGGAATTGATAGTGCCATTCAAAATATGGAGTCTATTTATAACGAAGATATTGACTTCTTATTGGTTGGTCATTACCATGGAATGCTTGAAAAATCTCTCAGCGAAGGTATTACATGCGATAAGGAAATTTTAGTGTGCCCAAGTTTTGTAGGTAGCGATCCTTATGCAGACAGTATTTTTAAAGGGTCAAAGAGTGCTTGCAAGTTATTTGAGTTCACAGAACGTGAAGGACATACAGCATCATTCAAGATACAGTTAAATTAGCAATTCGGCAGTCATTTTTAGGATCAATCTCTCAAAACAGGTCGGACAGACTGCCTATTATGAGCAGATGATATTACTTCTTCTGCTCCACTTCTATAAATATACGGCTTTCAATTGTACTTTGATTTGTCGTTATCAAGTAGGCTGTTTTCCTACTTCTTCTATTGTAAGGAGGAATTCTTGGCAAAATATTTTACTAAGAAAGAACTGCAACGCTTAGGTTGTACTGATGACGAAATTAAATTGGTAATGAAATACCAAAAGAAACTTCCAGTTTTAATTGAAAATATGGAAGTTAAAGGATTCTGTGTTGACGCACGAACATTACACGAACAACTAGAAGTTAAAGCAAATTATTCTAAATGGATAAAACGTCGTATCAATACATATAAATTTCAAGAAAATACTGACTTTGTTACGGCTTGTCAAAAACGGAAAGCCGTAAATAATGGGTATTTTTATACAACGGAGTATATATTGACGATATACATGGCAGAATCTCTTGCTATGGTAGAGCGTACAGAAACAGGTGAAATTGTTCGTCGTTATTTCATGTTGATGAGAGATATTGTTGCAAATAATAAAGAATGGTGGGAAATACGTATTTCTGAACGATCAAATTATAAACCACTATGTGAAGCATTATCTCAAAATATTTTTAGGAAATGCGGTCGTTATGGTGATAAATATGATTTTGCTAGAGAAGCAAATTTCCTAAATGTTATTGCAACTGGTGCAAAAGCACAGGATATTAGGAATTATCTTATGATCCAAACAAATGAATTAACTAGAGATAGTTTGGAAAAAGATTATAATGAGCGTCTGGAATTTTTACAAGAACAAGATATTTTGTATTTAGGAACAGATATGCCATTAAGACAACGGTTAGAATTTTTGATAACTGTATTTGATATTAAATATCCAACTTGTACTCCGCTTATGTCTTATATGAGCAGAGATGGCATGTTGGCAGAAAGAACAAAAATGTTAAACGAATTAACATTTTAATTATCAACAATTTACGGCTACTCTCTTTAGAGAAATCGTAGAAAATAGTCAAAAACAAAACATTAATTATAAAAAGGAGAATTAAACTATGACAACATCAAAAGATTTAATTAAAAGTATTGCAACAAAGAAAACAGCAACAGAAGGACGCAAAGTAACTCAGATCGAGGCAAAAGAAGAATTAGATAGAGTTGTTGAATGTATCGTTGATGCCATTGTGTCTGGAGAAGGTGTTCGCTTAATGGGGCTTGGAACATTTACTGTTGAAGATAAACCAGCTCATGTTGCAAGAAATCCAAGAACAGGTGAAACAATCAATGTTCCTGCTAAGAAAGCTCCAAAATTCAAAATTTCTGCTTCATTAAAAGATGCGGTAAACAAATAAGATTGGAGTGATTGTTATTTCTTATAAAGATAAATATAACAAATATGAGGATCTGAATATTACAGATTTCGAAGACCAAATTGAGCTTTTATTTACAGTTAACGATCAATTGGTCGATGGAGATAATTGTGTAGATATCATTGCAAACGCTGAGACAATTCGTTATATGTTGTCCATTGCAATGTCAGAACTTGACTATGCTCCACATAAGATTAATATGGAAAAAGACGATGCCACATATTGTCTTGAAATGTTTGATGATGGAAGTCTGAGAGTTTTCTTATATGATAAATATAATGATTCTTTACAGGGAACTTCCATTTATTTATATCAAGAAGAGGTTGCCCAGGATATTGTAGATTTTGTATTGAACTTCTACTCTGATTCTGATATCTGGCTTTTTGGATATGAAGACGAGGACGATATTCCTATCAGCAAGGAAGATGTATCTGATATGGATATCGTTGCTAGAATTATGGAAGATAAACATTTTGAAGTTTTGCCAACTATGTTGCCTTTCGAGTATCTGTTGAAGGATCTTTGGAGATTTTAATGCTATGAATTATATGCAGTAGGTGACTAATATCATCTACTGCTCTTCTATTATATAAGGAAAGGAGGGACTTATGGCAAGAGAATTAACGCCAGAAGAATTGGTAAAAGCCCCAATGTACATCAATAGAGACGTGCAATTTGAGATGCCAAGGCGATCTACTAGAGTAGATAAAAAATATAAATGCACATGCTGTGGTAAGAGTTGGGATAATCAGAGAAGCCATTTCGCTAAATCTCCTTCCCCTTTATACCAGAGTAATGATGGATATATCAACATCTGTAATGATTGTATGGACTTATATCTACAGAAATTGATTAATTATTATAATGGAAATGAAGTCCACGCAATTAAACATGTATGTCAGCAATTTGATGTAGTATTTCATATTGATGCATACAAAAATGCAAAGGTTGAAAATCAACCAATTACATTTTCACAATATCTTTCAAAGCGTAATCTTCATCAAACAACAAAGGTTGGTAATACATATCTTGACGGAATGAAGACGAAATTTTATGAAGATGGATATGATCATGTTATGAGTGCAGAACAAGCAGTAAATGATGATAGTATATCTATTTCTGGTTCAGCTACTAAGAGATGGGGTGCTGGATTTACACAAGCAGATTATAAAAATCTTGACGAGCATTATAATATGCTAAAAGACAACAATCCAAACATTGATCAGAATCAAGAAATCTTCGTAAAATCGTTATGCAATTTATACATGCTACAAATACGTGCTCTACAGGCAGGCGATTCAAAGAAATATATCGACCTTAGCAGCCAGTATTCTAAAACATTCAACGATGCAGGTCTAAAAACAGTTGAAGAAAAAGATGAAAGTCAAAATACTACTCTTGGAGTAACATTGGGTACTATATCAAAATATACGCCTGAAGAATTTTATAAAGATAAACCATTATATGAAGATTATGATGATTTGGCAGACTATGTGGACAGATTTATGCTACGTCCATTAAGAAATTTACAATATGGATCTTCTGATAGAGATAAGGAATATTTCATTCCTGATGATGAGGATTTAGACGATGAATAAACAAGTAAGTAAAAAGACCGCTGCCAGACGTCTTAGTAAAATGATTGAACAGTTTCCTGCCGACGAATATCAAAAGGATTTGTATAAAAAATTCCAATCTACGCACTATTTAAGCAATCCAACAAATGTTATGCATACATTGGCATGGTGTACGTTTTTTAGGAAAAATTTACACAGATTTGTACAAGACTACTTAGAAATTCCAATATATACATATCAACAATTGGCATTATATTATATGGGTGTTTCTAACTCAATTTGTATTGTTGCAGCACGTAATGATGCAAAATCATTCTTAATTGCCCTATATGCATGTTGTAGAGCTATTCTTTATCCAGGATCAAAAGTTGTTATTGGTTCTGCTACTCGTGGACAGAGTAAATTGATTATTACCGAAAAAATTCAAGGTGAATTAATGGTAAAATCGGCTGTTTTAAGAGCAGAAATTGAATATGTTAAGACTAATGGACAAGACGTTGTTGTAAAATTTCATAACGGATCTACAATTAAAGTGTTTACAGCAAATGATAACGCCCGTGGTATTCGTTCAAATGTTGCTATTAGGGAAGAGTTTAGGCAGATCAAGAAAAATATTGAAGATAATGTCATTTCCCCATTTCAGATGGTACGTCAGCCAGGTTATATACAACTTCCACAATATAAAGATAATCCAGTTTTAGCGAAAATCTTGCAAGAAGACCCTGTTGATATCTATATTAGCTCATCTTGGCAAGATCCTACACATTGGATGTGGACAATTGTAGATATGAATTATGAATTAATGCTGAAACACGGAAAAGGTATGCTCTTAGCATTTGATGAAAGTATATGTCTAAAACATGGATTTAAAACAAAACAACAGTTGATCAAAGAAAAGAAAAAACAAGATCCTACCAGTTGGAAGGTAGAGTTCTTAAATCTTAGAATCAAGGAATCTGATTCTGCATATTTTACATATTCTATGCTGATGAATCGGCAAATTTCAAAACAAGTCTTTTATCCAAGAAACAATTTGGATGTTCAAATCAATAAGAAAAACCGCTATGCAATCCCTAAACGTGACAATGAGGTAAGAGTTATCGCAGGTGATATTGCATTCGTAGCAGGTTCTCAGAACGACAATTCAGTTTATTCTTGTATTCGTGCTATCCCAGAAACAATGACGTATGGCGATAAGCAAATGGAACAAGGATATCGTAGACAATTCCCTTATATAGAATCTAACCAGATAGGCGACACAACAAAACAGGCAATTAGGATACGTCAGTTATATGAAGATTTTAACGCTGATTATATAGTAATTGATGTGCGCAACGGAGGTTTGCAAATTTTGTATTCTTTACAAAAAGTTCTATACGATGAAGATCGTAGTGTTGAATACGCCCCATTAAAATGTATGAACAACGATGAATACGGTAGATTGTGTCAAGATCCAGACGCAAAACCATGCATCTATGCTATCAATGGTACACAAAACCTGAATAGTGATATTGCAATGAACTTCAGAAAGAATCTGGTTGAAGGAAAAATTGATTTTCTTGTTAACTTTGAAACTGCAAAAGAAGAAATTCTTTCTAAGAATAAGGAATACAGACAAGCTATCGAAGTTGATGATGTGTTTGATTTTGAGCGACCATTCTTGGAAACTCAGGCACTTGTAAGCGAATGTGCAGAATTACAATATGAAAAATTAACTACAGGTGGTATCCGAATTAAGGAACGTGGAAACAACCGAAAAGATAGATATTCTTCATGTAGCTACGGATCATATTTTATAGACCAGCTGGAATTAGATATGGCAACTACAGATGAAGAATACGGATACGCAACATTTATCAATTAATGGAAGGAGGTATGATGGAAGAAAATGTAAAACAAGACACTACATATGAATACAACAGTTATCAATATACAGCAAATGATATATTTAATGCTATTTTTCAGTGTGGTGTTTATGATTATTTTAATAAAGAAGAAATACGCAGTGTTTTAAGAAATCCAATTGAAAACCATGAAACCGCCATTAGATTGTCAAATTTTGTGTATACAAAAAACGGAGTTGTTACAAATTCTGTTGACTATATGGTTGCGTTGCCATGTCTTGATAGTATATTAATCAATAAATCGAAAGCAAAAAAGAAAAACAATAACAAGGCAAAAAATAATAAACGCTTAATGCGTTCTACTCTTGAGACAATCGACGACAAACATTTCATTAGAGATGCATTACATACCGAGATGTTAGATGGAATTGCATTTTATTACTTCGAAACCAAAGTAAGACCATCAGATATTGATCATACAAAATACATGAATGATTTTGATGTTGAGCGTATTATGGAGATAAATGACATCGGTGTCAATGTCTCTATTATTTCTTTGCCTTGGCAGTATTGTAAAATTGTTGGTAAGAAAAATGGGCGATTTGTTGTTGGTTTTGACTTGAGATATTTTGATGATTTCACAGACGATACACGGGAAAGAAAACTTAAAAAGTATCCAGAAGAAATCAGGAAAGGGTATTACGATCGCAAGAAAAGTAATGGCGTAAACGGCAATTGGTTAATATTAAATTCGGATAAAACAATGTGTAGAAAAATCAAATGCAAAGACTCAGAACCTTGGGGAAGATCATTGGTTATTGCTGCTCTTGAGGATGTACTATATAAAGATTATTTTACAGACACAAAACGAAATGTTCTGGATGACATGAACAATAAAGTTGTCTATCAGACATTCCCAGAAGGGAAAGAAAAAGGACTTTGTGCTTTAACCAAAAAGCAACAGGAAGCCCAACATAATGATGTTAAAACCGCTGTAGTTAACAAAAACAACAAAGGTGGATTAAGTTTCATTAGCGTTGCCGCAGGAACAAAGATCAATTCTTTAGATGTTTCTACAGATATTTTTAATGATAAAAATGAATCAAATCTTAGCAATCAAATCTCTTTGGATTTAGGTATTTGCGCTTCTTTACTTGGTGCAATGGAATCAGGTAATTTTGGAGCTGGAGCGAATAACCTCGAAATGATCACCGCCCAAGTATATACATGGGTGTATGAATGGCAAAAAGAATTAAATTACGTCATTAACAAAAATGTCATTAAAGATCAAAACAATCCAGTGGAAGTTTACTACTTCCCTACTTCTTTTGTAAATCGCAAGACATTCTTTGATATGTGCAAAACATTATATTCAGAGGCAAGCGGTTCCTTATCTTATCTTGTTGCTAGTGCAGGAATTAACCCAGAAGCATATTTTAATGTATTAGATGAAGAAATCGAAGATGGTGTATATCAAAAATATTTACCACATATGACCGCCTATACTAATTCTTCAAATAATACAAATGATCAAGGCGGTCGTCCAACTACGGACAACCCTACCGAAAATACAATTCGAAGTAGAAATAATAATGGGAACAATATCCCAAGTCCAAGTGACTCTAAATAAATATCAATAATGAAAGGTCGATTTTATTTAATCGGCTTTTTTGTTATACAAAACTTTTTAAAGGAGGATACAACATGGCAATCGTAGAGTTATCTGAAAAGAAATACAAGAATGGGCGTAGACCATTTAAAGCCGTATTGTACGAATTACAGCCTCCTGAATCAGTAGAAAATGGTATCGGAACAAAATACAACAAAAATGGAATTACCTTTTTAGAGGAATATTGTGCGCCACAGCTCGGCAGTATCGCAGATATGAGTGTTCGTGTTGAATTTTTAGATGAAAACAGAACAATAATCTGCGGTCACGGAGAAACTGGTGTCAACGAAGATGGCTTAATAACATTTAGAAATGCAAGTGTTGTTGGACATTTTACAAGAGGCTATATTGACGACATTGATTACGAAGGTGAAACAAAGAGATGTGTATGCGGTGAAGGATATCTTGATGAAATGTGTTATCCAGAATTCGTTGCAAATCTTGAAGAAGACCTTAACAATGGCGTTACCGTAGAAGGTAGCGTAGAAATTTTCAAAGCAAAAGGTAATACAGGAATTGTTTATATGAATGGATGGAGAGAAACAGGGAGAATCCCTGTGGAATTTATTCACTCTGGTTGGGATATGGTAATGAACCCAGCTGATACTTCTTCTATTGTATTGGAATTAAACGAAAATCAAAACAAGGAGGACAAACAGAAAATGGACGGAACAATTGATATGAAAGAAATCACTTCTGCTATCAAAGAAACAATTTTTGAAATCAATTCTAAAGAATCTGCATTAGAAGAGAAAATTTCTGAGCAGAATTCCGTGATTGAGCAGAAAGATTCTGTTATCGCAGAAAAGGATGTAAAGATTTCCGAACTTAATGCAAGTGTCGAAAAATTGCAGAAAGCTCTTGAAGACACAAAGACAGAGAATGAGACAGCATGGGAACAGATCGAAATTCTTAGAAAAGAAATTGCAAAAGCTAAAGTTGCAGAAAAATTAGGTGAAGTTGACGAAGCTTTAAGCGAGTTCAATGAAGACGAAAAAGCAGTCGCAAAAGAAGATATCGACAAATTAAAATCTGATATTAACTCTTGCGAAAATATTGACGAATTAAACGAAATTGCTTCTGAAGTTAACTCTATCAAATCTAAGATTTGCATGAATATTGTAGCACAGCAGAAAGCAGCTGAGAAGCAGGCATCTGCCACAGAGCCTACAGCAGAAACAAATTCAGAAAAAGTTGAAGACATCTTTTCTGAGGTATGTGAATCTATCGAAGTTGTTGATGATGACGAAGATGTAAGTATTTTTTAATAAGGAGGATAGATAAAAATGATTAAATTCCGCAATATCTCTGAAATCGAGAAATTATACCCATATGTAAAAGCTGTTGCAGGAACGGATGTTTATAATGGCGATTTTGGAACAGTAACAGAAGGTACATTTGCTTTAGCCGCTAACGCTAAACAGGTAGTAATGAATATTGAAGTTGGTGACGACGAAGGTTTAGACAGATACTTTATCGCAAAAGGATCAGATTTAAGAGTTTTAGATCTTGATAAATTAGATGGAAAAGAACTTGAAATTTATGGAAAACAGATTCCTACTGGGGTGGCTAAAGGTGACAAGTTAAAATCTACAGCAACAGGGGATCTTGTTAAAGGAGCTACTGCCGCACCATATGTAGAAGTAACTGAAATTATTGGAAATCACAAAGGCATTGTTGTAGGAGTTGTTGCTTCTGCTCCAGCTACACAGTCAGTATCAAAATAGTTAATTGAAAAAGGAGGATAGTATAAATGTATACATTTGAATTAAACAACGAACGTAAGGATGCGAACTTTGCGAGCGGTCGTGTGTCTACAAAATCTCCTGTAGTAGAAATTTTCTCTGCAATGAGAGACGGAAAAGACTTAGCGCCTTTCGGAAGAAAAGCGGATCAGGCTGCTAATTATATTAAAGAATTAAATAGTAAAGCTTCTGCTGGTGATTTATCAGCAGTTTCTGAATTAAATGAAATCAGACGTTTCTCAATGGAACCTCAGATTCTTCAAGAAGCTAAATTATTAAGCATCTATGGAAATTATAAAGCAATCGGATATAACGATTCTTGCGAAGTTGAAATCCCAGAATTTGTTGGAAACCCAGCAAACAAACAGGCTTTAGGTCAGGATGTTAACTTCCCAGTAATCAGAAAGAAAAGAACACCTATCGCTACAGTAGCTATTTCTGCTGGTTATGCAGTAGATTATAGAAAAGCTGCTATTGGTGACATGAGCGATGAAAACGAGTTAAAGAATCAGATCGCTATTCAAATCAGAAACAAAGCTGCTGCTTATGTTGTAGAAACAATCTACAAAGCAATCAAACATGCAGATGGAGTTAAATACTTCTTCGAGGGAGACGGATTAACAAAAACTGGTGTTGATGGAGTTATCACACCTGTAAGACGTTTTGGAAAACCAACTATCACTGGTGATTATGCTTTAGTTTCTCAGCTTAATGCATTCGCAGGATATCAGGGAACAACACCTGCTGTTACAGGTATCTCTGAAGCCGTTATGAAAGAAATCCACGATACAGGATTAATGGGAATGTACAATGGTGCAGTTGTTTCTGAATTACCAAACCCATATGATACTTCTCTGATGAATGCAGCTGGAACAGACTTCCAGACAGTATTACCACAGGGACTCGGATATGTAATTCCTGCTGGTGGACAGTCTCCAATCTATACAGTAACAAGAGGCGGATTAACATCTATTTCTGGAACAGACGTATCAACAGGTCAGTTAATCACAAGATATGACCTTGAAGTTGGTGCTTTAGTTGCTCCAGGAAGAGAATATATGATTGGTTTACTTGGAGACAAGAAACTGTCAACAGAACTTGGTACTTACTAGAATTCGTAAATAGTTGAAGAAATGTAGACCTTATGGGTCTTTTTTATTTGCAAAGATATATGGTAATTCTGTATATCTTTGCAATTAATTAGTTAAATAGAGGACATAGACCATGAACGATATTTACTTTTGCTATTCCAAAAAACTACACTATTTTTTAATGGGGTTAGGCGAAAGTTATATTTCTTCTAACATCAACAAAAATACTGGTGTACGTTATTGGACATTCCAAAAGTCGAAAGATTTAGATGAAAAGATTGAATTGTATAATTCTGTAAAATACAAATTCAAGTAAACGATAATTAGTTGTGAAAGGATAAATAATTGAAAGAGATGGAAAATACGGAAGTTGTAAAAGAGTTAAGCATGGAAACAAAAATTACAGTACGCAGCCTTGCCAATTGGACAACAGGATTTCAGCGAATTGAATCCACAGGAGATGTAACAATCACACCAAATGGTACTACCCGTTTATCTCGTGGAGAAGTAATCTCACAGGTGCAGAACGGGAATATGCTTTTTACTGGAATTGATGGTGTTGGCTCTCATGCAACATTATATATTGAAGACGCTGATACTCGTGAAGAGTTAGACTTTGACAATAAAAAAGAAAAGAAAGTTCAGAAAATTTTAACGCCTGAATTAGTAGCAAAATTATTTGCCTATAAAGGGATGTCAAAAACATTTAAGGACAAAGTTTCTGAGTATATTGTTACAAGTGCTGAAAAATCAGCTGTCATGATGATGATTAAAAAAGGTAATTATAACGATTACGAAAAAATTCGATTCATTGAAAACTATACGGGACACAAAATGAAATAGGATGTAGGTGATTATAATGACAACCGCAGATGATGTAATTCAAAGTTTTGAATCTACGTTCGCAGATAAAACGCCTTTGCCAGACTCTTTAGTTTTTCAATGGCTAAAAAAGGCAATTGCAAGATATTCTATGGAAATTGATGATCTTACATTCGATGTAGAAACAAAAGAATTTTCAGAAGATCTTGATCAATATGTCATAGATACAATGGCAGAATATATGCATCAATATTATCAGGAGCGTTACTACTCTCTTGTAAATAAACGAGTGAGTATTGTAACAAAAGAATTAAGTATTGATGGAAATAATGGGTCAAAAACTTCAGCAAAGAATGAGCTTGATGCTATTAAATATAATGCTGAAAAAATGACAAACAATCAGAAACCTACCGCTTATACATAGGAGGTGCGATAAATGCAAGATTGGTATTTAATAACACCTAATACACGACCTAACTTAACGGGCGGTTATGAAAATGATGCATATAACGATTATAAAGATGATGAATTTGCAGAGATCTTAGATACAGACATTGCTTCTACGGTTGAATTATGTAACTCTGATTTATCAGAAAGAACGACTATCCGATGTGTGGTTCAAGATAATGATTCTGATACCGCATTAAAAACTATGCAGAGAACTGTACTATTCCCATGTAATACTTCCAAAGCAGGAATGTATGTATATTTTGAGAATAATTACTGGATCATAGACGGAAGACCTGGACAATGTGGTGTATTTGAAAAAACAACAATGAAGTTGTGTCAGTCTACTGTAAAATGGCAAGATGCAGACGGTAATATCCATGAAAGATGGGCTTATTATCAATCGGCATCTAAATATGATGTTGGTAAAACAGGTAACAATATTATATTTGTTGGGTCAAATAACTATACGGTAATTGTACCGCAAGACGATGATACTCTTGGGCTTGATGGAAAAAGAGTCTTTCTTGATATTCGTGAAGTTCCAAATGACGTATTTACATTCACTCGTGATGATAATGTTTTATATCATTTTGGTACTGAACATGGTGGTGTATTATCTTTTATCGTTGATAAAGATGAATTTAACCCAGCGAAAGACAGAAAAGACTTGCGATTATGTGATTACTTTGAGCCTAAAAAAGATCCTGAACCAACGCAGCCAGAGAAACCAGAACAGCCAGATGTTCCAACTATAGAACAGACATGTACTGCTACTATTAAGTATAGATACAAGAAAGTTTTTGTAGGAAAGAAATCTACATTTACCGCTTCTTTTAAAGACTTAGATGGAAACATAGTTACAAAAGATCCTCAATGGGATCTTGAATGTGAATTAAAAGACTCCATTAATATAGAAGAAACTGGTTCAAACATTGGAATCTCTGTGTCAAATTCTGCATTAGTTGGTCAGAAAATCATCTTGAAATTATCTGCAAAAGATAGAACTTCTTCTACTGCTTCTATTGAAATAACTATAGAAAGTCTTACATAGGTGAAATTCAATGACGAAAACAGAAAAAATGATGGAAAATCCTCTGGTTTCACTTGGATTGATCAAAGAAGCCGTAGGAAATATTTTAATGACAAATGACGATGTCAACACTCTTGCTATGCCATATCTTGATGATGAGGATTATTCTTTCGAGGATAATTGGTTTGGATGCAAAATTGGCGAAAATATACATGGGCAAGTGAAAGACAATCGTTTATTAGGACATTGCAAAGATGTCCCATATATGGATGAAACCATTACAGATACACGATCTATTATCTTAATGGAAACATATCCTAGTACATCAACATCTATTATTGATTACACATTGGTTATCAATGTCGTATGTCATAGGGATGTTATCAAACTAGATGATGATGAAAGGTCAGAATGGCGTGAAAAAGGATACGCTGGCAATCGTTTAGATATGATTTGCCAAGCAATCAATCTTGCCTTAACTGACGAATCAATAAAAGACTCATTTGGTATCGGGACTATGAGATTAGATACTCGTACAAGCCAATTACAGTCTTTTAAGCCGAACACTAACTTTTATGGCAGGACAATGGTGTATCGGATTGATGATATAAATATGGAGTTGCTTTGTAAGTGAGTGACGTAAAACTTACTTATTCACAGCTACTGTCAAGCGAACCAATACCTGTTGGAATTGGGCATATTCAGCCACCTAAAATCAGTGATCGTAGGAGAATTGGTGAAGGGCTATGGATGCAATATGCTAGTTATATGACATTGACAGTAGATAGCTACTACTCTGCTCTCCTGCCAGATAAATATGATGCTTTTTTGGCATTACCTTATGAAGAACGAACAGATGTTAAATTATTTGATTTGGTATCAGAAAACACAGATGTTATACGGATTTATGTGAGAGCATTTTGTTTTTATTTTGTCGAAGATGTTGTGTATAGATTAAGAGCGAAAAGATTTGAGATCTTAAGAACGCACAAGAACGAAGAAACTGGTGAAGCTGAATCACAGGTTGTTGGAGTTATTGATCGAGACATCTTTGATGATGTATTACATATTCTGATGCAAATTTCAAATATCAACAATGAACGCACAGTGTCCGAAGAATTATCAAAACAAAAAGATCCTGTTGTTATCCAAATGCAGCGTAGACGTGATAAGGCAAAAGCTAAACGTACTCGTGGGAAAAACTTAGATAAGCAAGATCCTAAATATGATATCGGTAATATTATCTCTGTTGTATGTGCGTACCACCCAAGTATTAATTTTACTAACGTAGGGCAGTTAACAATTCCTCAATTATATGATAATTTTCAAAGAATTTTAATTGATAGAAATTATCAAATCATGGCTCTTAATGCCAGTGTTTGGGGAACTGAAGGTAGTGACTTTAAAGAAGATTCATATTTGAAAAATCTCAAAGAGGAAAAATGAGACCTGTTTTTATAGGTCTTTTTTTAATACTAAAATTTAAAAATTCTAATGAAAGGATGTGACAAAATGGCAGCTAGTAAGAAATATGCAAGCCGTGACTGCGGTGTATTTGAGTTAACTAACTTAGCTACAAGCAAAAAGGCTTTAAGAGTTGATTATGCAAATACAGTAACATTAAATATTACAGCAGATTCTGTAAAAGCTAAAAAGAGAGGTAGAGATGCTGTAACATTTGCTAACCCAATGGAAGGAACACTTGGATCAGAAATCCAGGTATATCCATTTGAGTTATTCTCTATCTTTGGTAACGGTACAATTACAGAAGGTGGAGATCGTGCAGAAATGAAGACGATCACTGCTACAGAAGCAGGAAAACTTACATTACCAGATCAGCCAAAAGACGGAACATTATTCGTTTACGGAAAAGGTGACGTTGGTGGAACACAGATTGAAGGAAGCGTAGCAGAAAAAGTATTTACAGCTACAACAGATAGCGAAATTGCTGTTGGTAAGAAATACGATGTATCTTATATCGTAAACGACTCTACACTTCAGTTAGTTAAGATTAACGATAATCAGGAATTAGCTGATTTCAGAGTTGACGCAGAAATCAACCAGAAATCAGAGCAGGGAGTTGTAACACCATTACATATCACTTGTTATAAAGCTACTCCTCAGAGAAATATCGAATTAGCTTTCGCAGCTGAGGGAGATCCTATTACACTGAAGATCACATTTGACCTGATGACAGATGCAGATGATGAATTTGTAGATATTTATCAGATCAAGTCTTTAGCTTAATTTAAGGATATTATTTATCACTACTGGTTAGTTTATACTAATCAGTAGTGTATTAACTTGGAATATTGAACATGAAAAAATATTGCAGTAATCATATTATAGTTTTACATTTTAGTTAGAAGATAGGGAAGAGAACAAAACTTTAATATGGTTCACAAATTGGATTATATGATTTTTTGTTTTCTTCCCTATTTTTTACGATTTTAAAAGAAAGGGTGTATTTATTGAATTCAGAAATTACAACGCCTGAGCAGTTGCAGGAAGCCTATAAAGATACAAAACTCATTCCTGTTACAAGTTTGGCACAGGTTAAGTTCTATGTGGAACATGGCGTACAACCACTTTTGGTCTATCCATCCGAACGTGCAGATATTATGGCGTTCTGGTATCCAAAAAAAGATACATACAGACTATATGTTGATTATAGAAAATATATTAACGATAAATATCAGGTAGGTGAATAGGTTGGCAAAGAATGTTGGTAAGAGATTTGAAGAAAATTGGAAAGCCAGTATTCCTTCAGACGTATTCTACTATCGTTTAAAAGATCAAGCACAATCTTTTGGTGGTTGTAGTAATTTAAGATTTTCAAGTAAGAATCCTTGCGATTGTTTCTTATTTTCCTCTCCTTATATGTATGCATTGGAATTGAAAAGTGTTGGCACTTCTTCTATTTCTTTTGAACGTACCAAAGAAGAGAAAGGTGTAATCCATTATCATCAGATTAAAGGTTTAAGAGAATTTGTTGGTTACAAAAATATGATCGCAGGGTTTTTATTTAATTTTAGAAAGAAAGATAACACAGAAACTACATATTTTCAGCATATCAATGATTTTGACAGAATGATTGCTTCTATAGATAAAAAATCATTCAACGAAAAGGATTTGGTAAAATTTAATCCAATCATTGTTAATAGTCGAAAATTAAAAGTCAATTACAGATATCATGTATCTGAATTGCTTGAGAAGTTAAATAGAGAAATGGAGAGATAATTTTATGGGTAAAATTGATTTTGAAACAAGACATTATGCAGATGAGTCTTTAAATAGATTTGAGGCAAATGATTTCGTTGAAGCCGTTGTAGCCTCTGCTTTTCCTGTAACTCAGGACGAAAACGGAATATCTAGTATGGACTATGATCCACTGAGCAAACTTATGGGAATCAAGATGAATATTATCAAATTTTATGGAAACGTGGATTTAGAAAGCATTGGTATTGATGAATTATATACACTTGCTTCAGATATTGATGTTGACGAATTTGTTGATGAATATGATATTAACAAAGTACAGTTTAAAGATATGTTAACTGCAATTGATGAAAAATGTGACTACATCAAACAGCAGTTAATTGCAAGTGCAATTGATATTAAACTTGACAGCAAAGATGTGAATTTCAAGGTCGAAGGTGTTGACGATTTAGTAGAATCTGTCGTGGCTTTAGCACCTGCTCTTGAATATATTAATGAAGTATTTGCCAAAGCTGATCCAGAGGTAACTCAGAAGATGATGCAGTATTTTGCAGAACATGGTTTTGATTTTACTGCCGAAGACATTACAAAAGCTGTTGTTGAATCTGATGATTTCCAGAAAAATAGAATTGATGCACTTGAAGCAATTAAACAGGGTGCCGCTGATGCAGTCAATAATAATGTAGTTTCTATTGACAGAAAGTAAGGTGATCTCATGGGGAACATGGGCGCAATGGCTGGGTTATGGAGACAAATCCAGAATGAAATGCGTGATGCTGTAAGCGAAGCTGAGAGTAAAACGTTCTTAACAGCCAATCAAGAGCTTACTGCTTCTTATGCAGGTGGAGAACCAAAGGAATATAAGAGAACGAATCAGATGAAAAACTCTGCAAGAACAACTGGCGTTGTTGGTGGCGGAGATTCTGTTAGTGCCACTGTGTATCTTGATCAGGGATACAATTATAATACTGGAACTTATTCTACTCCTTACGTCTTTTCAGAAGCGGAATCTGGGGGATCTGGGATTGTATTAACTTCTGGATTCTGGCAACGTACAGAGCAAAAAGCTCAACAATATGCTGAACAGGCATTTGCAAAAAGATTTAAACAATAATTTCTTTTCACATCAAATCTGATGTAAATTTCACAAAATAAAACCAAGATTTTATATGCTCAGTAACCACAATATATGGTATTCAGTTTTATGAATATTACTATATATTGTGGTTATATTTATTTTACAACAGGAGGTTTTACCGTTGGCTAGATTTACGGTATATAACAAGATTACATCTCCAGAAAAATTAGCATTAGTCAATGAAGATAACAAAGATTTAGGCAATGAGTGGTTAGACTATCTTGCCTCTGTTGATCGTGCGCAGAGTACAATCAAAGGTTATCGTAATGACTTAGATATTTTCTGGTGTTGGAATCTGGAACATAATAAAAATAAGGACTTCGCAAAATTAACAAAGCGTGACATTGCTAAGTTTCAAAATCATGCAATTAACGTATGGGGATGGAGTCCTAAACGAACAAGACGTGTTAAATCATGTCTTTCTTCTTTATCTGATTATATCGAAAATATGTTAGATGAGGAAGAAGAATTTGAAGGATTCAGAAAAATTGTAAATAAGATTGAAAATCCTGCAAATGAGGCAGTACGTGAAAAAACTATTCTGCCAGATGAAAAAGTTGATGACTTATTAAAAACTCTTGTCGAACAAGAGAAATATGAAAAAGCGTGTGCTATCGCTATTGCTGCTTATTCTGGAATGAGAAAGTCCGAAATTATCCAGATGAAGATGTCTTATTTTACCGAAGATGCTCTTGAATTTGATGGTGCTTTATATAAAACACCAAAGATTCGTACCAAGGGTCGTGGTAAATTAGGTAAGCAGTTAAACAAATTTATCCTTGTTGATGTTAAAAAATACATTGATCTATGGGATAAACAACGTAAAGAACTTGGCGTTGACATTGACGATATCTTTGTAACGAAAGATAAAAATGGTTGGCATCGTAGATCCAATCTTGATAAATGGACAGCTGAATTCTCAGAGATGTTAGACGTAGACTTCTACTACCATTGTATGAGACATTATACTTGTACTGCTTTTGCAAAGAAGAATATTCCGATTGATGTTATCAAAGAATTCTTTGGATGGTCTTCTACGGAATTGGTTGGTATTTACAACGATTCATCCGCAGAAGATGACTTCGGAAAATACTTTACAAAAGACGGTATTAAAGAAGGAAAGCAAGGTTCTTTGTCTGATTTATAATATTGGAAAAAGATACCTGTATACATACAATATATTTCTATGATATACTCAAACTCGCAATGATCAATTACACGACAAAATCTATGATGTAACACCACTTATATAGTAGGAGATGATGTTATGATGATAGAGAATAGAAAAAATTACTATACACTTATTTGTGCTGAATGGAGTATGTATGGCGGAGGAATAGTTATACATACAGAGGTAAATGTTGGTTCAGTCATCGAAGCACATGAATATGTTTTATCACATCTTTATGACTTCCCTACTGGTACATGGGTACTGAAGCCATGTTTGACAGCAATTAGTTAAACAATAAGTAACAAGTAATTGATCATTGCTCTCACGGGCGGTTGGTATAATGGAATTATACTGGTCTCCAAAACCAGAGATCTGGGTTCGATTCCCTGACCGTCTGTTAATTATATATTGAAACGTAAAGAGTCTATTTTTGTATAGGCTCTTTTTATTATTGCACAAAATCATGAAAGAGGTGAGTAAATGGATTTTGAAGCCGTCATTAAAGCGATATTGGATAAGGGCAATGTTGAGTCTCAATTGAATGAACTTGTAAAAGATAAGGATGTACATATTAACCCTATTGTTGGAACAAGCGGATCAACAAATACAACACTTAATAACCAAATTAAAAGACAAGCAAATGCTCAGGCAAAATCATATGTACAATATAGTAAATCTGCAATTCAAAAACAGATGAAACATGCTTCTGGGACATTCTATACTAGTGGGGAAACATCTATTGATAAAGGTCTTGTTAAACGTGCAAAAGACCAAGCCAAAGAAATGGCTAATGTTACAAAGCAGATCGCAAAAGAAGAAGATGTTTCAACAGATACTGCTTATCAATATGCAAATCAAGCTCTTAAAGAACAAGAGAAAGCAAAAAATAAAGCATTAAAGAATCAGGCTCAAGCTGATAAAAAATATCAAGCAGAACAGAAAAAGCTAAATGAGAAAGCTGCTAAGATTGAATCTGACATTCAAGCAAATAGATTTGCTTCTAAATCTGGAAGATATCAAAAACAATTTTCTGGGTATGTTGATAATAATAGCAAAGAATACAATGCTGTTTTGAGCAACATTCTTGACTATGAAAAGCAACGTAAAGAAGTCAATAAAATGTATGGGAACTTTAAAAAGGACCCAACTACAAAAAATCGTGACCTTTTGATTGATGCTCATTCAAAACTTGAGCAGTATGATAAAAATGCTACAAATAGTCTATCTTTATTAAATTCTTCTCCTAACAAAGTATTGAAGAGTGATATAGAGAAACAAGCTAAAAAACAAGCCAAACAAGAGGAACAATATAGTGATTGGTTTAATCAAGCTCTTTTCAAAGAGCAAGAGAAAAAAGATTCTTATGTGCAAAATGTTTCTAGGAATCTTGGAAATAAATCATATGATGCTAATTTAGCGGCACAACAAAAGAAACTTAGTGGGTATTATAGTGGCAGTGAAGAATACAAAAATGCGAATAAGTCTTTTGAAGAATATAAAAAGAATGTAAAAGGTTTGCAGGAATTACATACTCAATACCAAGCAAATCCTTCAACTGCTAATCAGGATGCGATCATTAAGCAGAATGAGAAAGTAATCCAATCATATAAAAAATTAAACAATGAGATGAAAATTCTCGACGCAACTCAGAGCAAGGCACTTAATCCTGGTGAAGGTAGTATTCAAGCAAATAAGATTAGAACTTATATGACGAATAATACTAAAGCCGCTAAGGAATATGGAGTTGTATTAGAGAATCTTGTGAAACAATCTGAGAACGCTACAACTAAAGGGGAAGCTCAAAGTATCAACCAACAGTTTAAGCAAATGCAGGCTGAAATTTCTGCGAAAGGACTTACTGGAAATTCAATGTTTTCAGAAGTTAAGCGTGGATTTAGTCAGATTTCTCAGTTCGTAGGAACATATGGCATCTTGCAATCTGGTATGAACAAAGCACAGGAAATGGTGCAAAATACATATGATGTAGATAGTGCAATGACTCAGCTTCAGATGGCTACTGGTGTATCCAATGATAAAGCCAAAGATTTGATGAAAACATATTCAAATATGGGGCATCAATTAAAGGCTACTGGTACAGATGTTGCTGCTTCTTCTACTGAATGGATGAAACAGGGACAAAGTGTTGAAAAGTCTAATAAGCTTGCAGAGAGTTCTATCAAACTTAGCAAGGTTGGTGATTTAACATCTGAAAATGCTACAAAATATTTAACTTCTGCGAGAAAAGGTTATGGCATTACGAGTGCAGAAGATACCTTGAAAATCGTAGATAAAATGTCTTCTGTAGATATGGCTTCCGCTACTGATGTTGGAGGTTTGGCAGAAGGTATGTCCGAAGTTGCGACAAATGCAAATTTAGCGGGTAAAGTAGATGCCCGACCATATGGCGACATATGGGCTATTTTTACAAATAGTAGTTATTACCCAAATCGGTTAAAACCTGAATGGGCTATCGTAGCCTAAAAGACAAGACCGAGATAACTGATAAATTTCATAACTATAAAGAAAGACGGTGATAGTTATGATTATTGATAAACAAATTGAAATAATGACATGTGGAAAAGCCATAAAATACTATCAAAATTTAGGATATAAATGTGGGTATAGAACAAAAATTCTTGTCTCACAATTAGACATCCCGAAAGGTAGTATGCAAAAAGTTGAAGTAAAATGTGATTATTGTGGAAAACATTTTTATGCTCAAAGACAGGACTTAAATCGTGGGCTAGTAAATAAACATGCATGTAAGTCTTGTGCTTCTTTAAAAGCAAAAGAAGGAAATATTCTTAAATATGGCACCTCTTCTTATATGGGGACGCAAGAAGGCAAAGAACGATATAAGGAAACTTGTCTTAAGAAATACGGTGTTGAAAATGTTATGCAAAATAAAGAAGTACAGCAAAATCAAATTAAAACTGTAAAAAAGAAATATGGCGTTAATAATGTATTTCAAAATTCAGAAATTAAGCAAAAAATCAGAGAAAGTTGTATAGAAAAATATGGCGTTGATAACCCTCAAAAATCAGAACAAATACGAAATAAAACAGAAAATACTTGTTTAATGAGATATGGGGTGAAAACTCCACTGCAATCAGAAAAGGTTAAACAAAAAATTAAAAATACAAATATACAAAAATATGGAGTTCTTCATCCACTGCAAAATGAAAAGATTAAACAAAAGCAAATTCAAACCGTATTAGATAAATATGGAGTTGAAAATATTATGCAATCTAAAAAACATATGGAAAGTGCATTAAAAAAGACAAGGCAGACATCTATTGAACTATATGGTGTTTATCCTGCATCAAAGTCAGAAAGCATAAAAAATAAAATTAGAACAACTTTTGTTTCTTCTCACAATGTAGGCGACATTCCTGCAAGTAAAAATCAAATTCATTTATGCAATTTATATCATGGAATCTTAAATTTTCCAACTAAATATTATTTTCTGGATATTTTATTAGAGAACAATATTTATTGTGAATATGATGGATCTGGTCATAATCTAAATGTGATTTTGGGACACTTAACACAAGAAGAATTTGACAGAAAAGAAATTATTCGATACAAAACATTAAAATCTTCTGGTTTAAAAATGTTTAAGATTGTACATAAAGGAAAGAAACTTCCAGATGATGAAAAATTATTACATATTAAGCAATTAGCAACTCAGCTATTATCAAATACAGATAATAACTGGGTTGTTTTTGATATTGATAATGATTTATTTATTTTGAAGAACTATGAAATTAAATATGATGAAAATTTATCAGTATTGTAACGACTGTTCGGGTAGCTGTCTCTATGAGACAAATATACAGTCTGAACTATATAGAAATATGTAGAGAGGCGGTCAGTAGTAAACAGACTACTTTAAGAAGAACCGCCTCCGCCACATTGTACCTTTGATGTGGTCTGTAGCGTAGAGCAAACGTGAAAGTAACAGCTTGGTCAGCATGGACAAATTGCTCGGTTATTTAGCAACTATCGGTGAAACAACTCAGGAAGGTATGAGTTCAGTCGGAACTGGTTTGAACGCCATTTTCTCCCGCATGGGAAATATCAAACTAGCACGACTTAAAGATTATCAAAATAATGGCGAAGACCTAGACATTTGGGGCGCAGTGGCATAATACATAAACCACTGTGGCAATTCTTTCTTATGATCATATGGATTTTCATATGTGCTTAAAAGCCGAGGGAACGGTCAATAAGGAGGAAGGATATATTTATATCCGCCTTGAACGACTGAGCGAAAGAAGGTCATTTCGATGACTATGCGACAGTCTGAACACACTTCTATATTTCCCATAATTCCTTAAGAAGTGGAGTTGTGGTCAAGTGTAAAGACACTTTTGGAAGTACCGCAACCGCTTCTATGTAATGAGTTTCTTCTTATTATATAGAAGTCATATTGTCTCATTCTACAGGACAAAGTAACAGCTTGGAGTGATGTAGAAACAGTCTTAAAAGGTGAAGGAATTAACCTAAGAGACAAACAAGATACATTTAGAAATTTCGGTGATGTGCTTGATGAAGTAGCTGGTAAATGGACTAACTACAGTGATGTATCAAAACGTGCGATTGCCAAAGCTCTCGCTGGCACAAACCACATGGAAGAGGTACTTGTATTATTAAATAATTACGGTAAAGCCCAAGAATACGAGAAAGTATCCGAAAATTCTGCTGGATCTACAGACAAAAAGTACAAAGTTTATGAGAATAGTTTGGAAGGACGAACAGAAGATCTTAAAAACTCATTCCAATCTATCTCAACAACATTTGCTGATAAAAACCTTCTTGGTGGAGGAATTACTTTACTATCAAATGTTCTTAATGTAGTTAATAAATTAGTAAGTAGTTTTGGATTATTGCAAACTGCTGCCGCTGGCTTTGCTGGCATTAAACTTTTTAAAAACCTAGGTTGACCCTATCTCAAAATCATTAGGGTGACAGTGAGCCTACTATATATAAGGAAGAAACAGAAATGGTGTTTTGGACAAATATATAGGATACGGGGTTTTAAAATACACGTATCAGGAGTAATTGCTGGAACGAAAAAGGATATCAAAACTGAAACGGAATTGGCAACAATAGACGGAATAGTTTAAGAATTTGATATTCATATCGTATTATACGATTGTATCTAATCAGCCGCACACATTCTTACCGTATAGGAAGATATCGGTAAACTACCGCATAAGAAACGTGCTTCGGGATAAGGCACAGTAGCTAAGATATTTTAATAAGAATGGATGTTCAGAGACTACCGATCCTGACAGATAATGACGACCTTATGATCATTGTCTGGTAATGTATAGCCCAAAAGTGTAAATTAATGTCGATGTTTTACCTGCTATCATCGTTTGCGTACAGAGATATTGTATCTCTAAGCAGGGAACTTAAAATTCAAATTCTATGTAAAAACGACTATCAAAAAGTCCTTATTTTATAAGGTTTCTTGAAGATTGATATTTTGGCAAGTTGTATTTTATTTTATACAAGGTTGCTAAAATCAAGTTTATTTCTATACTAACCAATGTAAGGAACTTATTTTGGTAATGAGAACGACTTATGACCGTTCTTTATTATATTGAGTGATAAGTAGACAGAGTAATTAACTGTCGTGTGATATTTGTCTAACCTCGCTTCAGTCACACTTATCACTCTACTTCTATTAAACTGTAAATATTAATGAAGCGAGAGATTTGAGGTTATAATGATTAATACTAAAGAAAACTTAGAAAATGAAATTGCAACAATCAATAAAGAATTTGGATTAGAGGAAGAAAGCGGTGTAGTGACTACTACTTCTCTCAAGGTTGCAGAAGTTTATGGAAAGGATCATGCAGATGTTATGAAGAAAATTCGACATTTCATTGAGGTCATTCCAGAACTTAACGACGGAAATTTTTCCTTGGTTGAATATAAGGATGGAAAAGGTGAAATGCGCCCAATGTACCGTATGGATCGCAAAGGGTTTGCAATGCTTGTCAATAAATTTACTGGAGACAAAGCTCTGATCTTTACTGCAAAATATACTGATGCTTTTGAAAGAATGATTGAGCTGATTGCACAGTTAAAAGATGAAACAAATAAATTGTATGATATTGCGGTATCAGAAGAATGTCAGCTTCAGAGACAGTATGATGCAGATAAAGTCAAATATGCAGTTCGCAATATTGATCGTATTCTGGCAGAATCAGATTATACAAATCTTGAGGCAAATGTCGAAAAAATCATTGATGTACATACCCATCTGAAGAAAAAAGATAGATATGAATATCACAGAAGATTAAATGCTACGGATTATAAACAGAAAATCGTTACGATGATCGATGATAAACTGGAAACAATTATTTCTTCTCCGAAATCAATGAATCCTATGTATCGCACAACTGCGGAATATGTTTTGAACAATCTGAAACGCAGATATATTGAGACAACTCATCGCAGTACAGGAAAGAAACTTGCTTATAAAGAAGCAAAACTAAAAGAAAAAGATTTACAGATTGACGAATTAAAAAAGAAAATTAGTTAATATCCATAACAAAAAAACAGTCTATTGGAAATCACTTATGGTAACCAATAGACTGCAAATCCTTTGGAAATGCAATGACGAACTTGGAAGATAACTCGTTGCATTTCTTGTAAACTTAACCGTATAACTTGACGATAAATAAGTTATATGGGATATTTTTATATTAATACAGAGATATTATTTTGTCAATAATTTGTTGTAATAAGCTGATTTGTTGCATAAATAGAATTAAGAGAGATAACTCAACGGTTACCTCTCTTTTGTTATACTCTTTTTTAATTTAGAAATTTGTTGTATAATAAATTATAACTATTAATTTATATATACAAAGGAGAGTATAATTATGAGTAGACAAGTAACAGACAAAGACGGAAATGTACATATTATTGAAACAAATAGTCAACAGATAAATAGTATGACAAACCAAGAACGAATGTTGGATAAAATTATTCAACACCAACAAACTCAGAATAACAATAAGTCAAAGGAGTGATAATTTATCAAAGAACTTAGTTTAATAATTGAAGCTGTGCCAAATATATTACAATATTACATACCAGGTGCATGTTTCTTATTTATATTTCAGCTAACAATTTCTAAGAAACTTTCAGGATTTGCATTTAATGTTGGAAGCTGCATTATTAGTTATGTGTCGTTAGCAACAATCGCATTATTACGATTAAATATCTTGAAACATTTAAAAGATACATCTTGGATCAATAATGGAATTTCTATTATTTTATGTATTATAGTAGCATTATTATTATCCCTTATCCTATCAAACAAAAAAGTCAAGAACTGGATCGCTGATCAATTTCATATCACAACGAACAACAATGTTCTTGATGATGTGTTTGATTACACGAATGGTAGCTGTGTAATTGCTCGTCTAAAAGATAAAGATTATTTCTTTATGGGCAACTTACGGTTAACAGATGAAGGAAAAGACAAACAATATATTGTGTTAAATGCTTTCACAAAATTTTCGCAAAACGGTAGTGTGCTGGCTACTTATGCAAAAGCTGAAGGGAAGGAAAATGCGAATATCGTTTTGAAGATTAGTGATATTGATTATCTTGAAGTATATAATAACGGCTTTGAAGATATTGTAACCGTGTTAAAGAGAGAGGATTGATAGTCCTCTCTTTCTTACCACTTGTACTTGCAATTATTGCATATGTACATGTTTTATCAATACACTAAGGATTACATACAGAACAAGGACTTAATCCTCTCTGCTCTGCTTCTGACTTAGATATTGTAATATCACTTTTCTTTAAATATTTACATCCTGCTGCATGATACTTGCTTCCATAATCAGTAATATGTACAATCACATCGGCAGACGTTGATGAGTCGTCGTCTGATGATGAGTTGGATGAACTGCTAGATGATGAACTTGAAGATTTTGCCTTGGCAGATACCGCTTTAGGTTTGGCGGTTTTCTTCTTATACTTCTCTTTGAGGGAGTCGTATTTGTCTTGAAGATCGTCATAGTCTTCTTGAAGAGAATCATACTCATCACTTTTGTCATTATACAGTGACACATTCGCATCATTTTCAGATGATAAATCTTTATACTTTGTTTTCAAATCTTGGTATTTAGTATACAACTCGTTATATTGTGTTGTTAATCTGTCTTTACTATTTGATAGTCCAACATTTCCACACAAACTAGCTGCAAAGCAAATCGCCAAGATCCATATCAATACTTTGTTACTTCCATTGTTTTTCATATTTATACTCCTTTTTCTATAATATTAACATTATAAACTATATCGCATAAAATGACAATCATACTCATGGAATATTCTTCCATTTTGTAGAAATGTGTTGTATAATGGGTTATAACTATTAATTCACATATACAAAGGAGAGTATAATTATGGCAGAAAATAAAGGGAACAAGAAACAGCAAGAAGCAAAGATTTTTGAATTTAATAGTAAAGTAATTACAGGAACTTCCAACACTTCTATTAAATATATTCAAAAAGGAAATAAAGTTAAACAACAGAATAAAAATAACAATCAAGGGAAGTGATAAAAATTAAAGAATTAACAGAAATTATAAATAATATTCCAAATTTACTACAATATTATGTACCGGGTGTCATATTTATTTACATAGTTAAGACTGGATTTTCGAAGAAATTATCAACATGGGCTTTGAATGTATCTGGGTGCGTAATTAGCTATGTTTTTTTATGTATTTCAACACTAATTCGAGTAAAATTAAGTTTGCTACAGAGTATTAACCAAATATATGCAAATTCAATTTTGTCGATTTGTTTAGCACTCGTGCTAGGATTTGTGGTTTTATATTTGATTACAAAACAATCATTTACGGAGTTTATGGAACAATATTTTAATATAACATTAAATGACGACATCTTTTATGACGTAATTGACTTTAAAGGTGGGAGTAAATGTAAGATTACATTAAAAGAAAAAGACTTTTACATTATTGGAGATATGGATTATCTGGGAGACAGAATTAACAATGATCAACAGATTGTTTTGAGAGCATATTCTCAATACAAGATTGGAAACGATGAGGATGCATTTATTTCATATGATGGAAATCCTTATGCCAAAATTGTTATTCGATATAGTGATGTTGATATGATTGAAATATTCAATAGTGAGCCAGAAGAAAATAATTTAAGCAATCTTGCGGATAATATAAATTCTTCTGATGAAATTTCTTCTACTTCAATTGATAAGACAGTATCTTAATAAGAGAGGCTCGAATGTCCTCTCTTCTACTCTACCATTTATATCCACAATTCTTACATCTGTAGCTATTTCTTGTGTCAATTAACATAAATTATTATTATATCATATATTACTATTAAAATCAATATTGTTTTTATCGTACTATTTGTTATAATATAAGTAAGAAAACGAAGTGTTTTCTATATGAGGTTACGAAGCCTACCAAAATCGTATTAATAGAGGTTACGAAGCCTACCAAAATCGTATTAATAAAAGGAGCAAGTAAACGCTTGTTCCTTTTTATAGTTATGGAGATTTTACAAATGAAGTGGATAAATGTTAACGAAAAGTATTTAGATTTTTTGAGAGAATTTGAACATCGTATACCAATGACTGATTATGGTACAGATAAGTACAAACCATTCTTTGGTATTCTGTTTGAAACTGACGATTATTATTATATTACTCAAGTATCTCATGCACAGAAACGACATTTGCGTATGAGAAAGCAACCAGATTTCTTTAAAATTTATGATCCTAAGAATTCATCAAGGTTGATTGCAGTCGTAAATTTAAACTATATGTTCCCTATACCAAAGAATGAAGTAACATCATTTGTTAAGAAAGATATTGATACATATAGAACATTCAAGTCTGATGAAGAAAAAAGTAAATATATCAATTTGTTAAACAGCGAAATGAAAATGATAAATACTTTAAACTTAGCTGATGCTGCCACTTCTTTATACGAAAAGAAATATAAATTTCCAGATTCAAAATTGGCGCAGAGATGTTTGGACTATAAGTCATTAGAAGAATACGCTATTAAATGGATTAGTGAGAAAAGTGAATAAGTAAATTAAAGAGAGAATGTTGTAATCTACATTCTCTCTTATTGTTATACTTCTCTTCTACCATTTATAGCTACAATTGTTACACTTGTAAATATTTCTTGCATTACGGATTACATTCCGAACATGCAGAATATCCTTTCTGTATTGCTTCCGATTTAGAAATTGCTATTGAACTTTTCTTTAAATATTTGCAACCAGCCGCATGATACTTTTGTCCATAATCTGTTATGTAAACTGTATAACTTGCGGATGAAGAATTATCGGAGTCTGAAGAAGACGAATTATTTGATGATGAACTGGTATTGTTTGAGCTAGATGATTTCTTTGATGTAGATTTTTTCGGTTTTGCTACCTTTTTATATTTTGCTTTTAACTTATCGTATTTGTCAATTAGTGTCGTATATTTATACCATAGATCATTATATTCTCCACTAGAACGACTCAAATCTTCTTGTATTTTATCATTCTCTTTGGAAAGATCATAATAACGTGAATAAATATCATCATAAGAACCTTTTACATCTTCGTATTTTGACCTTATTTTTTTATGTTCTTCGCCAGTTTTGATATTAGTTCCAACACTAAATGATAAACAAATTGATAGAACAGCAATCAAGGCATGTCCTTTGTTTAAATTCATTTGCGTACTCCTACCATTTATATTTGCATTTATTACATTGATATGTTTTACCAATGTTTGAACTCAATATTCCTAGCACTAAGCCGCTAACAATGCGAGAACTAGCAGTTATCTTTTTGATATTTGTTGATCCGCAGTTAGGGCATGAAGGTTTGTTAGTTAACATCTGAATTTGAGGTTCTATCGCTTGACATGGATTATGTTTTTGTATCCAATATTGATCAATCTCTTTAACATATTCTTCTATAACAACATCATCATATTTTTCTGGATAACATATTGGAATAATATGATTTTTATTAATAAAATCTATTAAATATGTAGCATCTCTTTTTGTTAACTCTGGAATTTTCTTGATCATTCCCATAAGTTTAAAGTTACATCCGCTATGTGTTTTGAGATATTCTTTTACAGGAGATAAGTCATATGTGGTTGTTTTATGAATTAAACAATGAGTATTATTTTGTAATTTATTTGCTAGTTTTTCAAGAAACTGATCGTAAGTGTCTGCCGCATATTCTTTAGGAATAACATGTTGCGTCATAATATATTTTGTCAGCTCAAGTTCATCTAGCAATCCGATTCGTTGTTCCATATCTCTAAGTTTTAACAGAATTTTAATCATTATGTCAGTATCACAAGATTCTTTAAGATATGGTGTGATGTCAGAGAAATCAACGAGATTATGATTGATATTACATACTTGATTTTCTTTTAAATTTTGGATTTTGTTAGATTCGAGATATTGTTTAATAGGATATCCGCAATGAATACAATTTTCGGCTTTGTCTGATACATCTTGTCCACATTCGGGACATTTAATTAACGACATTTTTATTACCTCCGCATTAACTTATTTATATTTTTAATTGTACCATTTTATATATATGAACGCAACTTATATATAAAATGCCATGCCTAACGCTTTTGTCATTTGAAAAAATAGGTAGTACCATTAAAGATATTAAGGATTTAAATAATTTATCTTCAGATCAAAGGAATATGAAAAATGATCTGTTTAGCGGATTGGTTACGGAAATTGCAAAAAATAAAGATGGATTGTCAATTGATGAACAAATCGACAAAATGCAAAAATCCAAATTAAATTCAGCAGTGATTAACGATGCAATGACTTTGGCTGTTAATCAGCCAGAATCATCCTTTGAAAATAAAGGAAACGAAGTATCTGAAGCATTACGGAAACACGATATCTCTGCTTCTTTTGAATCAATAAATAATTCTGCTGACTCTGCTACTGAAGCAATGAAACGATTTAATAACAATGCTAATCTTGAAAAAGCAGAAAAATCAACAACAAGTTTTGCGAGCAAGTTTAAGACGCATGTTGGAGGTGGGGTTGAAAAAGTTCATACCAAATTCTCAAATGGTATAACAAAAACAAAAGCCAAGCTTGGAGAATTAAAGACATCACTTAGTAATATAGGCACTGGATTAAAAGAAACTATGGTTGCTAATCTCCCTGCCGTATTACTTGCTGCTGGTACTGCTGCTGCCGCTGGTGTCAATGCATTAGCTAACAATATTCGTAGCAGAGCATTAAACGCAGGCACAAAGAATCTCAACAAATACAACAAGAAAATCAATAAGAGTCAGTCTAAACTCGACTCTGTAAATGACATCAAGGCAGAGTTCAACAGACTCGCCAAAGGTGTCGATAATACTACAAATCAAAACGTAGGTCTTTCTACATCTGACTATAGTCGTTATCTTGAATTAAAGAAACAGCTTGTTAAGACTAACAAAGACCTTGTTAAATCAATGGATAGTGAAGGAAATGCTATCATTGATAATAATTCTGCAATTGACAAATCTATTAAGAAATATGAACGTCAAATCCAGAAAAATAAACAGGCGATCGCTAGTAAGAAGAATTTAGCCATCCAGAACAAAGCCGCTGCTTTAAATATGAATAAAACCACTGAAGGTTATCAAGTTGGTGACAGAAGTCTAACAGGTAACGTCGGACGACTGCTGACTGGTGGTAAATCTGTATACGGTATAGGTGGAGCTGCGATTGGAGCTGCAATTGGTACACTTATCGCACCTGGTATTGGTACTGCCGCTGGTGCAGGGTTAGGATTTGGTTTACAATCAATAGCGAATGGTATTGGTACTGGTTTACTCGGCACAAAGGACGCAGGCGCATTGCATAGTATCTTTGCAAGCAAGAAATCCATTCAAAGTGATGGATTAAATTCTAACAAATCTAATCTCATTAGTATGATCAAGAACACAAAGGCTTATAAGAAAGAAGCAAAGAGTATTCTTGGTAAAAATGCAGATCTTGACAACTTAACAGACCAACAGTTATCTACATTATTAAATAACGCAAACTTCGATAGTGGTGGACTCGGTGTTAAAGACAACACTATGAGCAAATATGTTGAAGCCACAAAGAGTAATCTGAAAGAAGTTCAGGATCAACTTAAAGAATTTAAATCTACTACTCTGGAAAATACGCTTGAGGCATCTCAAGGATTTGCAACATTAGACAAGACATCACAGCAATTTGCCAAAAATTATGTAAGTAATATGGATCTAAGTTCTGATAAGATGTCTGGTAAAGGTGCAACAAAATATCTTGAGGAACAAGAACAGAAAGTTCGTAGTTTTACAAGCAAACTGGCAACTGATAGTTCTTTAAAAGATGCTTATGAAAAATTCTCTGATATCAAAGGTGATACGTCTTTAACTGCTAGTGAATGGCAAAAGCAAATCAATAAACAATTTGAGACTCTTAAGAAAAAGACAGGAGCTTCTACTAAAGAGTTGTCTGGTATGCTTGGCGTGTCTATGTCTGGAAGCGATGTATTAACATCTAACGGACAAAATGTTCAAAAAATGATCAAGACTCTTAACGATGAGTTTAAAGGTCAGAAAACTAAAGACCAAAAGACGGTAGCTAATCTTCAAGATCAGAAAGAATTTACGAAATTAATTTCTCAATATCAGTCTGCCAGAAATGACAGATTATCCAAAGGTTCATCCAAAGTCGGTAATGTAGACCTCAATGGAAGACCTGTATTGTTAAATAATGATAAAAAGAAATCTTATAGTACATTAATCTCTTCTTCTATGGCTGGTGCTGACGGTAGTATGTTTGAAGGAAAGGAAATTATGTACACACCTGTATTGTCAAGCACTGGTAAAAAGCTTGATGATAAAACGATGCAGGAGTATATTTCCAAAATTACTTCTAAAGCTACAAGCAAAGATGAGTTGTTAAAACTTGATTCCAAAGGATTGGAAATTGGTGGACAGAAAGTTAAAAACGTCATTGAAGGTGTTGCTGACTCCGTAGATGAAGCCAATAAAAAGACCGAAAGTTTTCATGAAAATAATGAAAAGGGCTATGATAAAGAAGCAGAATCTTTACGAAAGATTAAAGATTATATGACCGAACAAGGCGGTAAATATGAGAAATTAGGTAAACAGCTTAATTCTTCTGTTGACTTTGACAAAATATTCGGTAAAGGATATTTTGAAAACCTTAGCCTCGATCAGTTGTCTGAAGCCTATGACTTAATTACCGATAAGAATGAAATCTTTACAGGTTCTCTTGAACAGCTAAAACAGCGTCTTGATAATGTTGCGAAATACAAAGATAGTGGATTATCTTATACTCTTGACACGTATACTCAAGCTACAAAATCTGCTGACGATGATGCAAATTACAATACTTTTGTGTCTGGATTAAAGAGCGCCAAAGACGAATGGGATAAAGGTAAAGTTGGAACCGACCAATTTAAGCAAATGGCAGGTCTTATCTCTCCTACTGGAAAGACGGATGATAAGAATTTCAAAGAAAACTATGATCATATCATGAAGTATTTTACTTCTGACGATTCAGGTCCTAAAGCGTTTGTAAGTCAGTTACAGAACATGACAAATGCTTCTGGTGAAGCTATGGCTAAACTCAATGCAAAAACTGGCGATTATAAAGTTAAAATTGACAATGTTGGTAAGGCGGCTAAAAAGATGGGAATGGGTATCACTCCATTTGAATCCATCTTGAATAATCTTAAAACATACGGTTGGGATGTGCAGTTTGATTCTCTTACAGAGCAATGGGATAGTGCTAGTGAAAAACTGAATGAATGGTCACAGGCTTGGCAGAAAAATGGTGGATCATTAGGAGATTCTCAAGGTAAGGAAATCGAAAAATACAAACAACAACTTGAAGATTTGCGCAGAAATGAAAAAGAACTACCAGAAGGATTCGAGCAAACACTTACCATAAAACTTAATGCATCTGAAGCAGAAACGGCTTTAACGAACTCTGTTGATGAGTATAAACAAAAACTCAAAGACAGAGGTGATAGCTGGGGTACATCCAAAGATGCAAAGAAAGAACGTAGTAAAATTTTCGATGAAGGATCTTCTGCTACAGACAAGGCAACAAAAGCTCAAGATTCTGTGTTAGGTCAAAATGGTCGTGAACTAAATCAAAAATACGAAGCTGAGTATGAGAAAAAAGAAAATGCAGTTCAAGCCGCATTACAGCAAGCAGATAAAACTGGTTCGAAGAAAGATATGGAAGCATATCTTAAAGCCGTTCAAGCCCGTCAGGATCTTATTACTGCTGGTGCAACAGACAATAAATATTACGTTAAAACGAAGTTTAAAGACAAGAACGATGTCCAAAAAGAGTTAAAACGTAATGGCGCAACAGTCGATAAGAGCGGAAATGTTACTGCAAGTAAAGATAACCAAGATGTTAAAACCATCATTGACGCTTATAACAAAGCACATAAAGGCAATGAGATTAAGGTTACTTGGGCTGACGGTAAATTACCAGATACTAAACCTAAGAAAAATGAGTCTGATACCAAGGGTAAAAAGTCTGAATCTGGATCGAAAGACAGCACTTCTTCTAAGAATGAGAAGCCTAACACAGAGACCAAGACAGAAACTTCTGGTAAAGAGAATAAATCTCCTTCCATTTTAGACAAGATCAATAGTTTCTTCAAAGAGCGCCAGACAAAAGAGTTCAAAAATAATACGACGAAAAAATCTGAAGAAAATACTGGCGAACAGACAAAGAAAGTTCAATCTCTAACTAACTTTGTTAAAAGTATTCCTTCTAATTTAAATGGAGTATTTAAGAGTGCTCAAACAAAACAGAATTCTACTACATATCAGAAACCACAGGTTAAGTCTGGAGCACAGAATTGGCAGACTGATAACACTAAATATGACAAGTTTACATCTGGTGCAAAAGGCATTTGGTCAAGCATTACAGGTGGCATAAAAGGATTATTTGGTGGTTCAAAATCTTCTGCTTCTGCTAGTCAAAATGCTAGTAAAAAGCAATCATCTAAGTCAGATGTTAAAGTAAATGTCAAAGGAAATGCTAAAAAGACAATTGATTCTATCAAGAAATCTTTATCTAGCATGAAATCCAAAAGCATTTCTATTAAGGTTAAAGGAAATGCAAAGAAAACAATTTCTTCTATTTCTAAATCTCTTAAGAAATTAAAATCTAAGAGCGTTTCTATTAAAGCAAAAGGCAATGCCTCTTCTGTCATTAAGAAGATTGCTAGTGCTTTAAAGAAACTGAAAAACAAGAACATTACCGTCAAAGTAAAAGATAGCGCTTCATCTAAAATTAGTAGCATTAAAGGAAAGTTGAATGCATTAGGTAAGATGCATCCGACTCCAAAAGTTACTATCAATACAAGTGGATTACATGATGTTGAAGCTGCAAAATCAGCGATCAATGGCTTACATGATAAGTCTGTTAATGTATCTGTAAATTATAGCCAAAGTGGAAGCAAACCAAGTAAAGCCTATGGTACATTTGCTCGTGGATCAATGGCATGGTCAACCGCTTATGCAAAAGGCACAGCAAATGCACTCGCAGGCGGAAATATTGGTGCCAAAACTTCAGGGAAAACACTTGTTGGAGAATTGGGTGTAGAAGCTATTATTCCTAAGAATTCCCAAAGAATGTTTTTACTTGGTACAACAGGTCCCGAATTTGCAGATATCCATTCTGGAGATATTGTCTTTAATCATCAACAAACAGCTGATTTGTTAGCAAACGGGCATACTTCTACTCGTGCAAAAGTACAAGGCGGAATGTCTGCATTTGCTCACGGAACATCTTTCAAGGCTCTTTCTTCTGGGCAGTCTGCGACAGCTTCTGGTGGATGGCGTGGTGGTATCGCTGAGAAATCAGGTTCTTCTTCTACCAAAAAGCATACAGAATCCACTAAAAAGAACACGGAAGCAACTAAAAAGAACACGGATTCTAAGAAAAAAGACAGCAAAGCTACAGATAAGAGTACAAAGAAAAAGTCAAAATTTGCCACATTGCTTGACAATATGGGTAAACAATTTGACTTCATTGCAATTGCTATTGATCGAGCTGCAACTGCTACAGAAAATTTTGCTAATATGATCAATGATTATGTGAAACCAGAAACTAAGCAAAGCGCACTGTGGAATCAATATAAATCAACAGGCAAAGAAATTTCTGTAAATCAGCAAGCAGCTAAGAAATATAAATCTGAGGCAAGTTCATTTGCAAGTAAGGCAATTAAGACAGTTCCTAAGACAAAGAATAGTTCTAAGCAAAAGAATCAGAAACGATTACGGACATACTTTGAACGTGTGCGTAATGGTAGTATGAATATCAATACTATCAAGAATAATAACATGCGTTCTGCTGTGGAGTCCTATCAGAATTTATGGGAGAATTACATTAAATGCAATTCTGCTGCTCAACAGTTAAAGAATACTCAACGTGATTTATTCAATCAATGGTTGAATATGCCTACTGAAAAGGCACAGAAAGCAATTGAAAACCTACAAAACTCCTATGATACATTATCTAATCGTTCTTCTACTGCATCTACGGGAGAGTCTGGTGTTGCAAGATTAGTTCAAACGTCAAACGATCAGTTATCCGAAGCACAATCTAATGTTTCTTCTGCAAAATCTACTCAGAGTCGTGCCTCTTCTGCTAACAAAACAGCACAAAAGAAGGTTTCAAAAGCGACAAAGAGTCAGAAATCTAAGGCGAAATCTGCTAAAAAAGCGGTCAATAAGTCTGGATTATCTAAGAAAAAGAAAGCGTCTCTTAACAAGAGCATTAAAGCAGGTAAGACGATCTCTACTAAGGGACTCAAAGGGTCTGCAAAGAAAAAAGCTACTGCTTATAATAAAGCGGTTAAGAGTACAAAGTCTGCAAAATCTTCTGCTGCTAAGACAAGTGCAAATCTATCAAATGCTAACAGTGCGTTATATGATGCACAGGTATATCTGAAAAATGTACAAGATTCTCAAGCAATTGCAAGTAATTATGCAGGTCAACCTGCTTACACATATCAGAATGATGTGTTGGACAGTCAAGTCAAAAATAAGAAGAAACAGTACGAAAATAGTCAGACTGCTGTAAGAGAAGCTAGTAAGAACCAAGCTAAATATCAGAAAGAACGTGACAATGCACAAGCTAATAAGAATAAAGCTGATAGTGCAGTTAAGACCAAGGGTAGTAGTATTCTTAAGACCAAACGGGCTAAGAAATTATCTAACTCTCAGAAAAACGCAATTAAGTCTGGAAAAGAGGTTTCTTTAAAAGGAATCAAAGATAAGACTTTATTAAAACAGCTTAAAGCATATAACGAACAAGTCAAAAAAGCAAAAGACGCTTCTAATAAATTGGCGCAAGCTAAACAAAAAGAGGCGGATGCTACAAATGCTTTGGCGACAGCGAACAAAAATGCAAATGATGCTGCTGCGGATTGGGCTGCTGAACAGACAAATGCTGCTGTGCAATCTCAGGCTAATATTAAAGCATATTATGATGCGAAAACTAATATGGAAGCTACAAATAGTAGCAATGCTTCTTCTGCTGCGAAGTTGAAACAATCAAAAGGTCAAGACCTTGATAGTGCTGATTACCAGAATCAGATCGATGCCAATGAAAGACAAGCACAGATCATTGATGAAGAAGCTGCAAAAATGCAAGAGAATCTGAACAATAAACTGAACGATGGTTCTATTAAATATGGTTCTCAAGAATGGATGCAGATGCAAAATGAAATCAATGCTTGTAAAGGTAGCGCAGATGATTTAAGAGCTTCTAACGAAGAACTTAAAAATAGTATGCGTGACGATATTTATTATCGTGGTTTTGAACGTGCCATTAAAGCGGCTCAGAATTTACAAAATTCACTTACAACAATATCTTCTCTCATTGATGAAGATGCAATGTTTGATGATGACGGAAATCTGACTGATTATGGTACTGCTGCTATTGCAACAAATATTGCTAATGTTCGCTCTGAAAAAGAAGAATTGAATCAATTGATGCAAGAACGTGCCAAAATGGCAGAGCATCGTGATGAATATTCTGACACAGAATGGGCTGATGCAATTCAAAAGAGCGATCAAGATATTGCTGATGCAGTTAAGAGCATTAAGTCTGCCGAGGATAGTGTGACAACTATTCTGAAGAATAACGCAAAGCAGAAATTAGATGCGATTAACAAGACTATAGATGCTTATAAAACTAGCCTATCCACAGAGAAATCCTACTATGAATATGACAAGCAGTTAAAATCTTCAAACAAAGAAATTCAAATTCTTGAAAGCAAACGGAAAGCCTTGGAAGGAGTCAATACGGCAGAAGCTAAGGCTCAAAAAGCACGTTTGGATGCAGAAATTCAAGAAAAGAAAGATGCTCGTGATGATACAGTAAAAGATCATATTTATAATCTTCAGATTGACGGACTTGATAAATTAAGCACACAGCTGAATGATGATTATGAGAAATACTGTAAAGAGTTATCTTCTTCTGTCGATAAGATTGAAGAGACGTTTACTTCTTTATCTGGAACAATCAGTTCAGAGGGTGCAAAAATTGATAGTACGATTACTACTATCTTAGGTCATTATGGTGTTAAACCAAGTGATCTTGGACTAACAGATAGCAAAGTCACAGGTTATGCCAAAGGTGGATTAGTCAAATCTGTACATAAGAACGGAGATGATGGTCTTGCTTCTCTCGCAGTAGGTGAGGAAGTTGCTACTGTCGATGTTGTTAATCTAGCAAATAAAGTAAGACAAGACAAGGTATTAAATGCCTTAGCAAATGGACATATGCTGAACGGAATGACTATGGATGGAATTGGAACAACGGAAATCAATGTCAATTTTGGCGAAGCTATTGGTGCAATTAATGTTCCTTCTGGAGTATCTGACGAAGAACTTCAAAGAATCGTTAATGAATCTTATAAATATACTTCTCAAAAAGTTACTCGTGACATGGCTAAAATCGTTGGTCGCAAACGTCCAGTTTAAACCTTATATAATAAGGAAGAAACAGGTTGAGCGGTGCGTAGAAATACGCACTCTTGCCTGTTATTTTTATGCAAAAATTTATACAGAAAGGAGATTACATATATGTTGTCATTTGAATATAATGGACAATCTACAAAAACAATCTTAGATACACCTCTGATGGTCGTGCAGTTTGATGTGACAAATGACATCACGGGATTTTCACGAGAGATTGTTAAAGGTGAAAAAACAATGTTACGTCAGGAGACAAATCATTATGGTGCAATGTATTCTGATGAGAGCACATATGAATTTTACCTCGTAAAAGAAAACGGACATGGATTTACAAATTCAGAGCAGAGAAAGATCAATAAATGGCTGACTTCTCCTACTCTTGTAAAACCATTGACAGGAATTGCAGATGATAAAGAAACTGTCATTTACAGAGGAATCTTTCAGAATATTGGATGGAAAATGATCACATGCAAACTTGGGCAGCTTGATGCAGTTCAATGCAGTTTCGTTTGTGACACACCATTTATATGGAAACACTATGAGATTTCTGGGGAAGTCGCAACAAGCAATAAATTCTCAACAAACATCTTTGTAGATAGTGACGATACGGAATATGAGATTTATCCAAAGGTAACGATCACTTCTCAAACAAGTCAAACAGTAACAATCGAAGTACGTGATGAAAACTCTATGTCAGTGTTGTGTAGACCTACTTTGCCAGTATGTATTGATTGCAAGCATTGTATGGTAACAGACGGAACAGTAACGGGACTGACTAATTTTGAAGATATTGGATGGGCTGATGTTGGAAATATTTCATGGCTCAAACTTCATGATGGATACAATATTGTAAGTATTACAGGTGCGTGTACTTATAAAATTGAGTTTGATGTGCCACAGAAACGGATCGGTGATCTGTTATGATTAAACACAATTCAAAAATTTATTTATGCCGTCCTGACAGAACTGTTATCTGTGCTTTAAATGGAGTACAGATCAACAGTGTGGAATACGAACAGCAACTAAAAGACTTTAACCATCTTACATTTAATGTAGACAGATATATAGATATTGATGGTGAGTACGTTGAATCTGCTGGCTATGAGAAATTAAAAGACCACATGACGATTTATCTTGAAGGGCTTGACTATTTTCAGCTTCAAGAGCCTACTTTACAGAATGATAATGGCAGATATGAATACAAGACATGTGAAGCATATTCTGATGAAAAAACCTTTGAAGATAAAGATATGAAAGGTTTGTCTTTCAACAAAGGTACAACCGATTCTATGGAAATGTTGGCTACAAATAATGTAGACGATATGGGTTATGCGAAAGAATATATCACATTCTGCAACGATAGAAACCACGAATTATCGCTCATGCATTTAGTATTAGACAGAGTTCCAGGATGGAGTGTCGGTTATATCGATCCTGCAATAAAGAATGAAAAATATTCGTTTGAGGCAGATAATACCAACGCTTATGCGTTCCTTAACACAACTGTAGCCAATGTTGTAAAATGCGTATTTTATTTCGATACAATCAATAGAACGGTAAGTGCGTATGCCAAAGAAAACATAGGAAAAGACACGAATATCTTCATTGGATGGCGTAACGCACTTAATATGCTTAAAATGACTCCGCAGGCAGATACAATGTATAATGCTTTGACAATTCAAGGTGATGAAGAGTTAGATGTTACGAGAGTCAATTATGGTCGAAGTCAGATTTATAATCTTGATTATTATTTGACTACAAACTATTTTCCTCAAGAAACTATTGATAAGATCAAAACATGGCAAAAGTGGCAAATTGATAACCACGCTAAATATATTGAGAACGGAAAGAAGTCTGCGGAATATCAAGCAAAGATTGATGAGATAAATTATCGTGCGCCAAATGATGGAATCCAGATTGCTCAATATAAAACAATGAATCAAGAAACTCTTGAGAAAACTCTTAAAATGTATGAGCAAATGCTTACTACAATCCAAGTCAGTGTTGATACAAGAGATGACCATGAGAAAGATTCAAACGGAAATTATACAAAATGGGATAAACCAGATGACATTCAGAATCGTGTCTATAAACCTTGGACTACTCCTTCTGGCGAAGTTGATCATGAAAAATATCTTTCTTTACTAAAAGAAAGCAATAAAGGATATTATACATATCAAGAATTAAGAGATTATATTATTCCAAATATTAAGGTAGCAATTCAAAACTTGCATTTAGCCGATGATAAGAAGATTGATTATAATGATGAATTTGAATCAAACTGGGATTTATATGGAATCAAAGAACTTGAAGGCAAACGTGACGAATACAAAAAACAGATTTTAGATATTCTTGCTGCATATCAAAAAGAATGGAATCAACTTACCGATGAAGAAATCAGTAAGGCTGGTGTAAAGGATGAAAAAACCTATAATGTATTCCATAAGAATTTTATTAAGTACAAAAATTGGCTTGGTGATGAAAATACAGAAGGTTCACTTCTATATAAATTAAAAGAGTTAAATGCACAGGTCGATGAACTTGAAACTAAGAAGAAACCATATGACGATGTAATGACAGATATGAATACTCATTCTGAACTTAATGATCCGCAATTTGGATTGACAGATAAAGAATATACTGCTGTCATGAACATTGTTCGTATGGGTGATTATACAAACAATAATATCTTTACTACTTCTCTTGATGACGCAATCACATCTTACGAGCATTGCGAAGAATTATATCAAGATGGATTAAAACGTATCTCTGAAACTTCTCAACCACAATATCAGATTGAAACATCTCTCGATAACATTCTTTCATTAAATGAATATGCAGACGTAAATTCAGATAATAAACAAGGTTGGCATAATCAGTTTACGGTCGGTAACTTTATTCGAGTTGGTGTGCGTGATGATTATGCAGTTAAGTTAAGATTATTGACAATTGCATATAATCCTTGCACAAAAAGTTCGGAAATTAGTGTGACATATACTAACATGATCACGAGTCTAACAGGTAGGGATGATTTTTCTTATCTATTTGATGATACTGCTGCTTCGCAGAAAAATAGTATTTCTGTCGGAACAGGCGACTCCAAAGATTCTGTTGAGTATATGACTAACATGCTTCAGAGAATGACAAATAGTTCTTTGTTTGGAAATGCAGTGAACAATAGCGTACAAAATGTGTTGAGCGATCAAGGAACAATTAACAAATTGTTTGGAGATTATCTGAATTATAAAGTAATTAATGTCGGGAACATCACGGGTAACAAGGCTGAGTTTAATGAGCTGTTTAGCAAATATATTAATTCAGAATATATTGCTGCTAATTCGGTTGATATTAAAAAGTTAAATACGGACGTTGCCAATATTAACTCTGCAATCATCGGTACTTCTTCTACAGAAACAGGTATTGTATTCAACTTATCCTCAGCAAATGCTAAGTTTGATTCTGCATGGATCATCAATGGTATTGCAGGCAAAATGGCAATTGGAGACTTAGCCGCAGGCGATATTACAATTTCTGATACAATGCGTATCCTATCTGAGAACGGCAACTTTATAATGAACGGGTCTGCCATGCAATTCTTAGACACTGAAGGCAATGTTGGAATTCAAATTGGTTATGATACAAACAAAAATCCTAGCATTATTATCAAAGACGATAAAGGTGCAACGATCATGACAAGTCAAGGCATTACTAAGGATGCGATTGCTGATGGATTGATTGTAAACAATATGCTTGGAGATAAATCTGTTTCTAAAGATAAGCTGAACTTTCCTATCGTTGAAGCGAACGCACAAGGCGGAGTTGATATTACACAGATTTATGATGGCAAAGGCGGTTTGTGGGGAGTTGAGTATACGACATTTAAGGAAAGTGTAAATAGTACATTGGATGATTTTGATTCTCAAATGAATGAGATGGGTTATAATATCATTCTTACTTCTTCTACAGGAGCAAGGCTTGGTGTGGACGGAACATCTACATTGAGTATCACATTAACAAAAAATGGTACAGATGTAACAAGCGAATGGTCAGAAAATCACTTTGAATGGTGTAGAAAATCATCTGATTTAGATGGAGATACTTATTGGAATGAACAGCACTCTGGTATGAAAAGTGTTGTTGTAAATAGACAAGATATTATGAATGGAGCGACTTTTGGTTGCTCTTTTGTTGTTGATGGAGAAACATTGGCAACTACTTTAAATTAAGGAGGAAAATTATATGGGAAAAGTGCTTGCCTATGGCGAGATTACAATTACAGACCTAACAGATGGGAAGCAGATACAAGCATATGTGACATCGAACCAACCAAATTTTGTATCATACGATCCCAATACAACTACAAAATATAACCCTGACTGGTCAGCAAGTAAATTGGTACTTACGCCAGTCATTTTTATTGATAATAAACAGGTGTCATTAACTCAGACTGGGCTAAGCATTACTTGGCAGAGAAAGGTTGGATCAGCAGCATCTACAAATATTGTCACAGGAGAAAATGTATCTAGTGGAGTGTTAAGTGTTAGCAAAAGTATGTTAGTACCGAATAGTTCAGAAATGATCACTTATATTTGTAGTATCGCTTATACCGATCCAGACACACAAATTAAAGCAGAAACAAGATGTCAGATGTCCTTTACTCTGGTGAAACAAGCTACTGAATTATCCGACTGTAGCATTACTGGAGATACGACATTTAAATACAATGGAGATGGAGCAATTACTTCTGCTTCTTCTATCACATTAACTGCTGTGTTAACAAATACTTCTGTAAAACAATGGCAATATAAAAAATCAGATGGGACATTCGCTGCTTATCCTAGTGCTGGCACAACTACTACTCTTACTGTAAATCACAATGATGCAGTGTTTGTAAATGATGTGGCAGTTATTAAATTACTTACAAATGATGATAATGTTTATGATATTCATCAGATTGTTAAGTTAAGGGACGGAGCGGCAGGTAAGGATGTTTATAGTTGTGTATTAAGTAATGATACACAATCTGTGCCTTGTAACGCCAATGGTGGATTATATAGTTCATCTCTTACAGGTGCTGATACTACAATTACTATCTACAAAGGTGGGGTTGATGACTCAGCAAACTGGACTATCAAAGCTACTCCAAGTAATGGTATCACAGGTACATGGGATGGAGACACAAGAAAATATACTGTTACAGGAATTACTGTTGATTCTGGCTATGTTGAATTTGTATGTACTAAATCAGGTCAGGCAAATATTACAAAAAGATTTTCTTTAAATAAAGACAGATCTGGTAGTGATGCAACTATTTATCAGGTAACAGCTGAAAGTAATATTCTTAAACTAAATGCTTCTAATGTACTTAGCCCAGCACAGGCTAAGTTCAGTGCCTATAAGAGAATTGGAAATACTACAGCTGCAACAGCTTATTCTGGTAGATTTAAAATCTCTGAAAGCACAGATGGAAATACGTATACTGTGAAATACACATCAAGTTCTGATCAAACTAGAGTTGACTATACACCTTCTAGTACGGCTATTAAGACAATCAAAGCAGAATTATATGCTTCTGGTGGTACAACTACATTATTGGATACTCAGACCGTAACAATTATTGCGGATGGTAAAAATGGTGGGAATGGTAAAGATGGTACTTCTGCTGTAAGTACAGTTCTTGGGAATTACAGCGAAGTAATTCCTTGCAACCCTAATGGAACTGCCAGTGCAGCTAAAGATATTACAATTCCATATTCTTGCTATAAAGGGACAACAAGAATTGCAGGTAAGGCTACTGTAGGAACATTACCAAGTGGAATAACTGTAAAATCCAATACAGATGCAACTGCTTCTGCTGAAGGATCAATTATCTTAGCTGTTGCTAGTGGAGCTTCTTTAGCAAGTGCAATGAGTGGAGATATTACTATTTCTATCGTTGCAGAAGGATTAACAGCTACACATAAATTTAATTGGAGTAAAAACACAAAAGCTACAAACGGTGTAAATGCTGTATTATTCCAAGCTTATGCTCCTAATGGAAGCCATATTATCAATGATGAGAATACAGTTTTGCTACAAACAACATTAACAAATGGTACAACTACTGTTACTTCTGGCGTTACATATCAATGGAGTAAATATGTTAGCGGAGCATACCAAAATATCGCAAGTGCTACATCTGCGAATTTAACAGTAACGCCTAGCATGGTAGATTCTGTTGCTTCGTTCAGATGTAATGCTGTTTATGGTGGTAAGACATATTCTGCATATGTTAGTGTTATTGATCAGAGCGATCCATGTTCAATTAATGTATTGAGTTCTTTAGGAGATCAGTTGATTAACGGACAGGGTGCAGGTGCTTTATATGTAATCGTTACAAGAAACGGAAAAGAAATTGATACATTGAAATCTACAACATTCTCTACTTCTGCTCCTACAAAGCCTGCGAGTGGGGATTTTTATTATAAGGTAGATGCTTCTACTAAAACAGTTACTTTAATGAAATATAATGGAACAGCTTGGTCAGCAGCTACTGGTAACGATCTTCCAAAATATACTTACAACTGGACTCGAAGAGATAAAAAAGGGGTGGAATTGGACACAGCTTCTAATTATGCATCTGGAAAAGCAATTTTCTTAGATTCATCTGTTGTAAATGGGAAAATGATTTTCGGCTGTGAAGTCGTTGATGATAGTGAATAGGCAATAATGTCAGGGCGTACATTATTGTCTTTTTTAATGTACGCCTAATTATCGTTAAGGAGGAAATATTTGAATGGGTAAAACTTTAGGCTATGGCGAGATTACTGTTGCTAATATGACAGAACCATTTACAGTCATGTTAACAAACGAAGCACAGCAATTCGCTACAGATTCAAATAGAAAAGTAACTTCCGCACAAAGTTACTATACAGACATTATTGTTATTCGTGGTAGCCAGGAACGGACTGATTACACGATTGGAAATATTACTTCTGGCAGTGGGATTACTGTCAGTAAAAATAGTAAAAGAGTTACATTTAGTGTGAGTGCTGGTACTACTATCGGTGCCGATGCAGGAGTAATTGAGATTCCTATTACGCTTGATGGGCAGACTGTTAAGAAACAGTTTTCTTGGAGTTGTGGGAAACAAGGACCTCAAGGTGTTAAGGGTAATGATGGGAATAGTTTTGCTTGGAATATGTTAAGTGAAACAAATTGTGGTAAAAAACATTGGGGAACAGAGTCTTCTGGCGGAAAATATTCTGTTGAAGATTTTATTACAGAAGATAATATCGATGCTGTAAAACTAATTTGTACTGAGGCTATATCTACATCAAATTGGTCTTATGTTTCATTTAAAGATATTAAGATGTTGAAACAACTGAAACCATCTACAAAATATACATTAAGTTACGATATTAAAGCAAACAGATCAGGAGCTATAAGTCACTCTATATGTAAAGGAGATGTAAGTAATTTTTGCACTAATACTGTCGTTGTAAACAATATAATTGGGAATGAAACGTGGCAACACATCTCAGTAGTTTTAACTACGAACGATTTAAAAACAACACCTACAAACGAAATTCTATATCTAGGCAGAAATGCTTTAAGTAAAGTAGGTTATTCTATCATCAAAAATCTCAAACTAGTTGAAGGAGATATCGACACTCCTTGGAGTCCATCTCAATCAGATATCGAAGGAAAAGGCGTTGTAGAAACAGTTCAATACTACCTAGCAACATCTCAAGCTTCTGGAGTAACTTCTTCTACTTCTGGTTGGAGTACAGACATTACAACTCAAAAACTCACTGCGGATAAAAAATATTTATGGAATTGTTATCAGACTAAATATTCAGATGGCACGAGTGAACCTATCAGCACACCTAAAGTTATTGGTGTATATGGGGATAAAGGACAAAAAGGTGAAAATGCAAAAAACCTCTCTATCACACCTTCATCTCAATACTTCAAGTCTACAGATGGCGGTAAAACATTTGCACCAGACACAATTGCAATCAAACCTACTATCCAAGGAGAAATCAGCTTTGGTAAATGGCAGTACAGTATTGATGGTGGCGTTAGCTTTGCTGATGTTGTGAGTGGACAAAAAGGCTTGACGATCAGTAATAATGTGTTGACTGTTAACAAAGATAGCAGTTTATATAGTGATGCTGTTACTATGGTTACTTTCAGAGCTGTTGCCAACGATAGTAGTTTTTATGATACGTGTAGTATTGCTAAGATTTATGACGTGAGTGATATTGGTGATGGTAGGAATTTACTTTGGAATAGCAATTTTGCTAAGACCGATGAAGCCATTACTGGAACAACGAATAGTTGGGGGTTACATACTAGAGGAACGAATCTTGTTGCTTCAATTGACACTTCAACAAAGCATAATGGGTTCAACACGTTAAAGACTGTTAGTGCCGCCAATGGCGATAAGAATTCAAGTAATGACCTCGAATGGTTTGCATGGGGTATTTCTGAAAGGACTTCTGACAATCTTCATTCCAAAAATCAAAATTATACATTATCATTTTACGCAAAGGCGAGTGTTACGACTGATTTTATTGTTAGATGGGGATATGATGCCTATGGTGCGGATACTACAAGAACACTTACAACCAATTGGCAAAAGTATGAAATCAAATTACATCAAGCAACAAGTGCATATAGTATAACCATTATCTTTAAGCTTTTAACAGCTGGAACTGTTTGGTTTTCTGAGTTTAAACTTGAAAAAGGCTCTTCTGCAACAGGTTATTCTACTGCTCCAGAGGATCTTCAAACAGCGATTTTATCTACAAAATCAGAAATATCTGACGTGAGTTTAAAGGTGGATAAAAACAAGCAAGCCATTGAACAAAGAGTGGAAAAGACTACTTATCAGCAAGATTTGAACTTGGTCAAAGGTGATATCAGTAAAGCAAATGAAGGACTGAATAAGTGGAGATATGAGATTTATCCTAAGAGTTTGTTTGCTGACAAGCCAGAGGATCAGAGTAAATATGACATTGGTGTTTTTATAAGGAATAAAAATCTTACACCTAGTCGCACTTTGGTATTTGATGATAACAAGTGGACGCTTTTAGATTATGAAAATAATTATATTGGCTATGGTTTAACTTTTGTTAAAATGTCTGCTAAAAAGACATTTTCGACAAAGTGGGCACATAGTAGTTCTTGCTCAATATACGTTAATGGAAAATTAATTATTTCAGATAAAGGAACGGTACGACTTGATAGCAATAACATAGGAAGAGATTTTAATTGTACATTTATAGAGGGTTGGAACTGTATTGAATTTGTTATGCAAGAAACAACAGGAAATGAATGGTTTTTCTTCAAAGATGCTATTTCTGCTATCTCAGAATGCCAACTCATGAACTGTTACTATGGTACTCCTGTTGCTAGACAATCACACATTACAAATCAGTTAGTCCAGAATACTACTGATATTGATGGTGTTAGTACGAAAGTCAGTAAAGTCACGAGCGTAATTGGTGACAATGGTGAGAACTTCACAAGTTTTAAAAATGACTACAGTGATTTTAAGCAGACGATGAACGGATTTAAAACGACTGTTGGTCAAACTTATGTGACTAAGGATGATTTTAATGGACTTGAGATTGGTGGTAGGAATTTAGTAAGGTTAGGCGGGCTATCAAGTAATGGTGCAACTTCTTTTTCTTACGATAAAACAACAGACATATACACCATAGTATCACCCGTTGTCTCAACAGTATGGGGAATCGGGGCTGCCGTAAAATATGACGATAACCATAAAGTATTAATACCATATGGAAAAACATACATATTATCTTTTGAAGTTAAAGTGCCACAGGCGTTATCCATCAACATTGATATAAACAACTTTGCTGTTTCTGGAAGTTCCTGGGCAGGGAATGATAATGATGATGGTTCTATGAGAGGTCAGTCTTCTTATAACATTCCTGCAAACACATGGACAAAAGTATGGGTTAGATGGGCAAACACTAATACTAAGAACACAAATAAAGTTGATTTATATGATAATTCTAGTATTGGATTAGTAACTAAAGATTGCACTTCTGCTATTACATGGCAAATCAGACATGTAAAAGGTGAATTGGGTAATAAACCTACAGACTGGACTCCAGCACCAGAAGATGTAAATGGAAAGATCGTAAATGTAGAAACTATTGCTAATCAGACCGCTAAGAAGTTTGAGTGGATTGTTAAGGGTGGAGATAGTTCTAGTAATTTTACTTTAACTGATCGTGTTGCTGATCTTGTTGCTGAGAGGATTAACTTCAAGGGGTTGGTTACGTTTAGTGGGTTAAATACAGATGCCAAAAACGAGATTGGAAAAGTAGCACAGAGTAAAGTCGATGGTTTAGAAATTGGTGGCAGGAATCTAATTATCAACAGCAATCTTTCTAGGACCTTAACTAACGTAACTAACGATGGATGTTCAAACATGACTGTTGTTTCTGATTCTGTATATGGACATGCTTTAAAGTTTACTGCTGTTAACCAAAGAAGAGTTTTTTGGGCTACAAGTAATGTATGGGTAAAAAATAAAACTTACACTGTTTCGTTTGTAGCAAAATCAAGTGTGACAGGGCAAAAAATTCGACCAAGCAGATCAATAGCAGATTGGGGCGATGATATTACTCTAACAACTTCTTATGCTAGATATACAACAAAAATTACAAGCCTGGACACGAACGCAGGAGGTACATTGTCGTTTAGTTGTACAAACGCAGTGGGCGATATTACGATTACAAATGTCAAGCTTGAAGTTGGTAATAAAGCTACAGACTGGACACCTGCTCCTGAAGATGTTTCTCAGGATGCAACTAATAAAGCAAGTCAAGCTTTAACAGATGCCAAAAACTACTCTTCTAATGCTGTTAACTGGGTCACTAATAATGGTTCATCAACAACGAGCCTTAACTCAATGGTTAAAAAATGGACAGATGGGGCAGTAAGCGATACAGCACAGATTAACGGTGGATGGATTAAAGCGAATACTATTACTGCTAGTAAGATAGCATTAGCTGACTTTACGAACTATTCTCAGTTGACCAGAGATACAGCAGATGCATACGGATTCACAGTGACTGACGATACAGATGGTACATGGTTTAGTACGAAAAATATTAAGCGAGATCAGTTTATTTCTGAAATATTCCCTTGCAATGGTGGTGAAAGTTATCTTATCGAATATGATATTTCCACCAATGCCAAGGGAGCAAATAATTCAACTGACACTAAAAATTATATTGGTGTAGCTATTGGTGTTTATGGATATACAGGAACTGTTGGTTCTAATGGGCTTCCAAACAAAGCAACAAATATTTGGTATGCAGATAGAATTACTGGATCTGAAACCGCTCCATCAATACATGTAAAAACTACAATTACTACTTCTACAGCTACAAAACAATTCCGAGTATTTTTACAATCAAACGGATATTACTTTGAAGGCACAACAAAGATTAGAAATTTATCTGTTCGTAGAATGTATGGCGGAACTCTTATCGTAGACGGTTCTATCACAGCAGACAAAATCGCAACAGATGCCATTAAATCTCGCAACTACATCTCTTCTGGTGGTACGCAGGGATCATTTTTGAATCTGAGCGATGGTAGTTTTCAGAGTCCTAATTTGAGTTGGGATTCAAATGGTAATTTGATTGCCAAGAATGCGAACCTGAGTGGTGAGATTACAGCTACGAATGGTAGTATTGCGGGATGGACTATAATTAGCAATAAGATGTATACGACAGGATCTGGTAAATATACAGGTATTGGTAAGTACGGAAGTGCTTATGCTTTCTGGGCGGGTGCAACAAGCAATGATAACGGAAATAGTGCCGTATTTAAGGTTGGTCACACTGGTAAATTAACTGCCACAGATGCAGATATTACGGGAACAATTACTGCTACGAATGGTAAGATTGGTCGCTATGATATTACGTCAACATATCTGATGACAAACAGCGGAAGTAATGCATCTGGTATTGGTGGAAATCAGGCTTTCTGGGCTGGTGCTGAAGATAGCAATTCTGCTCCTTTTAGAGTTGGGTATGATGGAGTTTTGTGGGCAGAAAATGCCGCCATAAGAGGAAGTATCGAAACTGGAAATTTAGGAGATGAAGGAGATACTGTCTCTATAATAAACGGACATATAGGAATACAAGGTACGTCAAATAATGTTGAAATTTATTCAACTGGATTTAAATTTGGTATTGATGGGGACTATTATTTAATGTCAGTTTCAGAAGGAGTCAAATGCTATCGAAATTTGTATGCAACAGATTTTGTAGCGGACGGTTGGCTTTATTGCTCAGAAGTGCATAGTTCTGGTGCAGTTGTCATTGGTGCTGATAGCGAATCTTTTTATTGGGCGCATGGGTACCAAATTGCACGTGGAACATCGTGGGGAGGTGTATGTGTCGGTGATGATAGTCAACAATTGCGACTTTATGGTTCGTCTATCTGGGCATCACACAGCATTTCTACTTCAGACGAAAATCTTAAAGAAAACTTTACTACTCTTGATCAATATGAAAATTTCTATATGAATCTAAATCCTATAGGGTTCAATTATATTGGAGATTATGATGGTAAGAAAACTCATTTTGGATTTGGTGCTCATAAAACAGAAGACGTCTTAGAATCCGAGGGTTATGATGCTGATAAATTTGCTGTAGTAACACATAGACCTCTTGTACAGGAAGATATTGAAAAGCGTTTTGGCAAAGATGTTGAGGTCGATATTGAAACGGAATATGGTGTTTCTTATACAGAATTTATTGCATTAAATACCCATATGATTCAAAAGACACGAAGAGAACTTACCAAAGTCAAACAAGAAAAAGCCGACCTAGAAGTTCGATTACAAGCAATCGAAGCAAAGCTTGGACTTTAAGAACGGATAAAAACAACTAAATAAAACATAAATTTGGTCATACATAGAGCAGTTTTCGGACTGCTCTTTTTGTATGCCAAAAAACAGAAAGAAAGGTGAAATACATATGGTATACACAGTTAAATTAGATAGCTCTGACGACAAAGTATTTAATCTTATGCAGTTTAATAGCATGACTTTTGACATGGAATGTAAACTTGTCGTTTGCACAGATGATCTAAAAACGGTTAAATCAGCATTTACAAACTTTAAAACATTAGACATCTACAGAGATGATGTACAGATTGCAACTTATACATGCTTTAACAATTATAAAGAAATCTCTTTACAACAGGGATTATATAACAACACAAATGGAGAATGGGAAGATGCACTGATTGTATCTCTTACAAGAGCGAATATTGTAGAACAAGTGCAACGACTTGATGAAAAAGTTAATCAAATCGTAGATATTAATGCATTAACTATTGATGAGTACAAGAACTATTTACAGGAGAAAAACAAAACTGCTCTCGCTGAGTTCTTAGCAAGTCAGAGTGTGGAATTCAATGGTAAGCTTTATGGAGTATCTGAAGAAGATCAGAATGAAATGGCTCTGAACTTTATGCAGTATCAAGCTCTTACTACTGCTGGTCAGCAAGTAACTCTTGAGTGGCATAGCAAAAAGAGTGCGTGCGAAACATTCACTGCTGAGGAATTTGTGCAGTTAACAGCAATGATCAAGGCATTTGTCTATCCTTACTTTCAGCAGATGAATGTTATCAAACAACAGATTTTCAGTTCTACTAGCAGAGAAGAATTGGACAAAATCGAAATTAAATATGAAGTAATTCCTGTGCAGTCAACAGAACCTACTATTCCTTCAGATGGAGAAGGCAAGATGGATGAGACAGGAAAAGATTCAGTTACGACTGAAGAATAATTAATTTAACAGAGAAAAGGAGAAAATTAATATGGAAATGACAAATATGCAGGCAGCTATGATCTTAGGACAGTTAAATACAATTTATGCATTCCTTATGAAAAACAGTGAATTAGTACCATGTACTTTAAGTGCTGGGCTTGCCAAGAATATTAGAAAGATTCAAGGAGAGCTGAAGGAATATTTTGAAGAAAAACACAAACTCTTACAGAAATATGATATCACTACTGATGCCCAGATCAATGGTACAGAGAACGGGCAGAAATTCTTAGCAGAGTTTAATCCTTTAAGCATGGAAAACTCAGGGGTTGAGTTCCATAAGATGAGAATGACTTTTAGCGAAGTTTGTGATGTTATTGAGAATTGTCAAGGAATTCTTGAGGGAGACATCATGATTTTACAGCTTATTTGTAAAGATGAAAGTGAGAACGAAGATCAAAAAGAAGGTGAATAAATAAAATGCTACATGTAAAGAAATCATGTAAATATCTTATCTTATTCCTTATTGGAGCATTTGCTTATTGTGGAATTGAAATCATCTGGCGAGGATACACACATTGGACAATGGGAATGTTAGGCGGTACTTGCTTCATTCTTATTGGGCTGATAAATAACAGTCGCTTCTTCTACCATCTTATGCCCTTTCGTGAGCAGATGGTTCTCGGAGGATTGATTGTTACTGTAATGGAATTCATAGCAGGTTGTATTTTAAATTTATGGTTAGGTTTAGGCATTTGGGATTACTCTCAGATGCCTTTTAATCTGTGTGGGCAGATTTGCTTACCTTATACAATTTTATGGATTTTACTGAGTGCAGTATGCATTGTCGTGGATGATTGGCTTAGATATTTATTATTTGGAGAAGAAAAACCAGAATATGTTTGGTAAAGACTTAAAGGAGTGATTTTTATAAAATAATCGAGGTAATTACATGATAGAAAATTGGAATATTATAATTAATTTTTTATCTCAACATGGGGCTGCATTGACAGTGTTTGTCTTTGCGGTTCTTTTGTTTGCAGATAAAATTTTTGATGTCACTTCCAAATTAAACGAAAAGTTTGGTTTTGAGACACGTGCTTCGTTAGAAAAGAAACATCAAAAAGAAGTGATTGAACAACAACGCTTAATGATCGATAAGCATACAGAAACTTTGGATAAACTAACACAGATTTTGAGCAATCAGAATAAAGATATTCAAGTTATCAAAGACATGATGAGAGAGCAAGCCGCATTATTAACAGACCAAAAGGTAGGCATGGAACGACTATTTGCACATACAGCTGAACTGGCTAAAAAATTAGATGATGCGTGCGCAATGGACGTTGCTTTATCTGAAGGTGTTGCTGCAATGCTAAGAGATAGAATCAAACAAGCCCACAGATATTACAAGCAAAAAGGTTGTATTTCCCCTACGGGGCTTGAAAACATCAATGCTATTTATAAGGTATACCATGACCAATTACATCAAAATGGCGTTGGAGAAAAAATGTATAACGAAATTAAAGCATTGCCTATTAAGGATGAAGAGTCATTCTTGTAGGTCTTTTTTATTGCAAAGGAGGATTGCATTATGAACAAATTTAAAGAATTTTTGGCAAGTATTAATTGGAGTGAAGTTAAACCACATACTGTTGTAAGTCTGATTTTACAGGTGTTGGCGTGGATCAATATGGGATTAACTGCGGCAGGCAAACCAGTGATTGACGTACATGAAGATGTAATTAACCAAGTAGTTGGTATTGCTTTTGTAGTTGGAACATCTCTGTATGGAGATTGGAAAAATCATAGTTTTACATGGACAGCTCAGTTTGCAGATGAAATTGCTTATGCTCTGAGAGACGGTAGATTAACTCTTGAAGAGGCTGAGGAAATCAAGAATAAGATTGGTCAAAAAGACGTGATCGTAAAAGTTGATAAGGATTTATTTGAAAAAGAATTAGATGATGCTACTGAAGGTAAAGAGTCTGACGACATTGTTGGATAATTTGCTAAGTGAGTAATTAGTAATTGAATAATTAGTTATTGAGCAGTTGCTGTTATGGTGACTGCTCTTTTTAGATTGGAGGAAATATTATCGAGGGTAATTTTTGGGATACAAATGTTGATTTCCGTAATGAAGCTAAGTGGAAAGTTTATGTACATACCAGTCCTAGTGGAAAGATGTATGTTGGGATAACAAGTAGGGATGTAAGACAAAGATGGCGAAACGGACGTGGATATATTAAGAACGATCATTTCTATAGAGCTATTCAAAAGTACGGATGGGACAATTTTGATCATGAAGTGATAGCAGAGAATCTTACCAAGGATGAAGCTTGTGAAATGGAAAAGACACTTATCAAAGAGTTGAAAAGCAATGATTACCACTTTGGATATAATTTGTCTGCTGGCGGAGAAGGGAGCTTAGGATTATCTGGGTTTACAAGTCCTACATTTATTGATTTAACAGGTCAACGTTTTGGAAAATTAACAGTGCTGAAATATGACGAGTCTTCTGCATGTAGCGAGCAAGGGACACGATGGATATGCAAATGCGATTGTGGAAATATCGTATCACGCTTAAGAGTAACTTTACAGAAAAATTCAAGACATACATGTGGGGAATGTGAAAGTTGTAAACCCATTCAGCATGGACAATCTCATTCTGGTAACAAACTTTATTCTAAGTGGGGAACTATGAAGTCAAATTGTACAAATCCAAATAGACCTCGGTATCACGTATATGGTGGTAAAGGAATCTCTATTTGTGAGGAATGGCTACATGATTTTGGAGCTTTTCAGAAATGGGCATTAGACAATGGATTTGAGGATGGCGACAGAATATGTCGTAAAGATATGGATAAAAATTATGAACCTAATAATTGTTATATAGAAAAGAAAAAGAAAGGAGCCTGATATTATGGCATTAAAATTTAAAACTTTAAAATGCAACTCTGACAACTATGGTGCCAAGAGAAGCTTAAAAAATATTAAATGGATTGTAATTCATTACACAGGAAACAAAGGAGATACTAGTGAGGCAAATTGTAAATACTTCCAGTCTCCAAATAGAAATGCAAGCGCACATGTATTTGTTGATGGCGGTAAATATGTATATAAATCTGTTCCATTATCTAATGTGGCATGGAGCGTTGGTAAATTATATGAAAGAAAATATGCTGTTGATTGGGGCAAATGCACAAATGCAAACAGTTTGAATATCGAGATGTGTAATTCTGTTGGTAAAGTGCCTAATGGTGTGTATAAGCAAACTGTTGAATTGACAAAATATTATATGAAGAAATATGGAGTCCCTGTTTCTCATATTACCACGCATTTTCGGACTTGCGGAAAAATTTGTCCTGAACCTTGGGCTTCTCCAAATAGCAAAGGGTTTGCTAAATTCAAAGCAGACATTTCTGGTTCTACAGTAGTAAAACCAAAAGCATCTTCTAAGTTTAAATCATACAAAGTAAAAGTAACTGCTTCTGCTCTTAATGTACGTAAGTCTCCATCTACAACGGCTGCTATTGTCAGAGACGCTTATAAGAAAGGCACAACAGTTACAATCAAAGCTGTTAAGAATGGTTGTGGTAAAACTAAAGATGGTTGGATTAAACTGTCTTATACAAAGAAATGCTAAGGGATATGAAAAGACACAAGAAACAGTTATGATTAATTTGGCAATTAGTCGGTATTTTCTTTATTAGTTTTCTTTGTCAGCGATAAAGAATTGTTACTCTCTGCTGCGGAGAGGGTAAATATGAGCAGAATAAACTAGGCTCTGCCTCTATTTTTTTATCAAAAAGTGTTGTATTTGTTTTGAATTTGTGTATAATGAAAGTAGGAATAGTAATATTCTCGATGAAAGAGCATCGTTAAAAGTTGTGCTGCAAGTGGAGCAGGGTAATTTTCCACAACGAAAAGATATTTTAACTGGATATCACGTCTTGCGACTAGGAGTAAAGTCGTAGTCCATGCAGGGGACTTAAGGATTTCTGCAACGAAAAGATATTTTAACTGGATATCACGGCTGACAACCAGCAGAAAACTCTAATAAAGAATTATCGAAGAGTGTGGCTTCTGTCCCACTCTTTTTTACGTATGAGGTAAATATGGCATCAAAAACACAAAAGAAAAATAAAATACGACAAGATATTATAGAGGCAGCGTCCATGTATGAACAATACCTAGCTGGCCAAGCATTTTTATATGTATATGGAAATGAATATTTTGAAGTGATGTTCCCAGTCAATAGATTTTTGCATCTTGCTGGCGTAGAAACTAGATTGTTTGCAAAAAAATTTTATAAAAATGCCAGAGAAAAAACATTAACTACACAACAGTTTTATTTCTCTCCAAGACATCCTTTTGAAGTCTCTAAAAAGAAACTATCATGTCTCAAAAGATTATATGAATTAACAAACACGAAGGTTCGTATTCTTAGGAATATGGAAACAGCCAGTGTTGTTTATAAAGTTGGCATATCGAACTTAGAGTTTACTTTGTGCTTAACAGAGAACAGAGATTCTAATGGAGAAAAAATTAATGAATACTTCTTGCCAATGTCGTTACGAGCAGGAAGAAATTCAACGAAAAATGGTGATGATTATGGAGAAGTTGACTTCATTTTTCAAAAAGACGCAAGCCTTGGAAAGTATACAACTCTTCTGGTAAAGAATGAAAACAAAGAGATTCCAGAATGTGTTCATCATTTGTTGCAAGGGAATTTATTACAATAAGAATAAAAAATTAAGGGTACATCAGATCAATTTCTGGTGTACCCTATTTTTTACGATTTTTCTACTCTACACATATCATCTATTTCATGCTCAGACAAGTATAAAGGCATTCCACATTTCTCATTGAAGAATGAAAGGACGTATTCTGTAGAATCAATTCTAGCCCCATATAGAGTTGTTTTTATAGGCGTCTGAGAGTCGATCTCTGTAAGTTGTACTGTGTCACCTATATGGAATAATCCGCACTCTGTGTTAAGTGTCTGAGTGCTTTCGTTGTATTCGTACATTCTCATTATGTATCTCCTTATCTGTTCAAGTAACTCTGTGATCGTAATAAGTCTGCATATTCTCCGCAGATATACCATGTGCCAGATGATGGAATGTATTTTAGTATCTTTGTCTTAGTAGAAATGTTGAATCGTTCTAACACTTCTATTCTGCTTTTATAGTATTCTACTTCACGTTCTTGTCTTGCTGAGTTGGTTTCTTTTCTAGTACCCTGTAGGAGTAGTTCTCTGATGTGGAATTTTTGAAGCTTACCATAAGAATCTAACATAGACATCCAGATGTCAGGAGGTGTGTCTCCTGAGATGTTTACTCTCTTAGTAGCTTTTGGAATGTTTGTTGTATTGTACATTTTATTTCACCTCTCGAATATTATAACACGAACATGTGTTTGGTGTAAAGGTTATAAAAGAAAAACCACAGATTATAATAAACCTGTGGTTAAGAGAATCTATAGCATTAAAACTCCATAATTAATTTGTTATTTGTTCCAATTATATTTTTAAATGCTTATTTTTATAATTTGGTGTAAATTTGGTGTAACTAAGTGTTTTGTCTAAAATTATAATTTTACTTTATTGCAGTTTTCCTTTATTTTATGCGGGTTTCCATCATTTAAAAATCAATGAAATATTTGAACTTTGCATTTGCATACAAAATTCTATGTTTTACTTCAGATTTTCTTAAGATTCTGAAATAATTTACAATTCTGGCTTTTATATTCTATCATTTACGGATCTGTCCATTTCCATAAATAATAAATTTGCTGGTTGTCAGTGCATCTAATCCCATTGGTCCTCTAGCATGAATCTTCTGGGTACTGATTCCGATCTCTGCTCCAAATCCAAATTCAAATCCATCAGTAAATCTTGTGGATGCATTAACATAAACGGCTGCTGCATCGATCTGATTTAAGAATTCCTGTGCATTCTGGTAAGAATCTGTGACGATCGCTTCCGAATGCCCCGTATTGTAATGATTGATATGTGCCACTGCTTCGTCAAAGCTATCGACAGTTTTCACAGAAATGATAGAATCTAAGTATTCTGTTCCCCAGTCTTCTTCTGTTGCAGGGATGACCTGGTCATTTAAAGCACAAACTCTCTCATCTCCACGTACCTGTACTCCTTTTTCTAATAAAGCATCGATGATCGCTGGACCGTGACTCTCCAAGATGTTCTTATGTAATACTAAAGATTCACATGTATTACATGTTCCAAGTCTCTGTGTCTTTGCATTGATGATGATGTTAACTGCCATATCTTTCTGGGCAAATTCATCTACGTATACATGACAATTTCCTGTTCCTGTCTCGATCACTGGCACTGTAGAATTCTTTACAACACTCTGAATGAGTCCTGCACCACCTCTTGGGATCAGAACATCTAAGTATTCATTTAACTGCATCATCTTTGTAGCTGTCTCACGGCTTGTATCTGTCAGCAGCTGAATGCTGTATTTTGGCATATTGCAGGATTCTAGTGCACTCTGGATCACATTTGTGATCGCAAGATTTGAATTGATCGCATCACTTCCACCACGAAGAAGGCATGCATTTCCTGTCTTAAAACATAGTGCAAATGCATCTGCTGTTACGTTTGGTCTTGATTCGTAGATGATACCGACAACTCCTAATGGTACTGTTTTCTTACCGATCAAAAGTCCATTCGGTGTTTTCTGCATATGTTCTACAGAACCAATTGGATCATGTAGTTCAGCTACCTGACGAAGTCCTTCTGCCATTGCTTCAATACGGTCAGGATTCAGGGATAAGCGATCGATCAACGCCTCGCTCATATCATTGCTTTTTGCATTCTCTACATCTTTATAATTCTCACTTAAGATATATTCCTGATTCTGTACCAGACATTTGGCTGCTTCTCTTAATACTTCATTCTTATCTTCAATCCCTGCTTTTCCAAGAATTATCGATGCTTCTTTTGCCTGTTTTCCTAGTTGTTCCAACATTATGAATGCCTCCTTTTCGGTGCGGTTTGCATCTATCATCAATATGTTCTATCTAATCTGCTCTAGTTTAATCCTTTTGGTTTTAATGGAGTGATCGATCCATCTTCATTTTTAATACTTACATTATTAAGCTGCGCTCTTAAGTTTGCACGAACAGACTGGATGTATTCATGTCTTAATTTTCTCTGTTCTTCTTTCTGTTCTGGTGTTAACCCAATGGATTTATCCAGATTGTATAATTCATTAATTCTTTGAATATCTTTTTCTTTCATCTGTAATATTTCCTTTCTATATAATACATTGTTTTATCTTATTATGCCTTAAAATATGGGCGTTCTGTTAAATATTTCTTGAAATCAAAGTCTGGTCGTTTGTGTGCTAAGAATAATGTTCCGATCTCTTCTCCTGCAACAACTTTATTGACATTATTTAAATTATTGCTGTTTACGATCACCATATCTGCTCCAGCATCTGTTACGATATTGGCTGCTGCGATCTTCGTTTCCATTCCGCCAGTTCCGACCTTAGTTACAGCTCCTTTTGCCATTCTTCCGATCTTTTCATCTAAGACTGGTACTTCTGGGATCAGTTTGGCCAGTGGATTCTTGTGTGGATCATCCGTATAAAGTCCGTCAATATCTGTCAGGAGGATCAATAGATCGCCTTGTACAACCGCTGTTACGACAGCAGATAAGGTATCATTGTCACCAAACTCGATCTCTTCTGTCGATACCGTATCGTTTTCATTTACGATCGGGATCACGCCGAGTTTTAGTAATTCTTCAAATGTATTCTTGGCGTTATATCTTCTCTCGTCATTGAGCATCGTCTCTTTTGTGATCAGAATCTGTGCAGATCCCTGATTGTATTCAGCAAACAGTTTCTGGTAGATCATCATTAACTGTCCCTGTCCTACAGCAGAACATGCCTGCTTCATCGGAAGGGATGTCGGACGGTTTTCTAATCCCAGGGCTTTAAATCCTACACCGATTGCTCCTGAAGATACCAGGATCACGTCTTTTCCGCTGTTATGTAAGTCTGTTAAAACACGGACTAATTTCTCTAATCGGAATAAATTGATGTTTCCTGTTGCTTTATGGATCAAAGAAGATGTACCTACTTTGACGATGATTCTTTGTTTATCTTTTAGTTTTTCACGATTATTCATTTTACATTCACTCCTTGAAAGGTATTTTACACTGTAACGAGGGCTTGTGCAACCTTAATTCCATCCATTGCCGCAGAAGTGATGCCGCCAGCAAAACCTGCTCCCTCTCCGCATGGGTAGATTCCTTTGATATTGCTCTCAAATCCTTGATCTCTCTCGATTCTTAACGGAGAAGATGTTCTTGCTTCAATTCCGCACAAAATCGTATCTTCTCGATTAAATCCTTTGATCTTTGTATCAAAATATTGCATTCCTTCCGAAATCGCTTCACTGACCGGTTCTGGAAGACAGTTTCTTAAGTTTCCAAAACTTGTCAATCCTTTGGTATTCGGTGTGATCTCGCCAAAGGATTCTGTAATCTTTCCTTCTCTGAAATCTTTTAATGTCTGAACCGGGATTCTTCCTTTTCCTTCGCTAAAAGCTTTTTCTTCCCATTTCTGCTGAAATCTTACGCCTGCTAATGCGTCATTTCCATCAAAATCCTCTGGTGTAACACTTGCGATGATCGCACTGTTGGAATTCTTTGCTGCTCGATCGTGATTGCTCATTCCATTGACCGTCAATCGTTCTGGCTCTGAAGACGCGTTGACCACGAAACCTCCCGGACACATACAGAAGGAATACACACTTCTTCCATTGTTTGCATGATATGTTAGTTTGTATGATGCAGCTGGAAGATCATATTGATCTGCTCCCTTTCCATACTGCGAATGGTCGATCATCTCACGCGGGTGTTCCACACGAAGTCCAATCGCAAAAGCTTTAGGATTCATTTCCAGATCACGATCTGATAAGACCTTAAATGTATCTCTGGCACTGTGTCCCGGTGCTAAGATCGCTGCTTCTGTTTTAATTTCTTCTTTATCATTGATGATCAGCCCTGTTAATTTTCCATCCTGGATCACGAAATCTGTCACTTTCGCCTCAAAACGGACATCTCCGCCAAGAGATCTGATCTCTTCTCTGATCCCTGCAACGACATTTCTTAAAAGATCCGTTCCGATATGTGGTTTATTTTCATATAAGATCTCTTCTGGTGCACCATGTTCTACAAAAGTTTCTAAAACGAATCTATTCCTTCCGAATTTGTCTTTTACTAAGGTATTTAGTTTTCCGTCTGAAAATGTTCCTGCTCCTCCTTCTCCAAATTGTACATTAGATTCAGGATTCAGTTCACCACTCTCCCAGAAATGTTCTACATCTTTCATACGGTTTGTGACATCTTTCCCTCGTTCTAAGACGATCGGATGTAATCCGGCTCTTGCAAGCATCAGTGCTGCAAACAGACCTGCCGGTCCCATTCCGATCACAACCGGTGGATATTTAAATTCCCGCTGATTTTCTGGAAATTCAAACTTCTTTTCTTTTACTGCCATGATATTACGATTCTTGTTCTTTTTGAGGAATTTCTCTTCTTGACCCTTACCTAATGTCACATCAACTGCATACACATAAGATAATTCTTCTTTTTTCCTCGCATCAATAGACCGTTTTACAATCTTGTATTGTTTATATTCTGTATTATGTAATGCTTTTTTTATCTTCTTCTCAAGTGCTGCCTCTTTGTGATCGATCGGCAGCTTGATCTGGTTGATTCTTATCATTGTCTTCCTATCTGGCTTGCAGCGATGTATCCAGATGTAAATGCCCACTGAAGATTATACCCTCCGCATGTTCCATCGACATCTAGTAATTCACCGACAACATAAAGCCCTTCTAATAACTTTGATTCTAATGTTCCTTGTATGATTTCTTTTGTGGATACGCCTCCGGCTGTTACCTGTGCCATATCATATCCTTTATATCCTTTGATCTCAACTTCAAAGTGTTGGATCATATCTAAGATCCTGTTAAGATCTTTCCTGGATATCTGAGCAACCGGTTTTCTTGGATCAATCTTTAATCTCAGTAAGATTGCATATACCAGTTTTTTATTTAAAAATCCCTGGAAGAATTCTTCGACTGTCTTATAATTGCAGCTCTTTAAGAATACTTCTGTTGTTTCTTCTAAGGTTACCATCTGTGGCATGAGATTTAAATAGATTTTTACTTTTTTCTTTCTTCTTAATGCTTCGATCGCAAAATGACTGATCTGGAAAATCGGGATCCCTGAAACCCCATATTTTGTAAACTGAACTTCTCCATGTTCTTTGGCGATCAATTCATTATTCGCGTAAACGCTGACATTACTGACATTTCGAACTCCAGAGGTGTCTTTTAAATATTTTCCTTCTGCTTCTAATCCTACCAAAGACGGGAATGTATCCGTGATCTTATGATGAAAGTCTTTGGCAAGCTTGTATCCACTTCCGTTGCTTCCTAAGTTTGGCTGTGCACATCCACCAGTTGCAAGGATCAGATTGCTTGACTGAAAACATTTGTCATTTCCATAGACATAAAATGTGGACTTACGTTTCTCTGCTTTCGTGACTTCAAATTCTGTCAGAATATCCACGTGCAGATGCTTTAATTTCTGTGTCAATGTATCAACAACAGTTGCTGCCTGCAAAGATGCAGGATAATAATATCCATTTTGCTCTGTCACAAGCATTCCGAGAGATTCAAAGAACTGAATGAGATCTTCTAATCCAAATTCCTCGATCATCGGATAGGCAAAGGAAGGTCTCTGCCCTCTGTAGCAATTCTCGTCCATGTAAGCATTTGACAGATTGCATCTTCCATTTCCCGTTGCTAATATTTTCTTTCCTAATTTATCCATCCGTTCAAGCAAGAGAACTTTCTTATGATGACTAGCTGCTGTGATCGCTGCCATCATACCAGAAGCCCCTGCTCCAACGATGATCACATCATATTTCATTCGTTATTTTTCTCCAAATTTTTATTTTAACTACTGTATGATTCCAGAAAATGATATACTTCTTCTCTGTTTTCAAAGATAAAATTCTCTTTCAGCATATTTTTGATGTCTGCTGGCAGATTCTCTTTCTTCATATCTGTATATTCAAAAACTTCTTTGGTCTTATTATTGATCACAGCCAGACTTCCATCAAGAATCTTCAGACTGTACGTTGCCTTAACCTTCTTGACTGCTTTGGTCTGTTTTTTTTCAGCTGTTGTTGTTATCTGAGAACGAACTTCCTTGAGGTTGTCCTTCTTTTCATTTGCTGAGAATGCAAGATAACACATACAGATGCACAAAACTGTGATCACAACCATATATATCATCAAAAATCGATTGATCTTCTTCATAATGCAACCCTCCTTTGGCTATATTGTTACCAAAGATAAGGGAATTTATACAAAAAGCCCAAATCATAGCAGATCTGGACTTTTTCTTCCTTTTATAAATGGAAGCCCTTACGATCCTTACAGCAAATGTAATTTCTTTGCTAATCTGACGATCAGATTTCCTTTTGGAATCTTAGTAAGTTCTTCTTCTGTAAATACTCTTAACTTAATGATCGCTGCAAAATAGATCAGTGCTCCAACTGGCACTGCAATGATCACGCAGACCGCAAAGCATACTCGCCCGAATGGAAGAACGCTTTGAACCGCATACTGAATCAGAAAACAGACAACACCCATCACTGCTGCACTTAATGCAGGCTTGATAAATGTCTTTGTGATCTCCTGATGAAAACCTGTGTATTTCTTGATGGAGTGTGCATTTAACAGACACATCACAAGGGAAAATGCCATAGTCGCAAATACCAATCCATATGTTTTACAATCTGTGTATGTTAATAAAAGCCATAATACAACGATATTGACCACAACGGAAATCGCAGAATGTCTGACTGGCACTCTCATCTTTCCCATTCCCTGTAAGATACCATTTGTCAACGTTGACAGGCAGTAGAAAATAACGGAAACTGCACCGATCCGAAGCATGGCAGCTCCTAATCCCTTAGCATATGTTGCACCGAAGATCAATCCATTGATCGAACTATTCAACACACCTAGTCCAACCGCACATGGGATCGCGATCATCATCGTAAAACGTATCGCCATCTGGATACTGTCGTTCATATCGTCCTTCTTGCCTAACGCATAAGCTGCAGAAACATTTGGCACGATCGCATTAGAAAGTGCAGATGCCATCGCAACTGGAACGTTGATCAGCACGTTATACTGACCGCTGAACAAACCATAAAATTCTGAAACTACTTTCGCCGTAATTCCTTTTCCTACTAAGATATTACTAAAGATCGTCTGGTCGATCGTTGCACTACAGTTATAGATCGCTGTACTAAAGATAACCGGTGTGATCGTTAATAATAAAATCTTTAAGATATTCCCATAAGATTCAATATATTTTGTACGGTCATGTTTCATCTGAATCTTGACCTTTGGCTGGTATGCACGATAAATGATAGAGCAGAAGATCAATCCTGTTAAAACACCGACTCCTGTACCGATCGCACTACCTGCTGCCCCATGTCTTGCGATCTCATATGTGATCTTGTTAGATGGCAGATATGGTAAGATCAGTACATATGCCATCAAAATACTAAAGATCGCATTCAAGATCTGCTCAATGATCTGGGAAATGGATGTTGGCACCATTGTATTATGTCCTTGAAAATATCCTCTAAGTACTCCAAGAATCCCAGAGAAAAAGATCGTTGGGGAAATGACCTGAAGGGCAAGTGCTGCACCTTTTTGATGTCCGACAAAGGTTGGTGCTCCAACATATGCGATCATGGACGCGATACCACCAACGACAACTGCATAAACTAATGCTCCATAGAAGATTCTCTGAGCATTGATATATTCTTTCTTCGCAAGTCTTGCAGAAATTGATTTGGATACCGCAAGTGGAATACTAAAGGATGCGATCAGCAGAATAATATTGTAGATATTATATGCATAAGAATAGTACCCCATACCTTCTTTGCCGATGATCCCAAACAGTGGACTACGATATAATAATCCGATCACACGGCAGACAATGGATGCTGCGGCTAAGATCATTCCTTGCATTAAAAATGAGTTTTTGCTGCTTTTACTCATACTAAACCTCTTTCATCTCTTGTATATTTCGTCTTTGTCAAAATCTCTTCCTGACGTTTTTCCATATCTTTTCGTTCTTCCTCTTCCATATGGTCATATCCAAACAGATGTAACATACTGTGAGCGATCAAAAAGGCATATTCTCTCTCTCGGCTGTGGCCATAATTCTCAGCCTGTTCCCATACCTTGTCCATGGAGATCACGATATCTCCAAGCAGAAATTCACCGCTCTCTGGATCAAATGCCATCGGATCTTCTTCAATCTTTGAGAAATCCGCTGGTTCTTCGTATTCTGCCATTGGAAAAGACAGTACGTCTGTTGGCCGGTCGATCTCTCTTTGTTCTTTGTTGATCGCATGAATCGTTTCATTATTGGTTAGCATTAAATTCACTTCGCACTCATAAGGGCAGTCCACATAATCAATCGCTGCCTCGATCACTTCATGTGCGATCTTTTCATAAGGGATATTGATCTCCCCTTCGTATTCATTCTCGATTATAATACTCATAACATTCCTATCTTCTGTTCTTTTTGTTATTGTTATTCTTATTCTTTTTCGCAGATCTGGCTGCTTCATATTGATCATATGCTGCAACGATCTTCTGTACTAATGGATGTCTGACAACGTCCTTATTGGTAAGCTCACAGACCCCGATCTCCTTAACTTTTCTTAACACTCTTAGAGATTCTTCTAATCCTGAAATACTGTCAAATGGCAAGTCTTTCTGTGTTAAATCACCCGTGATGATCGCTTTGGACCCAAATCCAATACGTGTTAAGAACATCTTCATCTGAGCAGGTGTTGTATTCTGTGCCTCATCTAAGATAATGTATGCATTATCCAGTGTACGTCCTCTCATGTAAGCCAATGGAGCGACTTCGATCAAGCCTTTCTCCATATTCTTCATAAATGCGTCTGCCCCAAGGATCTCATATAATGCATCATATAATGGTCTTAAATATGGATCAACTTTACTCTGTAGATCTCCAGGCAAGAAACCTAGCTTCTCTCCTGCCTCAATTGCTGGTCTTGTTAAAATGATACGGCTGACTTCATCATTCTTAAATGCTGTGATCGCCATAGCCATTGCAAGATATGTCTTACCAGTTCCTGCAGGACCGACTCCAAATGTGATCATCTTATTCTTGATCGCATCGACGTATTTTTGCTGTCCTAAAGTCTTTGGTTTGACTGCTTTGCCCTGGATCGTATGACAGATGACATCTTTATCAAGCTCCAAAAGACTTGGAGATTTCTCTTCCATTGATAACGATAACGCATAGTTTACATTCTGCTCTGTGATCACATTTCCTCGTTTGGATAATTCGAGTAATTCATCGATCACGGAGATCGCATGATTAACTGCCTGCTGTGTTCCAATGCATTTTAAATGATCACCTCTCAGGATCAGACTCACATGCAGTGTTTTTTCGATTTTCTTCATATAGGCATCAAACTGCCCGAATACATTCCCGCCATGTTCTGCCGGAAAATTCATTTCTATTTCAACTGGATTCATCTAATTCTCAGTCTCCTTCTTTGTGTATATTCCTTATGTATTCTACCATCTGTTACAAAGTTTTTCAACCTGAGTGGCAAAATCCATATGGCCTGATTCATAACTTTTATTTATTGCTGCGCTGTTGTTGGTGTGATCATTTCTTCTTGTTTCTTTGTTAATTTCTTGATATTTCGGATCTTTCCGACACTTTCTTCTTTGATGATCGATGCCTTAACTTCATATCGGTTGTTCTTTTTTTTATAATTTCCTTCACAGTGAACGATCTTTGCTCCTGCTTTTGCTTTCTTCATAAGATATCGTTCCAGCTGTTTTTTTAATTTTAACTGTGCTTCTTTTTTTGTCAAGATTTTCTTCTTTGGCCTGTATCTTTCAGTTATCTGCATCGTGATCCCAATGGGCAGATAAAAAGATTTCCCTATCTTTAATGATCTTCTCTTTGTCACAACATTTGTATGATTCTGTCTTTTCTTTTCTGGAAAATCGAATTGATACTGTCCAAAATATAAATTTTTGATGCTCTTTTTCTTGCCTGTGATCAGCTTTTCGTAATATTCCATGGGAATTGAATTGTTGTACACCTCTTTAGTACGCATCACAATCTCTCCGTCCGCTTTGATCTTATCCGTCTGTGTCACGGTAAAATCATCACTGTAGTAATAGATCAATCCAGAAATTAAAGTTGTTCCGCTTTTGACACTGTCCCCAACACTTACAAGCGGCGTTCCACTTTTGACCGCCATTTTTGTAATGATCCCTGATTTATTTGCCACGATATCACATGGTTTCTTTGGATTCTGCTTTGTTTTACGATCTAAAGTTTCTTTTATCTCAATATGCAGTCTTGTTCCCTGAATCGAACAGGATGCCCACGCAATCTCAGCATAATCTTCCCTCAGATGGTCTTCCAATGCATCGCAGTCAATCTGGTATTTTAATGTTCCAATATGGTAGTAGTTATCCGTAACATACTTTAATATATCACTTTCTGAATATACTTCTCCTCCAGAAACTGTAATCTCCCATAAAAACTGACTCAGCGAAAGGATCATTAAACCGCACAAACACATGGAAAAAAATAATATTTTACGTTTTTTATGTTCTTTTAAGAAATATGGCAGTCCTTTTTGCCCTTGTAACGCAAGATCAACATTTGCTTTCTCTGCTAATGCTTCCAACATTTGATAAGAACTTCGTCTGATAAAAAACACATAGCCGTCTGATACTGGTTTTAATTCCCACAATACAAGATGATTTTTTGCACAGAGATTCAAAAAACGCTCTGTCTGATATCCTTTGACTTGAAAATACAGCCTTCCAAATATAAAGTGCAGAATTTTAAGCATTTCTCATGCTCCTTTCAAAGAATATCATACATATTCCAGCCTTTTGATCTTTCCTTTGATCTTCATTGATTCCTGTGAGTAAAAATCAACTGCCAGATCACATCCACAGATATTTAATATAACATGATTCCCCTGAATGGAGATCTTATTCTCATCATATGATACGATCCCCCTGTAATTTTCTATGTATGCTTCACAGTTTCCTGTCAAGGTTATAATGAAATCTCCAAACACCACATCTCTTGGAAGAGAAAGTCCTTTAGCAATCACTTCTTTTGGTTTCTTCTTCATGCAAAACTCCTTTTGTGGCATTTGGTTTAATATATGCCGAAAAAAAGCACCATATACCTGTTCCCAGGTAAATGATGCTTATCTTTTCAATCAAGTAAAAATTATTTAGATTTTCTCTTACGAGCCGCTTCAGACTTTTTCTTACGTCTTACGCTTGGCTTTTCGTAATGTTCTCTTTTACGAATCTCCTGCTGAATTCCTGCTTTTGCACAGTTTCTCTTGAATCTGCGAAGAGCGCTATCTAAAGATTCATTTTCTTTAACGATTACGTTTGACATTCTATTCCCGACCTCCCCTCCAGTCTTGTACTTGTGCATAGGACTGTTTGGGTTTTAATTTTTTGCACTAGATTAGTATATCACATTTTAGATTTTTGTCAACTATGAAATTTGACTTTCTAAAATTTCTTTTACTTTTGCTACTGCTTCTGGAATTCCGGCTGGATTCTTTCCTCCGGCCTGAGCCATATTTGGACGTCCTCCACCGCCGCCTCCAACGCATCCGGCGATCGCTTTGATCAGGTTTCCAGCGTGTGCTCCTGCTTTCTGTGCCTCGTCTGTTACCATGGCAACTAAGAATACTTTTCCGTCTTTCTGGGAAGCAAGGACAATGACACCTTCTCCTAATTTCTCTTTTAAGTTATCTCCAAGTTCACGAAGTCCATTCATATCAACGTCTTCTATAGAAGTTGCAAGAAGTTTCACTCCTTTTACTTCTTCTACCTGATCCATAACATCTCCCAGAGCGTCTTTTGCAAGTTTGCTCTTTAAGGATTCGTTTTCGCTCTTTAATTCTTTTACTTCTGCAAGAAGTGATTCAATTCTTGTCAGCAGTGTTGCTGGTGTAGCTTTTAATGCTTTGGCTGCTTCTTTTAATTCTTCTTCCTGCTTATGGTAGTAGTTAAATACTCCCTGATCTGTCACTGCTTCGATTCTTCGAACTCCTGATGCAACACCAGTTTCAGATAAAATCTTGAATGCTGTGATCGCTCCTGTATTCTTCACATGAGTACCACCACATAATTCTACAGAGAAATCTCCCATGGATACAACACGTACTTCGTCTCCGTATTTCTCTCCAAACAGTGCCATAGCTCCTGTTTTCTTAGCTTCTTCCATAGACATAACTTTTGTCACAACTGGAAGATCCTGAGCGATCTTTTCGTTGACGATCTTCTCAACTCTTGCGATCTCATCATCAGATAATGGTGAGAAATGTGTAAAGTCGAATCTTAAATGTTCCGCATTATTTAAAGATCCTGCCTGCTCTACATGAGTTCCAAGCACTTCTCTTAATGCTTTCTGTAATAAATGAGTTGCACTATGGTTCTTTGCACCTAATGCTCTGTTCTTCTCATTCACTGTAAAGACTGCTTTGTCTCCTACGTTGAATGTTCCTTCGACTACATGTCCAACATGTCCAAACTTACCACCGGATAATTTAATGACATCTTCTACTTCAAAAGATGCATCTCCGCTGATGATCACACCTTTATCTGCTTCCTGACCACCACTTGTAGCATAGAATGCTGTCTGGTCAGCGACGATCGTTCCTTTGTCTCCTTTGTTCAGAGTTGAAACAACTTCTGTCTCTGTTGTCATAGCTGTGATCTCACCTTCACAAGTAAGTTCATCATATCCAACGAATTTTGTTGTCATGGCTGGATCTAACTGTTCGTATACAGTTGCATCTGCACCCATGTAGTTTGTTGTCTTTCTTGCAGCTCTGGCAGTCTCTCTCTGAACCTGCATTTCTTTTTCAAAGCCTTCTTTATCTACAGTAAATCCCTTTTCTTCTAAGATCTCGATCGTCAGATCTAATGGGAATCCATATGTGTCATATAATTTGAACGCATCTGCACCAGCAAGCTCTTTGCTGCCTTTCTCGTTCATAGCTTTTTCCATATCTGCTAAGATAGACAGTCCCTGATCGATCGTCTTGTTGAACTGTTTTTCTTCCTGAGATAAATGATTGAAGATAAATTCTGCTTTCTCTTCTAATTCTGGATATCCATCTTTAGATTCACGAATCACGACTTTACTGATATCTGTTAAGAACAGATGATCGATCCCTAATAATCTTCCATGTCTTGCTGCGCGGCGGATCAGACGGCGAAGTACATATCCACGTCCTTCGTTAGATGGTGTGATACCATCAGATAACATAAATGTAGCAGAACGAATATGGTCTGTGATCACACGGATCGATACGTCTGTCTCGTGGTCTGTACCATAAGTAACTCCTGCAACTTTACAGATCTCATCGCGGATCGCTTTGATAGAATCTACGTCGAAGATAGAATCTACTTCCTGTACAACGACTGCAAGACGTTCCAGTCCCATACCTGTATCAATGTTCTTATTCTCTAATTCTGTATAATGGTTGTGCCCATCATTCTCAAACTGTGTAAATACGTTGTTCCATACTTCCATATAACGGTCGCAGTCACATCCTACCGTACAGTCTGGGCTTCCGCATCCGTATTTCTCTCCACGGTCATAGTAGATCTCTGAACATGGTCCACAAGGTCCTGCCCCATGCTCCCAGAAGTTGTCTTCTTTTCCAAAACGGAAGATTCTCTCTGGTGCGATTCCGATCTCTTTCTCCCAGATCTCGAATGCTTCATCATCATCTTCGTATACAGATGGATATAATCTGTCAGGATCTAATCCGATCACTTTTGTTAAAAATTCCCAAGACCATGCGATCGCTTCATGTTTGAAGTAATCTCCAAAAGAGAAGTTTCCTAACATCTCAAAGAATGTACCATGTCTTGCTGTCTTACCAACATTCTCAATATCTCCTGTACGGATACACTTCTGACATGTTGTCACTCTTGTTCTTGGTGGTACTTCCTGTCCTGTGAAATAAGGTTTCAGTGGTGCCATACCAGCGTTGATCAGTAATAAACTGTTATCGTTCTTTGGCACGAGTGAAAAACTCTTTAATGCTAAATGTCCTTTACTTTCGAAAAACTCAAGATACATCTTCCTGAGTTCGTTGACTCCATATGCTCTCAACGTTTCATCCTCCTAGTGTCGTTTCATTATATTTAAGAAGACCTTGCCTTTACGGCTTTTTAGCTGCATGAGCCTGTATTCTCATGCAGCTAAATGATCTTCTCTTAATCATGTATGATCTTATGATTCTTTCTTCTTTGCCTTCGCACGACCGACTCCGAAATAAATTCCTGCCGCAGAGCATGCAAAAAGAATCGCAAACTTCAATACATAAGAGACTAATTCTGATAAAAATGCTGTCATAATCTTGCCTCCTTATCTTATAAAGTCGATTATACCAAATCGAACTTAGAAACACAAATATTTTCTCACAAAGATTACGTTCTTAATCTTCTTTTTCTAGTAAATCTGTGTAGAAGCAAGAATAATTTCCTGTATGGCAGGCAGCCCCGATCTGTTTTACCTTAGCAAGTAAGGTGTCTCTGTCGCAGTCAATATATAAATCTTTGACATACTGATAATGTCCGGATGTCTCCCCTTTAATCCATAATTCATCACGGCTTCGGCTGTAATAAGTCATAATCCCTGTCTCGATCGTCTTATCATATGCTTCTTTTGTCATATATGCGACCATCAAAACTTCATTTGTCTTATGATCCTGTACAACAACGGTTAACATTCCGTCGCTGTTTAATTTGAATTCATCAAAACTCATCTTGCTATTTAATGGTTTTGCCTCATTACTCATCTTATAAGGCTCCTTTCGTGGAAAGTACATCTGTGATCCTTGGATCCATACTGGTTGCTTCATCCAAAGCTTTTGCAAATGCTTTAAATGCTGCTTCGATCATATGATGATTATTCTCTCCATGTAATTTCTTCAAATGAAGATTCATCATGCTACCGTAAGATACTGCATAAAAGAATTCTCTTACCATCTCTGTGTCAAATTCTCCAACGCGATCAACCGTAAAATCACAATCCATCACAAAATATGGTCTTCCAGACAGATCGATCGCACATAACATTAATGTCTCATCCATTGGAAGCATAAATGATCCATAACGTTTGATCCCTTTCTTATCTCCAACGGCCTGTTTGATCGCTTCTCCAAGTACGATTCCGACATCTTCGATCGTATGATGGCAGTCTACATAGAGATCTCCCTCAACTTCCACATCAAGATCAAAAAATCCGTGACGTGCAAATGCATTTAACATATGGTCAAAAAAACCGATTCCTGTATGGATATTTCCATTTCCATTTCCATCAAGATCAATGGAAAGTTTGATCTTTGTCTCACTTGTATTTCTCTCAATTGATGCACTTCTACTCATATTTTTATCCTTCCTGGTTATCTTCAAATCTTACTTTCATGGAATTAGCATGTGCTGTCAGCTGTTCCTGATTCGCAAAGAATTCGATGTCTTTGTGTACTGGCTCTAAGGCTTCTCTTGAATAGTAGATGACACTTGATTTCTTGATGAAATCATCAACACTTAATGGAGAGAAGAATTTTGCTGTTCCATTTGTTGGAAGTACGTGGTTTGGTCCTGCAAAATAATCTCCTAAAGGTTCACAGCTGTATGCTCCGATAAAGATCGCTCCTGCATTCTTGATCCTTGTCATAACATCAAATGGATTTGCTGTCATGATCTCCATATGTTCAGACGCAATAGCGTTTGCCGTATCAATTGCTTCTTTCATATCGCTTGCAACAAGAATATATCCGAAGGAATCTAAAGATTTCTCCATGATCTCTTTTCTTGATAACTGATTTAAGAATCCGTCAATCTCATCAGATACTTTATGTGCTAATTCTTCGCTTGTTGTAACAAGGATCGCACTTGCCATCTCATCATGTTCTGCCTGGGAAAGTAAGTCTGCTGCCACATATCTTGGATTCGCTGTCTCATCAGCTAACACTAAAATCTCACTTGGTCCTGCAATGGAATCGATACTTACGTTTCCATAAACTGCTTTCTTGGCAAGAGCCACAAAAATGTTACCAGGTCCTACGATCTTGTCTACTTTTGGAATAGACTCTGTTCCAAATGCCATCGCTGCAATTGCCTGTGCTCCACCGACTTTATATACTTTTGTTGCTCCAGCTTCTTTCGCTGCAACTAATGTATTTGCTGTAACTTTTCCGTCTTTTCCAGGAGGTGTTGTCATGATGATATTTTTCACTCCTGCAACGTGTGCTGGAACAATGTTCATTAAAACAGAAGATGGATAAACTGCTTTTCCACCTGGTACATAGACACCACAAGTTTCCATTGGTGTTACTTTCTGTCCAAGCATTACTCCGTCTTCTCTTGTCTCAAACCAGCTCTTCTGAATCTGTTTTTCATGGAAATCACGAATATTCTTGATCGCTTTACGGATAACTTTGATCAATTCATCGTCCACTTCTTCGTAAGCTTCCTTAATTTCTTCTTCTGTAACTAAAATATTCTCTGCATTGATCTCTGCTTTATCAAACTGTGCTGTATAATCAAAGACAGCTTTATCTCCATTATCTCTGACATTTTTGATGATCGCATCGACTTTATCCTGAAAATCCCCATAGTTTGTAGGACTTCTTTTTAATAAATCTGATAAAATATTTGCAATGGAATCTTTGTTAACTTTTACTATTCTCATGTTTCTCTCCTCCGGCCTATTCTTTTTCATCCAAGATCTTCTTTAGTGCAACGATGATCTTGCTGATTCGTTCTTGTTCCATCTTCTGGCTTACCTGATTCACTACCATTCTTGCTGATAATGGGCAAACTTCTTCTAAGACTTCCAATCCATTTTCTTTTAAGGTTGTTCCTGTCTCAACGATATCGACGATCACCTCTGATAATCCAACGATCGGTGCAAGTTCAACAGATCCGTTTAACTTAACGATCTCTACTGTCTGTAATTTCTGATTATTGAAATATTCTTTAGCGATATGTGGGTATTTGGATGCCACACGGATGATCTCATTACTGTTTAAATATTTCTTCGCTTCTTTGGGTCCGCACACACACATCTTGCAAGCTCCAAATTTCAAGTCTAATACTTCGTATAGATTTCTTCCTTCTTCAAGGATCGTATCTTTTCCAACAACACCGATATCAGCTGCCCCATATTCCACGTAAGTTGGCACGTCACTTGCTTTGGATAAGAAAAATTTTAATTTTAATTCTTCGTTTACGAAGATTAATTTTCTTGTTTTCTCGTCTTTCATTTCCTCGCATGTGATTCCGATCTCTTCTAATAAAGCCATCGCTTTCTTTGCAAGGCGCCCTTTCGCCAGGGCAAATGTAATATATCTCATGGTCTTTTGTTTCCCTTCTTTTGCTCGATTTGTTGATTAGATGAAATAAAGAATTCCACCGAGGCGATGCTCTTTAGCAAATCTTTCATAGTCTGCTTTGCTGCACAGATCATTCTTTCTCTCTAAGATGACTTTCTTTCCTTCTTTTCTTAATTCTTCTGCTCGAAGGATCGCATCTTTCATTGTTGCTTCTTTATAAATGATCATTGTATCCATATGATCTGCTTCCATATGAATTCCCTGACGGCTTAATGCCATCATCAGCTCATCTAATACGATCGCAAATCCAACTGATGGGGCTTTCTTTCCGAACTGTTCGATCAGATTATCATATCGTCCACCTTTTAGAACTGCATCTCCTGTTCCATAAGTATAACCTTTGAAAATGATTCCTGTGTAATAATTATGCTTATTTAACATTCCAAGATCAAAACTTACATACTGCTCTTTGCCGTATAATTTTAAGATATCATATACATCGCGAAGTCTTTTGATCGCTTTCTTAGACTGTTCATTCTCAACCATTGCTTCTGCCTGATCTAAGATCGCTACATCTCCATTCAGTTCGTTAAAATGTAAAAATACATCTTTGATCTTATCAGACAGATCTAATGTCTCTACATATTCCATTAATCCAAAATAATTCTTATTTAAAATCAGCTCTCGAAGCTGTGTTTTGACTTCTTCATCTTTGATCGTCTGTGTCAATCCGTTGAAGAATTCAACTTCTCCGATAGAAAGTCTGAAATCAGTCAATCCAGCTGCCAGAAAACAATCAATTGCCATTGCAATAGATTCTGTATCTGCCTGTACAGACGCATCATTGACTAATTCTGCACCTAACTGGCATGTTTCTTTTAACTTCAACTGATAGCTTGAGTTATTTAAAAATACATTTCCTGCATAAGATAAACGGATTCCCATATTCTCTTCATTAAAATACTTTGCAATACAGCGTGCAATGGATGGTGTGACATCCGGACGAAGAACTAAGGTATTTCCTTCTCTATCAAAGAATTTAAACATTTCCCTTGCGGATACGGTTCCTTTTTCACTGTTAAATACATCAAAGAATTCAAATCCTGGAGTTCTGATCCCTTCATATCCGTAAGATGCAAAGACTTTGTTTAATTTTGCCTTCAGCTTACTTCGCTGTCCATATTCTGTTCCATATACATCTCTGACACCTTCTGGTGTGTGGACTCTCTTTTTATTCATATTTTTGCCGCTCCTTGATACTTTATCGAATTAAAGCGCTACTTGGGTAGCACATCAAATTATCTGTATTTTACCAATCCTTAACTTATTTGTCAACCTCGTTCACTCTAATTCATCTTTTGATATGTTACATGAAATTCCTACAACTGAGAAACAACTTCTTCGATCACCTGATCCATGATCTCTACCGGATCATATACAAGGTCCACGCTGCAATATTCACAAATATCCTCTAATGCTCCAAAAATCCATGGATTTCTTGCTTTGATCGTCTTCATTCTTCCATTCTGCTGCACAAAACTGATAAAGAATCCTAATGTTCTGCTGATCTCATCATCACCCTCTTCTAAAATATCCATTGTGATCACACCGCCATCGGTATTATCATATGCCATAAATAAAAGTGGATTCTTTGGACGCTCCCCTTCTTCTTCCCCTTCTACCATAACTGGAAGATAAGTAAAATCTAAAATCACTTCAAGATCGATTTGTTTTTGATTCTTTAATTCATCTTTTAATTCCTGATCTTCTAACATCACTGACGGAAATTCTTTTTCAGCTTCTGGTATCTCTTTTACAAACATTTCCCAAGTATCATTTTCAGTATTATAACGGCGAACGATTCCTTCTGCCTGTTCGATTTCTGGGTTTAATTCTCCCTGTCTGACTGCTTCCACTACCATATACAGGTTCTCATAAGTTTCTATAAGAAGTGCAACTTCATCTTCATCTAACTGATATGGTTTGTAACCTTTCTTATAAGAAACAAAGTAAATCCAGTCACTGATCGTCTTAAAACGAATATCTAATTCATCGATAACTTTTCTTTGTTCATCTGGCACATTCATCATGCTTCCCCAGAAGCATGTAAGACTTGAATGTTCATCCATCAGATACTGTGCTGGAAGATCCCCTTCTTCACTTCCAAGGATCATATAGAAATCTCCTAAGCCTTCAACTCCATCAAAGACTGCAATTCCTCTTTCTCCGCTGAATTTTCCCATCACACTGCAAAATACAGGTTCTTCTCTGTCTTTTAGCTGAATGGTTACAAGTTGTGTGTCACCAAGGTAATTCCAAGGCTCTAATTTGTCTAGTTTTAATGTAATGTCGTATAACTGCTTCCATGCATTCTTTGACGCTTCTTTTCTCAATGACTTGTCCTCCATAGATTATTTTATTGTACACTTAATATTCATTATAATAAGAAATGATTTTAATTACAACAAAATCCCGACTATCTTTCTATGATTTGTGAATTTGATCGTTTTTTCTTTATACTTTTTCGAATTTCTGATATAATTGTTTGACGGATTTATCTTATTATTTTAAATTAGATAACTGATTTTATTACCAGGAGGTATTTATCATGGCATTCGACGGATTTGTCATTTCAAATATTATATCAGAACTTAATAAACAGATCATCGGTGGCAGAATCTATAAGATTTATCAGCCAGAGGCCGACGAGATCACGCTTGTGATCAAAAAAGAGAGATTGACAACAAGACTTCATCTCTCAGCCAGTGCTTCTCTTCCTCTTGTCTATTTATCGAAAGAAGGAAAAGCCAATCCTATGCAGGCTCCAAACTTCTGCATGCTGCTTCGTAAACATATTAGTAGTGGAAGGATCATTTCGATCACACAGCCTGACTTTGAGCGTATTATCGAAATTAAGATTGAGCATCTGGATGAGCTTGGAGATGTCTGCCAGAAACGTCTGATCGTTGAGATCATGGGAAAACACAGTAATATCATTTTTGTAAACAGTGATGATGTGATCTTAGATAGTATCAAGCATATCTCTGCAAATATTAGTTCTGTCAGAGAGGTTTTACCTGGACGTACTTACACATTTCCACCGTCTAAAGGGAAACATCCTTTAGCAAGTCTGACTGCGGAGAATTTTTATCAGCATATCATCACAAAACCACTGAATCTTTGCAAAGCACTTTATACTTCCATCACAGGCATGAGTCCTTTGATTGCAAATGAACTTTGTTATCGTGCAGGGCTCGATGGGAATGCATCTACTGATTCTTTGACCGATGATAGTGCTGCTGGATTATATGGCCAGCTTGTAAAATTAAATGCTCTTGTAGAAGATGAGGCATATCAGCCAAATATCATTTATTCTGGGGAAGAACCTAAGGAATTTTCTTGTATTCCTTTAACTTCTTATCCTGACTGTACAGAGAAAACATATGATTCTATTTTTGACGTGCTGATCGGGTATTATTCTGAGAAGGAAAAATATACAAGAATGAAGCAGAAATCTTCTGACCTTCGTAAGATCGTGCAGACTGCTCTTGAGAGGACAAGCAAGAAATATGATCTACAGCTTCGTCAGTTAAAGGATACCGAGAAGCGTGAGAAATTCAAAGTTTATGGAGAACTTACACAGACATATGGATATGGACTAGAGCCAAATGCAAAATCTTTAACTTGCATGAATTATTACACAAACGAAGAGATTACGATCCCTCTTGATCCAACAAAGACTCCTTTGGAGAATTCCAAAAAGTTTTTTGCAAAATATAATAAGCTAAAACGTACTTATGAAGCTCTTTCTGAGCTTGTCGTGGAGACAAAAGCTGATCTTGATCATCTCGATTCGATTTCTACTGCTCTTTCTTTATCCGAAGATGAGAAAGACCTGCAGCTGATCAAAGATGAACTTTCTGATTATGGTTATATAAAGAGCCATGGGAAGAAAAAGGGAAAGAAACAGGCAAAATCCAAACCATTACATTTTGTCTCTTCTGATGGTTTCCATATGTATGTTGGGAAAAATAACTATCAGAATGATGAATTAAGTTTTAAGTTTGCAAATGGCGGGGACTGGTGGTTCCATGCAAAGAATATGGCTGGGTCCCATGTTATTGTACGAAAGGAACAAGCGGAGACTCTTCCAGATGCTACCTTTGAAGAAGCTGGCCGCCTTGCAGCTTATTATTCCAAGGGGCGTCAGGCACCGAAGGTTGAGATTGATTATGTTCAGAGAAAAGAACTAAGAAAGCCGCCAAAGGCAAAACCTGGATTTGTCATTTATCATACAAACTATTCTATGATGTGTGTTCCGAATATTGATGGAATTGAAATTGTTGAATAGACAGTTGTATTTATAATGCCAAAAGAGGCGACCGAAATATTTTCGGCCGCCTCTTTTCATATGATTATATGAGTTAAGAAAAAAGGTTGTTAATTTGATTTTTGGTTGATTTTATTGATATTATTTCGACTACATTGCTTCGTAGATTGCTACGACATCATCTAAAATCTTTTCATCTGTGATTCCAGATACTTCTTTTAATGCTGCTTTTACTCCGTTTGCTTTGATCTTATCCTGTAATTCTACGCTCTGTGGATCTTCAGCATTATCATATTTTAATGCTGCTGCCATTCCTGCTAATAATGCATCCACTGGAAGACCATATTCTAATGCTGTCATTGTTGGTTTTGTTAAACGATCTGTTGCACTTAATTTTCTTAATGGTTCTCTACCTACACGAGCTGTATCATCTACAAGGTATGGGTTTTTGAAACGATTTAAGATCTTGTCGATGTATTTAAAGTGAGCATCTTTGTCAAATCCATATTTGTTGACTAATGCCATACCACTCTGCTGCATTGCTTTTTTAACAGTTTTAAAGATTTCTTCATCAGCGATACTTTCATCAATCGTTTTGAATCCTTTGTAGTTTCCAAGATATGCTGTGATGCAGTGTCCTGTGTTTAATGTAAATAATTTTCTTTCAATATATGCCATTAAGTTATCTGCAAGATTCATTCCTTCGATCTGTGGAACAGCTCCCTTAAAGGATGCTTCTTCGACATTCCATTCATAATAGTTTTCTACAACGACGTCGATTGGATTATCTAAACGTACTGGAGGCACGATTCTGTCTACAGAGCAGTCTGGGAATCCTACATATTTGTCTGCATATGCTTTTTCTTCGTCATTTAAGTTTCCATAAACAGCTTCTTTTAACTGAGAACTTGCTTTGACTGCATTTTCGCAAGCAATGATGTTTAAGTATTCTTCAGAACCATTTTCTTTTCTTGCTTTGATTCCTTCTGCGATAGATGGAGCAATGATTGGAAGAATTCTTACTCCAACGGCTGTTGTGATGATCTCAGCCTCTTTTACTTCATCGATCAGTTCAGGTTTTGTTGAATTTACTCCGCTGATATCTGTGATCACGATCTCGCTGCTTTCTACGTCTTTTACAAAAATTGTATATTTCTTATCTTCGTTGATCTTATCAATGATTTTCTGATTTACGTCTGCGAATACTACATGATATCCTGCTTTGCTTAACAGTCCACCGATAAATCCACGTCCAATATTTCCTGCTCCAAACTGAATTGCTTTCTTCATTTTTCTCACTCCTAAAATTAAAATATAAATTTATAAGTATATATCTTAGGTATTTAATAAGCGAGAAGAATTTCCCGCTTATTAAATTGACCTTTTTTTGTTTAAATCTTATTTAAACATTTCCATGATTTCGTCAACGTTTTTTGTTGTTTTTAACTGTTCTAATCTTTCAGGATCTTCGATGATTTCAGAGATCTTAGCTAATAATCCAAGATGTTCATCACCGATTCCAGCAATACCAAAGACTAACTGAGCTTTTTCTCCATCAAAGTCTACACCTTCTGGATACTGAAGCATTACGATACCAGTTTTCTGTACTTTCTTCTTGGCATCTCCTGTTCCGTGAGGAATTGCTACACCTAATCCCATGTATGTTGTAACTGTTTCTTCACGTTTTACCATAGCGTCAATATAACCTTCTTCAACATATCCAAGTTCATTTAACAGTTTTCCTGCTGCTTTGATCGCTTCGAATTTGTCGACTGGTTTTAATCCTGTTTTGATTCCTTCTTCTACAAGGATCTTTGCATTTCCAGTAGCTACTGGTGTTTCAACTTCTTCAACAGCTGCAGCTGTCTGTGCTGATGCATCAACTTTTGCTGTCATCTGTTCATATAATCCATCTAAGTTTGGATCCTGTAAGAAGTTATTGATAATTACTAACTGTGCCTGTGGTGCAGATTTTCTAGCTCTGTCTGCTAAAACTGCCTGAACAACTGCGATATCACAATCTGCTGGAATATTATCTACAGATGTATTGATAACTGTAAGATCTGGTCTCTGTGCTTTCACACGGTTTCTGAATTTCGTAGCTCCCATTGCGGAAGATCCCATTCCTGCGTCACATGCAAATACGATCTTCTTAACTTTATCTGCGTCTTTCTTCTCTCCTGGGTCAACTGTGATTCCTTTAGATTCTGCTTTCTTTGCTGCCATATCGTCCTGTGCATCTTCAAGACTCTTACCATCTGACATACGAATGATAGGTGATGCGATCAAGAATGATACTACAGTTGCGATCAGTACACCTAAGATCGTTAATGGAATCTGGCTCTTTGGTGACATTGATAAATAAGCGATGATTGATCCTGGTGAAGATGGTCCAATAAGTCCGCATTTTGTAAATGTGAAGAATGTGATCGCACAAATGTTACCAACGATCGGAGCGATGATCACGATTGGGTTCATCAGGATATATGGGAAGTAAATCTCATGAATACCACCGAAGAAATGAATGATGATCGCACCTGGTGCAGATGATTTTGTTACTTTGTCTTTAGAGAATACTGCATATGCTAATAATACTCCAAGTCCTGGTCCTGGGTTTGCCTCTAACATATACATGATAGATTTACCAGCTTCTTTTGCCTGTTCAATACCAATTGGTGTAAAGATACCATGGTTGATCGCGTTATTTAAGAATAATACTTTGGCAGGTTCGATAAAGATTGCTGCTAAAGGTATTAATTTTGCTTTTACAAGTACGTTAACTCCTGCTGTTAACACTGCTAATACGGTTGACATAAATGGTCCGATGATAAAGTATCCAATGATCGCTACGATCATTCCTAAAATACCAACAGAGAAGTTATTGATCAACATCTCAAATCCGGCTGGCATATGTCCGTCCATTGCTTTATCAAATTTCTTGATGACCCATCCTGCAAATGGTCCCATTACCATGGCTCCCATTAACATTGGCTGTCCATCAAATCCACCAACTCCGGCGATACAACCCATGACTGCGATCGCACCCATGACTCCTCCACGATCTCCACCGACCTGTTTACCACCTGTGTAGGCGATTAGCATTGGTAATAAGAATGTTAACATGTATGGCTGAATTGATGCTAACTTCGCATTTGGAATCCATCCATCTGCGATAAATAATGCTGTAATGAATCCCCATGCAATGAATGCTCCGATATTAGGCATTACCATTGCACTTAAAAATTTACCGAATTTTTGTAATCCATTTTTCATTTACAATATCCTCCTTTTGCTTTCTATCTTCTCTTCATTTTGTTTTCGTAATAGTTGCCAAGGCTTGTTTCAAGTTCTGCCTCGACTGCATTTCTGTTTTTGTCAAATAAGTAGGTGATGATCTGGTCTTTCTCGGCTAATGCTCCGCTTATTTCACTCATAACTTCGCGATAAACCTTACTTCCATCTCCCTGTGGAACAAGCATCAAGATCGCACCCTTGATTGGCTGCCCATCTTCAATGATCTCATCATTTAAATAGACAAAACCAAATCTGCAATGTCTGATGGCTTTTGTTTCACAATGTAAAAATAATGCATTCATACTCGGAATAAATGTGCTTGCGATATTCTCGCGTTTGTTTAATGCAAAAGTAATCTCTGTTGCTGTCGTTTCATTTCTTGCAAATAATTCTCCTGCATATTCGATCAATTGTTTCTTATTCTTAATGTTTTCACCTGTTGATATTTTAATGTTATCTAATACCTGTAAGATTTCTTCTCCAAGAAGTGTCATATACTCGATGTCTTCTCTTCCAATCCTTTTGACTGGTTTTACAGTCTTTATGGGATTTTTTCTTTTCTTCTTGTCGATATTTTTGATCATGGCATTGATCATTTTCTTATCTGTCTCTGTTAAAATAGAGTTCACATAGACATTTGGAAATGTCAGATTTAATTTTGCTGTGGAAACGATAAAATCAATTCCTTCTTCGATTAGCTCCTCTTCTTTGATCTCTGCTGTCGAGATGATCTTTTGTACCATCAGCTGCGGAAATTCTTTTTTCAGATGAACGGCTAGCATATGGGATGTCCCAACTCCATGTGGGCAGGCAACATAAACAGATAACTTTTCTTCTTTATCTTTTTGCTGTTCAACCGCTACACAGAAGTATAATGCGATAAACCCCATCTCCCCTTCCGGGAGTTTTTTTATATGTAATTCTTCTTTTAAGAACTCACACGCTTTGATCGTTGCCACATACACTTTGGAATATTTTTCTTCTAAAAAATCAATGTATTGATTTTCCGTAAATACACCTTGTTTCATTCGATTGATCGCTGGTTTCATATGATTACATAATCCATCGATCAACACTGCATTCTCAAAAAATTCCATTTCTAAAAGTATTTCCATCTCAGCAATGATCCGCATGACCAACTGCCTGACTTTAAAACTTTCTTCATCGATCTTATTCTCACTTTTGTTTTTCCAGATCTTCGCTGCCAAAAGCTGCATTGCTATGTTATATACTTCTCCTTGTGAGAGCTGATGTCCTTCAAAGTTGCTTAACTTGCCTCCCAGCCATTTTGCAATCTGATATTCTGGTAAATGAGTGATCGATTTGACGTCTTTCTCTTCTTTGATCTCATGTCCCGTTCTTACCCTGTTTTGTGTGATCAATAAATACAAGCTTAAATGCCTAATGGAATGGTCAGTATATTCTATATCTAACACTCCCTGCATATTTTTAATGATATCTCTTGTATCATCTAACACTTCTTGCGTAAGATTCGGAAACATTCGTTCTTTGAGTTTTTTCTCTTTATCAAACAATACTTTTAAGGAATGTCCTCTTAACTTTTGTCTCAATACCATTGTCACTGCCTGACGGTAATCTTCCTCTTTTCCTTCCCAGTAAATTCCCATTCCCGGTCTTCGGTAAAGAGTCAGATTATAGTGATCAAGCCATGTTTCAACCTCTTCCAGGTCGTTGCTTAATGTTGCATCCGAAATATGAAAAAGGGATGTAAAGTAAAAATATTTGAGTGGTTCGTTGATCGTTAACAGTTCAAGTAATATGATCATCTGGCGATCTGCTTTACTGTATACTGGCTTGTTCTCATCCATATCTACGAGTTCTTTAATATAGTTTCTTGTTTCTGTATCTTCATCCACATACATCCCGATTCTTGGTTTCTTGACTAGTTTGAAGTCATTCTCCTCAAACCATTCGTTGATGCGAGGCATTTCTCTTAATACGGTTCTTGAACTTAATTTCAGTTTTTCTGATATTGCCTGTATTGTAATTGGATCGTCAGCATTAAAAGCTGCTAACATCTCAATGATAAGTTTCTGTCTTTTTGTTAATCCGGATTTCTTAGACACTCTGTATCATCCCCTTTCACGTATTATTATATATACAATGGGTGGTTTGGACAAGCGATTGATATGATGGTTTTGACGACATTCAATAGTGACATTTTGTTGTCAGTATTTATAGTTTGTCAGTATTATTTCATGACAAGTTTTGATTGTAATAGTGTTGCATGTATGAGTCAGAAAGAAGATAAGAAGAACTATTTATAAGAAAAAAGGATGACACTCCGCATTTTTGAAAGCGTTTTTTACAAATCGCTGATCCGCGCCTGTTCCTTTGATAACTTCCTGGCTGCGAGCCAAAATGCCCGCAGCTACGGTCAGACAATCAACCACAGGGCGCTGCGAATTTGTAAAAAACGCATTCAAAAAGTGCTCATGTTGTC